>Ga0247831_1000028_pt1:2500-262606 | contig 262606 bp, 244 predicted proteins | sample LaCruzMarch2015__9_FD_192406 | JGI IMG/M metagenome (GOLD analysis project Ga0247831, IMG submission 192406) | Freshwater microbial communities from meromictic Lake La Cruz, Castile-La Mancha, Spain - LaCruzMarch2015_1m | ecosystem: Environmental > Aquatic > Freshwater > Lake... | reverse complement strand
CCATCGGGAACATCCCGCCCGCGGAAGCCGAAGCAATCTTCTACGCAACTCTGGAAACTGAAGCCATGGCCGCGTAACTAATGTCAATCAGCCTCCGGCAAACCCGGCGCGGTTCAGTATCCAGTGGCGGCCCACCGATCACCTTGCCGTCGACCAGCCGGTGCAACAGGTTCAGAACGTGCGTCTTGGTTGGCACGCCCTCGGCCAAGGCAAGCTCCACAGCGGTCAGCACGGCCTGCTCATCGTGCTGCAAGACGAGGGCGAGGATGTCGACCATCTCGCGGTCACCGCCAGGCTTGCGCAGCATCTGCTCCTGCAACTGCCTGAAGGCCGGCGGTAATTCCAGAAACGGTGCGCCATTCCGAAGCGCCCCGGGCTTGCGTTGAACGACCGCCAGATAATGCCGCCAGTCGTAGATCGTCTTCGGCGGCAGATGATGGCTGCGTTGGATCACACGAGTATGTTCGCACAAGATATTGCCCTCGGCCGCGTCACGCCAAAGGCGTGCTTTCAGCACGACGACCAGCCGGTCGGGATAGATCCGCAGGCTGACGGGGCGGTTCGTGAGGGACGCCGGAACGCTGTAGCGATTGCGCTCGAAGCTGATCAGGCAGGTGGGCGAGACGCGCTAGCTGAGATCGACAAAGCCGTCAAAGGCGACGGGCAGCGGCATCAGCGCGGCCTGTTCTTCGGCCCAGACATCGGCGATCGTACCGGGCAAGGTGCCATGGGCCGTCTCGCGCCACAGTTCCAGGCAACGCTGTTCCAACCAAGCGTTCAGCGCGGCAAGGTCGGGGAAGTCCGGCATGCCTTGCAACATCTGGTGGCGGGAATCCCGGACGTTCTTCTCAACCTGCCCCCTCGCCATTGTCCTCGGACCAATGGCGGACAATGGCTCGATCCCACCCGGCGGCGGGATTGCAGAACTCCGGCTCGTAAACATAATGGTTGGTCATGGCGAGAAAGCGCATGTTGATCTGCCGCTCCTTGCCGCGGCCGACACGATCCACCGCCGTGCGCATATTGTCGTAAATCCCCCGCGCAGGCACGCCGCCAAAGACCCGGAACGCGTGCCAATGGGCATCAAACATCGAAGCCATCGAGGCGCCATCGGTCCGAGCCCGATGGCTGAGGTCGTGGGTCTGCAACGGATATGCCCGCAGCAAAAAGGCCCGGCTGTGGGACAGCTTGATATGCGCCATCTGCAGCTTGGTGCGCTCGCCGCCCAGAATGGCAAAGTCCTCACTCCAATCGAATTGGAAGGCGTCGCCGGGGTCAAAATGCAGCGGCACAAAGGTACCGCGCCCCGTCGTCTGCTGTTCGTGCTGCCGGTCGGCGCGCCACCGTCGCGCAAACGCCGCGACCCGGGCATACGAGCCGGTGAAGCCAAGCGCCACGAGATCGGCGTGCAACTGCTTCATGGTCCGCCGCTGCTTGCGCGACTTCCCCGCCTCGGTCTTCAGCCAGCCTGCCAGCTTATCGGCAAAGGGATCGAGCTTGCTTTGACGTTCCGGCGTCGCGAACTTTGGCTCGATCGTGTTCGCCGCCAAATGCTTGGTCACGGTATTGCGCGACACGCCCGTAAGCCGCGCAATCTCGCGGATCGAAAGCTTCTGCCGCTTGTGCATCCGACGAATGATGTTCAAAAGTCCCATGTGGATCACTCCGTTGCCCCCGCCGCTCACAGCCTTGGGGAAAGGTTCACATGGCTCAGTTCTCAGTGAAAATTATGCGCCTAACCGGCTCAGTTCTGGGTGAAAATCAACACAACCCGCCCAGAGGGGCAAATCCCCAACCCGGAGTCTCGTGCACGCCGGAAGAAAGCTGGCGGCAACGTCAGCCGCCCCGAAGCTCACCCCTTCTCCGCGCCGAGCGTCAGGCGCACCGTGCGTGGTCCCGCGCGCAGGTCCAATCGGAACGGCCCGCCCGCATGACGCGCCGCCAGACCGTCCACCCAGGTCTCGCTGATCCCGCGCCCGGTGGCGAAAGGGTTGGCCGCCTCGATCTGCACGAGGCCCGACGCCAGCCGGACCGAGACCGAAACGCCCGGCCAGTCCGCCGGAAGGCAGGGGTCGAGGATCAGGGTGTCGCCTTCGCGGGTCAGCCCGATGATCCCTTCGATCCCGGCGCGATACATCCAGCCCGCCGATCCGGTATACCACGACCATCCCGCGCGGCCTTCATGCGGGGCCACAGAATAGACGTCCGCCGCGACCACATAGGGCTCGGCCTTGTAGCGCCAGGCCTGTGCGGCGCTGCGCGTCAGGTTGATCGGGTTCAGCAGCGAAAACAGCGCCGCCGCCTTGTCGCCCTGGCCCAAGCGCGCAAAGGCCAGAACCGCCCACATCGCCGCATGGCTGTACTGCCCGCCGTTTTCGCGCAGCCCGGGCGGGTAGCCCTTGATGTAGCCGGGGTCGAGCGGGGTGCGGTCGAACGGCGGGGTGAACAGCAGCGCCAGCCCCGGATCGGGGCGGATCAGGTGCCGGTCCACAGACGCCATCGCCTGTGCGGCGCGCGCGGGGTCGGCGGCCCCCGACAGCACAGACCACGACTGCGCGATGCTGTCGATCCGGCATTCCTCTGACCCGGCGGATCCCAGCACCGACCCGTCGTCGAAGGTGCCGCGCCGATACCAGGCCCCGTCCCAGCCGTTTGCCTCGATGGCGGCCCGCACCCGTTCGGCATGCGCCTGCCAGCGCAGGGCACGGGCCGGATCGCGCGCGGTGGCCAGCGGGGTCAGGACCCGGATGGTGGCGATCAGCAGCCAGCCCAGCCACAGGCTGGTGCCTTTGCCGCCTTCCCCCACCCGGTTCATCCCGTCGTTCCAGTCGCCGGTGCCGATCAGCGGCATGCCGTTGGCGCCGGTCAACCCGATCGCCTGATCGATGCCGCGCGCGCAATGGTCGAACAGGCTGGCGGTCTGGTCCGACACCTCGGGTTGAAAGAACGTGTCATGGGCTCCGGGCGGCACTGGCGGGCCTTCCAGAAACGGCACCTGTTCGTCCAGGATGCCGGTATCCCCCGTCACCGCCACATAGCGCGCCACGCCATAGCCGAGCCATACCCGGTCGTCGGAGATCCGGGTGCGCACGCCCTGGCCAGAGTGCGGCAGCCACCAATGCTGCACGTCGCCTTCGGGAAACTGCCGGGCCGCGGCGCGCAGCAGGTGTTCGCGCGTCATCTCGGGGTGCGCAAAGCTGAGCGCCATGCCGTCCTGCAACTGGTCGCGAAAGCCGTAGGCCCCGCTGGCCTGATAAAACCCGGCCCGCGCCCAGATCCGGCAGGCCAGCGTCTGATACAGAAGCCAGCCGTTCAGCAGGATATCCATCGACCGGTCGGGGGTCTTCACCTGCACCGCGCCCAGGATGCCATCCCAATGATCGGCAATCCCGGCGTGCAGCGCGTCCAGATCAATGCTGCGGTAGCGGTGGATCAGCTCGCGCGCCGCCTCGATCTGCGGGGCCTGCCCCAGCAGCAGCCGCAGGTCGACCGTTTGTCCCGGCGCAAGGGTGACCAGCCGCTGCTGTGCCGCACAGGGGTCGAACCCGGCGCCGCTGCGCCCCGACAGGGTTTGCCCGCGCAGGCCGCGCGGATCGGCCAGACTGCCGCCCGCGCCCAGAACCTCGGCCCGGTCGCAGGTGAAGCCGTCCACCTGCGTGCCGATGTCGGCAAAGGCCACCCGCCCCGGAAACGCCATGCCATAGGGGTTGCGCGCCAACAGCGCCCCGGTGTCGAGGTCGCGTTCGGTCGTCAAATAGGGGGCGGTGGCGCTGCGTGAGGGGCCCATCACCCATTCGGCATAGGCGGTGACGGAAAGGCGGCGCACCCGGTCGGTCGTGTTGTGCAGGGTCAGCCGCGTGATGCGCAGCGTGTCGGCCAAAGGCACGCTCTGCAGCAGTCGCGTCGCGATGCCGTGGGCGGTGTGATCGAACCGGGAGTAGCCGAAACCGTGCCGTGCCGTGTAAGTGCCCGGCCCGCGCATCGGCAGGGCGGTCGGCGTCCACAGCGCGCCACTGTCGAGGTCGCGCAGATACACCGCCTCGCCGGGCGCATCGGTGACCGGGTCGTTCGACCACGGCGTGATCTGGTTCTCGCGGCTGTTTTCGGCCCAGACCGACCCGCTGCCTTCGGCAGAGCAGAGAAAGCCGAACGACGGATTGGCCACCACGTTGATCCAGGGCGCGGGTGTGGTGGCCCCGTCGCGCAGCACGATCACATATTCCCGCCCATCGGCATCGAATCCGCCGGTGCCGTTGTCGAATTCCAGCACAGGCCGGGGAAGCGGAGCCACGGGGTCGACCAGGGTCGGGCGCGGCGGAACCGGTGGGGGAACATGCGGCGGCAGGGCATCGATCTGGCGTCCGATGTCGCCCCGGCTGGCCATCAGAACCACCCGCGCAACCGACAGAAGCAGGGCGCGCGCCTCGGGGGTGATCAGGTCGGCGCGCAGGGCGTGGATCGCCCCCTGTGCTGCGCCAGCCGTGCGGGGTTTGCTTTGCGCCGTGCGCACCGCCGCCTCGATGCCGGTCTGCAGGTTCTGCACATAGGACGACGACCGATCGTTCAGCACCACCAGATCGACCGACATCTGCCGGGCGCGCCAGTATTCGTGCGCCGCGAGGATCTGGCGCACCTGCGCCAGATCGCCCGCATCGTCGATCAGCAGCAGCACGATCGGCAGATCGCCTGAAATCCCGAACGGCCACAGGCCGGACTGCGGCCCGGCCCCGGCGATGATCCGCCCGGACCGCACGCGCAGGCGCGGATCGGCGCGCAGGATGACCCCGGCCAACCGCTGCAGATCGGCGGATTCGGGATTGGAAAGGCCCAGATGGCGCAACTGCACCTGCGCCTGGGTCCAGGCCAGCGTGCCGGCGCGGTCGAAGGCCGACGGGTCGCGGTGGCGGTCCACCAGTTGCAGCAGCGCCGCCGGGGTGTCCGCGACAAGCGTCCAGAACGTCACCCGCGCGAAGCCCCCCGGCGGCACCAGCACCCGGCGGCGGATCGCAAAGATCGGGTCCAGCACGGTGCCGGTGGTGCCCGACAGCGGCGCCCCCGCCATCGCCGGAGCGCCCAGAGTGCGCCCGCGCCCGATGAACCGCGCCCGGTCGGTTTCATGGCTGATCGGCGCGGTTTCTCGCCCTTCGACCACCGCGATATGGGCGGCCCAAACCTCCGCCTCGCCGGGGGTGCGGCGGCGGCGGGTGGCGATCAGCACGCCGAGTTCCGGCAGGTAATCCGTCACCACGAACATCTTCGAGAAGGCCGGATGCGCCAGGTCGGCCGATTGCGGGGCCAGCACCAGTTCGATGCACGACGTCAGGTCGATCTCGCGGGCCCGCCGTCCGGTGTTGGTCAGGGTCACCCGCCGCGCTTCGCCGTCATCTTCGGACGACACCACGACTTCGGTCGTGGTGGTCAGGCTGTGCGCCCGGCGGGTAAAGGTGGCCTGATGCTCGCTGAACGCCGCCGAATGCTGATCTGCGGCGGCCCCGGTGGGTTGCACGCCGGAAGACCAGACCTCGCCGCCCTGCACGTCGCGCAGATAGATGAACGATCCCAGACCGTCGACCGAAGCGTCGCCGCGCCACCGGGTGACCGCAAGGTCGCGCCAGCGGCTGTAGCCCGCCCCGGTCGGGGTCAGCATCACGCCGTAGCTTCCGTTGGACAGCAGATGCCCGGTGGGGGCTTCGCTGCCCGGCGCGTCAAAGCGGCGCACGGCAGGCGCATCGCCGGGGTCTGCGGCGCGGGCGGCCACTTCGGCGGCGCGTGGCGGGGCGGCGGCCACATCGCGCGGCACCCGTTCCTGCAACAGCAGATCGACCGCCTGCACGCTGGGCACCGCATGAAACCGGGCGCGCAGCAGACCGTCCAGAACCGTGTTGGCGATGGCGGTGATGGTCATGCCCTGGTGATGCGCCATGAAGCTGCGCACGATCACGCAGGTCTGTCCCTCGGGCAGGCGGCCGGGGGTCAAATCCACCGCCTCGTAAAAGCCGTAGCGACCCTCGGCTCCGATCGCCGCCAAGGCACCGAAGTTTTCCAGCGCCGCGACCGGGTCCACCATTGCGGCAAGGCCGGTCGCATAGGGCGCGATCACCCGGTTCTGGCCCAACCCGCGTTTCAGCCCCAGCCCTGGCACCCCGAAGTTGGAGTATTGATAGGTCATCTCCAGATCGCGGGCGTTGTAGGAGGATTCCGAGACCCCCCACGGAATGCCCAGGGCCCGGCCATGCGCCCGCTGGCGCGCCACGATCAGGGTGTTGGTCTGCGCCAGAACCGACCCTTCCGGCGCGCGCATTACCAGTGATGGCATCAGGTATTCGAACATCGACCCCGACCACGAAATCAGCGCCGCCCCGGCCCCCACCGGCGTCGCAGCCCGCCCGAGGCGGAACCAGTGCCGGGTCGGTACATCCTTTTTGGCGATGGCGAACAGGCTGGCCAGCCGCGCCTCGGACGCCAGCAGGTCATAGCAGTTGGGGTCCAGCGTATGGGTGGCGACCGAAAAGCCGATCGAGAGCAGTTGCTTTTCGGGGTCGAGCAGGAAGGCAAAGTTCATGTCATTGGCCAGACGGTCGCACAACGCCGCCACCGCCAGCAGCCGCGCCCGACGCTCTGTCGCGGCGGGTGGCGGGGTTGCCGCAGCGGCCATCCGGCGCGCGATGGCACCGATCCAGAACACGGTCTCGGACGGGGCGGCGTTTGCCAGGGCCTCATCCATGGCAACCGGGGCAAGGGCCGCGACGGCGCTTGCATCCCCGGCATCGATCGCCGCCAGCAGCGCCGCAAGGACCGGGGCCTGCCGATCGGGGTCGGGCCTGTCGCCGCAGGCAAGCTGCGCCGTGTCGCGCAGCCCCGCCATCAGGGCGGGTTCGGCGTCGCCCGCGCCGGGGCTGTCTTGGGCCCGCTCGCGGCAGGATTGCGCCACGCACAGCAGGTGCCCCGCCAGATTGCCGCTGTCCACCGTCGAGACATAGGCCGGGTCCAGCACGCGCAAATCGATGGTGTCGTACCAGTTGTAGAAATGCCCCCGGAACCGCTGCATCCGGGTCATCCGGTCCAGGGTCTGCTCCAGCCGCTCTACCGCGTCGCTGTCGGACAGCCACCCCATGTCGCGCGCGGCAACGGTGGACAGCAGGTAAAGCCCGATGTTGGTCGGAGAGGTGCGGTGCGCGATGGCCGGATACGGGGTTTCCTGCATGTTGTCGGGCGGCAGAAAGTTGTCGGCCTCGGTCACGAAGGTCTCGAAATAGCGCCAGGTCCGCCGCGCGATCTGCCGCAGGGCCTGAGTGTCCTTCAAGGTCAGCCGGGCGATGATGGCCGGTGTGTCGGGGCGGCTGATCCGCCAGGCCACGACCGGGGCCAGCGTCCAGATCCCCGCGAACGGCAGCAGCATCGGCCAGACGCCCGGGTTCGCGGCAAAGGCCAGCCCGGTTGCCCCCAGCCCCAGACAGACCCCGCCTACCATCTCGCGCAGATGGCCCGCCACGCCGCGCCGCCCGCCGGCCCCGGCCTGGGCCGCCGTCACCCATTCCAGCAGATGGCGGCGCGACACGCCCAACCGCCAGGCCGTGCGCGCGATGGCATCCAGCATCAGCCAAGCCTGATCGGCCAGAAACACCAGGTTCAGCCCGATCTGCGCCGCGGCTGTCGCGGCATCGCGGGCCAGGGCGCGCCAATGCGACGGCAGGCTGGTGTCCGCGCGGCGCGGCACCACCGCATGCGGCAGACCCAACAGGCGCGGCAGCGCCGTCATCGCCAGCACCGCCAGCGTCCAGCCCACCGCCACCGGTCCCGGCATCAGCCAGCCGCCCAGCAATGCCGCCAGCGTGGCCGGGGCAACCAGCGACCGGCGCAGATTGTCGATCAGTTTCCAGCGCCCGACGGCGGGGATGCTGGCGTCCCCCACGATCCATGGCAGCACCTGCCAGTCGCCGCGCACCCAGCGATGCTGGCGCTTGGACGCCACATCCAGCCGCGCCGGAAAATCCTCGATCACCTCGATGTCCGACGCCAGGGCCGCGCGGGCAAAGATGCCTTCGAACAGATCGTGACTGAGCAGGGTGTTGTCCGGCACCCGCCCCGCAAGCGCCGCGGTGAATGCGTCGACGTCGTAGATGCCCTTGCCGGTGAAGGATCCCTCGCCGAACAGGTCCTGATACACATCGGAAATCGCCGCCGCATAGGGCTCGATCCCGCCCGCGCTGGCATAGACCCGCCGGTAGGGCGACGCTTCAGCGCCGATCGGCAGCGACGGCGTCACGCGGGGCTGCAGGATCCCATAGCCTTCCACCACCCGGCCCGCGGCGGGATCGAACCGCGCCCGGTTCAACGGATGTGCCATCTTGCCGATCAGCGCGCGCAGCGTGTCGCGCGGCAGCCGGGTGTCGGCATCTAGCGTGACGACAAATCGCACGTCCCGCCGGATCTGGCCCTGCCCGGTGACAAAGCTGGTGTCGGTCGCCCCGCGCAGCAGGTGGTTCAGTTCGTGCAGCTTGCCGCGCTTGCGCTCCCAGCCCATCCATTTGCCTTCGGACGGGTTCCACAGGCGGCGCCGGTGCAGGAGCAGGAAACGCGGGCCGCCTTCCATCGGGTGACGGCGGTTCAGGTCGGCCATCGCGCCTTCGGCCACCTCGATCAGGCGGGCGTCCAGCGGCGTGGTTTGCGTGTCGGCATCCGGCCCGTCCGACAGCAGGGCATACTGCACCGCCCCCCCGATGCTGGACAGGTGATGCACCTCAAGCTGTTCGATCTGGGCAAGCAATGCGGCTTCGCTGCCCAGCAGAACCGGCACGGCGACCAGCGTGCGCAGGTCGGCAGGCACGCCTCCGGCCAGTTGCATGCCGGGCAGGGCGCGTGGGGTGACGCGGCGGGTCACCAGGTCGTTGACCAGGGCTGTGGCGGTTTCGCTGGCAGGCACAGCAGCGAGCAGGGCCAGCCCGGCCAGCGCCCAGCCCGCCACCGCGTCTCCGGCCGAACCAACCGCCGCCGCAACCGCCACCCAGACCACCAGCCCGGTCAGACCTGCAATCGCGGCGAGATAGCCCGGCAGCCCGACCCGCGCCGCCAGACGATACAGCCGGTTCCACACGGCGGGCCGGTAGCCAAGGACGGCCTCCACCGTCGCCCGCCCCGTGCCGATCAGACACTGGCCGGGGTCGCGGTCGCGGGCGGTCGTGCCGGTCGCGGCGATCTGCAGCGCCGCATCTGTCACCGCCAGTTCATCGCGCGCCGACCCGCGCGCCAGATCCTCGATCGCGGTGCGATAGGCGTTGCGGGTGGCGAAATCCATAGCCGCAAAGTCGCTGGGCGCCTGCAGCCGCACGTCGACCAGGCAAACGGCCTCGAAAAACTCGGCCCAGTCGAGTTCCGACAGAATCCGCATCGAGGTGACGATGTTGCGCATGGTGACGTTGGTCGCGCCCTGCCGCTGCAGCATCCGGGCCACCAGATCGTCGGTCGAGGCCCCCTGGCGGCGCAGGCGGTCTGTCAGCCAACCATGCAGCGGCGTGTCCACCGGGTCGAAGCCGCGCAAACGCCGTGCGACCTGCGCCGCGAACACCTCGTTCAGCGGGGCCTTGTCGACCTCTGCCACGGCCAGATGCAGGGCGACCGCCGTCTGGCTGTTGCCGATCACCCGGTCCACCAGCGCGTCTGCGGCGGCGCGCTGATGCTGGCCTTCGAAGATCTGCACCGCCAGCCGCCGCATGTTTTCTACCAGAACGATCCGCAGCGTGATCGCCACCGCCCAGATTTCGCCGATCTGCAGCGGTGTGACCCGCTGATACGCCTGCACGAAACGCCGCAGGATCGGGCCCGCGATCAAACTGTCGGTGTGCGCCACATAGGCCCAGGCCAGCGAAAACACCCGCGGATATCCGGCAAGATGCCCGTCGGCCAGTTTGGGCAACTGTCGATAGAACCCGGGGGGCATATCATCGGTGATCTGGCGCAGTTGCAACTCGACCAGATGAAAGTTGTCCAGCAGCCACTCGGCGGCGGGCGACACCCGGTTGCCTTGCCGCACCACCTCGGCGCTGTCGCGGTAAGCGCCGAGCAGCACCTGCACGTTGTCGCGCAACCGCCGGTGCAGGCTGGGCACCCGGACCCGATGGCGCGCCAACACATGGGCCGCTGCCAGCGTTTCGGCGTGGTGTTCCAGCCGTTCGGTGCCGAACAGGTCCGACCGGATCGGGGTCGTGTCATGCCACGCCGTCGGGTCGCCGATTGCCGTCAAATCATGGCACGCGCGGCCATGTCTTCGGCCTCACGCAGCACGGGAAGCAGCACGTCCGGGCTGTGCTCGGGGGTGACGTCGTCCGGGTCGGTTCCGGCGGGTTGGCGCACCCCCGGCGACGCCTGCTGCAGGCGGCGGGCCATGTCATGCCATTTCGTCTCGATCCGCGTCCATTCCATCGATCGCTCCTTCCCGTAAACGCCGCGTGTCAGCCGCGTATCAGCGGTTCAACCCTTGCAGCGGCGGTTTGGTTCCCGACCCCAGCCCGGCAATTGCCGCGCCGGGTGTCGGCGCGGCGCATGGGGCCAAGCATGTCGCGCCTCTTGCCGCACGGCATGGAACAAATCGGCGCGTTGCGGCGTTTCCGGGTGATGAAATGTGCCCGCAGGCGGCACAGGAGTGAAAGGACAGTTCATGAACAGCATCATCTATCTTGTCGGTCTTGTGGTCGTCGTCCTGGCGGTTCTTTCCCTGGTCGGCATGCGCTGAGCGCAGAGAAAGAGGCAGAACATGGAAAGAACCGAAGACATGACGCGGGCCTCGGGACCTGCGACGACCCTTGACGGGTCCTATATCGACTGGGCCGCCGTGGCGGGCGGCGGGGTCGTGGCGGTGGCGGTGGGGTCGGTGTTCGTCGGCTTTGGCGCGGCGGTGGGGCTGTCCGTGATCCCGGCAGTGCCGGGGGACGGCAGCTTCAACATCATGGTGATCGTCAGCGCGGTCTGGATCGTGCTGACGCTGGTGTCGAGCCATGCGGCGGGCGGCTACATCGCCGGCCGGATGCGGCGGCGGGTCGACAGGGTCGATGTCGAGGAAGTGACAGCCCGCGACGGGATCAACGGTCTGGTGGTCTGGGGCCTTGGCATCGTGATGTCGGTCATCCTGCTGGGCACGGCGGTTTCGCTGGCGGTTTCGACGGCGGCCTCCGTCGCGGGGTCGGCTGCGACGACGACCGGGCCGGTTGCGGGCGGCATGGCGCAGGGTGCCCTTTCGGCAGCCGGAGCCCTGATGCAGAACGCGGTGCCGGAACAGCCGACGGGCTATGCCAGCAGCAGCCTGCTGCGCCCGGCCCTGGCCGGAACCGGCACCGCGGGCGACCCAGGCGAAACCGCCGCGGCAACGGCGGCAATCCTTGGCAATGTCGCATCGACCGGCGAGGTCAGCGACGCCGAACGGACCTATCTGGTCAGCGCCGTCGTGGCCCGCGCCGGGGCCAGCCAACCCGAGGCGGCAAGCCGGGTGGATGCGGCGATCCTGGCGGTACAGACGGCGCGGACCAATGCGCTGAAACAGGCTGCCGATCTGCAGGCCGAGGCCGACCGGCTGGCACAGGACGGGATCGATGCGGCGATCGCGGCTGCCGAGGCTGCGCGGGTCAGTGCGATCCTGAAGGCGTTCCTGCTTGCCGCTGCGGCACTGGTGGCGGCGGCGGCCTCGTATGTCGCGGCCGTGCGGGGCGGACGCCACCGCGACGACGGGCGGATCTTCGGCGGCTTCGCCTATCGCGGCTGACGGAGTCTGAGGAAAGCCGCGCGGGCCGCCTGGGCATCCGGCGGCCCGCCTGCCTGCGCGATCGGTTGCGGCGGTGGCGGGAGGCGACCGGGGCGGGCCGGTCGCCATCAGGATGACAGTCCGGTTTGGCAGGCGGGGGTTGCAGGGCGGTGGCGTTGTGGTCTGGCCCAGAGTGACCCGCGACCTCCCCGACAGGGCGCACACCGATGCCGGCTTTTCTGGCGGCGGGGCGGTGCCTGTGGCATTCTGCCTGGGCAAACTTGGCAACAGGGGTTGTTGTCGGGAATAAATCAGCCATATACCATCCAAGTGGAATACCGATGGACCTGAAATGCCGAAACCCGCCGCCGCAACCAAGACGCCCGAGTCTGAAAAGATCACCCTGAACCTCGGCTTTGTCGATCTGGGCCAGATCGACCTGCTGGTGCGCGAGGGCTTTTATTCCAACCGCAGCGACCTGATCCGAACCGCGATCCGCAACCAGATCGACCGGCACGCCGAGACTGTCCGGCAGATCGTGTCGCGCCGCAGCGTGCATCTCGGGCTACGCCACATCGGCCGCGACGAGCTGACCCGCGCGCAGGCGGCGGGGCAGATGCTCGACATCCGGGTGCTGGGCCTGGCCGTCATCGCCGCCGACGTGCCTGCCGATCTGGCGCGATCCACCATTTCCGCCCTGAATGTTCTGGGCACCCTGCAGGCCAGCGACGCGGTCAAGGCCGCGCTGGCCGACCGACTCACCTGATTTCCCCAAGGAAGAACCGACATGATCCCCCCCATGAAACGCAGCCCGGCGAAGCCTCGCCCGATGAAACAAGGCATGGCCCGGGCCCTCGACCTGACGCGGGCGGGCAAGCTGCAGGAGGCGACCGCGATGATCCTGTCGCTGCTGCGACGCCCCGTCGGGGCCGCCGATCCCACCGGCGCGCCCGCCCTTGCCGACGGGGACGTGATCGACGGCGTGTTCACCGCGACACCCCCGCCGCACGCCAAACCCGCCGCGACAGGCACCCGTGGCCCCAGGGCCCCGCTGGCCGAAACCCTGCGCAAGATCGCCGCCGGGGGCATGCCGGCCCGCGCGCCCTTGACCGGGGTGCAGGTTCCGGTCGCCGCAGAGGCGCAATTCCTGTCGCTGTCGCACAGCGGCCCGCAGGGCAGCCGCCGCTATCGGCTTTACCTGCCCGCCAACCGCCCCGCCCTGCCGATGCCGCTGATCGTCATGCTGCACGGCTGCACCCAGACGCCCGAGGATTTCGCGCTCGGCACCGGCATGAACGCGCTTGCCGAGGAATTCGGCTGCATCATCGCCTATCCGGAGCAGGCCTCGGGGGCCAATGCGCAGAAATGCTGGAACTGGTTCCGCCCCGAGGATCAGGGGCGCGACCGGGGCGAACCTGCGCTGATCGCCGGTATGACCCGCGACATCCAGGCGGCCTATCCTGCCGATCCGACCCGCACCTACATCGCCGGTCTGTCGGCGGGCGGGGCGGCGGCGCTGATTGTGGCGGCGGCCTATCCGGAGGTGTTTGCGGCTGCGGGCACCCACTCCGGCCTGCCCGCGGGGGGCGCGCGCGACGTGACCTCGGCCTTTGCCGCGATGCGCAGCGGCACCGAGGCCGCCCCGCACAAGACGGCGCTGCCCGTCATCGCCTTTCACGGCCTGGCGGACGCCACGGTGCACCCCAGCAACGGGACCGCCAGTGTGGCACAGGCCGTGGCCGCGATGCCCGGACTGCGCCGCTCCACCCGGCAGGAAACGAGCGCAGGCGGGCGGTCAGCCTCGGTCACGGCGCATGCCCGGGCCGATGGCCGCACGATGGCGGAACACTGGCAAATCGATGGAGCCGGTCACGCCTGGGCCGGGGGGCAGGCCGGAGGCAGCTATACCGACCCGTCAGGCCCCGACGCCTCGCGCCAGATGCTGCGGTTCTTTCTGCAGCACCGGGCAGGCTGACCCCCGGAGGCGCGGCCGCCGCGCCCGTTGCGGGTCGCGACCCGGGCGCGGGGCCCGCCGGGTTCCGGGTGGCCCGGGGCAGGCCAGGGTGCCGTGGCACGCTCATCAAACAAAAAGGCCCCGATCCCCGGGGCCTTTCCCTGTTTATGATCCTTCCCGCTACGTTTCAGTTCGTGGTCTGCGGAGTGGAGCTGTCATCTCGAGACGCGGCTACAGTGAGCGCGACGGCCAATAAGATGCTTCCGATAGCAAGCCCCGTCGTACCCCCGAGAGCACCAGCACCACCCTGCGAGCTCTTCACGACCTTGCTCTTGGCGGTGCCGCAGGTGACGGACAGCGTATTGGACTCGGTGACGACCACATTCGTCACGACGCGGCCTTTGCACACGCCTTTTTCTTCCGCCAGCGCGACCATCTGCGCTTGCGACATTGTGTTCGCCGATTGTGCCACTGCCGCGAACGGCACCATGGCGATCACACAGGCAGAGATGAATTTGTTCATGGAACCCTCCAGAATTACTGTGTCTTCATAGCACATCGGCAGGGGTTCTGCCTAGCAGGCGCGGCGAAAAACGCAGGCGTTGTGGTGTTTTTCCGCTTTCTGCGGCTGCGAAGGCCGCGGATCGTGCAGGTCCGTCATGGTCGAGAGCCGCCGCGGCGCGACCTGCCTCCGAACGGGCGCACGGTGGCAGGGGCCCGCCGCGCCCGACTGATTCGCTCCAGCGTGATTTGATCAGCCGCGCCGCCGCGTTACACAACCAGATCCGCGTGGCGTTGCAGCGCCACGCAGCGGTTACTGGGTGCGCAGGTCGGTCTCGACATAGCCCAGTTGCGGCGACACCCACTGCCGGGCGCGCGCAATCCGGCCGGAGCGATCCAGGCCGAACTGATTGGTGAACCTGTCGTTGCGCGCCTCGCAGGTTTCCTCGAACTGGCGCAGGCCGTCCACCATGCCGACATCGGCCATCGAACAGCCGGCGGTCACCCAGACCGAATGGTTGTCACCGGTCAGATAGCGGGACTTGCGGCGATAGACGTCCGGCGCAAAGCCCTGCAGGGCGTCCAGCGTCGGTTGCGCGTCCGCGCCCATCAGGTCATGCCCAAAGCCCCGGGTCGAGACCAGGACCCCCTGGCGCAGCGAGAGCGACACCAGGTCATCGACGGCCCAGGTCTGCACGTCGTCGTTCACGCCGATCAGCCGCATCTCGCCGCTTTGCCCGAGAGACGGCACGGTGACCTGCAACGTGGGGGCGGTCAGCGCGTCCAGTGAGACCTCGACCTGCTGCGGTGCGCCCCCCCGGGGCCCCAGAACGGCGGCCAGCGGCCCGCAGGCGGTCAGAACGGCGAGTGCCGCCACGCTCAATGCCGTCTTCATCGCCAGAATCGCCCCCAGGTCGCATCAAGGTCTGTGGCCTGATGCTCGCGCACCAGCGGATAAAGCCGCCCCGGAACGCTCAGGCGCGCGCCACCATCGCGCTGCACCGGGCGGATCACCCGGTCGATCCGGGTGCGGTCGGGTTTGCCGGTGATCCAGTCCAGCGGGATGGTCAGCAGGATGCCCTTGTCGAACGACCCTTCGCCGAATTCCTCGGGGGACACGTCGGTCACCGTGGCAAAGGCCCCGACGCGCCAGCCATTGTCGAACTCTCGCGCCAGAGTAACCGTGGCACCGACGTCACCCGCCAGATAGCGCCCGGCGTCGATCTGGCCGTAATAGCCGCCCGGAAATTCGTAGTAGGCCGACAGATGGCCGGTGGCCACGCTGTAATCCTGCAGGCCGAACGGATCGTCGAAATCGCGCTGCGCGACATAGTTCAACTCCGCCCCCAGGGCGAGGCGGCTGTTCTGCGGCTTCCACAGGATTTCGCCCGACACCCCCGCGAACATCCGTTCCAGATAGCCCGCCGTCACGCGGCCGAACAGGTCGTCCCCGGGGCGGAAGTAATAGGCGGCGGTCAGTTCCGGCAGCGTCGTGGCCCCGCCCTTGAAATACAGATAGGCGTCCGAGCGCACGTGGGGCAGCACCGAATCCGACGGACGGTCGCCCTCGTCGAGGTTGCCGATCAGACGCTGATCGACCCGGCCTGAAAACACCAGCCCAGGCAGGGGTTCATAGCTGGCCTTCAGGGCAATGCCCAGGTCGGCGCGCAACGGCGCATCGGGGTCGAAAAAGCTGAGCGACAGATAGGGATCGACGCCGAAATCGAAGAAAGGCCAGCGCCCGTCCAGCGGTGGAGGCGACTGCGTCGCATCGGCGATTCGGGTGCCCGCGCGCGACAGGTCCGGGGCGACCGCGTGGAACTCCAGCTGTTCCATGTCGACGCGGCGCACCGTCACGGTCGTAACGGGCATGCCTTGCGCCGCAAGGGTGATCGCGAAGGTTTCGACCTGCGCCGGAGCGGTCCGGGTCAACACCCGCGCCGCCCGGCCCACCGCCTGCGATGCGATCGGATAGCGGTCGTTCCTGATCTGGATGCGCAGGGTGCTGCCCGCCAGTTCCAGCCCTTCGAGGGTCAGCCCCTGGGCCGCAAGGGCGGAACGGGTGCGATCCTCCAGCCCGGTCCCCCGCGCCGCGACCTCCGACAGGTCGGCGCGCCGCACCACGGGCGGCGGCACCGAATCAAGCCCCGAGCCATGGCGCGGGGTCTGCGGGTTGAAGGTATAGCTCAGATGCACACCGATTTCCGAGCCGTAGAGGTAATTGGCGCTCAGCGTGGTGCGGTCGTTGTAGCGGTATTTCAGGCCGAAGTTCAGCGGCGAATTGTAATCGAAGGCCGCGCCATCCTCGCGCGCATAGTCATCCGACGAGTATTCGGCCACCAGCCGCAACCGGTCGGTCGCCTGCCATTCGAGGCCCCCGAAGAAGGCTGCATCGCCCCGGAACCAGGAGTCACCCTGGAATTGCCCGCCGACCGAATCATAGGTGTCAGGACGCGTCTCGAATCGCTCGTCGATCACGCCCAAGGGGTTGGTAAACCCGCCATAGGAGCCGAGGCGCCCCCATCCGATGCCAAGTGTGGCGCGCAGACGCGGGTTGATCGTCTTGCTGGCGACCACGTATTCGCCGCCGTAGATCCCGGTCCCGACAAGGTCATTGATCCCGACCGCCATGGCCGGCCGCCAGCGCCCTTCGTCAAGAAAGCGGTAGTGCACCGAAAAGCTTCGGTCAAAGATTTCGCTGAAGACGGGAGATTCAGGATCTGGCCTTGAGCGGACGTCCTTCAGGGCCGAATAGCGAAACGACGCCGATATCCGGTCGGAAAACTGGAAGGTCAGCGTGTTGCGGGTCTGGTTCTTGAAATGGCTGATGTTGTAGGAAAGCTCACCATCCGCACCGCCAAGCGCCCCGGGCATGTCGATCAGACCGGGCACGCCGAACGTGTTGTAGCCCGCGGACCAGCCGACGTCCTGCGCGTTCAACGTCGTCGCGAAGGACGCCATGACAAGGCAAAGGGGTGCCACGAGCCGTTTCATTGGGGCAGTCTTTGGCATGATCTTCCTTGGGGCGGCGCTCCACCCGGCTCGTCGTCTCCCGCGGACCGTGGCCAACACGGGCTGTTCTGTCAACCGCGCGCAGCGCCGCAAAACAAACTGCGCTTGGGCAGTGTGGCTTCACAAGACGACAGGACCACGACATGCCGAGATGCCAAAATCCCAAGGCCGAGGTTCAGCGACCGACAGGCAGCACCCGCATCGGCAGACCTCACGGCTCAGGTCTTGTCGCTCTGATAGCTGTAGCGGTAGTTGTAGTAGTAATAGTTGCCGCCATACCGGCTGGCTTCGCTCAGCTTGTAGCCGCTCAGAATCGCGCCCGTCACCTTGCTGCCCGCAGTCTCGAACACGCGGCGAACGGCGTCGAGTTCGCCCACCATCGTCTCCATGTGGCGCGCCACCAGAATGCGCGCCCCGGTATAGCGCCCGATCACCACCGGGTCGGTCACCGCAAGCGCAGGCGGGCTGTCGACGATGATCAGATCGAAAGTCTTGTCCAGTTCCCGCAGCAAGGCTTCAAACTCCGCCCGCATCAGCAATTCTGACGGATTTGGCGGGAAACGGCCCGAGGTGATGACCGAAAGCCCGTCGACCGGACCCTTGAACATCACCTCGTCAAGGGTCTTTTCCCGCGCCAGGTATTCGGCGAGGCCGGGCGTGCCCTTCTCCTTGCCGAAATACCGCCGCATGTAACCCCGGCGCAGGTCGGCGTCGATCAGACAGATCTTCTGCCCCGATTGCGCGGCCACCACGGCGAAATTGACCGAAATGAAGGTCTTTCCCGCGCCCGGCTCTGCCGACGTCAGCAGGATCGATTTGGTCGTGGCGTCCAGCATCCCGAAATGCAGCGAGGTGCGCAGACTGCGCAGCGCCTCGACCACAACATCATTGGGCTGCGTCATCGCGTGGATCGGCAGGGCACCTTTCCGGGTGCGGTGATTGACGGCATCGGGCGAGAAGTTGACCGTCGCAAAGACCGGCAGTCCGCTCGCCTCGATCTCCTGCGCGCCCCGGATGCCCCGCCGCAGCGCGCGACGCGCCAACACGCCCCCCGCGCCCAGAATCCCCCCCAGGATCAACGACAGCGCCAGCGTCCGCGATGTGCGGGGCGAGATGCGGATGTTGCTGGCATAGGCCGTGTCGATAATCCGCACCGATCCGACGGTCGAGGCCTGGATAACGCGCAACTCCTGCTGGCGGTTCAAAAGCTGCACATAGACCTGCTGGGCGACCTCGAGGTTGCGGGTCAGGTTGAAGATTTCCTTTTGCGTCTCGGGCAGATCCGATGTGGCGCCGCGCAATTCGTCCAGTTGGGTTTGCAGCGTGGCCCTGTTCTGCAGCAGGGCCTGATAAACCGGGTGGTTGATCGTATAGCGTTCCTTCAGTTCCTCTTCCTTCAGCGACAGCGCGTTGATCTGCGTTTCAAGCTCGGTGGCCCGTTCCAACAAGCTGCGGGTTTCGTAATCGACGTCGACGGATTGCTGTTGCTGGCGATAGGCATTCAGGGCGTTCTGCGCCGTTGTCACCGTCCGTTCGGCAATCGGCAGTTGTTCGTCGATGAAGCGCAGGCTGTTCTGCGCCTCTGCGGCCGATCGGGCGATGTTCTGCGCCAGATAGGCCTGCGCGATCGCATCCAGGATGCGTTCCGCCTGCCGGGGCGACGGGTTGGTGTAGTTGATGCGTAGGATCGACGATCCACGCGGGCTTTCGGTAACGGTGAAATTGCCCTGCAGCTTGCGCACCGCATCGGGCAGCTTCCGGCGGGTGACGATGAACTCGCGCCCCACCGGCCCTTCCAGGCGATCCACGACGATGGACACGCCCTTGTCCGTCGATGCCAGACGCTGCCGCGCCTTGCCGTCGATCTGGCTGCCGTCGGGCAAACGCAGCGCATAGGTCTCGGGCCCGGTGATGGTCAGGACCATTTCCTGCCCCAGCCACTCCGGCCCGACTTCCAGCTCGCCGACCGCGATCGCTTCGTTGCCCCATTGATATGGCGCGAGGAAGCTGATCGCCGGATCGGGCAGGCTCAGGCGGGCCGGCAGCAGGCCAAGCCCCGGGAACGGGCGCGGGTAGGCCTCGATCTGCAGGTCGAGGGTCTGCACCGCCTCGCCCATCACCATGCGGGATTTCATGATCTCGATCTCGGCCTCGCCGGGCGACTTCACGCCGCTGCCCCCCAGAAGGTCCTGCATCCCGTCCGGCAGGGCCAGAGAGCCCGCCTTGGCCTCCAGCTGCAGCAGGCCCTGCGCCTGATACAGCGGTTGGACCCTGAGGACGGAAAACGCCCCGACGGCCAATGCCAGACCCATCGCCGCCGCGATCCACAGCTTGCCAGCCCAAAGGCCGACGGCCAGTTCCATCAGGTTGATCTCGTCGTCTTCTTGCGGGACCGGACGTGTGTCGGTGATCGTCATGGGAGTTCCTGCTTGTTCTTGCGGTCAGGCTGTGGCGAGACGACGGCCCGCGTCAAGTCGCGTTCCCGTCATGCGACCGATCCGGCGGCTTCTCGGCGAAAAAACCGCTCATGCGGTCTCCGGGCCCAACCGCCGGGTCCAGGCGGTCGCGGCGGCCAGAATCTGGTCACGGACCTCGCGATGGAACGTCTCGGGCTTGCGATACGGGTCGGGGATGCCCCGCGCGCCGGTCCAATGGTCAAACAACAGGGTGCGACCGGACAGTTGCGGATAGCGCCGGGCGATCTCGGCGCGGTGTGCGGGTTCCATCACCAGGATCAGGTCCGCACCGGCGGCGATCTCGGCAGTCACCTGCCGGGCGACATGCCCCGCCAGATCGACCCCCGCCTCGGCGGCCACCGCGAGTGCAGTTTCGTCGGCACCCGCCCCCACCACCGCCGCCAGACCCGCCGACCTGACGGTGAGCCCGGGCAGCGCCTGCGCGAGAGCCCGCTCGGCCAAAGGAGAGCGGCAGATGTTGCCCACGCACACCACCAGAACCGACGCGATCTTCACCTGTCAGTCCGCAATCCTGGCGGCCGTGCCATAGGTGGTCAGCGTCGGCAACAGGCTCGAAATCAGCCGGTTCCAGCGATAGAGCGGCGCGGATGTCACATAGATCACGTCCTGCGGCATGATGGTGAACCGCGTGCCGATCAGATAGGCTGCGGGGTTCGATGCGTCGAGCTGATAGACCGTGATCCCCACCGGGGTGTCGCGGAACACGAAGATGCCGCGGGCATCCGCGCTGTCTTCCTTCAGGCCGCCGACCCGCGTCACCGCCTGGGTCAGGGTCAGGTTTTCATCGGACAGATCGATCGTCGACGGTTTGACGATCTGGCCCAGAAGATAGGCCTCAAGCAGTTCCAGCCGGGCAACGCTGACCACATCGCCGCTCTGCAGCACCGGGTTGTTGCCCCCGACGCCGCGTTCAAGGAAAGCCTGCATGTCAACGGTATAGCTGCGCCCGTTGCGGCGCAGAGTGACCCGGCGCGGATCGGCGTCTTCGGTCAGCCCGCCCGCCGCATCGACCGCGTCCAGCAGGGTCAGAGGCACGTCGGTCAAGGGCTGGCGGCTGGGCTTTTCAACTTCGCCGGTGACCGAGATCGCCTGGCTCTTGTAGCTGGCCACCCGCACCTCGACCTGCGGATCGGGGATGAACGACGCCAACCGTTGCGCCAGATCGTCGCGAATCGCCTCCGGTGTGCGGTCGCGCGCTTCGACCTGGCCGACGTAGGGGTAAAAGAACGTGCCGTCGGCCTGCACCCGCTGGCCCGACTGCTCGGGGGTGCGCCCCTCACCCGAGGGCAGGTTCAGTTCCGGGTGGTCCCAGACCGTGATATCCAGCACGTCGCCGACCCCGACCCGGTAGTTCCACACGCTCGACGGGGCCGAGGTCTGCGATCCGCCCAGATTGCGCGGCGTGTTGAAGGCGTCGATGTTGTCAGCCGTCAGTTGCACGGTGACCACGTTGGTCGCAATCTGCTCGACTTCGGACCGGACGGCTTCGCTGCGGACCGGGAAGTCCGACTTGCTCGCGTCGCAGGCCGAAAGCCCGACCGCCGCGAAAATCCCGATCAACAATATCCGCATGAATTCCCCTCGGCCGCTTGGTAATGAGCGCCCGGTCTGGATAAGCGAAGACCGGCGCGATTCCAACCAAAAGGCGGTGGCACGGTCGCTTTTTGCCGAAAAACGGCAGATCGGCGTTTGTCGTCGGGGCCGAAGCCCGTAACCAAGCCTCCCGGCCCTGCGTCCGGAGAATGAAATGGTAAGTCCCTCAATGAGTTGACGTGCGGGCTCGGCGATCGGCTCTCGTGCCGCGAGGCTGCCATGACCGCGCCGGAGCCCCGCTAAAGAGGTCGCCCCTAACAAGCCGGTCAGACCATTTCGGTGGGTATCTGCAGCGGTTTTGTCGCGCGAACTGCCGCTTGAGCTGCTGCCTGGCCGGAGCGTGGGCCAAGCGTTCCTCATCCAATGGATGCGGCAGCGCTGGTGGGTCGCGTTGAAAACCCGGCGCGCGGCCGCCCGCAGCCCCTTGTGGTCGTCGGCGATCACCAGTTTCACACCGCGCAGGCCCCGGTCGGCCAAGGACCGCAGGAAGTCGGTCCAGAAGGTCTCGGCTTCGGATGGGCCGGTAGCGGCACCCAGGACCTCGCGCTTGCCGTCTTCGTTGACCGCCACCGCAATTATCACGGCCTTGCTGATGATGCGCCCGCCTTCCCGGACCTTGAGGTATGTCGCATCCAGCCAGAGATAGGGCCACGCGCCCTCCAGTGGCCGGGTCAGGAAGGCGGTCACCCGCTCGTCGATTTCGGCGCAGAGGCGGCTGACCTGGCTCTTGGACATGCCGCCCGCGCCCATGGCCTTGACCAAGTCATCGACCGAGCGCGCGTCGAGACCCTATGGACGTAGGCTTCCTGGATCACCGCCACGAGGGCCTTCTCGGCGGTGCGGCGGGGTTCCAGGAAGCTGGGGAAGTAGCTGCCCTTGCGCAGCTTCGGGATCTCCAGCGCGATCCGCCCCGCCCGCCCTCGTCGGGGAAATGGTCCCCCGGACCATTTCCTGATCCTCCTCGACCCAGTCGCGGTCGCGGTAGCCGTTGCGCTGAACCTCCCGCATCGGCGTTCGTGCGCCCTTGGCCGCGCCCGTCCGCGCCTCCACCTCGGCCTCCATCATCCGTTCCGCCGCAAAGGCCAGCATCTCGCGGACAAGATCGCAATCGGCCTGCTTCTCAACCAGCTCGATCAGCGCCATTCTGTCGTCGGTCATCGTCATCTCCGTTGTAGGTTCCAGGTCTCGCAACCCAAACCTTCTCCGAAGATCGACGATGACCGCCAGCGTCAGAGACCCCGTGCCGGGACGCCTACCCGATCACCCCCCGGACCCCGCCCGTCTGCCCCCGGTCCCGCAGCAGGTGGTCCAGCAGCACGATAGCCATCATCGCCTCCCCCACCGGCACCGCCCGGATGCCCACACAGGGGTCGTGCCGCCCCTTGGTGACCAGGTCGATCTCCTCGCCCCCCTCATTCACCGACCGCCGAGGCGTCAGGATCGACGAGGTCGGCTTGACCGAAAACCGGCACACCACCGGCTGCCCCGTCGAGATCCCCCCCAGGATCCCACCGGCGTGGTTGGACAGAAACTCCACCCCCCCCGGCCCCATCCGCATCTCGTCCGCGTTCTGAACCCCGGTCAGGCTGGCCGCCGCCATCCCCTCGCCGATCTCGACCCCCTTGACCGCATTGATCGACATCATCGCCGCCGCCAGATCGCCGTCCAGCTTGCCATACAGCGGCGCCCCCAGCCCCGCAGGCACGCCCTCCGCCACCACCTCGATCACTGCCCCGACCGAGTCCTGCGCCAGGCGCAGCCCGTCCAGATACCCCTCCCACTCCGCCGCCGCGACCGGGTCCGGGCACCAGAACGGGTTGGTGTCGATCACCCCCGCATCGAACCGCCCCCGATCGATGGCATGCCCCCCCATCTGCACCATGTAGCCGCTGATCCGCAGCCCCGGCACCAGTGCCGCCAGCACCGCCCGCGCCACGCCGCCTGCCGCGACCCGCGACGCCGTTTCGCGCGCCGAGGACCGGCCGCCGCCGCGCGGGTCGCGCAGGCCGTATTTCTGGTGATAGGTCAGGTCGGCATGACCTGGGCGGAACGCGGTGGCGATGCTGCCGTAATCTTTCGACCGCTGGTCGGTGTTCTGGATTTCTAGCGTGATCGGCGTCCCCGTTGTCCGCCCCTCGAACACGCCCGACAGGATCCGCACCGCGTCGGCCTCCTGCCGCTGGGTGGTGAACTTCGACTGCCCCGGTTTACGCCGGTCGAGCCAAGGCTGCAGGTCGGCTTCGGTCAGGCCGATCCCGGGCGGGCAGCCATCCACCACGGTCCCGATCGCCGGCCCATGGCTTTCCCCCCAGGTGGTGACGCGGAACAGTTGGCCGAAGGTGTTGAAACTCATGGGCAGGCTCCCTTTGCGGCTGACACATAAGCCACACCCCGCCCGCGATAAACCCCTTATGCAGCCCCCCTGCGCGGACGGGCAGGGCCATCGCCTCCGGCCCTGCGCGTGTCGGCGGCGGGCGGCCTGATTCGCGCCGCATGGGGAGCGGATTGTCCATCCGTCTCGCACCTGCACAGGTCGCGGACGGGCGGTGCGCGAGGAGTGCACAGGCGCAATTCTGCGAAAACGCCCGGTAAAGCCTGCGGTCCCAACGGGTTGCCCTGCGACAAAGCCGCCCCCTTGCGTCTGCCGATCTAGACCATATTCTTCCGCATACCTCGGGGTGCCCCAGTGGCTGAGATGCGAAAGCGGACCCGTCGAACCTGAACCGGATCATACCGGCGGAGGGAAGGTGCAAGGGTTCGCGTTGAATTCTCCTGCCCGACCTGTTCCGTCGCACATGGAGAACAACGATGAAAAGTCTTTCCATTGCGCTCGGATGTCTGATGCTCGCCCCTGCGGCGACGGCCCAGACACCTGTGCTGAACGTGCTGACCTATGACGGCTTTGCGGCCGAATGGGGCCCCGGCCCGGCGATCGAGGCGGGGTTCGAGGCCACCTGTGCCTGCGACCTGCGGTGGGTGATGGCGGGCGACGGGGCAGCCATGCTGGCGCGGCTGCGGCTGGAGGGGGCGACGTCAGAGGCCGATGTGGTGCTGGGGCTCGACACCAGCCTGACCGAGGCCGCGCGGCAGACCGGGCTGTTCGCGCCCCATGGCCTGAGACTGCCGAACGACCTGCCGGTGCCCTTCGACGATGCCCATTTCGTGCCGTTCGACTGGGGCTGGTTTGCGTTCGTGCATAACAAGACCATGGCCAACCCCCCGACTTCGTTCGAGGATCTCGCGGCGTCTGACTTGCGCATCCTGATCCAGGACCCCCGGTCTTCGACCCCTGGCCTCGGTCTGGTGTTGTGGGTCAAGGCGGCATACGGCGACAGGGCGGGGGAAATCTGGTCCGCGCTGGCTGACAACATCGTGACGGTGACGCCGGGCTGGACCGAGGCCTATGGCATGTTCCTGCAGGGCGAGGCGGACATGGTGCTGTCCTACACCACGTCGCCCGCCTATCACCTGATCGCGGACGCCGACGACAGCAAGACGGCCGCGGCGTTCACTGAGGGGCATTACCTGCAGGTCGAGGTGGCGGGGATGCTGGCCGCGTCAGACCAACCCGATCTGGCGCGGGCGTTCCTGCGCCATCTGGCGTCCGAGGAGGCCCAGGCGGTTTTGCCGACCACCAACTGGATGTATCCGGCGCTGACCCCGGCGGCGGGCCTGCCAGAGGGGTTCGACAGCCTGATGCGACCGGGGAAATCCCTGCTGATGACGGCGGCGGCGGCCGAGGCAGCCCGGACGGAGGCGATTGCCGAATGGCAAGCCGCATTGGCGCGATAGCCCTTGCGCTGCTGCTGGCGCTGCTGGTTCTGGGCAGCGCCGGGGTGGTGGCGGCGCAGGCCGACCGCTGGACCCTCGGCCCGGCGGAATGGGCGGCGGTGCGGTTCACCGTCTGGCAGGCGGCGCTGTCGGCAGGGCTGTCGGCCCTGCTGGCGGTGCCGGTGGCGCGGGCCCTGGTGCGGCGGCGCTTTGCCGGGCGGGGGGCGGTGATCCTGCTGATGGGTGCGCCGTTCCTGCTGCCGGTGGTGGTGGCGGTGCTGGGGCTGCTGGCGGTGTTCGGGCGCAATGGCGCGGTGAACCAGGCGCTTGGCTTGTTGGATCTGGCGCCGTTCAGCCCGTACGGGTTGCTGGGCGTCGTGCTGGCGCATGTGTTCCTGAACCTGCCTTTGGTGGTGCGGATGCTGCTGGCCGGGTGGCAGGCGATCCCGGCGGAACGGTTCCGGCTGGCGCAGAGCCTCGGCCTCGGGCCGCGCGCCATCGCCCGGCATCTGGAGCGTCCGATGTTGCGGGGCGTTCTGACGGGGGCGGCGCTGGTGGTGTTCGTGCTGTGCCTTTCCAGTTTCGCGGTGGCGCTGACCCTGGGCGGCAGCCCGCGCGCCACGACGGTGGAGCTGGCGATCTATCAGGCTCTGGTGTTCGAGTTCGATCTGGGGAGGGCGGCGGGGCTGGCAACGGTGCAGTTTGCGCTCTGTGCCGTTGCGGTCGCGGTCGCGGGGCGGTTCAGCATGCCGCTGGCCTTTGGTGCCGGGTTGGACCGGGGCGGGGTGATCCCGGGACCGGCGGGCGCGCGGCGGTGGCTCGACGGGCTTTGGATCACGCTGACCGCGCTGTTCCTGCTGGGGCCGGTGGGTGCGGTGGTGCTGCGCGGGGCACCGGGGCTGGCCGATCTGCCGGCGTCGGTCTGGGCGGCGGCGGGGCGGTCGCTGGCGGTGGCGGTGGTCGCGGCGGGGTTGGCCGTGGCAGGGGCGCTGGTTCTGGCGGGGTCGCGCGCCCGGCTGATCGAGTTGGCGGCGATGTTGCCGATGGCGGCGTCGGGGCTGGTGCTGGGGACGGGGATCTTTCTGGTGGTGCATCCGCTGATCCGGCCCGAGGCGCTGGCCCTGCCGGTTACCATCGTGGTCAATGCCGCCCTGGCGTTGCCCTTCGTCTATCGGCTGATCCTGCCCGAGATGCGCAGCCTGCAGGCCGATTACGGCCGCTTGCAGGCGGCCCTGGGGATGACAGGCTGGGCCGCGTTCCGCCTGGTGACCCTGCCCCGGTTGCGCCGGGTGCTGGGGTTCGGCGCGGGGGTGGCGGCGGCGCTGTCGATGGGGGATCTGGGGGTGAACGCGCTGTTTGCCGGGGAAAACGGGGCGACTTTGCCGCTGATGGTGCAGCGGTTGATGGGCAGCTATCGCACCGATCTGGCGGCGGCGGCGGCGCTGCTGCTGGTGGGGTTGAGCTTCGCGCTGTTTGCGCTGTGCGACAGATGGGGGCGTCATGCTGCGGCTTGAGGGGGTCCGCGTCGTGCAGGACGGCTTTGCCGTGACGGCCGATTGGGCGGTGCCTGCGGGGGCCAAGGTCGCGCTGATCGGGCCGTCGGGGGCGGGGAAATCGACGCTGCTGCTGGCCGTCGCGGGGTTCGTGCCGCTGCAGGCGGGTCGCGTGCTGTGGCAGGACCGCGATCTTGCGCCGCTGGCACCTGCCGCGCGGCCCGTCAGCATGCTGTTTCAGGACCAGAACCTGTTTCCGCATCTGACGGTGGCACAAAATCTGGGGCTGGCGCTGGCCCCCGACCTGCGGCTGTCCGAGATGCAAAAGGCGCAGGTCACGCGGGTGCTGGACCGGCTGGGGCTGGCGGGCTTCGGTGCCCGCAGGCCCGGCGCGCTGTCTGGCGGGCAGATGGGGCGGGCGGCGTTGGGGCGGGTCCTGCTGCAGGCGCGCCCGGTGCTGCTGCTGGACGAACCCTTTGCGGCCCTGGGGCCGGGGTTGAAGGCCGATCTGCTGGCGCTGGTGGCCGAGGTTGCGGCTGCGGCGACGGTGCTGATGGTGACGCATGACCCCGCCGATGCCCGCCGGTTTGCCGATCTGTCGGTGCTGGTGGCCGATGGCGTGGCGGCGGCTCCGGTTGCCACGGCGGCGCTGTTTGCCGACCCGCCGGCGGCGCTGCGGGACTATCTGGGTTAACCGTTGGTTTACCGTTGCGTGGCAATCTGCCTGCATGACACAGGCCGGATTTCACGAACAGTCGACCCTTTTCGCACCCGTCGGGGACGCGGACGAGGCTGACGCGGTGCCCGGCAAACAGCCGTCCTACATCGCCGACCACCGCAAACGCCTGCGCACCCGGTTCATGGAAGGCGGGGCGGCGGCGATGCCGGATTACGAACTGCTGGAACTGGTGCTGTTTCGCGCCATTCCCCGGCTGGATGTGAAGCCGCTGGCCCGGCTGCTGCTCGATACCTTCGGGGATTTCAACCGGGTGATCTCGGCCCCGCCTGCCCGCCTGACGGCGGTCAAGGGCGTGGGGGACGCCGTAGTGCAGGAGTTGAAGATCGTCGAAGCGGCGTCGCAGCGCCTGATGCGGGCAAAGGTGATGCACCGCCCGGTGCTGTCGTCGTGGGACGCGCTGCTGGATTATTGCCACACCGCGATGGCGCACCGCGAAACCGAACAGTTCCGCATCCTCTATCTGGACCGCAAGAATGTGCTGATCGCGGATGAGGAACAGGCGCGCGGCACCGTCGATCATGTGCCGGTCTACCCGCGCGAGGTGGTCAAGCGCGCGCTGGAGTTGAACGCGAGCGCGCTGATCCTCGTGCACAACCACCCCTCGGGCGACCCCACCCCGTCGGACAGCGACATTTCGATGACCGCACAGGTGCAGGATGCGGCCACTGTGCTGGGGATCACCCTGCACGACCACCTGATCATCGGCAAATCCCGCGAATTGTCGTTCAGGGCGCAGGGGTATCTGTGAACACCGGTTTCAGCCACAGCTCGACCCGCCGGTTCAGGTGCCGACCGGGGGCTGTGGTGTCGCAGGCCATCGGCAGCGCCTCGCCGAACGCCTGAACCACCGGCAGTTGGGCGGGTGTCAGGCCGGGGGCCGCCGCCTGCAGCGCCGCCAGCACCGCCCGGGCCCGGCTGTCCGACAGATCGAGGTTCGCCGCCGCCGCCCCCGACCCGTCGGAAAACCCGGCGAGGATCAGCGCCTGATCGCGGAACAGCCCGGCCTCCAGCATCCGCGCCAGATCGGTCAGGTTCTCGCGGCTGTGGGCGTCCAGCGCGCTCGACCCGTCCTGAAACCGGAAGGTCAGCGACAGCCGGTCGGCCCCGTCCATCGCACCCGCCAGCCGCTGCAGGTCGGCCAGCGTCGTCTCTTCGCCCGCCCCCTTGATCGCGTTGATCAGGCGCAGCCCGTCCGCCGTCATCGGCTGCCGTTCGATGCTGCGGTCGACATAGCCCGCCGCCGCAACCGCCGCCTCGGCTTGCGGCATGGCCAGAAACTCGAGGAACTCTCGGGCCACCAGCGGCAGGCGGCGGCGGGGGGTCAGCAGATAGATCGGCAGGGAGAGGGGATAATCCTCGGCCTTGACCGCAAGCGGGGTCGGCAACAGCGGAAAGCCGCAACTGTCGGTCAAGGGCAGCGCGCGGGCGGGCCCCACGCTGGCGCGCCCGGTCACGGCCAGCGAAAAGGGGTCGCGCGCCACCGCCTGCGCCATCGCCGCCAGATCGGGATGAACCACGGCTGCAGCAATCTCGCGCCCCAGCCGGGCCGACAGCGCCTGTTGCAGATCGCTGTCCGGGGTCAACGCGTGCAGCACCAGCGGCATGTCGGGCCCGCCGATCTGCCCCCAGTTGGTCACCTCGCCCGACAGCGCCCGCGCCAGATCGGGGGTGGAAATCCGGGGCAGCGGGTTGTCGCGTGCCACGATCGGGATCAGCGCATCCAGCGCCAGCGCACGCGTGCCGAAATCGGCGTCCGTCGCGGCGGCCACGATCAACTCGGCCCGGCCCGCCTTCGCCGCCGCCCGCGCGGCATCGGGGGACATCGCAGCAAAACTGAACTCGGCCAGCACCTGCCCCGTGACCGGATCGCTGAGCCGCGACACCGCCCCCGGCACGAACTCCAGCCCGCGTGCCCGTGCAAAGGCCGCGATCAGCGGGGGCAACAGCACCGCGCCGGCATCGGCAGCACCCACCAGCCGGATCACCGCGCGGGGGGCCGTCAGATCGGGGCAGGCCGGGCCACTGCAGATCACCCCCTGCCCATCGACGGTCAGCGCGCCATAGGACGTCTCGATCCGGTAGAACTCGCCGTCATACCCCTGCAGGCTGCCCGACAGCGCCAGCGACCCATCGCGCGAGGTCAGCGTCACGTCCTGCGCAATCGCCGGGCCGACAAGCACAAGCGCGGCGAACATCGCCGCGCATCCGTCCATTCGCATCTGCCGTCCGCCCGCGCCCTAGTTTGCAGCGGTCAGTGTCAGGTCCGGCGCGAGATTATTCAACACCAGAAAATCACCCACCGCCTCGCAGTCCGGCATGGCAAGCGTCAGTTCGGTGACCGTGACCCTGCCCCCCGACGAGGCCAGCGTTTCGCCCAGAATTTCGCGCCCGCAGGTGGCAGGCGTCACGGCAGCCTCGATCACCACCTCGGACGCTTCAAAGGCCGGATAGGTGTAGATTTCCGCAAGCAACGGGTTCTCGGCATCGGCATCCCCAAGCAGGGTCAGATACCCGCCGCGGGTCGGCGGATCACTGAACGGAAGAAGGCCCGGATTTTCCGCCGACACCGTCGATGTCGCCTCGTGACCATAGACCTGAAAGGCGTCATCGCCCTGCCACTGCACGCCAAAGCGGCGCAGTCCGGCCAGATCGGGCAGGTCGATCGCGCTCGTCACCGTGCTGCCATCGGCAAACCGGGCCTCGACGGCGGCTTCGGATTGCAGGCCGGGAAGCGCGAGGAACAGCGACCCGGTCGCCGTCGTGGTCACCGTGATGGCCAGCCCGGCATGCGACACCACGACCCTTTCGCCCGGCCGACAGGGGGCCAGCAGGGTGAGGCCGATCATCGCGCCGGGATCGGCCATCAGGTCCAGCGTCATCGGGCAGGGATCGACGGCCACTTCGGGCTGCGGATCGGGACGCGTCGATGGCGCGGCGGCCACCGGCAGGGGTGGCGTCGGGGCCACTGCGGCGGGCGGCAACGGCGCGGGACGGGCAGGCGGTTCGGCGATCACGTCGGCAGAGGCGGCGAGTTGCACGACCTGCACCGGTTTTCCCGCGTCGGCAGCCGTGAGGCGGGGCGGTTGCTGGCGCGCGGCCGTCGTCTGAACCAGATGTCCCGCCGCCAAAGCCACCGCCACCACCGCGACAACCCGGGCCAGCTTTTGCCGATCGAGGCGGCTGGGTGCAAAACGGCTGGGGTCGAAACGCATGTCAATCTCCACCACACACGGAAGTAGAGATCGGGCTAGCCCTCAATCCCGGCCAAAGGGTGGCCGAAGCAGGGAATGTTTTCAGCAACCCGCGCAGTCATCCCGGGGCCTTGCCCCGGTTTGGCCGCAATCAGGCGAGCTTTCCGTGGCAATGCTTGAACTTTTGGCCAGACCCGCAGGGGCAGGCATCGTTGCGCCCCGGATTTCCCCAGGACGCGGGGTTCGCCGCATCAAAACCCGGTGCGGCAACCGCAGAGGAGGCAGGGTCGGCAGGAGGCAGCTCCACGGGCGGCGGTGCGGCGGGTTGCCGGTCCGCCACCATCTGCGCCAGCATGGCGCGCTGTTCCTCGGCCGTGATCGGGCGGATCATCGCGAGCTTTTGCGTCACGTCCTGCCGCAGCGTATTCAGCATGTTTTCGAACAGCGTGAAACTCTCGGTCTTGTATTCGTTCAGCGGGTCGCGCTGCGCATAGCCGCGAAAGCCCACGACCGAGCGCAGATGTTCAAGCCGCAGCAGATGTTCGCGCCATTTTCCGTCGATGGTCTGCAACAGCACCTGCTTTTCGATGCTGCGCATGGTGTCCGGGCCGAACGCCTCCAGCTTTTCGGCCATCAGCGCATCTGAGGCCGCAATCAGCCGGTTGCGGATCACGATCTGATCGACGCCCTCTTCGCGCGCCCATTCCATGACCGGCACGTTCAGCCCCAGCTTTTCGATCACCGCCGCATAAAGCCCCTCGGCATTCCACGCATCGGCATAGGCTTTCGGCGGCAGATAGGCATCCACCAGATCTTCGACCACCTGATGGCGCATGTCCTGCGCGATCTCGCCCAGGTCTTCGGCTTCCATGATCTCGCGGCGCTGGCCGAAGATCGCCTTGCGCTGGTCGTTCATCACGTCGTCGAATTTCAACAGTTGCTTGCGGATGTCGAAGTTGCGCCCTTCGACCTTGGCCTGCGCGCGTTCCAGCGATTTGTTGACCCACGGGTGAACGATGGCCTCGCCTTCCTTCATCCCCAGACCCGACAGCACCTTGTCGAGCCGTTCGGACCCGAAGATCCGCATCAGGTCGTCTTCCAGGCTCAGGAAGAACGACGACCGCCCCGGGTCGCCCTGACGGCCCGAGCGGCCGCGCAACTGGTTGTCGATGCGCCGGGATTCGTGGCGTTCGGTGCCCAGCACGAACAACCCGCCGGCGGCCTTGACCGCATCCTCGTCGGCCTTGTGCGCGGCCTCGATCTGCGCGCGCACCTCGTCGGGGTGGGTGTTGGGCTGGGCCGCCAGCGCCTCCATCACCTTGAATTCGACGTTGCCGCCCAGTTTGATATCCGTTCCGCGCCCGGCCATGTTGGTGGCGATGGTCACCGCGTTGAGCTTGCCCGCATCGGCGACGATCTGCGCCTCCTGTTCATGCTGGCGCGCGTTCAGCACGTTGTGCGGGATACCGGCGCCTTTCAGCAGCGCCGACAGCGCCTCGGATTTCTCGATCGAGGTGGTGCCGACCAGGATCGGCTGGCCGGTCGCGGTCGCCTCCTGGATCGTCTTCACGATGCCGTCGTATTTCTCGCGGGTGGTCCGGTAAACGGCGTCGTGTTCATCCTTGCGGGCGACGGGGCGGTTCGTGGGCACTTCGACCACGCCGAGCCTGTAGATTTCCATGAATTCGTCGGCCTCGGTGGACGCCGTTCCGGTCATGCCCGCCAGTTTCTCATAGAGGCGGAAGTAGTTCTGGAACGTCACCGATGCCAGCGTCACGTTTTCCGGCTGGATCGTCACGTGTTCCTTGGCCTCGATCGCCTGGTGAAGGCCTTCCGACAACCGGCGACCGCGCATCATCCGGCCGGTGAATTCGTCGATCAGCATCACCTCGCCGTCGCGCACGATATATTGCTGATCGCGGTTGAACAGCTTGTGCGCGCGCAGGGCCTGCGTGACGTGGTGGATGATCGTGGTGCTTTCGGGATCATAGAGCGACTGGCCGTCGGGCAGGATTCCTAGAGCGTGCAGGCGCTGTTCCAGAAACTCGTTGCCATCCTCGGTGTAAGTGACGTTGCGGGTTTTCTCGTCCAGCTTGAAATGCGCCTCGGTCAGTTCCGGGATCAGCAGGTCGACCTTCTGATAAAGGTCGCTGCGGTCCTGCGACGGGCCGGAGATGATCAGCGGCGTGCGCGCCTCGTCGATCAGGATGCTGTCCACCTCGTCCACGATGGCAAAGAAATGGCCGCGCTGCGCCATCTCCTCGATCGAACCCTTCATGTTGTCGCGCAGATAGTCGAAGCCCAACTCGTTGTTGGTGGCATAGGTGATGTCGGCCTTGTAGGCCGCGCGCTTTTCCGCATCTGGCTGGTAGGGGACCACAACGCCGGTGGTCAGACCCAAAGCCGAATAGATCTTGCCCATCCAGTCGGCATCGCGCCGCACGAGATAGTCGTTGACGGTGACGACATGCACGCCCTTGCCCGCCAGCGCGTTGAGATAGGCCGGGAAGGTCGCGACCAGCGTCTTGCCCTCGCCGGTTTTCATCTCGGCGATGTTGCCCTGATGCAAAAAGATGCCGCCCTTCAACTGCACATCGAAGGCCCGCAGGCCCAACGCACGCTTGCCCGCCTCGCGGCAGTTGGCGAAAGCCTCGGGTAGCAGCGCATCGAGGCTTTCGCCAGCCTGCTGCACGCGTTTCTGAAACTCGGCGGTCTTTGCCTTGATGCCGTCGTCGGACAGCGCGGCGTATTCCGGCTCCAGCGCGTTGATCCTGGCCACCAGCGGGCGCACCGATTTCACCTTGCGATCGTTCGGCGTGCCGAAAACCCTGCGCGTCAGCGCCCCGAAACCCAGCATGATACTTCCGATCCGTCCGTTGCTGACACCATCGTGTGGGGCATGGGCCTTGCCCGCCCTCACTGCCTTGCCTAGAAGGACCGCAAAGGGCAGGCACCCTGTCGCACATGACTGCTGCGATGTAAGGGACCGACCCGGGAGTGTCAACGTGGCGCGCGAAAGCCGCCCGATCAGGAGTGGGTGATATGGCAAGACTTGACCGGTTCTGGGCGGCGTTCGCCGTGACGGCGGCCCTGGCCCTGCCCGCCGCGGCGCAGGACACGACAGCCGATACCGTGGTGGCCACCGTCAACGGCAAACCGATCACGCTCGGCCACATGATCGTGCTGCGCGCCACCCTGCCCGAACAGTATCAGCAACTGCCCGATGACGTGCTGTTCAAGGGCATCCTCGACCAACTGGTGCAGCAGGAGGCGCTGGAGCAGTCGATGCCCGACATCTCCAAGCGCGACACGCTGGCGCTCGACAACGACCGGCGGGGCTATTTGTCGGGCGTCGTGCTGCAACAGGTGGTGCAGGGTGCCGTGACCGATGCCGCCTTGCAGGCCGCTTATGATGCGCGGTTCAAGGAGGCCCTGCCGCAGACCGAATACCGCGCCTCGCACATTCTGGTCGACAGCGAGCAGAAGGCCGTCGAGTTGAAGGCGCAGATCGACGCCGGAGTGGATTTCGCCGAAGCCGCCCGCGCCAATTCCACCGACGGCGCGGCGCAAAACGGCGGCGACCTGGGCTGGTTCGGCGTCGGCATGATGGTCAAACCGTTCGAGGAGGCGGTTCTGACCATGAAGGCGGGCGAGGTGAAGGGGCCGGTCAAGACCGATTTCGGCTGGCACTTGATCAAGTTGACCGAAACGCGGATCGCCTCGGTGCCGACGCTGGACGAGTTGCGCGATGAATTGGCCGCCGAGATCGAGGCGAAAGCGGTGGAAGATCGGATAGCGGCCCTGACCGGGGCCGCGACGATCGAGAAACCGGGGATCGGGATTGACCCAAGCCTGCTGCGCGACGAAACCTTGCTGGACAAATAAAAAAGTGCAGGGACGGGAATCATGGCGAAGACCGATTGGAAGGCCGAAGCAAAGGTCCTCAAGAAACAGTTGAAGATGCTGCGCAGCGAAATGGGGGCCAAGCCGGTAAAGGCGGGTGCGGTCGTCAAAGCGGCAAAGCCGGTTTCGCCGCTGGCCCCGGCCAGTTTTCCCGTGCTGCCCCGGATTGCCGGGGTGGCTTTTTCGGCGGTCGAGGCCGGGGTTCGCTATGCCAATCGCAAGGACGTGATGCTGGTGCATCTGGCCCCCGGGACCACGATGGCCGGGGTGTTCACCCGATCCTCGACCCGGTCGGGATGCGTGCGGGACTGCCAGACGAAGCTTGCGATCAAGGTTGCACCGGGGACGGGTGCTGCGATCATCGTGAACTCGGGCAATTCCAACGCCTTCACCGGCGCAGTGGGCGATGCGGCCGTTCTGGCGGTGACCGGGGCCGTGGCCGAGGTCTTGGCGCTGCCGGCCAGCCGGGTGTTTTCCTCGTCCACCGGGGTGATCGGCGAGCCTTTGCCGCATGAGCGGATCACCGCGAAAATTCCGGCGCTGGTGGCGGGGCTGTCGGAGGACGGCATCGAGATGGCCGCCCACGCGATGATGACGACCGACACCTTCCCCAAGGGCGCCTGCGCCACGGTGCAGGGCGACGGCGGAGAGATTCAGATTGCCGGGATCGCCAAGGGGTCGGGAATGATCGCGCCGGACATGGCGACGATGCTGGTCTATCTGTTCACCGATGCCAAGATCTCGGCGGCGACGCTGCAGAAGATGGTGTCTCGCAATGTCGGGGCGACGTTCAATTCGATCACCGTCGACAGCGACACCTCGACATCCGACACCCTCTTGATGGCCGCCACCGGCCAATCCGCGGCGGCCGAGGTCAAGGGGCCGGTCGCGAAGGCGTTCGAGACGGCGCTGAAGGGCGTGATGACCAGCCTGGCGCACCAGGTGATCCGCGACGGCGAAGGGGCCACGAAATTCGTCGAGGTGCGGGTGACCGGCGCGGCGGGCGACGACGACGCCGCGAAAGTGGCCTTTGCGGTGGCGAACTCGCCGCTGGTCAAGACCGCGATTGCCGGGCAGGACCCGAACTGGGGGCGCATCGTGGCGGCGGTGGGCAAATCGGGCGCTCAGGCCGACCGCGACCGGTTGACCATCCGGTTCGGCGACATCGTGGTGGCGCGCGACGGCTGGCGCAACCCGGAGTATCGGGAGGAGGATGGCGCGGCCTACATGCAGCGCGCCGAACTGGTGATCGGGGTCGACCTGGGCCTCGGCAAATCGGCGCGGTCGGTCTGGACCTGCGATCTGACCAGCCGCTACATCGAGATCAATGCGGACTACCGGTCTTGAACCTGGTCCTGGTTGTTGCGGTCGCGTTGATCGACCCTGACGGCCGGGTGCTGCTGGCACAGCGGCCGGCGGGCAAGGCGATGGCCGGGATGTGGGAATTTCCCGGCGGCAAGGTCGAACCCGGCGAGACGCCCGAGGCTGCGCTGATTCGCGAATTGCACGAGGAATTGGGGATCGAAACCTGGAAAAGCTGTCTCGCCCCCCTGACATTCGCCAGTCATGCCTATCCGGACTTTCACCTGCTGATGCCGTTGTTTGCCTGCCGCCGCTGGGACGGGGTGGTGCAGGGTCGCGAAGGTCAGGCTTTCGCCTGGGTTCGCCCGGAAAAGTTGCGGGATTTTCCCATGCCCCCCGCCGATCTGCCATTAATTTCGACTTTGCGGGACTGGTTATAGGTCCGCCGCCTGACCTTTAGGCATTTTCATTTCGCCGTGATTTTTGGCAAACATGGCGAAATTGTGGTGGTTTCAACAACCTTTTGCGATACATTAATATTTCATGGGTTGCTTGGGGGATAAGGAATGCTTCGGACGATAACTTTGGGAAGCTGCGTATCGGTTCAAGGGCTGCTGGTCGGGCAGCTTTCGGACGGAAAGATCATCGTGCGGGTTGATGAGAAAACCTTCGTCGGATTTCCGGTCGGCACAGCGCGCGCCTCCTGATCGGGCACCACGCCCCGAACCGATCCGACGCGACGAATGGAAAAGGCCGGGCTGAATGCCCGGCCTTTCGTTCTGGTTGCACACAGGATCACTCCAGCCTGCGCTGGATTTCCTCGCGTTCGAAAATCTCGATGACGTCGCCGGGCCGGATATCCTCGTAGCGTTCGAACCCCATGCCGCATTCCTGACCCGAGATCACATCCTTGACCTCGTCCTTGAAGCGTTTCAGCGTCTTGAGCGTCCCCTCGTGGATCACCACGTTGTCGCGCAGCAGGCGCACCCCGGCGGACCGGCGGGCGATGCCTTCGGTGACCAGACAACCCGCGACCATCCCGACCCCGGTGACCTTGAACACTTCCTTGATCGTTGCATAGCCGATGAAGGTTTCGCGGATCTCGGCTTTCAGAAGGCCCGAAGCGGCGGCCTTGATGTCGTCCACCAGGTCATAGATGATCGAGTAATAGCGGATCTCGACCCCCTTCTGGTTGGCGGTCCCGCGCGCCGAGGCGTTGGCGCGGACGTTGAAGCCGATGATCGGCGCGTTGTTCGCATCGGCCAGACTGACGTCGGACTCGGTGATCGCACCGACGCCGGAATGCAGCACGCGGACGCGAACCTCTTCGTTGCCGATTTTCTCCATCGCCTGAACAATCGCTTCGGCGGACCCTTGCACGTCGGCCTTCACCAGGATCGGCAGTTCCGCCACCGACTGGTCCGCCTTGGCTTTCGCCATAAGCTGTTCCAGCGTCGTTGCAGCCCCGATGGCCGCGCGCTTGTCCTTGATGGTCTTGGCACGGTAATCCGCAATTTCCCGCGCCTGCGCCTCGGTTTCCACCACGTTCAGCGTATCCCCGGCGGAGGGCGTGCCTGACAGGCCCAGAACCTCGACCGGGACCGAAGGCCCGGCTTCGTCCACCCGGTCGCCCTGATCGTTGACCAGCGCGCGGACCTTGCCCCATTGTTCGCCGACAACGAAGATATCGCCCTTGCGAAGGGTGCCGTTCTGCACCAGTACGGTCGCGACCGGGCCCCGGCCCACATCCAGCTTGGCCTCGATCACCGCCCCGGACGCTGCCCGGTTCGGATTGGCCCGCAGTTCAAGAATCTCGGCCTGCAGCGCGATCGCCTCCAGCAGGATGTCGAGCCCCTGCCCGGTCTTGGCCGACACTTCGACGTCCTGCACATCGCCTGACATCGCCTCCACGACGACCTCGTGCTGCAGCAGGTCGGTGCGGACCTTGGTCGGGTTGGCGTCGTATTTGTCGATCTTGTTGATCGCCACGATCATCGGCACCTTGGCCGCCTTGGCATGGGCGATCGCCTCGATCGTCTGCGGCATCACGGCATCGTCCGCCGCCACCACCAGCACCACGATGTCGGTCACCTGCGCGCCACGGGCCCGCATCGAGGTGAACGCGGCGTGGCCGGGCGTGTCGAGGAAGGTCAGTTTCGCCCCGGTATCGGTCGTCACCTGATAGGCGCCGATGTGCTGGGTGATCCCGCCCGCCTCGCCCGAAACGACGTTGGCATGGCGGATCGCGTCCAGCAGGCTGGTCTTGCCGTGATCGACGTGGCCCATGATCGTGATGATCGGCGGGCGCACCATCATGTCGCCGTCGGTATCCTTGACCTGGTCGATCACCTGCTCGACATCCGAGTCCGACACGCGCACGGCCTTGTGGCCGAATTCCTCGATCACCAGTTCCGCAGTGTCGGCGTCGATGGCCTGGTTCATCGTGACCATCATGCCCATTTTCATGAGCGATTTCACCACATCGGCGGCCCGTTCGGCCATCCGGTTGGCAAGTTCCTGCACCACGATGGTTTCCGGCAGTTGCACGTCGCGCGCCTGCTTTTCGGGCTTGTTGAAGCCCATGGCCTTTTGCCGGGCCTTTTCCTGCTTGCGCTTCATGGCGGCAAGGCTGCGGGTGCGCCCGCCTTCGCCCGCCAGCGCATCGTTCAGGGTCAGCTTGCCCGCGCGGCGGCCTTCGTCGGCCTTGGCCTTGACGCCGCGGTCGGTGGCGCGGTCATCGCGTTCGCGGTCGGTCTTGCGCGGGGTCGGCAGTCCGGGTTTCGCCCCGGCCGGGCCACGGGCGGCGTCCGCCTCGGCGGTGGTCGCGGGCTTGGCGGCCGATGGCGAGGAAGACGGGCGGGCGGTCACGGCGGGCTTCAGGGCGTCCGCTTCGCGCTGCGCCTTGATCTCGGCCTCGGCCCTCGCGCGCGCCTCCTCGACCAGTTTGGCCTTTGCGGCGGCTTCGCGTTCCCGCTCCTCGATCTCGCGGGCTTCGGCCTCGTCGCGCTTGCGCTGACGTTCCTCTTCCCGGGCCTTGTCCTCGACGGCACGCCGTGCGGCGTCTTCCAGTTCGCGGGCCTTGGCGGCACGCAAAGCGGCCAGACGGCGTTCCATCTCGGCGTCGGAAATCCCGGCGGGGCGTTTCGACGGATCGCCCAGATGCGATGCAGACCCCGACCCGCCGGCCCCCGGCGCACCGGGTTTGGTCGGCACCACGACCCGTTTGCGTTTGGTTTCCACCAGCACGCTTTTGGTCCGGCCATGGCTGAAGCTTTGCTTCACCTGTCCGGAACGGGGGGAGCCACCCAAGCCGAGGGGTTTCTTGCCGTCAGTGTCGGTCATGCGTCTTTCGTATCCTTTTCGGCGGTCGTACCGCCCAATTGCCGAACGGCCCCCTGACGGAGCCCGGCCAGCCTTGCCGCTTCCTCTACAACACGCGATGTGAGTCCACCAGCGGCAAGCGCGGCGTGTATCGCACGTTCGCGGCCAAAGGACAAACCCATTTCCTGCGCGGTCAGGCAGGTGATCAGCGTCTCGGGCCCCCCCGGCGGGCGCAAGGTGGTCTTTCCGCGTTCCGACCCGTCAGAGGCCTGGATCAGCACCTTTGCCTTGTCCTTGGCCAGCCAGTCCTTGACCTTTTCATAGCCCATCACCGCGCCGCTGGCCTTGCGGGCCATCGACAACAGGTCGGTGACCCGCCGCACCAGCAGAAACTCGACCGTGTCCACCAGATCGCGCGGCACCTTGACCGGCTGACGCGCCGCGCGACTGAAAAGATTTTTCGTGGCCGCCTTGGTCAAGGCCGCCCGGTCGGCGGAGACATAGAACCCCCGGCCCGGAAGCTTGCCCAGAACATCCGGCACCACATCGCCATCGGGGCCGACACAAAACCGGATCAGCCCCGATTTGGGTCCGCTGTCGCCGGTGACGATGCACTTGCGTTCGGGTTCGTCCGGTTGATCGTCCTTGCCGCCGCGCGTCAAAGGGGGCCCGAGGTTACACCTCGGCCTCCTCTTCTGCCGGGGCACCTTCCAGTTCGGTCGGATCGACCCAGCCCAGCATGACCCGCGCCGTCATCACCAGATGCTGCGCCTCTTCCAGGCTCATGTCGAATTTCTCCAGCACCCCTTCGTCCTTCACGCGCTGCCCGTTCACGGTGGTCCAGCCGCCGGCCAGTTCCCAGTCGGCGCAGGTCGCGAAATCCTCCAGCGTCTTGATGCCGTCCTTCGCCAGCGCCTCGAGCATCTGCGGCGTCAGGCCGTCGAACTCCACCAGACTGTCCTCGACCCCCATTTCGCGGGCCGCTTCCATCGCCTTGATGTTGGCCGCCTCCAGATGGTCGCGGGCGCGGGCCTGCAATTCGCCCGCCGTGCCTTCGTCGAAGCCGTCGATGGTCAGCAACTCGTCGATCTCGACATAGGCCACTTCCTCGAGGTTGGTGAAACCCTCCGACACCAGCAGTTGCGCCATCATCTCGTCGATATCCAGCGTGTCGACGAACAGTTTGGTGCGATCGGCAAATTCGGCCTGACGGCGGGCGGATTCGTCGGATTCGGTCATGATGTCGATATCCAGCGCCGTAAGCTGGCTGGCCAGGCGCACGTTCTGCCCGCGCCGCCCGATGGCGAGGCTCAGTTGCTCGTCCGGGACCACCACGATGATCTTGCCCGATTCCTCGTCGATCACGACCTTGGACACCTCGGCGGGCTGCAGCGCGTTCACGAGGAACGTCGCCTGATCCTGGTTCCAGGGAATGATGTCGATCTTTTCGCCCTGCAACTCGTTGACCACCGCCTGCACCCGGCTACCGCGCATCCCCACGCAGGCCCCCACCGGGTCGATCGAGTTGTCATAGCTGATCACGGCGATCTTGGCGCGACTGCCGGGATCGCGGGCCACGGCCTTGATCTCGATGATGCCGTCATAGATTTCCGGCACTTCCATCTTGAACAGTTCCGCCATGAATTGCGGATCGGTCCGGCTCAGGAACACCTGCGGCCCCCGCGCCTCGCGCCGCACGTCCTTGATATAGGCGCGGATGCGGTCATTCGGGCGATAGGCCTCGCGACCGATCTTTTCATTGCGGCGCAGGATGGCCTCGCCCCGCCCGATATCGACGATGATGTTGCCGTATTCCTCGCGCTTGACCTGGCCGTTGATGATCGTGCCCTTGCGGTCCTTGAATTCCTCATGCTGGCGGTCGCGCTCGGCCTCGCGGACCTTTTGCAGGATCACCTGCTTGGCCGACTGCGCGGCGATGCGGCCCAGATCGACGGGGGGAACCTCGTCGATGATCTCGTCGCCCAGTTTCGGCTCGGCGAGGTATTGTTTCGCCTGTTTGACCGTCAGTTGCGCGTGGTGATTCTCGACCGCTTCATCCTCGACCACGGTGCGGATGCGGGCAAAGCTGGCACGCCCCGTCTTGCGGTCGATCTTCACCCGGATGTCCATGTCCGCGCCGTAGCGCGACTTGGCGGCCCGCGCGAGGCTGTCTTCCATCGCCTGGATCACCAGTTCCGGCTCGATCATCTTTTCCCGCGCAACGGCCTCGGCGGTTTGCAGCAGTTCCAACTGGTTGGCAGAGGTAATGGCCATTGTCGTCTCCCGGTCTGTGTTTGGGCGGTCAGTGTTTGGTGGGCGGGGTTTCCGGCTCTTCGGCCTCGTCCCCTTCCGAGGTTTCGATCTCGTCGAACTGCGTCTCGTCGATCACACCACTGGCCTTCTTCTGGCGCAGCATCTCGGCGATCAGATCATCGGTCAGGATCAGCTTGGCCTCGGACAGCCAGTCGAATTTCAGCCCGATCGTGACCTTGCCGGTCGGCTCCTCGATCTCGATCAGGATCTCGTCGCCTTCGGTGCCGCGCAGATCGCCCTTGAACCGGCGGCGGCCGTCGATCAGTTCGGTGGTCTCCAGCCGCGCCTCGTAATCGACCCAGACATCGAAATCCTTCAACCGTGTCAGGGGTCTGTCGATGCCCGGCGAGGAAACCTCTAGGATGTAGTTCTCCTCCACCGGATCCTCGACATCCAGCACCGCCGACACGGCGGTGGAAATCGTGGCGCAGTCATCGACCTCGATCCCGCCTTCGGGACGGTCGGCCATGATCTGCAGGGTCCGGGTGCGGCCCCCCATCAGACGGATGCGCACCAGCTCGAACCCCAGCCCCTCGATGACGGGGCCGACGATGTCTGCCAGACGGCGGTCGATGGCGGTTTTGGCGATCAGATCGGACATGGAGGTTCCAAAAACAAAAAACGGGCCAAGCGGCCCGTTGTGCGGATCGGTAGCTTCAGGTGTGGACCCTGAAACAGCTTCTTCAACCCGTATACGCCCGCCGCCCGCGCAACGCAAGTGCCCCGGACCGGGTGGCGGGTTTCACGGCGCGCGACCGGCACGCAGCCCGTCCATCACCGCCACCAGCGCCTCGGAAATCCCCGGTTCCGACAAGGCATGCCCCGCCATCGGCACCAGCCGCACCGAGCAGGCGGCCCAGCCTTCGGCCAGTTTCCACGACGACCGCGGCGGGCAGATCATGTCGTAGCGGCCCTGGACGATTGCCGTGGGGATATGGGCGATGCGGGCCTTCTGCTGGTCGATCCAGCCGTCACAGGCAAGAAACCCGGCATTGATGAAATAGTGATTCTCCAGCCGCGCAAAGGTCCTGGCATATTCGGTCGGGCTTTCCCCGGCTGGCCCGTCGTGATGGATCGACGCCAGGGCGTTTTCCCATGCGGCCCAGGCCCTTGCGGCCCTCGTCTCTTCCGGCAGGTTCCCCGAAAACAGCCGTCGGTGATAGGCGCCGATCAGATCGCCGCGTTCCGCTTCGGGCACTCCACCTGCAAACTGTGCCCAGAGGTCGGGAAAGAACGCCCCTGCCCCGCCGCCATAAAACCAGTCCAGTTCGGCGCGGGTCGACAGGAACACGCCGCGCAGCACCAGATGCGTGACGCGGGTCGGATGGGTGATGGCATAGATCAGTGCCAGCGTCGCCCCCCAGGACCCGCCGAAGGTGATGAACGCCTCGATCCCCAAAGCCTCGCGGATCGTCTCGATGTCGGCGACCAGATGCCAGGTGGTGTTGTTGACCACGCTTGCATGGGGGCGCGACCGGCCGCAGCCGCGCTGATCGAACAGCACGACGCGATACACCGCCGGATCGAAATAGCGCCGCATCGCGGGCGAACAGCCGCCCCCCGGCCCGCCGTGCAGCACCAGAACCGGCACGCCCTGGGGGTTGCCGCATTGCTCGACATAGATGCGGTGTCCGTCGCCCATATCGATCACCCGCTGATCATAGGGATCAACGGGCGGGTAAAGATACTCGACTGCGCGCTTTTGGCCTGATCTCTGATCCATCACTATCCTATATACCGCATGCAGCGCGCCCTGCCACAGGGCAAACCGAAAGGCACCGCCATGACCACCATCGACCCGATCGAAGTTGCCAAGTTCGAAGCGATGGCCGCCGAGTGGTGGGACCCGAAGGGCAAGTTCAAGCCGCTGCATATGCTGAACCCCTGCCGGCTCGACTATATCTGTTCCCAGATCGCCGCAGAGTTTGACCGCGACCGGACACAGCCGCAGCCGTTCAAGGGGTTGAGGTTGCTCGATATCGGCTGCGGCGGGGGGCTGTTGTCGGAACCGATGGCGCGGATGGGGGCCGATGTGGTGGGCGCGGATGCCGCCCCGCGCAACATCCCCGTGGCGCAGGTTCATGCCCAGGCGTCGGGCCTGACCATCGACTATCGGCACACCACCGCCGAGGATCTGGCGGCGGCGGGCGAGCGGTTCGACGTGGTGCTGAACATGGAAGTGGTCGAGCATGTGTCCGATCCGCTTGGATATCTGACCGCCTGCCAGAGATTGCTGAAACCCGGCGGGCTGATGGTCTGCTCGACCCTGAACCGCAACCCGAAGTCCTATCTGATGGCGATCATCGGCGCCGAGCAGGTGATGCGCTGGCTGCCGAAGGGGACGCATGACTGGAAGAAGTTCATCACGCCGGATGAGCTTTATGACCTGCTGCGCCGTGCCGGGCTTGATCCGGTGGACCGCAAGGGAATGGTGTTCAATCCGCTGGGGTGGTCGTGGTCACTGTCGGACCGCGATCTGTCGGTGAACTATGTGACCACCAGCGTGAAGCGCGCCGAGGATTGACCGGCCGGCGGGGGTGCCAGGCCGGTCTATGGCAACTCGGCATCCGTGCCGCGCAGTGCGTGACTGCTTTCGTCGCTCTGCGACGATTTCGCCCACAGGTTCAGGTCCTTTTCTTCGGCAATCGCGTCGATCCGGGCCAGTTCGTCGGGGCTGAAGTCCAGCCGGGCAATCGCCCCCGCGCAGTCGACCACCTGTTCGGGCCTTGACGCCCCGATCAGCGCCGTCGTGATGCCGCCGTCGCGCAGCACCCAGGCCAGCGCCATCTGCGCCAGCGTTTGCCCGCGCGCCTGCGCCATCTCGTCCAGCTTGCGCACGCTTGCCAGCGCGCGCGGCGTGATCACGGCGGGGTCCAGCGATTTGCCTTGGGCGGCCCGGCTGCCTTCGGGGATGCCGTTGAGGTATTTGCGGGTCAGGATGCCCTGGGCCAGCGGGGTGAAGGCGATCAAGCCGATCCCCAGATCGCGCAGCGTGTCCTTCAGCCCGTCGGTTTCCACCCATCGGTTCAGGATCGAATAGCTGGGCTGGTGGATCACGCACGGCGTGCCGAGGTCGGCCAGAATCGCCGCCGCCTCGCGGGTTCGGGCCGAGTTGTAGGATGAAATCCCGACATACAGCGCCCGGCCGGACCGCACGATATGGTCCAGCGCGCCCATCGTTTCCTCCAGCGGCGTGTCGGGGTCGAATCGGTGGGAATAGAAGATGTCGACGTAGTCGAGCCCCATCCGCCGCAAAGACTGGTCACAGGAGGCGATCAGGTATTTGCGCGACCCCCATTCGCCGTAGGGCCCCTGCCACATGCGATAGCCCGCCTTGGACGATAGGATCAGTTCGTCCCGGTGCCCGGAAAAGTCGGTCTTCAGAATGTCGCCGAACGCCTCTTCGGCAGCACCGGGGGGCGGGCCGTAATTGTTGGCCAGATCGAAATGGGTGATGCCAAGGTCGAAGGCGGTGCGGCAGATCGCGCGTTTGGTCTGGTGGGGCGTGTCGTCGCCGAAGTTGTGCCACAGGCCGAGCGAGATCGCGGGCAGGTGCAGGCCCGAGCGCCCGCAGCGGCGATAGATCATCCGGTCGTAACGGTCGGCGGCGGCGGTGAAGGTCATCGGGAACTCCGGTCGGGGTTGCAGCGTTGTCCCATGTTGCGCCGTGCCCTGCCAGCAGTTTCGCGCTGACGTGATCCCGGTTTGCGGGCCGGGGCATCTGCGTTGGATTGCCCTTTTGCGCTCTGCGGGTGATAACTGGGTCGTTGCGGAAAAGGAAACAGCATGCGCCCCAGATCGCGTCGGCGGTGGATCCCGGTTGTGGTGGTGTCGGGTCTGCTGATCGGTCTTTCCGGCGGCGGCGGGTCGGCGCTGGAACGGCTCGACTTCACCGTGAAGGGCGACAACAAGGCATTGGAGCGCAGGTTGCGCGATGCCTCGGGGCTGCTGACGGCGCAATCCGAAAAGAACACGGATCCCCAGGATTTGTTCGCGGATGCGCGGGCGGAATACGGGCGCCTGCTGGCGGCGCTCTATGCGGCGGGGCATTATTCGGCGGTGATCACCGTGCGGATCGACGGGCGAGAGGCGGCAGGCATCGCGCCGCTGGACGCGCCGTCGCAGATCGGGGTGATCGAGGTTGCGGTCGATCCGGGGCCGCGATTCACCTTCGGCGCGGTCGCGGTTCAGCCCTTGACGCGGGACACGGTCCTGCCGGGCGGCTTTGCCAGCGGCAAGCCCGCGTTCAGCGGGATGGTCGCCGATGCGGTGCTGGCCGGGGTCGAAGGCTGGCGCGAGGAGGGTCACGCCAGGGCGGCTGTGGCGAAAGAGACGGTGGTGGCCGATCATCCGACGGCACTACTGAGTGCGGACGTGCGGCTGGACCCCGGGCCGCGTTTGCGGTTTGGCACGCTTGCCATCACCGGGGCGCAGCGGATGCGCGAGGACCGGGTGCGCAAGATCGCGGGCCTGCCCGAAGGCGAGGTGTTCAGCGTCACCGAGTTGAACCGGGCCACCGAACGGCTGCGGCGGACCGGTGTGTTCAGTTCGGTCACCCTGACCGAGGCGGACAAGCTGCGGATGCCGGACCTGCTGGACATTACCGCCACGGTGGTCGAGGCGCGGACCCGGCGCTATTCGTTCGGGGCGGAACTGGCGACGCAGGACGGGCTGAAGCTCACCGGGGGCTGGTTGCACCGCAACCTTGCCGGGGGGGGCGAGCGGCTGGAGATCGGCGGCGAGATCACCAACATCGGGGTGCAGGAGGGCGGGGTCGACTATGCGTTGAGCCTAACGCTGTCGCGCCCGGCCACCCCGGGGCCGGACACCACGGCGGCGGTCAGCTTTGGCATCGCGCGGCTGGATGAGCAGGATTACGTGGCCAACGCGGCCGTGGTCGGGCTGACCTTCACCCATATCTTTTCCGAAGAGCTGAAGGCGCGGGTGGGCGTCGCTTATGGCTATCTGAACGGCACGGATGCGACGGGGGATTTCGAATACCGGTCCATGGCCCTGCCGCTGGGGGCCACCTGGGACCGCCGGAACAGCAAGACCGACGCGACCGAAGGGTTCTACATCGACGCCGAAGCCAAGCCGTTTCTGGGGTTTGGCACCACCGACAACGGGGTGCGGCTGAAAGGCGACCTGCGGGGCTACCGGGGGATTGGCGAGCGGGTCGTTCTGGCGGCACGCGTGCAGGCTGGCCTGGTGATGGGGGCAAGCGCCCTTGGCACACCGCGCGCCGATCTGTTCTATTCGGGGGGCGGCGGCACGGTGCGGGGGCAACCCTATCAGTCGCTCGGCATCTCGGTGCTGAAGGGACAGGACACGCTGGAGATCGGCGGTACCCATTATCTGGGCGGGTCGCTGGAGGCGCGGGTCCGGCTGTCCGACAGTTTCGGGCTGGTCGGGTTCTTTGATGCAGGCCAGGTCGGGCTGGGGTTCGGCGCATCGGACAGCGAGTTTCACTCGGGCGCAGGCATCGGGGTCCGATATCAGACCGGGTTCGGGCCGATCCGGCTGGATGTGGCAACCCCGGTCAGCGGCGATACCGGTGACGGGGTTCAGGTCTACGTCGGTCTGGGGCAGGCATTTTGAGACGCGCGGCGGCAATCCTGACGGTTGCGCTGCTGCCGGGGCTGGCTGCAGCGCAGACCGATGGCCAGACACGGGACGATCGCGGCTATCTGACGGCCTTGCTGGAGGACAGCCTGTCGACCGAAGGCGCAAAGGTCACGATCACCGGGTTTGCCGGGGCGCTGTCTTCGCGCGCCTCGTTGCAGCAGTTGACGATTTCCGACGATGACGGCGTTTGGTTAACCTTGACCGACGTGGCGCTGGACTGGCGCCGCGCAGCATTGTTTTCCGGCAGGGTCGACATCACCTCGCTGACCGCGGCCGAGATCGTGCTGGACCGCATCCCTGCCAGCGACACCACCCCTTCGGCCGAGGCGGGGGCGTTTTCGCTGCCCGAACTGCCGGTTTCGGTCAGCATCGGCAAGATTCTGGCCGACAGCATTCTGCTGGGCGAGCCGGTTCTGGGCGAGGGGGTAGAGGCGCGGCTGGAAGCATCGATGCAACTGGCGGGCGGCGAGGGCAGTGCCACGATCCTGCTGGAACGGACCGATGACAAGGTGGCGGAAATCGCGCTCGACGCGTCCTATGTCAACGCCACCGGGGTGCTGGCGATCGATCTGTCGGCCAACGAAGAGGCGGACGGGATTGCAGTGCGCCTGCTGGGGGTGCCCGGCGCGCCGTCTGCGGACCTGACGATTCAGGGCACCGGGCCGATCGAAGCCTTTGTTGCCGATGTGTCGCTGAAAACCGACGATGTCGTGCGGCTGGCGGGCAATGTGCAACTGTCGAGCGACAGTGCGGGGGCCAACGGGTTCAATCTGGGGTTGGCGGGGGATCTGGCGCCGGTGTTCCTGCCCGCCTATGCCGAATTCTTCGGCCCCGAGGTCAACATCGCCGCCGCCGGGCAGCGCGACCGCTTTGGCCGCCTGTCGCTGAGCGTGTTCCGGGTGCAGGCGCAGGCGCTGGATCTGTTCGGCAGCGCGGCCCTGGCGGTGGACGGGTTGCCCGAGCGGTTCGACATCACCGGAAAGCTCGGCCTTCCGGACCGCGCGCCCTTGCTGCTGCCCCTGACTTCGGATGTCAGGACGCGGGTGACCAGCGCGGACATCTCGCTTCGGTTTGACGGCCGGAAGGATGAGGGGTGGGTCGGCACGGCCGATCTGGTCGGTCTGGACCGCGCCGATTTCAAGGCGGACCGGATGTCGCTGAAGGGTTCGGGCCGGATCAGCCGGTTTGCGCCCGAGCCGGTGGTGGGGGCGACGCTGACCTTTGCTGCCTTTGGCCTCGCCCCGACCGATCCCGGTCTGGCGCAGGCCCTGGGGTCGCAGGTCAGCGGCGTGGCCCTGGGCCATTGGCAGGGCGGCACCGGGCAGGTGCGGCTGTCGCGGCTGACGGGGCAGGGCGAGGATTATGAACTGGCCCTGCGCGGGGCGGTCGAGGGGCTGGCATCCGGGTTTACCGCGCAAGGCACGCTGGATCTGGCGTTCGAGGATCTGTCGCGGTTTTCGGGGCTGGCGGGGCGGCCGCTGGCCGGGGCCGGAACCATCCGGGTCAGTGGCGAGGGCAGTCCGTTGTCGGGGCAATTCGATCTGGTGGCCGAGGTTGTCGGCACCGATCTGCGCAGCGGGATTGCCGAGTTGGACGGGTTGCTGCGCGGCGACTCGCGGGTCGATGCGTCGGTCCGGCGCGACGAAACCGGCACCACACTGCGCGAGGTGCGCCTCGCGGCCAACACGCTCAGCGCAACGGCGCGGGGACGGCTGGCGACCGGGGCGAATGACCTGACGGCAGAGGTCCGGTTCGGCGATCTTTCCGTGCTGGGGTCGGGCTATCGCGGGGCGTTGCAGGCCGATGTGCGGTTGCTGGGCGACCGGGTGACGCTGAGCGGGCTGGGCCAAGGCCTGGCCATTGGGCAGGCGCAGGCCGACCGGGTGCTGCGCGGCGACAGCAGGGTGTCGGCGACGGTGCGGATCACCGGCGACGGGATGTCGATCGAACAGGCCGACATCGTGAACCCGCAGGTCAGCTTTGCCGGGCGGGGCACGCTGGAAGGCGGGGTCAGCACCCTGGGGGTGCAGGCGCGGCTTGCCGATCTGGGCATCCTGCTGCCCGAGTTTCCCGGCGCGCTGGTGGTGGGCGGCACAGTGGTCCGGGACGGGCGCGGCATCGTGCTGGATCTGAATGGCACCGGGCCGGGGCAGATCGATGCGGCGGTCAAGGGGCGGATCGACGGCGCGACGGCGGATCTGACCGTGACCGGCACGGCGCAGGCGGCGCTGGCGAACGCGTTCATCGACCCGCGCGCGGTGTCGGGCGCGCTGCGGCTGAACCTGGCACTGCGCGGGCCGCTGGCGTTGGGGTCGCTGTCGGGCACGGTCGCCTTGACCGGGGGGCGGTTCGCCGATCCGGGCCAAAACTTTGCGCTGCAGGAGATCGCGGGGCGGGCGGTGCTGGGGTCCGGATCGGCGCGGATCGAGGTCGCGGCGAACGTGTCGTCGGGCGGTAGGGTCGCGGTGCGCGGGACGGTGGGGTTGAACCCGCCGAACTCGGCGGCGCTGACCGTCGATCTGTCGCAAGTGACGCTGCGCGACCCGGACCTCTATGAGACCACGATGAACGGCGCCGTGACGGTGGACGGGCCGCTGACCGGGGGGGCGGTGATTGCGGGTCGCCTTGCGCTGACCGAAACCGAGTTGCGGATTCCGTCCAGCGGCTTTGGCGGGTCGGGCGATCTGCCGGGGCTGGTGCATCGGCGCGAACCGGCAGAGGTGCGGGCGACTCGGGCCCGTGCGGGGTTGCTGGATGACGGCAGAACGGTTTCTGCCGCCGGATCGGGTCGATTCGGGCTGGACCTGCTGATTTCCGCGCCGAACCGGGTCTTCGTGCGCGGCCGCGGGCTGGATGCCGAACTTGGCGGGCAACTGACGCTGACCGGCAGCACGGCCGCGATCGTGCCGTTCGGGGCGTTCGACCTGATCCGCGGGCGGCTGGACATTCTGGGCAAGCGGCTGGTGCTGTCGGAAGCGCGGCTGCAGATGGAGGGGGCGCTGGTTCCCTATCTGACGGTCAGCGCCTCGACCAGCAACGACGACTATACGACCACTGTCAACATCGAGGGCCCGGCATCCGACCCGGTGGTGAGTTTTACCGCGAACCCCGATCTGCCCGAGGAGGAGGCCCTGGCTCGTCTGCTGTTCGGGCAGGGGCTGCAGAACCTGTCGGCGTTTCAGGCGGCGGAACTGGCCGGCGCGGTGGCCAGCCTTGCCGGGCGCGGCGGCGACGGTCTGGTGGCGCGGCTGCGGCGCGGGATCGGGCTGGACAATCTGGACGTCCAGACCGATGCCGCAACCGGGGCGGCTTCCGTCACCGCAGGCAAATATCTGACGGAAAGGATTTACACCGAAGTGACCGTGGATCAGGACGGCGAAAGCCGGATCGACCTGAACCTCGACATCTCGCGCCATATCACGCTGAAGGCGGGGTCGGGGTCGGATGGCAACAGCGGGGTCGGGATTTTCCTCGAACGCGACTACTGACGGCGCTGGCGGGCGCGTTCGGCATCCACGGCAGCCCCCAGCAGGACGGCAAAGGCGCTGACATACAGCGACATCAAGAGGGCCGCCACTGCGCCGATCGAGCCGTAAATCCGGTTGTAGGCGGGGAAATTCTCGAGATACAGCATGAACAGCCGCGCCGATCCGCCCCACAGGACAATCGCCACCAGAAGCCCCCAGGTGAACAGCGGCGGCGGGCGCAGATGGTTGGGGCCAAAGCGATAGGCGAGCCCCACCGCCAGCACCGCCAGCCCGAGCCCCATCAGTTGATTGAGTTGCTGCAGCATCCCGACCTGCCGCGCGATCGCAGGCACCACCTGCACCAGCAGCGGCACGATCACCGACAGCAGCATCGCGCCCATCACCAGCCCGACCAGCGCCAGCATCATCACCGTCGCGCGCAACTGGTGCCAGTGCCCGCTACGGTTGGGCAGGCCGTGCACCGCATTCAGGCCCCGGTTCAGGGCCGCCACCCCGGCACGCGCCGACCACAAGGCGAACAGGGTCGACAGCGCTGTGGCCCAGCCGATGCCGCGCTGACTGACCGCCAGCAGCGATTCGACCTGGGTCAGGATCAGGCTGAAGGCATCCGGCGGCAGGATTTCCTCAAGCAGCATGACCTCGCTGCGGATCACGCCGGGGTCAGACAGCGCACCCCAGATCGCGATGATCGCCGCGACGCCCGGAAAGATGGCCAGAAAGCCATAGAACGCCACGCCCGCCGAGATCAGGTCGAGTTCGGCCTGCTCGGTGCGCCGATACAGACGCAGCGCCGCCGCCAGGACTTGCGGCGAAAAGGGCAGACGACGCATCAGGCTCGTTCACCTTTCCGTGAAATCCGGGCGTGCTCAGGTATTCGTGGCACGGTTCATGGTGGTCCTGCCGTCGCTTCCGATGAAAGCATCCTCAGGCATCCGTGCAGCCAAACACTCCCGAAGCCCCCGTCGGGAGCGGAACCGTGAGCGATACAGACCAACCCACCCCAGCTCGAAAGCCGCCCAGCAAACATACCGAGCGAAAGACCTCCGAAGGGTCAACCGAAACAACAACCCCCACGGGGCGGTATTCCGCTCACACCAGACCCAACGCTAGCGCCACAAAAAAGGCCGCTCTGTTTGAATGAGCGACCCTCCCGGTTTCGGCCTCGCCATCATCCTAGCCTGCGAACGAACAAACCCAAAGCACCGGACTGGCGCTATCCGGATTGTTCACTGCCCGCTAGCTCAGTCGATGTTGGAGCCGTGCTGGCCCGACGAGTTGTCCTGGCTGAACAGGGCGGCCGCAAGAAGCGCACCACCGGCCACGACCACCAGCGGAGAAAGTTTCGGCCCCTGCTTGACAGCGACCGGCCCGCTTTCGTCCTTGATGGTCAGCGGACCACCGGCGAACGCGACGCTCGACGACACAGCCAGCGCGGCTGCACACACAATCAAAGCAAATTTTTTCATTGTCACTCTCCGGAAGCTTCTATTTGCTATGTATCACACGCTTGCACGCATGGAAAGTCCCCAGGCCCTGGCACCGCCGCGAATTGCCGGAAGCGTTGTATCAGGGCCGCAGCCATCCGACTTTGCCCAAGATCGGGCGTCAAACGCGCCACGGCCTGCCTTTGCGGATCAGTCGATGACGGCTTCAATTGTCAAAGCCGGACCGCCCAGAGCCGTGAACTGGGTCGATTTGCGGATCTTGCCGCCCTGAAACCAGTAGTGGTTGGTCGCCGTTCCCGACGGGCTGGTGCAGGTTTCGGTGATGTGGCGGGTGGCATAGCCAAGTCCCAGCACGGTCACCGTTTCGGGGCCGACACTGGCAAGCGTGCAGTCGAAGACGACCTTGCGGACCTGATCCGCCCCGTCCAGCACGACATGCAGTCGCTGATGACTGCCCGCACCGCTGGAAATCTTCGCCGCACTCGGCACGGTGGCCGACATCAGGTCCGAAGCAAGACCGCGTGTCGCCAGAAGAACGCCGTCACGGCTGGACAGGTTGATCCGGTCATTGCTGATCCACGTGGTCACGCCCCGGTTCACCGCGACCGGGGCGAGCAGGGTCCGGCCGCCCCATCCTTCGATCTGCAACTGCAGAATGGGCTGGCCCGCCTGCTGCAGCGCCGACCGCAGCTCGAGGTCTGTCAGCGCGGCCTCATCTCCCGGAGCGGCGCCACCGACCGCCGCCTTTGCGGCCTGCACGGCGGACTGCACCAACCGCACACCCGGATCGACGTCAGCCTCGTTGCTGCACCCGGCCAAAGCGACAGCGAGGGACAGGGCAGCGACTGCAGAACGGAAAATCGGAAGGCGCGTCATTTCCAGAACCTTCCCCACTGCGCGTCGATGCCGGACTGGTGATAGCCGCGCACCGTTTCGAAAAGCCGACCGTCCACGTCCAGACGCGCCCCGCCATCGCCGCCGAAGGGACGCAGCGTCAGCCCCTTGGTCTGCCGCGACGCCTGCCCGGTCAGCCAGTTCAGCGGCACTTCGAACCGGATGCCCTTGTCGAACGAACCCGCTCCGAAATCTTCGGGGTCGACGTCGGTGAACGTGGCGAACGCCCCCACCTTCCAGCCGTTTTCGAACTCGCGATCCAGCGAGAATGTCGCCCCGACATCCCCCGCCAGATAGCGCCCGACGTCGACCTGCGCGAGGTAACCCTTGCCGAGGTCGAAGTATCCCGACACATGGCCGGTCGCGACCTCGTAATCGTAGACGTCGAAGCCAAAGCCCTGATCCGGGTTGCGCTGTGCCACATAGTTCAACTCGGCCCCGACGGCGATTCGGCTGTCTACCGGCTTCCACAGCACCTCGGTCGAGATGCCGCCGAACATCCGTTCGAGATAGCCGACGGTGACCCGGCCATAAATGTTGGGCGCAAGATGGGAATAATAGGCCAGCGTCAGCTTTTCCAGCGCCGGGTCGCCGAGCGCGTCATAGACATCCCCATGCGACCTGACGGGTGGCAGCACGGTGGCAATGTCCGGCGGCGGCTGGTCCAGGTTGCCGGTCAGCTTCTTGTTCACCGCGCCCGACAGGATCAGACCGGGCCGGATCTGATAGGACGCGGAAAGGGTCAGACCGACATCTGCCTTCAACGGCGAATCCAGATCGAACAGGCGAAGCCGGAGGTAGGGCGTCAGCGACCAGTTGAACTGCGGATAAAGATCGGTCGCGAACACCAGCCCGTCCAACGGTCGCCCGGCGTCGGTGATCCGGACCTGCGCGCGCATCGCCGCCGCCGCATCGGTCGAAAACTCCAGCGACTCAAGGTCCGCGCGGCGCAGGGTGACCATCGAGGTCGGCACGCCGTTGACCACCGGAATGATCTCGAACACCTCCACCGTGGCAGGCATCACGTCGGACAGGGTGCGCGCCACCCGACCGATCGCCTGCGATTCGGCGTCAAAGCGGGTGTTGCGGAGGCGCACCTGCACCTTTGTGGCGGTGAAGGCCATCGCCTCGACCGCGAGACCGTCGCGCTCCAGCCGCGAGTTCATATTGGTGATCAGAATCTGCTTGGCATCCGGCTGGGTGACCCAGTCCGTCGCCCAGGCCTCGGGGTCGGCAGCCCGGCTGGGGCGCGGCTTGACCGGGTTGGGCCCCGGCCCCATCACGCCGCCCATCGGGCGCAGCCTGGGATTGACCGCCAACTGCGCCGAGAACCCGACCTGCGAGCCGTAAAGGTAATACAGGCCGAACCGCGTGCTTGCGTTGTGCTGATACTCGACCCCGAAGTTGAACGGGCTGTTGATCTCGAACGTCTCGCGGTTCTCAACTTCCTCGACATAGGCATCCGAGGAGTATTCCGCCTTCACGCCCCATTTGTCGTTGATCTGCCATTCGATGCCGCCGAACGCCGCCACATCGCCCTTGAACCATTGCGCTGTGTTCACGAACAGAGAATCGCCGTCGTCAATCGGCGGGCGTTCGCCGAACGGCGAGCCGATCGGGTTGTTCGAACCCAGACGCCCCCAGCCCAGACCGGCCGTCACCTTGATGTCCGGGCTGATGTGCTTGGTGGCCACGATGTATTCTGCCGACTGCAGCCCGGTGCCGATGAAATCCTGAAAGCCGACGGTAACCGTCGGCCGATAGCGGCCTTCCTTCAGCAGCAGGTAGCGCAGGTCGAAGGCCCGGTCGTAATAGGTCGGGTAATCATCGACGCCGCTTGTTTTGCAGTTGTTCTCGGCCGTGCATTTTTCGGTCCACTTGCGGACACCCAGATACCGGAAACTGCCCGACAGGCGCGGCGTGATCTGGAAGCTCAGCGTGTTGCGGCGAATCGGCCCGAAATAGGCAGAACCGAGGGACAGAATTCCGTCGGCCTGCGCCTCGCCCGAAGGCATGTCGATCAGACCCGTGGTGCCATAGAAATTGAGGCTGGGGTTATCCTGCGCGGCAACCGACTGGCCCATAGCCGCGCTGATCAGGGCGGTGGCGGCAAGGGAGAGGATCGGACGCAAAGTTCTTGTCACACACAGCCCGCCTTTTTTCATCTGTCGCACCTTAGGGTCTGCGCCGCGCGAGGCAATCCGATTTCCCGCAGCGCGCGGCAAGACTTTCAGGTTATGGCCCACAAGCCGCAGTCACCGCGCCACCGGTCAGGCAAGAGGTGCCGGCGACCGGTCGGGGACAGGCACCACCGCCCGCGCAAGATGCGGGATCGGGCCATCATACCCCTCGACATAAGCCGCCGCGACCCGAAGCGCGGCCTCGGCATCGCCGGTTGCCACCGCCGCACGCAACGACTGCAGCGCCTTCGCCATCTCGAGTTCCGACAGGCTGCCTTCGCGCGCGCGCAGGATTTTCGGATGCGGCGTGGTCAGCAGGCCTTCGCCGATCAGCAGTTCCTCGTGCATCTTCTCGCCCGGACGCAGGCCGATCACCTTGATCTCGATATCGCCGTCGGGATTGGCTTCATCGCGCACGGTATAGCCCGCATCGCGGATCATCTGTTCCGCCAGATCGCGGATGCGGATCGGCTTTCCCATGTCCAGCACGAAGACGTCACCGCCCTTCTGCGGGCCGGGCTGGGTGAACGAGGCCGCCAGCAGCACCAGACGCACCGCTTCGGACAGCGTCATGAAATACCGCGTGACATCTTCGTGGGTCACGGTGACCGGCCCGCCCCGCGCGATCTGCTCGCGAAACAGCGGAATGACCGATCCGGACGACCCCAGCACATTGCCGAACCGCACCATCGAAAACACCGTGCCGCGCGACCGTTTCGCCACGTCCTGGATCACCAGTTCCGCCAACCGCTTGGACGCCCCCATGACGTTGGTCGGACGCACCGCCTTGTCGGTCGAGATGAAGATGAAGCGGCGGACGCCTGCGGCCTCGGCCGCGTCGGCCAGGGTGCGGGTGCCGAGCACGTTGTTGGCAAGCCCGGCGATCGGATTGGCCTCGACCAGCGGCACATGCTTGTAGGCCGCGGCGTGGATCACAACTTCGACAGCCTGTTCGACCATCACCATCCGGGCAATTCGCGAATCAGTGACCGTTCCCAGCACCGGGACGATCTCGATCCCGGAGTTTTCGGCCATTTCGGCCAGTTCGCGGTCGATGTTGTAAAGCGCGATCTCCGACACTTCGAACAGCACGATCCGACGCGGGCCGTGGGACAGCAGTTGCCGACAGATTTCCGACCCGATCGACCCGCCGGCCCCCGAGACCAGAACGCTGCGCCCGGCATAGGTCTGGCCCCCGGTCGGCAAGGCGTGGTCCATCTGCTTGCGGCCCAGAAACCTGCCGGGCACGATCGGGGCCAGATTGTCGACCAGCGCCTCTGTCCCGATCAGTTGCGAGAAGGACGGCACCGAAAACACGTCCAGCCCCAGGGTCTGCAGACGTCGCGCGATCTGCGACTGCTTTGCCGGCGACACAGAGGGCATCGCCAGGATCACCCGGTCGATGTCGCGGTCGCGCATCAGATGCTCGATCCGGTCGGCCGGATGCACGCGCAGACCCGCGATCCTGTGGTTGTGCAAGGCCTTGTCGTCGTCGACGAAAGCGACAGGCACGATGCTGTCATGCGACGTCAGGGCCGCCACGAGCTGCATCCCCGTCGTCCCGGCCCCATAGACCAGCACCCGGCAGCGCGGCTGCCCGAAGTGCAGAACTTAAAGGAACACATGCAGCATCGCCACCCGCACCCCGACCGACAGCAGGAAGAACACCAGCGCGAACAGGATCAGCCCTGCGGTCGGAAACGGCACGTCCAGCACGGACTGCAGCGCCAGAACGCATAATGACAGCAGCGCCGCAAACAGGGCAGTGGTCAGGACCGCCAGTGATTCGTAGGCCTTGAGCTTGATCTTCGGGATGCCGATCGCCGAGGACAGCAGGGCCGCCACGACCGGCAGAATCCCGAAGATCGTCCACGTCTCTGCCACAATCGCCGCAGGATAGACCTCGTTCAGCATCAACTGGCACGTGATGAAAAGCGCCAGCGGCGCAAGCACGATGTCAAGGATCAGCAGGAACGACTGCTTCTGTGTGCGAGACAGCAGGTCCACCATCGCGAAAAGCTGGCTTCGCACCTTAACCATCGAATACCTTCTGTCGCCGGGCAAACACGGGCTTTGTCACGCAACCAAAATCGACTGTGCAAAATCTACGGTGTCGGAGTGAGCGTAACGCACAAGATTGTCCGACGGCAAGGGCCTCACGCCGGGCTGCGCTGCGGACTGCCCAAACGGCGCCCCAGCGGGCCGCGGCGTGTCGCCGGTTGCAGGGTTCGGATCATCAGCAGCAGATCAAGGCAGATCGTACTGCGCCTTTGATAAAGCAGATCGAGCGCGGCCTTGCGCGGCACACAGCGGCGGGCATAGACCGCGTCGGTTTCCGCCGGGCTGTGGCAGCGGGCCAGCAGGCGTTCTTCATGGCGGTGACAGGCCAGCGTCGCAAGCCCGGTAATTCCCGGGCGGCTTTGCAGAACCTGCGCATAAAGCTGTGGAAACCGCTCGACATAAACCCGCAGCGGCGGGCGCGGGCCGACAAAGCTCATGTCCCCGCGCAGCACGTTCCACAGTTGCGGCACTTCGTCGAGCCGGGTGCGGCGCAGGAACCGGCCGGTGCGGGTGATTCGGTCGGCTTTGTCGCCCCCCGAAACCCCGTCATTCCCGACAGCCGCCGGGCGCATTGTGCGCAGTTTCCACAGCAAGAACGGCCGGTCAGGCGCGCGCATCCGTTCGGCCACATAGAACAGGGGGCGGCCATCGATCACCAGAAGCACCAGAAGCACCACGCCGAACGGCACGGCCAGAATCATCGCGAGCCCCAGGGCGCAGATCAGGTCGAGCGTGCGTTTGGCGGGTGTCATGGCCAGCACCCCTTCAGATGGTCAAGGTCCGCCGCGATGCCTCGGGCCGTCACGGGGGGCAGCGGGGCAAGCTGCTGCAGCCGCGTGGTGTCCAGACCGACGCGGGGCACCGTGCCGGGCTGCGGCGGGCCGAACTGCCAGACGCGCCCCGCCGCTGTCAGCAGATCGGCCATCGCCACCACGCCGGGTTCGGCGATGTTCAGGATCTGCGGCAGGGGCTGCCCCGCCGCAGCCTGCGTGATCAGCGCCTCCAGCACCCGGGCCAGCCGCCCCGGCCCGATGTAGGACCGCAGCGGCCCGCCGATCTGCCCTGCCACCGGGTCGAGCGTTGCCGGGCCGGTCCGACCCAGCAGAGCATCGGCCCCCGCCACATTGCCGATCCGCAGGATCGTCAGGCCGGGTGCGTCCGGGTCCGACATCTCCCGCAATGCCGCCTGTTCGGCGGCCAGTTTCGCTGCACCATAGGGATTGACCGGATCGGGCGGCGTCGATTCGCAAAGGTCGTCCGGGCCGGGGCGGTAAACGGCGGCACTCGAGGCCACGAACACATGCCGACCCGCCGCTTGCCGTGCCGCCGCGCAGACCTCGGCCGTGATCGGCGCATTGCGCGCCAGATGCCCCGGCTCGCCGCGCAGCTCTGCCGCCAGATGCAGCACGATCGACCCGGGCGGCAGGGGTGGCGCGTCCTGCTGCCCGATGTGCCACGGCAACACCCCCGGACCCGCACGCCGGGCCGTCCACAGCGGCACAAGGCCCGCGACCCCGTCCGGCCAGTGCAGCCGCAGCAGGTGCCCCAGCCGCCCGGCCGCCCCGGTCACCAAAAGCGCCGCCCCTGTCACTCCTCCGCCTCCAGCCGGGTGCGCAACTCGCGTAGCACCGGCAGCACCGCGCGCACCCGGTCGGCCCCGAGCGCGGTGACCACCTCGGCGATCAGCGGCGTGATCACCTGCACGGCGGCATCCCGGGCCGACCGGCCCGACGGGCTGATCGCCACGAACTTCTGCCGGGCGTCGTCCCAGTCGGGTCGGATGTGGATATGCCCCGCCCATTCCAGCCGGGCCAATGTGTTGGTCATTGCGCCGCGAGTGACGTGAAAGGCGCGGGCCAACTGGGCGGGCGTGCGTTCGTCGTTGCTGCGGGCCAAATGGTTCAGCACCGAGAAATGCGACAGCTCCATCCCCTTGGGCAGGGCCTTGGATATGCGGTTGCGGGCCAGTTGGTCGGCCATGAACAATTCGCCGAACAGCGCCACGGCGACGTCTTCGGTGCGTTCGGGCGGACGGTCGGGGGTCATGGCCCGTCGAAATCGCGATCATGCGTCAGGCTGGGCACCCGGGCGCGGGCGCGGGTCACGGCGTCAAGGTCGATCTCGGCAAAGGTCACGCCGGGGTCGGTGCCCGCGTCGGCGATCACCTCGCCCCAGGGCGCCACGGCGAGCGAATGGCCGTGGGTGTGGCGACCCTTGCCGCCGGTCAGCGTTTCGGGATGAAACCCGGTCTGCGCCGGGGCAAGGACGAAACACCCCGACTCGATCGCGCGGGCCCGCAGCAGGGGTTCCCAATGCGCCGCTCCGGTGATGTGGTTGAAGGCGGCGGGCACGGTCAGGATGTCCGCCCCCGCCTGCGCGAGGCGGCGGTAAAGGTGGGGAAAGCGCAGATCGTAGCACACCGTCATGCCGATGCGGCCCAGGGGCGTGTCGGCCAGTGTGGCGCTGGACCCGGGGCGGTAGGCGGCGGATTCGCGGTAAACCTCGGTTTCGGATACATTGACGTCGAACATGTGGATCTTGTCATACGCGGCCGCAACGGCGCCATCCGGGCCGATCAGCAGGCTGCGGTTGGCGAACCGGCCGTCGGCATCATCGGTTTTCAGACCCAGCGACCCGATCAGCAGCCAGATGCCCGCCGCCTGCGCCTCGACCCGCAGGGCGGCCAGGGTGGGATCGGTGGCTTGCAGGTGCAGCACATGGCGCTGATGGTCGCGATTCGCCGACAGCAGGTTGGTGCATTCCGGGGTCAGGACGAAAGACGCGCCCCCCGCCACGGCGGCGCGCACCAGTGCGACGGTTTCCGCAAGATTGGCTGCGGGGTCATCGCCGACCGTCAGTTGCACCAGGCCTGCCCGCATCATGCGTCCGCCAGCAGCGCATCGAGCCGCCCGGCGCGATCCAGCGCGTGGATGTCGTCGCTACCGCCCACCGGCACCCCGCCGATGAAAACCTGCGGCACAGTGTAGCCACCCCTTGCCCGCTCCATCATCACGCGGCGCTGTTCGGGGTCGCGCGAGACGTCGATTTCGGTGAAGGCCACGCCCTTTCCGGTCAGCAACCGCTTGGCGGCATGGCAATAGGGGCAGGACGGGGTGGTGTAGATTTCAACCGGCTTCATGGGACATTCCTGAGAGGCGTGCCGCGACTATAAGGATTTAGGCGTCCTTCGCAACGCGGGCCATGACCAGAACGGAAACCCCGATTGCCCCGGCTGCAACGCAGGCCTCGGCACAGGCGGCGAGGGTGGCACCCGAGGTCATCACGTCATCGACCAGCAACACATGCCGCCCCTCGATCCGGTGGGTGCGGCGGCGGTGAGCGACCACGGCATCGGCGAGGTTGGCAAACCGGGCGTCGCGGCTGCGCCCGTCCTGCGTGCCGGTGCCGCGTGGGCGCACCAGAAGGTCGGGGCAATGATCCAGCCCCGCCAGCCGCGCGACCCCCGCCGACAGCAGCGCCGACTGGTTGTAGCGCCGCCGGATCAGCCGCAGCCAGTGCAGCGGCACCGGCGCCACCAGCATGCCGGGAGTCAGGATCGGCTGCGCCGCCCGGTGCATCCACTGCGCCACCGGCCGTGCAAGGTCGATCCGGTCGCCATGCTTCAGCGCCAGCACCATCTGCCGCGCGTTATCCTTGTAGAGCATAGCGGCGCGGCCCCGGCTCCACGGCCGGGCGATGGTCAGGCAGTCGTCGCAATGCACGGCATGGCCATCGTCGGGCCCCGGCAGCGGCACACCGCACAGATCACACACCAGACCGGCGATGAACGGCGTGTCGCGCCAGCACGGGCCGCACAGCCCGAAATCCGACGCCACAAGCGCCCCGCAGGTCAGGCATTGCGGCGGATAGATCAGATGGAGCACCGCTTGCATTCCCATCCTGGCCCCCTATCGTCCCGCCCCATGCAGACACCGCCGATCCTGACCGACCTTGCCGCCCTGGCCCGCAACCGCGCGCGTGCCCGCGACCCGTTCCTGCAGGCCGAGGCGGTGACCGACGTTCAGGAAAGGCTCAGCGAGGTTAACAAAGCGTTTACGTCGCCTGCCGTGGTGACGCGTTTCGGTGATCTGTGGCAGGCGGGCCTGCCCGGCGCACGGGTGGTGGCGCAGGCCGACACGCTGGAGCTGCCCCCCGGCGCGCAGGATCTGGTGATCCATGCGGTCGGGCTGCATTGGGCCAATGACCCGGTCGGGCAACTGGTGCAGTGCCGCCGCGCCCTGGCCCCCGACGGAATGCTGCTGGCGATGCTGTTCGGCGGGCAGACGCTGCACGAGTTGCGCACAGCGCTGGCGCAGGCCGAATCGGAGGTGACCGGCGGGTTGTCGCCGCGCGTGCTGCCGATGGCCGAGATCCGCGACCTGGGCGGACTGTTGCAGCGGGCGGGTCTGGCGCTGCCGGTGGCCGACAGCATGACCCGCCGGGTGCTGTATCGCGACATCTTCCACCTGATGCGCGATCTGCGGGCAATGGGCGAGGGCAACGCGCTGGCTGCGCGGCTGCGCCACCCGACCCGCCGCGCGGTGTTCGTCCGGGCCGGGCAGATCTATCGTGACAGCTTCGGCGCGGGCGACTGTATCCCCGCCACGTTCGAGACCATCACCCTGACCGGCTGGGCCCCGCATGTCAGCCAGCAAAAGCCCCTGCGCCCCGGCTCGGCGCAGACCCGTCTGGCCGAGGCGCTGAACCCCGGCGTGCCGCCGCGCGACACTGCCGGCAGTTGACCCCGAGACCGAAACCCTTATTTCCGGCAGATCAGTTTCAGAAAGACCACACCCATGCTGGATTCGACGACTTCGACGAAGGTGACGGCCGGAACCGAACGGCTGGCCCACGCGCCCGCCACCCACCCGCCGGTGCGCCGTGCCAGGATCGGGGTCCTGCTGGCCAACCTCGGCACGCCCGACAACCATGACTATTGGTCGATGCGGCGCTATCTGAACGAGTTTCTGTCGGACAAGCGGGTGATCGATTATCCGTCGTGGAAGTGGCAGCCCCTGCTGCAACTGATCATCCTGACCAAGCGGCCGTTCACCAGCGGCGCGAACTACAAGCTGATCTGGAACGAGGAAAAGAACGAAAGCCCGCTGATGACCATCACGCGGGACCAGACGGCGGCGATCGCGGCGCAGATCGCGGCGGCGCATGGGGATCGGGTGATGGTCGATTTCTGCATGCGCTATGGCAACCCGTCCACCAGATCCAAGGTGCGAGCCATGGTCGAGGCGGGCTGCGAGAAGATCCTGTTCTTTCCGCTATACCCCCATTACGCCGGGGCGACCTCGGCCACGGCCAACGATGAATTCTTCCGCGCGCTGATGGAGGAAAAGCGGCAGCCCGCCGCGCGCACCGTGCCGGAATACTTCGACCATCCCGCCTACATCGACGCGCTGGCCCAGTCGGTGGAGCGGGCCTATGCGGCACTGGACCACTGCCCGGATGTGCTGGTCGCCAGCTATCACGGGATGCCGAAACGCTATCTGATGTCGGGCGATCCCTATCACTGCCAGTGCGCCAAGACCTCGCGGCTGCTGCGCGAGCGGCTGGGTTGGGAGAAGGGCGCGATCGACACCACGTTCCAGTCGGTGTTCGGGCCCGAGGAATGGCTGAAACCCTATACGGTGGAGCATGTCGCCGATCTGGCGCGCGCGGGCAAAAAGCGCATCGCGGTGATGGCCCCGGCGTTTTCCGCCGACTGCATCGAGACGCTGGAAGAAATCAACGGCGAGATTCGCGAGGCGTTCGAGCATGCCGGGGGCGAGGTGTTCACCTATATCCCCTGCCTGAACGACGATGCGGCGCATGTGGCCGCCTTGGTGCAGGTGATCGGCGATAATCTGGCGGGGTGGGTCTGACCGGGTCAGTGCCCGCGCGATCTGGCAGGCGGACAGCAGAAAGGCGGCAGATTCCCCTGCCGCCTTTTTGTCGATTTGGAAGAGATCAGTCGCCCGAGACCAGAGCTGCAACAACCAGCAGCAGCAGCAGCGGAACGATGATGCCGCCAGCGGACGACGACGTGTTCGCGGCAACCACTTCGGGCTCCATGACGGGCTCGACAACGCCACCGGCGAAAGCAGTCGAAGCAGCAACCGACAGAACGGCTGCGAGAGCAAGTTTCTTCATAATTAACCTCCAGTTATTGCATACCGACGTATTTCGCAGAGGCGACGGCATACACCCAAGACTGTTCCTCGTGATTTCTGAATAACCAGCTTCAAGGTTCGATTGCAATGTCGCGTCAAAGCCATCGACACAGCCGCGCGGTCATGTCGTCAAATTAGCAACACCTGTGTTCCGACCTCTGCGTAGCCGAACAATTCGAGGATATGTTCGTTGTAGAGACCGACACATCCGCTGGACGACCGTCGGCCGATCTTGCGGGTGTCGTGGGTTCCGTGAATCCGGTAGTAGGTCCACGACAGATACAGCGCCCGCACCCCCAGCGGATTTTCCGGCGAGCCGCCGGGCACCTCGTCGGGCCATTCGGGATGGCGTTCCTTCATCGAGGCGGTCGGCCGCCAGGTCGGGTTTTCGACCTTCTGGACCACCTCGGTGCGCCCCTTGCGGGTCAGGTCTTCGGTCAGCGGCACAGAGGTCGGGTAAAGCCGGTAGATCGACTGATCTTCCGACCAGAAATGCAGCGCCCGCGAGGTGATATCGACCAGAATCGCGCCTTTGCGGGTGTTTTCGAAGTAACCCCGCCAATCGAGCATGCGGAAACTGGAAAAGTTGTTGCGCACCGGGGCTTCGAATTCGGTGCTGCCGACCTGTGCAAAGGCCCCGGCACCGGGCAGGACCAGCGCGCTGGCCGCCCCTGCGGCGAGGAACATCCGGCGATCGAGGTGCTGCGTCTTGTCGGCGGTCATGCGCTGCTCTCCTTGGCGTTTCTTCGGGGTGGTGTTGGGATCGTGTGATACATCCACAGCTTGCCCCCTGCAAATCAAACGCTTGTCACTCGGCGGAGGGTTGCAGAATTGGGCCTGTCGTCGCGCGGGCCCTTGGATTGGCGGCGGGGCTTGGGTATGAACCGGGGCTTGATGGGTCGGCCCACGGACCCGGTGCAGGTGGATATGCGATGAACAGACGGACGGTTTTGGTTCTGGGCGGTGCGGCGGCGCTGGCGGCCTGTGCGGCACCCTCGCAGGGGCCGGTGGTCGGGTCGGACGGCAAGCCCCTGCCGACGGTCTACAAGATCACCCCGGCGATGGAGGCGCAGATCCCGTTCCGCCTGCTTGATTCGGTCAACGCGCTGCGTGCGGCGAAATCGGCCCCGCCACTGGCCTATGACGCGGCGCTGAACGCGGCGGCGGCCACCCATTCGCGCGACATGTCTGTGCAGAACCGGCCCTGGCATTTCGGGTCCGACGGGTCGTCGCCCCTGGTCCGGGTGCAGCGGGTCGGTTACACGGGGCGGCTGATGGGCGAGTTGATCTCGGAAACCTATCAGACGGAACTGGAAACCCTGTCGGCCTGGATGGGCCAGTCCGATACCCGCGACGTGCTGCTGGACCCTGCAGCGCGGGCGATCGGCTTTGCGTGGTTTCAGGAACCGCAGGGCAAAATCTGGTGGACGCTGGTCACCGGGGGCTGACCCCGGCAGGCCCGATTGCCGTCAGGGCAGGATGTTGATCCGGGTGCCGGGTTTGACCATCGCGTAAATCCGCTCGATCTCACGGTCGGACACAGCGATGCAGCCCGCCGTCCAGTCACGGCGGTCGGGTCGGCCGTCGGGCGCGCCGTGGATGAAGATGTCACCCCCAGGCCGCCTGCCCGCCGCCGCCGCGAAGGCCACATCGTTCGCATTGGGATACGAGATCCGCAACGACAGATGATACTCCGAATCGGGGTTGCGGTGGCTGATCAGATAGCTGCCCTCGGGGGTCTTGCCGTCGCCTTCGAACTGCTTGTGCCCGGTGGGTGCGAACCCAAGGGCGATGTCGTAGGTTTTCAGAAGCTTGTCATGGTGCAGCAGATACATCTTGCGGTCTGCCTTGTGGACCTCGACCAGCGTGACCCGTGGCCCGCTGTAGCCCTTGAACTTCGACCCGCAGGCCGTCAGGCCAAAGGCCAGCACCAGAAGAACCACCACCCGAAAGACTGCCATCACCCGCCCGCGCCTCGTTTTTTTTCGGGTCTACCGGAAATTGCCCGGATTGCCTAGACGGCGCCGACTCACGGAGGTGTGAGCGTCAGGCCCGGTCCAGCACAAAGCGCGCGGCCAGCTCGACATGCGCCGACCAGCGGAACTGGTCGATCACCTGCACCCAGTCCAGCCGGTAACCAGCGCGGATCAACACACGGGCATCGCGGGCGAAGGTCGCCGGGTTGCACGACACCGATGCGATCAGCGGCACCTGCGCCGCAGCCAGCCGTTCGGTCTGCGCCTCGGCCCCGGCGCGGGGCGGATCGATCACCACGGCGTCGAGGCCGCGCAGCTCGTCGGGTTCCATCGGGCGGCGGAACAAATCGCGGGTCTGAACGGTGATGCGTTTCATCCCCGTGGCGCTGCGCTGTGCGCGGTCCAGCGCGGCGGTCATCGCCGGATCGCCTTCTACCGCCAGAACCTCGGCGCGGTCCGACAGCGGCAGGGCAAAAGTGCCCACCCCGGCGAACAGGTCGGCCACATGACGGGCCGAACCGATGGCCAATGCCACCGCGCGCAGCAGCGCCGTCTCACCTTCCGCCGTCGCCTGCAGAAAGGCCCCCGGCGGCGGGGTAACCAGAACGCCGCCGAACCGCTGCATCGGCTGGGCGCGCAGGGCCACGATCTCGTCCCCCCAGGTCAGACGGGCCAGATTGTGCGCCTCGGCCAGCCGGGCCAGGTCCATGCGCAGATCGGCGGTCAGATCCTTGCCTCCCGCCACCGACACATCGGGACCCGCCAGGCTGCGGGTGACGGTCAGCGCCAGTTCGGTGCTGCGGGTGCCGCCCGTCCTCACCAGCGCCTCGAGTGCCGGGAAGGTGGCGATCAGGTCGGGGTGCAGCAACTGGCATTGGGGCACCGCCACCAGCAGATCGGACGCCCGGGCATGAAACCCCAGCAGAACGCCGCCCTTGGTGCGCCGCCCGGTCAGCACGGCCCGGCGGCGCGACTGCGCGGGCGAGGTGTGCATCGGCAGGAACCGCGCCGTCAGCCCCTGCCCGGCCAGCGCGCCCGCAACGATCCCCTGTTTCCAGTCGGCGACAAACGGATCTGCGGCGTGCTGCATCAGGCAGCCGCCACAGGTGCGGGCATGGGCACAGGGCGGGCGCACGCGGGCGGGTGACGGGGTCAGGATGCGCGGGGCCAGCATCCGGTCGCCCTGCACCTCGCCCTCGACCACCTCGCCGGGCAGCATCTGCGCCGCGTAGACCGCGCCATCCGGCCCCTGTCCGATGCCGTCGCCCAGATGCCCCAGCCGGTCGATTGTCAGTTGCATGCGGCCCCCGCCTGTTTTCCCGGCTGTGGCGGGTTCGGGGCGTGTCGTCAAGGTGACGGCGTCACTCGGCCGCCGCAACCTCGTCCACGCCGATGAACCCGCCCGACTGGCGGTTCCAGTAGCGGGCATAAAGCCCGTTGCGGGCCAGCAGGGCCTGATGGCTGCCCTCCTCGACGATCCGGCCTTCGTCCAGCACGATGATCCGGTCCATCGCGGCGATGGTCGACAGCCGGTGCGCGATGGCCAGCACGGTCTTGCCCTGCATTACCCGGTCGAGCGCGGACTGGATGCTGGCCTCGACTTCCGAATCGAGGGCGCTTGTCGCCTCGTCCAGCACCAGGATCGGCGCGTCCTTCAGAAAAGCCCGCGCAAGGGCGATGCGTTGGCGCTGCCCGCCCGACAGCTTGACCCCCCGCTCGCCAAGGAACGCGTCATAGGCCCGCCGCCCGGTGTGATCCTGCATCGTCTCGATGAAGCCGTGCGCCTCGGCCTGCCGGGCCGCCGCGATGATTTCGGCCTCGGTCGCATCCGGTCGGCCATAGGCGATGTTGTCGCGGGCACTGCGGTTGAACATCGCGGTTTCCTGGGTGACCATACCGATCTGGCGGCGCAAGGATTCCTGCGTGACCCGCCGCACGTCCTGACCGTCGACCAGAACCCGGCCCTGTTCCACATCGTAAAGCCGCAGCAGCAGCGCCACGAGCGACGATTTCCCCGCCCCGGACGCGCCGACGATGCCCAGCTTTTCGCCGGCCCGGATCGTCAGGTTGATACCGCTGACCCCGCCACGCGCCCGGCCATAGCCGAACGAGGCCCCTTCGAACCGCACCTCGCCCCTGATCCGCGGCAGATCCACCGCATCGGGCGCATCCGCCAGCGCATGCGGAATGGCCAGCGTGCGCATCCCGTCCTCGACCTCGCCGACCGAGGTGTAGATCGACATCAGGGTAAAGCTGACCCAGCCCGACATCTGCGCGATCCGCATCGCGATCGCCCCGGCCGAGGCAATCGCTCCCGCCGTGGTCAACCCCTGCTGCCACAACAGCACCGCACCCCCGATCAGCAGGACCGGCAGAACCCCTGCCAGCGTCATCAGCGACAGGCGGAACCAGGTGGAAATCTCGCCGAATTCCAAGGAGCGGTCGCGGAACACCTCCATCGCGCGCAAGGCCACCTTGTCTTCGAAGGCGGCATGGGCGAACAGCTTGACCGTCTTGATGTTGGTGATGGTGTCAACGACCTGCCCCGACACCATCGCCCGCGCCGACGCCCGTGCCGCCGAGTTTTCCTTGATGATCGGCAGGAAGAACCGGATCAGCAGGATGTAGGCGCCGAGCCACAGGGCAAGCGCCGCCGCGATGCGAACGTCCAGCGCCACAAGCACCAGAACCGACCCGATCACGCTCGCCAGCGCAAAAAACACCGTGTTGATGACTTCGGTCGCGACATCTGTGATCGCGCGGGCCGCCTGCATCTGTTTCTGCGCGATCCGCCCGGCAAAATCGTTGTCAAAGAATGTCACCGCCTGCCCGAGCGTCCAGCGGTGCAGGCGCGACAGGACCAGCGGCATCACGTTCGGCCCGATGATCACCGAGTTCGCCGCCGACGCGAGGCCGAAGGACAGCGGGCGGATCAGCAGGTAGAACACCAGAAACCAGCCGACCAGCCGCCCATGTTCGGTCATGAACTGCTGCGGCCCGGTGGTGACCACCGCATCCACCACCCAGCCGATGAACAGCGCCGAGACCACCTCGGTCACGCCGGACACGGCCGACACCGCGCCTGACAGCCACAGCATCGCCCACGACCCCTTTAGCCCCCAGTGCATGAAGGCCCCCAGCGTCTGGGGTGGCGGACCTTCGGCGGGGCGAAAAGCGTCGATCAGATCGCCCAGTCGCAGCAGTGCCTTCATTCGGCGGCTTCCTCCAGCCCGATGAACCCGCCTGACTGACGCGCCCAGAACCGTGCATATAGCCCGTTCAACGCCAAAAGCGCGGCGTGGTTCCCCTGTTCGGCGATATGGCCGCCTTCCAGCACCACGATCTTGTCCATCGCGGCGATGGTGGACAGCCGGTGCGCGATGGCGATCACCGTCTTGCCTTGCATCACCCCGAACAGCGCGTTCTGGATCAACGCCTCGGCCTCGCTGTCCAGCGCACTGGTGGCCTCGTCCAGAATCAGGATCGGCGCATCCTTTAGGATGACCCGCGCCAGCGCCACCCGCTGCCGTTGCCCGCCCGACAGTTTCACGCCGCGTTCGCCGACATGCGCATCATAGCCCCGCCGACCCTGCGGGTCTTCCAGCGTCAGGATGAAGTCATGCGCCTCGGCCTGTTTTGCGGCGGCGATCATCATGTCTTCGGTCGCATCGGGGCGGCCATACAGGATGTTGTCGCGCACCGACCGGTGCATCAGGCTCGAGTCCTGGCTGACCATGCCGATGGCACGACGCAAGGAATCCTGCGTCACCCCGGCGATGTCCTGCCCGTCGATCAGGATGCGCCCGCCCTCGGTGTCGTAGAACCGCAGCATCAGCTTGACCAGCGTGGATTTGCCCGCGCCGGACCGGCCCACCAGGCCGATCTTTTCGCCCGGGTTCACCGTCAGGCTCAGGTTTTCCAACCCGCCCGACCCGCGCCCGTAATGGTGCGACACGCCTTCGATCTCGATCCGCCCTTCGGTCAGCCGCAAGGTGGCCGCCTGCGGCTTGTCGACCAGACCGATCGGATGGGTGATCGTCTCCATCCCCTCGGCCACCACGCCCAGGGCCTGCACCAGCGCGGTGGTGGCCCACATCACCCAATAGGTCATGTTGTTCAGCCGCAGCACCAGCGCGCTTGACGCCGCAACCGTGCCGATCGTGGCCGCCCCGCCATACCACAGCCAAAGCCCCAATCCGATCACCGACACGATCAGAAAGCCGTTCAGCGTGGTCAGCGCGAGGTCCATCTTGGTGACGATGCGCATTTCCGCCTGAAAGGTGCTGCGGGCATGCTCGATCGCCTCCTTGGCATAATCGAGTTCGGCGTCGTGATGCGCAAACAGCTTGACCGAATGGATGTTGGTATAGGCGTCCACCACCCGCCCGGTCACCGCCGACCGCGCATCCGAACTTGCCATTGCCGCAGGTCCCGCACGCCGCAGCGTCCAGCGAACGAGCCAGGCATAGGCGGCGAACCAGATCACCAGCGGTGCCAGCAGCCGAAGGTCCGCCTCGGCCAGCATCAGACCCGCGCCGATCACCGTCACGGAGGCAAAGGCCACCGCGTCGAAGGTCTGGAACACCGCATCCGCCGCGGCCGGGGGGGTCTGCATGATGCGGTTGGCGATCCGGCCGGCAAAGTCGCTCTCGAACCAGCCGACGGGTTGGCGGATCACATGGCGGTGCGCGCGCCAGCGGATCATCGTGCCGAAGTTGGGCATGATCGTGTTGTGCAGCAGCGCCACGTCGGCGGCGATCAGCAACGGGCGAAGCACCAGAATCGCCCCTGCCACCAGCAGGAATTCCGTGCCATACCGCGCCCAGACCTGGGCGGGCGTGTCCGTCGCCAACAGATCCACCAGACGCCCCACATACCAGATCAGCACCACATCCGCGAAGGCGGACAGAATCGACAGCACTGCCGTCACCGCAAAGACCGCGCGGAACGGGCGGATGTATTCCTGCAGGAACGGCCACAACCGCCGGGGCGGCGTGTCGCTTTGCGGATAGGGCGCATAGGGGTCAACCAGCCCCTCGAAGAACTTGAACATGATGGCCTCGGGCGGGGTTCTCGCGGGGTATAGCGCAGATCGGCCGCAAGGGAAACCTTCAGTCGAGCAGCTCTTCCCGGCGGAGCGTCAGGTCGGAGGCCAGCCAGCGGTCCTGCAGGCGTTGCAGGTGGCGGCCAAGCGCGGGGCCCTGCAGGGCGGGCATCAGATCCGCCGCAGTGACCGGGAACACCGCTGCACTTCCCCGCGCGATGTCGTCCCGCCAATCCGGGGGCAGCGCGGTTTCCAGCAGGGCCGCGCGCGCCAAAGCCGTGTCGGTCGCGATGTCTGCCCCATGCGCCCAGCCAAGCGCGGCCAGCGTCATCGCAGACCCGATCCCGTCGCGGATCTGCTGCACCGTGCCCCGGTCGGCCCGCGACAGCCGCCACTCCGCCTCGCCGCCCAACACGGCCAGCCGCCGTTCCCAACGTGGCGGCAGACCGTTTTCCAGATGGACCAGCGGGGCCAGCGCGCGGGCATCCGCCCCCGGCAGAACCGCCGCCAGAACCCCGGCCTGCGCCATGGCGGTAACGGCGGGGGCGGGGTCAGGGGCGGACAGCAGCTTGACCATCTCGACCCCGATGCGTTCGCGCGACAGCGTGGCGATGGCATCGGTCAACGCGGCACAGGCCGCCAGCCCGTCAGGGTCGATGCCCTGATCCGGGTCGCCATACCAGGCATGAAAGCGGAAGAACCGCAGGATCCGCAGGCTGTCCTCCCGCAGGCGCTGCACGGGGTCCCCCACAAAGCGCACCCGCCGCGCGATCAGGTCGGGCAGGCCGCCCAGAGGGTCGATCACCTGGCCCGTCCGGTCGGCATAAAGCGCGTTCATCGTGAAATCCCGCCGGGCCGCGTCGGTTGCCACATCGGCGGAAAACGCCACGACGGCATGCCGCCCATCGGTCTCCTCATCGCGGCGGAAGGTGGTCACCTCATGCGGGCGACCGTGCGCGATCACCGTCACCGTGCCATGCGCGATCCCGGTCGGCACCGCGCGGAAGCCGGCCCGTTCGGCCAGGTCGGTGACGGTTTCGGGCCGCGCATCCGTCGCCAGATCGACATCCGCAACCGGTGCCCCCAACAACGCGTTGCGCACGCAGCCGCCGACGAACAGCGCGCGGAACCCTGCCGACTCGAGCGCGCCACACAGCGCCTGAGTGCCGGGATGGCCGATCCAGTCGCCGGCGACCCTCACGGCCCGGCCCGGTCGGCCAGCCCGCGCAGGATGCGCGCGGTGGCCCCCCAGATGTAATAGGGGCCATAGGGCACCGCGTAATACCGCCGCCAAGCGCCCCTCCAGCGCCGCCGCTCGATCCGGTAACGTGCAGGGTCAAGCACATGGGTCAGCGGCACGGTAAAGACCTCGTCGACCTCGCCCGCCTCGGCCACGGGCACGAATGCCCGCCGGACCACGCACACCACCGGGGTGATCTGGAACCCGGTGACCGTTTCATGGCCCGCGAGCCGCCCCAGCACCTGCACCGATGCCTCGGGCAGGCCGATCTCCTCGCGCGCCTCGCGCAGCGCCGCCGCTTCGGGGCCTGCATCACCGGCATCGACCTTGCCGCCGGGAAAGGCGATCTGCCCCGGATGATGCGCGAGGCCCGAAGCGCGCTTGGTCAGGATCAGCCGCCCCTGCTCGGTGACCGCCACCAGCACCGCCGCCGCGCGCAAGTTTCGCCCCTCGGGCAAAAGGATACCGGGATTGAGGTCATAATCCGAGGACGGCCGTTCAGGCCGGAGGAGGGCGGCGGTCAGGCGCGTGACGTCATCCGGCATCACCGGACGCTTTCACCGCCTCGAACCCCAGCGTCATGGGGTCCAGCTCGTAATGCGCGCCGCAGAACTGGCAGTCGGCGGTGACCACGCCCTGTTCGGTGGTCATGTGGCGGATGTCCTTCTGGCTGTAGATCGACATCGCGCTGCGCACCTTGTCTTCGGAACACGAACAGCCAAAGCGCACCGGCTGCGGGTCGAACACCCTGGGGTCTTCGGCGTGAAACAGCCGCACCAGCAGGTCGGTGGGGGCGACGGTCGGCCCGATCAGCTCCAGCTCTTCGACCGTGTCGAGCAGGATGTTGCAACGCGTCCAGTTCTCGCCGGCGTCGCCACCCAGAATGTCGGTGTGGTGCAGCAACCCGCCTTCGCCCGACCCGCCCTCGGCGGCCACCTCGACCGACATGCCGGCCTGCGGCATATGTTGCAGCATCACCCCACCCGCCCGCCAGTGCGCGGCATCCCCCGGCATCTGGCTTTTGCCGAAGGTCACGGCGAATCGGGTGGGCAACTGCTCGGACTGCGCAAAATAGGTCTCGGCGCAGTTGGCCAGCGACACGCCCGCGATGGGGGTGAAGCCCTGATACGGCACCATCCCCTCGCCCTGATCCAGCATCACCGCGAAATACCCCTCGCCGATCTGGCTGAACGGGACCGCGTCAGGGTCCAGCCGTTCATCGTCATAACTGGCATAGGCGCGGATGCGGGCGGGCTGGCCATCATCCGTCGGCCCGTAATAATCGGTCGCGATCAGCCGCGCCGCACCCTTGCCCCGGATCTGCAGCGACAGTTTCCAGCGCAGCTTCACCGCCTGCCCGATCAGCGCGGTCAGCACCACGGCTTCGGCCACCAGAGCCTCGATCACCGGGGGATAGTCGTGCTGGCGCAGCACCTGATCCAGCACCCCGTCCAGCCGCACCACGCGGCCCCGGATGTCGGAACGGTCAAGCTGGAACGGCAGAACGGTGTCGTCCCAGGCGAGGTGAGTGACGGTCATGGGATTTCCTTTGGGCGCTCGAGCGTGCATATCGCGCCTGTGGAGGCAGGGCAACCGGGGCACCGGGGGGGGCGGGCATGATCAGACGTTACGGCGAAGCGGTGAAGGCCGGGCAACGCTACACCCGCCGTCCGGGGGTCTATGCGGTGCTGTTGCGGGGCGATGACCTTCTGCTGACCCATCAGACCAACCCCAGTCCCGAGTTTCAACTGCCCGGCGGCGGGATAGACCCCGGCGAACACCCGATGGCCGCGTTGCACCGCGAAGTGATCGAGGAAACCGGCTGGTCGATCGGGGACCTGCGGTTTCTGGGGGTGTATCGGCGGTTCACCTACATGCCGGAATACGATCTGTGGGCGGAAAAGCTGTGCCGCATTTTCCTCGCGCGCCCGATCCTGCGGCTGGGCCCGCCGCGCGAGGCCGGGCATCAGGCGATCTGGACCCATGCGGAAAACGGAGACATCCTGCTGAACAACCCCGGTGACCGCGCGATGCTGGCCCGGGTTCTGAAGACTGGGTTCTGAAGACTGGGTTCTGAAGGCCGGGTTCTGAACGCTGGTCGCCCCGGCGCGCGCTAACCGGAAGCAAACGATCCCGGCCCGCGGAATTCGAACAGGATGGCTGACACATCATCGGGAAACTCCGATGCGCCATGAAACGTGGTCAGATCCCAGATCACCGACTCGAGCAGGTCGGGTCCGCTCAGGTGGCGGCTGGACTGGACCAGGCGCAAGGTGCCATCGGTGCCGAGTTCGGCTCCGGCGGGATCCGGGCATTCGGTGATGCCGTCCGACATCAGGAACAGCCGATCGCCCGGCTGCAACCGCAGCGAGACACGGTCATAGACCGCGCCGTCGATCAACCCGATCGGCAACCCCCCTTGCCCCACGACCTCGGTCGCCCCCCCGGCCCGCAGGACGATCGGATGCGGATGCCCCGCCTGCACCAGCCGCACCGCCCCGCTGTGCAGATCGACCTCGGCATAGACCATGGTGAAATACTGGTCGACCTGCAGCCGCTCGGTCATCATCTTGTTCAACCGGAACGCCACCAGTTCCGGCGGCCAGGCATCGACACGGGCGTGATGGCCGTTCGACATGTGGATGTTGTGATCCGGGGCCCCGCCGGACAGCAGGCCCGCGAGCCGCGCGGTCAGCATCGCCGACGCGACGCCATGCCCCGAGACATCGAAGGAATACAGCACCAGACAGCGCGGATTGATCAGGAAACTGCCCACCAGATCGCCACCGACATGGCCCGAAGGGATCAGGATCACCGACGCCGTGCCGCCCGCATAATCGCGAAAGCGGTCGCGCACCAGGGTCTGCTGCAGCTTGCGCGCCTCGATCAGGTCGCGGTCGAGCGAATCGTAGACCCGCTGCAACTGATCCAGGGTCGAGATCACCAGCCGGTTCTTTTCCACCAACTCGCTTTGCATCCCCAGAATCCGCGCACCTGCCCGCAGCCGGGCCCGCAGCTCGTCCGGGTTGACCGGCTTGGTCAGGAAATCATCCGCCCCCTGTTCCAGCCCGTCGGCGATCTCGGCCTTTTCGGATTTCGAGGTCAGCAGGATGAAATAACCATAACCGTCGCGCGGCAGGGCGCGAAAGGCACGGCACAGATCAAGCCCCGACATGCCGGGCATCATCCAGTCGCTGACCACGATGTCGAACGCGGTCTGCCCGCACAGCACCAGCGCCTCCTCGCCCGAGCCTGCCTCGGTCACCCGATAGCCCCAGCGGGCCAGTTGCATCGACAGCATGCGGCGCTGCGCCTTGCTGTCGTCGACCACAAGGACATGGTGCGCCGCCCCCGGAACCGGGGCCGGGGTCCTGTCCGGTCGCAGAGGCATGAGTGCCGCCAAGTTGTTCCCTTTTCATCGCCTGCCCCGCTTCTGGACGCCCGGCCCTTAAGGTTCGGTGAAGACTAAAATTGGCGGCAACATCCCCGGCGCAAGCCACCGGATGTTAAGCCCGCCGGTGCAGGTATGAGCGGGTAGTCTGGCACAGGGCGCGAGGATGCGATGATCGACTGGGACCGGGTCAGGGACCTGAAGGCGGAAATCGGCGAGGCGGATTTTGTCGAGGTCGCCGCGATGTTTCTGGAGGAGGCGGACGAGGTGATCGGCCGGATTTCCCCGGCGCACGGCGCGGTCGCGCTGGAGAAGGATTTGCATTTCCTCAAGGGGGCCGCCCTCAACCTCGGCTTCGCGCAACTCGCCAGTCTGTGCCAGGACGGCGAGCGTCGGGCCGCCGCCGGGTTGATCGACGTCGATCTTGATCCGGTGCGGGGGGCTTATTCGGTGTCGCGACGGATGTTCATCGCCGAATGCGGCAACCTTGCCGCCTAGATCAGGAATTCCGCCAGGATTTCGTCGTTGGTGATGTCGCGGTACGAAAAACTCGCGGCGTCCAACTGGGCGAACAGGCGCGCGAAACTGAGCGCCTCCTTCGTCTCGATCCCGATCAGCACCGAACCGAAGTTGCGCGCCGATTTCTTGAGGTATTCGAACCGCGCAATGTCGTCGTCCGGGCCCAGCATGGCCAGAAACTCGCGTAGCGCACCAGGGCGCTGCGGCATGCGCAGGATGAAATATTTTTTCACCCCGGAATAGCGTTGCGCGCGCTCCTTGACCTCGGGCAGCCGTTCGAAATCGAAGTTGCCCCCCGAGGTGACGCAGACCACCGTCTTGCCCGCGATCAGGTCGGCCAGTTCCGCCAGCACATCGACCGCCAGCGCCCCGGCCGGTTCCAGCACGATGCCTTCAAGGTTCAGCATCTCCAGCATGGTGACGCAGATCCGGTCCTCCGGGGCGAGCAACACCTCGGCCGGTTTCACCCAGGACAGCATCCGGTAATTGGCCTCGCCCAAACGCGCCACCGCCGCCCCGTCGACAAAACTGTTCACCCGCGGCAACCGCACCGGCCCCTGTGCCAGCAGCGCCGCCGTCATGCTGGCCCCGCCCGCCGGCTCCACGAACCGGAACCCGGTCGCAGGCGATTCGGCCCGCAGATAGGCCGTCACCCCCGACGCAAGGCCCCCGCCCCCCACCGGCAGGATCACCAGATCTGGCGCGCGGCCCAACTGCTCCAGCATCTCGACGGCGACGGATGCCTGCCCCTCGATCACGTCCGGATCATCGAAGGGTGACAGGAAATGCGCGCCCCGGTCGATGCAGAACGCCTGTGCCGCCGCCAGCGTCTGGTCGAAATAGTCGCCTGTCAGCACGATCCGCACCGAATCGCCGCCAAAGGCCCGTGTCTTGTCGATCTTTTGCTGCGGCGTGGTCACCGGCATGAAAATGGTGCCGGTCACCCCGAAATGCCGGCAGGCAAAGGCCACCCCCTGCGCATGGTTCCCCGCACTCGCGCAGACGAAGGCCGCCACCTCGGGTCTGCGGGCCCGCAGCTTGCGCATCGCGGTGAAGGCCCCCCGCAGCTTGTAACTGCGCACCGGCGAGAGATCCTCGCGCTTCAGCCAGATATCCGCGTCATGGCGCGCCGACAGATAGGCGTTGCGCTGCAGCGGCGTGCGGGGGAACAGATCACGCAGGGCGCGGGTGGATTGGCGGGCGGCATGCGCGAAATCGGTCATGCCCGTGTGTATCGCGGACGGCGGCCAAGGCCAATCGGTCTTGTTCCCCCCCCGAAAAGCCAATACAGGCGATTTTCAGTCATCCGAGGGAGCCTGCCCATGTCCGCCCCAAGCCCATCCGCGCCGAAGAAGGTCGTTCTCGCCTATTCCGGCGGTCTGGATACCTCGATCATCCTGAAATGGCTGCAGAACGAATACGGCTGCGAGGTGATCACCTTCACCGCCGATCTGGGTCAGGGCGAGGAACTGGAACCGGCCCGCGCCAAGGCGATCCTGCTGGGGATCAAGCCCGAAAACATCCACATCGAGGACGTGCGCGATGAATTCGTGCGCGATTTCGTGTTCCCGATGTTCCGGGCCAACGCGCTCTATGAGGGGCTGTATCTGCTCGGCACCTCGATCGCGCGCCCGCTGATCGCCAAGCGGCTGGTGGAGATTGCAGCCGAAACCGGTGCCGATGCCGTGGCGCATGGCGCGACCGGCAAGGGCAACGACCAGGTGCGGTTCGAGTTGTCGGCATTGGCGCTGAACCCCCATCTGCGGGTGATAGCGCCCTGGCGCGAATGGGCGTTGCAAAGCCGGACGCAACTGCTGGCCTATGCCGAGGAAAACCAGATCCCCATCGCCCGGGACAAACGCGGCGAGGCCCCGTTCAGCGTCGATGCGAACCTGCTGCACACCTCGTCGGAAGGCAAGGTGCTGGAAAACCCCGCCGAGGAGGCCCCCGATTACGTCTATCAGCGCGTCACGCCGGTGGAACAGGCCCCCGACAGCGCCGAAATGGTCGAGATCACCTTCGAACGTGGCGATGCGGTGGCGGTGGACGGCGTGGCGATGTCGCCTGCGACCCTGTTGACCCGGCTGAACGAACTGGGGGCCAGGCACGGCGTCGGCCTGCTCGATCTGGTCGAAAACCGCTTCGTCGGGATGAAATCGCGCGGCATCTACGAAACCCCCGGCGGCACGATCCTGCTGGAGGCGCATCGCGGCATCGAACAGATCACGCTCGACGCGGGGGCCGGGCACCTCAAGGACTCGATCATGCCGCGCTATGCCGAACTGATCTACAACGGCTTCTGGTTCAGTCCGGAGCGCGAGATGCTGCAGGCGCTGATCGACAAGAGCCAGGAGCATGTGACCGGGACCGTCCGGGTCAAGCTTTACAAAGGCTGCGCCCGAACCGTCGCCCGCTGGTCGGATCATTCGCTTTACAGCGAGAAACACGTGACCTTCGAGGAAGACGCCGGCGCCTATGACCAGAAGGACGCGGCCGGCTTCATCCGCCTGAACGCCCTGCGCCTGAAACTGATCGCCACGCGGAACGCGAGGGTTGCCGCGAAAGCCTGACACCCATCATCCGTTCAAAAATATCCCACGGGGGGTCCGGGGGGTGTGAAACCCCCCGGCTTTTCAGCCTGCCTCATTCCAGAAACGGCAGTACGACCTTCGCCACCGCGCCCGCATCCTCCTCTTGCGCCAGATGGCCCAGCCCCGGCAGGTTCACCCACGCCGCCCCCGGTATCCGCCCCGCCGCCCGTTCCGACACCGAAGGCGGCACTGTCGCATCCCCAGCCCCGGTCACCAGCAGCACCCGCGAAGTGATCCCCGCCAACCGCTCTAGCACCCCATCGAGCTTCCACTGCGCCATCATCAGAAGTGTCGCATCGACATGCCCGGGCATCCGCAGCAGCCGCAGATACTGCGCGACGCCGGCCGCGTCGATCTTCGATCCGGTGGAGCCGAGCAGCGCCGCCACCCGGTCCGGCGTCCCCGACAGCCGCGAAAACAGTTGCGGCACCATCGGCGTCGCCGCCAGCAGCTTGGCCATCAGGGGAAACAGCCACCCCGCCGCCCCTTCGAAACTGCCCAGGGCGGCGTTGATCCCGACGATCCGCGACACCGGCATCAGCCCGGCCAGCCGCAGCGCCAGCGCGCCCCCGGCGGAATGGCCGATCACCGCATGGGGCTGCCAGCCCTGATCCGCGCACAGTGCCGCGATGTCTTCGGCCATCGCCTCCACCCCGCAGCGGCGGCGCGACCCCATCCGGGTGAACCCCTGTCCCGGCAGGTCGATCGCCACCAGCCGATATCCCACCAGCAGCGGCATCAGGTGCCGCCAGCTATGTGTCGCACCGCCCGCCCCGTGCAGCAGCAGCACCAGCGGCCCCGCCCCCATCTCTTGCACATGCCACAGATGCGGGCGGCAGGCGATCCGGCGTGACGCGGCGCGGTGCGGCCAGTCGGCAGGCAGGTTCAGCGGTGTCATTCACTCCCCCAACGCGGCAGACAGCACCGCCGACAGCCGCTGCGCATCGGCGCGCGGCAACGGGATGTAGGGCGCATCCAGCAGCCCCGCCAGCACCCGCAGGCCGGGCGTCGGCCGGTTGCCGGTGTCGATGACCAGCGCCGGGGTGCCGCGCAAGGCGCGGGCCAGCCGTTGGGCATCCGCCTCGGCCATCTCGCGGCTGGCGGATCCGTCCAGCGCGATGTTCCCCCGCCCGTCGGTCAGCAATGCCACCGTGGGCGTCATCCCCCGGGCACGGGCCTGTGCCGCCACCTCGAAGGCCATCTTCAGCCCCGCAGCCAGCGGCGTGCCCCCGCCCCCCGGCAACCCCGCCAGCCGCCGCTTGGTCTGCACCAGGGACCGGGTCGGTGGCAGCATCAGCTCCGCGCCCTGCCCGCGAAACGCCACCAGTGCCACATGGTCGCGCCGCGCATAAGCCTGCGCCAGCAGCAACTCGACCGCCCCCTTGGTCTCCGCCAGCCGCGCCATCGCCGACGACCCCGAGGCATCGACGGCAAAGATCAGCAGCCGGTCCGAGGTTTCGACAAACCGCTTGATCCGCAGGTCATCCGCCCGGATCGCGAGGCGTTGCGCCGACCCGCCGCGCAGCGGCTGCCAGGGGGCCGCCGCCCGCAAGGTCGCCACCAGATCGATCCGCAGCCCCGATCCCGGCTTGCCCGGCCGCGGCGTCAGGGGCCGCCCGCGCCGGTTGCCCTTGGTGGCCGCCCCCGCCCCCGACCCCTTGGCACTGCGCGCCGCGCGCCCCGCCGCCAGCCGCGCCAGCAGATCGGCGGGCAGGGCGGCACGGGCGGCCTCGACCAGAATATCGTCCGGGATGCGGTCCTCGCCGTCGTCGGGGCGTTCCGTCTCGCTCTCTCCCGGGTCGGGGGGCGGCGGTTCCGGGGGTTCGTCTTCGGGCGCGCTGTCCGGCAACATGCCGCGATGCGCCAGAACCAGCTCTGCGGCGCGCTGCAGATCGTCTCCCGTCACCGCCTCGCGCCCGTCCCAGGCCGCCAGAGCCCGCGCGCAGGCCAGCGCCAGCAGCGGCGCGCGCAGCGATGCGATGCCCAATGCCGCCGCGACCCGCACCATCTGCGCCGCCGCATCGGGGGGGGCCACCACCCCCACCGCCCGCGCCGCCGCCAGCCGGTCCGCGTCGGGCAGGATCGGCGCGGTGTCGGACCAGCCGACGGCATCGAGATCGACAAACAGTCCCAGCCGGTCGGTCAGCGCGGCGGGCAGGCTTTCGTCATCCACCCCTTCGTCCAGCGCGATCAGGCAGAACCCCGGATCGTCCAGCACCCGCGCCAGCCGCGCCGCCAACCCCGGCGGACAGCGTTCGGCCATCGTCAGCACCAGCGCGCAGGGTGCCTCCAGCAGCCCGGCCGCGCGCACCACCCGGCCCCCCGCCAGCGTCCCGGCCAGGTCGATGCCGCCATAAAGCGCCGCATCTTCGACCCCGGGATGGATGCGGCGCTGAGGAAGCGGCAGCGACCGAAAAGCCTCCGTGACCCGATCGCGCACCGCGCCGACCCTTGACTGAACCCACAACCCCTTGACCCCGACCGGATCGATCGCCAGCACCGCCAGCGCCAGTTCCGCCCGCTGCCAGGGGGTCAGCGGCTCCATCAGGGCAGCACTTCGGCAATCGTCCGCGCCACCCGCGCGCCCGACCCCGCTTCGTCCAGCGGGTCGCGGCGCAACCGATGGCTCAGCGCGCTGGCCGCCACCGATTTCAGATGTGCCCGCGTCACGGTCTCGGCCCCCTCGAACGCAGCCTGCGCCCGGGCCGCGCGCAGCAGGGTCAACTCGCCGCGCAACCCGTCGGACCCGAGCGCGATGCACAGTGCGGCACAGTCATGCAGCACCACGCCCGGCGTCTTCAGCCCCGGCACCGCCACCCGCGCGGCAAGGATCGCCTTGCGCAGCGCGGTATCCCGGGTGCGCCATGTCTTGATGAACCGGTCATAGTCGTTCTCGTAGGCATCCCGCCGGGTCATCACCTCGACCCGGGTTTCGATGTCGCGCGGGCTGGTCACCTCGACCGACAATCCGAATCGGTCCAGCAGTTGCGGGCGCAATTCGCCCTCCTCGGGGTTGCCCGACCCGACCAGCACGAACCGCGCCGGATGACGGATCGACAGGCCCTCGCGTTCCACCACATTTTCCCCCGACTGCGCCACGTCCAGCAGCAGATCGACGATGTGATCCTCCAGCAGGTTCACCTCGTCGATATACAGGTAGCCGCGATTCGCCCGCGCCAAAAGGCCGGGCTCGAAGGCCTTTTCGCCCCGGGTCAGCGCGCGTTCGATGTCCAGCGCCCCCACCACCCGGTCCTCGGTCACGCCCAGGGGCAGGTCGATGACCGGCGTCGGTCGCCTGATCTTGCGGTCGGGCAGGGCGCCTGCCCAGACCGGCACATCCTCGATCCGCGCCGAGTTGACCGGGCATCCCTCGATCGCCTCGATCTCGGGCAGCAGGGCGGCCAGCGCACGCACCGCCGTCGACTTTCCGGTGCCCCGGTCGCCGAACACCAGCACCCCGCCGATGCCGGGGTCGATGGCAGTCAGCACCATGGCCTGTTTCATCGCGGCCTGCCCCACGATGGCCGAAAACGGAAAGGGTTGCTTCATGCGGCGTCCTTGCCAGGCAGCCTTGCGGCGTCGTTGCGGGCGGCCAGCGGGTTCTTGCCGCCCCAGGTGCCCCAGTGATCGACGATCGCGAAGCGGGCATAAAGCTCTTCCGAAAACCAGCCCTCGTCGCGCACGGCCTTGATGGCCCGGCCATGCGGGCCGTCGCCCCGCGCAAAGTGCGCCATGCTGGCGGCGTCGGGCCAGATCGAGAAGGTCACCTGATGCAACAGCGGCACCTCGCCAATGCCGATCTTGAAGATCACGTTCGGGTCGGCCCCGATCACCGCCGAAATGTCGGGAACACGGCTCCAGAACCGCAGGAACCGCGAAACCCGCATGGTGGCGCGGGTCAGGGCCACCACCGGGCCGGGGTCGCCTGCCCCGGAGACGACGAACGGCTCCACCCCCGACCACCTGCCTCGCACCGAGGTCGGCTGCAGCAGAATCGTCCAGCTTTCGGCGGCATGGGCCCGCCAGCGCCGGAACACCGGGGCCTGATCCAGATTGCGCCGCGCAGTCGCCACATCGGGCCAGGTCGCCAGAATCGCCCAGACTTCGGTGTTGGGACGCGGGGTGAACCCCTCGCCGGTGCCCGATCCGCACAGCTTCCAGAACCCGACGTCCCGCATCCGCCAGAACGCCCATCGCGCCGCCGCCATCTGGCCCAGAACCCAAAGCCGCGCGGCCAGCGAAGGAAAGCGGAAAAGCGAAAGACTGACGGTCTGCATGTCGGTTCGACGGCCTGTTCTGCACGAAAGTGTCAATTCAGTTTGGCAGGCTTTGCGGGCGCGGGAAAGCCGAAACGGGATTTTTCCGGCGGCATCACGCGGATATTGTAAATCTGACTAGACAGTATATCGTGCCCTCATGCTGACACATCGTGCTTCTTCCTTCGCTGCCGGGACCCGCCCTTCGGGGTCCGAGGCTATCGTCATCGGTGCCGGACTGGGCGGCCTTGCCGCCGCCATGCGGCTTGGCGCAAAGGGTTACCGTGTCACGGTCATTGACCGGCTGGACATGCCCGGCGGGCGGGGCTCGTCGATCACCCAAGGCGGCCACCGGTTTGATCTGGGGCCGACGATCGTCACCGTGCCGCAGACGCTGCGCGAGTTGTGGGCGGCCTGCGGGCGCGATTTCGATGCGGATGTGGATCTGCGCGCACTGGAGGCGTTTTACGAAATCCGCTGGCAGGATGGCTCGACCTTCACCGCGCGCCAATCCACCGACGCGATGCGGGCCGAGGTGGCGCGGCTGTCGCCTGCCGACCTGCCCGGCTATGACCGCTTCCTGAAGGACAGCGAGCGGCGCTACTGGTTCGGGTTCGAGGATCTGGGCCGCCGGTCGATGCACAAACTCGTCGACCTGCTGAAGGTGCTGCCGACCTTTGCGCTGCTGCGTGCCGACAAGTCGGTGTATGGCCATGCCGCCAGCCGGGTGAAGGACGAACGCCTGCGCTTTGCCCTGTCGTTCCACCCGCTGTTCATCGGCGGCGACCCGTTTCACGTCACCTCGATGTATATCCTGGTCAGCCACCTGGAAAAGCAGTTCGGCGTCCATTACGCGATGGGTGGGGTGGCGGCGATTGCGCTGGCGATGGCCGGGGTGATCGCATCGCAGGGCGGTCAGTTGCGGCTGAACGCCGAGGCCGACGAGATCGTGCTGGAAAACGGCCGGGCAGCCGGCGTGCGGCTGGCCGACGGGCAGGTGCTGCGGGCCGATGTCGTGGTATCCAACGCCGATGCCGGGCACACTTATGACCGGCTGATGCGCAACCACCCGCGCAAACGCTGGACCGCGCCGCGGCTGAAACGGTCGCGCTGGTCGATGGGGCTGTTCGTGTGGTATTTCGGCACCAAGGGCACCGCGCTGAAGTGGCCGAAGGTGGGGCATCACACGATTCTGGTCGGGCCGCGTTACCGCGGCCATATCGCCGACATCTTCGTGAAGGGACGTCTGGCCGACGACATGAGCCTTTATGTCCACCGCCCGACAGTCACCGACAGGGGCTGTGCGCCGGCCGGGGATGACACGTTCTATGCCCTGTCGCCCGTGCCGCATCTGGGCTTCGACAACGGGGTGGATTGGGCGGTCGAGGCGGAGCCTTACCGGCAGAAGGTGCAGAAGATGCTGGAAGAACGCCTGTTGCCGGGCTTGGGCGATCATCTGACCGAGCAACTGGTGTTCACGCCGCAAACATTCGAGCAGCGCTATCTGTCGCCCTATGGCACCGGGTTTTCGATCGAGCCGCGCATCCTGCAGTCGGCTTGGTTCCGCCCCCACAACGTCTCGGAAGAGGCGAAGGGGCTGTATCTGGTGGGGGCAGGCACCCATCCCGGGGCCGGGCTGCCCGGTGTGATCTCGTCGGCGGAGGTGCTGGGGAAACTGGTGCCCGATGCCCCCTATCGCACCTCTGCCCGGATGGCCGCCGAATGATCGCGCCCGCCGACATGGCGCATTGCCGCGAGGCGATCCGCACCGGGTCGCTGTCGTTTCATGCCGCGTCCAAGCTGCTGCCCGCCCGGGTGCGCGACCCGGCCCTCGCCCTTTACGCGTTCTGCCGCCTGGCCGACGACGCGGTGGATGACACCGACGACAAGGCTCCGGCCGTGCTGGGGCTGCGCGACCGGCTGGACCTGGTCTATGCGGGCCGTCCGCGCAACACGGCCGCCGACCGGGCCTTTGCCGCCGTGGTCGAGGGGTTCGAGATGCCGCGCGCCCTGCCCGAGGCGCTGCTGGAGGGTCTGGCTTGGGATGCGGTCGGGACCCGCTATGACACGCTGTCGGGGGTGCTGGACTATTCGGCACGGGTGGCGGCGGCGGTGGGCGCGATGATGTGCGTGCTGATGCGGGTGCGCAACGCCGACTGTCTGGCGCGGGCCTGTGACCTGGGGCTCGCGATGCAACTGACCAACATCGCGCGGGATGTGGGCGAGGATGCACGCGCCGGGCGGCTCTATCTGCCGTTGCGCTGGCTGGACGAGGTCGGACTGACCGCCGAGGGCTTTCTGGCGAACCCGACCGCCGATGACCGGATCCGAGAGTTGACCCGTCGGCTGCTGACCGAGGCGGACCGGCTTTACCTGCGGTCCGAGGCCGGGGTTCCCGCCTTGCCGCTGCGCTGTCGCCCCGGCATTTATGCCGCCCGGCATGTCTATGCGGGGATCGGGGCGGCAGTGGCGCGCAACCGACATGACAGCATCACCCGCCGCGCCCGGACCAGCGGGCGGCAGAAGCTGGGCTGGCTGGCCCTGTCGGTGATGCGCAGCGGGCTGTCGGTGCTGGCGCCAGGTCCCGCCACCCTGCATGCCGCGCCCACACCCGAGGTCGCCTTTCTCGTGCAGGCGGCCGCCCGACCGATGCCGCGCTTTGGCCGGTCCGAGGCGGTGCTGTCGGTGTTTGCCCAGCTAGAGGCACAAGATCGTGCTCGCAACGGCTTGGATCGCGTTCGCGCGTGACCTAAGTCCTGTGATGACCTTGTTGGAGGGAATCGCCATGGACTGGGGCCTGTTTGTGACGTTTCTTGCCGCCTGCGGTGCTGCCAGCGCCACCGGTGCGATGTTCGAGCCGGGGGAGTGGTACAAATCGCTGTCCAAACCGGTCTGGACCCCACCCGGATGGGTGTTTCCGCTGGCATGGTCGGTCCTGTATCTGTGCATGGCCGCGTCGGCGACCCGGGTGGCGGTGCTGCCCGACAACGGTCAGGCGATGGCGTTCTGGGCGCTGCAGATCGCCTTCAACACGCTGTGGACGCCGGTGTTTTTCGGTCTGCACCGGATGCGCGCGGCGATGGTGGTGATGCTGGGATTGTGGCTGTCGGTAGCGGCGACGATGCTGGCCTTCTTCAGCCTGGACACCTGGGCGGGCCTGTTGTTCGTGCCCTATCTTGCTTGGGTGACCATCGCGGCGGCGTTGAATTTCAGCGTGATGGTCAAGAACCCCGGCCCTCAGCCCGCCTGACCGGCAGGCCAGCCCGCCCGGCGCGGCACCCGCACGGCCAGCATCGGCTTCATCAGGGGTGATCGGAACCGCACGAGGTCCAGCGCCTCGTGCACCCCGGTCACGGTTTCCCCGTCCAGCACGGTTTCCACCAGACAGCGGCTGTAGAATGGCGCCTCCAGCATCTGCATGGTCTGGCGCGGTCGGTGGCCGGGGTCGCAGCGGGTGTCGCGGCTGATCCCCCACAGGGTGCGCGGCAGGCGGGTCAGCGGGGGCGGGGTGATCCGGGTCACCGCGCCGTCGGCGGCGATGTCCAGCCCGAGGGCCAGCGTCGATCCATCGCGCCGGATCCCGTCATAGAAACACGTCGCCCCGCCCGCACGCCGGGGATAGCGCCCCCAGGTCCAGCGCCGGAAATCCGCCTCCAGCGCTGCAGACCCGAAGTTGGCGTCGAAATAGCCGTGCCCCTGCCAGCGATGGCCCTGGGTCAGATCAACCTCGATCCGGGCGGTCGGGGCAAAGGGCCGCCAGATGTGGCTGGCATCGGGGGTCAGCACCGCCTCGACGCACGTGATGGCCGACGGGGTCACCCGGATTTGCCCGCGCACCCGGGAAATCAGCGGCAGCGACGACAGCTCGTTCACGTCGATCACCAGCACGCCCTGATCCCAGTGCATCCGGCTGGGCCCGACCTGAAACATGTCGCGGCTTTGCCGCAGGGCGCTGCGGCCCCGGTCGGTCATGGTGAACCGACCACCGGGCCCGTAGGTCACCACATTGATGCAGCAGTGATTCTGCGGATCGCGCCGCCCCGACCAGCGATACCACGGCGAAAACACCGACCCGATGAAGCCGATCACCGAGACGGCGCGCGCGCCTTCGTCCGAGACCCCGTCGACATACCACCACGCATAGCCGTCGGGCGCGACTTCGACGTCGAAGCAAGGTCGCTCAAGATCGCCTCGGCCGCGTGCCGCCCGGACAACGCCGCCATCGGCACCCCGGCCCCCGGATGCGCCCCACCCCCCGCCAGATACAGCCCCGGCAGGGCTGTCCGCGCCGTCGGGCGCTGGAACGACGCCAGCATCCCCACCGGACTGCGCCCGTAAAGCGAGCCCTGCGACCCCGGAAACAGGCTCGAAAACCCCTGCGGCGTGGTCAGGGCGCTGTCGGGCGGGGCCGGATCGAAAGTCAGGCCGAACCGGGCCAGTTGTGGAAAGGTCCGTTGGCGACATTGCGCAATCTCTCCGGGGCTTTGGGTGGTTTTCGGCGGCGCGTTCAGGATGATCTCGAACCGCTCCGGGCTTGCGGGCGGCTGTTCGGTGGCACGATCCTGCGCACAGACATACAACGTCGCCTGATCGGGCATCAGACCTCTGGCGATCGGGCCGAATTCCTGCGCCGCGTCGTCGCAGAAGAACACGTTGTGATAGGCCAGATCGACGCCCGCAGGTTGTGCGGCAAAGGCCCAGACCCAGGCCGACAGGCTGCGCGGATGGGCGGCGGCGGGCTTCAGCGCCCCTTGCGGACCGTTGCCCAGCAGGCCCGCCAGCAAGGCCGCCGGATCACCGTTGAACACCACCTGGTCGCATTTCAGCAACCGGCCATCCGACACCTCGACCCCGGTCACCCGCCCGCCCTGCCGCTCGATCCGCCGTGCGGCGACGTTGTAGGTCAGGCTGGCCCCCTGCCGCAGCGCCAGCGCCGCCAGCGCCTGCGCCAGCCGGTGCATGCCGCCCTGAACCGCCCACACGCCCTGCGCCTCCGCCGCCCAGATCAGCGCCAGCACCGCCGGCGAAAGATCCGGCGCGCCCCCGACATAGGTCGCATATCGCCCGAACAACTGCCGCAGCCGGGGATCGGTGAACTGCGCCGCCATTTGCCGGGCCAGTGTCATGCCCGGCCGCAGCGCAGGCCACAGGCGCGGATTGCGCAGCGCGGCCAGCGCGATGGCGGGCAGCCGGGGCTTGGGCGCGCGCATCATCGGGGCGTCGAAGGCGGTGTAAAGCTGGGTGGACAGCCGATGAAACCGGCGAAACTCGTCAGCGCCGCGCGGGCCCGCCAGATCGGCAATGGCTGCCGCACTTGCCTCGGGGTCGGCAAACAGATCAAGCCTGCTGCCATCGGGCCAGAAATGCCGGGCGAGCAGCGGTTGCGGAATCAGGGTCAGGTGATCGTCCAGCCGCGCCCCGGCCGCCGCGAACACCTCGTCGAATACGCCGCGCAGCGTCAGTACGGTGGGCCCCGCATCGACCGGCCCGGCCGCGCTGTCGAACACCCGCATCTTGCCACCCGGGCCGGGCTGCTTTTCGATCACGGTCACGCGTTGCCCGGCCGCCGCGAGCCGCACGGCAGCACAAAGCCCGCCGACGCCCGCGCCGATCACCACAACGCTTTTGTCATCCGTTTTATTCATCACAGGCGATTGTTGACTCGCGCGTGCAAGCTGTCCAGTATGATTTACAGGTTGCTGTCCATTTTTGTTGACAGAAGCTGCCAGACACACCCGGGAAGCACCGGGAACAGGAGGACGCATGTCGATCACCACACGGCTCAACGCGGCCAACGCCGCAGTGATCGCCCGCGCGCAGGCCGGGGGGCCGGGCCGTCTGGCCGAAGCGCTGCACTATGCCGTGACGCCGGGGGGGGCCCATATCCGCCCGACCATCCTTTACTCGGTGGCCGCCGCCTGCCGCGAGGATCGCCCCGCGTTGACCGATGCCGCCGCCGTGGCGCTGGAGCTGATCCATTGTGCCAGTCTGGTGCATGACGACCTGCCGTGCTTTGACGACGCCGACACCCGGCGCGGCAAGGCCACCGTGCACCGGGCGTTTTCGGAACCGCTGGCGGTGCTGACCGGTGACAGCCTGATCGTGCTGGCCTTCGACGTTCTGGCCGATGCGGCAGGCGATCAGCCGCGACGCGCGCTCGATCTGGTGCGCATCCTGTCGCGGCGCACCGGCATGCCGGACGGCATCTGTGCCGGTCAGGGCTGGGAGAGTGAGGACAAGGTCAACCTGTCGGCCTATCACCGCGCCAAGACCGGCGCGCTGTTCATTGCCGCAACCCAGATGGGCGCGGTCGCCGCCGGGCAGGACGCCGAGCCCTGGGAAGAGCTGGGCGCACGCATCGGCGAGGCGTTTCAGGTCGCCGACGATCTGCGCGACGCACTTTACGATGCCGAAACCCTGGGCAAGCCGGTCGGGCAGGACGCCGCCCATGATCGCCCGAATGCGGTGGCCGAACTGGGTGTCCAAGGCGCGATCCGGCGGTTGAAGGACATTCTGGGCGGGGCGATCGCGTCGATCCCGTCCTGCCCGGGCGAGGCGATGCTGGCCGACATGGTGCGCCGCTATGCCGAAAAGATGACGCCGGTCGCCCCGGCCTATTCGCAGGCGGCGGCGCGGAGCTAGGGCGTGACGGCCCTTCCGACTGAGTCGGCAAGGCTGCCCGCGGGCGGCTCCCTGCGGGCGCGTTTGGCGCGCATGGTCGGTTCGCGCGGTTTTCAGGCCTTTGCGGCGCGCACCCCGTTCCTGCGGCGGATCGCCCGCGCCGAAGGGGCGGCGCTGTTCGATCTGGTGTCGGGATTCGTGCAGTCGCAGGTTCTGGTGGCCCTGATCGAGCTGCGTGTGCTGCATCTGGTGCAGGGAGCGCCGCAGTCGGCAGCGGGTCTGGGGGTTCGGTGCGGGATTGCGGCAGATCGGATGCAGGTCCTTTTGCAGGCGGGGGCCGCGCTCGGGCTGTTGCACCGGCAGCGGGACGGGCAGTTTGCGCTGGCGTTGCGCGGGGCCGCCCTGCTCGGCGTGCCGGGGCTGGAGGCGATGGTGCGCCACCATCGCGCGTTGTATGCCGATCTGGCCGATCCGGTCGCCCTGTTCCGGGGTGGCGCCCCGACCGCCCTAGCGCAGTTCTGGCCCTATGTGTTCGGCGCGGCGGGCGCCGTGGACCCGCAGGTGACCGCCACATATTCCGACCTGATGGCCGACAGCCAGACGCTGGTGGCTGAAGATACCCTGCGCATGGTGGACCTGACGGATGTGCGGCGGCTGCTGGATGTGGGTGGCGGGACCGGGGCGTTTCTGACGGCGGTGGGGGCTGCCTATCCTTCGGTCGCGCTGGATCTGTTCGATCTGCCGGTGGTGGTGACCGGAGCGGCGGCGCGGTTCGCCGCGACCGGGCTGACCGCGAGGTGCCGCATCCATCCCGGCAGTTTCCGCGACGATCCGCTGCCCCGGGGGGCCGATGCGATCAGTCTGGTGCGGGTGCTTTATGACCATGCCGATGCCACGGTGGAACGCCTGCTTGCGGAGGTCCATGCAGCACTGCCGCCCGGGGGTCGGCTGATTGTTTCGGAGCCGATGTCGGGCGGGGCCAGCCCGGAGCGCGCCACGGATGTATATTTCGCGGTTTACACTCTGGCGATGCAGACCGGCCGGACCCGCTCGATGGCCGAAATTGCGGCGCTTCTGGATCGGGCGGGCTTTACGGCGATCGTGCAGAAACCCGGGTTCCGGCCCTTCGTGACCTCGGTCATCACCGCCCGCCGCTAGAGCCGCGAAATCGATCCACCGCAACTGTCTATTTTGTTTGACAGTAAAGAGTGTAAGGTTAGAATGACACTTATTGCCTTGCCTGCCCGTCGAATCCTCGATGGTCGGGGCGCAGCAAAGCCGGGGGGGAACCATGCAGACCAGCGCCGTCATCCTGTCAGGCCCCAGGACCCTGTCCGTCGGACGGCTGACCCTGACCAATCCCGGCGCGCCCGATGTGGTGGTTCGCATCGACCATTCCGGCATCTCGACCGGCACCGAAAAGCTCTTTTGGTCCGGCACGATGCCGCCGTTTCCCGGCATGGGTTATCCGCTGGTTCCGGGATATGAGGCTGAGGGCGAAGTGGTCGAGGCGGGTCCCGAGTCGGGCTATGCCGTCGGCGATCATGTGTTCGTGCCCGGTGCCAACTGCTTTGCCCCAACTGCAGAGGGTCCGGTACGCGGGCTGTTCGGCGGCGCGTCGCGGCATCTGGTATCGGCCGGATCGCGGCTGACCCGGATCGATGCCGGGCTGGGCCCGGAAGGCGCACTGTTGGCCTTGGCGGCCACCGCACGGCATGCGCTGGCCGGGTTCGACCGCGCGCTGCCCGATCTGATCGTCGGGCATGGCGTGCTGGGGCGGCTGCTGGCGCGGCTGACCGTTGCGGCGGGGGCCAAGCCGCCGACCGTATGGGAAACCAACGCGATCCGGCAAAGCGGGGGTGTCGGCTATGAGGTGATCCACCCCGATGCCGACCCGCGCCGCGACTATCGCGCGATCTATGATGCCTCGGGCGCGCCGGACCTGCTGAACACCCTGATCGGGCGGATCGCGCGGGGGGGCGAGGTGGTTCTGGCCGGGTTCTATACCCAGCCGATTTCCTTTGCTTTCCCGCCAGCCTTCATGAAGGAGGCGCGGCTGCGCATCGCCGCCGAATGGGCTGCCGATGATCTGGTCGCCACCCGGCAACTGGTTGAATCCGGGGCGCTGTCGCTGGCCGATCTGGTCACGCACACCCGCCCCGCCGCCGACGCACCGAACGCCTACGAGACAGCATTCTCCGATGCAGGCTGTCTGAAAATGATACTCGACTGGAAGGGCCACGCATGACCTTGGATATCCCGAACCTGAAAGCGTTTGACCAGCGGTTGCGCGACGAAGCACACGAGGAACCGACACTGGAGATCCCGCAGGGAGAGCCGACCAAGAAAACGCAGATCATCGCGATCTACGGCAAGGGCGGGATCGGCAAGTCGTTCACCCTGGCCAACCTCAGCCACATGATGGCCGAGATGGGCAAGCGCGTGCTGCTGATCGGCTGCGATCCGAAGTCGGACACCACCAGCCTGCTGTTCGGCGGCAAGGCCTGCCCGACGATCATCGAAACCTCGACGCGGAAAAAGCTGGCGGGGGAAGAGGTCAAGATCGGTGACGTCTGCTTCAAGCGCGGCGGCGTGTTCGCGATGGAGCTGGGCGGGCCGGAAGTCGGTCGCGGCTGCGGCGGGCGCGGGATCATCCACGGCTTTGAATTGCTTGAGAAACTCGGGTTCCACGATTGGGACTTCGACTATGTGCTGCTCGACTTTCTGGGCGATGTGGTCTGTGGCGGGTTCGGGTTGCCGATCGCGCGGGACATGGCGCAGAAGGTGATCCTGGTCGCCTCCAACGATCTGCAAAGCCTGTATGTCGCCAACAACGTCTGTTCGGCGGTTGAGTATTTCCGCAAGCTGGGCGGCAATGTCGGCATCGCGGGGCTGGTGATCAACAAGGATGACGGGACGGGCGAAGCGGCGGCATTTGCCAAGGTGGTCGGCATCCCGGTGCTGGCGGCGATCCCCCAGGATGATGACCTTCGCAAGAAATCGGCGAATTATCAGATCGTTGGCAGCTATGACAGCCAATGGGGCCCGATGTTTGCGGCCCTCGCCGAGGCGGTGGCGATTGCCCCGCCGATCCGCCCCGCGCCTGTGACGCAAGACGGTTTGCTGAACCTGTTCAGTGCCGAAGCGACCGGCAAGGATTTCGTGCTGACCCCCGCAAGCGACGCCGACATGCGCGGCAAGAACGCGGTTCTGAAGAAGTCCCTCGAAGTGGTTTACGACAATGTTTGACCTCGACGCGCTCGCCAAGATCGAAGCGGACCTGCAGCGCTTGACCCGCAAGGGTGCCAAATGACTGCGGAAATCGGATATGACAGCACGGCACCGCTGACGGTGCTGCCTGCCGCGGACGAGGGGCCGATGATCAGCGCGCCGACCGATGGGGCCTGTCATTCCGGGGCCACTTTGGCCGAGGCGGCGCGGGCTGCGGGGAAATCCGAGATCCTCGACCAGTATGCCGCCGACTATCCGCAGGGGCCGCATGACAAGCCGCAGTCGATGTGCCCGGCGTTCGGGTCACTGCGGGTCGGGTTGCGGATGCGGCGGGTGGCGACGGTGCTGTCGGGATCTGCATGTTGTGTCTATGGGCTGACGTTTGTGAGCCACTTTTACGGCGCGCGGCGGTCGGTGGGCTATGTGCCGTTCAACTCGGAAAGCCTCGTCACCGGCAAGCTGTTCGAGGATATCCGCGACGCGGTGCATGAGTTGGCGGACCCCGAGCGCAACGACGCGATCATCGTGACCAACCTGTGCGTGCCAACGGCATCGGGTGTGCCGTTGAAGCTTTTACCGAGCGAGATCAACGGCGTGCGGATCATCGGGATCGATGTGCCAGGCTTCGGCATCCCGACTCACGCCGAGGCCAAGGACGTGCTGGCCGGGGCAATGCTGAAATATGCGCGGGCCGAGATCGAGGCCGGTCCGGTGCAGGCGCCGGTTGGTGGCAAGTCGGATCGCCCGACCGTGGCCCTGCTGGGCGAGATGTTTCCTGCCGATCCGATGATGATCGGGGCGATGCTGGCACCGCTAGGGCTAGCGGCTGGTCCCGTCGTTCCCTGCCGGGAATGGCGCGAGTTGTATGCGGCTTTGGACTGCGATGTCGCGGCGGCGATCCACCCGTTCTATACGGCGGCGGTGCGCGAATTTCAGGCGGCGGGGCGCAAGGTCGTGGGGTCGGCCCCGGTGGGGCTGGACGGCACGGCGGCCTGGCTGGCGGCGATTGGCGACGCCTATGGCATTGATCCGGCACGGGTTTCCGCCGCGCAGAATGCGTTCCTGCCGGCGATCAAGGGGGCTTTGGCGGGTTCTCGGATCAAGGGGACCATCACGCTGTCGGGCTATGAAGGGTCGGAATTGCTGGTGGCCCGGTTGCTGATCGAATCCGGGGCCGATGTGCCTTATGTCGGCACCGCCTGCCCGAAGACCCCGTGGTCCGCGCCCGATCTGGACTGGCTGGAGGCGAAAGGCGTCAAGGTCAAGTTCCGCGCCTCGCTGGAGGATGATCTGTCGGCGATGGAGGCGATCCGGCCGGACCTGGCGATAGGCACAACGCCGGTTGTCCAGAAGGCGAAAGAGCGTGCGATTCCGGCGCTTTACTTCACCAACTTGATCTCGGCGCGGCCCTTGATGGGGCCTGCGGGGGCGGGATCTTTGGCCACGGTGGTCAATGCGGCGATGGCGGGCAAGGGCCGGATGGACGACATGAAAGCCTTCTTCGAAGGCGTCGGTCATGGCGATACGGCGGGCATCTGGGAAGGGGCGCCGAACCTGCGGCCGGACTTCCGGGCGGCGCATCAGAAGAAACTCGACAAGGCCGCGAAGGCTGCCAAAGCCGAGGAGATGATCTGATGCACCTGCTGTACACCCTCTGTGCACCCCCTGTGCATACGCGATCCACGCACCGTTCCCCCGAAAATCGGGAGGTCTGTGCAGAATGCTAGTGCAGGATCACGACCGAGCGGGCGGTTATTGGGGGGCGGTTTACGCGTTCTGCGCCGTCAAGGGATTGCAGGTTGTCATCGACGGCCCGGTGGGCTGCGAGAATCTGCCGGTGACGAGCGTGCTGCATTACACAGACGCGCTGCCGCCGCATGAGTTGCCGATTGTGGTGACGGGTCTGGGCGAGGAAGAACTGGGTCGCGACGGGACCGAAGGCGCGATGCGGCGGGCGTGGAAGACGCTGGACCCGGCGCTGCCTGCGGTGGTGGTGACGGGGTCGATTGCCGAGATGATCGGCGGTGGCGTCACGCCGATGGGGACGAACATCCAGCGGTTCCTGCCGCGCACGATCGACGAGGATCAGTGGCAGACGGCGGACCGGGCGATGACCTGGATCTTTACCGAGTTCGGGATGACCAAAGGCCGGATGCCGCCCGAGACCAAGCGCGATGTCGGGCAGAAGCCCCGCGTCAACATCCTGGGCCCGATGTATGGCGTGTTCAACATGGCGTCGGACCTGCACGAAATCCGCCGTCTGGTCGAAGGGATCGGCGCGGACGTCAATATGGTGATGCCCCTGGGTGCCCATGTGGCCGAGATGCGGCATCTGGTGAATGCGGATGTGAACATCTGCATGTATCGCGAGTTTGGCCGGGGGTTGGCCGAGATTCTGGGCAAGCCGTATCTGCAAGCGCCGATCGGGATGGACAGCACGACCAAGTTCCTGCGGAAACTGGGCGAGATGCTGGGGCTGGACCCGGAGCCGTTCATCGAGCGGGAAAAACACTCGACGCTGAAGCCGGTCTGGGATCTGTGGCGGTCGGTGACGCAGGATTTCTTTGCGACGGCCAGTTTCGGGATCGTGGCGAACGAGACCTATGCGCGGGGGATCCGAGGCTATCTGGAGGGCGATCTGGGATTGCCCTGTGCCTTTGCGGTGGCGCGGATGCCGGGGCAGAAGACCAACAACGAAGCGGTGCGCGGGTTGCTGAAACAGCATCGCCCCCTGGTCGTGATGGGGTCGATCAACGAGAAGATGTATCTTGCCGAGTTGAAGGGCGGGTTTGGCCCTGCCCCGAGTTTTATCCCTGCATCGTTCCCGGGGGCTGCGATTCGCCGCCATACGGGCAGCCCGGTGATGGGCTACGGCGGGGCGGTCTGGCTGCTGCAGGAAGTGTGCAACAGCCTGTTCGACGCCCTTTTCCACATTCTGCCGCTGGGCACCGAGATGGACTCGGCGGCGGCAACCCCGACGACCCTGCGGCGCGACTTCCCCTGGGATGTCGATGCGCAGGAGGCGCTTGACCGGATCGTCAACCGCCACCCGATCCTGACCCGGATCAGTGCAGCGCGCTCCCTGCGGGATGCGGCCGAAAAGGCCGCGCTCGACAGCGGGGCCGAACGGGTCGTCCGTGAAACCGTGGAGGCGCTGCCTGGAGCAGATGCCGTCCGCAACAGTGGAGACAAGACATGAGCGACCAGACCGCAAACGGCCACATGCATCACGTTCCGCGCGTGCCGAAAGCAGAGTTCAAGCTCTATTTCGCCCTGATCCTGCTGATCGCCGTGCCGATGCAGCTGATCGCGTGGACCGGGGAAGCCGTGATCCGTGGCAAGATGCCCACCCTCGACCCGCTGACCCGGGCCTGGAAGGACGCCACGGCAATCACGCCGATGATTTTCCGCGGGTAACCGCGACCACGAATTCGCCCCCCGTCAGGGGCGATGGATCGGAAAGGCATTCCGCCTAACCGTGACCCAGCCACAGGGTGTGTGGCGTCAGTCTGACGATCCGGAGGATAGTATGGCTGATAAGAGTGACCTGTCGTTCACAGGTTTGACCGACCAGCAGGCGCAAGAACTGCATTCCGTCTACATGAGCGGGCTTTGGCTGTTCACGGCGATTGCCGTGGTGGCCCACCTCGCCGTGTTCATCTGGCGTCCGTGGTTCTGAGGAGGATCGAAACATGAGCAAGTTCTACAAAATCTGGCTGATCTTCGATCCCCGTCGCGTCTTCGTGGCACAGGGCGTGTTCCTGTTCCTGCTGGCGGCGATGATCCACCTCGTTCTGCTTTCGACACCCGGTTTCAACTGGATTGCCGAAGCAGGCGCACGGGCGATTGCTGCCGCACCGGCGCAATAACCCGACCGACCCCGTTGCGGGCGGCCGACCGTCGCCCGCAACCTATTCGATTGACCAAGTTTCGGCCACCGCCGCGCGCCTGATGCGTGCGCCATGGTTTGGGCCCGATCATAGCGCGGAGAGGGAAGCATGGCACTGCTCAGCTTCGAACGAAAATACCGCGTGCCGGGAGGCACGCTTGTGGGCGGGAACCTGTTCGACTTCTGGGTCGGACCGTTCTACGTCGGCTTCTTTGGGGTCACGACCTTCTTTTTCGCGGCCCTGGGAACCATCCTGATCTTTTACGGGGCGGCCATGGGGCCGACCTGGAACCCCTGGCTGATCTCGATCGATCCGCCGCCGCTGGAATACGGCCTGGGGGCGGCGCCGCTGATGGAAGGCGGGCTGTGGCAGATCATCACGATCTGCGCGTCCGGCGCGTTCATCAGCTGGGCCCTGCGCGAGGTGGAAATCTGCCGCAAGCTGGGCATCGGCTATCATGTGCCGGTGGCCTTCGGGTTCGCCATCCTGGCCTATCTGACGCTGGTGGTGTTTCGTCCGATCCTGATGGGGGCCTGGGGTTACGCCTTTCCCTACGGCATCTTCAGCCACCTCGATTGGGTCAGCAACACCGGCTATCAATACGGCAACTTCCACTACAACCCGGCGCATATGATCGCCATCACCTTCTTCTTCACCAACGCCCTGGCGCTGGCGCTGCACGGCTCGCTGATCCTGTCGGCGGCCAACCCCGGCAAGGGCAAACTGATGAAGACGCCGGACCACGAGGACACCTTCTTTCGCGATCTGATCGGCTATTCGGTCGGCACCCTCGGCATCCATCGTCTGGGCTTGCTGCTGGCGATCAACGCCGGGTTCTGGTCGGCCGTCTGCATCGTGATTTCCGGAACCATCTGGTTCGATCAGTGGTCCGACTGGTGGAACTGGTGGCTGGAGCTGCCGTGGTGGGCGAATATCCCGGGAGGCGTAAATGGCTAACTTTCACAACATCTTCACCAACTTGCAGGTCAGCGCCGCGCCCGAGATGGGCATGGTCGAAGACGTCGAGATGGGCAACCGGACCAAGGGCGCCACATTCTCGACGCTTCTGGGCTGGTTGGGCAACGCGCAGTTGGGACCGATCTATCTGGGCACCTTCGGCGTGATCTCTCTGGCGACCGGGGCCATCTGGTTCTTCATCATCGGGGCACATTACTGGGGTCAGGCGGGCTATAACCCGGCGGTCTTCCTGCGCGACCTGTTCTGGTTCTCGCTGGAGCCGCCGGCCCCGGAATGGGGTCTGCGCATTCCGCCGATGAACGAGGGCGGGCTGTTCCTGCTGGCGGGGTTCTTCTTTCTGATCTCGCTGTCGACTTGGTGGGTGCGCACCTATCTGCGGGCCGAGGCGCTCGGCATGGGCAAACACGTCGCCTGGGCCTTTGCCGGGGCGTTGTGGCTGGTGCTGGTGCTGGGGTTGATCCGCCCGATCCTGATGGGATCGTGGTCGGAGGCGGTGCCCTACGGCATCTTCAGCCACCTCGACTGGACCAACCTGTTCAGCCTGACCTACGGCAACCTGTTCTATAATCCGTTCCACGCGCTGTCGATCGTGTTCCTGTATGGCTCGGCCCTGCTGTTCGCCATGCACGGGGCCACCATCCTTTCGGTCACCCATCTGGGCGGCGAGCGGGAACTGGAGCAGATCGTGGATCGCGGGACGGCGGCGGAACGGGCCGCTCTGTTCTGGCGCTGGACCATGGGGTTCAACGCCACGATGGAAGGCATTCACCGCTGGGCCTGGTGGTTTGCGGTGCTTGTCACCGTGACCGGCGGGATCGGCATCCTGTTGACGGGCACTGTGGTGGACAACTGGTATGTCTGGGCACAGGACCACGGCTACGCGCCGCTGGACTGAGGGGATCATGATGACCGAACGTGAATACTGGAAAGAAGATCATCCCGTGATCCAGTTGCGGGTCTGGGTGCTGGGGCAGATGGTCTGGGGTGCCTTTCTGGCCGGGATCTTCCTGGCGGTGATTGCCGCCGTGCTGATCGGAACCTGGGCCGTGGGGGAATTTCTGCCCGAGGAAAGCAAGCAGGCCCCGTCGCCCTATGGCGCGCTGGACATCGTCCAGACGACAAGGATCGCTTGACGCAAGATCAGGCGCGGCGGCCATCCGCCGCCGCGCCTGCACGTCGTCCGGGCCAGACTGCCGGCCCGGATCCTGGGCCCTCCACAGCCCGGTTCCCTTCCTGTTGGCAGCAGGAACCTGGTGCCGTGTGAGGTCCACGCGGCACCTTTTTTCGTCTCGGAGGATAGAATGACCCGCCCGCCGACCCCTACCCTGGACCGCGTTTCCTATCCCGCCGATCTTCGCAAGCTGTCCGACCTCGACCTGCGCCGGGTGGCCGACGAATTGCGGGCCGAGGTGATTTCGGTGGTGTCGGAAACCGGCGGGCATCTGGGGTCGTCGCTGGGCGTGGTGGAGCTGTCGGTGGCGATCCATGCGGTGTTCGACACGCCGCGCGACAAGCTGATCTGGGACGTCGGGCATCAGTGCTATCCGCACAAGATCCTGACGGGGCGGCGCGACCGGATGCGGACCCTGCGGCAGGGGGGCGGGCTGTCCGGGTTCACCAAGCGCAGCGAGAGCGAGTATGATCCGTTCGGGGCGGCGCATTCCAGCACCTCGATCTCGGCGGCGCTCGGGTTCACCATCGGGCGCGAGATGGGGCGGCCGACCGGAGATGCAATCGCGGTCATCGGCGACGGGGCGATCACCGCCGGAATGGCCTATGAGGCGATGAACGCGGCGGGGCATCTGGACAAGCGGCTGTTCGTGGTGCTGAACGACAATGACATGAGCATTGCGCCCCCCGTGGGGGCGTTGAACAAGTATCTGAACGGGCTGTCGGGCACGGCGCCCTTTGCCGCGCTGCGCGGGATGGCCGAGGGGTTCGAGGCCGCGCTGCCCGGCCCGCTGCGCGACGGGGCCCGCCGGGCGCGGCAGTTGGTGACGGGGATGCCGGGCGGTGGCACGCTGTTCGAGGAGTTGGGATTCACCTATATCGGCCCGGTCGACGGGCATGACATGCCCAGCCTGCTGGCCACGCTGCGGGCGGCCAAGGCGCGGGCGACCGGGCCGGTTCTGATCCATGCCATCACCGTGAAGGGCAAGGGCTATGCCCCGGCCGAATCATCGGCCGACAAATATCACGGAGTGGCGAAGTTCGATGTCGTTTCGGGCACCCAGGCCAAGGCGAAATCGAACGCCCCGGCCTATACGGCGGTGTTCGGGCAGGCCTTGACGGAGGAGGCAAGCCGGGATGGGAGGATCGTGGGGGTCACGGCGGCGATGCCGTCGGGCACCGGGCTCGACATCATGGCGCAGCGGTTTCCGGGGCGGGTGTTCGATGTGGGCATCGCCGAGCAGCATGGCGTGACCTTTGCCGCCGGGATGGCGGCGGCGGGGCTGAAACCGTTCGTGGCGATCTATTCCACCTTCCTGCAGCGCGGCTATGACCAGATCGTGCATGACGTGGCGCTGCAGGGGCTGCCGGTGCGGTTCGCGATCGACCGGGCGGGTCTGGTGGGGGCGGATGGCGCGACGCATGCCGGGTGTTTCGACGTGGGCTACCTGGCGTCGCTGCCGGGATTCGTCGTGATGGCGGCGGGGGACGAGGCGGAACTGGTGGACATGGTGGCGACGGCTGCGGGCTATGATGCGGGGCCGATTTCCTTCCGCTATCCGCGCGGCGAAGGCGTGGGGGTCGCGATGCCGGAGCGGGGCCGGATGCTGGAAATCGGGCGGGGCCGCGTGGTGCGCGAGGGGGACCGGGTGGCGATCCTGTCGTTCGGGGCGCATCTGGGCGAATGTCATCTGGCGGCCGAGGCGCTGGCGTCGCAGGGGGTGTCGGTGACCATCGCCGATGCGCGGTTCGCCAAGCCGCTGGACGTGGATCTGATCGCGCAACTGGCGCGGCATCACGAGGCGATCATCACGGTCGAACAGGGCGCGGTGGGCGGGTTCGGCGCGATGGTGCTGCATCACATGGCCAATGCGGGGCTGCTGGATGGGGGGGTGAAGTTGCGCACGATGACGCTGCCCGACCGGTTCATCGAACAGGCGAGCCCGGCGGCGATGTATGCCGATGCAGGGCTGGCGGCAGCGGACATCCAGGCCTGCGTGCTGCGGGTGCTGGGGATCGGCGTGATCGGGATGCGAGCCTGACACGGGGTTGCGGCGATGAAAAAGGCCCGCCAGTGGCGGGCCTTTCGCGTGGCAGCTTTCTGCCGGATCAGTTGGTGACGGCAGGCGCCGCCGGCGCTGCGGTGCCATCGGTTGCCGCCGGGGCTGCGGCATCTGCAGCGGGCACCGCGGGGGCCAGCGAGGCGATGTAGGCCACGACGTCGGCGGCCTTGGCGGCATCCTTGACCTGGAATTGCATCTTGCCTTTCGCGCCCTTGTCCCCCAGGGTTTCCTTCAGGAACGCCGACGGGTTCTGCACATAAGCGACCAGCGTCGCCTCGTCCCAGACCAGGCCAGCCGCCCCTGCCGCCAGCATGTCTTCGCCGTATTTGAAGTCCGGATAGGTGCCGGCGGCGCGACCGACGACGCCATACAGGTTCGGGCCGGTCTTGGCGGCCTTGCCGGCCAGCACGTTGCCGTCCGCGTCAGCGACGACGTGGCAGGTCTGGCACTGCTTGAAAACAGCTTCGCCTTTTGCGGCGTCGCCAGCCGCGAACGCGGGGGCAGTGGTGGCCAGAAGGGCGATCAGGGTCAGTTTGAAGTTCATGGCGGTCCTCCACGGATGTTCATCAACGATATAGGGCATGTCGTTGGTTTATCGAGTCACTTTTAGGTCACGCAACCGCATGGGCAAGGGCGCAGCGTTGCCACAGGGCGGAAAGTGCGGCCACGAGATGATCTATATCGGCATCCGTATGAAAGGGCGAGGGGGTGATGCGCAACCGCTCGGTCCCCTTGGCGACGGTCGGGTAATTGATCGGCTGCACGTAGATGCCCCAGTCCTTCATCAGGATGTCGCTGATCATGCGGCATTTCACCGGATCGCCGATCATCACCGGGATGATGTGGCTTTCGTTGGCCATGTGCGGGATGCCCGCGCGGTCGAGCTTGGCGCGCAGCTTGGCGACCTGCGCCTGCTGGCGGGCGCGTTCGAAGGGGCTGCGTTTCAGATGCTGGATCGAGGCCGTCGCGGCGGCGGCAATCGCGGGCGGCAGCGCGGTGGTAAAAATGAAGCCGCTGGCAAAGCTGCGGATGAAATCGCACAGGGGCGCCGAGCCGGTGATATAGCCGCCGACCACGCCGTAAGCCTTGCCAAGGGTCCCTTCGATCAGGTCGATCTGGTCGGCCAGCCCTTCCCGCTCCGACACGCCGCCTCCGCGCGGGCCATACATGCCCACCGCATGCACCTCGTCGATATAGGTCAAGGCACCATGGGCGCGTGCCACCTCGACGATTTCCTTGATCGGGGCGACATCGCCGTCCATCGAATAGACGGATTCGAAGGCCACGATCTTTGGCCGGTCGCCCACCGCCTTCAGCTTGCGGTCCAGATCGCGCCAATCGTTGTGCCGCCAGATCACCTTGTCGGCGCGGGAATGCCGCACCCCTTCGATCATGCTCGCGTGGTTGCCGGCGTCCGACAGGATCACCACGCCGGGGATACGGCTGCCCAGGGTCGACAGCGCCGCCCAGTTGGACACATAGCCCGAGGTGAACAGCAGGGCCGCCTCTTTGCGGTGCAGGTCGGCAAGCTCCGCTTCCAGCAGCAGGTGGTGGTGATTGGTGCCCGAGATGTTGCGCGTGCCCCCTGCCCCGGTGCCGCAGGCCTGCACGCAGTCGATCATCGCCTTGACCACGTCGGGGTGCTGACCCATGCCGAGGTAATCGTTGGAACACCAGACGGTGATATCGGTGATCTCGCCGTCCTTGTGGTTGGAGGCGCGCGGAAACTCGCCGCGTTTGCGTTCCAGTTCGGCGAAGGTGCGGTAGTTGCCTTCGGACTTCAGGGTGTCGATCTGGTCGCGGAAAATCTGGTCAAAGTCCATTGGCGTCCTCGTGCAGACTGGTCGAGCTGTGGGGTTTGGCGGCCGGAAGCATCCAGCGCCAGAGTTTCTCATCGGGCAGCGGCAGGACCATGAACCAGTGTTCCAGAAGGGCCAGCGCGCACAGGCAGGTCAGCAGGGCAAAACCGGTGATGGTTCCGGGGGTCGTGGCAGTCATCGTGCGTTCCAACAACAGGGCTGTCGCCGCCGTCAGGGCGGTGACCGAAAACGGAAACAGCGGGTTCATCCGGGCAAAGCGGAAATGGCTGGGCAGGTGCCCCAGCGGGAGCGGAAGGAACTGGATGTTGATTCTCGGAACGCCTAGAAAAAGGTTCAACTTGGCCGAAATACGGGCAAAGAATAGCAAGGCGAAGGTATAGAACGCAAACGGATTTGTTGCGTCCCGACTGGTCAGCGCCAAGAGCGCCAGCGTGCTGATCAACGCCATTTCATGCCAGGCAATCGTGCCGACAGCGCGCCAGAACCTGTCGGCCTGCCGGGCAAAGGTCGGGCAGGGCGCGCGGTTCGGGCCGGTAACCACGCCGGACAGGAAGGCAAGCTCGATCCAGCCCCACAGGGCCAGCGCAGCGGCAAAGCCCAGATAGGTGCCGTTCACCGACCCGTCCGACAGCGACGCAAACGCCATCCCCCCCCCGGCGACAAACAGCGGAAACCCCAGCAGAACCGACATGCGGTGCGCGTCGCGGTCACCCGCGCGCGCCAGATTGTCGGCAACCCGGACCCGCCACAGGATGACGCCGGTGGCGAACCACCAGGCGAACAGCGCCAATCCTGCGGCGAGCCACGGGTTTTGCGTCATGGGCGCGCGCCCCTGATCCGGGAGGGGGTCAATACGATGGCTCCAGCCGGACGTTTTCGGGCGGAGTGTTGTGCTTGACCGGGATCAGATACAGCGTGACGAAGGCAAGGCCCGCCTTGACCGCTGCGGCCTTCTTGCCGAACCAGCCTCCGATGCCGCCGCGTTTGCCCGCCGCGTCCATTTCAAGGAACGCGGCGCGCATCCGCTGCAGGTTGGGCAGCCAGCGCGGGTGATCGATGTCGATCTCGACCGGGAAGATTTGCCGGGCGATTTCCGACGTCGTGCGGAACACCTTCTGGTCATACCATTCGATGTCGACCCCAAGCGCCTTGTGAAACTCGGGGCGCTGATGGTCGCGGACATACATCGTCGAATAGACCGCCGTCAGGAAGAACCGGATCCACAGCTTGTTGGCCCAGCTTTGCGTCAGTTTGGGGTCGGTGCGCATCAACAGCGCGAAGGCCTCGCCGTGGCTGAACTCGTCGTTGCACCATTCCTTGAACCATTTGAAGATCGGGTGGAACCGCTTGTCGGGGTTCTGTTCCAGATGGCGGAAGATGGTGATGTAGCGGGCGTAGCCGATCTTTTCCGACAGATAGGTGGCGTAATAGATGAATTTCGGCCGGAAGTAGGTGTATTTCTTGGCCTTGGTCAGAAAGCCGAGGTTCACCGCCACCCCCGCCTCGCGCAGCGCGTCGTTGATGAAGCCCGCATGCCGAGCCTCGTCGCGGGACATGTAACTGAACAGCTCGCAAATGTCGGGGTTGCTGCCGCGGCGCTTCATTTCCTTGTAAAGCACGCAGCCCGAGAATTCGGCGGTGCAGGACGACACCAGAAAGTCGATGAATTCACGGCGCAGGGGGGCGGGCATGTCGGCCCAGTTGGCATCCCATTCGGCGTTCTTCTTGAAGTGGCCCTTGTTGGGGTCGGATTTCATCTGGGCGATCAGCTTGTCCCACGCCGGGCGCACCGGGGTGACGTCGATCTTGTCCATCTCGTCGAAGTCGGTGGTGTAAAAGCGCGGGTTCAGCAGCGTGGTCTCGGTGGCCATCGCCGTGGTGTCCACTGTCGGCTCTTCGATCAGATCCGCATCGGGGTGATCGGGATAGAGGTCCATCGGGGTCGCGTTCATGGGGTCACCTCGTCGGAAAAGGAAAATTCACACAGTTCCATGAAGCCGAAGTCGCCGGTCATCCGGGTCCACAGGCGTTCAAGGGCGGTGGCGCGGGTGATGGTGGCGGTCCGATCCTCGACGATCACCTCGCCATAGGCGGCGACGATCGGCTTGCCGTGGACCAGAACTTCGTCGCCGGGATAGACGACCGCGCCGTTGTTGAAGCGGACATGGGCGTGCAGGCTTTCGAAGCGATGGCTGACTTCGACGGTGCAGGGCACCTCTTCCTCGATCTTGCTGAAGATTCCCATTCTGGTTCCCTTTTTGTTGGCATCAGTAAGACATGAGCCGTTCGAATGCGGCCCTGTTGTCTGATCCGAAGGCGCCAAGTTCGGCGCTCCATCCGGTAAAGTCGTCATGTGCGGTCAAGCGGCCGTTGGCATATTCCACAATGCGCAACGGTTTCAGCTTATCGACCCCCTTGACGCGCCGCGCGCGTTCATTCGCGTTCTGGATCACCGTGATGAAGCCGCCGTGCGGCAGGTCCATCAGGACACGGCCGGTTTCGTCCAGAACAGTCACGGCCTGCGCCCCGCCACCCTGCAGGATGATGGTGCGTTCGGCCACGATGGCGGCCGGTTTCGGCACGCCGGTATGGTCGCGCCCGGTGACGACGGCATAGGTCACCACGGCCAGGCTGGCAAGAACCAGCAGCAGCATCGCCTTCAGCAGGATCGTGGGGATCATCTGCGGGTCATCGCTGAGCATGGTCGAATTGGGACGTTGGGGCATCGGGGGCTCCTATTCTGCGGCGACGGCCAGGGCGGTGTCCAGCCGGACGACCACCGGCTGGCTGACGCGGGTTTCGGCGGCTTCGGACAGCATCTGCGCCACACGCGCTGCATCGGGGATGCAGCGCAGCGCGGGCTGGGTGCGCGACAGGAACCACGGGCGGACATGCGGCCAGCACACCAGATAGGACAGTCGGGTGTCGCCCATCGTTTCCAACGCGATGGTGCCGGTGCCGCGCCGTTTCAGGTCGAGGCTGGCATTCGCGATCTGGGTATAGGGCAGGTTCAGCGTCACGGTCAGCGCGGCCCCGATCCGCATCGCGACGCGGGCGGTTGTCAGGGTGTAGACGGTCGTGCGGGCATAGACCCAGGCAAGGCCCAGCAGGATGCCGCAGGTCAAAAGGCCGATCGCGGCATAGGGCAGGATCACCGCCACCACGGACCCCACCGAACCGTCAGCCACGACCACGGCGCGCCACAGGGCAAGGGCCGCGAAATACCCCGCCACCCAGGTCAACCCCATCGCCTCGCGCGCCAGCGCCCAGGTGTCGGGCCGCCCCTGCCACAGCACTTCTTCGCCTTTCGGAGGTGCCTCGGGCAGACCGGGCACCGGCTCCATTGCGAAATCGTCATGGTCGCTCATGGCGGCCCCTCCTTTGGTGATCAGAAACCGCGCTTGCGCTTGTCGGCGGCATACATCCGACCCCCGGCATAGTAAGCGCAGATCTTTTCTTCTTCCAGCATGGTGACTTCGGATGGCGATTTGGTGGTGGGGACGCCATCGAACAGGTCCGACGTGATCGACATGACCCGCACCCGGTCCGGCCAGACCCTGGCCATCGGCATCGGCACCAGACATTTGTGGCCCGAGTTCAGGTCGATTTCCAGATAGCGCACCAGTTGTTCGGGCGCATCGACCCAGATGTCCGAGATGCGGCCGACCACTTCCAGATCGCCCGCCTGCACCGGCAGGCCGCGCGGGTCGCGCCCGGCGCTGACACCGAAGGCGGGCGCGCCGGCCATCGGCACGATCTTGTTGTGGCCGTGGCCATCGAGTTCAGGGATGTCGCGGCGCGGAGCCCAGGACGCAGGCCCGACGCCGTCGACCATCGGATCGCCGGTGGGGGTGTGGGGAAAGCCGTCCGAGCCTGCGCTGCGGGTCAGGGCCAGTTCACGGGCCTCGCGGGCATAGTTCGGCATGGTCACCTCACCCCGGCCATGCGGCAGCAGGAAGGTCTTGGGTTCCGGCAGCGGGAACGGACCCTGATTGCCGGCGGGTTCGCCATCCTCGGTTTCCAGCGGATAGCCTTCGCGCATGTTTTCGCGCTGCAGATAGAAGACCAGGAAGGCGAAGAACGCCCAGAACAGCCAGATCGACAGGCTTGCGAGGTCGAAGTTTCCGAAAAGTGTGACGCCAACCATGATGTGTATCCTCGAGTGGTCAGGTGGGGAATTCAACGATGCCCGCTCGGGCCACGCTGGGTTTCGATTGCGGGGAATAGGGCTGAACCCGCACCAGCGGGCCCAAGGCGATCAGCGTGGCAAACAGCGCCACGATCTCGATCTGGTAGACAACGGCGTAACCGAAGGCGGGGGTGGCGAACACGTCGCCCAAACCGCCCGACAGCGCATAGGACCCGACGGAGTCGCGCAACGCTCCGCCGATCGCGATGGCAAGGCCTGCGGCAGTGGCTTGCGCCGCCCCCCAGGCCCCCAGAACCAGACCGCGCCCGGCAGTGCCCTGTTCGGGCAGCGCCATGGCCGCCGTCAGGGTAGAGACGGCGAACAGGCCCGCCCCGAGGCCGATCGCGACGGCCCCGGTGTAAAACAGCAGGGTCGACCCCAGCGGTGCCGCGAACAACACCGCCAGAAACGCGGCCACCCCGACCAGCAGACCGCGCCCCGCCATGCGGAACATGTCCTGCCCCCGCATCAGCCAGCGCCCGGCCATCACGAACCCGGCCAGCGCCCCCAAGGCGTTGCAAGCGGTCAGGAAGGTGGTGTTGCCGACCGACAGGCCCAGAATCTCGGCCCCGTAGGGTTCCAGCAGCACGTCCTGCATCTGGAATGCCAGGGTGCCCAGCATCACCACCAGCAACAACCGCCCGGCGCTGCCCCCTGCCATCAGATCGCGCCACCCCTCCATGAAGATCGGGCGGACCTCGGCCATCTGGGCCGCCGTCATCGGCTTGACCTTTTCCTGCTTCCACAGGGCGACGAGGTTCAGCACCATCGTGGCCACGCCGCAACCCTGCACCACGCGGATCAGCAGGATCGGGTCATAGTCGCGCAGGAGCCACCCCAGCACCACCGCCGACACCGCCATACCCAGAAGGAACATCACATACAGCAGGGCCACGACGCGGGGGCGGGTTTCATCCGTCGCGCGGTCCGACGCAAGCGCCAGCCCCGCCGTCTGAACCATGTGCATGCCGATGCCGGTCATCAGGAACGCCAGCCCCGCCAGCGCCTCGCCCGCCCAGGCCGGGCCGTGAATCTGATCGCCCGACAGCACGATCAGCGCAAAGGGCATGATCGCAAGACCCCCCATCTGCCACAGGCTGCCGAACCACAGATAGGGAATCCGCTTCCAGCCGATCCAGCTTTTGTGGGTGTCGGACTTGTGGCCCAGCATCGCGCGGAACGGGGCGGACACCACCGGCAGCGCGATCATCAGCGCCACCACGGAGGCGGGCACCGACAACTCGACGATCATCACCCGGTTCAAGGTGCCAAGCAGCAGAACCATCGCCATGCCGACCGAGACCTGGAACAGCCCCAGCCGCAACAGTTGCCCCAACGGCAGGCTGTCCGATGCGGCATCGGCGAACGGCATCCACGAGGCCGGCAGTTTCGCAAGCTGGGACTTCCGCAGGATCATGCCCGATACTCCAGACATTCCGAGATGTAGAACCCGCGGCTGACCCGGTCGATCTTGCTGACCCGGCCCGGGGCTTCGCGGTTCAGCGTGGCATGGGCGTGCGGCACCATGACGGGTGACCGGTCGGCCTTGGGGAACATCTTGCCCATGCTCCAGAACGTCATCAGGACCGGCGTGCGCGGGGCGACCGTGAAAATCACCGCCTCGTCCGTGCGCTGTGCCAGCAGGTGAAGGGCGGCGGTGATGTCGTGCGTGTCGTAATAGATCAGACTGTCCATCGCGACGACGAAATCATGGCGGCCGTGGTTGGCCGTCATGTCGCCGCTGGCGAAGGTGACCCGGCCGGCGAATTCCTCGGGCAGGCGCAGCCGCGCGATGTCCACCAGTTGCGGCGAGATGTCGACGGCGGTGACGATGGCCCCGCGTGCGGCCAGCTCCACCGTCATCTGCCCCGCCCCGCAGCCCGCATCCAGCACCCGCACGCCGGTCAGATCGGCAGGCAGGCGCGACAGCATCAGCGCGCGCATCCGGTCGCGCCCCTCGCGCACCGTCTGGCGGATGCGGCTGACCGGAGCGTCCGACGTCAGCCGCTCCCACACCTTGGTGGCAGAGCGGTCAAAGTAGTGTTCGACCCGGTCACGGGTGGTGGCGTAACTCGACATGGCTCAGTCAAACCCCAGCAGTTCGAAAATCTCGCGGTCGGGCAGCGGAGCGGGGCTTGACCCCTCGCCGTTGACCGAACGCCACAGCACATCGGCCAGACGCATGTATTCGGCGCGGGCCATCACGATGTCTTCGCTGTCATCCATCTCGAACAGCGTCTTTTTCTTCAGGCGCGAGCGGCGGATGGCGTCGATGTCGGGCATGTGGGCGATGCGGTTGAAGCCGACGCGCTCGCAGTAGCGGTCCACCTCGTTCGTTTCGCGGCTGCGGTTTGCCACGCAACCCGCCAGCCGCACCTTGTAGTTGCCCGATTTGGCCTGCACGGCGGCGATGATCCGGTTCATCGCATAGATGCTGTCGAAGTCATTGGCCGTCACGATCACCGCGCGGTCGGCATGCTGCAGGGGCGCGGCAAACCCGCCGCAGACCACATCGCCCAGCACGTCGAAGATCACCACATCGGTGTCTTCCAGCAGGTGGTGCTGCTTCAACAGCTTGACCGTCTGCCCCACCACATAGCCGCCGCAACCAGTGCCGGCGGGCGGCCCCCCGGCCTCGACGCATTTCACGCCGTTGAAGCCGGTGGCCACGTAATCTTCGGGGCGCAGTTCTTCGGCGTGGAAATCGACGTCCTTCAGGATGTCGATCACCGTGGCCTGCAAGCGCCCGGTCAGGGTGAAGGTGCTGTCATGCTTGGGGTCGCAGCCGATCTGCAGCACCCGTTTGCCCATCATCGAAAACGCGGCAGACAGGTTCGAGGAGGTGGTGGATTTGCCGATCCCACCTTTCCCGTAGACCGAAAACACCTTGGCCCCTTCGATTTTCGTGTCGGCGTCCTGATGCACCTGCACCGATCCTTCGCCGTCTTGTCCGCGCAGGCGGGGAATTGCGTCAAGCGGGCTCATGGGTTGTCCCTTTCAAGCTGGCAAAAATATCCCCGCCGAAGGCTCCGGCCGTGGGATGGGTTGCGGACATCTGACGGGGCGCGATCATTCGGCGGCAATCCCTTCCAGACGGTCTTCCAGTTCATCTGCGGCCCCTTGCAGGGCGGCCAGTGTGGCGGCATCGGGTGCCCAGTAGTTGCGCTCGGACGCCTCCAGCAGGCGGTTGGCCATCCGGGCGCTTGCCTGCGGGTTCAGCGCGGCCATCCGGCGGCGCATCGCCTCGTCCAGCACGAAGGTTTCCGACACACGCTGATAGACCCAGGGCTCGACCTGCGCGGTGGTGGCGGACCAGCCCATCGTGTTGGTGACATGGCTTTCGATCTGCCGCACGCCTTCGGCCCCGTGGTTCAGCAGGCCTTCGTAGAATTTGGGGTTCAACACCCGGCTGCGGGCTTCCAATGCGATCTGGTCGCGCAGGGTGCGGATTTTTCCGGTGCCGCGGGTCTGGTCGCTGATGTAAACCGGCGTTTCGGTTCCGCGCTGGCGTTTCACCGCCCGGGCGATGCCGCCGAGCGTGTCGAAGTAGTGATCAACGGATGTGACCCCCAGTTCGACCGATTCGAGGTTCTGATAGGCCAGATCCACGTCCTTCAGCGCCTTTTGCAGCACCGCCGCGTTCTTGACCGCCTTGCCGTTGCGGCCGTAGGCAAATGATTTCCGCGCCTCATAGGCATCGGCAAGCTCATCCTCCTCGCCGAAGGCCGACTGATCGACGAGCACGTTGACGTTGGAGCCATAGGCCCCCTCGGCGTTCGAAAACACCCGCAGCGCGGCGGTTTCCAGATCGCAGCCCATCTGTTCGGCATAGGCAAGGCTGTGGGCGCGGATGAAGTTCTGGCTCAGCGGTTCCTCTGCCGTGGCGCATTTGTAGGCGGCCTCGGCCAGCATTTTCGTCTGCAAGGGCAGCAGGTCGCGGAAGATGCCCGACAGGGTCATCAGCACATCGATCCGGGGGCGCGACAGTTCGGCCAGCGGGATCAGATCGGCCCCGCACAGCCTGCCATAGCCATCGAACCGGGGACGCGCGCCCATCAGGGCCAGGGCCTGGGCGATCGGGCCGCCGTCGGATTTGATGTTGTCGGACCCCCACAGCACCAGCGCCACGGTGCGCGGCAGGGTGGGGTGGGCGGCGAGCAGCCTGTCGGCCTGTGCGGCCCCATCGCGCAGCGCGAATTCGGTGGGCATGCGGAACGGGTCGAAGGCGTGGATGTTGCGCCCCGTGGGCAGGATTTGCGGGCTGCGGATCAGGTCGCCACCGGGCACCGGGGGGATGAAATGCGCCGAAAGGGCGCGCAGGATGGCCGGAATTTCGGTGTCCTGGCTCAGCAGCGCGTCGACCCGCTTGCGTTCGGCTGCGTCCATCGGGGGCAGCAGGTTCAGGTAGTCGGCGCGCTGCGACGCGCTCATCGGTTTGCCGACGATGTGCAGGCCGTCGGGGATCAGGGCATCCTCGGCCTCCAGCAGTTTCAGCCACAATGCGGCCGGGTTCTGGCCGTTCATGTCGACCAGCGCCGCCTGTTCGGCGATCAGGGTTTCCAGATCGGCCCTCTCGGGGGCATCGGGAGCCGTGTTGCGCCAACGGGTCAGAGTGTCTTTCAACTCGATCAGGCCCTTGTAGAGGCCGGCCTGTGCCAGGGGTGGAGTCAGGTGGGTGATCGTCACGGCGTTGGAGCGGCGCTTGGCAAGGCTCGCCTCGGACGGGTTGTTGGCGGCGTAGAGGTAGATGTTGGGAACCTCGCCGATCAGCCGGTCGGGCCAATCGCGCGCGCCCATCCCGGCCTGCTTGCCGGGCATGAATTCGAGGGCACCGTGCATGCCGAAATGCAGCAGGGCGTCCGCCTGGAAGGTGTTGCGCAGCCAAAGATAGAATTGCACGAAGGCATGGGTCGGCGCAAAGCCGCGTTCGAACAGCAGGCGCATCGGGTCGCCTTCATAGCCGAACACCGGTTGCAGCCCGACAAAGACATTGCCAAAATGCTGACCCAGCACGAACACGGACCGCCCGTCGGACTGGATCTTGCCGGGTGCCGGGCCCCAGGTCGCCTCGATCACCTTCAGGGGCGGGGTGTTTGCGACGATGTGGTCGGCGCTGATGAATTCCGCCACATTGGCGGGCTGGCCATAGCGGCTGGCATTGCCGTGCAGGACCGCTTCGCGCAGATCCTCGACGGTTTCGGGCACGGTGACGGCATAGCCGTCGGCGCGCATCGCCGTGAGCGTGTTGTGCAGCGATTCGAAGACGTTGAGATAGGCGGCGGTCCCGGCGGCCCCGGCATTGGGCGGGAAGCCGAACAGGACGATGCCGACCTTCTTGTCCGCATTGCGCTTTTGCCGCAAGGAGGCAAGGCGGTGGGTCTTTTCGGCCAGCGAAGTGATGCGTTCCAGACAGGGGGCCATCGCCTTGCAGTCCGATTTGCCGGGGCAGAGGTGCGAACAGCCCTGGCAGCCATCCAGCCCGTGGCGCCCGGCAAACACGGTCGGGTTGGTCGCCCCATCGATTTCCGGCAGGGCGATCAGCATGGTCGTCTCGATCGGGCCAAGGCCGGAACCGGCAGAGGCCCATTGGCCGAGCGTCTGGAATTCCAGGGGATGCGCGGCAATGTAGGGGACGTCGAGCGCTACCAGCGACTCGACCGCCGCCGCACTGTCGTTGTAGGCCGGGCCACCCACCAGCGAAAAGCCGGTCAGCGACACCAGCGCGTCAACCCGGTTGTCGGTGAAGAAGGCCGAAATCGCCGGACGGCCATCCAGCCCACCGGCGAAGGCGGGCAGGCAGGCGATGCCTTTGGCCTCGAAGGCGCGGATCACCGCGTCGTAATGCGCGGTGTCGGAGGCGAGGATGTAACTGCGCATCATCAACAGACCGACCGTCAGGGTCGCGCCGGGCGGGCGGGGCAGGTCGGCGGCGTTTGTGGTGATCCGGGTGGCGAGGTCGGGGTGATAGAGGGCGACTTCGGGATAGTCGATCGGGGCCTTGCTGGCCACCCCGCGCCAATCCTTGTGGGTCGAATACTTCGAGATCAGGAAGCGGATCATCTGTTCGATGTTGTCGTCCGACCCGCCGAGCCAGTATTGCATCGACAGAAACCAGGCCCGCAGGTCCTGCGCCTTGCCGGGGATGAAGCGCAGGATCTTCGGGATCCGGCGCAGCATCGACATCTGCCGCTCGCCCGAGGCCGCCGAGTTACCCTTTTTCGGCTTGAGCTTTTTCAGCATCGCCATCAGGCCCGAGGCGGGCTTGCCCATGTCAAGATCGCCCATCTTGGTCAGCTTGGTGATCTGGGCATCGGCGATCACGCCGACGAAGGCGTCGCAGCGGGCGCGGGCTTCCGTCAGGTCAGGCAGGATGGCGGTGATATGTTCCTCGATGAACAGCAGGTTCGCCACCACGATGTCGGCAGTTTGCAGCGCCAGTTTGCAGCGGGTCAGCGAGGCGGGATTTTCCGCCCATTCGGCGGCGGCGTGGATGCTGATCGTCAGGCCGGGGAAATCTTTTGCCAGCCGGGGCGCGATGCGGGCGGCGGGGCCGGCGGCATGGGCATCCAGCGTCACGATGACGATGTTGTAGCCGACGCGGGTGCCGGTCAGATTCTGTTCAACGTGCATAATGCGCCTTTGCCTCATAGAGCGTGTCGACACTGATCCGGGTCAGGCCCTTTTCGGAGGCAAACTTCTCGGTGTTCCGCTTGGCCTTGCCGCGCACGAAGAAGGGGATCTTTTTCAGTTCTTTTTCCGCATCCGACAGCCAGACGATGTCGGCGGTGACCGGGTCGGCGTGGTCGTTCGCCGGTTCGGAACGGGGAGCGTCCGAAGGGGGCATCGAGCCCCCTGCGTCCGCTGCCGCAGGGGCGGCTTCAGCCGCTTCCTCGCGCGGTTTGTGCGGGCCACCATGGTGGCTTGCCCCGGCTTCGTCATGGAATTCGAAATCGTCGCGGAACATATGGAGCAGGTGTTCTTCCAGCCCCATCACCAGCGGGTGAATCCAGGTGTCGAAGATCACGTTCGCGCCTTCCCAGCCCATCTGGGGGGAGTAGCGGGCGGGGAAATCCTGCACATGCACCGGGGCCGAGATCACCGCGCAGGGGATGCCGAGGCGTTTGCCGATGTGGCGCTCCATCTGGGTGCCGAGGATCATTTCGGGCTGCAGCGCGGCGATGGCAGCCTCGACCTCAAGGTAGTCGTCGGTGATCAGGGCTTCGACGCCATACTCCTTGGCGAGCTGCCGGATGGGCCTTGCCATCTCGCGGTTGAAACAGCCGAGACCCGCCACCTCGAACCCCATCTCGTCACGGGCGATGCGGGCGGCGGCGGCGACATGGGTGCCGTCGCCGAAGAGGAACACGCGTTTGCCGGTCAGGTAGGTGGAGTCGACAGAGCGGGTCCACCACGGCAGGCGCAGGCGCGAGGTGTCGGATTTGACGGGAAGGCCGGTGAGGGTTGCGACTTCGGCCAGGAAATCGCGCGTCGCACCGACGCCGATCGGGACGGTTTTCGTCCAGGGTTGCTTGAATTCGCGTTCGAGCCAGCGTGCGGCGGACTCGGCATGTTCGGGATACATCAGCACGTTGAAATGTGCGGCCCCCAGCCGGGCGATGTCGGACGGCCGCGCGGTCATCGGGGCCACGACGTTCACAGCGACCCCCATGTCGGACAGCAGGCGGGTGACTTCGGTGATGTCGTCGCGGTGGCGAAAGCCGAGCGCGGTGGGGCCGATCAGGTTGGCGGTGATCTGTTCGCTGCGCGGGACCGGTTTGGCAAGATGGCGGACGATCTGCAGGAACGTCTCGTCGGTGCCGAAGCCTTCCTTGCGCTGATAGCTGGGCAGGTCCAGCGGGATGACCGGGATGCCGAGGTCCATCGACCCGGCGAGGCCTGCGGGATCGTCCTGGATCAGTTCGGCGGTGCAGGATGCGCCGACGATCAGGGCTTCGGGCTTGAAGCGGGCGACGGCATCGGCGCAGGCGGTCTTGAACAAGGTGGCGGTGTCGCCGCCGAGGTCGCGGGCCTGGAACGTGGTGTAGGTGACCGGGGGCCGGTGGTTGCGGCGTTCAATCATCGTGAACAAGAGGTCGGCATAGGTGTCGCCCTGCGGGGCATGCAGGACGTAGTGGAGACCGCGCATTCCGGTGGCCACACGCATCGCGCCGACGTGCGGGGGGCCTTCGTAGGTCCAGAGGGTGAGCTTCATGCGGCCACCGTCGGAGCGGGGGCTGTCTGCCCCCGCGCCCCCGAGGATATTTGTGAACGGATGATGGAGGCGGTCATTCTGCTGCCTCCAGCGGAGCGAGGTTTTGCAGCAGCGCGCGGCGGCGGAGGGGGCGGGCGAAGAGCGCGGCGAGGTCGCCTGCCTGTTCGTAGAAATGCACCGGGGTGAAGACGAGTTCGATGGCCCATTTGGTGGCCAGACCCTCGGCCTCCAGCGGGTTGGCGAGACCCAGGCCGCAGACGGTCAGATCGGGGCGGGCGGCCCGGGCACGGGTCAGTTGCCGGTCGACATCCTGGCCTTCGGACAGCACCGGGCCCTCGGCCAGCAAGGCGAGGTCGGGGGCCATCAGGTCGCGGTGCAGGAAGGGCGTGCCGATCTCGATCGCCGTCATGCCGCATTCGCGGGTCAGAAAGCGGGCCAGCGGGATTTCAAGCTGGCTGTCGGGGAAGAAGAAGATGCTCTTTCCGGTCAGGGTTTGCGCCGCCGCCGCGACGGCCTTTTCGGCGCGGGCGCGGGGCGCGGCGGTGACATGATCGAACAGGGCGGGCGAGACGCCGAATTCGATGGCCACGGCACGCAGCCATTCGGTCGTGCCTTCGGCACCAAACGGAAAGGGTGCCGCGAGATGCCGGGCCCCCCGGCGCTGCAGCGCCGCGTGGGTATCGCCGAGGAAGGGCTGGGTCAGGGCGAACACGGTGTTCGCGCCGACCGAGGGCAGGTCGGCATCGCGGCGGGCGGGCAGGCAGCGGACCGGGGCGATGCCGAGGGCCGCCAGCAGCGCCAGGGCCTGATCCTCGACCACGTCGGGCAGCGCGCCGACCAGCAGCAACTCGCGCGCGTCGGTCGCAGGCAGCGCCGGGACCATCGACGCGAGGCAGGCATCCTCGCCCTGGGTGAAGGTCGTCTCGATCCCCGAACCGGAGTAGTTCAGCACGCGCACATGGGGGGCATGCTTGATGCTCATCCGTTCCGCCGCCTTGTGCAGGTCCAGCTTGATCACTTCGGACGGGCAGGAGCCGACGAGGAACAACTGCCGGATGTCGGGGCGGCGGGCCAGCAGGCGGTCCACCTCGCGGTCCAGTTCGGCCTGGGCGTCCACCAGACCGGCGAGGTCCTTTTCCTCCAGAATCGCGGTTCCGAAGCGGGGTTCGGCAAAGATCATCACGCCGGCCGCCGATTGCAGCAGGTGGGCGCAGGTGCGGCTGCCCACCACCAGAAAGAACGCGTCCTGCATCTTGCGGTGCAGCCAGATGATGCCGGTCAGCCCACAGAACACCTCGCGCTGCCCGCGCTCCTTGAGGATCGGCGTGTCGGAACAGCCACGGGCCGGAAGCGGTGCGTTCATGCCGCGACCCCTTCCGCCGATGTGCGGCGGGCTTCGGCGTCGCGCTGCGCCAGATCGCGCTGCGCCATGTCGAGACGCGCCATCCGCAGTTTCCAGATGAACTGCGCCGCGTTGATCACATAGGTCGCATAGGCCGCCAGCGCGAGGGTCATCAGGGCGGCAGGGGGCAGCGCGCCGGTGAACAGCGCGATCAGATAGGCGGTGTGCAGCGCGATGACGGCAAAGCTGAACACGTCTTCCCAGAAAAAGGCGGGGGCCAGAAGGTATTGGCCGAACACGACTTTCTCCCAGATCGCGCCGGTGACCATGATCACGTAGAGAAACCCGGTCTTGACCACGACCGACACTGTTGCCGCCTCGTAGCCCGTCCCGGTGAGAAGATAGCGCAGCACCAGCGCCAGCGACACCGCGAAGGCCAGGAACTGCAACGGCGCAAGAATGCCCTGAACGGGGGTCCAGATCGTCCGATCCCGCCGGACCCGCTGCTCTGCCGTGTAGAGCGGTGCCCGATCGGAGAGATTTTCGCGAATCTTCGTCATGTTCCTGCCTGCGGCCCGCGGATTGTCGTTAAATCCTAGAGTCCCCAAGCGCGAAGTGTCAACCTAAACTTACAGAGTTCGGGTTGACAGTCGCCCATGAAATCGGCGCTGCCCCGGCTCTGCCCACATGGGGCGATATCGCCTTTTCTTGTTTATAACCATGCGCTTGAAAAGCCGGGGGCGGGAAGATGGTTCTGGGGGTGTCAATTTGCTTTGACAATTTATCCGCTGTAGGGAACAGTTGGAAACAGGAATGGCCCCGATCACGCTGACAGACTCAGACGATGGTCTTGAGGGCTCCTCTGAGCGGAGCCGGTCGAATGCAAGACTTCCAGACGCAAGAGCCAGGCCGGACGGGATCGCAGGATGCCTCGGGGGTTGCGTTTTTTGCGTCGCAGGTTGTCTCCTTGCTGGCCGAGCGCAACGTGCGCACCGCCACTGCCCCGCGCGAGTCACTGATCGACGGATTGATCAACGCGTCGATTTCGGGAACCAAGGATTGTTTTGCCGGGCTGCTGGGGGAAATGAAGCGCAACCGGATTTCGGTGGCGGCGCTTGCCGACATCTACATTCCGATTGCGGCGCGGCGGATGGGCGAAGCCTGGCACGACGACCGGATGAGCTGGATGGATGTGTCGATGGGCGTGTCGCGGCTGCAAAGCCTGTTGCGCGAGATCGGCGTGGCCTGGGCGGCGGATCAGGCGGGTGACACCGGGCATGGCACGGTGTTGTTGATCATTCCGGACCGCGAGCAGCATACGCTGGGGCCGATGGTGGCGATGGGCCAGATGCGGCGATTCGGAGTTTCGGTCTGCCTGCGAATCGCCCCGTCCTATGACGAGCTGCGCAGTTTGGTGGCAACTCGCAACTTCGATGGCGTGATGATCTCTGTCGCGGTGGCTGAAAAGCTGGAATCCGTCGGCAAGATGGTGGCTTTCTTGAAGGCCACCTTGAAAACGCCACTTCCCGTGATCGTGGGTGGCGCCGTCATGACGACGAGGGGGGATGCGGCGGCCGTGACGGGTGCCGATCTTGCCTCGAACGATATCGGCGCGGCCTTGCAGGCCATCGGTTTGCAGTTTGACGCCTCTTGTGTGCTAAAGCGCGCGTAACACACCGTTGTCCCGGATCGGTTGGGTGAACGGCAAACAAGCAGAATATCCGTGAACACTGATTCGAAGCATATTCTGTCGGGCATGTCCGTCCCGCTGATCGACCCGGAGCTTTTGTCCGAGATCATCACGACGGCTGCCGATATTTCTCTTCTCATCACTGCGGATGGTAGGGTCGCGTCGGTTGCTGTCAACCCGCATCATCGGTCTTTCGGGCAGATCGGGCATTGGGTCGGGCGACCGGTGCGCGATTTCCTGACGCCGGAAAGCTTTGCCAAACTGGACAGTCGTCTGGCCACGATGGGGCGGCCGGGTGCCCGGACGGTGGCCATCGAATTGAACCACATCGACGAAAGCGCCTGGGAATTCCCGGTGCGCTATTCGATGCACCGCGTGGCCCCGGACAACTCGGTTCTGATGCTGGGGCGCGACCTGCGGCAACTGGCCGAGATGCAGCAGCAACTGGTGATGGCGCAGATCGCGCTGGAACGCGATTATGAAACCCAGCGGGAGATGGACACCCGATACCGCGTCCTGATGGAGGCGACGCGCGACGCCATCGTGTTGGTGGCGATGACCAACGGGCGCATTTCCGACCTGAACGCAGCGGCGGCGCTGCTGTTGGGCGGGTCGCGGCAGGACCTGATCGGGGCGGCCATCGCGCAGGAGTTCGAGGGGCGCAGGCGGGGCGAGTTTCTGGAAAGCCTGACCAACATCGCGGCGGCGGATGCGGTCAGCCCGGTCGAATTGCAGGCCCGCCGGTCGCAGCGCCGGTTGCGCGTGCTGCCGGTGCTGTTCCGCGCGGCGGGCGAGCGGTTGCTGATGTGCCGCCTGGAAGCCAGCGACGAGACGGCCCCGGCGGGCAATGAGACCACCGAAAACCTGCAGCGGCTGTATCACGAAGGCGTGGACAGCGTGGTGTTTCTGGACGGCGACGGGTTGATCACCAGCGTCAACGACGCCTTCCTGAAGCTGACCGACAGTTCCAACCTGAACGCGGTGCGCGGCCGGTCGCTGGCCGATTTTCTGGCGCGCGGGCTGGTGGACCTGCGGGTCATTCTGGACAATGCCCGCCGCAGCCGCCAGTTGCGACTCTACGCGACCAAGGTGACGACGGTGTTCGACGGGCAGATCTCGGTCGAAATCTCGGCCACATTCCTCGACGACAAACCGAAGTCGGCTTTCGGTCTGGTGATCCGCGATGCGAGCCGGGCCGAATTGCTGCGGCGTCCTGGGTTCAGCACGTCCGAGGATGGCATGCGGTCGGTGATGGAGCTGGTCGGGTCCTCTACCTTGAAGGACATCGTCGGCGAGACCACAGATGTGGTCGAGAAGATGTGCATCCAGACGGCGGTCGAATTGACCCGCAACAACCGGGTGGCGGCGGCGGAAATGCTGGGGCTGTCGCGGCAGTCGCTGTATGTCAAGCTGCGCAAGTTCGGGCTGCTCAGCAAGGATGAAGACTGACCGCAGCGATCTGACCGGGTCATGACGGGACGCCCTGCGGGGCGTCTTTTCTTTTGTTCCAAACGACGTGCGGCGTCGGATTTGACTCATGTCAAATTTTTCTGACACTCGACGTGTCACCCTGAGACATGGTCACGGGAGGCTTTCGATGCGGGTTCTGTTCGTTCACCCCAATTATCACTCGGGCGGTGCCGAGATTGCCGGAACCTGGCCGCCGGCCTGGGTGGCCTATCTGACCGGCAGCTTGCGCGCGGCGGGGTTCGACGACATCCATTTCATCGACGCGATGACCGACAACGTGACCGACGGCGACCTGCGGGTGCGGATGGCGGAACTGGCTCCGGACGTGGTGGGCACGACAGCGATCACCCCGGCGATCTATGTAGCCGAAGAGGTGCTGAAGATCGCGTCGGAAGTCGTGCCGGGCGCGCTGCGGGTGTTGGGCGGGATCCACGGGACGTTCATGTATCGGCAGGTCCTGTCGGAAGCGCCGTGGATCGACGTGATCGTGCGCGGCGAAGGCGAAGAGATTCTCACCGAACTGATGCGGGCCAAGGCCGAGGGGCGCTGGCCCGCCGACCGGCGGCAGATCAAGGGGCTGGCCTTTCTGGACGGCACGGAAATCGTGGCAACCCAAGCCGCGGCGACCATCAAGGATCTGGACAGCATCAACCCGGACTGGACCATCCTCGACTGGTCGAAATACCTCTACACCCCCCTGGGCGTCCGGGTGGCGATCCCCAACATGGCGCGGGGATGCCCGTTCACCTGCAGTTTCTGCAGCCAGTGGAAGTTCTGGCGCGATTACCGCGTCCGCGACCCCAAGAAGGTGGCGGACGAGATCGAGCGGCTGGTGAACGATCATCAGGTGGGGTTCTTCATTCTCGCTGACGAGGAACCCACCATCAACCGCAAGAAATTCATCGAATTCTGCGAAGAGCTGATCGCGCGCGGCCTGCCCGACAAGATCAAGTGGGGCATCAACACCCGCGTGACCGACATCATGCGCGACCGCGAGCTGCTGCCGCTGTTCCGCCGCGCAGGCCTCGTGCATGTGTCTTTGGGCACCGAAGCCGCCGCCCAGTTGAAGCTGGATCAGTTCAACAAGGAAACCACGGTCGCCGACAACAAGCTGGCGATCAAGCTGCTGCGCGACGCCGATATCTTCGTCGAGGCGCAGTTCATCGTCGGGCTGGACAACGAGACGCCGGAAACACTGGAGGAAACCTTCCAGATGGCCTGGGACTGGCAGCCCGATCTTGCCAACTGGGCGATGTATACGCCCTGGCCATTCACCCCGCTGTTCCAGGAATTGCGCGATCAGGTCGAGGTGTTCGATTTCAGCAAATACAACTTCGTGACGCCGATCATGAAGCCCGCCGCAATGACGCGGGGCGAATTGCTGAACGGGGTGATGAAGAACTATCGGCGGTTCTACATGCGCAAGGCCCTGTTCCATTACCCGTGGCGCGGCACCGGATTCCGCCGCAAGTATCTGCTGGGCTGCCTGAAGGCGTTCCTGAAGGCGGGGGTCGGGCGGACCTTCTACGATCTCGGCAAGGCGGGGTATTGGGGGCCGCAATCCAAGGGCAAGGTCGATTTCCACTTCGACGAAACCCGCACCATCGCCGAGGCGCAGATGGAGGATTGGGACGCCACCGCCGACAAGGCGGCGCGGGCGCGCGAACGACAGAACGCGGTGCGGGCCCAGACCAAGGCGCGGGCGGCCGAACGGGCCGGCATCCCCGATCTGGGGGTGGCGATGGCCTGCGGCGGCGGGCGGCACCAGATGGAGGATAGCGCCGAACCGGCCCCCGAGCCTGTCATCGTGACCGCGGCGGAATAGCCCGATGGACACCGCGCGGATCGGCCCGAACGCCATCCTGCAACTGATCCCGCTGTTGGACCGGGCCTTGGGGCCGGTCGGGCGGCGGGCCCTGTTCGCCCGTGCCGGGGTGGCGGAGCCTGCGCCCGATTCGGGGATGCTGGCGCAGGATCAGGTGATCCGGCTGCACCGGGCGGTCCGCGAGGATCTGCCCGACCTGGCGACCTCGCTGGCGCGCGAGTCGGGCCTCGCGACCGGGGACTACATCCTCGCCCATCGCATCCCGGGGTTTGCGAGGACCCTGATCCGGTCCCTGCCCCACCCTCTGGGCGCGCGTCTGCTGTCGGCGGCGATTGCGAAACATGCCTGGACCTTTGCCGGATCGGGGGTCTTCGCGATCGAGCGGCACCGGCCGCTGACCGTGACGATTGCCGCAAACCCGCTGGCGGTCGGCCCGCGCTGCGACTGGCACGCGGCGGTGTTCGAGCGGTTGTTCGGGGCGCTGGTCTGGCCGAAAGTGCAGGTCGTGGAGACCGCCTGCTGCGGCTGCGGCGATCCGGTGTGCCGGTTCGAGATCGGTCCGTGCAATAGGGTGTTGATCGACTCAAAGATGTAATGCTAGGTTGACACATGCAAGTCAGCCAAACCTTACAGCCCACCCTGCCCCAACCCCGCGCCATGCTGGAGTTGATCAAGCCGATCACCTGGTTTCCGCCGATGTGGGCCTATCTGTGCGGCATCGTTTCGGTGGGGGTCAACCCCCTGTCGGCGTGGCCCATGGTCTTGCTGGGCGTGGTGCTGGCGGGGCCGGTCGTCTGCGGAATGTCACAAGCGGCGAACGACTGGTGCGACCGGCATGTGGACGCGGTGAACGAGCCGAACCGGCCGATCCCGTCCGGGCGGATTCCGGGGCGGTGGGGGTTGTGGATTGCCCTTGCGATGAGCGTGCTGTCGCTGGTCATGGGATGGTTTCTGGGCACCTGGGGCTTTGCCGCGACGGTGGTCGGCGTACTGGCGGCTTGGGCCTATTCGGCGGAACCGGTGCGGCTGAAACGGTCGGGCTGGTGGGGCCCGGGGCTGGTGGGGCTGTGCTATGAAGGGCTGCCGTGGTTTACCGGGGCTGCGGTGCTGTCGGCGGGGCTTCCGTCGTTTCAGGTGATCTGCATGGCGCTGCTCTATTCGATGGGCGCGCATGGCATCATGACGCTGAACGATTTCAAGGCGCTGGAGGGGGATCGGCTGCATGGCGTGCGGTCGTTGCCGGTCACCATGGGGCCGGAAAACGCCGCGCGGCTGGCCTGCACGGTGATGGCGCTGGCGCAGATGATTGTCATTGCGCTGCTGCTGATCTGGGGCGCGCCGATCCATGCGGCGCTGGTGACGGTGCTGCTGGGAGCGCAGGTGCGGGCGATGGCGCGGCTGCTGACCGACCCCAAGGGTTTGGCACCTTGGTACAACGGGGCGGGCGTCACGCTATATGTTTTGGGCATGATGATCACCGCCCATGCGCTGCGGGGGATGGCATGACGCTGTCGTGGTTCTCGATCGTGCGGCTGGGGCTGGTGCAACTGTGTCTGGGCGCGATCGTGGTGCTGACCACCTCGACGCTGAACCGGCTGATGGTGGTGGAGCTTGGCCTTCCGGCGGTGTTGCCGGGGCTGCTGGTGGGGCTGCACTACGGCATCCAGATCACCCGGCCGAACTGGGGCTATCGCAGCGATACCGGGGGCAACCGGACGGTGTTCATCATCGGCGGGATGGCGACCCTCGGGCTGGGGGCGTTTCTGGCGGCAACGGCGGTGACGCTGTTTGCGGGCAGTTTTGCAGGCGGGCTGGCGCTGTCGGTGCTGGCCTATGGGTTGATCGGGGTCGGGGTCGGGGCGTCGGGGACGTCGCTGTTGGCCCTGTTGGCCACCGCGACCGACCCGCGCCGCCGGGCCGCGGCGGCGACGATCACCTGGCTGATGATGATTTTCGGCATTGCGGTGACGGCGACGGTGGTGGGCGGGTTGCTGGACCCCTACACGCCCTTGCGGCTGTTGCAGGTGGTGGGGGCGGTGTGCGGGGGGGCTGTTCTGCTGACCGCGCTGGCGATTGCGGGGATCGAGGCGCGGCATGTGCGGGCCAGCGAAGGCCGCGGGGTGCCGTTCCGTCAGGGCCTGGCCGAGGTGTGGGCCGAACCCCGGGCGCGGAATTTCACGCTGTTCATCTTTCTGTCGATGACCGCCTATTTCATGCAGGAGCTGATCCTCGAACCCTACGCGGGTCTGGTGTTCGGGTTGACGCCGGGGCAGACGACCTCGCTTTCGGGCGCACAGAACGGCGGGGTGTTTACGGGCATGCTGCTGGTGGGGATCGCGGCGACGGGGTTCGGGTTCGGGTCGCTGCGGCTGTGGGTGATCGCGGGCTGCCTGGGGTCGGCGGGCATGCTGCTGGCGTTGACGGCGGCGGGGGCGATGGGGCTGGCGGCGCTGTTGCAGCCGACGGTGATCGGGCTGGGCCTGTTCAACGGGATGTTCGCGGTGGCAGCGATCGGGTCGATGATGGCGCTGGCCGGCGAGGGTCGCGGCGCACGCGAAGGCACGCGGATGGGCCTGTGGGGGGCCAGTCAGGCGATCGCGGCGGGGATCGGCGGTTTGACCGGGGCGGCGGCGGCGGATGTGATGCGCGCGCTGACCGACGATGCGACCGCGTTCGGCGCGGTGTTCGGATTAGAAGCGGCGGTATTCGTCGTGGCTGCCGTTCTGGCGGCGCAAATCATCGACGGTGCACGGCACCGGGGTGCAACCATGGTTCCGGGGGAATGACGCATGTATGATGTCGTGGTGGTGGGTGGCGGGCCTTCGGGGGCCGTGGCGGCGCAAGAACTGGCACAGGCGGGTCGCAAGGTCGCGATGCTGGACCGCGCCGGGCGGATCAAGCCTTGCGGCGGGGCCATTCCGCCCCGGCTGATCGCCGATTTCGCCATTCCCGACAGCCAGATCGTGGCGCGGGTGAACATCGCACGGATGATCTCGCCCACGCAGCGGCATGTCGATATTCACATCGAGGGCGGCTATGTCGGCATGGTGGACCGCGAGCATTTCGATGAATTCCTGCGGGTGCGGGCGGTCAAGGCGGGGGCCGAGCGGCTGACCGGGACCTGGCTTCGGATCGAGCGCGACAGTGCGGGCACTCATGTGGTCTATCGCGACAAGGCCAGCGGCGAGGAGGTCCGGATTGCCACGAAGCTGGTGATCGGGGCCGACGGCGCGCGGTCGAACGTGGCCAAGGCGGAAGTTCCCGGCGGCGACAAGATCCCGTATGTGATCGCCTATCACGAGATCATCGCGGCACCGGCGGCCAATGCCGACTATGATCCGACCCGGTGCGATGTGGTCTATGACGGCAAGATCTCGCCCGATTTCTATGGCTGGGTCTTCCCGCACGGGAAAACCGTGTCGGTCGGCATGGGCACCGGGGTGGATGGCGTCGACCTGAAACAGGCGACGGCGGACCTGCGGGCGTCATCGGGCCTGACCGGCTGCAAGACGATCCGCCGCGAAGGCGCGCCGATCCCGCTGCGCCCGATGGACCGTTGGGACAATGGCCGCGATGTGGTGCTGGCGGGGGATGCCGCCGGGGTGGTGGCACCTTCGTCGGGCGAGGGGATTTACTATGCGATGGTGGGGGGGCAGGTGGCGGCCAAGGCGGCGCTGGCATGCCTTGCCTCGGGGAAGGCGCGCGACCTGAAACTGGCGCGCAAGTTGTTCATCAAGGAACATGGCACGGTGTTCAAGGTGCTGCGGTCGATGCAGGACGCCTACTACAAGTCCGACATGCGGCGGGAGCGGTTCGTCAGCCTGTGCCATGACATCGACGTGCAGAAGCTGACGTTCGAGGCCTACATGAACAAGAAGCTGGTGGCGGCGCGCCCCTTGGCGCATATCAAGATCGGCTTCAAGAATGTGGCGCATCTGTTGGGGTTGGTGAAACCGTCCTATGTCTGAAATGGTCCCTGCCTGGGTCGATGGCGTGTTGCAGCCGGTGGAAAAGCTGGAAGTGCACCAGCGCGGGTTGCGGCATCTGGCGGTGTCGGTGTTCGTGCTGGCGGGGGATCGCGTTCTGATCCAGCGCCGCGCGCTGTCGAAATACCACACGCCGGGGTTGTGGGCGAACACCTGCTGCACGCACCCTCGTTGGGGCGAGGCGACCGGGGCCTGTGCGGTCCGGCGGCTGCGCGAGGAATTGGGGATCACCGGGCTGAGCTTGCGGCCAGCCGGGCACGTGACCTACCGGGCCGAGGTCGGGGGCGGGCTGATCGAGCATGAAGAGGTGGATATCTTCGTGGCCGAGGCAAGCGCGGCCCTGCCGCTGGCGTTGAACCCCGACGAGGTGTGCGAGACGCGGTGGGTCGATCTGACTACCCTGACGGCGGAAACCCGCGCCAGCCCGGCCCGGTTCACCCCCTGGCTGCGGATCTATCTCGAAGACCACCACGACAGCATTTTCGGCACCGTCGGCGTTTGACGCAAGCGGGGCTTGACCCCGGCGCTGCCAGATGCAACGTCAGGCGCGCCTTATCGGAGTGATCCCCATGCCCGTCTATCGGTCCCGCACCACCACCCATGGCCGCAACAACGCAGGCGCGCGCGGGCTGTGGCGCGCCACGGGGATGAAGGAGGGCGACTTCGGCAAGCCGATCATCGCCATCGTCAACTCATTCACCCAGTTCGTCCCCGGTCATGTGCACCTGAAAGACCTCGGCCAGATGGTGGCGCGGGAAGTGGAGCGGGCCGGCGGGGTTGCCAAGGAATTCAACACCATCGCGGTGGATGACGGCATCGCGATGGGGCATGACGGGATGCTGTATTCGCTGCCCTCGCGCGAGTTGATCGCCGACAGCGTGGAATACATGGTCAATGCCCATTGCGCCGATGCGATGGTCTGCATTTCCAACTGCGACAAGATCACCCCCGGCATGCTGATGGCGGCGATGCGGCTGAACATCCCTGCGGTGTTCGTCTCGGGCGGGCCGATGGAGGCGGGCAAGGTCGTGCTGGATGGCAAGACCGTGGCGATGGATCTGGTCGATGCCATGGTCGCCGCCGCCGATGACGCCGTATCGGACGAGGATGTGCAGAAGATCGAAGAGGCGGCCTGCCCCACCTGCGGGTCCTGTTCGGGCATGTTCACCGCCAATTCGATGAACTGCCTGACCGAGGCTTTGGGGCTGTCGCTGCCCGGCAACGGGTCGACTCTGGCGACGCATGGCGACCGGCGCGAGTTGTTTCTGGAGGCCGGGCGGCGGATCGTCGAGATCACCAAGCGCTACTACGAGGGCGATGATCCTTCGGTGCTGCCCCGGGCGATCGCCACGAAAGAGGCGTTCGAAAACGCAATGACGCTGGATATCGCGATGGGGGGGTCGACCAACACCGTGCTGCATATCCTAGCGGCGGCGCATGAGGGCGGCGTCGATTTCAAGATGGCCGATATCGACCGGCTGAGCCGCCGGGTGCCGGTGCTCTGCAAGGTCGCCCCGGCCAAGCAGGACGTGCATATGGAAGACGTGCACCGCGCGGGCGGGATCATGGCGATCCTCGGGCAACTCGATGCGGGCGGGTTGCTGCACCGCGACTGTTCGACGGTGCATGCGCCGACGCTTGGCGCCGCGATCGACCACTGGGACATAAGCCGGACCAATGACGACGCCGTGCGGCAGTTCTTCCTTGCGGCTCCGGGTGGGGTGGCGACGCAAGAGGCGTTTTCACAGGCGAGGCGGTGGGCCGATCTGGACACCGACCGGGAAACGGGCGTGATCCGGTCGGTGAGAACGCCGTTTTCCCGGGATGGCGGGTTGGCGGTTCTGTCGGGCAACATCGCCCCCGAGGGCTGCATCGTGAAAACCGCCGGGGTGGACGAGTCCATTCTGGTCTTCGCAGGCCCGGCGCGGGTGTTCGAGAGCCAGAACGCCGCCGTGGGCGCGATCCTGGCCAACGAGATCCGCGAAGGCGATGTGCTGGTGATCCGGTATGAAGGGCCGAAAGGCGGGCCGGGGATGCAGGAGATGCTGTATCCGACCAGCTATCTGAAATCCAAAGGGCTGGGAAAGGCCTGCGCCCTGCTGACCGACGGGCGGTTTTCCGGGGGCACCTCGGGGTTGTCGATCGGGCATGTGTCGCCCGAGGCGGCGTCGGGCGGAATGATCGGGCTGGTGCGCGACGGCGACCGGATCGAGATCGACATCCCGGCGCGGTCGATCCATCTGGCGGTGCCCGAGGCGGAGCTTGCCGCGCGGCGGGTGGAGCAGGATGCGGCGGGCTGGAAACCGGCCAAGACGCGCCCGCGCAAGATCACGCAGGCGCTGCGGGCGTACGGGTTGTTCGCCACATCGGCGTCGACCGGGGCGGTGCGGGAATTGCCCGACGGGTGATCAAGAAAGCGTCAGGCCGCCATCGCGTTGCAGGAAGGCCACGACCTCGGCCACGCCTTGCCCGGTGCGCAGCCGGGCCATGACATAGGGCCGCTGGCCGCGTGCGGTTTGCGTGTCGGACTCGAGCAGCGCCAGATCGACACCGACATGGGGCGCGAGGTCGATCTTGTTCACCACCAGCAGATCGGACCGCGTCACCCCGGGGCCGCGTTTGCGCGGGATGTCCTGGCCTGCGGCGGTGTCGATGACGTAGATCGACAGGTCCGCGAGTTCCGGCGAGAAGGTGGCAGCCAGATTGTCACCCCCGCTTTCGATCAGGATCAGGTCGAGGTCGGCATGCGCGCCACGCAGATCGGCGATGGCGGCGAGGTTGATGCTGGCATCCTCGCGGATCGCGGTGTGCGGACAGCCGCCGGTCTCGACCCCGCGGATGCGGTCGGCGGACAGGACCTGGGCGCGGGTCAGATAATCGGCATCTTCGCGGGTGTAGATGTCGTTGGTGATGACGGCCATCGAGCAGCGGTGCGCGAGGGCGCGGCAGAGCTGTTCGGTCAGGGTGGTTTTACCGGCACCCACCGGGCCGCCGATGCCGACGCGCAGCGGACCGTTCGCGTTGGATCGGGGCGGATGGGTCATGTGCGGTAGATCCTGACGGGAAGGGTTTCGTGCTGCATCGAGGCGAGGTCTGCGGCGACGGTGGCGGTGCCGATGTCGGACAAGGGGGCGGTGGCGTAGGTGGCGGCGAGCCGGGTGATCAGGGGGGCGAGCGTGGCGAGGATGCGCTGGCCGTCGGTTTGACCCAACGGGATGAACCGGACTCCGACGGAAGCGAGCTGCGCGGCGGCGCCTTGCAGGAAATGGGTCAGGACGTCGGTGGTGGTGACGTTCAGCGTGCGGGTGGCGTGGGCGATGGCCAGCGCATAGGGCAGGACGGGTTGCGGGGTGCCGGTGATGGCGGCGATGGTTTGGCCGAAGGCCCGTCCTTGTTCCACCATCTCGGTGTGGCGTTCCTGTGAGGGGGCGAGGGCCAAGGCGTAGTCGGCAAGGTCGGCCCCGGCGCGGGCTTGGGCCAGCAGGATGGCGTCGGTGCGGGCCGACCCAAGGGTCAGGACGGCCGTGATCCAGTCCGCCAGGGTTTGCACATCCCGGACGGCACCGGCGGCGATGGCGGTTTCAAGGCCCTGGCTGTAGGCGAAGCCCCCGATCGGGAAGGCGGGGGACAGCCACTGAATCAGGCGCAGATGGTCGGTCGGGTCAGTCATGCGCGTGGCCGAGAGTGCGGCCATGGCCGTAGGCACCGCCTTCGGGGCGAAAGGGGGCGAGGGTCGGGGTCAGGTCGGCACCCAGGCCGCGCAGCATGTTTTCAAGGACGTGGTCGCGGCGGATGATCAGGTGGGTGGCGGTGACCTCGCAGGGGGTATGGCGGTTGCCGATGTGCCAGGCGAGCCGGGGCAGATTGCCCTTGATGATCACCACCGGTTCGTCGGCAGCCACGACGGCAATCTTGCGCCCGTCATCGGTCAGCAGCGCATCGCCGTCCGTCAGCGACACGGTTTCAGCCAGATCGACCATCACGCTCGCGCCGCTGTCACAGACCAGCCGCTTTCGGCGCAAAAACCGCTCGTCATAGGCCAGAACCACCCGGTCGGTCGCGTCGGCGGCGTTCTGGCGCAGGACCTGACGGGCGGGCAGCATGGTCATCCCCGGGGTTGCAGGGCGGTCAGGCCCAGCTTGCGGTCCTGACCGGTGGTGTGGTCGGTCATGCGGGTTTCAAGGCCGAAACCGAGGTCGGGGAAATAGATCCAGCGACGAGTGAAATGCGTGCCGCTGCCGGTGAAGGTCGCCTCGACCGGCAGGATCGTGTAGCTGCAGCCCGACAGTTTCGCCTGCGCCGTGTCCTGAAAGCTGTAGATCACGTCATAGCTGTAGCGCGTTTTGATCGGGCCTGATTCGATGCCGATATCCTGGGTTTGAAGGACGCTGATGCGGGTTTTCCAGGACGTTCCCGGCTTGGGCAGCGGGGGCTTCCCGCTCAGCTTGTAGCTGAAGTCCCCGCCCGGCCCGCCACCGACGTAGTATTCGTCGGTGGGGGTCCATGACCAGGTCAGCTCGTAAATCCCCATCCGGGTTTGGCGGTCGTCTTCCCATGCGGTTTTCGAGCCGGCAGCATAGTTGACCTTGATGGTCGGACCATCCGCCACGGCTGTTCCGCTGCGGCCATCCTGGCGTTTGAAGGTGATGCCGGTGGCAAGATCCTGCGCCGTGACGCAGCGGGCGGCGGCACTGCCGGGCAGGGCGAGCAAAAGCAGGGAAAGAAACGCGAATTTCATCGGGGTCCTCAAAGGCTGGGTTTTCGCCACCTTAGGCGGCGGCGCTTCGCCGGGCAATCGGGTCGGCCATGACAAATCCCGTCAGAACAGGAAGTAGCGTTGCGCCAGCGGCAATTCGGCGGCGGGCTCGCAGGTCAGAAGCTCACCATCGGCGCGGACTTCGTAGGTTTCGGGGTTCACCTCGATCTGCGGGCGGGCGGCGTTCAGGATCATGTCGGCTTTGCCGATGGTGCGGGTGCCGTGGACGGCGAGGAGGGTCTTTTCCAGGCCCAGCTCGGCCCCGATGCCTCGGGTGGCGGCGGCCTGGGACACGAAGGTCGCCATCGTCGCGCCGCGCGCCCGGCCGAGCGCGCCGAACATGGGCCGCGAATACATCGGCTGGACCGGGATCGAGCCGTTCGGGTCGCCCATCTGGGCGCAGGTGATCATGCCGCCCATCAGGACCATTTCGGGCTTGGCACCAAAGAAGGCCGGGTTCCACAACACGAGATCGGCGCGTTTGCCTTCTGCGATGGAACCAATGTGCTGGCTGATGCCATGGGCGATGGCGGGGTTGATGGTGTATTTGGCCACATAGCGGCGGACGCGCAGGTTGTCGTTGTGGCCCGTTTCCTCAGGGAGCCTGCCACGCTGGACCTTCATCTTGTGGGCGGTCTGCCACGTCCTGATGATGACCTCACCCACCCGCCCCATCGCCTGACTGTCCGACGACAGGATCGACAGCGCGCCCATGTCGTGCAGGATATCCTCGGCGGCGATGGTTTCGCGGCGGATGCGGGATTCGGCGAAGGCCACATCCTCGGGGATCGAGCGGTCGAGGTGATGGCAGACCATCAGCATGTCGAGGTGTTCCTCGACCGTGTTGACCGTGTAGGGCATGGTCGGGTTGGTCGAGGACGGAATGATGTTGGCGCTGCCCACCACCTTGAGGATGTCCGGCGCATGCCCGCCCCCGGCACCTTCCGTATGGAAGGCGTGGATGGTGCGGCCCTTGATGGCCGCCAGGGTGTTCTCGACGAAGCCGCTTTCGTTCAGCGTATCGGTGTGGATCATCACCTGCACGTCCATGTCGTCGGCCACCGACAGGCAGCAGTCGATGGCGGCGGGGGTGGTGCCCCAATCCTCGTGCAGTTTCAGCGCGCAGGCCCCGGCGGCAACCATTTCGACCAGCGCGGCGGGTTGGCTGGCGTTGCCTTTCCCCGCGATGCCGAAGTTCATCGGGATGGCATCCAGCGCCTGCAGCATCCGCGCGATGTGCCATGGGCCGGGTGTGCAGGTGGTGGCCAGCGTGCCATGCGCCGGGCCGGTGCCACCGCCGAGCATGCAGGTGATGCCGGAATGCAGGGCGTCTTCGGCCTGATGGGGGGTGATGAAATGAATATGGGCGTCCATGCCGCCGGCGGTCAGAATGCGGCCTTCGCCGGCGATGACCTCTGTCCCCGGGCCGATGATGATGTCGACGCCGGATTGGGTGTCGGGGTTGCCGGCCTTGCCGATCTTGTGGATCAACCCATCGCGCAGGCCGATGTCGGCCTTGTAGATGCCGGAATGATCGAGGATCAGCGCATTGGTGATGACGGTATCCACCGCCCCGCCGCCCCGGGGGATCTGGCTTTGGCCCATGCCGTCGCGGATCACCTTGCCGCCGCCGAACTTCACTTCTTCGCCGTAGGTGGTGAGGTCCCTTTCAACCTCGATGATCAGGTCGGTGTCGCCAAGGCGGATGCGGTCGCCGGTGGTCGGGCCATACATGGCGGCGTAGTCGGCACGGGCTATCCTGGTGGCCATTCAGAGGTCTCCCATGATCTGGCCGTTGAAACCGTAGACCCGGCGCAGCCCGCCAAGGGGCACGAGGCGCACCTCGCGGCTTTGGCCGGGTTCGAACCGGACGGCGGTTCCGGCGGCGATGTCGAGGCGCATGCCGCTGGCGGCGGTGCGGTCGAAGGCGAGGCCGGGGTTGGCTTCGGCAAAGTGATAGTGGCTGCCGACCTGCACGGGGCGGTCGCCGGTGTTGGCAACCATGATCGTGATGGCGGTGCTGCCTGCGTTCAGGGTGAGGTCGCCGGGGGCGGGGAAGACTTCGCCGGGGATCATTTGCGGCGCTTCCAGATCAGGACGGCGACGGCAACCGGCAGGGTCAGGGCCGCGATCAGGGCAAGGGCGTGATTGGGCTGGCTGACGGAGTGCAGCAGGGTTCCGCTGGCATCGAAGTCGTGCGTGCCGACGTGGGCAAGGGCGGCAGACGGGGCGATGGCGGCCGAGACGAACAGGATGCGGGACATTTCAACCTCTTTGAAGGCGGGGCTCTTAGCGGATGGGGTGATGGACGGTCACCAGTTTGGTGCCATCCGGGAAGGTCGCCTCGACCTGAACCGACGGGATCATCGACGCGATGCCCTCCATGCACTGGTCGGCGGTGATCACATGCGCCCCCGCTTGCATCAGGTCGGCAACCGAGCGACCGTCGCGCGCGCCTTCGACGACGAAATCAGTGATCAGGGCCACGGCCTCGGGGTGGTTCAGCTTGACGCCGCGCGCCAGACGGGCCCGGGCGACCATTGCGGCCAGACTGATCAGCAGCTTTTCACGCTCGCGGGGGGTCAGGTTCATCGGTCGGTTCCAGGCATCTGCCAGACGCGCGGCAGGGGGGTGAGGGCAGTGAGGGTGCGGGCGACCTGGCAACGCAGGGGCCAGCCATCGGCGGCGGTGATGCGGACCAGCAGCCGGCCATCCCAACCCGAGGCTGCCGACTGGCAGCCCGGTTCGGTCAGGGTAGCCCGGATGCGGTCGGTCAGATCCGGGGCCTGCGGGGCGATCAGGGCGATGATCGCACAGCATCTTGCGCCATTCAGAACGGCGGGCTGATCGGTGCGCGACAGGGCGCGGGCGTCCAGATGCAGCGTCTCGGCCCAGACCGGGTGCCCGTCGCGGCTGATCAGCCGACGGTCGGTGAACCGGGCGTTCCGTGGCATCTCGCCCATCGCATGACGGCCGACAACGATCATCTCGACCATCAGGCAGGTCGCGTCGCCTGCGAGTTCCACTTTTGTTTCACGTGAAACATGCGCATTCTCGTAGATCAGGGTTTCCTGCGGCAGCCAGTTCAACCGCCCCCCTGCCCCGACCCGGGCCGTCACCCGGACCTGCGCCGCCGGTCCGGGGCTTGCATAGCCGCGCTCGGCGGTCTGGGTGGTCGCCGTGACTTCGCAACTGCCCGGCACGTCGAGGTGATAGGTCAGCCGATCGCCCCCGGTCAACCCGCCGGATGTGTTCAGAAACACCACCTCGGGCACCGGGCCCGAGACCCGTGGCAGCATGGCCTTGGCAGACCCGGACTGTTGCAACGTGGCCAGCCGTGCCACGCCATCGCGACAGACAAAACCGACCGAGGCCGCGCCCCGGCTGCGTTGCAACTGGTTGATCGGGTTGCTGTCGAGCATCGTCCCTCCGACGGTCAGGTTTGCGGGGGGTTCGGCGCAGCTCAACCGCGAAGCCGGATTTCACCGGGCTTCACCGGCTCAGGTCGCGGTATTCGCCGGTTCCTTGGGCGGGTTGCTCAGCGAACAGGCAGACAGACGCAGATAATGGGGCAGAGCCGCCTCAACCAGCGCCTGGTCTTTCGCAGAAAGATCGGGCAGCGGGCCTTCGGGGTCTTCGAAGCCGGTCGAAGCATGGACGGCGTTGTACCAATGTGGTGCCCAGATGCCGTCATGGCTCTTGGGGCCGGCGGGCCATCGGAGCATCGACGGGGTGTAAGGAATGTCCAGCGCCGCGCATAGCCCCGCGAGCGCCGCCCCCGGATTGGCCAGGATGTCGGCAGAGTCGACGACCGGGGGGGGCGCGCCGAACCTCTGACAGACCTCATCAAACAGCTCGGCCTGCTGGACGAAGCCGATGTCGGCCAGTGTGGGGGCTTCCCGCTTGCGGGCATAGCTCGCAACCACGCGGGCAGGATGGCGGATCAGGAAGACGTTTGTCAGCCCGCCCAGAAACCCGCGATCAAAGGCCGGGATCAGGTGGAGCGTCATATGCTTTTGATAATAAATCGCTTTCCCTTCCGGCACCGGCCCCACGCACTGCGCCGCCACGGCTGCCGCATCCCGCAGGCCCGCCGCGATCACCGCGTTCCGCATCGGATGGTCGATGCCGGTGGCCGCCAGATACGCCGCATAGAACGGCTCGTCCCAGACCGCGCAGTCGCCCCGCGCGGCAAAGGCATACATCAGCGCTGTCGACAGATTGCGCGGGCCGGACCACATGGCGATGCGTTTCACGGCAACTCTCCCGGTTTCCCGCTCCAGAACCCCTTGCGACGCAGTCATGCGCCGACCAGCGCCTTGTAAAGACTGCGCAGCCGTTCTGTCACCGGCCCTATTCCACCGCTGCCGATCACCCGCCCGTCGATCATGCCGACCGGGGTCTGCGCGCCGAACGTGCCGGTCAGGAAAGCCTCGTCGGCGCCATAGGTATCGACCAGGCTGAAGTTCCGTTCGAACACCGGAATGCCGTTGGCGCGGCACAGATCGATCACCTTGCCGCGCGTGATGCCGTTCATGCAGTAATCCCCGGTCGAGGTCCAAACCTGCCCCTTGCGGACGATGAAGAAATTGCACGCGTTGGTCGTGTTGACGAACCCGTGCACGTCCAGCATCAGCGCCTCATCCGCCCCGGCCTTTTCGGCCGCGATGCAGGCCAGGATGCAGTTCAGCTTGCTGTGCGAGTTCAGCTTGGGGTCCTGCGTCATCGGCAGCCCGCGCAGATGCGGGACAGTGGCGAGGCGGATCGGGCGGGGCAGCTTTTGCCGCGAGTGTTCCATGATGATCACCATGGTCGGGCCGCGCTGCGACAGTTTGGGATGCTGGAAGGGTCGGGTTTTCGGGCCGCGTGTCACCATCAGGCGGGCGTGGGCGTCGGTGGTCATGCCGTTGGCCTGTTGGGTGTCCAGCACCGCCTGCGCCACCTGGGCGGGCGTTCTTCCGATGTCGAGGTCGATGGCCGTGGCCGCCTCGAACAGCCGGTCCAGATGTTCGTCAAGAAAGCTCCAGCGGTTGTTGTAAAGCCGGATGCCCTCCCACACGCCATCCCCCAGCATGAAACCGCTGTCATAGACCGAGACCGTGGCCTGGGCTTTGGGCACCAGGGCCCCGTTGACCCAGATCAGGAGCGCCTCGTTGCGGGCGTCTTCTTCGGCTTGGTGGGTGGACATCGCATCGGTCATGAAAGCCTCCGGCATCTTCGGCACGTTAGGCCAGCGGCGGGTCAGGGTGAAGGGGTTGCATCACCGCTGCGTGACCACACGTCGCGGTGAGTGGACCGCAGAGCGGCTTGGGCGCATGGTTTGCGATGTGGTGGGGGAGGTTCCGATGATCCGTGTGGTGGTTGCGCTGGTGCTTGCTTTGACGGCCGGGGTTGCCCGCGCCGAAACGGCGATTGTCGCCGGGGGGTGCTTTTGGTGCGTCGAGGCGGACTTCGAAGCCGTGCCGGGGGTGAGCGACGTGGTTTCGGGCTACACCGGTGGCGCTTCGCCGAACCCGACTTACGAGGGCCACGAAGGCCATTACGAGGCGGTCAGGATCACGTTTGACCCGAGCCGTGTCAGCTATGCCGATCTGATCGCGAAGTTTCTGCGGTCGGTCGATGTCACGGACGCAGGCGGGCAATTCTGCGACCGGGGCTCGGCCTATCGCACTGCGATCTTCGCGGACGGGGCCGAGCAGACTGCGGTGGCGAAGGCGGCGGTGGCGCAAGCCGAACAGGTGCTGGGGCGCAAGGTGGTCACACCGGTGCTGCCCGCCCGCGCCTTCTGGCTCGCCGAGGCTTATCATCAGGATTATCATAGGGGCAGCGCCATCGTCCTGACCCGCGCCGGACCCAAGAAGCAGTCGAACGCCTACAAGTTCTACCGGCAAGCCTGCGGTCGCGATGCCAGGGTGAAGGCGTTGTGGGGGGACGAGGCGGCCTTCGCCAGGTAAGCTCCGCAGGAAGGCTGAGCGACTCGGCTTGCCGGAATGGCCCGGGTGTGTTTTCATGACGGCGATTTTTTGCACGACCTTTTTTTGCGGAGCCCGCCATGAAGCAGAGCATTTCCTTTGCACGATTCGATGCAGAGCTGGATACCGATGTTTGTGATGCGTATAACAACGCCGATCTGACGCTGACGCTGCGTTTGGGGTTCATCCAGGTGAACCCGCCGGGCGGGGCGGCGACCGGCACTTATCACGATTACGGTCGCGCTACGGCCCCCACGCGGGACATCATCCGATGGACCGCCGAGTCCTGGCTCGCGTGGAAGACGAATTTCGTGACCTCGGCGCAGCAATTCTGGACCGGCAAGTTCTGGCTGGTCAATGATGCCGGGCTGTTTTCCTACCGGGTCGGCACGACGACCTTCGTGCCGAACATCTATTGCAAGCTGAAGATCGTGGCCAGCGACGGGGCGGCAGGAACGCATCATGCCATCGAAGTGGTGCGACTGGCCGCGTCCGAGACGTGGTTCGGCTCGCATGAGCGGCTTTACGACAGCCGCGACACCAATTCGGTGCAGAAGGCGACCGACAGCCACGGCCGCGCGGTGATGCAGCGGGCGCATGTGCATGAGGTGGGGCATCTTCTGGGGCTCGACCATGTCGATGTCGGGCAGCCGCATTGCCCCGCCGCTGGCGACACCAACGCCGGGCAATGCTATGGCGTGTCGGATCATTCGATGCATTCGGTCATGGGGTCGGGCATGCAGATCCGGCTCGACAACGCAGCGCCCTGGCGCAATGCCATCCGTGGCCACGCCATGTTGCACGTGATGCAGGGCGGGGCGGCGGCGACAACCGATCTGTTCACGCCGTTTTCGCGGCTTTTCGCGTTTCCGACGCATTTGCTGGCCTCGTGGCCTGCCAAGATGACCCGGCACTACCCGCGCACGCTCGACGAGGCGCAACGGGGCGTCAATATCACGTCGCGCCTCACGCGGGCCGCAGCATGACGGGACGCGCGCTTGCCGGGGCAGCGTTCGCCTTGGCCTTCGTCGCGGCGGTCTGGGTGACGGATCTGGGATTTGCCGAAGGCACTGGGGCCGCGAGCCCGATGATGACAAGGGAATGCAAGATGGATGCTCTGGAGAGATCGGCCTGCGTGATCGAAATGATCCTGAAGGATGTTCGCGACACCTATCCGCTGTCGGCGGGGGGCGGGATCGGGTCGATCCGGCAACTGTCCACCACCCGATATGCGATCGAGCTGCTGCGCGAGGAGCATGCCGATGTCTTCACCTATGAGGTGGAGTTCGACGCGGATCAGGTGCGGATCGTCGGCAAATCGGGGGGCTGAGGCGGGGGCGGCTTCACTTGCCGCTTTCCGGGCCGCAGCCGCTTTTGTAGGGTCGGCTCCGCAGAGGGGGCCCGATGACCGACGACCATGTTTCGCCGATGATGGCGCAGTATCTGGACATCAAGGCGCGCACGCCGGGCGCGTTGCTGTTTTACCGGATGGGCGATTTCTACGAGATGTTCTTTGATGATGCCGTCGCGGCGGCGGCGGCCCTGGACATCGCGCTGACCAAACGCGGGCTGCATCAGGGGGCGGATATCCCGATGTGCGGGGTGCCGGTGCATGCGGCCGAAGGCTATCTGCTGAGCCTGATCCGCAAGGGGTTCCGGGTGGCTATTGCCGAACAGATGGAGGACCCGGCCGACGCCAGAAAGCGCGGGTCGAAATCGGTGGTCCGGCGCGACGTGGTCCGGCTGGTCACCCCCGGCACGCTGACCGAGGATGCGCTGCTGGAGCCGCGCCGCAACAACTATCTGGCGGCTTTCGCCGAGGTGCGCGACGCGGCGGCGCTGGCCTGGGTCGATATCTCGACGGGCGAGATGCGGGTGATGGCCTGCCCGTTGGCCGGTTTGACTGCGGCCCTGGCACGGCTGGCACCGCGCGAGCTGCTGCTGGCCGAGGGGCGCGACCGCGATCTGTCGGCACTTGGCGCCGATGTCGGGGCGGCGGTGACGGCGCTGGCGCGGGGCAGTTTCGAGTCGGTCGGGGCCGAGAAGCGGCTGTGCGGGCTGTGGGGCGTGGCCACGCTGGAAAGCTTCGGCACCTTCGGACGTGCGGAGATGTCGGCGATGGGGGCGCTGGTCGACTATCTGGACCTGACGCAGCGCGGGCGGTTGCCGCTGTTGCAGCCGCCGTTGCGGGAGATGTCGGGGGGCGCGATGCAGATCGATGCCGCCACCCGGCGCAATCTGGAACTGACCGGCACCATGACGGGGGCGCGCGACGGCTCACTGCTGTCGGTGGTCGACCGGACGGTGACAGCGGCAGGGGCACGGCTGCTGGACCGGCGACTGTCCAGCCCGTCGACCGATGTGGCGCTGATCGAGAGGCGGCTGGAAGCGGTGCGGTTTCTGAGCCGGCAGAACCCGCTGCGTGAGGCGCTGCGTGGCGTGCTGCGCCGGGTGCCGGACATCGACCGTGCGCTGTCGCGGCTGGCGATGGACCGGGGCGGGCCGCGCGATCTGGCGGCGATCCGGGCCGGTCTGGCGGCGTGCGATGCCTTGCAGCCGGGCGAGGGGTTGCCCCAGGTGCTGGCCGAGGCGATGGCAGCCTTGCGCGGGCATGGCGCGCTGGTCGACCTGCTGGACCGCGCTCTGGTCGCCGAGCCACCGCTGCTTGCGCGGGACGGCGGGTTTGTGGCGACCGGGTTCGACGCCGACCTCGACGAAACGCGCGCCCTGCGGGACGAGGGGCGCGGGGTGATCGCCGCGATGCAGGCCGAGTATGTGGCGGTCACCGGCATCGCGAGCCTGAAGGTCAAGCACAACAACGTCCTGGGCTACTTCATCGAAGTGACGGCGACGCATGAAGACCGGATGCGGGCGTTGTCCGACACCTTCATCCACCGGCAGACCACCGCAGGGCAAGTGCGGTTCACCACGCTGCCGCTGTCCGAGCTGGAAACCCGGATCCTGAATGCAGGGAACCACGCGATCGAAATCGAGAAGCGGCACTTTGCTGCGCTGCGGGCGGCGATCCTCGACCGGGCTGCGTCGATCTCGGTCACGGCGAGAGGATTGGCGGAGCTGGATCTGCAGGCCGGGCTGGCCGATCTGGCGGTGGGGGAGGGCTGGGTGGAGCCGGTCATCGATGGATCGACCCGGTTCGAGGTGACGGGCGGGCGGCATCCGGTGGTGGAACAGGCGCTGCGGCGGGCGGGGGCCGGTTTTGTCGGCAACGATTGCGTGCTGACCGATGGGCCGACACCGGCGATCTGGCTGCTGACCGGGCCGAACATGGGGGGCAAATCGACCTTCCTGCGGCAGAACGCGCTGATCGCCGTCCTCGCGCAGGCAGGATCCTTCGTGCCGGCTGCGGCAGCGCGGATCGGCGTGGTCAGCCAGGTGTTCAGCCGGGTGGGGGCGTCGGACGATCTGGCGCGGGGGCGGTCCACCTTCATGGTGGAAATGGTCGAGACTGCGGCGATCCTGAACCAGGCGGATGCGCGGGCGTTGGTGATCCTTGACGAGATCGGGCGGGGAACCGCGACCTACGACGGGCTGTCGATTGCCTGGGCCGTGCTGGAGCATCTGCACGACGTCAACCGCTGCCGGGCGCTGTTCGCCACGCATTACCACGAGATGACGGCCCTGGCCGGAAAACTGCCAGGGGTTCGCAACGCCACGGTGGCGGTGAAGGAATGGGAAGGCGACGTGATCTTTCTGCACGAGGTGCGCGAGGGGGCCGCCGATCGCAGCTATGGTGTGCAGGTGGCGCGGCTGGCGGGGCTGCCGGCGGCGGTGATCGAGCGGGCCCGCGTCGTGCTGGATGCGCTGGAACATGGCGAGCGGTCGGGAAAGCGGCAGAAAACGTTGATCGACGATCTGCCCCTGTTCCGGGCGGCACCGGTTGCGCCGAAGCCGGTGGTCACGCCATCGGCAGTGGAGGCGCGGCTGCGCGCTGTGTCGCCAGACGATCTGACCCCGATGCAGGCCCTGAAGCTGGTCTACGACCTGCGCGAGGCTCTCGAGGGTTGACCGGAGGCCTGACGGTTTGTCCGAAACCGGCTGCGGGGTCCGGGGGCAGACGGCCCCCGGCCCGTCCGCGCCGTCAACCGTGGCTGTTGGACGACACCCCGACCTGGGCGGGGCGCAACAGGCGGTCGTGCAGCAGGAAGCCTTCGGTCATCACCTGGATGATCTGGCCGGCCTTGGTGCCGGGCAGTGGTGCCTCGAACATCGCGGAATGCAGTTGCGGGTCGAACAGATCGCCCACGGCGGGCGAGATCGGCTTTACACCATGTTTGGTCATCACGTTGGTCAATTCGCGCAGGGTCAGGTCGACACCTTCGATCAGCGCGGCGGCCTGCGTGCGGATCTCGTCGGGAACCGCATCGAGCGCCCGCTTGAGGTTGTCATAGACCGGCAGCAGATCGCGGGCGAGTTTCGAGCCGCCATATTGCTCGGCCTCGCGGCGGTCGCGGTCACTGCGTTTGCGGGCATTTTCGGCATCGGCCAGCGCCCGCATGAAGCGGTCCCGCAGATCGTCGCGTTCGGCCCGCAACGCTTCGAGGTCTTCGGCCGAGATGAACTCTTCGAAGTCTTCCAGATCGGGCCCGTGTTCAGGTCCATCTGCGGGCGGGAGGGTATCTTGCGCCATGGCGGCATCCTTTTGCTGTCGGCATCACCCCTTGCCGCGTTCGGAAACGATCCGACCGACAAGTTGCGCCGTGTAGTTCACGATCGGCACGATTCGGCCATAGTTCAGCCGGGTCGGACCGATCACCCCCACGGCGCCGATGATCTTTCGATCTGCGTTCATATAGGGAGACACCACCAGAGAGGAACCCGAAAGTGAGAAAAGCTTGTTCTCGGAGCCGATAAAAATGCGCACCCCTTCACCGCTTTCGGTGAGTTCGAGGAAATCGGCGATGTCGCGTTTGCGCTCGAGGTCATCGAACAGGCTGCGGATGCGCTCGAGATTGGCCGAATCGCCCGCCTCGTCGATCAGGTTGGCCCGACCGCGCACGATCAGGCGTTCCGAGCGTTCGCCGCCGTTTTCCCAGACGGCAAGCCCGCTTTGCACCAGCGCCGTCGCCAGCGAATCGATCTCCAGCCTGCGGGCGGCGATGTCGGACCCGATGGTGCGACGCAGGTCGGACAGGGTCTTGCCTTCCGCGAGCGCGTTCAGGAAATTGGCCGCTTCGCGCATCGAAGAAGGGGTCTGACCGGGGGGTGGAACGAACAGCCGGTTCTCGACCTGGCCATTTGCCAGCACCAGCACCACGAGCGCCCGGTCGGGGGCGAGGCTGACGAACTCGATGTGGCGGATCGGCGCTTCGGTCTTCGGCGCCAGAACCAGGCTTGCCCCGCGGGTGATGCCCGACAGGGTGGCCCCGACCTGGTCGAGCAGCGATGTCACGTCCTGATCGTTCGAACTGCGGGTCGCGTCGATCTTTTCGCGGTCGACGTCATCGACGGTGCCCATTTCCAGCAGGCCGTCGACGAACATCCGCAGGCCGAGCTGGGTCGGGATGCGGCCGGCCGAGACATGCGGGCTGTCCAGCAGACCGAGGTGTTCGAGGTCCTGCATGACGTTGCGGATGGTGGCTGCCGACAGCTTTTCGGTCATGCTGCGGGTCAGGGTGCGGGAGCCGACCGGGTCGCCGGAGCTCAGATACCCTTCGACGACGCGACGAAACACCTCTCGGGATCGATCGCTCATCTCGGAAAACAGGCTGTTGGCGTCGGTCATGGCGGGTGTCCTGTCAAACCGAAGTTTAGGAAGACCGGAGGGGAGGCGTCAATGACGGATTGGGCTGCGGCGCGGGGTTGCATCTTGGGCTGTGCCTTGCGTATCTGGCCGAAACAACGGCAAGGATGATGATATGCGACCCTCTGGCAGACAATTGGGCGAAATGCGCGCGGTTTCGATGGAAACCGGCGTGATGAAACATGCCGAAGGGTCTTGTCTGATCAAGATGGGCGAGACGCAGGTGTTATGCTCTGCCACCATCGAAGACAAGGCTCCGCCGTTTCTGAAAGGGACCGGGCTGGGCTGGGTGACGGCGGAATACGGCATGTTGCCGCGCGCCACCAACAGCCGCAACCGGCGCGAGGCGGCGGCAGGCAAGCAATCGGGCCGGACGCAGGAAATCCAGCGGCTGATCGGGCGGGCGCTGCGGGCCGGGGTGGATCGATCGGCCTTGGGCGAACGGCAGATCGTGATCGATTGCGATGTGCTGCAGGCGGATGGCGGCACCCGCTGTGCGTCGATCACCGGGGGTTGGGTGGCCTTGCGGATCGCCTTCGATGCCTTGCTGAAATCCGGGGCGATCGTCAGCGATCCGATGATCGACCACGTCGCGGCGGTGTCTTGCGGGATTTATGCCGGTCAGCAGGTTCTGGACCTCGATTATGCAGAAGATTCCGCCGCCGGGACGGATGCGAACTTCATCCTGACCGGGCGCGGCCGAATGATCGAAGTCCAGATGTCGGCGGAGGGAGCGACGTTTTCGCGGGCCGAGATGCTGGGGCTGCTGGACCTGGCAGAAGCGGGGTCGGCGCAGCTTGTGGCGGCGCAGAAGGCCGCTTTGGGGCGGGCGTGATGGGGGGGGGTGTCGGGCCAACGCTGGTGATCGCGACCCACAATCGCGGCAAGCAAGAGGAGATCGCGGATCTGCTGCGCGCGCATCCGGTGACGCTGCTGTATGCTCCGGACCTGGGTCTGACAGAGCCCGAGGAGACAGAGGACAGTTTCGTGGGCAATGCCCGGATCAAGGCGCATGCGGCCGCGCGGGCCTCCGGGTTGCCGGCGCTGGCCGACGATTCGGGGCTGTGCGTCGACGCGCTGGCGGGGGCTCCGGGGGTTCATACGGCAGACTGGGCGGAAACGCCGCAGGGACGCGATTTCGGCCTTGCCATGGAACGGGTCCGGAAGGAGCTGGAGGCGGAAGCGGCACCGCCGCCGTGGCGCGCGCAGTTTCGCTGCACCCTGGTGCTGGCCTGGCCAGATGGCAGCGACCGGGTGTTCGAAGGCGAGATGGCCGGGCACCTGGTCTGGCCGGTCCGGGGCGCGCTTGGGCATGGGTTCGATCCGATGTTCCAGCCGGACGGGCATGTGGAGACCTGCGGCGAGATGGATCGTTGGGTCAAGAACCGGATCAGCCATCGCGGTCTGGCCTTTGCGAAACTGCTGGAGGAGTGTTTCACGTGAAACATATATCAACGGGGTCGGTGTTCGAGGCGACGATGGGATACAGCCGGGCCGTGGTCAAAGGCGGCTGGTGTTTCGTCTCGGGGGTGACCGGTTACGACTATGCCACGATGGAAATGCCGTTTGGCGTCGCGGCGCAGGCGCGCAACTGCTTTTCCACGATCGACGACGTCTTGCGGCAGGCCGGTTTCTCGCGCGACGATATCGTGCGGGTGCAGTATACGGTCGTCAGCGCCGATCTGGTGGCCGAGCTTGTGCCGGTTCTGGGCGAGGTGCTGGGTCAGGTCCGGCCGGCGGCAACCATGGTGGTCGCCGGGCTGATCCGCCCGGAAATGCTGGTCGAGATTGAAGTGACGGCCTTCAAGGGCTGACCGGAACGAAAGGCTGCGGGTTTGGAAGATTGGCAGCACGGCGGGTTCGGTCTGTATTTGCACTGGCCGTTCTGCGAGTCGAAATGCCCCTATTGCGACTTCAACAGCCATGTTTCCGCGTCGATCGATCAGGCCAGGTGGGCGCGGGCGTATCTGGCCGAGATTGACCGGGTCGGTTCTTTGACGCGAGGCCGGGTCCTCGGAACAGTCTATTTCGGCGGGGGCACGCCGTCCCTGATGGACGCCGACACGGTTGCCACACTTCTGGACCGGGTGCGGGCCACCTGGCCGATGGTGAACGATCCCGAGATCACGCTGGAGGCCAATCCGGGATCCGTGGAGGTCGGCCGGTTTCGCGCCTATCGGCAGGCGGGTGTGACCCGGGTGTCTATGGGGGTTCAGGCGCTGAACGATGCCGATCTGCGCCGCTTGGGGCGGCGGCATTCGGTGGCGGATGCCCGCACGGCCTTCGACGTCGCGCGCGCGCAGTTCAACCGGGTCAGCTTTGATCTGATCTACGGGCGGCAGGATCAGTCGCTGGACGCTTGGCGTTGCGAATTGCAGGTGGCGCTCGACATGGCGGTGGACCATCTTTCGCTCTACCAACTGACGATCGAGGCCGGAACCGCATTCGGTGACCGGTTTGCCAAAGGCGGCCTGCGCGGCCTGCCGACCGAGGATCTGGCGGCGGACCTTTACGAGGTCACGCAGGAATTGTGCGGAGCAGCCGGGTTGGCGGCCTACGAAGTGTCGAACCATGCGGCAGAGGGGGCCGAATCGCGGCATAATCTGCTGTATTGGCGCGCGGGGGATTACATCGGGATCGGTCCGGGGGCGCATGGTCGCCTGAGTCTTGATGGAACGCGATGGGCCACCGAATGCCCCAAGGCTCCGGGGGCTTGGCTGCAGGTGGTTGAACGGACGGGCGACGGCTCGCTCCCCCCGGTTGCCCTGAGCGGTGAGGATCGGGCGCAGGAATACATGCTGATGGGACTGCGGCTGACCGAAGGGCTGTCGCTGATCCGGCTCGCCGAGATGGCGGGGGCGGAATTGTCTGCGTCCAAGCTCGATCCCTTGATCGATCTGGGGCTGCTGAGACGCGACGCCGACCGGTTGCGCACGACGCCCGCGGGCCGGATGGTGTTGAACGGCGTGCTGCGGGCGCTGGTCTGAACGGTCTTCAGACCGCGAGGTCGCGCGGGATCAGCGACAGGGCGGTACACAGCAGATCGAGATCGGCGAGGGTGCGGTAACGGATGCTGACCTGACCGGACTCGCCGTCCGGAGAATGGTCGATCCGTACCAGCATGTTCAGGTTGGACGACAGGTCTGCCTCCAGAGCACGGGTGTCTGCGTCCTTCTCGAACTTTCCGGGCTTGGTGGCGCGGGCCTTCGCCTTGGACTCGGCGGAGTCTTTCATCAGTTTTTCGGTCTCGCGCACCGACAAGCCGCGATTGATCACCTGCCGGGCCAGTTCCGATGGATTCGGGCTGGCGATCAGCGCGCGCGCGTGGCCAGCCGAAAGACTGCCGTTGCGCACGCAGGCCTGCACATCGGCGGGCAAGGTCAGCAGGCGCAGCAGGTTGGCGATGTGACTGCGGCTGCGCGACAGGGCCTCGGCCATCTTTTCCTGCGTGTGGCCGAAGCGGTCCATCAACTGGCGATACGCGAGGGCTTCCTCGATGGCGTTCAGGTCGGCACGCTGGATATTTTCGATGATCGCAATCTCGATCACTTCCAGGTCGTCGAATTCCCGCACGATCACCGGCAGTTGGTGAAGCCCGGCAAGCTGCGCGGCCCGCCAGCGGCGTTCTCCGGCCACAATCTCGAACCGGTCGGTGCCCGGAATGGCGCGCACGATCAGCGGCTGGATGACGCCTTTCTGGCGCAGCGAATCCGCAAGCTCCTGCAGCGCGCCTGCGGCAAAATCCCGGCGTGGCTGGTTGGGGTTCGGCACGATGTTTTCCACCGGAACCAGATGATCCGCCTGACGCGCCGGGCCGGCCTCTGCGCTCTCTAGTCTGACATCGGCCATCAGGGCTGACAGGCCCCGCCCGAGGCCGCGACGCTCCGGTTTCTTTTCCATCAGTTAACCGTCTCCTTCCGACGTCCGGCCAGCGGGTGCCGGGCGATGATTTCTGTGGCAAGGCTGCGGTAGGCTTCGCTGCCTTTGGACAGGCTGTCGTATTGCAGAACCGGCAGGGCAAAGGACGGCGCCTCGCTGACCCTGACATTGCGCGGCACCGTCGTGCGGAACACCAGATCCCCCAACGTCTCGCGTGCATCGTTTTCGACCTGCTGGGACAGCCGGTTGCGACTGTCGACCATTGTCATCACCACGCCTTCGATCCGCAGGTCGGGGTTTGCCGATTGTCGAACGTCCCGCAGGGTCAGCATCAGTTGTGACAAGCCTTCGAGAGCGAAGAATTCGGCCTGCAACGGGACCAGGACGGAATGGCTGGACACCAGCGCATTGACCGTCAAAAGGCTCAGCGACGGGGGGCAATCGATCAGGATGAAGTCGAGCGCATAGGCATCGATCGCGGGTTGCCGCAGGACATCATGGAGCAGAAAGCTGCGCTTTTCATTGGCAACAAGGTCCATGTCCGCCGAGGCGAGATCGGCGTTTGCCGGGCAGATCAGCAATCCTGCGATCGCCGTCTTTCGGACAACATCCTGCAGGGCCGCTTCCTCGATCAGCAGGTCGTAGGTGGTCATCGCCCGATCCTCGACCGAGACGCCAAGCCCCGTGGAGGCGTTGCCTTGCGGGTCGAGGTCCACCAGCAGAACGCGCGCGCCGAGTTCGACCAATCCGGCGGCAAGGTTGATCGCGGTCGTCGTCTTGCCGACGCCGCCCTTCTGGTTGGTGATGGCGATGATCCTGGGGTTGCTGGTGCGGGTCGGATCAGACATGGCGCAGGTCCGTCAGCTCCAGAATCGTGGCCTCGGCCTCCAGTCTGCTGATGTGCCGGGTCAGGGTGAAGGCCCAATGCCTACGTGCTTCGGCGATTTCGGCTTCGGCCCGGGATCCTTTGGCAAACAGGGCGACGCCCCCCGGTCGCAGATGCCTCGCGGCATAGCCGCACAGCACGCTCAGGGGTGCGACGGCGCGCGCTGTCACGACGTCGGCATTCTGCGGCGGCATCGCCTCGATCCGCTGAACCAGCACCGTCGCCGACAGATCGAGGCGACGGATCGCTTCGGACAGGAACGTAGCCTTGCGTTGATCCGATTCAACCAGAGTGACTGCAAGATGCGGTGCTGCGTCGCGCGCAAGGATGGCCAGAACAAGACCGGGAAACCCGCCACCGCTGCCCAGATCGGTCAGCCGGCTAGCGGTATCGGGAATCAGCGGAAAAAGCTGCGCGGAATCGAAAACATGGCGATCCCAGATCTGCGCAACAGAGGGTTTCGACACCAGATTGATTGCCGGGGTCCACTTTTCTACCAGGGCCACGAAGTCGATCAGGCGGTCCAATGTTTCACGTGAAACAGTCAACCAGTCCGGAACCGCCGAAAGCGCCGTCTCCATCACGATGCCGCCCGCTGTCTGCGCGACTTGCGCAGATGCGCCAACAACAGCAGCAATGCCGCCGGAGTCATCCCCTCGATCCGCCCCGCCTGTTCCAGCGTGTCGGGACGCCGAAGCGTCAGCTTGACCCGCAATTCATTCGAAAGACCCGAGATCGCGGCATAATCGAAGTCCCGGTCGATCACCACATGTTCGCTGCGCTGCAACACGGCGATCTCGTTGCTTTGCCGGTCAAGATACTGCGCATAGAGCGCATCGCGCGCCACCTGCGCACAAATCTCGGGGTCTTCTGCCTGCAGCCCCGGCACCATCGGCCAGAGTTGCGACAGATCGACATCCGGAAACGCCAGCACCTGAAACGCCGTCCTGCGCGCGCCATCCTCGCTGACCGGCACGCCCGCAGCCCGCAACGCCGCCGCACTGAGAACCGACGATTCCAGCAGCGCCCGAACCCCCTTCAGCCGCGCCTCTTTCGCCTCGAACGTCCGCGCCCGATCGTCGGAGACAAGGCCGACTTCGATCCCCTTGGGTGTCAGCCTCTGATCCGCATTGTCCGCGCGCAACGCCAACCGGAATTCGGCCCGGGATGTGAACATCCGGTATGGCTCTGTCACGCCCCGCGTCACCAGATCGTCGATCATCACGCCGATGTAGCTTTCGGACCTGCTCGGCACCAGTGGCACCGTGTTCAGCGCCAGTGCCGCCGCATTGGCTCCGGCCACCAACCCCTGTGCAGCGGCCTCCTCATATCCGGTCGTCCCGTTGATCTGACCGGCATAGAACAAGCCGGGCAAGCTGCGGACCTCCAGCGCCATCGTCAAACCGCGCGGGTCGAAGAAGTCATACTCGATGGCATAACCGGCCTGCAGGATCGTCACCTGTTCCAAGCCCCGGATCGTGCGGACGTAAGCCGCCTGAACCTCGGCGGGCAGCGAGGTCGAGATGCCGTTGGGATAGACCGTCGGATCGTCCAGACCCTCGGGCTCCAGGAACACCTGATGGCCGGTCTTGTCCGCAAACCGAACCACCTTGTCCTCGATCGACGGGCAATAGCGCGGCCCGACGCCGTCGATATGGCCGCCATACATCGCCGACCGGTCGAGGTTGCGACGCACGATGTCGTGTGTCGCCTCGTTGGTATGGGTGATCCCGCACGCGATCTGCCGCACTTCCGTCTTGCGGTTCAGGAACGAGAACATCACCGGGTCCTCGTCGCCCGGCTGGCTCTCCAGCCGATCCCAGTCGATGGTCCGGCCATCCAGACGTGGCGGCGTCCCGGTCTTGAGCCGACCGCGCACCAGATCAAGCGAGGCCAGCCGGTCAGCCAGCCGCACCGACGCGCGGTCGCCGACCCGCCCTCCCGCCCGACGCTGGTCACCTTCGTGCATCATGCCGTTCAGGAACGTCCCGGCCGTCAGAACCACCGCAGACGCCCCGATCCGGGTGCCATCCGCCAGCTCCAGCCCGTACACCCTGCCATCCTGCAGGATCAGGTCGACGACTTCGCCCTCGACGATGTCCAGTCCCCGACAGCGGTTGAGCAAGCTTTGCACGGCGGCACGATAGAGCTTCCGGTCAGCCTGCGCGCGCGGCCCCTGCACGGCCGGCCCCTTGCGCCGGTTCAGAAGACGGAACTGGATGCCGGCCGCATCCGCCGCCCGCGCCATGATCCCGTCCAACGCGTCGATCTCGCGCACCAGATGGCCTTTGCCGAGGCCTCCGATCGCCGGATTGCACGACATCACCCCGATCCCGTCACGGCGCAGTGTCACCAGAACCACCTGCGCGCCCCGGCGTGCCGCCGCCGCCGCCGCTTCTGCCCCGGCATGCCCGCCACCGATCACCGCCACATCATAATGTTTCACGTGAAACATCCTTACTTCCCGATACAGAAACTGGCGAAGATCTCGTCCAGCAACACCTCGACGTCAACCCGCCCGACGAGCCCATCCAGCGCGCGGATCGCCGTCCATACGTCGGCCGCCACCAGCTCGATCCGGCCAGACCCCTTGTCTACCTCAGCCCGCGCCGATTCCATAGCCTCGATTGCCTTTTCCAGCGCCAAACGATGCCGCAACCGCGTTGCCGTTCCGGTCGAGGCCACCCGCCTGCCCAACTCCGCCCCGATCCGCCCCACCAGCTCCGCCACCCCGGCACCCGTCATACCCGACACCGCCAACCCCTGCCCCGGCGGTCGCAGGTCCGCTTTGGACAGCACTTCGATATCGCCCGACATCGGCTCCAGCGGCAAGGTTTCACCTGGCTGCTCCCGCAGGAACACCCGCAGATCGGCGGCGCGGGCCCGCTCGATCCCGCGATCGATCCCGATCCGCTCGACCTCATCTGCCCCCGCCCGCAGCCCCGCAGTATCCAGCACCGTCACCGGCAACCCGCCAAGGTCCATCCGCACTTCGATCACATCCCGCGTGGTTCCCGCAACCGTCGAGGTGATCGCCGCCTCCCGCCCTGCCAGCGCATTCAACAGGGTGGACTTGCCCACGTTTGGCGCGCCCACGATGGCCACCTCGAACCCGTCGCGCACCCGCTCGGCGATGAACGACCCCGCCACATCCGCGCGCAACTCCGCGATCAGACCGTCAAGCAACCGGCCGACCTCGGGCCGCACATCCACCGGCACATCCTCATCCGCGAAATCGATCGTGGCCTCAATCAGCGCCCCCGCACGGATCAACCGTTGCCGCCACCCCTCGGCCCGCCGCCCGATCGCGCCTGACAGCACCCGCTGCGCCTGACGCCGTTGCGCTTCGGTTTCCGCATCGATCAGATCGGCCAGCCCCTCGATCTGCGCCAGATCCAGCAGACCATTCTCCAAGGCCCGCCGAGTGAACTCGCCCGGTTCGGCCATCCGCACCCCCGGCTGCTGCGCCAACGCCTGCAGCACCGCCCCCACCACCGCGACCGATCCGTGCAGATGCAGCTCTGCCACGGTCTCCCCGGTGAAACTCGCCCCTTCGACAAACAACAGGACCAGCGCCTCGTCCAGCACTTCGCCCTGCCAGGTCAGTCGCCTCAGCCCGGCCTGCCGCACTGCGGGCAAGCCACCGCACAGCACCCCGGCCGCCCGGTGCGCCGCCGGGCCGGACAGGCGCACCACAGCGACGCCGGCCTTGCCACGCGCCGTTGCCAACGCAAAGATCGTGTCCATTCCGAACACTCCCGGCCAGAGCCCGTCAGCTGTTCATCGAGTCGAAGAATTCGCTGTTCGTCTTGGTCTGCCGCAACTTCGACAGCAGGAACTCGATGGCATCCGTCGTCCCCATCGGGTTCAGAATCCGCCGCAGCACATACATCTTTGACAGATCGACCTTCTCGACCAGCAGGTCTTCCTTGCGCGTGCCCGATTTCAGGATGTCGATCGCCGGGAACACCCGCTTGTCGGCAACCTTGCGGTCCAGCACGATCTCGCTGTTGCCGGTGCCCTTGAATTCCTCAAAGATCACCTCATCCATCCGGCTGCCGGTATCAATCAGCGCCGTCGCGATGATGGTCAGCGATCCGCCTTCCTCGATGTTCCGCGCCGCGCCAAAGAACCGCTTCGGCCGCTGCAGCGCGTTCGCATCCACACCGCCGGTCAGCACCTTGCCCGATGACGGCACCACCGTGTTGAACGCGCGGCCCAAACGCGTGATGCTGTCCAGAAGGATCACCACATCCCGCTTGTGCTCGACCAGCCGCTTGGCCTTCTCGATCACCATTTCCGCAACCGCCACGTGCCGCGTCGCCGGTTCGTCAAAGGTCGAGGCGACCACCTCCCCCTTCACCGTGCGCTGCATGTCGGTCACTTCCTCGGGCCGCTCGTCGATCAGCAGCACGATCAGATAGCACTCGGGATGGTTCACCGCGATGGAATTGGCGATGTTCTGCAACAGCACAGTCTTGCCTGTGCGCGGCGGCGCCACAATCAACCCCCGCTGGCCTTTCCCGATCGGCGCCACCAGATCGATGATCCGCGCCGAACGGTCCTTGATCGTCGGATCCTCGACTTCCATCTTGAACCGCTCGTCGGGATACAGCGGCGTCAGGTTGTCGAAATGCACCTTGTGGCGGGCCTTTTCCGGATCGTCGAAATTGATCCGCGTCGCCTTGGTCAGGCAGAAATACCGCTCGTTCTCGCGCGGCGCCTGGATGATGCCTTCGATGGTATCCCCGGTGCGCAGGCTGAACTGCCGGATCATCTCGGGGCTGACATAGATATCATCCGGCCCCGACAGATAGTTGGCCGAGGGTGAGCGCAGAAACCCGAACCCGTCCTGCAACACCTCCAGCACCCCGTCGCCGCCGATCTCCCAGCCTTCCTCGGCATGCTCTTTCAGGATCGAGAACATCATCTCGCCCTTGCGCATGCTGGGCGCGTTCTCGATCTCCCATTCCTCGGCCATCGCCAACAATTCGGCGGGCGTCTTGGCTTTCAGGTCGGCAAGGTTAAGCTGTTCGGTCGTCATGGAAAGGTATCCTCGGGAATGCCGACCCGCAGGTCCGCATCATCAATCATGGCAGGGGGATGCGACAGGTCGGACGACCACGCGCCGCCCGAATACCCCCGCTGCCGAGCCGAGTCAATCTCTTCGCGCTCGGCCTTTCCCGCCGGGCCCTCAGAACTTCACGATCACCGACAGCACGATCACCACCATGAGCAGCGTCGGCACCTCGTTCATCAGCCGATACTGCCGCCCGCTCATCCCGTTCTGCCCGGCCACGAACGCCTTGCGCCGCCCGCCCAGCCACATGTGAAACCAGGTCATCGCCAGCACCGACGCCGCTTTCGTCCAGGGCCAGACCGCCGACCAATCGACGATCCCCGGCGTCATCACCAAAGCCAGCCCGCAGATCCAGGTCACGATCATCGACGGGTTCATGATCGCCTTCAGCAGCAACCGCTCCATCTTCTGGAACATCGCATCGGTGGGCGAGCCGGTTTCGACCGCCTCCGTGTGATAGACGTAAAGCCGCGGCAGATAAAACAGCCCCGCCATCCAGGCAATGACCGCCATAACATGCACCGCCTTGACCCAAAGATAGCTCGTCGCCAACAGATCATCCATCCCGCTCTCCTGCCAGTTCTCTTCTTCTTAAAGAAAGAATATTTATAGAATAGATGCTGTAGTAGGGCTTGGGGACAACCGGATTGTCGCATTCCCCCCCAGTTTCATCCCCAGATCCGCAGCGGTGGAAAACCACGGGACCGCCCCGGTGCAATGACCGAAAATGCTCTTGATGGCAAAGACTTGCCGCCTGATTTCCCGTCACGCCCCGACTGTCAACAGCCTGAGGATGATCCGGTTCATCAACACCCCGTCCGTCCTGTTGTCCCTGTGTGGGCAAACCCGCTGCGTTCTTGACAAGCGTCGCCGAAACACGGCCCTTGGGGCGCGCACCCGCGGTCTTCCGCAATATGCCGTCAGGAACAAATCCGGATTGTCCACAACCCTGCCCCCACCCCGTCCGCTGCGGCTCGCCTCGGCATCCGCCATCCGTCTGCGTCTGCTGCAAGCGGCAGGGATCGATGTCAGCGCGACCGCCATCCGCCTCGACGAAGCCGCCCTGCGCGACAGTCTTCTGGCCGAAGGGGCCGGTGCCCGCGATGTCGCCGATGCCCTGGCCGAGATGAAGGCCCGAAAACTGTCCGACCGCGAACCGGCGGCTCTGGTGCTTGGCTGCGATCAGGTGCTCGACTTCAACGGCGAAATCTGGGGCAAACCCGGCTCGCCTGATGCAGCACGGGCACAGCTTTGTGCCCTTCGCGGCCAGACTCACCGCCTTTTGTCGGCGCTTGTGCTATATGACGCGGGGGAGCCTGTCTGGCGTCATGTGGGGGAAGTGCGGTTGACGATGCGGAGCTTCAGTGACGGCTATCTCGACGGCTACCTCGCCCGCAACTGGCCGGACGTTGCGCAGGCGGTGGGCGGCTACCACCTCGAGTCCGAAGGCGCGCGGCTGTTCGACCGGATCGATGGCGACTATTTCACCGTCCTAGGCCTGCCGCTGCTGCCGCTTCTGGGCTATTTGGGCGAGCGGGGGTTCATCGCCGGATGACCGAGTTGCCCCGCATCCCCCTCGCCGGCGTGATCGGTCATCCGATCGCCCACAGCCGCTCGCCCGCCCTGCATGGCTACTGGCTGCGACGCTATGGCCTCAAAGGCCACTACATCCCGATGGATGTCGCGCAATCCGACCTGAGGCTGGTGATGAATACCCTGCCCCGTCTCGGTTTCGTCGGCCTGAACGTCACCATTCCGCACAAGGAAAGCGTCCTCGCGCTGGCCGACGTGATCACCGACCGCGCGGCGTTGATCGGGGCGGCCAACACGCTGATCTTCCGCAAGGATGGCAGGATCCATGCCGACAATACCGATGGCTCCGGCTTCATGGCCAATCTGCGCCAGAATGCCCCGCATTGGCAGCCCAACTCGGGCCCGGCGGCCGTGTTCGGTGCGGGTGGGGCGGCCCGCGCCGTCATTGCGGCGCTGATCGAGGTGGGCGTGCCGGAAATCCGCCTCGCCAACCGCACCCGGCCGAGGGCCGAGGCGTTGCGGTCGGATTACGGGGCCAAGGTGGTGGTCCATGACTGGGTCCAGTCGGCCAACATGATCGACGGGGCCGCGATCGTGGTCAACACCACCTCGCTCGGGATGACCGGCAAGCCCGACTTCCGGGTGCCGCTCGACGCGCTGACCCCAGGCACGCTGGTCACCGATCTGGTCTACACGCCGCTGAAGACCCAGTTCCTGATCGAAGCCGAAGCGGCGGGCTGCCATGTCGTCGACGGGCTGGGCATGCTTTTGCATCAAGCCGCGCCGGGGTTCGAACGCTGGTTCGGTCAGCGCCCCGAGGTGGATGACGCCACCCGCGCCGCCGTTTTGTCGGCATGACGCCGTTCCGTCTGGGCCTGACCGGTTCGATCGGGATGGGAAAATCCACCACGGCGGGATTTTTCGCCGACCACGGCCTGCCGGTCTGGGATGCGGACGCCGCCGTCCATCGCCTCTATGCCGGTCCCGCCGCCGCAACCCTCGCCCCAAATTTCCCCGAGGCTGTCACGACCGGTGCAGTCAATCGGGACGCTCTGAAATCCTGCATCGCCAGTGACCCAACCGCCCTTCCCCTGCTCGAATCCCTGATCCATCCCCTTGTTGCCGCCGACCGCGACACTTTTCTTGCCACCGCCACCGCCGATATCGTGGTGTTCGACATCCCCCTGCTGTTCGAAAAGGGAACGCAAGCGCAGATGGACGCCACGCTGCTGGTCACCGCCCCTGCGGCGTTGCAACGGGCCCGCGTTCTGGCCCGGCCTGGCATGACCGAACAGCAGTTCGAAGCCTTGCTCGCCCGGCAGATGCCCGATGCACAGAAGCGGTCCCTGGCCACCCACATTGTCGAAACCCTGTCCGTCGACGCTACCCGCGCCTATGTCGCCGCGCTGATCGCCCATATCCGGAGCCGCAATGCGTGAGATCGTCCTCGACACCGAAACAACAGGATTCGAGCCGACCGAAGGCCACCGCATCGTCGAGATTGGCGCGGTCGAGCTGTTCAACCACCTGCCCACCGGCAAGACGTGGCACCGATACCTGAACCCGCAACGCCCGATGCCGCCCGAAGCGTTCGAGGTGCATGGCCTCGGCGACGATTTCCTGCGCGACAAGCCGCTGTTCGCTGCCGTCGCGCAGGACTTCCTCACCTTCATCGCCGATGCGCCCCTCGTCATTCACAACGCGGGCTTCGACCTGAAATTCCTGAACGCCGAACTTTCCCGGGCGGGTCATGCCCAGTTGCCGACCGCCCGGGCCATCGATACCCTGATGATCGCCCGGCAGAAATTTCCCGGCTCTCCCGCCTCGCTCGACGCGCTATGCCGCCGCTTTGGTGTCGACAATTCGGGCCGCGAAAAGCACGGCGCGCTGTTGGACAGCGAGATCCTCGCCGAGGTCTACCTTGAACTCGTCGGCGGTCGCCAACCTGATTTCGGGCTGTCGCCCGAACAGCAGCGCAGCAGCCGCGACCCGGCGCAGACCGGGCTTTGGCGTCCGCGTCCCCGACCCGTGCGCCTGCCGCCCCGCCTGACGACCGATGAAGCCGCTGCGCATCAGGCCTTCGTCGCAAAGATCGGTGACGCGGCGATCTGGCTGAAACGCTAAATCAACCGGACCAGCCGCATCGCGTCATAGATCGCGGCGTGGGTGTTGCGCGCCGCCACTGCGTCGCCGATCCGGAACAGCCGGAACCCCGCCGGACCCCCGGTCAGCTCCTGCGGGCGTCCGTCAATCAACGCGTCATGATCGACCGCCCCGAGGTTGACCGACATCGGCTTGAGGTCGAAGTAAACCCCGGCCAGCGGCTGCGTGCCATGGTTCACGACCACCTGATCGTAAACCCCCGTCCGCCGGACCGCCCCGTAATCCGACCCGATAGTTGCCCGGATCTGGTTGCCGTCCCGCTCCGCCCCGATCAACCGATAGGTCACGGTAAAGGTCGTGTCCCGCCCCTGCAGCGCCCGCATGTAGGGCACCAGATTCATCGCCATCACATCCGGTGCGAATGTGCGGTCCGGCGTCATGATCTCCACCCGCGCACCCGCCTCTGCCAGCAGTTGCGCCGCCTGCATCGCCGCGTGGTCTCCCGCATCGTCGTAGAGCAGCACATGCGTCCCGGGCTTCACGTCGCCCGAAAGGATGTCCCAGGCGGACACCGTCAGGTCATTGCCGAACTTCAGGATGTCCTTTTCCGGCAGGCCCCCCGTCGCCACGATCACCACATCGGGCCCGCAGGCCAGTACTTCCGCTGCCTCGGCCCAGGTGTTGAAGTGGAACTCCACCCCCTGCGCCGCACATTGCGCAAGCCGCCAGTCGATGATCCCGATCATCTCGCGCCGCCGCGCCGTCTGCGCCGTCAGCCGCACCTGGCCCCCGGCCTGAGCCGCCGCCTCGAACACCGTCACCCGATGCCCGCGCTCCGCCGCCACCCGCGCCGCCTCCAACCCCGCAGGCCCCGCGCCCACAACCACCACATGCCGCGAAACCGCCGCCCGCTCCACCGTATGCGGCAACGTCTCTTCGCGCCCAGTGGATGGGTTATGGATGCACAGCGCCATCCCCCCCTGATAAATCCGGTCCAGACAATAGGTCGCCCCCACGCAAGGCCGAATATCCTCTTCCCGCCCCTCGATGATCTTCCGCACGATATGCGGGTCCGCCATGTGCGCCCGCGTCATCCCGACCATGTCCAACTGCCCCGACGCCACCGCATGCCGCGCCGTCGCCACATCCGGGATGCGCGCCGCATGAAACGTCGGCAACCCCACCTCGGCCCGGATCCGCCCCGCAAAATCCAGATGCGGCGCCGAGGCCATCCCCTGAATCGGGATCACATCCGTCATCGCCGGATCGGTGTGAATCCGCCCCTTGATGATGTTCAGAAAATCGACCAGTCCCGAATCCCGGAACATCTTGCCGATCGCCACCCCTTCATCCGCCGAAATCCCGCCCGCCTCCGCCTCATCCGCCGTATAGCGCACGCCCAGCAGGAACCGCTCCCCCACCCGCTTCCGACACGCCGCCAGAACCTCCATCGCAAACCGCGCCCGGTTTTCCAGACTGCCGCCATAGGGGGCCGCCAAGGAATTGGTCAGCGGCGACATGAACTGGTCCATCAGATGGCCGTAGCATTCGAATTCCACCCCATCCAACCCCGCCGCCTGCATCCGTTCCGCCGCATCGGCATAGTCCGAGATGATCCGCGCGATGTCCCAATCCTCGATCACTTTGGGAAACGCCCGGTGGCTAGGTTCGCGCGCAGGCCCTGCTGCCACCACGGGCAGCCAGTCGCCCTTGTCCCACCGCGTCCGTCGCCCGAGGTGGGTCAACTGGGTCATCACCGCCGCCCCTGCCTCGTGACAGTCATCGGCCAGCCGCCGCATCCACGGCACCACCTCGTCCTTGTAGGCCAGCACGTTGTTGAACACCGGCGGGCTGTCCTTTGACACCGCCGCCGATCCCGCCGTCATGGTCAGCGCGACGCCCGCCTTTGCCCGCTCCAGGTGATACAGCCGATAGCGGTCTTTCGGCATCCCGTCTTCGGGATAGGCCGGTTCATGGCTTGTCGTCATGATGCGGTTGCGCAGGGTCAGGTGTTTCAACTGAAAGGGCTGCAACAGCGGGTCTTTGGACATGGGCGCACCTCCGGCTTTGACACGAGCCTAAGCCCGGCTCGCCCCGCCCTGTCGAGGAAAACCGACAGATCCCGGCCTGATCCGGCCGCGCGTCAGGTGCCGAGGATCGTCGGCAGCCGCAGCCCCATCTCTTGCGCGCAGGAAACTGCCGTTTCATAGCCCGCATCGGCATGCCGCCACACGCCCGAGGCCGGATCGTTCCACAGCACCCGCTGCAGCCGCCGCGCTGCCTCCGGCGTGCCGTCGGCCACGATCACCACGCCCGAATGCTGCGAAAACCCCATCCCCACCCCGCCGCCGTGGTGGATGGAAACCCAGGTCGCCCCGGACGCCGTGTTGACCAGCGCATTCAGCAGCGGCCAGTCCGACACCGCGTCCGAGCCATCCCGCATCGCCTCGGTTTCCCGGTTCGGCGACGCCACAGACCCCGAGTCCAGATGATCCCGCCCGATCACGATCGGTGCATTCAGCTCGCCACTTGCCACCATCTCGTTGAACATCAGCCCCGCCCGGTGCCGGTCGCCAAGGCCGATCCAGCAGATCCGCGCCGGCAGGCCCTGAAACGCGATCCGGTCACCCGCCATGTCCAGCCAGCGATGCAGATGGTCGTTCTCCGGGAACAGTTTTTTCATCGCCGCATCGGTCTTTGCGATATCCTCTGGGTCGCCCGACAGCGCCACCCAGCGGAACGGGCCGATCCCCTTGCAGAACAGCGGGCGAATGTAGGCTGGCACAAACCCGGGAAAGGCAAAGGCATTCTCCAACCCTTCCTCCAGCGCCACCTGCCGGATATTGTTGCCATAATCCAGCGTCGGCACCCCGGCGTTCCAGAAATCCACCATCGCCGCCACATGCACCCGCATGCTCGCCCGCGCCGCCTTTTCCACCGTTTTCGGATCAGACTCCCGCGCCGCCTTTGCCTGCTCCACGCTCCAGCCCTGCGGCAGATACCCGTTCAGCGGATCATGCGCCGATGTCTGATCCGTAACGATATCCGGCCGCATCCCGCCCGCCTTCATCCGCCGAACCAGTTCGGGAAACACATCCGCCGCATTGCCCAGAAGGCCGACCGACTTCGCCTCCCCCGCCGCCGTCCACCCGGCGATCATCGCCAGGGCGTCGTCGAGGCTCCGCGCCTTCGCATCGACATACCGGGTCCGCAGCCGGAAATCGATCCGGCTTTCGTCACACTCCACCGCCAGACAGCAGGCCCCCGCCATCACCGCCGCCAGCGGCTGCGCGCCCCCCATCCCGCCCAGACCGCCGGTCAGAATCCACCGGCCCCGCAGACTGCCGCCGTAATGCTGCCGCCCGGCTTCGGCGAAGGTCTCATAAGTTCCCTGCACGATCCCTTGCGTGCCGATGTAGATCCACGATCCGGCGGTCATCTGGCCATACATCATCAGGCCCTTGCGGTCCAAGGCGTGGAAATGCTCCCAGGTCGCCCAATGCGGCACCAGATTCGAGTTTGCGATCAGAACCCGCGGCGCATCCGGATGAGTCCGCGCCACCGCCACCGGCCGCCCCGACTGCACCACCAAGGTTTCATCCGACTCCAGATCCCGCAGCGTCGCGACGATCCGGTCAAAGTCGCCCCAACTCCGCGCCGCCCGCCCGATCCCGCCATACACCACAAGTTCAGCCGGGTTTTCCGCCACATCGGGATGCAGGTTGTTCATCAGCATCCGCAACGCGGCCTCGGTCTGCCAGGATTTGCAGGTCATCTCCGTCCCGGTCGCGGGCATCACGACACGGGCATTCTTGCGGTCAAACATGTCTGTCTCCAGCGGTCAAAGGGTGGGAAGGTCAAGGCCGCAGGCCACCACCAGCGCGCCCTCGGCAATCAGACGCGCCGCAGCCTCAATGTCCGGCGCAAGGTATCGGTCATCGCCCAAGGTCGCCACATCGGCCCGCAGCCGCGCAACGACCGCCGTCAGCGGCACGCTGGTCTGCAACGGCGCGCGGAACCCGATCCCCTGCGCCGCACAGATCGCCTCGACGCCCAGGATCACATTCAGGTTTTCGACCATCTTGCCCAACCGCACCGCGCCATGCGCCGCCATGCTGACATGGTCTTCCTGATTGGCGCTCGTCGGCGTCGAATCCGTCACGCAGGGCATGGCGATGTGCTTGTTTTCACTCATCAACGCTGCCGTCGTCACCTCGGCGATCATCAGGCCCGAATTCAACCCCGGCTTCGGCGTCAGAAAGGCGGGCAAGTCGAACGACAGCACCGGATCGACCATCAACGCCACCCGCCGTTGTGCAATTGCGCCGATCTCCGACAGGGCGAGCGCGATCATGTCCGCCGCAAAGCCCACGGGTTCTGCATGGAAATTCCCGCCCGACACGATCAACCCCGCCTCGGTCAGCACCAGCGGATTGTCCGTCGCCGCGTTCGCCTCGATCTCCAGCGTCCGCGCGGCCATCCGCAGCACATCCATCGCGGCCCCGGTGACCTGCGGCTGACAGCGGATGCAATAGGGGTCCTGCACGCGGCTGTCCCCCTCGCGGTGACTCTCGCGGATCTCGGATCCGTCCAGCAGCGCCCGCATCACCGCCGCCGCCTCGATCTGTCCGGCATGGCCGCGCAGCGCGTGAATTTCGGGCTGCAACGGGGCCGTCGACCCCATGATCGCATCGGTCGACAGGGCCGAGGTCACCAATGAAGCTTGCGCCGCCGCCCATCCGTCGAACAGCCCCGCCAGCGCGAAGGCGGTCGAAAACTGCGTGCCGTTGATGAAGGCCAACCCCTCCTTCGGCCCGAGGGCCATCGGCTCCAGCCCGACCGAGGCAAGCGCCGCCGCCCCCGGCATCATCACGCCCCCCACTTCGGCCTGCCCTTCGCCAATCAGCACCGCCGTCATGTGCGCCAAAGGGGCCAGATCGCCCGACGCCCCCACCGACCCCTGGGCCGGCACATTCGGCGTCACGCCCCGCGCCAGCATCGCCTCCAGCAGTTCGATCAGTTGCCACCGCACGCCCGACGCCCCGCGCCCGAGGCTCAGCAGTTTCAGCACCATCATCAACCGCACATGCCGCCGTGGCACCGCCGCCCCGACGCCGCAGCAATGCGACAGGATCAGGTTGCGCTGCAGCGTGGCGGTATCCGCAGGCGCGATCCGCAACGACGCCAGCTTGCCAAAGCCGGTATTCACCCCGTAGACCGGCACATCCCCTGCCGCTGCCGCGTCAATCGCCGCCGCTGCCGCCTCGACCACCGGGCGCGCGTTGCGGTTCAACGTCACCGCCAGTTCGCGCCGATACACCAGCGCCAGATGCGCCAGCGTCGCCTGTCCGGGGGTCAATACCAAGGCGGTCAAAACATACCTCCGATGATGCGGCGATAGAGCGGATTGAACCCGATGCGATAGGCGAGTTCACGCGGATGACCGCAGTCCCACACCGCCAGATCGGCCCGCTGACCTGCGGCCAGCCGCCCCTGATCCGTCAGCCCCAAGGCGCGGGCCGCATGCACCGTCACCCCCGCAAGCGCCTCGGCCAGCGTCATCCGGAACAGCGTGCAGGCCATGTTCATGGCCAGCAGCAACGACGACATCGGCGACGATCCGGGATTCATGTCGGTCGATACTGCCATCGGAACAGCATGCGCCCGCAGCAGGGCGATCGGCGGCATCTGCGTTTCCCGCAGGGTGTAGAACGCCCCCGGCAGGATCACCGCCACCGTCCCCGCCGCCGCCATCGCCCGAACCCCCGTTTCGTCCAGATGTTCCAGATGATCCGCCGACAGGGCACCGAACCGGGCCGCCAAGGCTGCCCCGCCCAGATTGGACAACTGTTCGGCATGCAGTTTGACCGGCAAACCCAGCTCCGCCGCCACGGCGAACAGCCGCCCGATCTGCGCGACCGAAAAGGCGATCTCTTCGCAGAACCCGTCCACCGCATCGACCAGAGCCTCGGCATGTGCTGCGCGCAGCGTCGGCAGACACACCTCGTCCAGATAGGCATCGGGGCGCCCGGCAAACTCTGCAGGCACCGCATGCGCGCCCAGGAAACTGGTCCGCACCACCACGGGCCGGACCTGACCGATCCGCCGCGCCACCCGCAACATCCGCAACTCGGTGTCCCGGTCCAACCCGTAGCCCGATTTCACCTCGATCACCGACACACCCTCGGCGATCACCGCATCGACCCTCGGCAGGGCCGCCGCCAGCAGATCGTCCTCATCGGCCGCGCGCGTGGCCAGAACGGTGGACATGATCCCACCCCCCGCCTGCGCAATCTGCCGGTAACTGGCCCCGTTCAGCCGTGCCTCGAACTCGGTCGCGCGGTTTGCGGCATGCACGAGATGCGTGTGACAATCGATCAGCGCCGGGGTCACCAGCCGCCCGCCCAGGTCGTGCTGCGCCCCCCGGGCATGATCTGTCGGCAGATCGCCCGCGCGCCCCGCCCAGACAATCCGCCCGTCGCGGACCGCCAGGCTGCCATCGTCGATCAGCCCATAGGGGTCGGCCCCCGGCTCCATTGTCGCCAGACGGCAGTTCGTGAAAAGCGCCGACGCCATGCCCACCACCGCCGTCCCGAAACAGGTTGCTCACCTGATGACTATGCAACTATACCGTATATGTCTATACATAAGGAACTGCGCCGTGATCTTTGCCGAACAGGCCCTTTTGCCCGATGGCTGGTCCTCGAATGTTCGCCTCGACGCAGCCGACGGTGCGATCACGGTCATTCTGCCCGAAACGACGGCCCGGCCTGCCGACACCCGCGTGAAAACCCTGCTGCCCGCGCTGTCGAACCTGCACAGCCACAGCTTTCAACGCGCCATGGCGGGCATGACCGAACACCGCGCGGCGGGGCAGGACAGTTTCTGGACCTGGCGCAACTTGATGTATCGCTTCACGCACCGCCTGACGCCGGATCAGATCGAGGCTATCGCCGCCCAGGTGTTCATGGAGATGCAGGAGGCCGGTTTTGCAGCGGTCGGCGAATTTCATTACCTGCACCACCAACCGGACGGCACCCCCTATGCCGATCCTGCGGAGCTTTCGATGCGCATCTACGCCGCAGCCATGCAGACCGGCATCGGGCTGACCCATCTGCCCGTCCTTTACAGCCATGGCGGCGCGGGCGAGCAACCCCTGTCGGCGGGCCAGCGCCGGTTCGGCACCACGCCGGACCAGTATGCACACCTGCTCGACGCCGCCCGCGCCGCCGCCCGCGCCTTGCCTGCGGATACCCGTGTCGGCATCGCCCCGCATTCGCTGCGCGCCACCAGCCCCGGCGGCCTTGTGCAAATCCTGCCGCTGGCGCAGGGGCAGCCGGTCCACATCCATATCGCCGAACAGCCCAAGGAGGTCGCCGACATCACTGCCTGGTTGGGGGCGCGGCCGGTGGACTGGCTGCTGGATCACGCCGATGTCGGCCCGTCCTGGTGCGCCATTCACGCGACCCACATGACGGCGAGTGAAACCGACCGTCTGGCGCGCACCAAAGCCGTGGCGGGTCTGTGTCCGATCACCGAAGCCGATCTGGGAGACGGCCCGTTCAACGGCCCCGGCTGGCGTTCGGCCCATGGCGCTTTCGGGATCGGGTCGGATTCCAATGTCCGCATCTCGGTGGTCGAGGAACTGCGCACCCTGGAATACAGCCAGCGCCAGCGCGATCTGGCGCGCAACGTCATGACGGATCAGGGCTCGGTCGGTCTTGCGCTTTATCTCGGCTCGGCATCGGGGGGGGCGCAGGCGCTTGGCCGCCAGGCTGGCCGGATTGCGACCGGCTATCTGGCCGATCTGGTCGCGATCGACCACACCCACCCGGCGCTGTGTGCCCTGAGCCGTGAGGCCCTTCTCGACGGGCTGGTGTTTGCCGCCCCAGACCGGGTGGTGACCGATGTCTGGTCGGCGGGGCGGCATCAGGTGCGCGCCGGGCGGCACATCCACCGCGACCGGATCATCGACGGCTGGCGGCGCGCGGTCACCGCGCTGATCGCCGCCGCATGACCGACGCGCCGAAGCCGGGCCGCACCACCTTCCGCGCGGCGCAGAACGAGATCATCCATCGCATCACCGAGGGCCCCTGGGGCCCCGGCACCCTGCTGCCCGCCGAGATTGACCTCGCGCAGGAATTCGGCTGTTCCCGCGCCACGATCAACCGCGCGCTGCGCGAGGTGGCCGCCCTGGGCCTGATCGACCGCCGCCGCAAGACCGGCACGCGGGTGCGGATGGCACCGCTGCGTCAGGCCCGGTTCGCGATCCCGCTGGTGCGCACAGAGATCGAGGCGACGGGGGCCACCTATCGCTATGCCCTTGTGAGCCGCCGCATCCTGCCCGCCCCCGACTGGTTGCGCGCCCGGCTGGACCTGCCTGCGGCGGCAAGGGTCATGCATCTGATCTGCATGCATTATGCCGACGGCGCGCCCTATCAACTGGAGGATCGCTGGATCAACGCCACGGCTCTCCCACAGGCCGAGGGGCAGGATTTCACCATGCAGGGGCCGAACGAATGGCTGGTCGCCACCGTGCCGTTCTCCGAAGTCGAGATCAGTTTTCAGGCTACCGCCGCGCGTGCCGACGAAAGCCTGCACCTGGACCACAGCCCCGGCGATCCGGTCTTCCGGGTGGAGCGCACGACATGGTGGCAGGGCGCCGGGATCACCCATGTCGCGCTCAGCTATCGGCGTGGCCACCGGATGACGGCGCGGTATTAGGGTGCGGTTCTGCGGTGCTGGCCGGGATTTGCGCGGACTCCGCCCGGGTTCGCAAACCCGGGTCGCGGCAGCCGCATCGCGCCCCGGCGGTCGCGTGCGGGCCGCAGGGACGCCCCAGCGGCGCTAGAAGTCGAGGTTTTCGACGTTCAGCGCATTGTCCTGAATGAACGCCCGCCTTGGTTCCACCACGTCGCCCATCAGTTTGGTAAAGATGTCGTCGGCCTCGGCGAGATCATCGACCTTGACCTGCAGCAGGGTGCGCGCCTCGGGGTCCAGCGTGGTTTCCCACAACTGTTCGGGGTTCATCTCGCCCAGACCCTTGTAGCGTTGCAGGGACAGGCCCTTTTCGCCCTCGGCCAAAATCGACTTCAGCAGGTCGATCGGCCCGTGGATGGCCTGATCGCGGTCCTTGCGCATCAACCGGGCCGGATCACGGTAGATGTCGCGGGTGTTGCCCGACGCCTGCGACAGCCGCCGCGCCTCGCCCGACCGCAGCACGGCCCCGTCCAGCGTGCGCAATTCCTCTACTCCGCGCAGGATGCGGCTCAGGCGGATGCCATGATCCTGGGTGATCCGCCCCGACCAGCCCTTTTCATACTCGACCGCGATCATGTTCAGCCGTTTGGCCACCGTGTCGGCCACCGCCTGCAGATCAGCATCGGCCTGCCCCGGGTCGAACGCCCCCGCCAACGCCGCCTGTTCCAGAATCCCGCGCGGGTAATGGGTCGGGAACGCGTCCAGCACCCGGCGGAACGCCCGCGCGCCCTCGATCACCCGCGCCAGATCGGCCCCGGCAATCTCCTCGCCGTTGGTCAGCCGCAGGATGGCACCCTCGATCCCCATTTCGACCAGATAATCCTCCAGCGCCGCCTGATCCTTCAGGTAGACCTCGGATTTGCCGCGCGCCACTTTGTAAAGCGGCGGTTGCGCGATGTAGAGATACCCGCCCTCGATCAGTTGCGGCATCTGCCGGAAGAAGAACGTCAGCAGCAGCGTGCGGATATGCGCGCCGTCCACATCGGCGTCGGTCATGATGACAACCTTGTGGTAGCGCAGCTTGGCGATGTTGAACTCATCCCGCCCGATCCCGGTGCCAAGGGCCGTGATCAGCGTGCCGATCTCCTGGCTGCCCAGCATCCGGTCGAACCGCGCCCGTTCCACGTTCAGGATCTTGCCGCGCAGCGGCAGCACCGCCTGGTTGGACCGGGACCGCCCCTGTTTGGCGCTGCCGCCCGCGCTGTCCCCCTCCACCAGGAAAATCTCGGCTTTCGAGGCATCCTTTTCCTGACAATCCGCCAGCTTTCCCGGCAGGTTCGACACGTCGAGCGCCGATTTCCGCCGGGTCAGTTCCCGCGCCTTGCGGGCCGCCTCGCGCGCCAAAGCCGCCTCGATGATCTTGCCCACGATGATGCGGGCGTTGGCCGGGTTTTCCTCGAACCATTCCGACAGCTTTTCGTTGACCAGGTTCTCGACCGCCGGGCGCACTTCGGACGACACCAGCTTGTCCTTGGTCTGGCTGGAAAACTTCGGGTCCGGCACCTTGACCGACAGCACGCAGGTCAATCCTTCGCGCGCGTCATCGCCGGTGAAGTCGATCTTTTCGCGCTTGGCGATCCCAGACGACTGCGCATAGCCGTTGATGCAGCGCGTCAGCGCGCCGCGAAAGCCAGCCAGATGGGTGCCGCCATCGCGCTGCGGGATGTTGTTGGTAAACGGCAGCACCATCTCGTTGTAGCTGTCGTTCCACCACATCGCGACTTCGACCGAAATCCCGCCGCGTTCGCCAAGAATGTAGATCGGCTCCGGCATCACCGAAGTCTTTGACCGGTCGAGGTATTTCACATATTCCTTGACCCCGCCCTCGTAGAACAACTCGCTGCGAAGTGGTTCCGCCGGGCGTTCATCCTCGATGATGATCCGCACGCCCGAGTTCAGGAAGGCCAGTTCCCGCAGCCGATTTTCCAGCGTCTTGAAGCTGTAGTCGAGGTTGGAAAACGTCCCCTCCGGGATGTTCGACTTGGCGCTCGCCAGAAACCGCACCTGCGTGCCTCGCATCCCCGGAGCCGGGCCCACGGGATACACATGCACCACGCAATCGCCATGTTCGAACCGCGCGCGGTATTCGGTGTCATTGCGCCAGACCGTCAGTTCCAGCCATTCCGACAGCGCGTTGACGACCGAAACCCCGACCCCGTGCAACCCGCCCGACACCTTGTAGGCGTTGCCGGACTCGTCGGTGTTGTTGAATTTGCCGCCCGCGTGCAACTGGGTCATGATGACTTCCGCCGCCGACACGCCTTCCTCCTGATGGATGTCCACCGGGATGCCGCGGCCGTTGTCGCGCACCGAAACGCTGCTGTCGGCATGGATTTTCACGGTGACGGCGGTGGCGTGCCCCGCGAGTGCCTCGTCGATCCCGTTGTCGACAACTTCATACACCATGTGATGCAGCCCCGACCCGTCGTCGGTGTCGCCGATATACATGCCCGGCCGTTTGCGAACAGCCTCCAACCCCTTGAGAACCTTGATGGAATCGGCGCCGTATTCTTCGGGCTTCTTTGCCGCTGCGGTCATGGTCGAAAACCCCTTGCCTTGTGCGCCATTTCTAGCGGTTCAGGTCGGGAATGTCACGCAGATGACACAAGATATTGGGTCAGGTCAGCGCGATCCCCGCGCCGACGGCGATCAGCGTCAGGCCCGAAATCAGGTTCATCCGCCGCAGCCGTTCCGGCGTGGCCAGCAGCGCCCGCGCCCGGTCGAGAAACACCGCAAGCCCCAGATTGCCGATCAACGGCACCAGAACCGACACCGCGATGATCACCGCGACATCCGGCCCGGTCAGCCGCGTCAGATCAAAGAAACCCGGCAGCACGCCCATGTAGAACAGGATCGCCTTGGGGTTGCCGAACGCCGCCGCCACCCCGGTGACAAAGCCCGCCCACAACCCCGGCCGGGTCAGCGCGCCATCGGCCTGCAGCGGGCCCGCCGATTTGCGCAGCAGCAGCACCCCCATCAAGGCGAAGGTTGCCGCCGCCACCCAATGAAGCACGGTCAGAAACCCGCCATAGACCGAAACGATCCACGACAGGCCAAAGATCGCGGCGAGCGGCCACACCGCATCGCCTAGGGTCACCCCGACCGCCAGAGGCCAGGCCGCCGCAAACCCGCCCGACAGCGCGCGTGCCATCAACGCCACCCAGACCGGCCCCGGAACGGCCCACAAGGCCGCCATCCCCCCCGCATACAGCAGCACCTCATACAGCGATATCGTCATTCGGTGATCCTCGATCCGGCTCCGCTTTCCGCGACAAACAGGGTCTGCGCGCGCGCGCCCAGACTGTCAAACAGTCCGGCATCCGTCCCGGTCATCATCGCCTGCGCGCCAAGGCTGCAAATCTCGTCATAGAGGGCCGCCCGCCGCGGGGCGTCGAGATGCGCCGCAACCTCGTCCAGCAGCAAGATAGGCGCCGCCCCCAGATCGGACGCCAGGGCCCGCGCGTTGGCCAACAACAGGCTGATCAGCAAGGCCTTCTGCTCGCCGGTCGAACACTGGTCCGCCGCCACGCCCTTGGCCGCAAAGCGCGCGGCAAGGTCGGCACGGTGCGGCCCGGTCAGCGCGCGCCCCGCCGCCATGTCGCGCCTGCGCCCTTCGGCCAGCGCCTGTTCCAGCGGCCCCGGCACCTCACCTTCCGCGCCGATCATGGCCAGATCGGCGCGCGGAAAGGCGGTTTCTGCCCCGTCCTGCGCCGCCGCCAACCTGTCCAGCGCTGCCTGCCGGTTGGCCGCCACCCGCGCGCCGAATGCCGCCATCTGCGCCTCCAGCGCGGCATACCAATGCGCATCGGTGATCTGGTCGCGCAGCAGGCGGTTGCGGTCGCGCATCGCCTTGTCATAGCCCAGCACCGCCTCGGCATGATCGGGAGCAAAGCTCAGGCTGATGCGGTCCAGAAACGCCCGTCGTCCCTCGGCTGCCTCGATCCACAGCCGGTCCATGGCGGGCACCAGCCACAGCACCCGCAAGATCCGCCCCAGATGCGCCTGCGGCACCGGTTTGCCATCCACCCGCACCTGCCGCCCTTCGCCCGGTGCGGCCGAGGTTTCCACCTCATGCGCCGCGCCAAGTCCCTGAACCGCCGCAGTGATCTTCCAGCCCAGCCGGTCGGGCCGTAGCGCGAGGTCGTCCGCGCCCGCCCGCCGCAATCCGCGTCCGGGCGACAACAGCGAAACGGCTTCCAGGATGTTGGTCTTGCCCGCGCCATTCGGCCCGACAATAGCCACAGGACGCCCGTCAAAGGTTAAACGCGCCGCACGGTGGCTGCGGAAGTGCGACAGCGTCAAGGCCGTGATCGCCAGACCAGCCAAGGCCAACCCCATCATCTGTTCATAAATATCCCGGGGGTTTGGGGGCTGGCCCCCAATCGTTGGCTTACACCCGCATCGGCATGACGACATAGATGGCCGACGTATCGTTGCCTTCGCGCATCAGTGTGGGATCGCCGGACGAGTTGAACAGGAACACGGCGTTTTCCCGGTCCACCTGGCTCGCGATCTCCAGCAGGTATTTGGCGTTGAAGCCGATTTCCAGCCGCTCGTCGGAATAGGCCACGGCAAGTTCCTCTTCGGCATTGCCACTGTCCGGCGCGTTGACCGACAGGATCAGCCGGTCTTCGTCGAGGCTCAGCTTCACCGCCCGGCTGCGTTCCGATGATACCGTGGCGACCCGGTCCACCGCCTTGGCGAATTCGGCGGCATCCACCTCGAGCCTGCGGCTGTTCCCCATCGGAATCACACGGGTATAATCGGGGAACGTGCCGTCGATCACTTTCGAGGTCAACGTGATCAGCGGGGTGGCAAAGCGCACCTTGGTTTCCGACACAGACACTGCGATGGTCGCGTCATCGTCGTCCAGCAGTTTGCGCAATTCCCCGACGGTCTTGCGCGGCACGATCACCCCCGGCATGGCCTGTGCGCCGGCGGGCAGGGGGGCATCGATGCGGGCCAGGCGGTGGCCGTCGGTGGCCACACAGCGCAGCACCGGGCCATTTTCCCCAGTCGAAACATGCATGTAGACGCCGTTGAGGTAATACCGCGTTTCCTCGGTCGAGATGGCGAACTTCGCCTTGTCGAACAGCCGCCGCAACACCGGCGCGGGGGCGGAAAAGTTGGTGGCGTATTCCGACGAGGCCATCACCGGGAAATCCTCGCGCGGCAGGGTGGCGAGGTTGAAGGTGGACCGTCCGGCGGTGATCACCAGCCGCCCGCTGGCCGGGTCATCCGCCAGGCTGACCAGCGCGCCGTCGGGCAGCTTGCGGATGATCTCATGCAGCATCACTGCGGATACGGTGGTGGCACCACTGCGTTCCACAAGGGCTGGGGCCTTGTCGACCACTTCGATGTCCAGATCCGTGGCGCGGAAACTGACCGTGGCACCCTCCGCCTCGATCAGGACGTTGGCCAGGATCGGGATCGTGTTGCGGCGTTCGACCACGGATTGGGCCTGCGCCAGCGCCTTGAGGAGCGTCCCGCGTTCGATGCTGAGCTTCATTGGTAGGTCCTCTTGGTCACCCGGACGGGAGGCCGAAACTAGCGGTTTTGTATGGTTTCACAAGCGATTTGGCGCGAGGGCTGCCGCAGACCTCGCCATCGGGGCTAATTGTTTGAGAACGCAGCATTTACACCATGCTTTCTGCCCGATTTCGCGGTCTGCCCGGGATGCACCGGCCGTGCATAGGCTGTGCATACGGAAATGTGTCTTTGACCCCGCTAACCGCGCCTGCGAATCAGGGGCGGGCCCCGCCTTACCCCTGCAGGGCCCGCCGCAGCATCGCGAGGTTGTCGGCCAGATCGCTGTCGGTCGCCATCAGCTCCTCGATCTTGCGGACCCCGTGCATGATCGTGGTGTGATCGCGCCCGCCGAACCGCCGACCGATTTCCGGCAGCGAGCGCGGGGTCAACTGTTTGGCCAGATACATCGCCACCTGACGGGGCCGCGCGATGTTGCGCACCCGTTTCGGGCCGATCAGATCGGACAGACGGATGTTGTAATGCTCGGCCACCTTTCGCTGGATTTCCTCGATCGTCAGCTTGCGGTCCGACGCCCGCAGGATGTCCGACAGGCAGTCCTGCGCCAGATCCAGGGTCATCTCGCGGCCCACAAGACTGGCAAAGGCGAACATCCGGGTCAGCGCGCCTTCCAGCACGCGCACGTTGGTGGTGATGCGGTGAGCGAGGAATTCCAGCACGCCGGGCGCCATGGTCAGGCCCTTGTATTGCGCGCGGTAATATTCGACCTTCTGCTGCAGGATGCCCAGACGCAATTCATAGTCGGTGGGATGCAGATCCACCACCAGTCCGCATTGCATGCGTGACTTGATCCGGTCTTCCAGGTCCTTGATTTCGCCCGGAGCGCGGTCGGCGGAAATCACGATCTGCTTGTTGTGATCCACAAGGGCGTTGAAGGTGTGGAAGAACTCCTCCTGCGTCGAGTCCTTGCCCGCGATGAACTGCACGTCATCCACCATCAACACGTCGACGGAGCGGAACAGGCCCTTGAAATCCATGATCTGGTGTTCACGCAGGGCCTGGACGAAGCGATACATGAACTGTTCGGCCGACAGATACAGCACGCGCAGATCGGGCTGGCCGACCTGCAACTGCTGAGCAATCGCATGCATCAGATGGGTCTTGCCGAGCCCGACGCCCCCGTAAAGGAACAGCGGGTTGAACGTCACCGGGCCGCCCGCGGCCACCCGGCGCGCGGCGGCATGGGCCAGCTCATTGGGTTTGCCCACCACGAAGCTGTCGAACGTGTTGCGCGGGTCAAACGAGGCGCCAGGCAGATCGTCCTCGGTGCCGGGGCGCGAGCGGGCCGCCGCCTTGGCGGCAGGTTTTGCCACGGCCTTGGGGGCCGGGCGCGCGGGCCGGTTGGTGACCACGATGAATTCGAGCCGCCCGACCTGCTCTCCCGCCTCGTTCAACTGGCTCAGGATGTGTTCCGAAAAGTTGCGGGCCACCCAATCGCCGAAGAACGTCGTCGGCACGTCAAAGCGCACCACGCCATCGGTCAGGCCCGTCAGCTTCAGCGGCTCGATCCAGGTTTGATGGTTGTTCTTGCCAACCCGCTGAATCAGAGCTTCCTGAACGCGGCCCCATGTTTCCTGTATCATCTGTTCTTTTGCCCCAAGCGCCGCATCCGGGTTTTCCCCGATCGGCCCCTCTTATACACGACACCAGCACACCACCGGTGCCCGCAGAGGCATCAGCAGGCGGTTCAAGCCGGGACGGAAGGGACAGCACGTCGGGGGCTCCGGTTACACCGGAACCTACCCTTTCGAAGGCGCCTTGAACCCGCAAGCTGGGCCAAAGCAACCGTATGATCACAAACACTTTTCCAGATTTCAGCATAGAGACTTGGCAGCCGCTGCTCTGGTTTTCCGGTTTGCGACCGTCTCATGTCCCCCAAGTCGACGTGAATCGCCTGACCAAACTAGCAAGCCCGTGGCGGACTGTGCAACCGAACTTCGTCATTGACACGGCATTGTCCGTGCGAATCCTGCACAACCTGCAAATCCGCCACGCAGCGGGATTTTCCAATGTTTCCGGGCACAACAGCAAAAAAGCGCGCCCTGCAAGGGGCACGCTGGGTCTCTGGAACGATGGCGGAAACCCTCAGATGGCGGCGGCGTTGCCCAGAGATTTCACCCGGCTGGACAGGCGCGACATCTTCCGCGCCACAGTGTTCTTGTGCAGCACACCTTTCGACACGCCGCGCATCAGCTCGGGCTGAACCGACTTCAGGGCGGCGGCCGCAACGGTCTGGTCGCCCGAGGCCAGCGCCTCTTCGACCTTGCGCAGGAAGGTGCGGATCCGCGAGCGGCGCGCCTTGTTCACGGCATAGCGCGTCTCGGACTGGCGGGCGCGCTTCTTGGATTGGGCGGTATTTGCCATAGGTGTCGGGTTCCGGTGTTCTGTGCGAGTTTCTGGGCGGGCAATTCTGAAGCCGCGTCATTAGGCGCGACTCGCGGCGCTGTCAACCGCGTTGTTACCGGGCTGTCACTTGTCGCGGAACTGCGGGGTGCGCTTTTCGAGAAACGCCGCCATCCCCTCTTTCTGGTCTTCGGTGGCGAACAGGGCGTGAAAGGCCCGCCGTTCGAACAACAGCCCCTCGCGCAGCGACGATTCCTGCGCGCGGTTGACCGATTCCTTGACCGCCATCACCGAGATCGCGGATTTCTCGGCGATCTTCCGGGCGATCTTCATCACCTCTTCCATCAGCGATTTTGCCGGATAGACCCGGCTGACCAGGCCGCAGCGTTCGGCCTCGGCGGCGTCCATGAAGCGGCCGGTCAGGTTCATGTCCATCGCCTTGGACTTGCCGACAAAGCGCGTCAGCCGCTGCGTGCCGCCCATGCCCGCGCAGATGCCGAGGTTGATCTCGGGCTGGCCGAACTTCGCGGTATCTGCGGCGATGATGAAGTCGCACATCATCGCAAGCTCGCACCCCCCGCCGAGGCAGTAACCGGATACGGCCGCGATCATCGGCTTTCGGATGCGGGTGATGGCGTCGGCGTCCGGGCCGAACAGGTCGTGGGCATAGACCTCGGCAAAGCCCTTGGTCGCCATTTCCTTGACATCGGCCCCGGCGGCAAAGGCCTTTTCCGACCCGGTCAGGATGATGCAGCGCACCGCAGGGTTCTTGTCGGCGGCGGTCACGGCCAGCGCCAGTTCCTGCATCAGCCTGGTGTTCAGGGCGTTGAGCGCATCGGGGCGGTTCAGGCGGATAGTCGCAACATAGTCCTCGACTTCGACGATCAGCGTCTCGTAGGCCATGACTGGCTCCTGATGGTGGCAGGCCGGACTCTTAGCAGCAACGCCGGGGTTATCAAGTCATCGCTGGCAGGTCGGGCAATGGAACGACGACCGGCCCGACTGCACGGTGCGGGTGATGATCCCTGGACAGCCGGGGGTGGGGCAGGGGTCACCGGTGTGGTCATAGACGGCGAAGCGGTGCTGGAAATACCCGAGTTCGCCATCGGTCTGACGGTAGTCGCGCAAGGACGAGCCCCCGGCGGTGATCGCCTCGGTCAGCACGGCGCGGATGACCGGCACAAGGTTGGCTGCATCCTGCGGGGTCAGCGAGGCGGCAAGGCGCAGCGGAGATATCCGGGCGCGATACAGCGTTTCGCAAACGTAGATGTTGCCGAGGCCCGCGATGAGGGCCTGATCGAGCAATGCGGATTTGATCGGGGTCATCCGCCCGTGCAGGCGCTGGATCAGGTAGGACTCATCGAAGGCGTTGCCGAGCGGTTCCGGCCCGAGTTTGGCCAGCAGGGGGTGGGTGTCGGCACCGGCGGTCGCCATCAGGTCCATCGCGCCAAACCGGCGGGCATCGTTGAAGGTGATGCGGGGGCCACCCGCCATGTCGAACACCACATGGTCGTGTTTCTGCGGCGCGGGATGGTCATGGTGGAAATCGCCGACGATCTGGCCGGAAATCAGGATGCGGCCCGACATGCCGAGGTGGATCAGCAGGGTTTCGCCGGTATCCAGATCCGCCAGCAGATATTTCGACCGCCGCCGCAGGGCGGTCACCATGGCCCCGGTCAGCCGGTCGGCCATGCGGTCTGGCAGCGGCCAGCGCAGGTCGGGGCGGTTGACCTGCGCGCCCACGATCTGCCGCCCTTCCATCACTGCGAGAAGGCCACGGCGGACGGTTTCAACCTCGGGCAGTTCGGGCATGGGCGGCTTTCGGACAGATGGGCGCATTGCAGCGGCGCGGGGTCGGCCTATAAGTGCATCAGCAGCAAGGACGGCAAGCCCCATGAATGACGATCCCCGCGAAGACTCCACCACGCATTTCGGCTTTCAGACCGTGCCCGAGGCCGAAAAGGCGGGGCGGGTTCATGGCGTGTTCTCGTCTGTTGCGAGCCGGTATGACATCATGAACGACCTGATGTCGGGTGGTGTCCACCGGCTGTGGAAGGACGCGATGATGGATTGGCTGGCGCCCCGGCCCGGTCAGCGGCTGCTGGATGTCGCGGGCGGTACCGGTGACGTGGCGTTCCGGTTCCTGCGCCGCGCACCGGGGGCCACGGCAGTGGTCTGCGACATGACGGCGGCGATGCTGGAGGCGGGGCGCGCGCGGCGCGAGCAGGAAGCGGCCCGCGTGGAGTGGGTCGAGGGGGACGCCATGGCGCTGCCGTTCCCGGATGCTTCGTTCGATGTCTACACGATTTCCTTCGGCATCCGGAACGTGACGCGCATCCCCGATGCGCTGCGCGAGGCGTTTCGCGTGCTGCGGCCCGGCGGGCGGATCATGGTGCTGGAATTCTCTCGGATTCCCAACGAGGCGATGCAGTGGGCCTATGACCGCTATTCGTTCAACGTGATCCCTGCGATGGGCAAGGTGGTGACGGGGGACCGCGACAGCTATCAGTATCTGGTCGAATCGATCCGGCAGTTTCCCGATCAGGAGGCGTTCGCGGCCATGATCCGCGCGGCCGGGTTCGGGCAGGTCCGGTATCGCAACCTCACGATGGGGGTGGCGGCGCTGCACTCGGGCTGGAAGCTGTGAGGGGACCCCACAACATCTGGCGGCTGATCCGGACGCTGGCGACGTTAGAACGGACCGGGGCGATGGATCAGGTGCTGGAGGCGTTTCAGGCCCCCAAGCGCGCCCGGTTTGCCGCGAGGGTGATCGGCTGGCCGTTCAAGTGGCTGGGCTTGCAGGGCGATCTGGCCCTGCCGCCGGCCACGCGGGCGCTGACGGCGCTGGGCCCGGCCTATATCAAGTTCGGCCAGATCCTGTCGACGCGGCCCGATATCGTCGGCGACGAATTGGCGCTGCAACTGATGTATCTGCAGGACAAGCTGCCGCCCTTTCCCACCGATGTGGCGAAACGGATGATCGCCGAAGAGCTGATGCTGCCGGTGGATCAGATCTTCTCGGCGTTTTCCGAACCCGTCGCGGCGGCGTCGATTGCGCAGGTCCACCGCGCGACGCTGCGTGCGACCGGGCAGGATGTGGCGGTCAAGGTGCTGCGCCCCGGCATCGGGCGGGCGTTCCAGCGCGACATCGACGCGTTCTACCTGATGGCGCGGACGATCGAGATCATTGCCCCCTTTGCCCGCCGCCTGCGCCCGATGGACGTGATCACCCATTTCGAAGGCGTGGTGAAGGGCGAGCTGGACCTGCGGCTGGAATGTTCGGCGGCATCGGAGTTTGCCGACAACACGAAGGATGACGCAGGTTTTCAGGTGCCCAAACCCTTGTGGGACCTGTCGGGTCGGCAGGTGATGACGCTGGCCTGGGCCGAGGGCACCAACATGGCCGACAATGCCGCGATCGACGCGGCGGGGCATGACCGCAAGGTTCTGGCGGCGCGGGTGCTGTCCTTGTTCCTGAACCATGCGTTGCGTGACGGGCTGTTTCACGGCGACATGCATCAGGGCAACCTGAAGGTGGCGGCGAACGGCGACATCATCGCCTATGATTTCGGGATCATGGGGCGGATCGACGAATACACCCGCAGAGTCTATGCCGAGATCCTGATGGGCTTCATCCAGAAGGATTATCGTCGGGTGGCGGAGGTGCATTTCGAGGCGGGCTATGTGCCGCCCGACCGTGACATCGACGAATTCGCCCGCGCGCTGCGGGCGGTGGGCGAGCCGATTTTCGGGATGGATGCGACGCGGATTTCGATGGCGCGGTTGCTGTCGTATCTCTTCGAGGTGACCGAACGCTTTGGGATGGAGACGCGGACCGAGCTGATCCTGTTGCAGCGCACGATGGTGGTGGTCGAAGGTGTCGCGCGCGGGCTGGACCCCTATATCAACATCTGGCAGGTCGCCTCGCCGGTGGTGACGGCCTACGTGACCAAGAATGTCGGGCCGTTGGCGCTGCTGCGCGACTTGGGGCAGACGCTGAGGGTGTTGACGCGGTTCGGGCCGCGCCTGCCGCGCCTTGTCGAGGCCGCGCTGATCCGGCAGGCGGAGCAACCCGTTCACCCCGAGCCGGGGCGGCAGGTGCCGTTATGGGCCGGGGCCCTGGCGGCGGTGGCGGCCTTGGCGCTGGGCGTGCTGCTGGGCGAAGCGTTATAGCCGTCACGGCACCCGCAGCGCGGTGATGCTTTCGGCGGCCACCCGGACGCCGCCCGCCAGCAGCAGGACCGTGCCGCCCGGCCCGCTTTGCGCCTCCAGGATGCGGGCATAGGATTCGACCGGGGTGGTGCCGAGCAGGGTGTCACCGGCGTAGCTTTCCAGCGACAGCGAATACAGCCCCGGCGGCAGCGGATCGCCTGCCGCGTCCGCCCCGAGCCACTGGTAGGGGTCGGTGGAAGCGGGCAGATCCTCGCGGCTGACGAGCCGACCATCGGCGTCGGTCACCACCAGAACGGCGCGATCGGCGGCGGCGGCGGGGTTGGGCGACAGCGTGACGGGGGCGTCCTGCAGCCAGACCGGCACCGCCGCCCGCGCCTCCTGCCCGACCCAGCCTGCCAGTTGCGCCATGCCCATCATCCCGAACTGACTGCTCAGCGCCTCGAGCCACTGGTTGGTGCGGGTTTGCTGTTCCACCCCCGAGAAGGTGGCAAGCTGCACCGCGTAATCCGCCGAATCGATCGGGTCGAGCGGGTCCTGGTTCTGCATCTGGACGGTGAGCATTTTCAGGAAGGTGGAGTAGTCCGAGGTGATAGCGGCCTTAGCCGGGGCGGTCGGCAGGGTCGTGGCGGTGGCAGGCGTGATGTCCATGGCGGGTCCTTTCAGGGTCGCGGGTCAAAGGCGCAGGTCGAGCCCGCTGCCCGGGCTGCAACCTTGTGACGGGTTGGGGGTTCGGGGTGCAGCCGGGGGCGGCGGTTGGGGGTCGGGCGGTGGCGCGGGCGGTGCCGGTGGCTGGCCGCCCTGCGTCCATGAGCCAAAGCTGAGCGAGGCCCCCGCATAGCCCGCCTGGCGAAACTCGGCGAGCAGGTGATCGGCATGGCGGCGCAACAGATCGAGCGTTTCGGGCCGTTCGACCGTCAGGTGGATGCGCACCTGCTCGCCGGTCTGCGTCAGTTCGAAGCGCAGTCTGCCAAGGTCTTCCGGGGTCAGGATGACCTCGACCGGGCCGATTTCGGGCCGGGAGGCCGAAACAACCAGCGCGGGAACCGTCGGGGCGGGCAGGTCGCGGAGGGCTGCGGGGGTGGATTGTGCGTCACGCGCGCTGTCGGCGGCGGGGCGTGGCACGAAAGCGGTGTCGGGGTCCTGCCGGGCCGGTTCCCGGGCGGTCTGATCCGGGGATGCCCTATCCGTGCCCGCCTCCTCCAGGGCCGGAAGCCCCGGTTCGCAAGGTGCAGGTCGGTCGGGTGGCGGAGGGGAAGCCGATGTGGCGGGACGGGGTGAGTCTGCCGGGTCTGCGGCGGGCGGGGCCTGATCGGCGGCCCGCAGCAGCAGGGCCGATTCGGTGGATCGCGCGAGCGGGGTCGGGGGTTTCGGCGCGGCTGACGTGGCGACAGATGCAGGAACGGGCGGTGCATCGGGGTTCGCCGGGGCTGGGCCGGTCTGCCGCAAGGGCGCGGGGTCCCGGGCGGTCGCATCGAGGGTCCGGGGGTCGGACAGGCCTGCGTCCGGCAGGGAACCGGGGGCGATGATCGCCGCCGCCGCCGAGGGCGCCGCATCGCCCGCAATCGGTGCGGCCTGCAGTGCCTGCGGGGTCACGGCATTCGCACATGCCGGATCCGGTGGCCCGCCGTCGCGGAACGCCCCCCGCGCTGGAAGGTCGCCGCTTGGCACCTGAGTCGGCACCGGGGTCGCTGCGATGCAGACCTGCCCGGTGAGGAGGGCGGGGATCACGGGGCCGTCCTCCGCGTCCTCAGCCGGTTCGGCGGCGGGACCGAGCAGCGCGGTAAAGACCTGTGCCGCCCCGTCGTCCGGCGAAGGGGCGGGCGACAGGACCTGTGCGGCGGACGCAAAGGCGGGGATCAGGGGAATCATCTTGCACCGACGTCTGCCGTTTCTGATCCGATCATTCCGCCAACTGGTTACCACCTGTTTACCGCCAGCGCAGATAGTCGGCCCAGTCCCCCAACCCGAGGTTGCCATGCAGATGCTTCCGATCCCCGCTCCCGCCCCGGAGGCGGTTCGCAAACCCGAAACGATCAATGCGGCGCTGATGGAGCAGGCGCGCGCGCTCGAATCCGCGTTCCTGGCGGAAATGCTGTCGCATGCCGGGCTGGACGCGGGCGCAGGGTCGGAGGACGGGTTCGGCGGGGGGATCGGCGTGCAGCAGTTCGCGTCGTTCCTGCGCGAGGAACAGGCCGATCTGATGGTCCGGCGCGGCGGCATCCGACTTGCCGAACAGTTGTATCGCGCGATGGCAGGGGGCGGGTCGTGAGCGGGGCCTTCCCCGCAGACCCGGCACAGGACCCGATGGCTGCCCTGCTGGATCAGGTGCATGCCGCGCTGATCCGGGCCGATTATGGCCGGATCGGCCCGCTGACCGCCGAAATCGAGGTGGAACTGGCCCGGCTGGAGGACAGCCGGGACGGGGCGGCCCTGCGGCGGGTGCAGGCAAGGGCGCTGCGCAACGCAAGCTGTCTGCAGGCGGCGCAACGCGGCTTTCGCGCGGCCCGGCGGCGGGTGGAAGAGATCAGGGCGGCCCGGTCGGGGCTGATCACCTATGACAGCAAGGGTCGGCTTGCCACCCCGCCCCCTGGGTGCGAATTGACGAAAAGACTGTGAGCCCTTGGTTCAAATGCGGTGCATCCGGCCCGCGGCGATTAGCGGCTCATTAGAACTTCGCCGCTTTACTGGCCCTGCATCCCAAGACGGGGTGGCGCGAACGGCCCTCGCCTGACGCATCGGACAGAAGTCCCCTCACCGCCACCGCACCGGTGGCTCATCGCGCCAGGCGAAAAGCGCCGGCCTATCCAGAGGAAACACGATGTCGTCCATCCTGACCAACACTTCGGCCATGGTCGCCCTGCAGACCATGAAAACGATCAACAAGAACATGGCGATGACCCAGTCGGAAATCTCGACCGGAAAAAGCATCAACACCGCCAAGGACAACGCGGCCGTCTGGGCCATTTCCAAGACGATGGAATCCGACGTCAAGGGGTTCATGGGCATCTCCGACAGCCTCGCGCTCGGGTCGACAACGGTCGGCGTGGCACGGAAAGCCGCGGAAACCGTCACCGGCCTTCTGACCCAGATGAAGGGCAAGATCGTCGCGGCCCAGGAAGGCAACGTCGACCGGGCCAAGCTGCAGACCGATGTGGAGGCGCTGCGCGACCAGATCGACTCGGTGGTGGGTGCCGCGCAATTCAACGGGTTGAACCTGGTGGACGGGTCGGAAACCACGGTGGACGTCCTGTCGTCGCTCGACCGGTCCGGCAGCGATGTCACCTCGTCGTCGATCACCGTGACGGCGCAGGACCTGTCGACCGGCGGCTATGTCAGCAACGACGTCTTCGCGCTGGGCGGCACGACGACGCCGGTGGTGTCGACCGACGGCGATACCTTCGTGATGTCGCTGGACAAGAACGGCGGCACCGACGAGATCACCATCCAGGATGGGGCCACGGCCTATGCCGCAGGCGACAAGATCAGCATGCGGATCGGCGACAAGACCGCGTCCTACACGGTTTCCGCCAATGACGTGGACAGCACCAACAACACCGTGGCCGATCTGGTGGCGGTCGGCATGAAGAACGCGATCGACGCCCTGGAGGTCGAGGGTCTGGTGGTCGACTACGACAGCGCCAACCCCGGTGTGCTGACCTTCACCAACGGCGCCGCGGGCGATGACAGCACCGACCTGACCGTGAGCGGCCAGTTCAGCAACGCCGGATCGGGCGGCCTGGGTGCCTTGGACACGATCGATGTGTCGAGCGATGCCGGTGCCGCAACGGCACTGGGCACGATCGAGACCATGATCGCCACCGCCATCGACTCTGCTTCGGCCTTCGGTTCGGTTCAGACCCGGATCGAGACGCAGGCCGACTTCGTCAGCGAGCTGACGGATTCGCTGAAGGCGGGGATCGGCTCGCTGGTCGATGCCGATCTGGAGGAAACCTCGGCCCGGCTGCAGGCGCTGCAGGTCCAGCAGCAGTTGGCGACGCAGTCGTTGTCGATCGCCAACCAGGCGCCGCAGAACCTGCTGTCGCTGTTCCGCTAAGGGCAGGGGCCGGGGGGTCGCCCCCCCCCGGCCCGACTTCTGACGACATTCCATTCCGGCCAGACCCGTTTCAGAAGGACATGCCATGAGTTCCGCCCAATACGCCGCCCGCAGCGCCTATTCGCGCCCCGAAGCCCCGTCGCGCACCCCCCGCATGGTGGAATACGACCTGATCGCGCGGGTGACGCAGCGATTGACCGCCACCTGGGCGCGGCGTCGCACCGATTTCCCGGCCTTTGCCCTGGCGTTGAGCGACAATCAACGGTTGTGGTCGACGCTGGCCGCCGATGTGGCCGAACCGGCCAACGGATTGCCGGCTGCCTTGCGCGCGCAACTTTTCTACCTCTACCAGTTCACCGTCGAGCACAGCCGCACCGTGCTGGACGACAAGGGCAGCATCGAGGTGCTGATCGACATCAATACGGCGGTGATGCGGGGCCTTCGCGGCGAGGCCGGATCATGAGCGGGCTGGTGCTGAAGCTCGGTCCGCATGAACGGGTCCTGATCAACGGGGCGGTCATCGAGAACGGCGAGCGACGCTCGCGGCTCGCGATCATGACGCCGGGCGCGCATATCCTGCGCCTGCGCGATGCGATCCACCCCGAAGAGGCGACGACCCCGGTGCGCCGGGTCTGCTATGTCGCGCAACTGGTGCTGTCGGGCGATGCCGTACCGGCGGAGGCGCGGATCAAGCTTTTGCGCGGCATCGAACAGTTGAGCCAGGTGTTGACCGACCATGACAGCCGCACGCAACTGACGATCGCCACGGCGGCGGTGCTGGCGGAGGAACATTATCAGGTGCTGAAGGCGCTGCGCAGCCTGTTGCCGCGGGAAGAGCGGCTGATGGCCGCGCGCGCGTCGTGAGGCGGCCATGACCTTCGCCCCCGTCCTGGCCGGAACCGGCTATGCCGGATGGACCTTCCTGCAGCGCACCAAGGCGGCGCAGACGGCCGTGTTCAACAAGACACCGGAACCGGCGCGCGACGAGGCGCATTTCCGCGACAAGATCGGATCGGTCAGGACGGCCGAAGATCTGGTGGCGGACCGGCGGTTGCTGAAAGTGGCGCTTGCGGCCTTCGGGCTGGAGGGCGACATCAACAGCACGGCCTTCATCACCAAGGTCCTGTCGGACGGCACGTTGAAGGACGGCGCGCTGTCGGCCCGGCTGGCCGACAAGCAATACGAGAAGTTTTCGGCCGCTTTCGGGTTCGGCGATTTTTCGGTGCCCAGCACGCAGCTTTCCGACTTCCCGGACAAGATCCTCACGCTCTACCGCGCCCGGTCGTTCGAAGTGGCGGTGGGGGCGCAGAACAACGATTTCCGCCTGTCCTTGAGCGCGGAACGCGAGCTGGCCGAACTGGCCGCCAACACCACCAGCAGCGAGGACACCAAATGGTTCCGGATCCTCGGCTCGGCACCCCTGCGCCAGGTGTTCCAGAAGGCCCTGGGCCTGTCGTCGAGCATCGGCGGCGTGGACCTCGACAAGCAGTTGCAGACGTTCAAGACCCAGGCCGACAAGCTGTTCGGCAGCGACACGGTCAGCCAGTTCACCGACGCGGCCAAGGTCGACAGCCTGGTGCGGCGGTTTCTGGTGCGGTCCGAGGCAGAAAGCCTGGGGACCGGGGCGGGGTCGGGGGCGCTGGTGCTGCAGATGCTGCAGCAGTCCAGCGCCTTCCTGCGGGCCAACCGGCGGTAGTCACCGCGGCTTGAGGGCAGCGGCAAGGCGGCGAAAGCTGCCCTCCACGCCATCGGCGGGGGCGTCCTCGGCCAGAAAGTCGTCGAGAGCGGGCCAGACCCTGATCGCAAGGTCGATCTGCGGGTCGGACCCCTTGGCGTAAAGCCCGGCCTGGATCATCATCTCTGCCCGGTCGAAGGTTCCGAGCAGGCGGCGAGCCTGGGCGATCAGGATGTTTTCTTCCGGCGAAGCGGCCTGGGGCAGGCTGCGCGACACCGAGCGCAGCAGATCGATCGCGGGAAAGCGGCCACGTTCGGCGATCCTGCGGTCCATCACCACATGGCCGTCGATGGTGCCGCGCAGGATGTCGGCCACCGGTTCGTCCATGTCCGAGCCCGCGACCAGCACCGAAAACACCGCCGTGATGTCGCCCGACCCCTCCGGCCCCGGCCCCGCGCGTTCGGCCAGCGCCATGATCGCGGGGGCCAGCGAGGGGGGATAGCCGCGCAGGGAGGCGTCTTCGCCGCCCGCCAAGGCCACCTCGCGGTGCGCTTCGGCAAAACGGGTGAGGCTGTCGGCAAGGAACAGCACATGCAGCCCCCGGTCGCGAAAATGCTCCGCCACCGTCATCGCGGCCCAGGCGCAGCGGCGGCGGACCAGCGGGGATTGGTCCGAGGTGGCGGTCACGACGACAGATCGCGCCATGCCTTCGGGGCCGAGGACGCGTTCGGTGAATTCGCGCAATTCGCGCCCGCGCTCGCCGATCAGGGCGATGACGACGACATCCGCCGCCACGCCGCGCGCGAACTTGGCCAGAAGTGAGGATTTTCCGACCCCGGACCCGGCAAACAACCCGATGCGCTGACCGCGGGCCAGAGGCAGCAGCGTGTCGAACGCCGCGACCCCGGTGGCAAGGCGATCCCCCATCCGGCGCCGTTGGGCGGCAGGCGGGGCGGGGCTGCGCAAGGGGCGCGAGACCGGGCCGCGAAACAGCGGGCGGCCATCCAGCGGGCGGCCGAACGGATCGACGATGCGGCCGATCCAACTGTCGTCCGGGGCGAGGTGGGACTGGCCGTAAAGCTTGACCTCGCAGCCCATCGGCAGCCCTTCGGGGGCGTCATCGGTCAGGATGGTCAGACCATCGGGCGACAGCGTCAACACTTCGCCGCCAAGCGCCAGCCGCCCGTGGTTTTCGCCGACCATCACCCGGTCGCCCAAGGTGGCGCGGCGTTCCAGCCCGGTGACCCGCAGGGTGCCGCGCGCCACCTCTGCCACCCGACCAAGCGCATGCGACCGGGGAAAGGACGCGATTTCCGCACGCAGGGCATCAAAAACACCGATCACAGGATTCTCCTTTTGTTCGTCTGATTACCGTTTCTAAAGGAATCACCCTTAAATGTTGATGAAAGAGTTCAGCCTTTGTTCGGTGGAGAAACCCCGATGTTCGAGAAACTGGAACTGACCCGGATGGCGCAGGGCCTCGCCGCCCATGCGGGCGCGCGACTGGGGGTGGTGGCGGGCAACATCGCCCATGCCGACACTCCCGGCTACAAGGCGCGCGATCTGGCACCGTTTGCCGAAGCCTTTGCGGCGGGGGCCGGGATGCGGGCAACGCGGGCCGGGCATCTGGGCGAGCCCGCAGGGGGGCCGGACATGCGGGTTGCGCCGGGGCCCGCCTCGCCCGACGGCAACACCGTCAGCCTGGAAACCGAGATGGTGAAGGGCGTTGAGATCCGTCAGAGCCACGACATGGCGCTCGCGATCTATCGCAACACGTCCGACATCCTGCGGGCCAGCCTGGGACGCCGGGGATGAGCGATCTGCAGCAATCCCTGTCGATGTCGGCCTCGGGCATGGAGGCGCAGGCGATGCGCCTGCGGCATGTGTCCGAGAACATCGCGAATGCCGACACCCCCGGCTATCACCGCAAGCTGGCCAGCTTTCGCGACGACGTGGACACCGGACGGGTCAAACCCGGCCCGGTGCGGCTGGATCAGACCGACCTGATCCGCCTTTACGACCCCGGCCATCCCCTGGCCGATGCAACCGGTCACTACGACGGCTCGAATGTCGATCTGGTGATTGAAATCGCTGACGCGCGCGAAGCGCAGCGCAGCTACGAGGCGAACCTTCGGATGTTCGATCAGGCGCGGCAAATGACGCAGAGCCTGTTCGACCTTCTGCGCCGATAGAGGAGTTCTAGAATGGAATTGACCACCTCTCTTGCTGCCCAGACCTACAACCAGGCCCGCTCGGCGGCGGCGCCCTCCGCGCTTGGGGGGGGCGAAGCCGACGGGCTGATCGGGCTGGCGGAAAGTTTTGCCCAGACCCTGGCCGAAGGCGAGGCCACGGCGATGGCCGCGATGACCGGCGGGGCGGACCCGCATGCGCTGGTTCAGGCGCTGGCCTCGTCGCAACTGGCCGTCGAAACCGTGGCAACGGTGCGCGACAAGGTCGTGGAGGCTTACCAGGAAATTCTGAGGATGCCGGTATGAGCGAGGGCCTGCTGTTCGACGTTCTGCGCCAGGCGCTGTGGATCGCCGTGGTGATCTCGGCCCCGCTGATGGCGGTGGCGCTGGTGACCGGGGTCGCGATCGGTCTGTTTCAGGCGCTGACCTCGGTGCAGGAAATGACGCTGACCTTCGTGCCCAAGGTGGGGGCGATGATGATCGTGTTCTGGGTGTCGATGAGCTTCATGACCACGTCGCTGGTCGTATTCTTTCAGGATCGGCTGATCCCCTTGATCGCGGGGGGCTGAGCGATGGATGCCATCGGATATACGACCCTGACCCGGCAGGCCGGGCTGATGCGCGAAATGGACGTGATCGCGCAGAACATTGCCAACATCTCGACGGCCGGCTTTCGCCGCGAGGGGGTGGTGTTTTCGGAATACGTCCAGCGGATGGGGGACGGACCTTCGCTGTCGATGGCCCATGGCAACGCGCGGGCGGTGGATTTGTCGCAGGCCGGGCTGTCCGCGACCGGGGGGACCTTTGATTTCGCCATTCAGGGCGAGGGGTTCTTCCTGATCGAAACCCCGGATGGCCAGCAGCTTTCCCGCGCCGGGGCGTTCACGCCCTCGGCTGCGGGTGAACTGGTGACCCCGGATGGCCATCGGCTGCTGGACGAAGGCGGCGCACCGGTGTTCGTGCCACCCGGCGCGGGAAAGGTGGTGATGGCGCGGGACGGCACATTGTCGGCCGATGGGGCACCTTTGGCCCGGGTGGGGCTGTGGCAGCCGGTCGATCCATTGTCGCTGCGCCATCAGGCCGGGACGCAGTTCAGCGCCGATGCTGTCGAACCCGCCGAAGGGGCCGTGCTGATGCAGGGCTTTCTCGAGGACAGCAACGTGGAGCCGGTGTCCGAAATTGCCCGGATGATCGAGGTGCAGCGCGCCTACGAACTGGGCCAGACCTTTCTCGACCGCGAAGACAGCCGTTTGCGCGGCGTGATCGAAACCCTTGGCCGATAGGAGCCTGCGATGAAAGCCCTGCAGATCGCCGCAACCGGCATGTCGGCCCAGCAGATGCGGGTCGATGTGGTGTCCAACAACCTCGCCAACATGTCGACCACCGGCTACAACGCCCGGCGCGCCGATTTCGCCGACCTGCATTATCAGCAGGTCGCGCGGCCGGGCACCGTCACCTCGGCGGGCGGCACGGTGCTGCCTACGGGGGTGCAGATCGGGCTGGGGGTGCGGCCGGCCTCGGTGTCGGTGGTGGTGGCGCAAGGCTCGCTGACCCAGACGGGGGGCGACCTCGATGTGGCGATCGAGGGGCAGGGCTATCTCGAGGTCACCTTGCCGTCGGGGGCCGCCGCCTATACCCGCGACGGCGCGCTGAAACGCTCGGCGGACGGGCTGATCGTGACGGCGGATGGCCATCCGGTGGCACCGCAGATCACCATCCCGTCAGACGCCCGGAGCCTGTCGATCAACGCCGACGGCGAGATCTATGCCTTCTTTCAGGACCGGGTCGAGCCGGAGCTGCTCGGGCAACTCTCGCTGGTCGGGTTTTCCAACGAAAAGGGGTTGGAGGCGATGGGATCGAACCTGTTCGTGGAAACAGAGGCTTCGGGGGCGGCGCTGGTGGGCACGCCGGGCGTCGACGGCTTGGGTACGCTGCGCCAGGGCTATCTGGAGGAAAGCAGCGTCGATGCGGTGCGCGAGGTGACCGAACTGATCAAGGCGCAGCGCGGATACGAGTTGAACGCCAAGGTCATCACCGCCGCCGACCAGATGCTGTCGGCCACCACGCAGGTGCGCTGATGTGGCGGGCCTTGCTGATCCTCGCCGCCGGGCCGGTGTGGGCCGACAGCGTGGTGGCGACGCGGCCGATCCGCGCGCTGTCGGTTCTGACGGCCGAGGATGTGACGCTGGTCGCGGCACAGATCGACGGCGCGCTGACCGACCCCGCCGCCGCCGTGGGGCTGGAGGCCCGGGTGGCGATCTATCCTGGCCGCCCGATCCGCGCTGCCGATCTGGGACCGCGGGCGACAGTGGAGCGCAATCAGATCGTGCCGATGGCCTATCGCGCCAGAGGCCTGGCCATCCTGACCGAGGGCCGGGCGCTGCAGCGCGGCGGCGTGGGTGATGCGATCCGCGTGATGAACCTGACCTCCCGCACCACCGTCACCGGGCAGATTGCGCCGGACGGCATGGTGGTGGTGGGGCCGCAATCCTGATGGAGAAACCGATGCGCGTCCTGATCTTCGCCCCGCTGATCCTGGCGGCCTGCAGCACCGCAGGCCAGGTCGGCCGCGCGCCGGAGTTCTCCGCGCTCGAAGGCAGCTATCAACACCACGCGATGTATTCGAACCCGCTGCCTGACACCGCCGATCCGGACGCGCCCAGTGACGAGGCCTCGCTGTGGACCTCGGGGCGCGCCTCGCTGTTCGGTGACCGGCGGGCGGAGTTGCGCGGCGACATCCTGACCGTGGTGATCGAGATCGACGAAAAGGCCGAGATCTCCAACCAGACCGACCGCAGCCGGTCGAGCGACCAGACCCTTGCCATCCCGTCGCTGCTGGGTCTGCCGCAGCGGATCGACACGGTGCTGCCGACCGGGGCCAGCATGGCCGAGGCGGTCGAGAACGCGTCGGACTCGCGGTATCAGGGCGACGGGTCGGTCAAGCGCAACGAGAAACTGACGCTGCGGGTGGCGGCCACGGTGGTCGAACGACTACCAAATGGCGTGTTGCGCATCGAGGGCCAGCAGGAGGTTCGGGTGAACTTCGAACTGCGCGAGTTGATCGTGACCGGCTATGTGCGGCCGACCGACATCTCGCGGCAGAACGAGATCACCTATGACAAGATCGCGGGGGCGCGGATTTCCTATGGCGGGCGCGGCCAGATCACCGATGTCCAGCAACCGCGCTATGGCGACCAGCTCGCCGACCGCCTGCTGCCGTTCTGACCGCCATGATCCGCACCCTCATCCCGGTTCTTCTGGCGCTGTCCGGCCTCGGGGCGGGCCTGGCCGCCGGTCTGGTGCTGCGCCCCGCCGCCGATCCTGCGGCTGCGAGCGCGCAGGCCGCCGAAGCGGGCGATCACGCCGCAGACCCCGAAACGGTCGATCCGGAAATGCTGCCCGACTATGTCAAGCTGAACAACCAGTTCATCGTGCCAATCCTGGAAGAGGGCCGCGTGGTGTCGCTGGTGATCGTGTCGCTGAGCCTCGAGGTCAAGCAGGGCACCACCGAGAATGTCTATGCCCGCGAGCCCAAGCTGCGCGATGTGTTCCTGCAGGTGATGTTCGATCACGCCAATGCCGGCGGCTTCCGGGGGTCGTTCACCGATGGGGCCAATCTCGTGCTGCTGCGCAAGGCCCTGATGGAGGTGGCGGTGTCGACCCTGGGCGAGATCGTGACCGACGTGCTGATCGTGGATATCGTCCGGCAGGACAGTTGATCCCGCGTGCGTGCGGTTACGCGGGCCGGATCACGTCCGTTTCTGCGCCAACGCGTCCAGCGCCTGCGACCTGCCGAAGGCGAGGGCGGCGGCCTGCCGCGCCTCGATCCAGGTCGCGGTCTGCCGCGCGAGCGTCAGGTTGATCTCGGCCCGCCGCTGATCCGCCCAGCGGTCATAGCGCAAGCCGACCCCGGCCGCCGCCAGGGCCGGAAGATCGGTCGCCGGGGCGGGCCGGTCGAGATCGGCGAGCCGGTCGAGGCTGGCGGTCCGCGCCGCTGCAGCCGCCTGCAGCGCCGAAAGCCGCGCCTGCAGCAGCAGATCGCCGAGCGCGCGGAAGCGGTCGATCTGCTGGCGCTGTTCGGCGCGGTTCATCGGGGTCCCTTCCGTGTGCGTTTCCGCATCGCCTCGGCAAAGCGGATCGCGGCGGCCACCGCGCGATAGTGTTCAGGGCGGATCGGTGCGCCGATCTCGACGCTTGCATGCAGGGCGCGGGCGGTGGGTGGATCGCTGTGCATCGGCACCCCATGTTCGGCGGCCTTTTCGCGGATGCGGGCGGCGATCTCGTCGACGCCTTTGGCCAGGCAGATCGGGGCCGACCGATCGCTGCGCTGCCATTTCAGGGCGACCGCATAGTGCGTCGGGTTGAGGATGATCACATCGGCGCGCGCCACGTCCAGCAGCATCCGGCTCGTCGCGATCTCCTGGCCCCGTGCGCGACGCTGTTGCTTTACATGCGGATCGCCCTCGGCGTCCTTCATCTCGTCCATCAGCTCCTTGCGCGACATGCGGTTGCGAAAACTGTGCTGGGCCTGTTGCCAGACATAGTCGACCCCGCCGAAAACCCCGGCGATCAGCAGGGTCACGAACAGGAAATCCATCAGGATCTGCAGCATGGCGGCGCTCGATTGCGCCGGGGTCAGGTGCAGGCTTTGCAGGATCGTCTCGCCGTGCCGCAGCAGGAACACGGCCAGCACCAGACTGACCAGCAGGAGTTTTGCGGTGCTCTGGGCAAAGGACATCAGGCCTTCGCGCCCGAATTTCTGTTTGGCATTGGCGAAAGGCGAGATGCGCGACAGTTGCGGGGCCAGTTTTTCGGGGGCGAAGATCAGGGCCCGCTGACCCAGCACCGCCAGCAGGGCAGCCGCCATCGGCAGCAGGAACAGCGGGGCCACCGTGGCGGTGAGGGACGCCAGCAGGCCGCCGGTCGGGGCCTGCGCCGCGGTCAGGAACAGCGGAGCCAGCCGGTCTGCCTGCCCGATCAGCACCGACCCGGTTTCCCCGGCCCGCAACAGCGCGGCCCCCCCCGCGACAAGACCGGCGATCAGCAGACCGGCATAGCTGGCGGCGGTGATCAACTCGGCCGATTTCGGCACCTCGCCGCGTTTTCGGGCGTCCTCGAGCCGCTTCTGGGACGGTTCATGCTGTTTGTCGGCCTGATCCTCCCCGCTCATGGCCGCGCCGCAAACGGGTTGCCGAGGAAAGCGTTGAACTCGGTCAGCCAGAAGGCCAGCGCCAGCGGGGTCACTATGGCCAGCAGCATCAGCCCGCCAAGGGTCAGCGCGGGCGCGCCGACGAACGAGACCATCAGTTGCGGCATCGCGCGATTGATCACACCGAGCGCCACGTTGTAGATCAGCGCCGCGATGGTGAAGGGGGCGGCCAGCATGAAGGCGAGGCTGAAGGCGCGGGCGATCTCCGACAGGCCCCAGTCGGCCATCTCGGACGACAAAGGCAGGCGGCCGGGCGGCAGGATGGTATAGGACAGGATCATCAGCTCTGCCGCGCGCACGTGCAGGCCCGAGATCACCGCAAGCGCCAACCCGCCGGTGACCAGCAGGTTGCCGATCGCGGGTTGCGGCTCTGGCCCCATGCCGCCGAACAACTGGGCAAGCGAGGTGGCCTGCGCGATGATCATGCCCGCCATCTGCAGGGCCATCACGAACAGCCGCAGGCCGAGGCCGAGGGCGAGGCCCGCCGCAACCTCGACCCCGATCGGCAGGATGACGCCGCCGTTCGCGGGCTGGATCTGCGGCAGGATCGCGGGCGCGATGACGGCGGTGAAGGCCAGCGTCAGCACCAGCCGGATGCGGGCGGGCACAATCTGTTCACCGAACCCCGGCATCAGGGCCATCACCGCGCCGACCCGGCAGAACACCAGAAAAGCCGACCAAAGCCAGCCCTCGGTCTGGCCGCTGACCTGGGTCAGGGTGGCGATCAGGTCGGTCATGCCGCGACGACACCCAGCATCGCGGGACGTGCCTCCATCCCGATTTCCTCATAGGACAGCACCGGCGCGGTCAGCCCCTTGGCCCCCATCACGGTGCGCAGAAAACGGCGGCGCAGCGACGAGGTGACCAGCGCCGGATAGGCCCCGGCCTCTGCCGCGCGGTTCAGCTTGTCGGCCAGGCCATTGGCGAGGCGATTGAACTGGTCGGGCGGCAGGGCCACGTCGCGCAGCCCCCGGTCGGCGTCGATCTGATGAGCGGCAAAGGTTTTCTCCCATTCGGGGGCGAGCTGGATCAGGGGAATGGTGCCGTCGTCGCGTTGCAGCTCCGCCACAAGCTGAAATCCCAGCCGCTGGCGGACATGTTCGCAGACGGCTTCGGGGGACCCCAAAGAGCGCGCTTCGGCGATCGCCTCGAGGATGAGCGGCAGGTTGCGGATCGACACGCGCTCCTCCAGCAGCAGACGCAGGACGGTCAGCAGCAGGTCCACCGGCACCCTGTCGGGCACCAGCTCGTCCAGCAGCCGTTTGTTCGACTCGGCGCGTCCGGGGTCCGAGACCGCGACGAATTCGTCCAGCAAACGACGCAGGCCCCGCATCGACAAAAGTCGTGCAAGGTTTCCACGGATGATTTCAAGCAGGTGGGTCGCCAGAACCTCGGGCGGCGACACAACGGTCAGCCCGGACAGCGCGGCAGTGTCCTGATGATCGGGCCGGATCCAGCGCGCGGGGGCCCCGTAAACCGGCTCGCGCACATCAAAGCCTTCGGGGGCGGGCACGCCATCGGTCAGCAGAACCAGCACCCGGTCGGGGATCAGCCGGTCGCGCACCCGCTCCACCCCCTGCAGGCGGATGCGGTAGGTCCCGGGCGGCAGGGTCGCCTCGTCGGTCAGCCGCATTTCCGGCAGGATCAGGCCGTAACTGGCCGCGACGTGGTTGCGCATGTTGAAGATGCGGCTGTCGAGCCCGGTGGCGGGGTCGAGCACCATCGACACCAGATTGGGGGCGAATTCGATGTGGATCTCGTCGAAATCCAGAACATCGCCCATGCCCTTTTTCCGGGGCGCTTCCGGGGCGGCGGCGGGTTCGGCCGGGGGGTGGGCGGCGGCATGGTGGGCGCGCCACGCGAGATAGCCAAGGCCGGCCGCCGCCGCGATGAAGGGCAGAAACGGCATGCCCGGCACAATGGCCAGCAGCGCCATCAGGCCCGCCACCGTGCCAAGCGCGCCGGGATAGCGGCCAAGCTGGGCGAAGAACGAGATGTCGGTGGCCCCGGTAGCCCCGCCACGCGCCAGCAGGAGCGCGGCGGCCACCGAGATGACGACGGCGGGGATCTGGCTGACGAGGCCATCGCCCACGGTCAGGATGGCATAGACCTCGAACGCCTCGGCCAGCGGCATGCCGTGATAGACGGTGCCCATGATCAGGCCGACGATGATGTTGAGCGCGGTGATCAACAGGCTCGCCACCGCGTCCCCCTTGACGAACTTCGACACGCCGTCGAGCGAGCCGAAGAAGGTGGTTTCGGCCAGCTCGCGTTCGCGCCGCGCCTTGGCCTCGGCATGGGTGATCGCCCCGGCCGACATGTCGGCGTCGATGGCGAGCTGTTTTCCGGGCATCCCGTCAAGGGCGAACCGCGCGCCGACCTCGGCCATCCGGCCCGCGCCCTTGGTAATGACGACGAAGTTGACGATCATCAGCACGCAGAACACCACGATGCCCAAGAGCAGATTGCCGGCCATGATGAATTCGGCAAACCCCTCGATCACGTGACCGGCGGCGTCGGTGCCGGTGTGGCCCTGCCCGATGATCAGCTTGGTCGACGAGACATTGAGCGACAACCGCAGCATCAGCGAGGCCAGCAGGATGGTCGGGAATGCCGAGAAATCCAGCGGGCGTTCGATGAACAGCGTGACGGTCAGCATCAGGATCGCCAGCGCGAAGGACAACGCGAGGCCGACGTCCAGCATCCAGGCGGGCACCGGCAGCACCATCATCACGATCACCCCCATCAGGGCGAGGGCCAGCAGGATGGTCGGCTGGAACAGGGTGGCGGCGGTCAGGCGCAGGGTCGGCATGTTACGGGGCGGCTCCGATCAGGGGACGCGCGCCGCTCTGGCGCGGGACAAGCGAGCCGCCGACGCCCGGCGCCCCCGCCCGGAGCAGCGGAAAGGAATTCTCGCGCGGTCGGTCGGCGGGGGAGGTCGGGGTCAGATCGGCCATGACAGCCTCGATCTTTTCCAGATAGCCGGCGGCGGGCCCGTCGCGGCGGGAATGGTAGGCGGCGATTGCGGCAGGCCAGGCTCCGGTGTCGTCGTAAAGATTCGACAGAAAACCGGCGGCATAGCGGGCATTGGTCTGCGGGTCGAACATCGCCTCGAGCGAGGCGAAGTTGGCCGCATGCCAATGGTGGTTGATCTGGAAACAGCCGATGTCGAGCGACCCGCCGCTGGTCACGGCGTCTTCGGCCGCGGCGGTCGCCTGTGCCTTGGTGTCGAACCAATGCCCGTTGCCCGCCTGGTTGATTGTCCAGGGCCAGGGACGCAGACCGCCCGCGCCGCCACGCCCGGTTTCGACACGGGTGATGGCCAGCAGGACCGCCAGCGGAACCGGGGTGACCTCGGCCGCCGCGCGGGCAGCGTCGTCGCACAGGCCCGCCGGATCGCGCGTGCCGTGGACCGGGCAGGACGCGAGGCACAGGGCAAGACAGCAAGACCGGAGGTGGCGGATCGACATGGGTTTCACCCGGTTGCGTCGCGCCTTCGGGGCGCGGTGTGACGTCAGGCTAGCGGAAGACTCTTTCCGGTTGATTAGCGGGCTGGCAGATTTCCGGGCTGCGGGGGCAACGCATCGGGTCCTGCGAGGAAGGGGCGTCCCGGCGCATCAGGGATCGGACCGTGTCGGCACCGCCACCGAGGCGAGCAGGTCGGCGACGGCCTGACGGGTTTGTGCGCTCGCGGTTGCCAGCGCGTGACCCTGCTCCAGCGGACCGGGGTTCGATTCGGGCGGCGCGGCGTCACGACCGGTCGCGACGGCGGCAACGGCCTGCCAGACCGCAGGCCCCGACGCCGCGAGCAAGGACCAGTCGCGGGCGCGCGCCACCGCCCGCCATCGCGCCTCCTGGTCGCCCGCCCCGGCCAGAACCTCGGCCAGGGCGGCCTCTTCGCCAAGCCTGCCGAGCGCCTCTGCCCGCAAGGGACCGGTTTCGGGGTCGTCGGACCCGGCGATCAGCCGGAGGGCAGACCGGGCATCCCCGGTTTGCAGGGCGATGCGGGCTGCAAGATGCGGGTCGGGTTGCGGCACCTGCCGCAGCCAGGTCCGGGCCTCGGTCGACAGACCGAGGTCGGACAACCGCCGGGCCACCTGGTCGGCAACCGGGGCCGGCAGCGACGGGGCGGCGCCTTCCGGAAGGACGGCATGGGCGAGCAGCGCCGAGTCGGGCCCGATCTCGGCCAAGAGGGTCCAGACGTCGACGGCAGCCTGAGGCACCGTGGCAAGGTCGAGGAATGCCGCGTCGAACTCCCCGGCCAGCGCGCGCGCCTGCGTTACGGCGAGGGCGGTGCGCGCGGCATCGGGGCTGTTGCGACGTTCGTGCAGCACCCCTTCCAGCGCGACGATCTGTGCCGGGTCGAGCGGCGCGCGCTGTGCCAGGTGGGTTGCGACTTGCGCGATCAGCGCCTCCGGCGTGGCGGGGCCCGAAGGGGCGATCAGGGGGGTGAGCCGCCGGTCGGCCCGGGCCGGGTCGCCCGCCTCCAGATCGAGCCGGGCCTGCATCAGGGCGACCTCGGGGCCGGCATCGCCCGGAGCGCGCAACACCGCGTCGCGCACGGATTCGGCGGCGGCGGCATCGTCCAGCGCCATGAACCGGTCGGCGAGCCGCGCAGCAAGCCAGCGGCGCAGATGCACCGGAAGGGCGGAAAAGCTGCGCAGGGCGGCGGCACGGTCGAACGCCTCTCCCCGGACCGGGGCGGGATCGCCCAGAATGGCCCAAAGCGCCGCTGCCGTGTCGCAGGCCGCCATGCCGGCAAAGGCCGGAGCGGGCTCGCGGCTGCCGTCAAGGATATGCGCAAGGCTGGTCAGGATCGCGGCGTCGGGTTGCGCGACGGGCAATTGCGCCAGCATTTGCCGGGCCTCGGCCCCGAAGCCGATGAACAGCAGAAAGCGCACCGCACGCAGGACCGCCGCAGGGTCCGGGGCGTCGAATTCGCCCATCAGGCCCGTCGTCGCATCGGCCATCTGTTCGGACACCGGGCGCTCGCCGCCCCAGCTTGCCAGATCGAGCCGGTCGTCGGCAAGGCAGCCGGCCCCCGCTGCGGTCAACCGGGCCGGCGCGGTCGGATCGCCGTCGATACGCACCCCGGGCAGGCCCTGCAGGCGGATCCTGACCGGACCGGACGGCGGGTCCGGCAGCGCAGCGTCGGTGTCTTGCGCCGGGGGATGCGCCATGTCGATCACGCCCTGTGCGGCCCCGCGGCTGAGTTGATGCAGCAAGACGTCGCGCAGCGGCTGCAGGTCCGGGTCGGTGTCGGGCAAGGGGTCGGGCGCAGGTGGCGGGGCGTCGGCTGTCGCCGGATTTGCCGGGGCGGGCAGCGGATCCGGGCCGAGCGCCACGGCCGCCCAGTCATAGCCTTCGGTCCGGTTCGGGCTCGCGGGGGCAGGCGCGGCCGGTCGGGGGCGGGGGCGCAGCCCCGGTCGATCCGCCAGATCCGGCACGGCCACGCCGCCGAGCGCGATCTCGAACGACGAGCCCTTCGGGGGCGGGCCGTCCTTGAGGTCGATCACCACGATGCCGGGGCGGAATTCGAACGGCTGGGCGTGGCAGGCGCAGCCGATTCCGATGCGCAGGGCCTGCGTTGCGGGGTCGACCCAGACCGCCGCGAGCCTGCCGCGCCCGATCAGGTCGTAGACCCCGGTCAGGTCATAGGTCGGGGTCGGGCCGGTCAGCCGCAGCGCATAGCCGTCGAGGGTCCGCCCGACCTGCCAGTCCTGCGGACTGCCATAATCCAGCACCAGTCGGGTGAAGCCGTCATGCTCGCCCGAAGTGACCCGCACCGGCTGGGCCAGGGCGGCGAGGGGCAGCAGCAGCGCCAGCCATGCCAGACACAGCACGCGGATCATGCGGCCTCCTGTTTCAGGCCGCGCAACGCCTCTTCGACTTCCGAAAAGCTGGGGCGGACGTGGTGCGGCGAGTTCTGCCGCCCGACCTCGATGCAGATGTTGGTCGGATGCTTGTGCAGGTTGGCAATCAGCACCTCGCGGATGAGCTGATAGAAGTGCCCATCCTCGTCGACCACCGCCTTGACCCGCGTGGCGAAGGGCCCGACGATTCCATAGGCGAGGAACACCCCCAGAAACGTGCCGACCAGCGCCGAGCCGATCATCGCGCCCAATACCTCGGGTGGCTGGTCGATCGAGCCCATCGTCTTGATCACACCCAGAACCGCCGCCACGATCCCCAGAGCCGGCAGCGCATCGGCCATCGATTGCAACGCGTGACTTGAATGCAGGGCATGGGTCTGCGCCGCCTCCATCCGCTTGTCGAGCACCTCTTCGACCTGATGCGGATCGTCGTAGTTCATCGACGCCGCGCGCAGCGTGTCACAGATCAGATCCACCGCCTCGTGATCCTGCCTGATCTTGCCATAGCGGCCGAACAGGGGGGACTCCCCGGGATTTTCAATGTGCTCCTCCAGCGCCACCGGGTTGGATCGGGCGAGGCGGATCAGCTCGAACAGCAGACACAGCAGGTCGCGGTAATCGGCGGGCTTCCATTTCGGGCCCTTGAACACCTTGGCGATGTCGCGCAGCGTCTGCTTGACGGCGGCGAGATCGTTGGAGACCAGAAACGCGCCCACCGCCGCCCCGCCGATCATGATCATCTCGAACGGCAGGGCGTGCAGGATCGGCTCCAGGCTGCCGCCGTGGATCACGAAACCGCCGAACACCATGACGACGATCACGACGATACCGATGACACCGAACATGGCCTGCCTTTCCTCGATTGGTCTTTCCCGAACCCTCGCAGCGCCGGGTTAACAAACCCTCTCTCAGTTTCTGGGAACCAGGGCGTTCCGCCCGGCGATCAGGGCCGAAATCGTGTAGGCGGTTTCCGGCGCCATGCCCGACAGCACGGCAGCGGCGGTTTCGGGGCGCATCCGGCCAAGGAAGCCTGCGGCAAACTCCGGGGCCATCGCGGTGAACAGGGCGGCGGCATCGGCGGGCTTCATCGATTCGTAGACCGCCGTCAGCCGGGCCAGGTCGTTCTCCGCCGCGCCATCCGCCAGGGCCAGCGTGGCCTTCAACCCGGCCTCGGCCTCGGCCAGCGCGGCCATCTGTGTGGTCAGCGCCGCCTCCGCCAGATCGAGCGCCGCCATCCGGTCGGCCAGTGCCGCCTCTTGCCGGGCTACATCGGTTTCACGCGCCAGTAGGGCCTGTGCCAGCGCGAGCGGCGGCGCAGGGCAACTCAACGCCGCGTCGGCGGCAGGGCCGGATGCGGGGTCCGGCGCATTGGCCAGCGCCGAGCCGACCCCCGCCCCCAGCCGCAGCGCCCCCGAGGCCGCGAGAAACAGCGCGAGAATCACCAGCGCGCCGCGCCCTGCCTGCCGCCGCTTTTCGCATTTGGCAGCCTCGGTCATTCGGCAGCCTCCAGATCGGACCGTCCGGCGCGGCGGCGCACAAAGCGCAGGCGGGCGGCGTCGGGTTCGGCGTCGGGTTCGGCGGGATGCGGGGCGGAGGCAGGCGGGGCGGGGGCATCGGGCAGGTCGTGCAGGGCGGCCATCATCAGTTCCAGCTTGGCCGCCGCGGTTTCGGCCCGCTGGGTCAGCGCCTGAAGGCTGGCGGCCGAGCCGGTGGCCGCCCCCCGCGCCCTGTCAAGCGCGCGGGTCATGTCGTCGACCTGCGCCGACAACACGGCAATCGCCCCGCCCATCCCGCTCTCCAGCGTGGTGAACCTCTTCAGCCGCCCGGACAGCACATAGCAATAGATCGCCGCGCCGAACGCCCCACCCGCCATCAGGATATCTGCAATCATCTCCATCCCGGCCCCCGTCAGTTCAGCACGAATTCGGTGACCAGCAGATCGCGCACCCGGCCCTCGCCGGTGACGATCTGAATCCGTCGCAGCATCTGCGCCCGGAGCCGGACCAGCGTGGCCGGATTCTCGAGGTCCGCCATGTCGACCGCGCGCAGATAGCCGTTCAGCACATCCACGATTCGCGGCAGCAGATGGCTCACCTCGCGGCTGTGCGACCGGTCTACCTCAAGCTGCGCGGTAAAGCGCAGATGATTGCTTTGCGCGCCCGGCCCCAGCGAGATCACCAGCGGCGCGATCGGCACGAACTCGACGTCGGGCAGCGCGGCGACCCGCGCCGCGCCCTCGGCATGGTCGTCTTGCGGGGCAAACAGCAGGCCCGACCAGGTGGCATAGAACCCGGCCCCCCCCAGCCCCACCGCCAGCCCGAGGCCCAGAATCACGGGCAGTTTTGATCGTTTCTTCGGTGCCGCGTCCTGCGGCAGGTCAGCATCGGCCACCGGTCCCTCCGTGCTCGTGTCGAGAACGAAGATAGACCGCATCTCACTAACCGATTGTTAAGGCGCATCCTTCAAAGCTTGCAAGGAACGGCGCAGAAGCCCCTTGGTCGGAGAATCCCGGTGCAGAACCTGCTTTCCTTGTGGTCCGCGATGGATGTGCGGCGGCGTGTGGTGGTGGCCGGGGCCACAGTGGCGATGTTCGTGGCGGTTCTGGCACTGTCGCGGATGGCGGCGGCCCCGTCGATGTCGCTGCTCTATGCCGGGCTGGATGCGTCAGCGGCGGGCGATGTGGTTGCGGCGCTCGAACAGCAGGGCGTGCCCTACACGATTCGCGGCGATGCGATCCATGTCGATGCCGACCTGCGCGACAGCCTGCGGATGACGCTGGCCGCCGAAGGGCTGCCGGCCAATTCGGGGGCCGGGTATGAACTGCTGGACGGGCTTTCGGGTTTCGGCACCACCTCGCAGATGTTCGATGCGGCCTATTGGCGCGCAAAAGAGGGGGAACTGGCCCGCACCATCCTCGCCAATCCGCAGATCCGGGCGGCGCGGGTGCATATCGCGCAGGCCCCGTCGCAACCCTTCCAGCGCGATGTGCAACCCTCGGCCAGCGTCACGGTGACCACGGCTGCGGGCGGGCTGACCGTCGTGCAGGCCCATGCGCTGCGTCATCTGGTTGCGGCGGCGGTCACCGGGATGAAGCCCGACGACGTCGCGGTGATCGACACGGTGGCGGGGTTGATCCCGACCGGGGCCGAAACCGCGATGCCGGGCGGGTCGGGTGATGCGCGCGCCGTCGAGTTGCGCCGCAATGTCGAGCGGTTGCTGGCCGCGCGGGTCGGGCCGGGCAAGGCGGTGGTCGAGGTGGCGATCGACGTGGTGACCGACCGCGAGGAGGTGACCGAGCGGCGGTTCGACCCGCAGGGCCGGGTGGCGATTTCATCGGACACCGAGACGAGGAAGGGCAGCGACAGCCAGGGCGGCGGGGCTGTCACCGTGGCGTCGAACCTGCCGGACGGGGCGGCAGGCGGCGAAGACACCGGCGGGACCAGCCGCACCGACGAGACACGGGAACGGATCAACTACGAGGTGTCGGAAACCTCGCGCGCGGTGCTGCGGGTGCCCGGGGCGCTGCGCAAGATCTCGGTGGCGGTTCTGGTGGATGGCGTGAGCGTGACGGCGGCGGATGGCACGGTCACCCAGACGGCGCGCTCCGAGGAGGAGCTGGCGGTCCTGCGCGAGCTCGTCGCCTCGGCGGTCGGGCTCGATGCCGCGCGCGGCGACGTGCTGACCCTGAAATCCCTGGCGTTCGAAGCACCTGCCGTCACGGGCACCCTCGCCCAGGCCGGGATGCTGGCCGGAATGGGCCGGATCGAGATGATGTCGGTGGTGCAGATCGGCGTGCTGGCGGCGGTCGCCCTGATCCTGGGGTTGTTCGTGATCCGCCCGATGCTGACGGCGCAACCCCGCCCCGCCGCCCTGCCCGCCCCGCCGCCACCGCTGGCCCTTGCCGGTGCCGCCTCCTATGGCGAGGACAACCGGGTGCTGACCGGCGAGATCGACGAGGGCGGCGACCTGCCCGGGTTGTCTGTGGTGTCCGAGATCGAGGCGGCGGAGCAACCGAATGATCCGGCTTCGCGCCTGCGGCGGCTGATCGAGGAGCGCCAGGCAGAATCGCTGGAGATTCTGCGCGGCTGGATGGAACATCAGGAGGAGCGGGCATGACCCTGCGGCTGGAGGTCTTCGACACCGAAAGCCGCGGGTCCGGCAGCGGCACGGTCGTGCTGGACAAGCTCGCGCTCGAGGAGGCCCGGCTTGCCTCCTACGACACCGGCTATTCGGCGGGTTGGGAGGATGCGATTGCCGCCCAGTCGGACGAGCAGGGCCGGATGCGCGCCGATCTGTCGCGGCATCTGCAGGCGTTGGGGTTCTCCTATCAGGAGGCCCGCATGCATGTTCTGAAATCGATCGAGCCGCTGCTGGTCGAGATCGTGGCCCGGCTGCTGCCGGATCTGGCCCGCGAAACCCTGGCCCCGGTGGTGCTCGAGGCGCTGATGCCGATGGCCGAGGCGATGGCCGACACGCCGGTCACCCTGGTGATGAACCCCGCCGCCCGTCCCGCCATCGAGACGCTTCTGGACCGCGCGACCGGCCTGCCGCTGATCCTGGTGGAGGAGCCGACACTGGGCGAGGGGCAGGTCTATCTGCGGCTGGGGACCACGGAGACCCAGATCGATCTTGACCGTGCCGTCGCCGACATCACCGCCGCCGTGCGCGGCTTTTTCGCGCTTCACACAACCGGAGACTGACCATGGACCCACATCCCGACTCCAACCCCTTCGCCCAGGTCCCGATCGAGGTGACCATCTCGGTCGGCAAGGCGCGCCCGATGGTGCGCGACCTGCTGAAACTCACCCGCGACGCGGTGCTGACGCTGGATCGCCGGGTCGATGATCCGGTGGAGCTTTATGTCGGCGACCGGCTGATCGCGCGCGGCGAGCTGACGGAACTCGGTGGCGAACAGGCCGGGCAGCTTGCGGTGCGGCTGACCGAAGTGGCCAATCTGCGGGGCGGGTTGTGAGGATCGCGCTGGCGCTGGCGCTGTGCCTGCTGGCCGGGCCCGCGGCGGCGCAGGATTTGTCGATCACGTTGGGCGATGACGCAGGCCTCGCCGGGCGGTCGATCACCCTGCTGGCGCTGATCACCCTGCTGAGCCTGGTGCCGGGGCTGGCGGTGATGATCACCTGCTTTCCGTTCATCGTCACCGTCCTGTCGATCCTGCGCCAGGCGATCGGGTTGCAGCAGGCCCCGCCGAACATGCTGATCGTGAGCCTTGCGCTGTTCCTGACCTGGTTTGTGATGGACCCGGTGCTGACCGAGGCCTGGGTGACCGGGCTGGAACCGCTGAGCCGGGGGGCGGTCGATCTGCCGACCGCGATCCCCGCCATTCTGGCGCCGTTTCGCGGTTTCATGGCGGGGCGGCTGGACCCTGACACCTTTGCCGCCCTGCAGGCGCTGCGGTCGGGGGAAAGTTCGGCCCCGCTCGATGCGCCCCTGTCGCTGCTGGTGCCGTCCTTCATGCTGTCCGAGATCCAGCGGGCGTTCGAGATCGGCTTTCTGATCTACCTGCCGTTCCTGATCATCGATCTGGTGGTGGCGGCCGTCCTGATGTCGATGGGGATGATGATGGTGCCGCCTGCCGTGGTGTCGCTGCCGTTCAAGCTGGCGTTTTTCGTGGTCGCCGATGGCTGGAGCCTGATCTCCGGCGCGCTGGTGCGCAGCTACTTCTGAACTGGACTACGCCCCGTCAGTTCACCAGAAACTCGGCATGCAGCGCCCCCGCGGCGTTGATGCTTTTCAGGATGTCGATCATGTCGTGCGGCGCCACGCCCAGCGCGTTCAGACCTGCCACGACCTCGGACAGGCTGGTGCCGCCGGAAATTTCGGCCAGACCGGTGCCGGGGGCCTTGTCGATGCCGGCATTGCTGCGCGGCACCACGATCGTTTCCCCTTCGGCGAACGGATTGGGCTGCACGACCAGCGGCGCCTCCTCGATCCGCAGGGTCAGATTGCCCTGCGCGATGGCGACACGGCTGATCCGCACATCCGCGCCCATCACGATGGTGCCCGAGCGTTGATCCACCACCACCCGGGCGCGGGTTTCCGGCTCGATCTGCAGCGACTCGATCCGGCTCAGCACATGGGCGGGCGAGCGCAGGCCGGTGCTGCCGATGTCGAGCGACACCGTGCCTGCGTCGAGCATCACGGCCACGCCGCGCCCGAATTCCCGGTTGATGACAGCTTCGATCCGGCCCGCCGTGGTGAAATCGGGCGCGCGCAGCGCCAGACGCACGGTTTGCAACCCGACGAAGTCGAACTCGACCTCGCGTTCGACCCGCGCGCCCGACGGGATGACCCCCGCCGTCGGCACGCCCTGCACCACCCGCGCCGCGTCGCCTTCGGCCGATATGCCGCCTGCGATGATGGTGCCCTGGGCCACGGCGTAGATCTCGCCATCCGCGCCATTGAGCGGCGTCATGATCAGGGTGCCGCCGAGCAGGCTTTTCGCGTCGCCGATCGCCGAGATCGTCACGTCGATCCGGCCCCCGGCGCGGGCGAAGGGTGGCAGGGCTGCCGTGACGAACACCGCCGCCACGTTTTTCGGCCGGAACTCCTCGCCCGCGACGTTGACGCCGAGCCGCTCCAGCAGGCTCGACAGGATTTCCTCGGTGAAGGGCGCGTTGCGCAAGCCGTCCCCGGTGCCGTTCAGCCCGACGACGAGCCCGTAGCCCACCAGATCATTGCCGCGCACCCCGTCGAACTCGACAAGGTCCTTGAGCCGGACCGGACCCGCCATGGCGGTGGCGGTCATCATCAGAAAGGCGAGGCAGGTCAGCGAGCGGCGCATCACAGGAAGTTCACCAGGGTCAGCCGCGACATCCGCGAGGTCAGCGCATAGAGCGTTTCAAGCTGGGTCTGGGTCTGCTGCAGGCGCGAGGCGACCTCGTAGCCGTCGACCGACAACGACTCGGACCGCGCGATCTGCAGGGCCGAGGTTTCGGCGGTGTTGCGCTGTGCGGCCTGGTCGATCCGGGCCTGCGTGGTGCCGAGCCGCGCGGTCAGCACACCGAGGCCGGCCTGCGTCGATTGCACAACCTCGCCCGCGCGCCGGACCACATCGGCCCGGCCGTCCGGATCACCTGCCAACACGCCGCGGTCCAGCAGCGCCGCCATCGCGAGGCCCTTCAAGATGTCGCGGATCGCCGGGTCGGCGGCGGTGACGTCGATGCGCGCGGTCTCCCCCGGCGCAATGGCGACTGCGGCCAGCGCCGCCCCGCCGCGATAGGCCGCGCCATAGCCGCTGTCCGAGGCGAACCACTCGTCGAGCGCGGTTTCCACGTCATCCACACTGCGCGCGCCTTCGGTCAGGGCGTGCAGCGTGTCGAGCAGGGCAGACCCGGTCGGCAGCGGGGCAAGGGTCGTCGCGACACCGCCGAACAGGCTGCGATCCCCGACCCGGGTGTTCAGGGCCGACACCGCCGCCTCGAAGGTCTGAACCGCCTCCGCCCCCAGGGCGGACACCCGCGACGGCGTATCGGGGCTGGCCCCGGCCAGCAGGGCCTGGCCCAGATCGGCCGCCATCCCGGTCATCCGGCCAAGCGCCGCCTGCATGGTCTCCGTGACGAGGCCCGCCTCGGCGGTGACAGACCGGTAGCCCGTCAGCCGCGCCAGCGAGCTGTCGATCCCGGCGAGCGGGCCGAAATCGCCGGCCAGATGCGCCCCCGTGTCGTCGGCCACTCCGGTGGTCAGCGCGTTGGACAGCCGCGAGATCTCGGCCTTCATCGCCGCCGCGCCGTGCCGCAGGGTGTAGGATTGGGCCAGATCGCCCACGGACAGGATCGACATTCCTCAAATCCCCAGCAAGAGTTGCAGCATTTCGTCGACCGCCTTCACCACTTTGGCGTTGGCGGCGTAGTTCTGTTCGATCAGCAGCAGGGTCTGAACCTCCTGATCGCTGTCTACGCCACCGGTCAGTTCCATGCCCCGCAGCGATTGCGCCCGCGCCTCGGCATAGCTCGCTTCCCCCTCGGCGGTCAGCCGGTCGGCGGCGATGCCCGACAGCAGGTCGGCGGCAAGGCTCGCGAGGCTGCGTTCGCCCGCCATGAAGCTGGCCGAGGCCGGCGTCTGCAGCCCGGTCAGCGCCGATTGCCAGTCGTGCAGCAGCCGCGCGTCCCCCGCCGCCCCCGGTTCGGTGGCCCCCAGCCCGTCGCGCAGCCGCCACAGCGCGCCGCCCTCATCGGGATCGACCGCCGCGTTCAGCCGCAGGCGTTGCGACAGTCCGGCCTCGCTTGCAGGATCGAAGGCCGCGCCCGCATCGGTGAACAGCCCCGGTGCACCGGGCGCGCGCGTCGGGTCCAGACCGGGGGCCGAGAACCGCTCGACCAGCTCGCGCGCCACCGCATCGACCTGCGCCTGCGCTGCGGGTGCGAGGTCATCGCGCACCATGAAATGCCCGGCGAGGCTGCCGCCGGCGATCGGGCTGCCATCGCCCGACACCGCGATGGGCTTTCCGTTCAGCGTCAGACCCGACAGCGCCCCGCTGTCGCGCGTCATGGCGGGGGTGATCCGGCCCGCCGGGGCAAAGCCGATCTGCGACACCGCACCGTCGACCAGCGTCGCCCCCTGCGCCGTCACCAGCGCCACCTGCCCGTTGTCGCGCAGCACCTCGCGCACCGGCACGATGGCGGAAATCGAATCGATCACCTGCTGGCGCTGGTCCATCAGGGCCGAGGAGTCGCGCCCCGAGCCGGAATTGGCGCGGATCAGGCTGTTGATCTCGCCCACCCGGGTCAGCGCGGAATTCAAGCGCCGGACGTCGGCGGCGATCGCGTCATCGGCGAGGCTGCGGGCCGACTGGATTTCGCCGGACACCTCGGCCAGATGGCCGGTCAGCGCGCGGGCGGTATCGGCCAGCCGCGACAGGCGGGCCTCGCTTTCGGGGCGCGAGGAGGCTTCGATCAGCGCGGTGTCGAAGGCGGCAATCCGGCCGTTCAGCGATTGCTCCTCCCCCGGCGTGCCCAGAGCCCGTTCCAGCCGTTGCAGGAACTCGGACCGGCTCCGGTGATGGCCGGCGGTCGATTCCGCCACGCGCCGGTCGCCGATCAGGGCCTGGTCGGCGTGGCGGTAAACCCCCACCACCTCGACCCCCTGACCGATCGCGCCGACCTGGCGCGAGATGGTGACGATCTCCCGTCGCCCATAGCCCTCGGTCATCGCATTGGCGATGTTGGACGCGACGATTTCCGCCGCCCGTGCGTTGGCGGTCAGGCCGGACAGGGCCGAAGACAGGGTGCCTGCGATGGTCATGGACGCCTCCTTCAGCGTTTGATGTTGGTGGTTTCCTGCCACATCTCATCCACGGTCTGGATGATCTTGGCGTTGGAGGAATAGGCCCGCTGGGTCTGGATCAGCTGCGTCAGCTCTTCGGCCACATCGGTCGCCGATTCCTCGCGCGAAAAGCCCGCGATCGACCCGGTGGGCCCGTCGCCTGCATTCCACAGATAGAAGGCCCCCGAGGCGGGCGACATCTGGAAGGTCTGGTTGGTCAGCGCAATCAGGCCGTTGGGGTTGGGCACATCGACCACCGGGACCTGATAGATCAGCCTGGAAAAGCCCTGGTCGTAGATCGCGAACAGGTTGCCTTGCGAGTCGATCTCGACGGTGGTCAGGGTGGCTACGCCCGAGCCGTTCTTGCTGATCCCGACCGGGGCGAACCTGTCGGAAAGCTGGGTCATGCCGTTCGGTTTTCCGATCTGACCGAGGTCGAGCGAGATCGTCCCCCCTTCCACCGCGAGGTCGATCAGGCCGGTCGCGGCGTCATAGGTGCCGCCGCTGATCACGTCGACCGCGGCAAGAGTGCCGCCGGCCGCCTGGCTGCTGTCGAAGGTCAGGGTGTAGGAGGCGATCACCCCGCCGGTCGCGGAATCGGTGACCGACATCGTCCATTCGTTGGATGATCCGGTGGCCGGAACCGTGGGCGTGAAGCTGAAATCGAGGGTTTCCGAGGTGCCGAGGCTGCTGAAATACTCCACAGTCACGGCGCGCGCGCCATCGGTGGCCCCGGCGACGGTCGAGGTGGCGGGCAGATTGACCGCCAGCCGCATTTCGGTGGTCGGGTTGCCGGTGAACTGGTTGGCGTCGATCCGGACGGGCTGAAGCCCCGACATCGTGTCGCGCGGATAGGCGGGCATCGTGCCGTCCTGATTGGCGGGCCAGCCCAGCAGGACCTGCCCGGTCGCCGAGCGCAGGATGCCGCTGTCGTCCGGGCGGAACGACCCGGTGGTGGCCAGCGCGATCGGATAGGTGCCATCGTCCGAGGCCAGCGCGTCGATGTTGGTCACGGCCAGGAACCCCCGGCCATCCACCGCGATATCGGTCGGGTTCGAGGTGGCAATCAGCGGCCCGCGTTCGTCGATGAGCCGCATGTTGCTGACCCGCACGCCCCCCGCCGAAAAGGCCGCCGACGCCGCACCGTTCAGCACCACCGAATGAAAATCGGTCGTTGCCCGTTTGTAGCCGTAGGTCGAGGCATTCGCGATGTTGTCCGAGATCGTGGAAAGCCGGTTCGCGTTGGCGTTCAGCCCGGCAACCCCTGCGGCCAGCGAGGAAGATATCGTCATGAAAGGCGCCTTTCTGCAGCTTTGACGTCTGATGACGCCCAACCTGCACCCGGCGGTTTAAGATCGGCCTAACGGATAAAATTCTCTTCGATTGCCGGGTGTCGCAGATCAGCGGTCCTGGCGCAGCAGGATGACCTCCAGCCGGTTGTTGCGCAGTGCGGTCGCGTCGGCCGTCACCGGTTTGCGGTCGGCATGGCCGGAGATTCGCGCGATGCGGTCCTGCGGCAGACCGGCGTCGCCCAGCAGGCCGCGCATCGCCTGCGCGCGGGCCGCCGACAGGTCCCACGACGGATTGTTGATCAGCGTGATCGGATAGGATCGCACATGCCCGTCGACGGCGATCTGGTTTTCGGCCAGCGCCAGAACCTCGGCCAGCAGACCCGCGATGCCCTGCAGCGCGTCCGAGGGCTCGGCGGTGTCGGCGGCGAACAGCGGCGCGTCGGGAAGGTCGAACACCTCGATCACCAGACCTTCGTCGGTCACCCGCGTGATGATGTGGCGCATCAGGCGTTCCATCGTCATGCTTTCGCCGCCCTGCGCCGTCAGGGCCTTTTCCACCGTCTGCAGCACCTGCTTTTCGGCCTCTGCATCGGCCTTGCCGCCGGCGATGTCACCGCGCGCCTTGTCGGCATCGGCCGCCTGCGCGGCGGTCGCCCCCATGCCGCTTTGGGTCAGGGTCTGTTCGGAGAACACCGAATCCCCGCCGAATGCGCCATCGCCGCCACCCGAGATCCGGTTCACCGGAATCGTCGGATTGAAATAGTCCGCAATCCCCTTGCGCTGCTTTTCCGTTGTCGCGTTCAGCAGCCACATCAGCATGAAAAAGGCCATCATGGCCGTCACGAAGTCAGCATAGGCCACCTTCCACGCCCCGCCGTGGTGCCCCGCCGCCTGAATGATCTTCTTCCGCTTGATGATGACTGGCGCGACATTTGACTGTCCGGCCATCACACACCCATGTCTCACACCCAAGTCCACACCTACAGGAACGCGGTGAAGGCGGGCTTAAAGCCGCCGATTTTAGGAGTTTTCCGGTCCGGGTCGCAGCGCCCGGCCGAACACAGCGGCCAGCCGCCCCTGCGCCGCGCGGTAATCGGACAGCGTCTTGCTGGTGGCCTTGATCCCTTTCAGCGCCGCCATCAGGGTTTCGGCGATCTGGTCGGGCGTGCCGAGGTCGGGCGGGGTCGGCCTGCGCGCGATCCACGCGGCAAGCTGCGCCTGCACCCGCGCCTCGCCTTCGGTAGCGATGTCGCCCGCGATCGAAAAGCCCGCATCCATCAGTTCGGGGCCATGCGGCGTGCCCAGCACGACCTCCATGAACTTGCCGTCTTTCGCCCGGAACGCAGCGGCCAGCGTCACCGAAGGATCGGCGTCGGGTGCCGACAGGATCCGTTCAAGGGCGTCATTCACCTCGGCAAAGAAGGTGCGGGTCATGTGGCGGAACAGGTCTTCCTTGTTGCGGAAATGCAGATAGAGCGCGGTGCGGGACAGACCGGCGGCGCAGGCGATGTCATCCATCGTGGTGCGGCGAAAGCCATAGGTCGCAAAGGCATGAAACGCCGCGTTCAGGATCGCGTCCTGTCGGTCCTTGGGGGGGGAGGGGTCGGCCATCGCGCAATCCTGCCACGCCCTGCCCGCAGGGTCAATTGACACGCTGACGTTTATCGTCCACTTTGTCAAAGCACATCGAGGAGTCGCCATGCCCATATCCTTCACCGTGAACGGCACCCCCGCCCGTCTTGATCTGCCGCCCGACATGCCCCTGCTGTGGGCGCTGCGCGACGGGTTGAACCTGACCGGCACGAAGTATGGCTGCGGCGTCGGGGCCTGCGGGGCCTGCACGGTGCATCTGGACGGGGTTGCGGTGCGGTCCTGCCAGACCCTGCTGGGTGATGTCGAAGGGTTGAGCGTCACCACGATCGAAGGGCTTGGAACGCCGGAGGCGCTGCATGCGGTGCAGGCCGCCTGGCTGGCAGGGCAGGTCGCGCAGTGCGGCTATTGCCAGTCGGGCCAGATCCTGCAGGCGGCGTCGCTGCTGGCCCAGACCCCCGCGCCCACCGATGCCGAGATCGACGAGGCGATGTCGGGTAACCTGTGCCGCTGCGGCACCTATCCGCGCATCCGGGCCGCCGTTCACGACGCCGCCCGTCGCCTGCAGGAGGTCTGAGATGTCCCGCCTTGGAAAGATCGCCCGCCGCACGTTCCTGATCGGGTCCGCCGCCATCGCCGGGGGCGTCGCCTTCGGCTGGTATTCCTACCGCCGACCCTATCCGAACCCGCTGACGGGCGGTGCCGCCCTGACCCCCTATGTGCTGATCGACGCAGGCGGCGTGACCATCATCACCCCGCGCGCCGAGATGGGGCAGGGGGTGCATACCACCCTCGCCGCCCTGGTGGCCGAAGAGATGGACCTGCCGTGGGATCAGGTCCGCGTGGCGCATGGCCCGGCGTCGAAGGCCTATTACAACGCGGGTGTCCTGCAGGAGGGTGTGCCGTTTGCGCCGATCGATACCGGCTGGCTGGCCGAAACGATGCGGGGCGCGATGCAGGTGCCGGGCAAGTTCCTCGGCTTCCAGATCACCGGCGGGTCGTCCTCGACGCTGGACGCGTTCGACAAGATGCGCGCGGCGGGGGCTGTGGCGCGGCTGGCGCTGATCAAGGCGGCAGCGCGGCGGCTGGGGGTGGACGAGGGCAGCCTCAAGACCGAAGGCGGCGCGGTGGTGGCGGCGGACGGCACGCGGCTGGCCTACACGGACCTCGCGGTCGAGGCGGCTGCGGTCGATCTGCCTGCGGTGCCCGAGCTGAAACCCCGCGCGGCCTGGACGCTGCTTGGCAAATCGCAGCCGCGCACCGACATGCTGGCCAAGGTCACCGGAACGGCAACCTACACCGCCGATCTGCGCCTGCCGGGGATGAAGTTTGCCACCGTGAGGACCAACCCCGGTCTGGGGGCCGAAATGATCGGCCATGATGCCGCTGCAGCCCTGGCGATGCCCGGCGTCGAAAGGATCGTTCCGGTTGCCGGGGGCGTGGCGGTGGTCGCCGTCAACACCTGGACCGCGCTGCAGGCGGCGCAAGCCATCACCTTCGACTGGGCCCCGGCACCCTATGCCGCTGACACAGCGGCGCAATTGGCCGAGGTTGCCGCGTCTTTCGTCCCCGACCGGCAGGACAGCCGGATGCGCGATGACGGCGATGTGGAGGCCGCCCTGACCGCACCGGGATTCGAGGCCGAATACAGCGTCCCCTACCTCGCGCATGCCACGATGGAGCCGATGACCGCCGCTGCCTGGCTTCAGGAGGACCGGATCGAGATCTGGGCCGGCAACCAGTTGCCCACCCAGATCCTGATCGAGGCGGGCCGCCTGACCGGCCTGCCCCCCGAGGCGGTCGAGGTTCACACGATGACCATGGGCGGCGGTTTCGGTCGGCGGGCCGAGATGGATTTCATCCGCCAGGCGATCACCATCGCCGCCGCGATGCCCGGCACGCCCGTGTTGCTGACCTGGAGCCGGGAAGAGGACATGACGCATGACGCCTATCGCCCGATGGCGATGGCGCGGGTCCGGGCCTCGGTCACCGACAGCCGGGTTTCGGCGCTGGATTTTTCGGTGGCCAGCCCCTCGGTTCTGGGCAGTCAGTTGGGGCGGCTCGGCTATTCCGTCCCCGGTCCCGACGGCTCGCTTGTGCAGGGGGCCTGGGATCAGCCCTATGGCTTCGCCAATTACCGCGTCACCGGATACAAGGTGCCCGAGGGCGTGCCGGTCGGGTCCTGGCGGTCGGTCGGCAACTCGCAGAACGCGTTTTTCCATGAAAGCGCGGTGGACGAGCTGGCCCACCTGGCCGGAGCAGACCCGCTGGAGTTCCGCCTGTCGCAGATGACCCATGATCCCAGCCGCAAGGTTCTGCAGGCGGTGGCCGAGATGTCGGGCTGGGGCCAGACCCCGCCCGGTCGCGCGCGGGGCGTTGCCTTCTGCCTGTCGTTCGGGGTGCCGACGGCCCAGGTGATCGAGGTGGAACAGACCGACGCGGGGATCCGGATGACCAACGCCTGGGCGGCGGCGGATGTGGGCATCGCGCTCGACCCGTCGATCCTCGTGGCGCAGATGCAGGGCGGCATGATCTATGGCCTGTCGGCGGCGATCAACGGCGAGATCACCTTTGCCGACGGGCACGCGCAGCAAGTCAATTTCTGGGACTATGACCCCCTGCGCCTGTCGCAATGCCCGCCGATCGGGGTGCGCATCCTGGAAAATGGGTCAAAGATCAAGGGCATCGGTGAACCCGGAACCCCGCCCGCCGCCCCGGCGCTGGCCAATGCGATCTTCGCGCTGACCGGCCAGCGCATCCGGTCGCTGCCGCTGAACAAGGCGACCCGATTCGCCTGACCAGGAACGGCAGCCCTGCCGCCTGCCTTATCTCCTGTTCAGAAATATCCCGCGGGGGTGGGGGGGTGTGAACCCCCCACGAACCTGTCCGCCTCACTGTCGCCGGAGCCGATATCCGGCGACGCCATCCGGGGGGGCTCGATGCCCCGCCGGGCGGCCCCCCTGAACCGGCTTCACCGCTCGCGCAGCGCCTCGCCCGATTTGTAAAGCGGCTTGGTCAGATAGGTCAGGATCGTCTTGCCGCCGGTCTGCAACTCGACCTCGGCCTGCATCCCCGGCCTGATTTCCAGCCCGGCCTGCCGCGCGGTCAGCGCCTCGCGGTCCACCCGCAGCGTCACCTTGTAATGCGGGTCACCATCCGGGTTGCGCGCGCGTTCGTCCTTGAACGTGTCGGCAGAGATGAAGATCACCGCCGCCTGCAGGCTGCCCCAGATCGTGTAGTCATAGGCTGACAGTTTGACCATCGCCGTCTGCCCCTGCCGGACGGCGGCGATGTCGCGCGGGTTGACCTTGGCCTCGATGAACAATTCCTCGTCCAGCGGGATGATCTGCAGGATTTCCTCGCCCGGCCGCACCACCCCGCCGATCGTGGTTACCGACAGCTTGTTGACCACGCCGCGCATCGGGGCGACCAGAACGGTTCGGGTCAACTGGTCGGTGGCCAGCTTCATCTTCTGGCGCAGCGCCGCGAGGTCGCCTTGGGTCTTGGAATAGTCGTTCGCCCGTTCAAGTTCGGTCGAATTCACAGCCTCGCTCAGCCGGTTCTGCGCGTCCGAATTCGCCTTGCGCGCCCGTGTCACGTCGATCAGCGGCGCAATCTCGCGCTTGTGCATCTTTTCCAGCAGGTCCAGTTCGGCCGTGGCCTGCGCCAGCACCGCCTCGGCCCCGGTCACCCGCGCCTGATAGTCGGCCTGCCGCGCCCGCAGCAGCGCGCGCTCGGAGGCGAGGATGGCGGGCACCCGGGCGGCCAATGCGTCGGGCACCTCGAAGCCGGTCATCCCGGCCATCTCGGCCTCCAGCCGCAACCGTCGAATTTCGAGGCCTGCGATCTGGTCGGCCAACTCGTCCGCCGCCGACTGGTACTGCGTGCCATATAGCCGCGCGAGGCTCTGGCCCGGTTCCACCACGTCGCCCTCGGCCACGTTCAACTCGGCCAGGATCCCGCCTTCCAGGTTCTGGATGATCTGGGGCCGCGAGGACGACACCACCTCGCCCGGGGCGCGCACGATCTCGTCGACCCAGGCGACGGCGGCCCAGGCCAGGAACACCGCCACCGCCGCGCCGATCAGCCAGATCGTCAGGCTCGGCCCGCGCGTCGACCCCTCCAGCCCATCGTCCAGCCCGATCACGCTCATGCCTTGACCCCGCCCGCGCCCGATGCCTTGGACAGATGGGCCAGCACCGCCTCGCGCGGGCCATCGACCGCCAGCTTGCCGTTCTGCAGGATCAGCGTCCGCGTGGTCAGGTGCAGGATCGGAACCCGGTGAGTGGCGATGATCGCCGTGCGCCCCTGCAGCCAGCCCTTCAGGCGGCTGACCAGCGTCGTTTCCAGCGTCTGGTCCAGCGCCGAGGTCGGCTCGTCCAGCAGCACCACCGCCGGGTCCTGCAGCCACAGCCGCGCCCAGCCCATGCTTTGCCGCTGGCCGACCGACAGGCCCTCGCCCATCTCGCGGATCTCGAGGTCGAGCCCGCGCGGATGGCTGCGCACGAACGGACCCAGCCCCGCGAAATCCAGCGCCGCGAACATCCGGTCATCGTCGCGTTCCAGTTGGGTCATGTTCAGGTTGTCGCGCAAGCTGCCGGAAAACAGCCGCACCTCCTGCCCCAGATAGCCCACGCCGCGCCGCAGATCGCGCGGATGCACCTGATGCAGGTCCACCCCGTCGATCAGCACCCGGCCAGAGGTCGGCTCGTAAAGCCCCGCCAGCAGCCGCAGCAGCGTCGACTTGCCCGACCCGTTGGCCCCCAGCACCGCCACATGCTGCCCCGCCGGAATGGCAAGACCCGCGATGTCGATGGTGGGCCCGGCCTGCGGGTCATAGCGGAAGTCGAGGTTGCGCAGTTCGAGCGCGCCCTTCAGGCGGTCGCGGCGCAGATAGTGGCGATCCGCCTCCAGCGCCTGCGGGGCCTCGGCAATCCCCTCCAGCCCGTCCAGTGCCGATTTCACGTTCGACCAGCGCGCCAGCGTCGACGAAAGCTGCGCCAGCGGCCCCAGCGTGCGCCCGGTCAGGATGCCGATGGCGATGATCGTGCCCACGGTGAAATCCCCGGCGAACACCAGATAGGTGCCGCAGACCACGGCGATCACATAGGTCGCCTGCTGCACCCCCTGCGCCCAATACCCCAGCAGGGATGTCAGGTGCCGCTGTTCCGACGATTTCACCGCCGACAGGGTGGAAAGCTCGGCCCAGATCCGCTTGATGCGATCTTCGCCGCGCTGTGTGGCCACGGTTTCGGCCTCGAACACCGCCTCATACAGCAGGCGCGCGGCACGGATGCTGGCGCCCTGGGTCGCGACGGTCAGCGCGATCATCCGTTTCTGGAACAAGAGGCCGGGGGCGACCATCAGAACGCCGCCGATCACCAGAACCCAGACCAGATTGCCGCCGATGGAGGCCACAAGCAGAAAGAAGATCAGGATGAATGGCAGGTCGGCCAAGGTGCCGATGGTGGTGGCGGTGAAAAATTCGCGCACGGCGGAAAACTCGCGCATCGCGCTGAACTGCTGGCTGGGGCTGCGACCGGGCTGCAGTTTCATGCCCAGCAGGCGGTGCATCAGGCGGGCCTGCACCGTCAATTCGATCCGCTTGCCGGTCATGTCCATCAGACCGGACCGCGCCAGCTTCAGCAGCCCTTCCATCCCCACCGCGATCAGCGCGCCGAGCGCCAGCACCCACAGCGTCGGCTCGGACTGATAGGGGATCACCCGGTCATAGACCTGCAGCGAAAAGAGGGCGACGGCCACGGCCAGCAGGTTGGCGGTCAGCGACCCTGCGGCAACCTCGATCAGGGCGCGGCGGTGGTTCAGAAACTCGCCCCAGAACCAGTGCGGACGCGGCGCGGTGGCGGTGTGCCGGGCCTCCAGCGCCGCGATCGACGTGCGGGCGCGCAGCAGGCGGCCGGCGTAGACGCGGGCGAAATCTGCGGCGGGTACGTCGGCACAGTTGTCGGGCTCGCTGGTGTCATAGACCTGCAAGCCGGTCGGCCCTTGCCCCAACACCAGCACGATCTGGCCCGAGGTCATCTCGGCCAGGGCCGGCCAATGCCGGGCGTCGGGCCGCGCAATCCTGTCGACCGAGGGCGTCAGCCCGGCGGCCCCCAGCGGGGCCAGCATCTGCGGCAGGCCGGGCACCGCGCCATCTGACACAATCAGCAACTGTTCCAGCACGTCTGCCGGGGCAAGCTCGACCCCCAGCAGGCTGGCATAGACCGACAGGATGTCGGCCCGCGCCAGTGTTCGGTCATCCCGCACCAGCGGGGCCGTTGCGGGGGCGTCGAGCGTCGGGGCCGGAACCAGCCGGACCGCGTTCATCTCGAAGGCCACCACCCGGTCCGTCACAGGTGCGCCCCCGCCACAAGTTGGCCGCGGTCGCGCGCAATCTCCAGCCGCAGCAGGGTGGCCTCGTGCCGCAGACCGGCCTGCTCGCGCTCCAGCCGGGCAAAGTCGTGAAACTGGTTGACCAGTTCCAGAAGCGTGCGGCGGCCGACCTGATACTGCTGGGTGAACAGGTCAAGGTTTTCGGCGGTTTGCGCCAGCACCTTTTCCCCCGACGCCTCGCGCGATTGCAGCGTTGCGATCTGGCGCTCCAGGGCCACGATCCGGCGTCTGGCGTCTTCGGCGGCCTGCGCGGTGCGCTTGCCCGCCACCTCGCCGGTGGCCTGCAGCGCATCCATGCTGTCGCGCATCCCGGCGTTCAGCAATCCCGAGCCCAGCCGCAGACCCGGCTGCAGACCGCCCGTCCCGATATTGGTCGTCGCCCGCAGCCCCGGCAGCATGTCGGCGCGGTGGATGTTGGCCTCGGCCACCAGTTGGTTGCCTTCGCTGCGGGCCCGCAGCACCGAAAGGGGGAAAACCCGGTCATCGTCGGGCGGCAGGCTGTCGATCCCGCGCACACTGTCGAGCGGGGTTGCGGCAAGGGCTGCCAGTTCGGCCAGCGCCGAGGTTTCCGCCGTGCGGTCGGCGGCCAGGGTGGCCTGCAGTTCGGTCAGATGCTGACGGATCACCTGCTGTTCGGACCGGTCGGCCAACCCGCCTTCCATCCGTTCGGTGATGATCGCGTCATATTCCGCCAGCCGGGCCACCGACCGCATCGCGACCTCGGCCTGCGCGCGCGCCTGTTCGGCGCGGACATAGTGCGACAGGCCCTGATACACCCGGTCGTTCATCTCGGTGGCCAGCGTGACGGCGGCGATCTCGACATCGGCCGCCGCAAAGGCGCGTTCCGCCTTGCGCTGGCCGTTGTCGAACAGCGCCTGCTGCAGCAGAAGATCGGTTGCCAGCCCCGAAAGCGAGGTCAGGTTGATCGACGGCCCGATCTGCGGCAGCCAGTTCTTCGCCCGGGCCTGCGAGCGCAGACGCGCCACCCGCAGTTCGGCGACGGACGCCCCCGCACTCGCCTCGATCACCGAAGCCGCGACAAACGCAAACGGTCCGTCGGGCGGCAGCAGGCTTTGCCGAGATTGCAGATCGGCGATCACCGGCGAGGTGGCCGTGTCGGCATCCGCATCCGCAGAGGTGGCGTCGGGGCGTCCAACCGGAGTGAACCCCTGTTTGCTGGCAGGTTCCGGCCCGCCCAGGCAGCCGGACAACAGCCCGGCGACCAGAACACCCGTCGCCCACATCCTGACAGTCACGGGCATTGCCCCGTCCTCCGGTCAGACGACCGACGTGGTGGTCAGGATATCGTCGTCGATCAGAACACTCGCCCCGCTACCCAGCGTGTAAAGCCGGTAGGAGTCGCCGTCGATCGTCCGGGTGGTGCCGCTGTCGATCCCGCCCGCGAGGGTCACGCTGTCATCGGTGCCGCCCTTGATGATCAGTTGATGACCCGGCCCGGTCAGGCTCTGCAATTGCGCCTCGCTGATCGACAGGTCGGCATCGGGGGCGAAGGTCAGGTCGATGGCGGTGAAATCGAAGTCCTGCAACCCCGCGCGCGACAGGTCGACCTGCGGCGCGTTGGTGTTGTTCACGATCAGCAGTGTCGAGCTTTCGTTGCCCGCCAGATCTGCGGTGTTGATCACCAGATAGCTGCCATCGGGCACTGTCGAGTCGAACCGGAAGTTGGTTTCGTCATACCGTGGGTCGTCGGTGCGCGTGGCGCTGACCGGCGTGACGTTGCCCGACGCGTCGATCCGGGTGAAGGAATAGCTGTCATCGGTGGAAACGGTGCCGATGTCGCGCAGGCCCGAACTGTCGCGCCGGAAGGATTCGACGTCGGGCGATCCGGGGGCAACCGTGTCGATCAGGAAGGTTTCCGTCAGGGTGCTGGTGTTTCCGGCGATGTCGGTCGCGGTCATCGTCACGGTCTGGCTGACTTCGCCGCGCGGCAGATCGGATGCGGCAAAGCTGACACTCCAGGCACCCGAGGGCGAAGCGGTGACCACGCGCGAGGCCCCGCTGGAAAGCTGGACCACCACCGAGGCACCCGGTTCGACGAGGCCGGTCAGCACCAGGCCCTGCGCCACCTCGGCGGCGTTCAACATCCCGTCGCCCCCGATCAGGCCGTCGGTTCGGGCATAGTCGCGCACCAGCGTATCGACAGCGACCTGTTCGGTCAGGGTCGCGACGTTGCCGACAGGGTCGGTCGCCGTGGCGGTCAGAGTGACCGAGCTTTCGCCCGCCGGGATCTGGTTGGCGGGGATGGTCAGCGACCAGGTGCCGTTGGCGGCGACGGCGGCGTTGAGCGGGCTGCCGGTGCCGAACTGGACCACGACGGTCGAGCCGGGTTCGACGGTGCCGGTCACCGTCAGCCCCTGCGCCGCTTCTGCCGCGTTCAGCACGCCATCGCTGCCGGTCGACAGGGTCGAGCGGGCAAAGGGCTGCACCTCGGTGTCGACATTCACCATGCGGGTGGTCGAGGCGGTATTGCCGGCAAGGTCGGTGGCGGTCACCGACACGGTGCTGGAATAGGTGCCGGTGCGGACCTCTGCGGTGGCAAAACTGGCGGTCCATGTGCCGGTCGATCCGGCGGTCACGGTGCGGGTCACCCCTTCGAAGGTCACCGCGACGCTGGCCCCTGCTTCGGCGGTGCCGGTCAGGGCGATGCCGTTCGACCGTTCAAGGCCCGAGACGATGTCATCGCCGCCGACCTGACCCGAGGCGATGGAAACGGCGGTCTGCGTGTCGATCAGGACCGCGCGCGTGGCGCTGGCAGTGTTGCCTGCGGCATCCGTCGCGGTGACGGTCGCGGTGCTGGCATAGGTGCCGCCGGTGATCGACGACGACGGGAAGGTAACGCTCCAGCCGCCATTCGCGCCAACCGTGGCGGGCAGGGTGGTGCCGTTCCACGCGACGCTGACCGACGCGCCGGGCTGCGCCGTGCCGGTCAGGACGACCCCGCCCGCCGCTTCGGACGCGTTCACGACATCATCGCCGACAACGGCGGTGGACGAGAACGCCACCGAGGTCAGCGTATCGACCTCGAAGCTGTGCGAGGCGGTGCTGCTGTTGCCTGCGGCATCGGTCGTGGTGGCGGTCAGGGTGGCGGTGTATTCCCCGGCGGGCAGCGTGCCTGCGGGATAGGTCACCGACCAGGTGCCGTTCGCCGCGACGGTGGTCTGCTGGGTCACCTCCTGCAGCGTGACCAACATCGTGGCCCCGGCGGTCGAGGTGCCGGTGACCACCAGCCCCGCCTGCGACTCGGTCAGGTTCACCACGTTGTCGGCGGTGACCGAATTGAAGCCGATCGGGTGCGGAACCGTGTCGATCACCAGCGTGTCGGTCAGCACCGTCTGGTTGCCAAGCGCATCGGTCGCCGTGATCTGCACCGGGATCTGATATTCGCCCGCAGCGATCTGGGTCTGCGGAAAGGTGACCGACCAAGTGCCGTTTGCGGCCACGGTGGTCGTCTGGGTGGCGGACCCGACCACGACCGCGATGCCCGCACCGGGCTCGCCTTCGCCGCTGATCGTCACGCCATCCTGATATTCGGCACTGTTTTCCACATCGCCGACCGACGCTGTGCCATCGGTGACCTCGACCGCAGGCGGGGTCATGTCGATCACGAAAACGGGTCCGGTCAACGGAATCGCGGTGCCGCCGGGCGGGGTCACCACGACCTGGGTCGTGTAGGTGCCATCGGTCGGCAACCCGGTTGCGGGGAATGTGACCGACCATGTGCCGGCCGTGGTGATCGTCGTAGTCTGCACCTGGGTGCCGATGGTGACGACAACCGCGTCGCCCGGCTCGCCGGTGCCGGTGACCGAGATTTGCGGGTCGACGGTGTTCGTGGTCAGCGGTGCCGGTGTTTGCGGATCGACGGTGGGCGTCGCGGGTCCGCCCTCGTCATCATCTCCGCCACCCCCGCCGACGATCACCGCGCCGCCCACCACGGCCGCAGCCGCCCCCAGACCGCCGAACCCGCCCAAAAGACCGGGGATCAGCGGCCCCATCCCGGCCGGTTCGTTCGAGGCAACCACATAGGCCCCCACCGGATCGCCACTGGTAAAGCGCAGGTCGTCCAGCGGGCTCCATTTGCCCCAGCTTTCGATCGCGCCGTAGTTCGCGAACAGGGTGCCGTTCCCGCTGTCGGCCAGCAAGACCTCGACGATGTCGCCATTCGTGCTGAGGTAAAGATGCGCCGCCTCGCCCGCGGCGGCATCGAAATAGCCGCTCAGCAGAACGGTCCGGCCATCGCTGAGCTTGATCAGCAGGTCGTTGCCCTGTTGTTCATAGGCAACAACGCTTGCACGGCCGAGGTTGAGCGAGACCGAGTCACCCGAGCCCACCCGAACGACGTTGCCCTGGCCTTCACCGGCCACGGCACCATACTGGACGCGGTCCGCAGAATTGCGGACGGCGAATTCAATCGCGTTTACCATATTACCACTCCGCCTCGCCCCGGAATTCAGCCGCCCGGGATGTTATGGGACCGCTTCAGCGACCCGATTGCGGATAGTAATAGAGGTGTTTCGACGCGATTTCTAGGCTCTACAGCGCCTTTCTCATCCAGATGCCCGTATTTCGACCAAACTTCGACAATTTTGCATCCCCGACCGGATCGACCAGCCCTTTGCCAAGGCTCTCGGCCCGACACACCGCCCTGTCGGGCCTGCCGGTCGGCGAACGGGCGGGGATGCGGTGCCGACGATTGTCAGTTGGGCTGGGTCGCGGGGGCCTGCGCCTGCGCGCGCCGGGCGAGTTCCTGCCGATACAGGGCCAGAAAATCCACCGTATCGACGTTGAGCGCCGGAAAGCCGCCGTCGCGCGTCACATCCGAGATGATCCGCCGCACGAACGGAAACAGCAGGCGCGGGCATTCGATCAGCAGGAAGGGGTGCAACTGGTCATCCGCCACGCCTTCGACCAGGAACACGCCGCCGTAATCCAGCTCCAGCAGGAACAGAGTGTCGCCGGTGACCTTGTTCTTCGACGTGACCTTGAACTTGGTGATCACGTCGAACTGGCCTTCGACCGCCCGCTTGCGCGCATCCAGGCTGACCGCCACCTGAATGTCGGGCTGCACCTCGCCCCCTGCCATGCCGCGCTGCGCCACCATGTTTTCAAACGACAGATCGCGCACGAACTGCGCGAGGACCTGCATCTTGATCTGCGGCGCTGCCTGCGGTGCTTTTCCGTTTTCCTCGGCCATCCCACTCACTCCTGATGTCTCGCGGCGGGTCTTATCAGGTCAACCGGCGCGGCTCAATGCCGCGTCCACCCGGACGGCGGGCGGTTCGGCGCGCCGTCGGGCTGCTCCTGCCCGATCTCGAAAAACTCGCCGTCGATCACCTCCGGCCCGCGCCGACGCGGCCCGTCCGCGCCCGGCCCGGTGGCATAGATCTGCGCGCGCGACGCCAGACCGCGGATCAGCAGCGCCCGCAGCGGCGGCACCAACAGCACTAGCCCCAGCGTATCGGTCATGAATCCCGGCAGGATCAGCAGAAAACCTGCCAGCAGCACCAAGGCGCTGTCGGCCACCTGCCCCATCGGGTCGCGCTGTAGGCGGCTCGCCTGCCGCAGGCCCTCCAGCCCCTGTACCCCCTGTCGGCGGATCACCCCGACCCCCGCTATTGCAGTGCCGATCACCACGGCCAGCGTCAGCCAGAGGCCAAGCCAGCCGCCGACTGTCACGAACAGCGCAATCTCGATCAACGGCACGGCAAGAAGCCCGGCGAACAGCCACATCGGCGCAGTCCTCTCATGTCTTTGGTCTCTGGCGGTAGACTTGGCCGGACCCAGCCCCTACATAGGATGGAACCGGGAAAAATACCAACGCCCCGCCCGGGGTTTCGAGGTAGCAATGAATTCGTCCTTCCTTCAACTGCTCGTTCTGGCCGGGATCGCGGTGTTTCTGGTCCTGAAGCTGCGCTCCGTTCTGGGAACCCGCGAGGGGTTCGAGAAACCGCCCGTCCCGCTGGACGATGTGCGGCCCAAGACCAAGCGCGATTTCGAGGTGATCGAAGGCGGGCCGGACCGGGACATCACCGACCACGTGCCCGATGGCTCGCCTGCCGCGAAGGCGCTGGTCGCCATGAAGGCGGCGGAACCCGGCTTTTCCGTGGGCACGTTCCTGACCGGGGCCCGCAGTGCCTACGAGATGATCCTGATGGGGTTCGAAAAGGGCGATCTCGACGGGATCCGGCCGTTCCTGTCGCCCGACGTCGCGGCAAGCTTTGATGCCGCCGTGGCGGCGCGCGACCGCGAAGGGCTGACGGTCGAGGCGAAATTCGTCGGCTTGCGCGAACTGGCGCTGCAGGATGCGACCTATGACCGCGACACCCGGACGGCCGAGATCACCATGCGGTTCATGGGCGAGTTGACGTCGGTCGTGCGCAACAAGGCGGGAGTGGTGGTCGAAGGCCGCGAAACCGAGGTCAAGCGTCAGCGCGACGTCTGGACCTTTGCCCGCCGGATGGGGGTCGATGACCCGAACTGGCAGCTTGTCGCCACCGGCGACTGAGACCGGGCGGAATGCGGGATGCGATCCGCCCCCTTGTGCTGGCGTTCGCCGTGATGGCCGCAGGCGCGTCTGGCGCGCAGGTGGTCGAGTTCGCCGAGCTCGATGGCTGGGAACAGGACAACCACGCCGCCGCCCTGACCACGTTCCGCGACACCTGCGACCTGTTGACCGATCCCGACTGGGTGCCGCTGTGCCGTCTGGCGGCGGATGTGGGCACGGGTGACGCGGCGGCGCGCAGTTTCTTTGAACTGTTCTTCAAGCCGGTGCTGATCGGCGCGCCGCCTGCGCTGTTCACCGGCTATTACGAGCCCGAACTGCAGGGCTCGCCGGTTCGGACCCCCCGCTTTGCCTGGCCGATCTATCGCCGCCCGCCGGATTTGCGCGATGGAGAGGTGTATCACGACCGCGCGACCATCGAAGGCGGTGCGCTGCGCGGGCGGGGCCTGGAGATTGCCTGGCTCGAGGATCCGGTCGAGGCGTTCTTTCTGCAAATCCAGGGCTCGGGCCGGATCGTGATGCCGAATGGCACCGTGGTGCGGGTGGGCTATGGCGGGCGCAACGGACATGCCTACCGGTCGGTGGGGCAAGAGATGATCCGCCGGGGCACCCATACGCCGGATCAGGTCTCGGCACAGGAAATCCGGGCCTATGTCGCGCGCAATCCGCAGGCCGGGGCGGCGTTGCTGAACATCAACCCGTCTTACGTGTTCTTTCGCAGGCTGCCCGACCTGCCCCCCGAAAAGGGGCCGATCGGGGCGATGGGGCGGTCGATCACCACGCTGCGCTCGATCGCCGTGGACCCCGATTTCACTCCTCTGGGCGCGCCGGTCTGGGTCGAAAAGGATGGCGCGGGGGCGTTTCGCCGCCTGATGGTGGCGCAGGATACCGGGGGCGCGATCAAGGGCGCGCAACGGGCCGACATCTTTTTCGGCACCGGCGATGCTGCGGGCGAGGCCGCAGGCACCGTCAAGGATGGCGGGCGGATGCTGGTTCTGCTGCCGATCGACCGGGCCTATGCCCTGCTGCCCGAAGGGTAGGCCGTGGCACGCCGCAGGTCCCTGCACCCGGAAGAAGAGGAACTGTGGCAGTCGGTCGCCCGGTCCACCCGGCCCCTGCATCCGACCAACCCGACGTTTCTGCGAAAGATCACCCATCCGGCCGAAACGCCTGCCAAACCGGCAGTTCCCGAACCACGCCCGGCGCTGCCCACCTTCCGCCTCGGCGAAAAGGCCCCGATGACCCGGCGGCACGACCTGCAACCCAGCCTGTCGGAAAGCCTGCAGGCGGCACCCCTGCAGATGGACGCCAAGGCATTCGGCCGGATGACGCGCGGCAAGCTGACCCCGGAGGCGCGGATCGACCTGCATGGGCTGACCCTGGCCGAGGCGCATCCCGAACTGATCCGGTTCATCCTGAACGCGCAGGGTGCGGCGCTGCGGCTGGTGCTGGTGATCACCGGCAAGGGCAAGCGCGGCACCGATCACGGCCCGATCCCGCAGCGGATGGGCGCCCTGCGCCATCAGGTGCCGCAATGGCTGCGCCTGCCGCCGATCGGCCATGCCGTGCTGCAGGTGGCCGAGGCCCATCTGAAACACGGCGGGTCGGGGGCGTATTACGTCTACCTGCGGCGGCGCGGCGGTTAGTTCGAAAGCTCTTCGCTGATCACTTCCAGCGGTTTGACCACGATGGCCGTCGCCTGGCGCGCGGTCAGCACGATGCCGGGAAGCAAGCCGACGCGGCCCGCATTGTCGGCGTCGAACGCGGCCTGAACCGACCCGATCCGCTTCAGCAGCGCGATCAACTCGGGCGAGTCGCCCACATCGAAATGGCCCGCGCCGGTGTTGAACGCCCCGACATCCACTAGCCGGACCGGAAACTCGTCGATGCGCGACAGGTCGGTCAAATTGCCGAGGCGGCTCGGCTCGCCGGTGATGAACGCCGACAGGCGCAGCGCCTTGTCCTTCTGCGACGAGAAGATGATGAAGGGTTGCGGCAGGTTTTCGAAGGTCGCGGCCTGCGAGGTGAACACATCGACGTCGATATCGGGCGACAGCATCACGACCCCCCGCAGGTGCCTCTTGAGCTTTGCCGAGTCGCGGATATCCATCTGCCGCAGCGTTTCCATCAGCAGCAGGCAGCCCATCGAATGGCCGACGACGATGACATGCTCCGCACCGGCCGCGACCACCTCGTTGAACAGCGTCTCCAGCCCGTCGCGGGCGAAAAGGGCCGAGTCGCGGTCGTGGACATAGCCCAACGGCTGCCCCGCCGAGGGCCAGGAGTAATGCACCGTCACCCGCGGCAGTCCGAGGTCATGCGACAGTTGCGCGATCCGGTAGGTGCCTTCGGCGAACGTGTTGTTGAACCCGTGCACGAAGATCAGCGCTTGGTGCTTGATGGCCGTCTCGTTTCGCATGTTCTGGCGCAGATCGCTGCGGAACGACGCGGCATCCGAAAAGACGATCTGCCGTTCGGTCAGGAAATCGGTTTGCGGATCGGGTGCAGCCCCTTTGCGCGGCCATCTGATCTCGCCCGGTGCCCGATCCGGGGGGATCGAGACGTCCAGCCGGGCAAAGGAGAGCTTGTTTGACCGTTCAGAGCCGAAACGACCGGTCTCGGGGTCGAAAGCGCGTTGGGTGCCCACGAAAATGGTTTCGGTCTTGCCAACCTGCCGCGCGACCGGTTCGATCGTGATGCTGCCGCGCTGCGCACAGGCCGCAGCCAGAAACATCAACAAGACCAGTGCCGTCTTTCGAATCATCGCCCGGGATCCCAGCCTTTTTCTGTTCGCCGCAGGCTGGCGGTCGCAACCCCCGGGGTCAACCCCGCCGGGTGCGGTCACAACACGTAGCGTGACAGATCGGACGACCGTGACAAGGCACCCAGGTTAGCTTCGACAAAAACCGCATCGACCGTCACCTCCTCGCCCGACCGGTCGGGCGCGGTAAAGGACAGCTCTTCGAACACCCGCTCCATCACCGTATACAACCGCCGCGCGCCGATGTTTTCGACCGCCCGGTTCACCTCGGCGGCGATCCGGGCCAGGGCCGCGATGCCGTCGGGCGGAAAGGTGACCGTGATCCCTTCGGTTGCCATCAGGGCGCTGTATTGCCGGGTCAGGGCGTTGTCGGTTTCCGACAGGATCGCCACGAAATCCGCCTCGGTCAGCGGTTGCAGCTCCACCCGGATCGGCAGGCGGCCCTGCAGTTCGGGCAGCAGGTCCGACGGTTTGGCGATATGAAAGGCGCCGCTCGCGATGAACAGGATATGATCGGTTTTGACCGGGCCGTATTTGGTGCTGACGGTGGTGCCCTCGATCAGCGGCAGCAGGTCGCGCTGCACGCCTTCGCGGCTGACATCGGCCCCGCGCGCATCCGCCCGCGCGCAGATCTTGTCGATCTCGTCAAGAAACACGATGCCGTTTTCCTGAACCGCCTCCAGCGCTGCCGCCTTGATCGCCTCGTCGTCCAGCAGTTTGTCGGCCTCCGACCCCAGCAGCAGGTCGTAACTGGCGGCGACCGTGACCTTCCTCGTCACCGTGCGCTGTCCGAAGGCCTTGAACATGTCGGCCAGCCCCTGCATCTGCGCCTCCATCCCCGGCGCACCCAGCATCGGCAAGGTGGGGCTGTCCGCCACCTCGATCTCGATCACCGTGTCGTCCAGCTCGCCCCGGCGCAGCTTGTCGCGAAACAGCTCGCGGGTCTGCGGGCGGCTGTCGCGCCCGGCCAGGGCGTCCACCACCCGCTCTTCCGCCGCAGCCCGGGCCCGGGCCGCGACCTCATCGCGCATCCGCGCGCGGGTGTCGGCCATCGCGGTATCGACCAGATCGCGGATGATGCTGTCGACGTCGCGGCCGACATAGCCCACCTCGGTGAACTTCGTCGCCTCGACCTTGAGGAACGGGGCCTTCGCCAGCCGGGCCAGACGGCGCGAGATTTCGGTTTTCCCCACGCCCGTCGGCCCGATCATCAGGATGTTCTTCGGATAGACCTCATCGCGAATGTCATCGGCCAGATGCTTGCGCCGCCAGCGGTTGCGCAGGGCCACCGCCACGGCCCGCTTGGCGTCGCGCTGGCCGATGATGTGGCGGTCAAGCTCGGAAACGATCTCGCGGGGGGTCAGGTCGGTCATGTCGCAATCCGTTCGACGGTCAGGTTGCCGTTGGTATAAACGCAGATGTCGGCCGCGATCGCCATGGCGCGGCGGGCGATGTCTTCAGCGGGCAGGTCGGTGGTCATCAATCCGCGCGCCGCCGCCAGCGCATAGTTGCCGCCCGATCCGATGGCGGCCACGTCATGCTCGGGTTCCAGAACGTCGCCCGCCCCGGTGATCACATACAGATCGCGCCCGTCGGTGACGATCAGCATCGCCTCGAGGTTGCGCAGATACTTGTCCGTCCGCCAGTCCTTGGCCAGATCGACGCAGGCCCGCGCCAGTTGCCCCGGTGCCGCCTCAAGCTTTTTCTCCAGCCGGTCCAGCAGGGTAAAGGCATCCGCCGTGGATCCGGCGAAGCCCGCGACCACCTCATGCCCCCCCGCTGTCAGCCGCCGCACCTTGCGCGCGCTGCCCTTGATCACGGTCTGGCCAAGGCTCACCTGCCCATCACCCGCCACCACGACGCACCCCCCCCGCCGCACCGCCAGAATGGTCGTGCCGTGCCATCCCGGAAACCTGTCTTCCGCCATGAAACCCTCCACCTTGGCATGCAATATGGGCGGCTTGACGGAAGCGCACAACCCGACACCGGTTTGCAAGCCCCGTGAACTGGGCCTAGGGTCGGATCGTTGATCTTGGAGCCTCCGGTGCGGGAAAAGGTGCTGTATTTCTACCTTGGATCGCGACAGCGGGCGCAAGTCGTCGCGCGCGAGCCCAGGATCATGACCCGGATCGTCGAGGTGGTCGAGGCGGCGGGATGGCAGGCCGTGATGTTGCCCGAAGAGGCGCGGCACGCCGCCCCGTTGATCGACGGGTATCATCTGGTGCTCAATCAGGCGGTGCCGGGGCCGTTCTGCCTGTCTTTGCGCAAATGCTACATGGAGCCGTTCTGGCGGATCGAGGCGGTAAACGACCGCTGGGCCTGGGAAACCGCCGGGTTGAGCTTTTCCCCCAGCCTGGTGCGAGCCCGGCATGCCCCGGCGTTTTTCGAACGATGGCGCGGCAAGCTGTTCGGCACGGGTCCGATCACCAGGGACGGATTCATCTTTGTGCCGCTGCAGGGGAAGTTGCTGCGCCATCGGCATTTTCAAAGCATGAGCCCGCTAGACATGCTGGAGGCCGTGCTGGCGCGCGACCCGCGCCCGGTGGTGGCGACTCTGCATCCTGGCGAAACCTATGGGGCCGACGAACTGGCGGCGCTGGAAGCCCTGCAGGACCGTCAGCCGAGGTTCACCGTGTCCTTCGATCCGTCGATGGACCTGCTGCGGCGGTGCGATCTGGTGGTGACCGAAAACTCCAGCATGGCGTTGACCGGGTTTTTCGCGCGCAAACCCGCGATCCTGTTCGCCGAGGCCGATTTTCACCACATCGCGCGGTCGGTGCCCCGCCAGGGCCTGCGGCAGGCGTTCACCCCGCCTGATGCCGATCCGCCCTACACGGCCTATCTGTTCTGGTTCTTCAAGATGCACGGCATCACTGCCTGGGATGATGACGTGCACCTGCAGATCGCAACCCGGCTTCGCAGCCACGGCTGGCCCGTGTGACAGGGGGGGGCCCCCCTGCATGCCGCGTCAGATCGAGGCGTTGATCCAGTTGGCAAGGGCCGCTTTCGGGGCCGCGCCGACCTTGTTCGACACGACTTCGCCGTTCTTGAACAGGAACAGCGACGGGATGCCGCGCACGCCCAGCGTCGCCGGGCTGTCGGGGTTTTCGTCGACGTTGACCTTCACGATCTTGACCTTGCCGCCGTACTCGGCAGCCAGCTCTTCCAGAGCCGGGCCGATCTGACGGCAAGGACCGCACCATTCGGCCCAGAAATCGACCACGACGGGCACGTCCGACTTGCGGACTTCGGCATCGAAGGTGGCGTCGGTGACGGCGATTGTATTGGCACCCATGGCGGGTCTCCTGACTGTGCGGCTTGGACAATGAAGCTATGGACGCAAGGGCCCCGCGTCAAGGGATCGTGGCACGCGCCAGTGCCGCACTCACCATGTCGCGATCCAGCGGCATCAGCACGGGCGCCGTTGTCCACAGGATGGCGGTGTCGATCCGCCGGTCGGGATAGATCGCGGTCAACGCATGGGCATAGGCCCCCATCTGTCGCAGCAGCGACTCGGGCGTGTCGACCGCCCGCGCCGGGATCACGCGGTTCGACTTGTAGTCGATGGCGAGAACCCGGTCGGGGCCGATCAGCAGGCGGTCGATGCTGCCAAACAGCCGACGGCCGGAAAGGTCGCAGGTGATCGCCACTTCGGTCAGCGCGTCGGGGGTGAACAGATCGGTCAGGGCGGGGTCGGTCAACACCCGCACCGCCTCGGCAAGCACATCGGCGCACAGGGCGGCGTCGGGAACAAGCCGCGCCGCCTGCTCCCCCCAGTCGGGGCGGGGCAGGCCGGGCAACGCCTCCAGCAGCAGGTGCAGCGCGGTGCCGCGCGTCAGGGCCGCACCTTCGGCGCCCTGATCCGGGTCGGCAACCGTCTCGCCGGGCAGCACTTTTGCCCCGCCCAGATCGGACGGCGACAGCAGCGCGGGTTTGCGTGGGGCGGCAGGGGCGGAGGTCTGCGCCCAGACCGGCAGCGGGTCCGCGGGCAGGGCCGGGTCCGGGGTGGCGGCCCCTGCCGCCGCCGCAGGCCAGTTCCCCGACGACAGCCGCAGCCGACCCGCGGCCCCCGGCAGCGCCCCGGCCCCCGGCAGCGCCCCGGCAGCGCGCATCCCGGCTTCGACATGGCGATACCAGCACCAGGTCAGCGGGTCCTTCGGCACCGGTTTGCTGCCAGACCCGGTTTCGATCACCGCCTTGCCCGCCCCCGCCACGATCAGCCAGCAGCGCGCCCGGGTCAGCGCCACATAGAGCAGCCGCAGCCCCTCTTGCTGCCGCAACCTGTCGCGCCGGTCCTTGTCGGCGGCGATCGGGGGCGGGCTTTCGTCCGCCGCCATCGCCCACATCGCCGGGCCATCGGGGGGCGTCACGATCTGGGTGCGATCCGGGGTCGCGCGGTCGGTGGTGTCGGGCAGGATGACGATCGGTGCCTCCAGCCCCTTGGCCCCATGCACCGTCATGATCCGGATGCGGCGGCCCTCGCCCTCCATCTGGCGCTTGATCTCGATCTCGTCGGTCGACAGCCAGATCACAAAGCCGGTCAGGCTGGGCACGTCCTGCTGTTCATAGGCCAAAGCCTGCGCCAGCAGCGCGTCGATGCCCTCGGCGGCTTCCTCGCCCAGACGGGTCAGCAGGCGGCGGCGGCCGTCGTGGCGGGTCAGGGCGCGGTCCAGCACCTCGTAGGGGCGCAGGAAATCGGATTGGTCGCGCAGGTCTTCCAGCAGCCCGCGCGCCGGGTCTTCGATCCCGCGCAGCGCCTGCCACAGAAACCCGTGCCGACCGTGGGCAAGGTCGTAAAGCTGCGCCTCCGACCAGCCGCACAGCGGCGAGCGCAGCACGCAGGCCAGCGACAGATCATCCTCGGGCGTCGCCAGAAACGCCAGCAGCGCCATCAGGTCGCGGACGGCCAGTTCCGCCCCCAGCTTCAGCCGGTCCGCCCCGGCAACTGCAAGCCCGTGCTGCTTGCACTCGCGGATCAGGTCACCGAACAGCGCCGAACGCCGCTGCACCAGGATCAGAAAGTCGCCCTCATGCACCGGGCGCGGGCCGTGGTCGGTGGGGATCTGCACGCCACCGTCGATCATCATCCGCATCTCGGCGGCGATCTGCCGGGCGAGGCGGGCGTTGTGGTGGGTCTGGCTGATCCGGTCGACCGGGGTTTGCCAGTCGTCGTCGTCGTCGGGGGGCGTGGGGTCGATCAGCGGCCAGAGATCGACCCGGCCCGGCATCTGATCCTTGAACGCCGCGTGCCGCACCTCGGCCCCCAGGGCGTCGGGAAAGCGCCGGTGCAGCGTCGCATCGACCAGGTGCAGCACGGCAGGGGCCGAGCGGAAGGAATACTCCAGTTGCAGCGACTGGAACGGTTGCCCCGCCGCCCGAAACGCCTGGCCAAAGGCCTGCTGCTTGTCATCGAAGGCCGCCACATCCGCGCCCTGAAACGAATAGATCGACTGTTTCTTGTCGCCCACCACGAACAGCGTGCGCCCGCCGGGGTGGGTGCCGACGCCCGCGGTGAATTCGGCGGACAACAGTTCGATCACCCGCCACTGGTCGGGGCTGGTGTCCTGCGCCTCGTCCACCAGAATGTGGTCGATCCCGCCATCGAGGCGAAACAGCACCCAGGCCGCCACCGATGGATCGGTCAGCAACGCCTTGGCGCGGCTGATCAGGTCGTCGAAATCGACCCAGCCCCGCGCCTCTTTCCGCGCGGCATAGATCGGCAGGAACCGCGCGGCAAAGCGGTGCAGGGTGGCGGTGCAGATGGCGGCGGTCAGGGCGATCCGGCGGGCACGGGCGGTCTCGACCCGCGCCATCAGCGCATCAAGGCGGGGCATCAGCCCGGGCAGGGCGGCGCGGGTTTCCTTGGTGGGCAGCGCACCGATCTTGGCGGTGAACGGCGCTTTCGCCCCGGCCCCGGTCAGCAGCGCATCCTCCAGGGCCAGCAGCCCGTCCAGATCGGCCCCGACCCCGGCCAGCGTGTTGGCCAGGTTGAAATCGGTCGGCTTGCCTTGCCGCAACACCGGCAGCATCGCCGCGATCCAGTCGGCCTCGTCCCCCAGAAATGTCCCGTCCAGGATCGTCGCCAGGCTCTCCTCCCCCGGAACGCCGAACAGCGCGCGGGCCTGCGCCTCGGTCAGCGGCGGGGCGAAACTGCCGCGTTTGCCCGCGACCTGTGCCAGCAGCCCGGCGAACTCCTCGCCGGTATGGATCCGCGCCAGATCAGCCATCAGGTCGGGCGCGATTGTGTCGGCCATTTCCTCGGCGATCTCGTCGCGCAGCAGGCGGGCGGCGCGGTCGTCCATCTCGGTGAACTGCGGCGACACGCCCGCCTCCAGCGGAAAGCGGCGCAGCAGGGTGGCGCAAAAGCTGTGGATGGTCTGGATGCGCAGCCCCCCCGGCGTTTCGATCGCGCGGGCGAACAGGCGGCGGGCGGCGTTCAGGTCATCGGTGCTCAGGCGGTCCTCTTCGCCCAGTTGCGCCAGGGCGGTGCGCAATTCTGCGTCCGGTTTCATCGCCCAACTGCCCAGGGTGCGGAACAGGCGGTTCTGCATCTCGCTGGCGGCGGCCTTGGTATAGGTCAGGCACAGGATGCGCTGCGGCTGCACCCCCGACAGCAATAGCCGCGCCACCCGGTCGGTCAGCACGCGGGTCTTGCCGGACCCCGCATTGGCCGACAGCCAGGTGGACGCCGCCGGATGCGCTGCTGCCACCTGCCGTTCGGTCGCGGGATCACGCGGGGTCATCGGGACCCACCTTCACCGGCACGGCCCGGTCGGTCATCTGCCATTCGCCATAGCGCGCCAGATGGTCATAGTCCCCGGCGATCCGGTCCTGAAACATCGCGCGCCGCGCGGCATAGCCGGTGGCGCGGTCGCCATAGGCCCCGATCAGGGTGCTGAGCCCCGCCCAGAATTCGGCCAGCAGGTCGGGCGTGACCCGGGTTTCCACCGATTTGTGCGCCGCGCCGAGGCCGATGTAGCTGATCCATGCCACCTCCGACGGGCCAAGGTCGGCAAATCCGCCACGTTCGGCCATCGCGGCGGCGGCGATAAGCTGTTTTTCGAACGCCCGCTGTTCGGAGGGCGTGGGCGGCGTGCCGGTCTTGTAATCGATCAGCAGCAGCCGGCCATCGGGCAGCCGGTCGATGCGGTCCGGGGTTCCGAACAGGGTGAAGCGCAGCGGATCGAGCGTGATTTTCCCCATCGTCTCGACAATCTGCGGGACCCCGCCCCATCTTGCCTCTTCGTCGAGGAAATGATCCACCCCGCGATCCAGCCGCGCCAGCCACAGCACCCGCGCCGCCGGAAACGGCACCTGCGCCGCCAGAACTTCGGCGGCCAGCGCCATCAGCCGGGCCCGCGCCTCGTCACGCGGTTCCAGAGCGGGGCGGGTCAACACGAACCGCCGCAGCACGTCATGCACCACGATCCCCCGGTCGCGGGCATCGGGGGCCTGCCGCAGCGGGTCGAGCGGGAACAGCCGCAACACGGTGCGGGCGTAAATCGCATATGGGTCGCGGATCAGCCGGGCGATCCCGGTCAACGGCAGCCGGTCGGGCCGCGCGGCCAGGGGGGGTTGCGGCGCGGGGCGGCGCGCGCGGGCAAGGGCGGGGTCGGCGCGCATCGCAGGGGTCGGTGCATCCAGCGCCTGTGCCATCGCGGTCCAATGCGCGCCGCGCTTCCGCATGGCGGCCAGGGCGGCAGGGCCGTGCCGGTCCGGCAGGCCGGTCATCAGGTTCATCAGCCGGTTCAGCCAGCGCGACGGCACGGTTTCCGCCTCGGCGTCGCGCAGGGACCGGGTCAGCACGACGCGCCGCGCCGCCACCGCCTGCTGATAGTCATGCGCGGCCAGCCCGATCTGGCGTTCGGGCAGCAACAGCCCCGCCTCGGCCCGCATCCTGCGGTTCAGCCACGGATCTGGGGTGCCAAGCCGCGGCCAGGTGCCATCGGTCAGCCCGCCCAGAATGACGAGGTCGCCCTGCATCTCGCGGGCTTCACGCGGGCCGAGGATGCTGATGTGGGGATGCACGATCGGGGCATCGCGCACCTCGCCCGCGGCGACCAGCGCCTCGAACAGCGCGCGGTATTCGGCGGCGGAATAAGTGCCGCCATGCGGGGCTTCGGCGGCAAGGTCGGTCATCAGGGCCAGCGCGGCCTCGCCTGCCGACCCCTGCCACAACGCGCCATCCCCCGCGCCGGTGCCCGCCGCCAGCGCCTGCACGACGCCCCGGTGATGGGCCACATGCGCGGCCAGCGGGCGGATGCCGACCGCCTCCACCCCCTGCAGGGCCGCGACCACGGGGGTGGCCCAGCCCAGAACCCCCCGCGCCCCGGCCCAGGCCAGCAGCATCGCGGCATCGGGAAAGGCCGGGCCGTCCTTGCGCAGGGTCAGTTCCAGATCGCGGGTCAGCCGCAGATGGGTGCCCCGGTCGCCGCCGGTTTCGGTCAGCGGATGTTTCAGCAGCACCAGCAGCGCATCGACGGTCAGCCGCTGCCCGAACAGCCGCGCGACGTGGCGCAACAGCCGCCCCGGGGCCGACAGGGCCAGCGGCCGCCCCGCGCTGTCGTCCGGCAGGATGCCCCAGCGGTCCAGCGCCGCCGTGACCTGCCGCGACAGGGTGCGGTCCGCCGTCACCAGCGCCGCCCGGGTGCCGTCCTGTGCCGCCTGCCGCAGCATCAGGGCAATCGCCAGCGCCTCGGCGCGCGGCGATGTGGCCTCGATCAGGGTCATGCCACCCGTCGCCTGCCGCAGGTCGGGCAGGGCCGGGCCTTCGACCAGCCATTGGTCCGTCACCGGGGCCGGGCGCAGCGACAGCGAGATCAGCCGGTTGCGGGCAGGGTCGGGCACCGGCGCGTCGTGCCAGAGCCGCACCTGATCCGGCGTCAGGCCCAGACCGGTCAGCAGGCGGTGAAAGCGGTATTGCGGATGATCCTCGGCGGTCATCGCGTCGTCCATCGCCTGCCAGACCTCGGGCGGCAGGGACCCGTCGAACCCCGGCAGCACCACCGCGCCCTGCGGCAGCCGCGCCACCGCCTGCATCAGCAGCGCCGTCGCCCCGCGTGACCCGGTCGAACCGGCCACGATCACCGGACCCGGCGGCGGTGTGGTGCGCCACGCCTGCGCCAGACGCAGGGCCGCGATCCGCTGGCGCGCGCTGTCGTCCTGTCCGGGGCTGGCGGCAAAGAACGGCGCGATGATGCCGAGGAAGGTCTGCGTCCGCGCCCAGTGTTCCGAATGCCTCGACACATCCAGCGCCGCGATCGCCGCCAGGTCGACCCCTTCGCCGCCCATCTCGTCCATCAGGGTGGCCAGACTGTCGGCCAGATCGAACAGGGCGGCGCGGGGTGCGATGCCGGGCTGGGCCGCGATCAGCCCCGCGATCAGTTGCGCCAGTTCCAGCCGCCGCCGCAGGGGCGGGGTGGCGGGCGGCAGATCGGCCAGCACTGCGTCGCGCGCCAGATCCGTGACCAGCAGCAAACGCGGCAGCAGCCGCGCACCGCCGGCGGTCAATGCGTCCGTCACGCGCCGCCGCATCCGGCCCGAGTTCAGATAGATGCGCATCCGCGCCGCATCTTCGGGCGGTTGGCCCCGCAGACGGGCGTCCAGCCCCGCGACGAACCCGCTGGCAAAATCCACACCGGGGGCAAGATGGAACACCCGTGGGTCGCGGCCGGGGTCAAACATCGGCCAGCAGCGCCTCGGCCTCGGCAATGCCCGCAGGGTGGCCGACATCGCACCACCCCCCCCGGTGGATCAGACCATAGGCCCGACCGGCCCCGATCATGCCGTCCCACACCCGGTTCAGCGAAAAGACCGGGTCGGGGATGGTGTGCAGGGCTTCGGTGCGCAGGATCTGGGCACCGAGATACACCGCGCCGGGCGCGCCAGCCGCCCGGGCCAGCCGCCCGGCAGGGTCGAGCAGAAAGTCACCGCGGCCCGCATGCCCGCGCGCCTGCCCGGCGGGCAACAGCAGCAGCAGTGCGTCCATCGCGGCATCGTCCCAGGCGGCGGCCAACTGAAGCAGGGGGTTCTGCCCGGTCCACACCGCATCGCTGTTCAAGGTCATCACCGGCCCCGGACCCAACAGCGGCAGCGCCGCGCGCAACCCGCCGCCGGTGTCCAGAATCACTGCGCGCTCCCACGACAGGGCGACGTCGCGGCCCTGCAGGTGGCGCTCGATCCGGTCGCCGAGGTAGTGCAGGTTGACGACCCGAGGGGCGGCCTTCGCCTGATCCGCGATGGCCAGCGCATGGTCGATCAACGCCCGCCCCGCCACCTCGATCAGCGGCTTTGGCCGGTCGGCGGTCAATGCGCCCATCCGGGTGCCGAAACCGGCGGCAAACAGCATCAGCGGAAAGTGCCGCATTGCGCCTCGATCCGGGTCAGGGCCGCCGGGGTGGGCGGCGGCAGCACCGCACAGGCCTGCGCAAGGCCGCGCAGTTCAGGTTGCGCCAGATTGCGCTGCAACTGGCCCCAGACCTGGGGCAACAGCGGCAGATAGCCGGGCTTGCCTGCCACCAGACAAAGCCGCGCGAACACGCCCAGGATGCGCAACGCCCGCTGCGCTCCCAGCACGGCGTAGCTGCGGCGGAACGCCGGTTCCGGCTGCCCGGTGGCGGTGGCAAAGCGGGTGATCATCGCCTCCTCGGTCTGCGGCTGCACGTCGCGGCGGGCGTCCTGCAGCAGCGACACCAGATCATAGCCCGGCTGCCCGGCCTGCGCGAGTTGGAAGTCGAGCAGCCCGACCCGCGCCAGCCCGGCGCGATCCGGCAACCACAGCAGGTTTTCCGCGTGATAGTCTCGCAGGATCAGCACGCGCGGCCCGTCGGCGTGCCGGATGAGCGCCTCGGTCAACGCCGCGCGGAACGGGGTGGTGTCGATCCGGTCGCCGGTGATGGCCAAGCGATACCAGTCGAGCGCAAAGGCCGCCGCCCCGGCCCAGTCGGCGGCGGTCAGGTCGGGCATGTCGGGGCCCGGGGGATGCGCCTGGACCGCGACCAGCACATCGGTGGCGGCCTGATACAGCGCCGGTTCGGCGGAAGGTTCGGCGGCAGTGATCCGGGCAAACAACGCATCGCCAAGGTCTTCGAGCAGCAGAAAGCCGCAGGCAAGGTCCTGCGCCAAGACCTGCGGTGCCGACAGGCCGAGGCCGCGCAGATCGGCGGCGATGGCCAGAAACCTTGCCGGATCGTCACCCTTGCCGGGGGGCGCGTCCATCAACACGGCGGTTTCGTCGCCTCTGGTCAGCCGGTCGTAACTGCGGTCCGACGCATCGCCCGCCAGGAACTGCCGGGTGGCCCCGCCCCAGCCGGCCCGGTCGAGGAACGCCAGCTTTTGCGCGTCCCGGCCGGTCATGCGATGCCGTCCAGCAGCCCGGCCCGGCCGCCCGACAGATCGGCAGTCCGTCCCGCGCCCTGCTCCCTTAACCGGACATGCACCGCGTCCTGCGGGGTCATCGGACCCAGCCGGTCGGGCCATTCGACCAGGCAGATCGCGGTGGCAAAGGCATCGGAAAGGCCGAGTTCCTGCACCTCGTCGGGATGCGACAGGCGATAGAGGTCCGCGTGCCAGATCTCGGTGTCGCCATCCTGATAGACCTGCACCAGCGTGAAGGTCGGCGAAGGCACGTCTTCGGCGCGCCCCAGCCGGGCCCGGATCAGCGCGCGGGCGAAATGCGACTTTCCCGCCCCGACCGGGCCGTGCAGCAGCAGGCAGTCCCCCGCCCGCAGCCGGGGCGCAAGTCCCATCGCCAGCCGGTCGGTTGCAGCCTCGTCCGCCAGAAAGATCGTCTGCCCCATGCGGGCAGACTACAGCGGCAAATCCCGGCTGTCAGGCGGTTTTCAGGGCGCTGGCGATGCGGGGCGGCACCGCCTCGCCCGACCGGGTCGCACGGAATGTCGCCAGGGTGGCCCCCCCGGCCAGCGGGGCAAGCCGACAGTCCAGCCGCCGGCCATCCAGCAGCCGCACTTCGGCAGACCAGGCGCGACGATCCACCGGGTTGGCCACGAAATCCTCGATTTCCGCCCAGACCGCGCTCGGCGCGCTCAACGCCCGCCAGTGACTGCACAGGCTGCGCACCGTCCCCTCGCTCAGCCCCGATGCCGGATCATGGCCCCAGATGGCGGCGTATGCGGCATTCGACATCACCAGCAGGCCCGCCCCGGAGAACACCGCGATCGCCTCGTCGATCTCGTCGATCACCGCCTGACCCAGTTCCAGATCGGCCCGGTAGCGCCGGGTGCGCAGCATTTCGGTCGAGATATCCTCGATCAACAGCGCTATCGCCCCGTTCGGATGCGGCCGCCCGATCACCCGGTAGGTCTGCCCGCCCGGCAGGCTCCATGTTTCTTCATAGTGCCCCGAGACGGCAGCCTTTTCCATGTCGATCATCTGGCGGCGCCAACTGCGGTAATCCTTGGGTTCGGGGATCATGGCCCGGTCGCGCATCGCATCCAGCACCGACAGCAGCGACGGGCGCATCGACAGAAAGTCCACCGGCAGCCCGGTCAGGTCCAGCAGCGCGGGGTTGAACAGTTGCAACTGGCGGCTCTGATCGAAAATCGCGAGACCGATCGGCAGATGCGCAAAGGTCTTGGTCAGCGTCTGCATGAAATCGCGCAACGCGCCTTCGGCCTGCACGGCGGCATCCGCAGGCAGGGCGAACAGCAGCCGCCCGGTTCCTTCGGCAAAACCGACCAGGTCGAACCAGGCCATGGCACCGCCGGGCAGCGCGAGTTTCTGGCGCTGCCCGGTGGCGCCCTGGGTCGAGGCGGTGCGGTCGAACAGCCGGGGCAACGGCCAGCTCAGATCCTGACCGGGGGTCAGCACGGTGACCGCGCGGTTGAGATAGGCGGCGTTGGCCCAGATCACGTCGCCGTCCCCGCGTTCGCGCCAGACCAGCACCGGAGCCTTGGCCATGGTTTGGCGCAGCAGGGCCAGTTCCTCGTTCAAGGCACGTTGGGCCATCGGGTCGGGGGCGGGCATCCGGTCATCCTTGTCCGGGTCGATCAGCACCAGCCGCACCAACCCGCCGCGCTGTTCGGCCTGCAGGATCAGCGGCGGCCCGCTGTCGGGGGTCGAGTTCAACACAACCGACCCGTCCTGCGCGAGCCGCAGCAGACGGTCTGGCAGATCGGGAAAATGCGGGGCGAGATAGGCCAGAAGCTTGATCCACGGGGCGCCCCGATTGTGGCTGGTGGCCAGCAGGGCCCGCGCGGCAGGGGTGGCGTCGATCAGAACCTCGCCGTCGAACAGAAAGACCGCGCCCTGCCCGGTATCGGCAAAGATGCTGCCCGGTTGCCGCGCGCCGCGGGCCGGAACCGCCGACAACACCAGAAGGCCGCCCGTTGCCGCAAGCGCCGATGTCAACACGATCCCGACGGCCAAAATCCAGTCGATCTGCATGCCCTGTCCGTTCCGTTTCTTCCCGCCACCATGCAACCTAGGGACGAGATACTTAACGACACGTTAATCTTTGGCGCGACGCACAAAAAGACGAACAGAAAACACGTGCGGAACGTGCTCCGACGACGGTGCCGGTTCAGGCAATGATCGGCGCGTTCCGGCCACGCCCCAGATCGGCGGGTGCCAGTATCGACGCAAGTTGCCACGACACCTCGACCACCGCCCCACAGCGAACCGGGCGCTCCTCGGAGGTCAGAAACGGATCGGCGGCATTGGCGAAGGTCAGTTCCGCGCCCGTCCGCTCCAGCAGGGTCTTGGCGATGAACAGACCCAGGCCCATCCCCTCATACTCGGGCCGCTGTGCAAGCGGCGGATCCACCCGTCGGGCCCGCAGGAACGGGTCCCCGATCCGCCCGATCATCTGCGACGGAAAGCCGTCGCCATCATCGACGATGCGGACCGTGACCCGGCTCTCTGTCCAGTCGGTATCGACCCAGACGGTGCTGCGGGAAAAGTCGACCGCGTTCTGGATCAGGTTGCGCAGGCCGTGGATCAGTTCGGGGCGGCGCTGGATTTCCGCAGGCCGCGCCGGGCCGCCCGGCGGGCCCTGCTGAGGGTCGGTGAAAACGACCGTCTTGCCGCGGTGGACATGCGGCTCTGCCGCCTCCGCCAGCACTGCGGACAGCGGGGCCTTGCGCAAATGCAGGTCATCCTTGCCCGACCGGCCCATCGAGCGCAGGATGTCGCGGCAGCGGTCGGCCTGGTCGCGGATCAGCCGGGCATCGTCCTGCAGGTCGGGCCGGGTTGCCAGTTCATCGATCATCTCGGTGCTGACCAGCTTGATCGTGGCCAGCGGCGTGCCCAGCTCATGCGCCGCCGCCGCCACCACGCCCCCGAGGTCGGTCAGCTTCTGTTCGCGCGCGAGCGCCATCTGGGTGGCCAGCAGCGCATCGGACATCGTGCGGATCTCGGTGGCGACCCGGCGCGAATAGGCGCCCAGAAACAGCAGCCCGATCACGATCGACAACCAAAATCCGAATTCGAACAGCGGCGGCACCGTCAGAACGGTCCCGTCCTGCAACTGCAGCGGCACCTTCAGCAGGGCCGCCAGCGTGATCAGCACGACGGCCACCCCGCCCAAGAGCACCGTGGTGCTCAGGCGCAGCGCGGACGCCGAGATCGTCACCGGTGCCAGGATCAGCAGGGCGAACGGGTTGGTCAGACCGCCCGTGAGATACAGCAGGAACGACAGTTGCGACAGGTCGAACAGCAGCGTCAGCATCGCCTCCGGCTCCGACAGCCGCTTGTTTTCCGGAAACACGAAGGTTGCCACCAGATTGGCGATGATCGACGCCCCGACAGCCAGATAGCAAAGCCCGAGCGGCAATTGCAGGCCCACCAGCCGGTGCGCCACCAGAATGGCCAGAAACTGCCCGCCAATCGCGATCCAGCGCAACGTGATCAGGGTGCGCAACCGCACCCAGTCCGTCCGCGCCGTGCCGAAGATCAGGGGAGGGTTCGAAGGGGTCATGCAAGGCCTTGTGATCTGCAGCGGCGCAGGTTGACCATTGTTAAGTCCGCCATTGTCGGTGATCAATGCGCCATCATGGACCAGGGGTTGTGACGATGACAAAACTCTATGCGGGATTGGCTGCGGCAGCGATCGCGGCGGTGCTGGGTTGGACGGCCTATGCGATCCTCGCGGCGCGGCAGACAGATGTCTTTGCGCAATGCCGGGGTGGGACGGTCGGCGGGGGCGAGATCGGCGGGCCGTTCACCCTGGTGAATGAAGAGGGAGCGACCGTGACCGACAGCCAGGTTTTCACCAAGCCCTCGCTGGTCTATTTCGGATATACGTTCTGCCCCGATGTCTGCCCGCTCGACAATGCCCGCAATGCCGAAGCGGTGGATCTGCTGAAAGAGCGCGGGATCGATGTGACCCCGGTGTTCATCTCGATCGACCCGGAACGCGACACGCCCGAGGTGATGCGCGACTTTACCGACAATCTGCATCCGGCGATGATCGGGCTGACGGGAAGCATGGAACAGGTCAAGGCCGCGTCGCAGGCCTATCGCACCTATTTCAAGAAGCAGGACACCGGGGACGACTACTATCTGGTGGATCATTCGACCTTCACCTACCTTGTTTTGCCCGGGGTCGGCTTTGTCGATTTCTTCCGTCGGGAGACCACGCCGGCCGAAATGGCGGACCGCGTCGCCTGCTTTGCCAAGGCGCAATGAGGCCGCGTGTTTGACCTCTGTGCCATTGCGGCCTAGGTTGAAGGATGGAATAAGAACAAAGGAAAAACGCATGAGCGAGGACCCGGGCGCAGACATTGGGCCGGATCGGACACTGCTGCTGGTCGACGATGATGAGCCTTTTGTCAAACGTTTGGCCAAAGCGATGGAAAAGCGCGGTTTTCTGCCGGAAACCGCCGAAAGCGTCGCGGCGGGGCGGCTGATTGCCACCACCCGGCCCCCGGCCTATGCGGTGGTCGACCTGCGGCTGGAGGATGGGAACGGGCTCGACGTGGTCGAGGCCCTGCGCGAACACCGGCCCGATTGCCGGATTGTCGTTCTGACCGGATACGGCGCGATTGCCACGGCGGTGGCTGCCGTCAAGATCGGGGCGACCGATTATCTGTCCAAACCGGCCGATGCCAATGATGTGACCCAGGCCTTGTTGCAGCGCGGCGAAAGCTTGCCCTTGCCGCCGGAAAATCCGATGTCGGCGGATCGGGTGCGGTGGGAGCATATCCAGCGGGTCTATGAGATGTGCGACCGCAACGTGTCAGAAACGGCGCGACGGCTTTCGATGCATCGGCGGACATTGCAGCGGATTTTGGCCAAAAGAAGCCCCCGATAGCCCGATACTTGATTTGCGGATCAAATCGTTCTACCCGTAAGGTCCATAAAAAGAAAAGGACCTGACCGTGGACGTCAATCTCAACAGCCTGACGCTTAAAGAGTTGCGGGATCTTCAATCGCAAGTGGCAAAGGCAATTGCGTCGTTCGAGGATCGCAAGAAGAAAGAAGCCTTGGCCGAGTTGGAAGAACGGGCTCGCACCTTGGGTTTTTCCTGGGCGGAATTGACCGGCGCGCCCGTCTCGGCGCGCAAACGCTCGCCAGCGGTTCCGAAATATGCCAACCCGGCCGACCCGACCGACACGTGGTCCGGGCGGGGCCGCAAGCCGCGCTGGTTCGAAGCCGCGTTGAAGGCGGGCAAGCAGCCCGACGACCTGGCGATCTGATCGGGCCGCCATGGCAGGCCGCGCCCGCCAGGGCCGGACCGCTGCAGAGCAATTGCAGTAAACCCGGGGGGTCGGGCCGAACCCTCCGGGCCGACTTGCGGCGCGGCGACCCCCGCCCGAACCAAGCCTAGGGCGAGCAGGCGGCCAGCAAGGCCACATGCCGCGCGACATAATCCGCCCGCACCACGGCGGGCGGGCGCAAGCGGATCTCCAGCCCGGTCAGCAGGTCGGCATCGGGTTTGCCGAACAGCCTGTCGGCTTCGGTCGACGAAAACCCGGCGATCTGCACCGCCTCCAGCCAGGCCGAAACCCGGTCCGCCGCCTTGATCGCCTTCTTGACCGCCCCCGGCAGCACCGCAGGCAGGCCGAACCGCAGGTGCACCGCCGCCGACAGCCGCGCGTCCATCTCGCCATATGCCGGGCCGACCGCCGATTTCACCGGGCTGATCATGTCGCCGATCACATATTCCGGGGCGTCGTGCAGCAGGGCCGCCAACTGCCAGCGCGCCGGCTGGTCCGGGGCCAACCGGGCAAAGATATCGACCACCAGCAGCGAATGCTCTGCCACCGAATAGGGCCAGTCGCCCCGCGTCTGCCCGTTCCAGCGCGCGACGAAGGCCAGCCCGTGGGCGATATCCTCGATCTCGATATCCACCGGTGTCGGGTCCAGCAGGTCCAACCTGCGGCCCGACAGCATTCGTTGCCACGCGCGCGCCACCTTTGCCATGCCTGCCCCCGGTTCACCGGCGGCAGAATGGCCCGGCGGCGCGCGCCGCTCAAGCCGTCAGATGCGCAGCACCACGCGCCCGTCGATCGTGCCTGCCTTCATCCGGTCGAAGATCGCGTTGATGTTGTCGAGGCTGTCCCAACTGAAATGCGAGGCGACACGGCCTTCCCCGGCAAAGGCCAGCGCCTCGCGCAGGTCGTTGCGGGTGCCGACGATGGAGCCGCGCACGGTGATCCGCTTCAGCACCACCTCGAAGATCGGCAGCGGGAAATCCCCCGGCGGCAGGCCGACCAGCGACAGGAACCCGCCGCGCCGCAGCACGCCGACGCCCTGCGAGAACGCCGCGTTCGACACGGCGGTGACCAGGCAGCCATGCACCCCGCCGAGCAGCTTCTGCACCTCCGACACCACATCTACGTCCGCCGCGTTCAGCGCGATGTCCGCGCCCAGGCTGCGCGCAAGGTCGAGCTTGTCGTCGGCGATGTCGATGGCCACCACATGCAGCCCCATCGCCTTGGCATATTGCACCGCCATGTGCCCCAGCCCGCCGATGCCCGAGATGGCGACCCATTGACCCGGCCGCGCCTCGGTTTCCTTCAGCCCCTTGTAGACCGTCACCCCGGCGCACAGCACGGGCGCCGCCGCCCCGAACTCCAGCCCGTCGGGCAACTGCCCCACATAATTGGCATCGGCCCGCACGAACTCGGCATAGCCGCCATCGACGGTATAGCCGGTCATCTGCTGGCTTTCGCACAACGTCTCCCACCCGCCGACGCAATGCGGGCAGCGCCCGCAGGCGGTGTGCAGCCAGGGCGCGCCGACCCGGTCACCTTCCTTCAGATGGGTCACCCCGGCCCCGACGGCCGCCACCTCGCCCACGCCTTCATGACCCGGGATGAACGGCGGCTGCGGTTTGACCGGCCAATCGCCGGAAATGGCGTGCAGGTCGGTGTGGCACACCCCCGAGGCGCGGATGCGGATAAGGATCTGTCCGGGGCCGACCTGCGGCACGGGCACGTCGCGGATATCGAGAGGCGCACCCAGTTGGGCGCAGACGGCGGCTTTCATGGTCTTGGGCAAGGTCATGGGCTTCTCCTTTGGTTGAACTCAGCGGGGTCGAATAATCACTTTTTGTGACGCTGCGCGTTGATGTGGCGCAACCGGGCGCGCGACCGCGTCCGTGCCCCGGCCCGCAACCTCGCAGGTCCGGCCCGTCGGCCTGCGGGATGTCGACCTTTCCGATGGCGGCAGCGGACGCACACGAAGCATCTTCGCGGCGCGACGGGATCAACGTCCGGCGGAACCGGATGCGCCGCAACCGATCGCACCGCATCGGCCTCCAGATCGGCGGCTGCTTTGAAACCGGGCCTTGCCGCAGCGAATCGCCCGCAGCCGATCTGCCGACGCGAAGCGGCAGGAAGCCTGCCCGAGTTTTTCCTTTGTCACGCGCTTGCTTTCGCCTAATCTCAGGCTGGCGTTTCCGGGGGCTCCGGGGCGGTGCAACCAGGGTTCGAGAACAAGGAAGACCACGATGAGCAAGCGCGACGACCTGATCGCCAAATATGCCGCCGATCTGATCGAGAAGTGCAAGGTCACGCCGGATATGGCATTGTTGACCAAAGTCACCATCGGCTGCGGTCCGGCGATCTATAGCGCGGACAGCGAAACCGTCGCAGCTTCTGACTCGTCGGAACTGGAGCGGGTCAAGGCGAATTTCCTCATCAAGAAACTCGGCTTGCCGGACAGCCCCGCCCTGATGGAAGCGATCAATACCGTGGTCGAAACCTATGGCCGGTCCGAGCGCAACAAGTATCGCGCGGTGGTCTATTACATGCTGGCGAAACACTTCGGCAAGGAAGCCGTCTACAAGTAGCGTCCCGGTTTTAAGCGCCCGATTTGAAACGAATGTACCGGGTTCGACTTTTGCCATACCCGGGTTTGTTCTGTAGTGTGACCGTCAGGGCAGGATGCCCGGGACCTTTTACAGAACACGTGTGGTGCCAGGGGAGCACGTGGGGTGGTGGGGGGTCTCGCAGGGGTGCGGGTCCCCTCATTTTCATGGGTCGACCCCACCCAGCCCGCAGATGATCCGCCATTCCTCGGGGCTGACCGGCTGGACCGACAGGCGGCTGTTGTTGATCAGAACCATCTTTTCCAGCCCCGGCTGCACCTTGCAGGTCTCCAGCGTCACCGGCCGCAACAGGGGTCGCACGGCGCGGATATGCACACAGTCCCACCGCGGATCGTCGGTCGTGCTGTCGGGGGTCGAGGTCGCGCAGACTTCCACGATGCCGACGATCTCCTTGCCGATGTTGGAGTGGTAGAAGAACCCCAGATCGCCGATCCGCATCGCCCGCATGTTGTTGCGCGCCTGATAGTTGCGCACACCATGCCATTCCTCACCTTGCGCGCCTTTGGCCACCTGCTGATCCCAGCTCCAGGTGTCGGGTTCGGATTTGAACAGCCAGAAGGTCATCCGATCACCTTCTTCCATTCGGTGATCGTGACCGAGGCGAACAACCCGGCCTGCGCATAGGGGTCCGCCGCCGCCCAGGCTTGCGCCGCCTGCAGGCTGTCGACCTGCAGCACGATCAGGCTGCCGGTCATCTGGCCCTGCGGGTCCAGAAACGGCCCGGCCATTTCGACGACGCCGGTCGCGTCGATATGCGCCAGATGGGCGGCACGGGTGTCAAGGCGCACCTGCAAGGCACCGGGTTTGTCTTGGCAGATCACGGCGAAACGCATGGGGTCACTCCTGTTTCAGGGGGCGGCTGAGCAGGCTTTGCACGGCCTGCGCGATGGAAATCCGATTGTCGAGCAGGGCGGCGACGGTCTGTGTCACCGGCATGTCGATGCCGGTCCGGGCGGCCAGGGCGGCGGCGGCCTGGGCGGTGGCAACCCCTTCGACCGTCACCGCCGCATCCGGCCGCTGCCCGGCCCCGATGCGGTGCCCATGGGCAAAGTTGCGCGATTGCGGCGAGGTGCAGGTCAGCACCAGATCGCCCAGGCCCGACAGCCCGGCCAGCGTTTGCGCCCGCGCTCCCAGGGCCAGCGCCAGCCGCTGCATCTCGGCAAAGCCGCGGGTCATCAGCGCCGCACGGGCCGATTGGCCCAGACCGGCCCCGATCACCACCCCCGCCGCAATCGCGATCACGTTCTTCAACGCGCCGCCCAATTCGGCCCCCACCACATCTGTCGTGCGATAAAGCCGGAGGCTGCCGGTTGCCAGCACCGATTGCAGCGCCGCCCCGGTGGCGTCGTCGGCGCAGGCCAAAGTCAGGGCCGTCGGCAGACCGGCGGCGATGTCGGCGGCAAAGCTGGGGCCGGTCAGCACGGCCGGGGGATAGGCAGGAAAGGCGGCGGCGATCAGGCTTGAGGGGCCTTGGAGCGTCGTCAGATCAAGACCCTTGCAGCAGGCGACGAGGCGATGGCCGCGCAGATCGGCCCGTTCCAGAAACCCCGCCAGCGCCTGCATCGGCACACAGAGCAGCACCGCCCTTGCCCCGGCCAGATCGCGCAGATCGCCGGTGACCGTGACATGCCCCGGCAAACCCGCAACCGGCACGGGCGCGCGCGCCCACAGCACCACCGGCCCCGGAAGCACCCGCGCCAGGGCCGTGCCGAACGCGCCGGCCCCGGCAATCGCGATCATGCCTTGGCTCCCCGTTTGCCCGAGCCGATCATCGCCGGGGCCGCCGCATCCAGCGGCCAGCGCGGGCGGGCCACCAGATCGGCGGGGTCCGCCAGCCCGGCCCGAAACCGCTCGATCCCCGCCCAGGCGATCATCGCGGCGTTGTCGGTGCACAGCGGCAGGGGCGGGGCCAGAAACCGCACGTCCAGGCTGTCGCAGACGGCCATCAGCTTGCCGCGCAGCACCTGATTGGCCGCCACGCCCCCCGCCACCGCACAAACCGGCACAGCGGGAGACACATCCAGATAGACCGCCAGCGCGCGCCGGGTCTTTTCCGCCAGAACATCCCCCACCGCCGCCTGAAACCCCGCGCACAGGTCGCGCCGGTCCTGCAGGCGCAGCCCGCCCGCTTGCGCCATCACCGCATCGCGGGCGCGCAGGACGGCGGTTTTCAGCCCGGAGAACGACAGATCGCACCCCGCCCGGTCCAGCAGCGGGCGCGGGAAGGCGAACCGCCCCGGGTCGCCCTGCCTTGCCTCGGCCTCCACGGCTGGGCCGCCGGGTTGCGGCAGGCCCAGCAGTTTGGCGGTCTTGTCGAATGCCTCGCCGGGTGCGTCGTCGATGGTGCCGCCCAGACGGCGAAACCGGTCGACCCCCTCGACGATCAGGAACTGGCAATGCCCGCCCGATACCAGCAGCATCAGATAGGGAAACGCCAGGCCATCGGTCAGCCGGGGTGTCAGCGCATGTCCCGCCAGATGGTTCACTCCGACCAGCGGCAACCCGGTGCCCGCCGCCAGCCCGCGCGCCAGCATCACCCCCGACAGCACCCCCCCGATCAGCCCCGGCCCGGCAGTCACAGCGATCCCGTCCAGATCGCGCAAACCCACCCCGGCCACGGCCAGAGCGCGTTCGACCACATGATCCAGCCGTTCGGCATGCGCGCGGGCCGCGATCTCGGGCACCACACCGCCGAAGGCCGCGTGCAGGGCGACCTGACCCTCGACCTCGGACGACAGGATAAGGCGCGACGCGCCATCGCGCACCACGGCGGCGGCGCTGTCGTCGCAACTCGACTCGATGCCCAGAAAGGTCAGTGTCTGGCCCATCGCCCGCGCCGGTTGCTCCAAGCCTGTGCGGCAGGTAACACTTGGGGCATGGCCGCACAATCCTTCCCGCCGACCCGCCCCATCCTGCTGACCCGCGCTGCCGCCGCGTCCGAGCGGTTCGCGGTGGCGCTGCGTGAGTCGTTCGGGGCAGGCGCGCGCGTGGTGATTTCGCCGCTGATGTGCCCGGTCTATCTGACGCCGACCCTGCCGCCCGGTCCGTTCGATGCGGTGATCCTGACGTCCGAGACCGGGGCCGAGGCCGCGCGGCGGATATCCGCCGAAGGCGCCGACCTGCCGAGGCAGGCATTCTGTGTAGGTGATCGCACGGCACGGGTGGCGGCTGCGGCGGGCTTTCACCCGCAGTCGGCCCAAGGGGATGCCGATGCGCTGGTGCGGGTGATCGTGACGGCGATGCGCCGGGGTCGGCTGCTGCATCTGCGCGGTCACGACAGCCGCGGCGACGTGGTGCAGCGGCTGCGGACAGCAGGATTGGAGGCGCAAGAGGCCGTGGTTTATGACCAAATGCCCTGTGACCTGACCTTTGAGGCCAAGGCGATGCTGGCGGCCCCCGAACCGGTGGTCTTGCCGCTGTTTTCACCCCGCAGTGCCGATCTGGTGGCGCAAAGCGGCCCGATTCGCGCGCCGTTGTGGATTGCGGCGCTCAGCCCGGCCGTGGCCGAGCGGGCCACCTGCCTGCACCCCGAACAGATGGTCGTGGCGGCGCGGCCCGAGGCGGCGGCCGTGCTGTGTGCTATAGAATACCTTTGCGCCGCAGGGGGCCGGACTTGAACCTGTCATGTCGCGAGGATTAGGGTAATGCGACTGAATTCCGGGAAGGCCCGATCATGACCGATACTGCGACCGATCCACAAACCCATCGCTCGATCCGGTCTGACGATGACCCCTCGGCGGAGACCGGGGCGGCGTCCGTTCCGGCCGAGCCGCCGGTCGACCCTGCAAACCCGGAGATCACGGTCGAAGGCCCCGCCGTGCCCGAGGCGTCGTCGGCGCAAGACGCCGTGCCCGTGCCTGAAACGTCGCCCGAACGCGCTGCCGAAGTATCGCCCGGGCCCCCTGCGTCGCCTGTGCCCGAATTCACGCCCGCCGCCGAACCTTCGATGGGGGCGCAACCCGCCGCCGCCCCGCCGCCTGCGCGGCGCCGGTCGGGTGGGGTGGTGATCGGCATGCTGCTCGGGGCCGCGGTGGCGGCGGGGGCAGGATACGGCGTGCAGCGGTATCTGCCGCAGCAAACGGGGTTCGACGCCGCGCCGCTGGAGGCGCGGCTGACTGCCGCCGAAGCCGAGGTTCAGGCGCTGCGGGCCGAGCTTGCGCAACTGTCGGACCGGCCTGCGCCCGCGCCGTTGCCCGATCAGGCGCTGCTGGCCCGGATCGATGCGCTGGAGGCGCGCGAGGTGCCGCAACCTGCGCCGCTGCCCGATCTTGCGCCGCTGCCCGATCTTGCGCCGCTGATCGCGCGGATTGAGGCGGTCGAGGCCGGTCTGGCGGCGGCATCCGACCTGCCTTCGGGCTCTGGCGTGGCCCCCGCGGCGCTTGCGGCGCTGCAAGCCGACGTGGCCGCGCTGAGGGCGCAGGGAGCGGGCGTGCCGGGCGAGTTGTCGGCGCTTGCCGCCTCGATCGAAGACCGCCTGACCGAAGCCGAGGCGCGGGCGGCAGACCTGACCACCCAGGCCAGCGCCATCGCCGCCGCTGCCACGCGCAACGCGGCCCTTGGCCAGATCGCGGCGGCGCTCGACACCGGCCTGCCCTACCGCGCGGCGATGACTGCGCTGGAGGGGGCGGAGGTGCCCGAGGCGCTGGCCGCCCATGCCGACACGGGTCTGCCGTCGATCGCCACCTTGCGCGCGGGCTTTCCCGAGGCGGCGCGTCTGGCGCTGGAACAGGCGCTGCGGGCGGCACCCGGGGAAAGCTGGACCGACCGGGTCGGGACGTTTCTGCGCAACCAGACCGGGGCACGGTCGCTGACCGCGCGCGAAGGCACCGATCCCGACGCGATCCTGTCGCGGGCCGAGGCGGCGCTTGCCCGCGCCGATCTGCCCGGCGCGATGACCGAACTCGCGACACTTTCGCCCGAGGCGCAGGCGGCGATGGCCGACTGGACGGCCCTGGCGCAAGCGCGCCTCGACGCGCAGGCCGCGCTGGCCGGGATGATGCAGGGCGTGGGGCAGTAACATGATCTGGTCCCTGCTGAAGGTCGTTCTGTTCGTCGCCCTGATCGCCGCTGCCAGCTTTGGCGCGAACCTGCTGCTGGATACCGAAGGCGGGATCCAGATTGCCGTGGCGGGATGGGAATTCACCCTTGGCCCGTTGCAGGCCACGGTGGGCGCGCTGCTGCTGCTGGGTCTGCTGTGGCTGGCGATGAAGACGGTGGGGCTGCTGGTCGCCAGCCTGCGGTTTCTGAACGGCGATGAAACGGCGATCTCGCGCTATTTCGACCGCAACCGCGAACGGCGCGGCTATCAGGCGCTGAACGACGGGTTGCTGGCGCTCGCCTCGGGCGAGGGGCGGCTGGCCCTGATCAAGGCGCAGCGGGCGGCGAAGTATCTGGAGCGCCCCGACCTGACGACCCTGCTGGTGGCACAGGCCGCCGAGGCGTCGGGCGATGGCAAGCGGGCGACCGAGGCCTACAAGGCCCTGCTGGCCAACGAGGCCACCCGGTTTGTGGGCGTGCGCGGGCTGCTGAAACAGAAGCTGGCCGAAGGCGATACCGACACCGCGCTTGGGCTGGCCGAAAAAGCCTTTGCGATGAAGCCGAAACATGCCGAGACGCAAGACATCCTGCTGCGGCTGCAATCCGAGAAATCCGACTGGAAGGGCGCGCGGGCCACTTTGGTCGCGCAGCAAAAGCGCGGCGTCCTGCCGCGCGACGTGTTCCGCAGGCGGGACGCGGTGCTGGCCCTGCAGGAAGCGCACGGCATCATGGACGAAACGGCAACCCTCGAGGAACGCGAGGCGGCGATTGCCGCCAACCGCCTGTCGCCGGACCTGATCCCTGCCGCCGCGATGGCCGCGCGCGGCTATATCAGCAAGGGCGACAAGAAAAGTGCGGCCCGCGTGATCCGCAAGGCCTATGAAGGCCAGCCGCACCCCGACCTCGCCGCCGTCTTTGCCGAGATCGAGCCGGAGGAAACCCCTGCCGCCCGGCTGAAACGGTTCAAGCCGCTGCTGGCGCTGCATGCCATCCATGACCAGACCCGGCTGCTGCACGCCGAACTGCTGATCGCTGCCGAAGATTTCCCCGCCGCGCGCCGCGCCCTGGGGGATGTTGTGACCCGCCATCCGACGCAGCGCGCCCTGGCGATCATGGCGGCCATCGAGCGTGGCGAAGGGTCGGACGACGCCGTGGTGCGGGGCTGGCTGGCGCGCGCGCTGACCGCGCCGCGCGGGCCGCAGTGGTGCTGCGACAAGTGTCAGGCGATCCATGCCACCTGGCACCCGATCTGCGAGAACTGCGGGGGCTTCGACACCCTGTCGTGGCGCGAACCTCCGGAAACCACCGGGCCGAGCGCCACCGGAACCGAACTGCTGCCCCTGCTGATCGGCAGTCCCAAACCCGCGCCGGAACCACCCCAAGGCCCCGCTGCGACCGACGAGGTGATCGACGCGGTCCCCGTCGAACCCCGCGCCGGATAACGGTTCGGCTCCGCACGGCCCAAGGGCCGAAACCGGCGCCTTCCGGTTAGTGGGTTGACTTGGGTAGGGGGTGGTCTTAGACGGGCCACACCAGAAAAGTGCCGCTGTAGCTCAGCTGGTAGAGCACGTCATTCGTAATGATGGGGTCGGGAGTTCGAGTCTCTTCAGCGGCACCACTGACGATCCCGAAGTCAAATCTCTGCCCCGAACCGGTGATTTTGCCGGGGTGCCCCCCTCCGCCGTGTCAAGGGAAGGCTCTTGTTCGGGCGAGCGTTCCTCCGGGGGGTTGCCGCCCGGATCGAAGGGTGGCCTGTGGTGGTGACCCCGGCGTGATTCGAACACGCGGCCTACGGTTTAGGAAACCGTCGCTCTATCCGGCTGAGCTACGGGGCCTTGACCGCTAGATGCGCGAAAACCGGTTCTGTTGCAACATCGTCCGCGCATCGGCTTGCAAAACAGGGCCGCCTGCGCCTTCGCCGCAAGGACCGCAGAAACCCGGCGCGCCCGGTGAGGGTCGCCTCCGGAACGGACACCATCGATTTTCCGACCTTGGACAACCCGCAGTTTTACCGCTAACAAGGCAGGATGACCCATCCCAAGGCACGGCCGCAGTGACCAGACCCCCCAATGTCGGAAACCGTCGCCCGCTGACCCTGCGCGATGTGTCCGAAGCGTCGGGTGTCAGCGAGATGACGGTCAGCCGCGTGTTGCGACAGCGCGGCGACGTTTCCGAAGCCACGCGGGGCCGGGTGCTGGAGGCGGCGCGGCGGTTGGGCTATGTGCCCAACAAGATCGCCGGGGCACTGGCCTCGAGCCGGGTCAACCTGGTGGGCGTGATCATTCCGTCCTTGTCGAACATGGTGTTCCCCGAGGTGATGACCGGGATTTCCGAACGGCTGGAGGATACCGGGCTGCAGCCGGTGGTCGGCGTCACCAACTACTCGCCGGAGCGCGAAGAAAAGGTGATCTACGAAATGCTGTCGTGGCGCCCGTCGGGCCTGATCCTGGCCGGGCTGGAACATACCGACGCTGCCCGCGCGATGCTGGATCAGGCCGGCATCCCGATTGTCGAGATCATGGATATCGACGGCCCGGCGGTGGACAGCGCCGTGGGCATCTCGCATCGCCGCGCGGGTCGGCACATGGCCGAGGCGATCATCGGCGCCGGCTATCGCCGCATCGCGTTTCTGGGCACCCAGATGCCGAACGACCATCGCGCCCGCAAACGGCTGGAGGGGTTCGAGGCGGCGCTGGCGCAGGCCGGTCTGGCGCTGGTCGATCGGGAATACTATTCCGGTTCGTCGGCGCTGCTGAAGGGGCGCGAGATGACGCAAGCCGTGCTGACCCGCAGCCCGGATGTCGATTTCCTGTATTACTCCAATGACATGATCGGCGCGGGCGGGTTGCTGTATTGCCTCGCGCAGAACATCGATGTGCCCGGCCGGGTCGGTCTTGCCGGGTTCAACGGCGTCGATCTGCTGGACGGGCTGCCCCGGCGGTTGGCGACGATGGATGCCTGTCGGCTGGAAATCGGGCGGCGCGCGGCCGAGGTGATCGCGGGCCAGACCCCGGCGAGCGAGCGGATCGAGCTGTTCCCGGTGCTGCAGCGCGGCGACACGATAAGGGCTGAGACTGGCCCGACCGCGCCCTGAGTAGGAGGCGGCGACAGTCCCGGGTTACGCGCCGGTCGCCAGAAGCTGCCCCGCGCCGACACCCGTGATCCGCACGGTCTGCAACCGGCCTTCGGGCTGATCGGTCGCAAAGGCGACTTCGGCAAACTGCCCGGTCCGCCCCAGTCGCGGCCCCTCGGTCAGCACCTGATGAACTTGGCCCACCTGTGCCGTCAGATGCGCCGTCAAGGCGGCCTCTCCGGCGGCCCGCAGCCGCGCGGCGCGGGCCTTGATCTGCGGGCCCGGCACCTGCGGCATCCGCGCGGCAGGGGTGCCCTTGCGTGGGCTGAATGGAAACACATGCAGAAAGGTCAGGCCGCAGTCCTGCACCAGGGCCAGCGATTGGGCGAACATCGCCTCGGTTTCGGTCGGAAACCCGGCGATCAGGTCGGCCCCGAACACCATGTCGGGGCGCAGCGCGCGGGCCTGTTCGCAAAACCGGATCGCGTCGTCGCGCAGATGCCGCCGTTTCATCCGTTTCAGGATCAAGTCATCCCCCGCCTGCAGCGACAGGTGCAGATGCGGCATCAGCCGGGGTTCGGTGGCGATGGCGGCCAGCAGCGCCTCGTCCACCTCGATGCTGTCGATCGAACTGATCCTCAGCCGTGCCAGATCCGGCACCAGCCGCAGGATGCGCAGCACAAGATCGCCCAGGCGGGGGGCCGCAGGCAGGTCCGCCCCCCAACTGGTCAGATCGACGCCAGTCAGCACCACCTCGAGAAAACCGCGGTCCACCAGCCGCCTGATCTGATCGACCACAACCCCGGCGGGCACCGACCGCGAGTTGCCGCGCCCGTAGGGGATGATGCAGAAGGTGCAGCGGTGGTCGCAGCCGTTTTGCACCTGCACATAGGCGCGGTGGCGGCCGAACCCGTCGATCAGATGCCCCGCCGTTTCGCGCACCGACAGGATGTCGTCCACCTGCACCCGCTCGGTCGGCCCGATCAGGTCGGGGACCGCCAGCCGCGTCCAGGTGTCCGCCTGCATCTTTTCGGTGTTGCCGATCACCTGCGTCACTTCCGGCATCGCGGCAAAAGTCGCGGGTTCGGTCTGCGCCGCACAGCCGGTGACGATGATCCTTGCCCCCGGATTTTCGCGGGCCAGTCGCCGGATATCCTGTTTCGCCTTGCGCACCGCCTCGGCCGTCACCGCGCAGGTGTTCACGATCACCGCATCTGTCAGACCGGCCGCCGCCGAAAGCTGTTTCATCGCCTCGGTTTCATAGGCATTCAGGCGGCAGCCCTGTGTGGCGAACAGCGGAGCGGTCATGCGGTCAGGTCCGCCGCCAGCCAGCCGTCGAACACCCGCGCCACCGGACCGGTCAGCCACACGCCATCGTCGCGCCAATCGACGCGCAGGGTGCCGCCGTCCACCTGCAGCGCCACTTGCCGGTCGGTCAGCCCGCGCAGATGCGCCGCCACCGCCACCGCACAGGCCCCCGAGCCACAGGCCAGCGTCATCCCCGCACCCCGTTCCCACACCCGCATCCGCAGGGTGTCGGGAGCAAGGAGCGAGGCGAATTCGACGTTCGTCCGCTGCGGAAACAGCGGGTCGTGTTCATAATCCGGACCCAGGCCCAACAGATCGACGGTTTCTGCATCAGGAACGAAGATCACGCAATGCGGATTGCCCATGCCGACCGCCACCGGATCGCCCGGCAGGGGCAGGTGCATGACGTCGACCCGGCGCGCCAGCGGCACCTCGGACCACCCACGCTGCGGGTGCCCCATGTTGACCCAGATCGCGCCGTCGCCGTGCCGCACGGCCCGCAGAACCCCGCGTTCGGTGCGGATCGACAGGGCCGCAGCCCCGGTTTCACGCAGCACCACGTCGGCCACACAGCGGGTCGCATTGCCGCAGGCCCCGGCGCGGCTGCCATCGCTGTTCCAGAAATCCAGCGCGATATCCGCGTCTTGCGCGTCGCGGATCTCGGCCAGTTGGTCGAACCCCACGCCGGTGTGTCGATTCCCGACCGCCCGCGCCAGCCCAGCCGCCACCACCGCCCCGCGCCCGCGCGAGTCGATCACCACGAAATCATTGCCCGCTCCATGCATCTTGATGAAGCGCAGGCCGGGGGGTGCAGGGTGTTCCATGCCGCGCGGTATAAGAGAGCGACGGTGAATTTGCCAGTGCCCATGCTTTTGCCCTTGACCCCTGCAGGCAACCCCCATAATCAGCGCCCCTGTCGTGGACCACAGCGCAACAGCCCGCCAACGGGCCGGAACGGAATTTCAGGACGGCCGGAACCCTCTGGCAAGATTGAAAAAGGCCTGCGGCTCTCGGTGAGGGCGGGTAGCTCAGTTGGTTAGAGCACGTGACTTTTAATCATGGGGTCGGGGGTTCGAATCCCCCCCCGCTCACCACTGCGATCCTTGGAAAAACCTGCGTGTCTGGCGGCTTTTACCCTGTGGCCGCTATCCTCGGCCCGCCTGTTGCGCCAGGATTGCGAAACGACTGAAAGGACCTGTGATGGCAGACCCCCGCGCGCCCCGATTGGCCGTCCTGATCGACGCAGACAACGTGCCCGCAGGCTATGCCGAGGCGATCTTCGAGGAGATCGCGGCGCTTGGCGAGGCCTCGGTGCGGCGGATCTACGGGGACTGGTCGGCCACCCGGCTGAATGCCTGGGCCAAGAAGGTCGCGGCCCTCGGGCTGGTGGCCGATCAGCAGTTTTCCAACACCAAGGGCAAGAATGCCAGCGACATCGGTCTGGTGATCGCGGCGATGGATTTCCTGCATTCGGGCCTGTTCGACGGCTTCGTGCTGGTCAGTTCGGACAGCGATTTCACCCGGCTGGCCGCCCGCATCCGGGAGCAAGGCCTTGATGTTTACGGCATCGGAGAGAAAAAGACACCGGAAGCGTTCCGGATGGCCTGCAAGCGGTTCATCTATGTCGAGAACCTCGGCGTGGTCGAAGAACCCAGCCCCAAGGTCGCCGTCAAGGCCGACACCCCGGAAGAGCCGCTGCCAAAGCCCGGTGCCAAGGAGCCGCCGGCCAAGGCGATCCCGCTGATCATCGCTGCGATGCGGGCGATCGACCCCGAAGGCGAATGGTATTCGCTGGGCCAGGTCGGGCAATACATCACCCAGGCCAATCCCGACTTCGACACCCGCACCTATGGCGCGCCGAAACTGTCGGATCTGGTGCGCAAGATCAGCAGCCGGTTCGAGGTCAAGCCGGGCCCGGGCGGGCAGTTGCTGGCCCGCGACGTGGCCTGAGGGGCGGGCTGCCCGTTAGGGCAGGCTGGCGAGGATCGCCCGGGCGGCGGCGGCAGGGTCCGGGGCGGCCCAGACCGGGCGGCCGATCACGATATGGTCGGCTCCGCTGCGCAGCGCCTCGGCCGGGCTGGCGGTGCGCTTCTGATCACCCCTGTCGGCACCAAGGGGTCGCACGCCGGGGGTGACGATCAGACGGCCCCGCGCCTGCGGCAGTGCACGGATCGCGGATGCCTCCTGCGGGCTGGCGATCACGCCATCCGCCCCGGCGTCCAGCGCGCGGGCGGCGCGTTCCAGGGTGATGTCGGCCAGATCGCCGGACTTGATCAGGTTGGCGTCAAGGTCGGCCCGGTCCAGCGAGGTCAGCACGGTCACGGCCAGGATTTTCAGGCCCGATCCGCCGCGACCATGGGCTGCGGCGGCGACCACCTGCGGATCGCCATGCACGGTCAGGAAATCGAGGTCATACTGCGCCAGACCCCGCACAGCCGCCTCGATCGTCGCGCCGATGTCGAACAGCTTCATGTCCAGAAAGATCCGCTTGCCGTGTTCGGCCTTCAACTCGTTGGCCAGCGCCAGCCCGCCCCCGGTCAGCATGCCGAGCCCGATCTTGTAGAAGCCGACCGACCGACCCAACCGCGCGGCAAGGTCGAGGCCCTGCACGATGTTGGGCACGTCGAGGGCGACGATCAGACGGTCATCCATGCAGGCGGTCATTCATGGCAGGCTCCTGTTCCGGGGCGTGATGGGCGGCGGGGTGCGGCGTGTCAAGGGCAGAGATCGGCAGATGGTTCCTTGACAGCCGGCACCCTTTGCCGCGATTCTCAAGGCGAGCAAGGGGCAGGCCATGGAAATCAACGTGACGTTCGACCGGCCTGCCGAAGGGCCGAAGGCGGGGCCCGTGATGGTCGGCTGGTTCCTGACGTCGGACAAGGGGGCGGTTCTTTATGACCCGCCGGAGCGGCTGATCTTCCGGCAGACCAACAAGGCGCATGCGAAAAGCGCAAGCCGCTGCCCGGCGGTGGTGCAGATGGAAAGCCGGTATTTCGTGGTGAAATGCCCGTTCGACATCCATGTGGGGTTCGGCCGCGATGACAAGGGCAAGGCTCATCTGGTCAACCGCGCGGGGGTCGGATCGACGATCCGGGGCAGCAAGCTGGGCGAGGTTCTGACGCTGGTCTCCGAGGTCGAGTGGCGCTATGCCGACCGCCCGACGGTGCAGTTGTCACTGCCCTACTGCTTCATCGCCGACGAGCTGGTGTACATGACGCAGATCGGCACCTTCGCGCATTACCGCAGCACCCCGCTGCCCGGCACGATCTTTGGCGGGCGGTTCCCGATGAACGTCTGGCCGAGGCCGATCATGTGGGCGTTCGAGTGGCACGAGCCGGAGAAAGACATCGTGCTGCGCCGGGGCGAGCCGCTGTTCTACATCCAGTTCGAGGCGGAGGGCCCGGATCGCCCGGTGCAGATGGTCGAAGCGGACCGCACGCCCGAGTTGGCGAAGTATATCGAGCAGATCGGCGGGGTGGTGAATTACGTCAACCAGACGTTCGCGCTGTTCAAGGCGGCAGAGGCGCTGCGGCCGGCGAAGCTTCTGGTGCCCAAGACGCGGGATTGAGCCGGGCTGTGGGGTGAACCCCGCCCTAGGGAGGCTGGATGGCAAGCTCGCTGGAGATTTACGATCTGGCCACCGGCGCGGTGCGGGTCGTCTTGCAGGTCGATCACCGGATCGAGGCGCCGAACTGGGACCCTTCGGGCGGGTCGCTGCTGGTCAATGGCGGGGGGCGGCTGTTTCGGGTGCCGCTGGACGCGCCCGCACTGGTGCCGGTGGACACCGGCTTTGCCGACCGGTGCAACAACGACCACGGGATCAGCCCGGACGCGCAATGGGTTGCGCTGTCGCATCACCGCGAGCGGGGGGCGGAGATTTTTCTGATGCCTGCGGGCGGCGGAGTGCCGGTGCGGGTCAGCCCGGAGGCCCCGAGCTGGTGGCACGGCTGGTCGCCGGACGGGCTGCGGATGGTCTACGTGGCGGCGCGGGGTGGCAGCCGGGTGATCGACGTCTATACGATGGCCGTGGCGGGCGGGCGGGCGGACGGGGCCGAGACGCGGCTGACCTTTGGCGAAGGGCATTGTGACGGGCCGGAATTTTCCGCCAATGGCGCGTCGATCTATTACAACTGCGACCGGGACGGTCACGCCCAGATCTGGGTGATGCGGGCGGACGGGGCGGATCAGCGCAGACTGTTTGCCGACCCCTTCGTCAACTGGTTTCCGCATCCCTCGCCCTGTGGTCGGCATCTGCTGTATCTGGCCTATCCACCCGGCACGCAGGGGCACCCGGCCGACCTGCCGGTGGCGCTGTGCCTGTGCGACCCCGAGGGCGGCAACCGACGCCGTGTGCGCGAGATCATCGGCGGGCAGGGAACGATCAACGTGCCCTGCTGGGCTCCGGACGGGTCGGCGTTCGCCTATATGCGCTATGGGTGACGGAGGGGCGCAGGGGTAGGGTGTTGACATCGCCCCAAAGGATGCCCTGGCGGTGAAACGGGCGAAAGCCCGGGCCTTGGAAAATTGGCGGCGGACGCCTGTTGCAATCTTGCATCAGGCACGGCGCTATCCCAGATTGGTGTCGGGCCTTGGGTTGGCGTGCCATGACGGGCGCAGGCGAGGTGCCGGAAAAGGAGACGGACCGATGAATCTGGAAAAGTTCACGGAGCGGTCGCGCGGGTTCATCCAAGCCGCGCAGACGATTGCCACGCGGGAAAGCCATCAGCGGCTGGCACCGGAACATCTGCTGAAGGCGATCATGGATGACGATCAGGGATTGGCCAGCAACCTGATCCGCCGCGCCGGGGGCGAGCCTGCGCGGGTGGTCGAGGCACTGGCGCTGGCGATGGGCAAGCTGCCGAAAGTGTCGGGCGACGCGCAGCCCTTCATGGACCCCGGTTTGGTCAAGGTGCTGGATGAGGCCGAAAAGGTGGCCAAGAAGGCCGGCGACAGCTTTGTGCCGGTCGAGCGGTTGCTGATGGCGCTGTGCATGGTGCCGAGCAAGGCCAAGGAGGCGCTGGATGCGGGCGCTGTCAAGGCGCAGTCCCTTAACGCGGCGATCAACGACATCCGCAAGGGGCGGACCGCCGATTCAGCAAGCGCCGAGGAAGGCTATGACGCGCTGAAGAAATACGCGCGTGATCTGACGGAAGCCGCCGCGGAAGGCAAGATCGACCCGATCATCGGGCGCGACGAGGAAATCCGGCGCGCAATGCAGGTGTTGAGCCGTCGGACGAAGAACAACCCGGTGTTGATCGGCGAGCCGGGCGTGGGCAAGACGGCGATTGCCGAGGGCCTCGCGCTGCGGATCGTGAATGGCGATGTGCCTGAGAGTTTGCGCAACAAGAAACTGATGGCGCTGGACATGGGGGCGTTGATTGCCGGGGCGAAGTATCGCGGCGAGTTCGAGGAACGGTTGAAGGCCGTGCTGAACGAGGTCACCACGGCGGCGGGCGAGATCATCCTGTTCATCGACGAGATGCACACCCTGGTGGGCGCGGGCAAGGCGGATGGCGCGATGGATGCGGCCAACCTGATCAAGCCGGCGCTGGCGCGCGGCGAGTTGCATTGCGTGGGAGCGACCACGCTGGACGAATACCGCAAGTATGTCGAAAAGGACGCGGCCCTGGCGCGGCGGTTCCAGCCGGTGATGGTGAATGAACCCACTGTCGAGGATACGATCAGCATCCTGCGCGGGATCAAGGAAAAGTATGAGCTTCACCACGGGGTGCGGATTTCGGACAGCGCGCTGGTCGCGGCGGCGACGCTGAGCCACCGCTATATCACCGACCGATTCCTGCCGGACAAGGCGATCGATCTGGTGGACGAGGCGGCCAGCCGTCTGCGGATGGAGGTGGATTCAAAGCCCGAGGAGCTGGATCAGCTCGACCGGCAGATCCTGCAACTGCAGATCGAGGCGGAGGCGTTGAAGAAGGAAGAGGACGCCGCGAGCCGCGACCGGTTGGAGAAGCTTGAAAAGGAACTCTCCGGCCTGATGGAACGGTCGGCCGAGATGACCGCGAAGTGGCAGGCCGAACGGGACTCGCTGGAGGCCGCGCGGGGGTTGAAGGAAGAGTTGGACCGGGCACGGGCCGAACTGGATCAGGTCAAGCGCGAGGGCAACCTGAGCCGCGCCGGGGAGTTGTCGTATGGCATCATCCCGGGGCTGGAAAAGAAGCTGGCCCTCGCCGAGGCGCGCGACGGGCTGGCGCTGGTGGCCGAAGCTGTGGGGCCGGAGCAGATCGCCGAGGTGGTGGAACGCTGGACCGGGATCCCGACCAGCCGGATGCTGGAGGGCGAGCGCGAGAAGCTGCTGCGGATGGAGGAGGAGTTGGGCAAGCGGGTGATCGGGCAAAAGCAGGCCGTCACCGCGATTTCCAATGCGGTGCGCCGCGCGCGGGCCGGGTTGAACGACGAGAACCGGCCGTTGGGGTCGTTCCTGTTCCTTGGGCCTACGGGCGTGGGCAAGACCGAGTTGACCAAGGCGGTGGCGGCCTATCTGTTCGATGACGACTCCGCGATGGTGCGGATCGACATGTCCGAGTTCATGGAAAAGCACGCGGTTTCGCGGCTGATCGGCGCGCCGCCCGGATACGTCGGCTATGACGAAGGCGGGGTGCTGACCGAGGCGGTGCGCCGCCGCCCCTATCAGGTGGTGCTGTTCGACGAGGTCGAAAAGGCGCATCCGGACGTGTTCAACGTGCTGTTGCAGGTGCTGGATGACGGGGTGCTGACCGATGGGCAGGGGCGGACGGTCGATTTCAAGCAGACGCTGATCGTGCTGACCTCGAACCTCGGAGCCTATGCGCTCAGCCAGTTGCCGGACGGGGCGGACCCGACGGAAGCCCGCAACCAGGTGATGGAGGCGGTGCGCGGCCACTTCCGGCCCGAATTCCTGAACCGGCTGGATGACCAGATCATCTTCGACCGGTTGGGGCGGCAGGACATGGCGGCGATCGTCGAGATCCAGTTGAAACGGCTGGAGGCGCGGCTGGTCGGGCGAAAGATCACGCTGGAACTGGACGAGGCGGCGAAGATCTGGCTGGCCGACGAAGGTTATGATCCGGTGTTCGGCGCGCGGCCGCTGAAGCGGGTGTTCCAGCGCCATCTGCAGGACCCGCTGGCGAGCATGATCCTGGCGGGCGATGTGATGGACGGATCGACCGTGGTGATCAGCGCCGGGGTGGATGGGTTGATGATCGGCGACCGGGTGAGTGCGTCGCGGCGTGAACGCCCGCAGGACGCGGTGGTGCACTGACCGGCCCGGCCTTGGCCTGCAGCGCAACAAAAGGGGGCAGGCGCGAACCTGCCCCCCCATTTGCCGTTCGGCAGATCACATCGGCGGCAGGATCACGCTGTCGATGACGTGGATCACGCCATTGGTCGCCTCGATGTCGGCGGTCGAGATGACGGCGCCGTTGACCTTGGCACCGCCGTCGAGCGTGATGGTCAGCTCACCCCCCTGAACCGAGGCGGCTTTCATGCCTTCGGTCAGGTCGGTCGACATCACTTTGCCCGCGACGACGTGGTAGGTCAGGATCGCGGCCAGTTTGTCCTTGTTTTCCGGCTTCAGCAGGTCTTCGACGGTCCCGGCGGGCAGCGCGGCAAAGGCAGCGTCGGTCGGCGCGAACACGGTGAACGGGCCTGCGCCCTTCAGCGTGTCAACCAGACCGGCGGCCTGAACGGCGGCGACCAGCGTGGTGAAGGTGCCCGCACCGACGGCGGTGTCGACGATGTCCATGTCGGCTGCGAAGGCCGGGGCCGACATCAGCGCGACCGAAGCGGTCAGGGCGAGGAAAGTTCTGCGGATCATGGGGGTCACTCCTATTGATCTGAGCCTTGATGGCGAAGATGAAACGCCGCTGACCGCCCTTTGGTTCACTGTAAATTCCCTGCGATCCGGGGTTGAAATCGCTCCATCGCGGCTAAGCCGCAGAGTTCGGGATCGTCCAATCAGAACCTTGTGAAGTCACGTGATCGTCCCCCGTCACGGCAGGTCCAGCGCCTCGGCGACAAGGCGTGTCAGCAGGTCCTGCACCGGGGCCATCGAGCCTGCGTAAACGCGATGGCCGACGGTGATCTGCCCCGGCGCATCGGGGGTCTCATAGACGAAGATGCCGTAAGGGCAGTGCTGCACATTGGCGATGTCCGCCTCCATCACCCGACGGCTGACGTCGGCCGAACAGAAGCTGAAGATGTCGGCCGCCGTGAACAGCACGCGGTCCGATCCGGTTTCGCCGCGGGTCCGCTCCAGCATCTCGCCGGTGTGGCTGACATGATCGACCACGAGGCCCGCGTCGATGATCGCGCTTTCCACGGCAAACGCCACGTTGTCAAAGCTGTCCGTGACCACATGGGTCACCACGCCCTCCTGCGCCTGAACGGCGGTTCCCAGCAACACGGCGGCACACGAGGCAAGGCGAAACATCGGCATTCTCCGGCAAGGGTTTTCGCGATGCTACAGCGGCGGCCCGGCATGTCCAGCGTCCAGGCGGCGGGGGCGACGCATCGGCGCAGAGTGTTTCAACGCTCTGGCGCAGTTGTGACGCGTCTTGTTTTGCCTTTTTTGCCGGATCAGCCATGCTGGGCTGGCAATGCAAGGGCGGGAGACGGCGATGAGTTTCAAATCGGATCTGCGGTGGTCGGACGTGACACCGAAAGCGGCCTTTCTGAACCGGCGGCAGATGATCGCGGCGGCGGGGGCGCTGCTGCTGGCCGGGCAGGTGCGGGCCGAACTGCCGAAAAGCCCGTTCTCGACTTCTGAGACCCCGAACAGTTGGGACGACATTACCAGCTACAACAACTTCTACGAATTCGGTTTCGACAAAGGCGACCCCTCGCGGTATGCGACCGGGCTCAAGGTCGATCCGTGGTCGGTGGTGGTCGACGGGCTGGTGGACCGCCCCGGCACCTATGATCTGGGCGATCTGATCGCGGGCCTGGCTATCGAGGAGCGCATCTACCGCTTCCGCTGTGTCGAGGCGTGGTCGATGGTGGTGCCGTGGAACGGGTTCCCGCTTTCGGGCCTGCTGGACAAGATCGGGGTGCAGCCGGGGGCAAAGTTCGTGGCTTTCGAAACGCTGGTGCGGCCCGAGGAGATGCCG
>Ga0247831_1000025_pt1 | contig 264218 bp, 267 predicted proteins | sample LaCruzMarch2015__9_FD_192406 | JGI IMG/M metagenome (GOLD analysis project Ga0247831, IMG submission 192406) | Freshwater microbial communities from meromictic Lake La Cruz, Castile-La Mancha, Spain - LaCruzMarch2015_1m | ecosystem: Environmental > Aquatic > Freshwater > Lake | place: Spain... | reverse complement strand
GACTGTTTTCTGTGAGGGGTGGGGAGGTGGGGTTTTGGGGCAACAGGGGGGTGGGGGGCGGTGAAGATGCAGGGGGTGGTGTAGCGGTAGTATGGGGAAAAGGCCGGGCCGGAAGGGGAGGAGTTGCTGCCTGTGGTGAGGTAGGGGGGTATGAATATGCCTAGACGAAAAATCGGCGCAACTCCCGCTCACCACAAAGATCAACGAGGGTTTTAATCGTATCTGTCATATGTCCCTTGTAGCAACGGTGTTCATTCCTCTTGAAGTCCTCAGTTAATGTAGGGCTTCTGGAGGCATAGAATAATACTGACTTGGAATAAACTTGTGTAGCTGAGTTTATCTCATCGACAAGCCAGGGCGGCGCAAACAGCGTACGTGCGTTCGTATTGCCCTTGATGTTGTGCGGAGTCGCCAGTAGAACGCAGATGTGTGGAGTTAATGGCACTAAAGCATGCCCTCGGAGAAAAGTGCCGCCAACACTTCGCGAAATTCCGTCAAGTAAACCGTCACCGTAGATGAACTCCGTAACATGTGAATAAATTATCAAGGGAAAAACGTTACCGCGAAACCCATCTTTATAATGCTCATTCATTCGCTCTACTTGAATCTTCATATTCATTTTTCCAACTTCCTCGTTGGCAGGCAAACCAAATGACGCCCCTGCTCTCTCTAGCCTATGTCGATTTCCCGGACTACGAATGAGAAGCGAAAGGCATAGGTTTACGAGGTCTCGCCTTAGATTTGCATCAATGTAAACATACTCAGAAAAATCCTCAATTCCAGTCCTTCTACTGATACGACTTCTTGCGGCTCGCCCCAATAGCTTGACGAACTTCGTCAAAGAGAACAGTCGCATGCATCCCTGTGCAACCCTATGGATTGAATCATCAGCTTCCCGAAACGCATCTTCAAAGTTGTCACGCCAAAAATCGTGATCAAGGACGATTGTGTGACCATGACTCTTCCTGGCAATTTTCGCGTTCCAATACTTCTTGGATTGAGTATTTCCATTATGTGACATCCGTTTAACGTTTCCAAGGGTAGCCCAATATGATTGTAACGCCACAGGCCACCAATGGTGTTCGCGCGAATTACCCATACAGAATCCATTCCGTTCCGCTTATGTCTGCTGAATCTACAGGATACTTGCAAAGCATGCAAACGCTTGGTCCGATCTTTAGTATCAGGGGAGCCTGCGCGTAATGAAGTAAGCAACCGTCCAATTTTTCCGAATCCGGCGCGAAAAGTTGACCGCGCCAGGCACGCGGGGGACGGGTCGGGCGCGGTCAGATTTGCTTTGGGCAAATCTGACGAAAGGGGGGGCGTATGGGGATGGTGGGGTGGAACCCCACCCTACGCTGCGCCGCCCCCCACCCCCGACCCCTCCCCACGAGGGGGAGGGGAGGCGCTTGGGGGTGGTGTTGGGGAGAGTCGGGCTGAAGCCCGACCTACGTAGGGCGGCGTAGGCCGTCGTAGGCCGGGCTTCAGCCCGGCGTGTGGGAGAAAAGAGTCGGGGTGAACCCCGACCTACAAAATCTTCTGCCCCGTCTGCGCCCAGTCCTTCATGAACTGCTCCAGCCCCTTGTCGGTCAGCACGTGGCTCGCGAGGGCCTTGATGACGGCGGGGGGGGCGGTGACGACGTCGGCTCCGATCATCGCGCAGTCCTTCACGTGGTTGGCGCTGCGGATCGAGGCCGCGAGGATCTGGGTCTTGAAGTCGTAATTGTCATAGATCGTGCGGATGTCGCCGATCAGGTCCAGCCCGTCGAGGTTCAGGTCATCCAGCCGCCCGATGAAGGGCGAGATGAAGGTCGCCCCCGCCTTGGCCGCGATCAGCGCCTGGTTGGCGGAGAAGCAGAGGGTGACGTTGACCATGAACCCCTCACCCGACAGCACCTTGCAGGCTTTCAACCCGTCCCAGGTCAGCGGCACTTTCACTGCGATGTTCGGGGCGATGGCGGCGAGTTTGCGACCCTCGGCAATCATATCCTCGGCTTTCAGGGCCACAACCTCGGCCGAGACGGGGCCTTTGACGAAGCTGCAAATTTCCTTCGTGACCTCAAGGATATCGCGGCCGGATTTCAGGATCAGCGAGGGGTTTGTGGTCACGCCGTCGACCATGCCAAGGTCATGAAGTTCGCGGATGGCCTCCACGTCGGCGGTGTCGATGAAGAATTTCATGGGATGGTCCTTCGCGAAGGGTTGTATGGGGTCAGGTCGGGGTTTACCCCAACCGGCACACAAGGGAAAGGTTGCAGGTTGGCGGACCGGGTCTATCGGCCAGGCGATCTGGTGGGCGTGCTGACGACCGAGCCTTTGGGCCGGGTGTTGGACTACCGCGCGCCCGAAGGTGGCTGCGGCGACGGCGATTTCGTCGAGGTCCCGCTGGGTCCGCGTCGGGTGCTGGGGGTGGTGGGGGGGCGGGGGGTCGGGGGGTGGGACCCTGCCAAGGTGCGGGCGGTAAATCGGGTGCTGGACGCGCGGCCAATGCGGGCGGAACTACGCGCATTTCTTGCCCGGGCGGCAGATTACACGTTGACGCCGCTGCCCGCGATGCTGCGGCTGGCGACGCGGACGCCAGGCTTGGGTGACCCGCCCTCTACCCGGCGGGTCTATCGGCTTGCGGGACCGGTGCCGAACACGCTGACCGACGCGCGGCACCGGGTGGTGGAGGCGCTGCGGGAATTTGGCAATGCCCCGGTGACGTTGGGGGAACTGGCCGATGCGGCGGGCTGCGGGGCCTCAGTCGTCAAAGGCCTGGTGAAGCTGGGCGTGGTGGCGGAGGAGGACGCGCCGCGCGACACGCCCTATCCGCGGCTGAAGGCAGACCGCGTGCTGCGGCTGGAGGGCGACCAGATCGCCGCCGGGGATGCGCTGGTCGCGGCGGTGGCGCTGGGGGGGTATTCGGCGGTGCTGCTGAAGGGCGTCACCGGGTCGGGCAAGACCGAGGTCTATCTGGAGGCGGTCGCGGAATGTCTGCGTGCCGGGCGGCAGGCGCTGGTCTTGCTGCCGGAAATCGCGCTGACGGCGGAGTTCCTGGCGCGGGTCGAGGCGCGCTTTGGTGCAAGGCCGGCCGAATGGCATTCCGGCGTCACGATGACCGAACGACGGCGGCTCTGGCGGATGGCAGCGGAGGGGGAGGCTGGCCTCGTCGTTGGCGCGCGATCAGCGCTTTTCCTGCCGTTTCAGGACCTTGGGCTGATCGTGGTGGATGAGGAGCACGACACCTCCTACAAGCAGGAGGATGGGGTTCTGTACCACGCCCGCGACATGGCGGTCCTGCGCGCGTCGATTGCGGGCTGTGCGGTGGTGCTCGCCTCGGCCACGCCCTCACTGGAATCCTGGGCCAATGTGGAGGCGGGGAAGTATCAGCGGCTGGAGCTTGGTGCCCGCTTTGGCGCCGCCGATCTGCCCGAGATGCGGGCCATCGACATGCGGTTGGAGCGGTTGCCGGGGGACCGCTGGATATCCCCCACCCTCGCCGCCAAGGTCGATGCGGTGGTGGCGCGGGGGGAGCAGGCGCTCTTGTTCCTGAACCGCCGGGGGTTCGCGCCGGTGACGCTGTGCCGGGCCTGCGGGCATCAGGTCGGCTGCGACCACTGCGACGCGCGGATGGTGGAGCATCGGTTCCAGAAGCGGCTCGTCTGCCACCAGTGTGGGGCGACGAAGCCGGTGCCTTTGGCTTGCCCGGCCTGTGGGGTGGAGGGGCGGATGGCCGCCGTCGGTCCGGGGGTGGAACGGTTGGCCGAGGAGGTTGCGGCGCGGTTCCCGGATGCTCGGGTGGCGGTGCTGTCGTCGGACCTCTTCGGGTCGGCCCGCGCGCTGAAGGCCGCGATTGCCGGGATCGCGGCGGGGGAGGCGGACATCATCATCGGCACGCAGATCGTGGCGAAGGGGCACAACTTTCCGCTCTTGACGCTGGTGGGGGTGATCGACGCCGACCTTGGCTTGCAGGGCTCCGACCTGCGGGCGGCGGAACGCACGTTTCAGCTGATGCGGCAGGTCTCGGGCCGGGCGGGGCGGACGGCAGAGCGGAAGGGGGAGGCCTGGTTGCAGACCCACCAGCCCGAACACCCGGTGATCCGCGCGATCCTGGGCGGCGATGAAGAGGCGTTTTGGGCGGCAGAGGCGGCAGAGCGTCGCGCCGCCGGGGTGCCGCCCTATGGTCGAATGGCGGGGATCATCCTGTCGTCAACCGATGTGGCGCAGGTGTTCGATTTCGGCGGTGAACTGGCGCGGCGGATCGAGCCTTTGAGGCGGATCGGGGCGGAGGTCTGGGGGCCTGCTCCGGCGCCGATTGCCCGGGTGCGGGGGCGGCACCGGGTGCGGCTGCTGGTGAAGGCGGAGAAGTCGGCCCCGTTGCAGGCGGCTTTGGCTGAGTGGCTGGCGCAGTTCAAGCTGCCGAGGGATTTGCGGCTGGCGGTGGATATCGATCCGCAGAGTTTTTTGTGAGGTTGTAGCGTGCGTTTTGCAAAATTGGGAACTGAGAGAATAGAAGCAAGCCCGGGCGGAAAGGCAACCTGTCCAGCATGTGGAGGTTCGGTATTAGCCAAATGTGGTCGAATTCGAATATGGCATTTGGCGCATAAGTCTGCGGCCTGTCCGATAAAGAAGGAGCCTGAGACGCCATGGCACCGTGATTGGAAGCTACACTTCCCGGATGACTGGCAAGAAGTACTGCACGTTGGAGAAGATGGCTTTCGAAATATTGCGGATATCCGTTCTTTGGCTGGTTTGTTTGTTGAGTTCCAACATTCTCACATTGATTTAAATGAGCGCGAGTCCCGCGAAGTCGCATATGGGACGCTGGTCTGGGTTGTCGACGGCACGCGTCTCAAGCGAGACAAGCCGAGTTTCTTTGGTCACTTAAGAACAAAGAAGATGGTTGGGCAAAGCCGAGCAGTTTTCGAATTCACTGCGACTGTTTCAACCATTACGCAAAGATGGAGAAATAGCTACTGTGTGGTCTACTTCGATTTTGGTGATGCAGTCTTATGGCGAATGAATTTGGAGGTGGTTGGTTGGAAGTCTTTCATGGAGCCCATCCAAAAGTCCGAGTTTGTTCGTGCAATTCTGGACGGTGAAGAGCCGATTGCCATGAGCGTTTTGGAGCTAGATAGTGTTCAGTGGCGTCCGCAAGACATTCCATTTTAGACCTACCTGCTGATGCTACACAGGGCAACGCCTGACCGCCGGGTGGGCGAGCGACATCCGTTCTAGGCACTTTATGGTCCAGCCCCTCCCGCCGACGTTCTGCAGGCTGACGGTGCAGAAGCGCCCGCCCGAGGGGGCGGTCGGGCGCTGCCCGGCGGCGCAAGCGCCTTGATTCCGGGCGAAGGGGAGGCTGGGCAGATTGTGCCTCGCACAACCTTCCCCCTTTGCCTTCCCCCCCCATCTTCGCTAAACCCGACAGATGCGCATCCCGATGCCCCTGTCCGAGACCTCTCGCCTGCCGCGCTGGCGGCGGCCAGAGGCGCTCCTTTACCTCATGGCGGCCGCGATGCCGCTCAGCTTTGCGACCTGGTCGGCGCTTCTGAACAACTTCGTCATCGAGGTGGCGGCGTTTACGGGGCGGGAGATCGGCTGGCTGCATACGGTGCGGGAGATTCCGGGGCTCCTCGCCGTGGTGGTCATCGCGATCCTCTTGGCGATGCGAGAGCAGGTGTTGGCGCTGGTGATGCTGGCGCTGCTGGGTGCGGCGACGTCGGTGACGGCGTGGTTTCCCGGTTTCAGCGGGCTGCTGGTGATGACGCTCCTCTCCTCCATCGGGTTTCATTATTTCGAGACGGTGAACCAGTCGCTGCAACTGCAATGGATCGACAAGGCCCGCGCGCCCATTGTCTTGGGTCGGATCGTGGCGGTTGGGGCGGGGGCGTCGCTGGCGGCCTACGGGGCGATTGTGGCGCTGTGGGATGTGCTGGGGCTGGATTACAACAAGGTCTATCTGGCATCGGGGGGCCTGACGATTGCCATCGTGCTTTTCGCGGCCATCGCCTATCCGCAATTCGAAAGCCCGCATCGGCAGCACCGCCACATGGTCCTGCGGCGGCGCTATTGGCTTTACTATGCGCTGCAACTCATGGCCGGGGCGCGGCGGCAGATCTTTGTGGTCTTTGCCGGGTTCATGATGGTGGAGCGCTTCGGGATGAAGGTCAGCGAGATGACCCTCCTTCTCCTCATCAATTATCTGATCAACATGGCGGTCGCCCCATCCATGGGCCGCGCGTTGGGCAAGTATGGCGAACGGAACGTGATGGGCTTTGAATATATCGGCCTGACGCTGGTGTTTCTGGCCTATGGTGGGCTTTACTGGTTCGGCTGGGGGCTGGTGATTGCTTCGGGCCTGTATATTCTGGACCAGTTGTTCTTTGCGCTGTCGTTCAGCTTGAAGACCTATTTCCAGAAAATCGCTGATCCGCGCGATATTGCCCCCACGGCGGCGGTGGCCTTTACTATCAACCATATCGCGGCGGTTTTCCTGCCGGCGGGGCTGGGCTATCTTTGGGTCACCTCACCCGACTACGTGTTCATCCTCGGCGCTGGCATGGCGCTGTTTGCCTTCGGGTTGATCTGCCTGATCCCGCGCCATCCAGAGCCGGGGAACGAGACGGTGTTTTCCCGCGCGCTGCCGCAACCGGCGGAGTAAACCTGCGGTGAGGTTTGTGTAACCTCGTTTGGGTTTTGCGCCCGGTGGCCTATGTACCGGAAAGACATGGAGGGTTCAGATGTTCTTTGCCAATCGCTCAAAAATGGAAATGGTCACTCCCGACAAGGCCTTGCCGGGCCGTGCCGAGCCTTTGCCAACCGCCGAGACGCATTTTCTGACTGGCATCCCGCTCAAATCCCCGTTGCCCGAGGGGATGGAGGAAGCGATGTTCGGCATGGGCTGCTTCTGGGGGGTAGAGCGGAAGTTCTGGCTGGTGCCCGGCGTCTGGCTGACCATGGTCGGCTATGCAGCCGGGATCACCCCGAACCCGACCTACAAGGAAACCTGCACGCAGCTGACCGGCCACAACGAGGTGGTGCGGGTGATCTTCGACCCTGCCAAGATCAGCTACGAGCAGTTGTTGAAGCTGTTCTGGGAAGGGCATGACCCGACGCAAGGCATGCGGCAGGGCAATGACGTGGGGTCCACGTACCGGTCCGGTATCTACACCACTTCGGCACAGCAGGCTGCGGCGGCAAAAGCCTCGCTTGCGGTCTATCAGGCGGCGTTGAGCGCAGCTGGGCGGGGGATGATCACGACCGAGATCCTGCCCGCACCGGTGTTCTACTTTGCCGAGGATTATCACCAGCAGTATCTGGCGAAAAACCCGAACGGCTATTGCGGGATCGGCGGTACCGGGGTGAGCTGTCCGATCGGGACCGGCGTTCAGGTCTGACGGTTGCGGCCCAAAATTTTTCGCCGAAAAATTTTGGGCAGGCCCGGGTGCGGCAAGCTTGTCTGGCGGGGGGCTTTGCGCGTAAGCCCCTTGCAAAAGGAGTGTCGCCGATGCCGACCTACAGCGCCCTGACCACCCTGCCCGGCGAAGCCCCCGCCCAGGCCCTTGCCGCCGCGATGGAGCGGATGACCCCCGAACCCATCGGTGTCGGCGTCTTCGAGATCGAGGACGGTTCGGGCCTGTGGGAGGTGGGCGGCTATTTCCTTGAAGCGCCGGATGCGGTCATGCTTGAGGTTCTGGGCACGGCTTTTGACGCCAAAGCCTTTACCGTCTCGGAAATTCCCGAAATCGATTGGGTCGCCAAGGTCCGCCGCGAACTGGCCCCGGTCGAAGCGGGCAGGTTCTTCGTTTACGGCAGTCACGACGCCGACAAGGTGCCGCAGAACGCAGGTCGGGTGCCCTTGCAGATCGAGGCGACGGTCGCTTTCGGAACCGGGCACCACGGCACGACCTTGGGTTGCCTGTTGGCTTTCGACCGGATGTTGACTGCGGGCGACCATCCGGCCCGGGTGGTGGACATCGGTTGTGGCACGGCGGTTCTTGCGATGGCGGCGGCGGCCACCTTACCATCTGCGGTGGTGCTTGCCAGTGACATAGATCGCGTGGCGGTGGATGTCGCCGAGGCAAATGTCGCGATCAATGATCTTTCCGGTCGGGTCCAGTGTCTAGAGGCGGCGGGGCTGGAGCATCCGGACCTCGCCGCCGCTGCGCCGTTCGATCTGATCTTTGCCAATATTTTGAAAGGCCCGCTGATCGAATTGGCCCCGGCCATCGCGCGCCATCTTGCTTCTGGCGGCAAAGCGATTCTGTCTGGCCTGCTGGTGACGCAGGCCGATGCGGTCAGCGAGGCCTATGCTGTGGCCGGGTTGCAGCCTGCAGATCGCTTGGACCTTGGGGAGTGGAGCACTTTGGTCTTTCGCGCGCCATGAAATTGGAAACAATGGCCGGATTTGCGCCGGTTCGCGGCGCAAATCGGGCGCTGCGCCGTAATGCTGCCATAATCTTGCGGTTACAAAGCAATCGGAGCTGCCACTCTGTGAGGGACCATGTGGGTCGACCCCAACCTTAACGATTTTTATAGCCGCGTGTCGCGGATCGAAAAGTCGCATGCAAAGGGCTACGGGTTCGAGGCGAAGGGCACGCTTGGCCGCAGGGCGCCCGTTCGGTCCGGTTCCAGGATTGTAAAACTGGCAAAACCGGTGGTCTTTGCCCTTGTGCTGGGTGTTTGCCTCAAGGCTACGATCTACTATTACGTCGGGCCGCAAACCTATGAAAGCCGGGTAAGCGCCCTGGCGGCCGGGACCGGGTTTGACCCGGTCGGCGCGTGGCTGATGTCCGCCGATCCCGCGACGCTTTATGTGGCCAACCAGCTTCAGGTCTGGCTGCCGCGCTAGGTCAGACCGGGCAAAACAAGAAAACCGCGCCATCTGGCGCGGTTTGTGTTTGCGGTGAACCCGGAAGACGCGGGATCAGCGACCGATCAGGTCAATGTCGCCCCGGCACAGACCGATATCGTCAAGCTCACGGTCGGAAAGCCGGTTCAGGGCGTTGCGGGTCATGCGCGCGTCGTTCCAGGCCGAAAACAGCCCGAAGACATTCGACATGCCGTTGATGGCACGGTAGGCGGTGATGGCGCCGAACGGCACCGGACGGGTCGTCTCAATAGCGGCCATGATGATCATCCTGTTTTCAAACTGCTCAAACCGAAGGCGTTTGTCCTTCGTAAGAGGCAATTAATCTTGCTGCATGTGCAAAGCAAGCCCCGCTGGGGCATGGCAGCCTTGCGGCCCCTGCATGCCTGTCGTCACAGAAAATTCATGTTTTTCAGGGCCATTTGCCCAAACGCTGGCTTCCTGTCGGATTTGCGCGCCGCCCGGTCGCTTTCTGCGACTGCGCGGTGTCTGGCAGCCGTCTCAGGGTCACCGTGAAAGCCATTGGCGGATGTTCGCTTTTCGTGCTAGTTCTGCAGCAAGAGCAAGAAACGGGGGCGGGATGCGGGTGATCGGCATCGATCCAGGGTTGCGGAACCTTGGCTGGGGGGTGATCGACGTGGCGGGTTCACGCCTTGCCCATGTCGCAAACGGTATCTGCCATTCCGATGCCAGTGACGGCGATCTTGCCGCGCGGCTTTTGACGCTGCACACCCAGCTTAGCGCGGTTTTTCGTGACCATGCCCCCGATGGGGCGGCGGTCGAGCAGACCTTTGTCAACAAGGATGCCGTGGCGACGCTAAAGTTGGGGCAGGCGCGGGGCATCGCGCTGTTGGTGCCGGCGCAGTATGGGCTGGCGGTCGGGGAATACGCGCCGAACGCGGTGAAAAAGACGGTGGTGGGCGTGGGGCACGCGGCCAAGGTGCAGGTTGACCACATGGTGCGGCTGCACCTGCCCGGCGTGCAGATCGCGGGCCCCGATGCCGCTGATGCTTTGGCCATCGCGATCTGCCATGCGCATCACCTGCAATCGGCCGGGCGGTTGGCGCAGGCGTTGAGGGCGGCAGGATGATCGGCAAGATCTCGGGTCGGCTGGACTGGCGCGGACCGGACCATGTGCTGATCGATGTGCGGGGCGTGGGCTACATCGTCTATGTCAACGACCGCACGCTGGCGTCGCTGCCGGTGTTGGGCGAGGCGGTCAGCCTTTATACCGACCTTTTGGTGCGTGAGGATCTGCTCCAGCTTTTCGGCTTTCCGACCATGCTGGAAAAGGAATGGCACAAGCTTTTGACCACCGTGCAGGGCGTGGGGGCCAAGGCGGCCATGGCCATCCTTGGGACGCTGGGGGCGGAAGGTGCGGCGCGGGCGATCACGCTTGGCGACGCGCGGGCGGTGCAGGCCGCCCCCGGTGTGGGGCCGAAACTGGCGCAACGGATCATACTGGAACTGAAGGCCAAGGCCCCCGGTCTGATGGCCGCAGGCGTAGGGCTAAGCGCCACCGCAGAACCGGATGATCTGGTGATCGAACCCGCCCGCCCGCCGAAAAAGCCCGCCCGCGCTGACGAGGGTGCTACAAGGCGCGCCGGTGCCACCGCCGATGCGTTGTCGGCGCTGGTCAACCTGGGCTACGGGCAAGGCGACGCCGCACAAGCCGTGGCAACGGTGGCCGGGGATCAGCCTGAGGCGGATGCGGCCACGCTGATCCGCGCGGCGTTGAAGCTTTTGGCGCCGAGGTAGGGGGATGCAGCTTTCCGCATTGATCGCTGCAGCCGGACTGGACATTTCAGACGTTGCGGTGATGTTCCACGTCTCTGACAAACCTCTGCTCAACCAAGCGCTTCCCCGTCTTGCAGAAGAGGAACCCGACCTTTTCGATGCCTTTCAAAACCAGCACGGGCCCCTGGTCGAAGCGACGTTGATCAAGCGCGGCCACATCGCCTCATTCGTGACCAGCGGTATTGGTGACTATGTCCTTGCCGGGGTCTTCACCATTGCCGGATCAACCTTTCAAACCATGGCTGAACTGGACGCCGACCCAAGGCGACAAGAGTTGCAGCGACGATATGGCGATACGTCCTTCGTGGCCTTCGGGCTAGAGCAAGGCGTCGCGGGTCGGCATGTCTTCCACCTTGTCCCGCATCCCGCGCTTGCGGAGCTGATCGGGCGATTGCGGGTGAAAAAGCCTGCCAAAGCCTCACGCAACTATCGCTTCCTGGCCGAGAACCTGGATTGCCCGGTCGTTGAAATCACCCGGAACCGGCAGTTGACACCACCACCGCCCGACTGGCGTGACTTCATCCTGTCCTCAAGCGAGATGCGCAGCCTTCCCCGCGATTGGGCCGCACGGCTGCGGGAATGGCGAGGGATCTATCTGATCATCGATCAGCAGGACCGGATGGCCTATGTCGGCTCGGCCTATGGGACCCAGAACCTGCTTGCCCGCTGGCAGGCGCATGTTGCGGGTGACAAGGGCGTGACCAAGGAGCTTGCGATGCGCGATCCGGCCGGGTTTCGGTTCTCGATCCTCGAACGCACCAGTCCCGATCTCGACAGGGACGCGGTGATCGCGCTTGAACAGACCTGGAAACGCCGGCTTGATACGCTGGATCATGGATTGAACCGCAATTGACCCCAGATCACACCCCCGACCCCACCCTGCGCCCAGACGCCCTGCCCGAGGACCTTGACCGGGCCCTGCGCCCGCAGATGCTGGCCGAGTTCGTGGGGCAAGCCGAGGCGCGGGCGAACCTGGCGGTGTTCATTGAATCCGCCCGGATGCGGGGCGAGGCGATGGACCACACCCTTTTCCACGGCCCCCCCGGCCTGGGGAAAACCACGCTGGCCCAGATCATGGCGCGGGAATTGGGGGTGGGGTTCCGGATGACCTCGGGGCCGGTTCTGGCCAAGCCGGGCGATCTTGCGGCGATCCTCACCAATCTGGAACCCCGCGATGTTCTGTTCATTGACGAAATTCACCGCCTGTCCCCGGTGGTGGAAGAGGTGCTTTATCCCGCGCTGGAGGATTTCGCGCTGGACCTGGTGATCGGCGAAGGCCCCGCCGCGCGGACGGTACGGATTGACCTGCAACCCTTTACGCTGGTCGGGGCCACCACACGCCTCGGCCTGTTGACCACGCCCCTTCGCGACCGTTTCGGCATCCCCACCCGGCTGGAATTCTACACCGAGGACGAGCTTGACCTGATCGTGACCCGCGCGGCGCGGCTGCTGGGCGTGACCTCGGACCCCCTTGGCACGCGCGAGATTGCGCGGCGGGCGCGCGGCACGCCGCGCGTGGCAGGCAGGCTTCTGCGCCGGGTGGTCGATTTCGTGACGGTCGAAGGCAATGGCCGCCTGACCAAGGATATCGCCGACCGCGCCCTGACCCGGCTGGGGGTGGACCACCTGGGCCTGGACGGGGCCGACCGGCGCTATCTGACGCTTTTGGCACAGAATTATGGCGGCGGCCCGGTGGGGGTGGAAACCATCGCGGCGGCGCTATCTGAGGCGAGGGACGCGGTCGAAGAAGTGATCGAGCCTTACCTCTTGCAGCAGGGCCTTCTTTTGCGCACTCCGCGCGGGCGGATGCTCGGGGCCAAGGCCTGGCGGCATCTGGGGCTTGAGGTGCCGAAAATCGGGCAGACCGACCTCTTCGACAGCTGAAGGGCCTCTGCGATGCTGCCAATACTCCGCCTTGCTGCCCTGATCTGGCTGGCCACAGGCCCGGCCGAGGCCGCCTGCCGGATCGCTTTGGTGCTGGGGCTGGATGTCTCGGCCTCGGTCGATGCAGAGGAATACCGGTTGCAGGCCGAAGGGACCGCAGCGGCGCTGACGTCGCGCAGAGTCGAACAGTCGCTGTTGGAGGGCGCGCCAGTGGCGGTGGCGGCCTTTACCTGGAGCGGGCCGGAGGATCAGGCGCTGATCGCCGACTGGGTTCTGATCGACAGCCGCCCGGCGCTGTACATGCTCGCCGCCCGGATCGCCAGCTTTCCGCGCCCCGATGCCACCAGTCGCCGCACGGCGACCGGCTCGGCCATGCTGTATGCCCGCAGCCTTTTGGACCGTGCGCCGGTTTGCGACCGGCAGGTGATGGACTTGTCCACGGATGGCACCTTCAATTCGGGGCCCGCGCCCGAGGAGGTGCGCCATCTGCCCGAATTTGCGGCGACGACGGTGAACGCGCTGGCGGTTGCCGGCGGCCAGGTGCCCGATTGGCGCGATGATGCCGACCCCGCCACAGCCCTTGCGGTCTATCTGGAAGCGCGGGTGATCCACGGCCCCGATGCATTTGTCGAGCAAGCCGAGAATTACGCCGATTTCGCCCGTGCGATGACGAGGAAGCTTGAGCGTGAGGTGCAAGGCGTGCTCTTGGGGGCGCTGACGCCGGGGTGATTGGCTGCACACTGGCCCCTGACGCGGGCCGGGCCTGCCACGGCTGCCGTGACCGGGGTTTCGGGGGGCGTCGCAATGGGCTAGGCTATGTCTGACCCGATCAAGCGACTGGAACCGGATGACCCCCCACCGCTTTTCAACCCGCGTCTATTACGAAGACACCGATCTGGCCGGGATCGTCTACTATGCCAATTACCTCAAATTCATCGAACGGGCCCGGACTGAATGGGTCAGCGGCCTTGGTATTGACCAGATGGCGATGCGGGCTTCGGCTGGCGTGGTCTTTGCCGTCCGCCGGGTCGAGGCGGATTACCTGCGCCCCGCGAAATTCGGCGACGACCTCGAGGTGGAAACCCGGCTGGTCAGCATCGGCGGCGCGCGGCTGGTGCTGGAGCAGGCCGTGCTGCGGCGCGGGGAGCGGTTGTTCCTGGCGGTGGTGACCCTGGTCTGCCTAACCGATGATGGCCATGCGGCGCGGCTGCCCGCCGAGGTCCGGGCGCGGCTGGCGGGGCGGATGCACTGATCCCGCGCACCCGGCCGATCCGGTGGCTCGTCGATGACTTCGCCCCTCCTCGCCGGCCTGCCGACGAGAAGACGAAGTCGCACGAGGAGGGGCTGCGGGAAATGAGAGCCTCTGTCACAGGGTGGCAAAACCCCGCCACCCACAGACTTGTGTTGGCAATTTCCCTGCGATCTTGATAGAATCACCGCCAACGGAGCCGATCAACGGCCCGATCAACAAGAGCAGGCGTATGGACACGGACACCCTTGCATTGGCGCAAGAGATTGATTTCTCTATGCTGGCCCTTTTTGCACGCGCAACCCTGACGGTAAAGATCGTCATGATCATGCTGTTGGTCATGTCGTTCTGGAGCTGGGCGATTATCATCCAAAAGCACCTGATGTTCCGTCGTGCGCGGGGCGAGGCGACGGTTTTCGACCGCGCCTTCTGGTCGGGAGAGCCTTTGGACGAGTTGTTCGAGAAAATTGGCGGCGACCCGCAGGGCCAGTCGGAAAAGATCTTTGCTGCCGGGATGCTGGAATGGCGGCGCAGTCACAAGCAGGACGGCGGTCTGATCGCCGGCGCGCAGGCCCGGATCGACCGGGCGATGGATGTGGCGATTTCGCGGGAAAGCGAGGCGTTGAACCGTGGCCTCAGCTTTCTGGCCACCACCGGGTCAACCGCGCCTTTCATCGGGCTTTTCGGCACGGTCTGGGGGATCAAGCACAGTTTCGAACAGATCGCGATTTCCCAGAACACCAACCTTGCCGTTGTGGCACCGGGGATTGCCGAGGCGCTTTTGGCCACCGGTGTCGGCCTTATCGCGGCCATCCCGGCGGTGGTGTTCTACAACAAGCTGAATGCCGACAGTGAGCGGATCCTTGGCGGCTATGAAAGCTTTGCCGACGAATTCGCCACGATCCTGTCACGCCAGTTGGACGCCTGAGCCGTGGCCGGCGGGGTCATCAAGGCGTCTGGAGGCGGGCGGCGCGGCCGTCGCAAGGGGCGTGCCGCTGCAATGAGCGAGATCAACATCACGCCGATGGTGGACGTGATGCTGGTTTTGCTGGTCATCTTCATGGTGGCAGCCCCCATGCTGACAGTCGGCGTGCCGGTGGAATTGCCCAAGACGTCGGCTGCCGCCTTGCCCACCGAACAAGAGGAACCCCTGACCATCACCATCACCGCGACCGGCGCGATCTCGATTCAGAACACCGAGGTGACGGATGCCGAAATGATCCCCAAGCTGACCGCCATCGCCGCCGAGCGTACATCGCGCAAGGTGTTTCTGCGCGCCGACGGGGCGGTGCCCTATGAGCGGGTGGCGCAGGTGATGGGGGCCCTCAACGCGGGCGGATTCAACGAGATCGGCCTGGTGACTGACGCCGAAGGGCCGACCTTTGGGGGCGGCGACGTCCCTGATCCCGCGACGGACGGCTGAGGCGCGGATGCAGACCGGGACATTCCTTTCCGGGCTTGGGCACGCAGGGTTGATCCTGTGGGTGCTGATCGGAGATCTTCTGTTCCCGGCGCGACCGGTGGAGGAGGTGATCGTCACCTCGGTCTCGATGATGACCAGTGCCGAGTTTGACGCCCTGCAAGCCGCGGCAACGCAGACCCCCGTCGAAGAGGCTGCCCCGGTCCAGCCCGAACCCGAACCGCTGCCGGAACCAGAACCGCTGCCCGAACCGCTGCCCGAACCTGAACCCGAGCCGCTGCCGGAACCCGAGCCCGAACCCCTGCCGGAACCCGAGCCCGAACCACTGGCCACCCCCGCCGAAGAAGAACAGGCGCTGCCCTCCGCATCGAACGAGATCAATCCCACGCCAGAAGCGGCCGAGATCGTTGCCCCAAACCCGGTCGAAGTCGAGACCGAGGCCCCCAGCTCTGACACCCCAACCCCGGCGGTCAGCGACGAGGTGACTGAGGCCGAAGTGATCGAGGAACCCCCTGTCGAGGAAACCGTCCCCGAAGACACCGGCGATGTGACGCTGACCGAAGACACGGCGGACCAGACCGAAGCCACCGGCATGACCACCTCACCCCGCCCGCGCGCACGTCCCGAACCGGTGGCTGATCCTGTAGCCGAACCCGAAACCCCGACCGAAGTTGCTGCCGACATCCCCCCAGAGGAGGACCCGCTGGCGGCCCTCTTGGACGAGGCCGCCGCCGACACGCCGCCGGTCGAAGACCCGGTCCCGACGGGCGGTCAGGACCTGCCGCGCGGCCAGCCTTTGTCCGGCAGCGAGATGGGGGACATTCGGCGCGCCATCGAAGATAAGTGGAGCCTCGGCGCGGTTTCGACGGAAGTGATGAGTACGACAGTGCTTATCCTGGTGACCTTTTCGCCCGAAGGGGCACCGATTTCAATCGACCTTCTGGACTCGGATGGTCCCTCGGAAGCCGCGACGAATACCGCCTTTGCTGCCGCCCGCCGTGCCGTGTTGCGGGCACATCAGGAAGGCGGAATTCCCCTGCCGCCGGATAAGTACAACACCTGGCGCGAGATCGAGTTGGTTTTTGACCCCAGTGGCATGAGGCTGAGATGATCCTGCCCTATCCTGCCACGCGGGAGTCACGCCAGACCTTGGCCACTACCCCCGAATCTGTCCGTATTGGGCATACTGAAAAACAAAGACGGAGCAAAACGCCCATGAAGCTTGTTCGTGCCCTGATGATTGCCTGCTTGACCGCGACAGTCCTGCTTGCCCAAACTCCTGTCGCTTTGGCGCAAGCTTACGAGCGGCCCAGGATCATACTTGATGTGGGCACGATCGAACCAATGCCGATTGCGGTGCCAACCTTTGTCGACGAAGGCGGCGCGGGAGAATTTGCCAGCGAGATCAGCCGGGTGGTGACCGCCGATCTGGAAGGTACCGGCTTTTTCCGCAATATCGGGCCTGAGGCCTATATCAGCCGGATCACCAGTTTCGATGGCGGCATCGCCTTCGAGGATTGGAAGGCGATCAACGCGCAGGTGCTGGTTACCGGCGCGGTCAGCGTTTCGGGCGACCGGATCACGGTGAAATTTCGCGCCTATGACGTGTTCAATGGCGAAGTCCTTGAGGGGGCGGCGCTGCAGTTCACCGGCACCACCCAGGGCTGGCGGCGCATGGCGCACAAGGTGGCCGATGTGGTCTATGCCCAGATCACCGGCGAGGGCGGCTATTTCGACAGCCGGGTGGTTTTTGTCGCTGAATCCGGGCCAAAGAACGCCCGACTCAAGCGACTGGCGGTGATGGATTACGACGGCGCGAATGTGGCCTATCTGACCGACAGTGCGTCGATCGTGCTGGCCCCGCGCTTTTCGCCCGCCGGGGACCGGATTCTGTACACCAGCTATGAATCCGGCTTTCCGCGGATCACGCTGATGGACGTGGCCAGCCTTGAACGTCGCGCGCTGGACGAACAGGAGGGCACGATGACCTTTGCCCCCCGCTTCAGCCCCGATGGCAGCACGGTCGTCTTCAGCCTGGAACGCGGCGGCAATACCGATATCTACGCGCTCAATCTTTCCTCTGGCGGGTTGACCCAGTTGACCAACGCCCCCTCGATCGAAACCGCGCCAAGTTTCAGCCCCGATGGCAGCCAGATCACGTTTGAAAGCGACCGCACCGGCAAGCCGCAGATCTATGTCATGCCAGCCAGCGGGGGTGAGGGCACCCGCATTTCGGGCGGGGCCGGACGCTATGGCACCCCGGTCTGGTCGCCCCGCGGTGACTTTATCGCCTTTACCAAGCAGAACGAAGGCCGGTTCCACATCGGCGTGATGCGCACCGATGGCAGCGAAGAGCGTTTGCTGACCGCCAGTTTCCTGGATGAGGGCCCGACCTGGGCACCGAACGGCCGGGTTCTGATGTTCACGCGTGAGACCGCAGGGGCCGAAGGGCAGACATCGCTTTGGTCGGTCGATATCACCGGACGCAACCTGAAGCAGATCGCGACCGATGGCCCGGCCTCGGACCCGGCCTGGTCGCCACTTTTGCCGTAAATCGTGACGCGCCGCCGATTCCCATGGGCGGGCAAAGCTGATATGGTCACCATAATCGAGCCAACAAGAAGGATGAACCTCATGACCGTCGCTGTGAAATCGCTGCTTTTGATCGCCGTTTTGGGACTTGCCGCCTGCAACAACCCTGACCGCTATGGAGCCGGGGGCGCGGATGGCGCTGGTGGGACCGGCATCGACACCACCGGTCTGGGCGACCCGAACAACCCGGGGTCCATCGCTTTCTTCAACAGCCGTGTCGGTGACCGGGTATTGTTCGAGGTCGACCAGTCGACCCTGACGCCCGAAGGTCGCAGCATCCTGACCGCGCAGGCGCAGTGGTTGCTGACCAACGCAGGCTATGCCGCGATCATCGAAGGCCATGCCGACGAACAAGGCACGCGCGAATACAACCTGGCGCTGGGCGCGCGGCGGGCAGCGGCGGTGCAGAATTTCCTGATCAGCCAGGGGGTTCCAGCCACCCGACTGCGCACGATCAGCTACGGCAAGGAACGCCCGATCGAGGTATGCTCGGTGGAAGCCTGCTATGCCAAGAACCGTCGCGCCGTAACGGTGCTGTCGGCGGGCGCGGGGGCATAAAGCGATGCCTCTGATCCGGCTTTGCTTGATCCTGATGCTGCTGCCGGTGATGGCAGCAGCGCAGGACCGCACCCAAACCCTTGCCGACATCCGGGCCGAACTTGCCGCGCTTGCGGCCGAGTTCAACGCCCTGAAAAGCGAGTTGGTGGCCTCGGGTGCGGCGAGCAGTGGGGCAGCCGGGGGGGATGCACTGACCCGGATGGACACGATCGAGGCCGAGCTTGCGCGACTTACCGCCCGGACCGAAGAGGTCGAGCTAAAGTTGAACCGGGTGGTTTCTGATGGCACCAACCGGATCGGCGACATCGAGTTCCGGCTCTGCGAGGTGACCGAGGGGTGCGACATTGGCAACCTTGCGGCGACCTCGGTTCTGGGGGGCGTCAGCGGTGGGGTGGTGGTCGCCGACCCTGCCGTTGACAGCGCTGGTGCCGGTGGGGCCGAACTTGCCATTGCCGAGCAGGCCGATTTCGACCGCGCCCGCGAGGTGCTGGCCGCTGGCGATTACCAGGGCGCGGCCGATCTTTTTGCGACCTACACCCAGGCCTATCCCGGCGGGCCGCTGATCCCCGAAGCACATTTCCAACGCGGTGAGGCGTTGTCGGCGCTGGGGGACACATCGAACGCAGCCCGTGCCTATCTTGACGCCTACAGCGCCGATCCAACCGGGCCTTTTGCCGCCGATTCCGTGCTGAAACTGGGCGAGGGGCTGGGTGCCCTTGGGCAGGTCGATGCGGCCTGCCGCACGCTTGCTGCCATTTCGGTCGAGTTTCCGGGCAGCCTGGCCGAAACGCAGGCCGCCGTGGCCATGCAGGGCTTTGGGTGCCTGTAGCGGACCGGTTAATCGACCTTGTCCAGCAGCGGTTACCCGTGACCGGAACGCTGGGCGTCGCCGTGTCGGGCGGTGGGGATTCCACCGCCCTTCTGCATTTGGCCAAGGCCGCAGGTTTTCAGCTTGAGGCGGTGACGGTGGATCACCGTCTGCGGCCCGAAAGCGCTGCCGAAGCAGAATTGGTGGCACAGGACTGCGCCCGGATGGGTATTCCACATGCGGTGCAGGTCTGGGACCACGGGCCGGTGGTGCCGGGCAATCTGATGGATGCCGCAAGACAGGCCCGCATGGCGCTGATCGGGGCCTGGGCCCGCGACCGGGGCATCGGGCATGTGGCGCTGGGGCACACGCGGGACGATCAGGCCGAGACGGTGCTGATGGGTCTGGCCCGGCAAGCTGGGATCGCCGGTCTGTCTGGCATGCGGCCCCGGTGGGAGGTGGGTGGCATCACCTTTCACCGTCCGCTGCTGGAGGCGGGTCGGGATGACCTGCGCGACTGGCTGCGGGCGCAGGGCATCGGCTGGCTGGACGATCCGACGAACGAAGACCCGCGCTTTACCCGGATCAAGGCCCGCAAGGCGCTGGCGGCGTTGGCCCCGCTTGGGATCAGCGCCGCCGGCCTGGCAGCGGTCGCGGGGCATTTGGCCAGCGCCCAGGGTGCCTTGACGGCGCAAGCGCGGCGGGCGGCCGGGCAGCATGTGGCGCTGATTGCAGGTGCCGTGCAGATCGCCACCGGGCTTTTCGCCGAGCCGGCCGAAGTGCAGCGTCTGATCGTGGCGCGCGCAATCGACTGGCTGCGGCAAGAGCCTTGCCTCTTGCGCGCCGATGATCTCCGGCGGTTTCAGCATGCGGTCCGTGAGGGGCGGGACGCAACGCTGGCAGGCTGCCGACACCGCGGTGGCTGGGTCTTCCGTGAGGCCAGCGCGCTGGGCCGCGACGCCGTGGTTGGCACGCTTTGGGACTGCCGCTGGCGCATCGAGGGTCCGCCCGGCACGGTCAGCGCACTGGGGGATGCGGGCCTGCGCGCCTGCCCTGACTGGCGGACGACCGCCCTTCCGCGTCAGGTGCTGGCGGTGACCCCGGCGGTCTGGCGGGACGGGGTGGTGGTGTCGGCCCCGCTTGCGGCATGGGAAAACGGCTGGTCGGCGCGTGTTGACGCACCCGATCACCTTTTCGGACTATCCGATTGAACCTTGGCCCCAAAAGCTTATCTTGGGGGATGTCGAGGTCCGGGCCCGCTTTGGGTTGGCGGACAGTAGGGGAGATGCCTTGGTGGGCAACGCGCGCAATATCGCATTCTGGGTCGTTCTGCTGGTTCTGCTCATGGCCCTGTTCCAGCTGTTTTCTGGCGGGCAGGGGGCAGTGTCGTCACGCACCCTTAGCTATTCCGAGTTCGTTCAGCGGGTCGAGGCTGGTCAGGTCCAAAGCGTCACGCTGGACGGCGAACGCATCGTCAGCGTTGCCACGGACGGCAAGACTTATGTAACGATCACGCCGCAAAGCGAAATTCTCAGCGGCAACCTGACGCGCGACCTGATCGAAAAAGGGGTCGAGGTTCAGGCTGAATCGCAGGCGCAGTCGGGCTTCATGTCGATCCTGTCGCTGTGGTTGCCGTTCATCCTGTTGATCGGCGTCTGGCTGTTCTTCATGAACCGGATGCAAGGTGGTGCCCGTGGCGGCGCGATGGGCTTTGGCAAAAGCCGGGCCAAGCTGCTGACCGAAAAGCAGGGGCGCGTCACTTTTGACGACGTGGCGGGCATCGACGAAGCCAAGGAAGAGCTGGAAGAGATCGTCGAATTCCTGCGCAACCCGCAAAAGTTCAGCCGTCTGGGCGGCAAGATCCCGAAAGGCGCGTTGCTGGTCGGCCCGCCCGGTACCGGTAAGACGCTGCTCGCCCGCGCCATTGCAGGTGAGGCGGGGGTTCCGTTCTTCACCATCTCGGGTTCCGATTTTGTCGAGATGTTCGTGGGTGTCGGTGCCAGCCGCGTCCGTGACATGTTCGAACAGGCCAAGAAGAACGCGCCCTGCATCGTGTTCATCGACGAGATTGACGCCGTGGGCCGTGCGCGCGGTGTTGGCATCGGCGGCGGGAATGACGAACGCGAACAGACCCTCAACCAGCTTTTGGTCGAGATGGACGGGTTCGAGGCGAACGAAGGCGTGATCATCGTCGCAGCGACCAACCGCAAGGACGTGCTGGACCCGGCATTGCTGCGCCCCGGCCGCTTTGACCGGACGATCCATGTGCCGAACCCCGACATCAAGGGCCGCGAAAAGATACTGTCGGTTCACGCCCGCAAGGTGCCCTTGGGGCCGGATGTGGACCTGCGCACCATCGCGCGCGGCAGCCCAGGTTTTTCGGGCGCTGATCTGATGAACCTGGTCAACGAGGCGGCACTGACCGCTGCCCGCGTGGGACGCCGCTTTGTCACCATGGTCGACTTTGAGCAGGCCAAGGACAAGGTGATGATGGGTGCCGAGCGTCGCAGCATGGTTTTGACCGACGACCAGAAGGAAAAGACCGCCTACCATGAGGCTGGTCACGCCATCGTCGGCATGAACCTGTCCAAGTGCGACCCGGTCTACAAGGCCACGATCATCCCGCGCGGGGCTGCCTTGGGGATGGTGGTCAGCCTGCCCGAGATGGACCGCCTTCAGATGCACAAGGACGAGGCCAAGCAGCGCATCGCGATGACCATGGCCGGCAAGGCCGCCGAGATCATCAAATACGGTGAGGAAGGTGTATCGTCGGGTCCGGTGGGCGATATCCAGCAGGCCTCTGGTCTGGCCCGCGCCATGGTGATGCGCTGGGGGATGTCGGATGCCATCGGCAACATCGACTATTCCGAAGCGCATGAAGGCTACAACGGTGCCACGGGTGGTTTCTCGGTGTCAGCCGAGACCAAGCAGAAGATCGAGGCCGAGGTGAAATCGCTGATCGACGAAGGCTATGAGCTTGCCCACAAGATCCTGACCGACAAGGCCGAGGATTTCGAGCGTCTGGCCAAGGGCCTTCTGGAATACGAAACCCTGACCGGTGACGAGATCCGCAAGGTCATCGCGGGCGAGGCTTTGGACGGAGATGATGAGGGCGGCAAGCCAAGCTCGGGCGGGGGCGGCGCCTCGGTCGCGGCGATCCCGAAAACCCGCGCCCGCAGTCCGAAACCTGCAACCGGCGGCGACCCGGAACCTTTGCCCTTGTGACACGGGGCTGAGCGTGACCAAAAGGCCCCGCCCTGCGGGGCCTTTTGTTTGTGATGGCGCGCCGATAAGCTGTGGTGGAGGCCAAACACAGGTGCAGCATGATCACGGCATTCCGGCCGAACGGAAACCGGCTAAGGCGGCTGGATCTGACCCGCGACCATTTGCGCGATGCCCTGTGGATCGATCTGGAAGCGCCAACCGTCGCCGAGGAAGATGCGGTCGAGGCCGCCCTTGGCCTTGGCGTGCCCACGCGCGAGGATATGCAGGAGATCGAGGTTTCCTCGCGCATCTACCGCGAGGACGGCGCGCTTTACCTCACCGCCCAGATAGTCGCCAGCCACGACGCGCGTGAAACCGAGATCGGGCCCGTGACCTTTGTGGTGCTGCCTGACCGGCTGGTGACGGTGCATTACCACCATCCGGGGTCGTTTACCCATTTCGCCGAATGGGCGGCGCGTCACGACACCCAACTGAAATGCGGCCCCGACGCGCTGCTGGGTTTGCTGGAATCGGTAGTGGACCGGCTGGCCGACATCCTGGAGGGCGAGGCGCGCAAGCTTGACGCCCTGTCTAAGGCCGTCTTTGCTGCGCACCGCCCTTCCGGCAAGGGTGAGACGCTACCCGTGGTCTTGCAGCGCATCGGTCGGGCCGAAGACCTGAACGGCAAGGCCAGCGAAAGTCTGGTCACCCTGCAACGGCTCGTCGGCTATCTGAACGTCACCTCGGAGCACCCCGACCTGCATGTGCTGACCGAGGCTGACCGCCCGCTGGCCCGCACTCTGGCGCAGGACATCAAATCCCTGCGCGATGTGGCGGTGACCCAGTCCGACAAGATCCGGTTCCTGTTGGACGCAACGCTGGGGGTGATCAACATCCGGCAATCGGACATCATCAAGGTCTTCTCGGTCGTGGCTTTCGTGTTTCTGCCGCCAACCCTGATCGCCAGCATTTACGGGATGAACTTCGTCCATATGCCGGAATTGACCTGGGCCTGGGGCTATCCGATGGCGATCGGGCTGATGGTACTGTCGGCACTGGTGCCCTATGGGATCTTTCGCTGGAAGAAATGGCTTTGACTCACAAATGAGGATCGCATGCCTGCCCTGATCCCCACCGCGTTTTCGGCCCGTGTCGTCTGGCTGGGGCATCAGCCCGCGCCAGTCGAAAATCTGGTGATCCGCGCTAAGCCGCTGGTCGAAATGCCCTTGGGCTTTGCTGGCTTTGCCGGAGAAAGTCACGCCGGGCTCACCCGGCCCTCGTGCAGCCGGGTGTTGAAACAGCATCCGCGCGGCACGTCCATCCGCAACGTGCGCCAGCTTTGCATCGTCAGCGCCGAAGAGATGGCCGAAGTAGCCGCAACCATGGGGCTTGACCGCTTCGACTATGCTTGGGTCGGCGCGTCCCTGGTGCTGGAAGGGCTTGCGGACCTGACGCATCTGCCACCCTCCAGCCGGTTGCAGGGCCCGGATGGGGTGACGCTGGTGGTCGATATGGAAAACCTGCCCTGCCAAGAACCCGCCGTGACGATTGGTCAGGCTTTGCCGGGAATGGGCAATGGGTTCAAGGCGGCCGCCAAGGGCAAGCGCGGCGTCACCGCCTGGGTCGAGCGTGAAGGGATCTTGCGCCTTGGCGATGTGATGGCCCTGCACGTCCCGGCGCAGCGCGGCTGGTCGCAACTTGCGACGCCGGGGGTTGGCGCATAGGGCTGCCGCCTCGCTTGGGGTGGCTTGTTTCCGATCGGAAACAAGCCAAGGCGAATTTCGCAGGTTTCAGGTCGGAAACCGGCCTTGGGTGCGGCGTTTTGCCCGGTATCACGTCGCAAACGTCACAAGTTGCCCCCAGGGAGACGGACATGGCCATGAAGACCGACATCGAGATTGCGCGTGAAGCCAAGAAAAAGCCGATCATGGAGATCGGGGCGAAGCTGGGCATCCCGTCCGAGCATCTTCTGCCCTATGGCCATGACAAGGCCAAGGTCAGCCAGGAGTTCATCAAGTCGCTGGCCGGCAAGCCCGATGGCAAGCTGATCCTTGTCACCGCGATCAACCCGACCCCGGCGGGCGAAGGCAAGACCACCACCACGGTCGGCCTTGGCGACGGTCTGAACCGCATCGGCAAGAAGGCCGTGGTCTGTATCCGCGAAGCCTCGCTGGGTCCGAACTTCGGCATGAAGGGCGGGGCTGCTGGCGGCGGCATGGCCCAGGTCGTCCCCATGGAGGAGATGAACCTTCACTTCACCGGCGACTTCCATGCGATCACCAGCGCACACAACCTCCTTTCGGCGATGATCGACAACCATATCTACTGGGGCAATGAACTGGCCATCGACGAGCGTCGCATCGTCTGGCGCCGGGTGATGGACATGAACGACCGCGCGCTGCGCGACATTGTCGTGAACCTTGGCGGTGTGTCGAACGGGTTCCCGCGCCAGACCGGCTTTGACATCACGGTCGCTTCGGAAGTCATGGCGATCCTGTGTCTGTCGAACGATCTGGAGGACCTGCAGAAGCGCTTGGGTGATATCGTTGTCGCCTATACCCGCGAGAAAAAGCCGATCTACGCCCGTGACATCAAGGCGGATGGCGCGATGACGGTGCTGCTCAAGGACGCGATGCAGCCGAACATCGTGCAGACGCTGGAGAACAACCCGGCCTTCGTGCACGGCGGCCCCTTCGCCAACATCGCGCATGGCTGCAACTCGGTCATCGCGACCAAGACCGCGCTCAAACTGGGCGAGTATGTGGTGACCGAAGCCGGGTTCGGTGCCGACCTCGGCGCAGAAAAGTTCTTTGACATCAAGTGCCGGAAGGCGGGTCTGACACCCTCTGCCGCCGTGATCGTGGCCACGGTGCGCGCGATGAAGATGAACGGCGGCGTGGCCAAGGCTGATCTTGGCACCGAAAACGTCGAGGCCGTCACCAAGGGCTGCCCGAACCTTGGCCGCCACATTGCCAACGTCAAGGGGTTCGGCGTGCCGGTGGTGGTGGCGATCAACCATTTCTTCAGCGACACCGACGCCGAGATTGCCGCCGTAAAGGCCTATGTCGCGGCGCAAGGGGCTGAGGCGATCTTGTGCAAGCATTGGGCCAAGGGTTCGGAAGGGATTGAAGAGCTTGCGAAAAAGGTGGTCAGCCTTGCAGAAGGCCCGTCCAGCTTTGCGCCGCTTTACCCCGACGAGATGCCCTTGTTCCAAAAGGTCGAGACCATCGCCAAGCGCATCTACCACGCCGATGAGGTGCTGGCCGACAAGTCGATCCGTGACCAGCTCCAGACCTGGGAAGCGGCGGGTTATGGTCATCTGCCGATCTGCATGGCCAAGACGCAGTACAGCTTTACCACCGACCCGAACGTGCGCGGCGCACCGACCGGCCATTCCGTGCCGGTCCGCGAAGTGCGGCTGTCGGCCGGCGCTGGTTTCATTGTGGTGATCTGCGGTGAGATCATGACCATGCCCGGCCTGCCCAAGGTGCCCTCGGCCGAGGTGATCCGGTTGAACGACCTGGGCCAGGTTGAAGGTCTGTTCTAACGGGTCGCATTGCCCTTTCAGGGCTGCCCCCTTATCTGCGGGGCAGCCTGTGACAGGAGATGTCTGATGCTGAAACCTGCCGACTGCACCTCGATGGGTCAGATCCGGGCCGAGATTGACCGGCTGGACGAAGACCTCGTGCGCCTGTTCGCGGAGCGCGCGGGTTACATCGACCGCGCCGCCGAGATCAAGGCCGGGGTCGATCTGCCCGCCCGGATCGAGGCGCGGGTGGAGGAGGTCGTAGCAAACGTGCGCCGCCATGCCGACACCTATGGCTTGCCGCCCGAACTGGTGGAAAAGCTGTGGCGGCGGTTGATCGACTGGTCCATCGCGCGCGAAGAAAGCAAGCTTGGGCCGGACAGTTTGAGAAAAGGATAGACAGATGACGGCCACGGTGATCGACGGCAAGGCCTTTGCGGCACGGGTGCGGGCGCAGGTGGCGAACCATGTCACCCGACTGTGCGAAGAGCACGGGCTGACGCCCGGTCTGGCCGTGGTGCTGGTGGGTGAGGATCCTGCGTCTCAGGTCTATGTCCGGAACAAGCATGCCTCGACCATCGAGGTCGGAATGGCCTCTTTCGAACATCGGCTGGGGGCTGACACCTCCGAGGCGGTGCTGCTGGCGTTGATCGACAAGCTGAACGCCGATCCGAAAGTTCATGGGATCTTGGTGCAATTACCGCTGCCGTCTCACCTCAATTCCGATCTGGTGATCAACCGGATCGATCCGGCCAAGGATGTGGACGGGTTTCACATCTCGAACGTCGGGCTGCTGGGCACCGGCCAGAAAAGCATGGTCCCCTGCACGCCCTTGGGCTGCCTGATGATGCTGCGCGATCATCACGGGTCGTTGTCGGGCATGAACGCGGTGGTGGTCGGGCGCAGCAATATCGTCGGCAAACCGATGGCGCAGCTGTTGCTGGGCGACAGCTGCACCGTGACGATTGCCCATAGCCGGACCAAGGACCTGGCTGCGGTCTGCCGGGGTGCCGATATTCTAGTGGCGGCGGTGGGCCGGGCCGAAATGATCACCGGCGACATGGTGAAGCCGGGTGCAACCGTGATTGACGTTGGCATCAACCGGGTGGAGCGTGACGGCAAGGCCCGGCTGGTTGGCGATGTGGATTATGCCAGCGCCGCTGCCGTGGCAGGCGCGATCACCCCGGTGCCGGGCGGGGTGGGGCCAATGACGATTGCCTGCCTTCTGGCCAATACGGTCACCGCCTGCTGCCGGGCGAACGGGCTTGCCGAACCCGAGGGACTGACCGCCTGACTGTTCCATTCCCAGACCCAAAAATTTTCGGCGAAAATTTTTGGGTCTGGGTCAGCGCGGCATCGGGATTGCCAGGGCGCGGGGGCCGGTCAGGACGGCGAGTGCCCCCGATTTCATCAGTCCGCTAAGCGCCGCGTGATCCGTCAACAGGCCGCCGGTATAGACCCCATAGGCCGGCAGGATCATCCGCGCGTCATCGACCAGAAAACACGGGCGCGTCTGCCCGGCCAGCCGTGCTTTTGGGTGGTAATGGCCGGAAATCTCGGCGGCCTCGGAAGGCTCGGCGATGTGGCGGAAGGTTAAAGGGGTAAGCTCAACCTCGCCCCGATGCGCCCCGCCCAGCTCGAGCGGGCCGGGGTCGTGGTTGCCGGTGATCCAGATCCAGTCGCGACCTGCCATCAGCCGGGTCAGCCACAGCGCGTTCGTCTCCCACACCCCTTCTGCGGCGGTCAGGTCGTCAAAGCTGTCGCCCAGGCAGATCACGGTCGCCGGGTCGGTCGCCTCAAGATCGCGGTCCAGCTTTTCCAGCGTCGCTTGCGTCTCATAAGGGGGCAAAAGCGCGCCACCCCGCCGGGCAAGCCGTTCGGATTTGCCAAGATGCAGGTCCGATACTGCCAAGAGCCGCCGCGACGGCCAGTATAGCGCCCCCGAGGGCATCAGGTGCAGGGTCTGCCCGTGAAATTCCAAGCGGTGGTGCATGGGCGGTCTTTGCCCCGGCGCAGGCGGTTAGGCAAGACCCGCCGCCGCCATCAGCTTTTGCGCGGCATCCGAGGCCAGGCGGTCGCGGCCTTGACCCTGAACCGGGATCCGGCCGGGTTCGAAGAACAGCGGGGCCGCAAGCGGGGTGACGCGGGGGCGGCGGATCAGGGTGATGTTCTGGCCGACGCGGGCCAAAAGCGCCTCGATCCGGGAAAAGTCGATCAGGCCGCGCAGCGCCTCTTCGCGGGTGATCTGCAAAAGCAGGTGGTCGGGATCGTATTTCCTGATCGTGTCATAAAGGATGTCCGAGGAAAACGTTGCCTGCCGCCCGGTCTTGCGGCGACCCTGGTTTGACCGCTCGATCAGGCCCGCGATGATCGCGGTGGCGCGAAAGCTGCGTTTCATCACGGCGTTGCCGGCCAGCCAGGTGTCAAGGCCTTGGCGCAGGGTTTCGGGGTCAAACAGCGGGGTCGGATCGGTCACCGGGTCAAGGCCCCAGATTAGCGTGGCATAGTCGGTGGCGACAAAGCCCAAGGGGGCAAGGCCCTGATCCTCCATCTGTTTGGTCAGCAGGAGGCCCAGGGTTTGCTGCGCGTTTCGGCCCGCAAAGCCGTAAACGACAAGGTGTTCGCGGCCATCGTGGGGAAAGCTTTCCAACAGGAGCGATTGGGGATCGGGCAGGCGCGACACCTCACGTTGCAGTCCAAGCCACTCGGCCGTATGCGCGGGCAGGTCGGGCCAGCTGTCTTGCTGAAATATCTCAAGGATCCGGTCGGCAAGCAGGGTCGAGGTGGCGAATTTGCTGCCGTTGAACACGGCCACCTTGGGGTCGCGGCCGGGGGCGCGGCTGACCTCGACCGTCAGCTCGCGCAGGCCCTCGTAGCGCACGATCTGGCCGCCGATCAGGAAAGTGTCGCCGGGGGTGAGGGTGGCGGCGAAGTCCTCCTCGACCTCACCCAGGGGGGTGCCGCCGAACTGGTTTTTCAGCCGCACCTTCAGCGTGTCGGTATCAAGGATCGTGCCAAGGTTCTGCCGGATCAGGGCGGCGGCGCGGGGGTCGCGCAGGTGCCAGCGGCCAGCGGTCTCTTTGAGGCGTTGCCAGCGGTCATAGGCCCGCAGCGCATAGCCGCCGGTGGCGACAAAATCGAGGCAGGCGTCGAATTCGGCCCGGGTCAGGCTGGCATAGGGGCCGGCGCTGGTGACCTCACCGTAAAGCTGATCGGCGGCGAAGGGTCCGGCACAGGCGGTGGCAAGAATGTGCTGGCAAAGGACATCCCTTGGGCCGGGGCCGCGCGGTTCGCCGTCCAGCCGGTGGGCGCGGACCGCGTCAAGCGCGGCCTGACATTCCACCACTTCGAACCGGTTCGCGGGCACCAAAAGCGCCTTTGACGGGGCGTTGTAGCGGTGGTTGGCGCGTCCAATGCGTTGCACCAGGCGCTTGACGTTCTTGGGCGCGCCAACCTGGATCACCAGGTCCACATCGCCCCAGTCAAGCCCAAGGTCCAGCGATCCGGTGCAGACCACCGCCCGGAGCGCGCCGTGGGTCATCGCCTGTTCCACGCGGTCCCGTTGTTCACGCGACAGACTGCCGTGGTGGATGCCGATGGGCAGGCTGTCGGTGTTGGCGAGCCAGAGGTCGTGGAAGAAAAGTTCCGCCTGCGCGCGGGTGTTGTGGAAAATGAGCGTGGTGCGGTGGCGGGTGACCTCGTTCAGGATGGCCGGGATGGCATAGCGCCCGCCACCGCCGCTCCATGGGGGGGCGTCGTCGGTGTCCAGCATGGCGATATCGGGATCGGGGCCGGGGTCGGCCTGCAAGATGCCCGTGTCCGGGGCCAAAAAGCGCGCGAGGGTTGCTGGGTTTTCCACCGTGGCCGACAGACCGACGCGGCGGAGGCCGGGGTTGAGCGTTTGCAACCGCGCGATTTGCAGCACCAGCTGGTCGCCGCGTTTGCTTTCGGCCAGCGCGTGAATCTCGTCGATGATCACCCGTTGCAGGCCCCGAAAGATCCGTGGCGCGTCTTCGTAGCTGAGCAGAAGCGCGAGGGATTCCGGCGTGGTCAGCAGGATATGCGGCGGATCGGCCCGCTGTTTGCGGCGCTGGGTATAGGTGGTGTCGCCGGTGCGATCTTCGACCCTGATGCGCAGGCCCGCGCCTTCGATCGGGGTGGTCAGGTTGCGGCGGATGTCGGCGGTCAGGGCCTTGAGCGGTGAGATATAGAGGGTGTGCAGGCCGGGCGGTGGGTTTGGCCCAAGCTCAGCCAGGGTGGGCAGGAACCCGGCAAGCGTCTTGCCGCCGCCGGTGGGCGCGATGAGGAGTGTCGCCGAAGCCTGCGCCCGCGCCAGCATGTCGCGCTGGTGGGGATGCAGGTCCCAGCCCTTGGTGGCGAACCATGCGGTCAGGGCGGGGGGAAGCGGCGTCATGGGCAAAGACATAGGGCGGAGGGGAGGTTTGGCGCAAGCAACACAGCCGAGACGGGGAGTCCAAAATTTTTCGGCGAAAAATTTTGGTCGCGGCGGCATATGCGCTTGCCCGCGCGGGGGACCGCCCCTAAGCCAGCGGGATGCGATTGCTTTTCCTTGGCGATGTGATGGGCCGGTCTGGCCGGGCGGCGGTGACCGAGCGGTTGCCGGGCCTGCGCGCGGCCTGGGGCCTCGATTTCGTCGTGGTGAACGGTGAGAACGCGAGCCAGGGTGCTGGCCTGACCGGCGACCATGCCAAGGAGTTGCTGGCGGCGGGCGCGGATTGTCTGACGCTGGGTGACCATGCCTTTGACCAAAAGGACATGCTCAGCTTTATCGAGACTGAACCCCGGGTGATCCGGCCTTTGAACTTTTCCAAGGTGGCACCCGGCAAGGGGTTTCGGGTGTTCGAGGCGACGCAAGGCCGCCGGGTGCTGGTGACCCAGGCTTTGGGGCAGGTCTTCATGAAGCGGCCCTTTGATGATCCGTTCAGCGCGTTGGAATCGGTGCTGAAGGCCCATACCCTGGGCGGTGTCGTGCAGGCGGCGATCGTGGATATTCATGCCGAGGCGACATCCGAGAAGATGGCGACCGGGCATTGGTGCGACGGGATGGCCAGCCTGGTGGTGGGAACCCATACCCATGTGCCGACCGGTGATGCGATGATCCTGACCAAGGGCACCGCCTACCAGACCGATGCGGGCATGTGCGGCGACTATGACAGTGTGATCGGCATGGAAAAGCTGGAGCCGTTGCGCCGCTTTCTGACCGGCATGGCAAAATCCCGGTTCGAGCCAGCCTCGGGTCCGGCAACCCTGTCGGGGGTCTATGTCGAGACCGATGACAAGACCGGCCTGGCCACCAAGGTGCGGATGATCCGGGTTGGCGGGCGGTTGCAAGAAGCGGTGCCATGACCTCGCGGCTGTTTTACGTTGCGGTGGTGCTGGTCCTGGGCATCGGCTGGGGCAGCACGCAGTCCCTTGGCAAGATCGCCGCTTCGACCGGGCATGGGGTCTTTGCGTTGATCTTTTGGCAGGGCGTGATCGGGGTCGCGGTGCTGGGCACGGTGATGCTGGTGCGGCGTCGGGGGCTGCGACCCTCACCGGTGCGGCTGGGCTTTGCCGGGGTGATCGCGCTGGTGGGCACGGTGCTGCCGACCTTCACGTTCTACACCTCGGTCGCGCATCTGCCGGCGGGGATCATGTCGATCCTGATTTCGACCATCCCGCTTTTGTCCTTTCCGATGGCGATGGCGCTGGGCATGGACCGCTTTTCGCCGCAGCGCCTGATCGGGCTGTTGTGCGGGTTGGCAGGCGTGGGGCTGATCGTCTTGCCGGGTGCCAGCCTGCCCGATCCCGCTTTGGCGGTCTGGGTGCCGGTGGCGCTGCTGGGGCCGCTGCTTTACGCGCTTGAGGGGAATATCGTCGCGCGCTGGGGCACCTTTGGCATGGACCCGGTCGAGACGATGTTCTGGGCCAGCCTGATTGCGGCAGCCGTCACCTTGCCGGTGGCGCTGGCGCAGGGGCAGATGTTCAGCCCCTGGCCCCTGGGTCGGGCCGAAGGCGCGCTGGTGATCGCATGCAGCCTGCATGCGCTGCTTTACGCGGGCTATGTCTGGCTGAACGGCCAGGCCGGGGCGGTTTTCGCGGCACAAACTTCCTATTTCGTCACCGGATCGGGTGTTTTCTGGGCAATGGCTCTGTTGGGTGAACGGTTTTCGCCCCTGGTCTGGCTGGCGCTTGTGGTCATGCTGGCCGGTGTGGCATTGGTACGCCCGAAAGCCACCCCGAAGGAGGCCTGATGTTCGGCTATGCGGTTCCGGCAGAGGTGCAGCCCTGGGTTGCCCTGGCGATCCTCGCGGTGATGTTCACCCTGTTCGTCATGGAGCGGATCCCGGTCGAGGTTACCGCCATTGCGGGCGCGGTGGCGATGCTGGTTTTGGGCATCCTGCCTGTGGCCGAGGCGAGCGCGGTTCTGTCCAACCCCGCGCCCTGGACCATCGCGCTGATGTTTCTGGTCATGGGTGGCATGGTGCGGACCGGTGCGGTCGAAATGGTCATCGCCGCGGCCGAGCGGCATGTCGGCGACCGGCCCAAGACGACGATCCTGGCCCTATTCGCGGTGATTGCCGTCGCTTCGGCCTTCATGAACAATACGCCCTTGGTGGCGGTGATGATCCCGGTGATCATCCAGCTGGCGATCAAGCTGGGCACAGCACCCTCCAAGCTGTTGATCCCGCTCAGTTACATGACCGTCCTTGGCGGCATGATGACGCTGATCGGAACCTCCACCAACATTCTGGTCGATGGGGTCGCCGCCGAACAGGGGCTCGCGCATTTCAGCCTGTTTGAGATCGCGCCCCTGGGCATCGCGGTCACCATTGCGGGGGGGCTGTTCCTCGCGCTTTTCGGCAACCGATTGCTGCCGGTGCGGCAGTCGATGGGGGTGTTGCTGAATGACCGGCGCAAGATGAAGTTCTTTACCGAGGTCGCGGTGCCCGAGGACAGCTCACTCATCGGGCAGGCGGTCATGGGCATTGATCTTTTCAAGCGTGACGGGGTGCGGGTGATCGATGTGCTGCGCGGCGATGCGTCCTTGCGCCGTGACCTTGCCCCGGTGGTGCTGCAGGCCGGTGACCGGGTGGTGCTGCGCACCGCGATGACCGAACTGATGGGGCTGCACGCAAGGAAGGACGTGCATCTGGTCGACAAGCTGTCGTCGGTCAAGACCGAGACGGTCGAGGTATTGATCGGCCCTGGTTGCCGGATGGAAAGCCAGCGCCTGGGCGATCTGCGCCTGCGGCGGCGCTATGGGGTCTATGTGTTGGCGGTGCACCGCCGCAACCAGAACATCGGCCGGCAACTGGACGATCTGGTGGTGCGGGTGGGCGATACGCTCCTTTTGGAAGGCGCGATCGAGGATATCCAGCGCCTGGCCGCCGACATGGACCTGGTGGACATCAGCCGCCCCTCGATCAAGGCGTTCCGGCGCGACCGCGCGCCCATTGCGCTCTTGGCGCTGGGGCTGATCGTGCTGTTGTCGGCGCTGGATGTGGCCCCGATCCTGCCGCTGGCGCTTTTGGCTGTGGCGGTGATCCTGGTCACCCGCTGTGTGGACAGCGACGAGGCCTTCGGCTTTGTCGATGGCAGGCTTCTCGCGATGATCTTCGCCATGCTGGCGGTGGGGGCGGGTCTGGACCAATCCGGCGCTGTGGCGATCATCGTTACCACCCTTGCCCCGCTCTTGGAGGGGTTGGGGCCGTTCGCGGTGATCCTCGCCGTCTATTTCATCGGCCTCGTGCTGACCGAGTTTCTGTCCAACAACGCAGTCGCCGTGATCTACACCCCCATCGCCATCGAGCTTGCCGAAAAGCTGGGCCACGACCCGCGCCCCTTCGTGGTGGCGGTGATGTTCTCGGCCACCTTGGCCTTTGCGACCCCGGTTGGGTACCAGACCAACATGATGGTCTACGGGCCCGGCGGCTACCGGTTCACGGATTTCACCAAGGTCGGGTTGCCGCTGAACATCATCGTGATGCTGGTCTCGGCGCTGCTGATCCCGGTGATCTGGCCGCTGTGAGGCTGGGTTCGGCGCCGTCCGGGGACGCTGGTCGCGCGGGGCTGCTCCTCGATGACTTCGTCACTCGTCGCGGGCCTGGTGCCGCGACGAGGAGACGATGTCGAACGAGGAGCATGGGGTTGCTCTTGACCCGGCCAAGGGTATAGAGGACGCCAGCACCAAAGAGGCGGAGTTTCAGGTCATGGCAGGCCATTCGAAATGGGCAAACATCCAGCATAGGAAGGGCAAGCAGGACAAGCTGCGCTCCAAGATGTTTTCCAAGCTGGCCAAGGAAATCACCGTGGCGGCAAAGATGGGCATGCCCGATGTAGACATGAACCCGCGTCTGCGCCTTGCGGTCAAGGCGGCCAAGGCCGTGTCGATGCCCAAGGACGTGATCGACCGCGCGATCAAGAAATCCCAGATGGGCGACAGCGCCGACTACACCGAGATCCGCTATGAAGGCTATGGTGCCAACGGCATCGCGATCATCGTCGAGGCGATGACCGACAACCTGAACCGCACGGCCTCGAACGTGCGGAGCTATTTCTCGAAATGCGGTGGCAATCTGGGCACCACCGGGTCGGTTTCGCACAGCTTTGACCGGGTGGGCGAGATCTCGTATCCCGCCAGCGCCGGGTCGGCCGATGACGTGATGATGGCAGCACTTGACGCCGGGGCCGAAGATGCCGAAAGCGACGAGGACGGCCACTGGATCACTTGCCCGGTCGAAAGCCTGTCCGAAGTTTCGGACGCGCTGGAAAAAGCCTTGGGCGAATCCACCGAATCCAAGATCATCTGGCGTCCGCAGACCCGCACCGAGGTTGATCTGGAAACCGCAGAAAAGCTGATGCGGCTGATCGACCTGCTGGAAGAGGATGACGACGTGCAGACCGTCACCCACAACTTCGACATCCCCGAGGATGTCGCGGCCCAGCTCGAATAAGCCTTCGGGCCAGGACAGGTTCGCCTTGGGGGGCAGGGATGGCCGAACGCGATCTGGCAGTGTTGCTGCGCGACATGGAGCCGGTTCTGGCCGCGTTGCCCTATGGTTATGCGGTGCATGCCGGCCCGCTGCCCTTTACACCCTTCGCAACCGTCGCCGAGGCCGAGGGGCAGACCCTGATTGCGGAATGGGAGGCGCTGGCCGGACTTGGCCTTGCACCCGCCGCGCTGGTCGGTCCCTGGGCGCGGATCAGCCTGACCGTCCACAGCGATCTGGCTGCGGTTGGTCTGACGGCGGCCCTTGCCTCGGCTCTGGCGGCAAAGGGGATCAGCGCCAATGTGATCGCCGGGTTCCATCACGACCATATCTTTGTCGCCTGGGACCAAAGGTTCGACGCGGTGGCAGCCTTGCAGGCGCTGAGCGATGCTTGAGGCAGCGGTTCAGGGCTATCTGGTGGCGGTCAGCCTGATCCTGGCGATCGGGGCGCAGAACGCCTTTGTCCTGCGCCAGGGCCTGCGGCGCGAACATGTCGCGGCGGTGGTCGCGGTTTGCGCGCTGTCGGATGCGGCGTTGATCGGGGCTGGGGTGGCGGGGTTCGGCGCGATCAGCAGTGTCTGGCCCTGGTTCGGCGAGGCGATGCGCTGGCTGGGGGTGGCTTTTTTGCTGGTCTATGGTGGCTTGCGGTTCCGCGCCGCCTTGCGCGGGGGCGCGGCGCTGCAGCCCTCGGCGGCAAGCGCGGTACCCCTGCGTCAGGTGCTGGGGACTTGCCTTTTGCTCACCTGGGCCAACCCGCATGTGTATCTGGATACCGTGGTGTTGATCGGGTCGATCTCGGCGCAATACGCGCCGCATCAGCTTGCCTTCGGGGTGGCGGCAGGCCTTGGGTCGCTCAGTTTCTTCAGCGCGCTTGGCTTTGGCGCGCGGGCGCTGGCCCCGGTCTTCGCCCGCCCGTCGGCCTGGGTCTGGCTGGAGGTGGCGGTGGGCCTGACGATGTGGGCCATCGCGGCGGGACTTGCGCTGGGCTGACGCATCGGATTTGTTGCGCCCGTGCGTCAACCAAGCGATCTTGGTCGCCCCCTGGAAGGGGCCCTTTGGATGGCAGCCGCCGGGCTGGCCTTTGTCGGCGTGAACGGCATCGTGCGGCATCTGGGACCCGATCTGCCCGCGGCGCAAGGCGCGTTCATCCGCTTTGGCTTTGGCCTTCTGCTGCTCAGCCCGGTGCTGTGGAGCCTGCGCAGCGTGACCTTCCCGGCAGTGGTCTGGCAGATGGTCCTGGGACGTGGAGCGCTGCATGTGGCGGCAGTGGTCTTCTGGTTTTTCGCGATGGCACGGGTCCCGGTGGCCGAGATGGCGGCGATCGGCTTTCTGGGGCCGGTGCTGGTTCTGGTGATCGGCGGGCTGTTGCTGGGCGAAGGTCTTGGCACACGGCGGGTGGGTGCCGTGGTGGTGGCGCTGATTGGCGGGCTGATCGTGCTCCGCCCTGGCCTGCGCGAGGTCAGTCCGGGGCATCTGTCGCAACTGGCGGCAACGGTGCTCTTTGCCTCAAGCTACATCTTGGCCAAGCGGTTGAGCCTGCTGGTTCCGGCCGCGGCCATCGTGGCGTTGTTGTCGGTGACGGTCACGCTGGGGCTTTTGCCGCTGGCTTTGGCCAACTGGCGGCCGGTGGGGGCGGATCAGCTGGGCTGGCTGGCGGGTGTCGCCGTGCTGGCAACGGGCGGGCACTATGCGATGGCGCGGGCGTTCCGGGCCGCGCCTTTGGGTGTCACGCAACCGGTCACGTTCCTGCAGCTGATCTGGGCGGCGCTGCTTGGGGCGCTTGCCTTTGGCGAACCGATGGAGGTTTGGGTGATCGGCGGCGGTGCGCTGATCATCCTGGCGATCAGCGTCAACACCTGGGTAGAAAGTCGACGTGCGGGCAAGGACGGGCCGAAACTGCCCGATGTCGAGATATGACCCCAAGGTAGGGTGGGCAATATTGCCCACCCTACGCGACCGCGTCGCGGGGATGTTGCATCTGACCGTCGGGCAGCGAACGCTTCGCTCAGTCTCTGGTGAGAGCCTTTGCCTAAGGGTTGCCGGGCAACGGCGATCCCGCGGAGGTGTACATGCCCGATGATACGACAATCCTGTCGCTGCCCCTGATCCTCCCGGCACAGGCGCAAAAGCACGTCACCCACAATGAGGCATTGGCCCAGCTTGACCTCATCGTGCAACTGGCCGTGATCAGCCGGACGTTGACCAACCCGCCCGCGCTGCCGACGCTTGGTGACCGCCATATCGTGGCGGCCGGGGCGACCGGCGCCTGGGTCGGGCAGTCGGGCAAGATCGCGCTTTATGCCGAGACTGGCTGGCAATTCACTGAGGCCCTGCCGGGGTGGCAGGCGCAGGTGCTGACCGAGGGGCAAGCGGCGGTATACGATGGTCTGGCCTGGCAGACGCCCGCCGAAAAGCCGCTCACGGTGACGCAGCTTGGCATATCGGCCACGGCCGATGCCACCAATCGGCTGGCGGTCGCAGCGCCCGCGACGCTTTTGAACCATGCCGGTGCCGGGCATCAACTCAAGCTGAACAAGGCCGCAGCAACAGACACCGCCAGCCTTTTGTTCCAGACCGGGTTCTCGGGGCGGGCCGAGATGGGGACAGCGGGGTCGGATGCCTTTGCGATCAAGGTCAGTGCCGACGGGGCCAGCTTTGCCACGGCGCTGCAGGCCGACGCGACCACGGGCTCGGTGACGCTGCCGCAGCCGGTTCTGCTGGGGGGGCAGGCGGCTGACCCTGCGGCACCGGGGAACGGGACGCTTTGGCTGAACACCACCTCGGGTGAGGTCAAGGTGAAAAGCGCCGGTGCGGTCTTTGCGCTGGGCGGTGGCGGTGGCGGTGGCATCAGCGATGGTGACAAGGGCGACATCACCGTGTCGGCCGGGGGGACCACGTGGACGATCGACGCCGGGGCGGTCACTGCAAAGGCCACGGTGACCCCGGATGCGGCGGATTTCATTCTGGTCAGCGACACAAGTGATGCCGGGGCGTTGAAAAAGGCCCTGATATCCGATCTTGGGGGGGGCGCGAACCTTGGCTATGATGCGGCAACACGCACGATCACCAACGACGCGGGCAGCGGTACAGTGCTGCCCCTGGCAGACATCACCACTCCGGGGCTGGCCCTTGCGCCAGAGGCCGGGCCCGTGCGGTTTTTCGCCTTTACCGATTTTGCGGGCGCGGTAAGCACTTCGGACTTCGTGTTCAGCAACGCCGGTTCCAGCTCGGGTTGGTCGGCAACAACGCCACAAGATGGCGGCATGGGCTGGGCAGCGGCGGCGCTGGGGACGACCGCGACGGGCCGGGTTGGTGTCGGCGGTCATGTGACCAACAACCTGCGCTTTGACCTGGGCGCGACCCGGGCGGGGGCCAGGCTGCGCTGTGGCGTCCTGTCCGATGCAACCACCACCTATACTTGGCGCGTCGGGTTCGGTGATTCGCTTACTGGCGACGGCACCGATGGGGCGTTCTTTCGCTATACCCACGGCGTGAATGGTGGCCGATGGCAAGCGGTTAGCCGCGCCGACAGCGTAGAGACGGCCGTAGACACCGGGGTAAGCGTCGCTGCCGCAACGACCTACCGGATGCGTATCGAGGTCAACGCTACCGGCACCGAGGCGCTGTTCTTCATCGATGACATCTTGGTGGCGACCATTGCGACCAACATTCCTGTCGGGGCTGGTCGCGAAACCACCTACAGCCTGTGGATCGTCCGCAGCGTAGGGACGGCCGCGATCACCCCGGCATATTTTGACTATTTCTGGGTGGAACAGCTGTTCAATGGAAGGTGACCAGATGGGCAAGGTACTTTGGACCGACAAGGAGCCAACCGCGGCAGACCTCGCGGCGCGGGCAGAGGAGGACTACCAGGCGGCGCTTGACGCGCGCAACTTTGCCGTGCGCGCCGCCTTGGCCCTGGAAGCAGACCCCTACTTCTTTCAATGGCAGCGCGAGGAAGCGACCAAGGACGACTGGCTGGCCAAGGTCGCCGAGGTCAAGGCCCGCTTTCCAAAACCAGAGCGCCCCTGACAGCGGCCAGTCCGCGCCAGACGCCCCGGGACTGGCGTCTGGCGCAGCCTTTGTCCCACTGGTCAGCACGAACGGTGTTTGACAGCCCCGGCTCGCCTGCCTAGACAACATACAGGTGCTTGGGGAGTGTTGGAAATGCGTATCGCGATGATCGGCACGGGCTATGTCGGCCTAGTCTCGGGAACCTGCTTTTCGGACTTTGGCCACAAGGTCGTTTGCGTTGACAAGGATGCAGCCAAAATCGCGCGGCTCCAGGCCGGTGAAGCGCCGATCTTCGAGCCGGGGCTGGAGGCGCTGTTGGCCAAGAATACCGCCGCCGGCCGGCTGACCTTTACTACCGATCTGGCGGCTGCGGTTGACGGTGTGGACGCCGTCTTTATCGCGGTCGGCACCCCGACCCGGCGCGGTGACGGACATGCCGATCTGACCTATGTGATGGCCGCCGCACAGGAAATTGCCCGCGCGCTGACCGGCTATGCCGTGGTGGTGACAAAATCAACGGTTCCGGTCGGCACCAATCGCGCGGTTGCCGAGGCAATCCGCGCCGCGAACCCCAAGGCCGATTTCGACATCGCTTCGAATCCGGAATTCCTGCGCGAAGGGGCGGCGATCGACGACTTCATGCATCCTGACCGGGTGGTGGTCGGCGTGGAATCCAAGAAAGCGAAAAAGGTCATGGCCGAGCTTTACCGCCCGCTGTCGTTGCGCGAGTTCCCGATGGTCTACACCGGCCTTGAAAGCGCCGAGATGATCAAATACGCCGCCAACGCCTTTCTGGCCACCAAGATCACCTTCATCAACGAAATTGCCGCCCTGTGCGAAAAGGTTGGCGCGGACGTGAAGGCGGTGTCCAAGGGCATGGGCATGGACGGGCGGATCGGCGACAAGTTCCTGCACGCCGGACCCGGCTATGGCGGCAGCTGTTTTCCGAAAGACACCATGGCCCTGGCAAGGATCGGCCAGGACCATGCCGCGCCCATGCAGATCGTCGAGACCGTGATCAAGGTCAACGAAGAGGTCAAGCGCCGCATGATCGACAAGATCCTGGACGTTTGCGACGGGTCGGTGCGCGACAAGACGATTGCCATTCTGGGCGTGACCTTCAAGCCCAACACCGATGACATGCGCGACGCCCCTTCGCTGACGATCGTGCCGGCGCTAGTTGGTGCCGGCGCGCGGGTGCGAGTCAGCGACCCGCAGGGCCGGCATGAAGGCGAAGCCCTTTTGCCTGGCGTCAAATGGGTCGAGACCCCCTACCAGGCTGCCAGCGGCGCAGAGGTTGTCGTGATGCTGACCGAGTGGAACGAGTTTCGCGGTCTGGACCTGGCCAAGCTTGCCCGAAAGATGGCGACACCGCAGATGGCCGATCTGCGCAACGTCTACGATCCCGAAGAAGTGCGCGCGGCGGGCTTTTCCCGCTATGTCGGCGTCGGGCGCTGACGCCGGTTGCACGTCGGGTCGCCTGACTTTGCCGAAAACCCCCGGCAAGCGCCCCAATTCTGCTGCAAAGTCTTGACCCAAGCCTGAGCGCGTTCCGCCAAACCTTGCCGTGGGTAAATGGGTGTTGGCGGGGCTTGGGGTGCATACCTTGCAAGTGGTCGAGACGTTAAAAGCTGGGCCGTTGAACCTTGTTTCGGGTGTCAATGATCTGAAACGGGTCGTTCAGGGCGGCCCGACGCTGCTTTATTCCGCCACCCGCGCCGGCGGCGGCATTCTGGCGTTGGACGCGGATGGCGCGATGGTCGTGGTGGACCAGAAACAGCTGGCCCCGGGGGCGGTGCTGCCGGCCCCGGCAACGCTGGACATCTTGTCGATCCATGCGCTTGCCGCCCTGACGATTGTGGCAACTGCAACCGGCGCCGTGCGCCTGAACCTGCAGGCCCCGGCGCAAAACACCGGGATTGCCGCCGGGCAAACCTATCGGTCCATCGAACAGGTGATCGGCTCCGGGTTCTCGGACCAATTGACCGGGGACAGCTTTGCCAACCGTCGGGAAGGCGGGGATGGCGGCGATCAGATCGTCGGGTCTGGCGGAGACGACGCGCTGTTCGAAGGAGCAGAGACCGACAATCTGAACGGCGGATCGGGTGCCGACACGCGTGTCGGTGGGGCGGGCAGGGTCCGCGCAACCTATCGGCAATCCGGGTCTGGTGTGCTGGTCGATCCGGCAACCACGCCCGCCAATATCGGACAGGCTGCCGGAGATGTCTATCTTGGCGTCGCGGAAGTCGAAGGGTCGAACCTGAACGACACCGTCTTTGGCGATGCGCAAGCCAAGGACATCGACGCCTTGCTGGCGGGGGCTCTGTCCAGCACGACCGGGCTGAGCCTGATCCGGCCGAATGGGGATAGGCTGGACATTTCCGGCCTTTTTGCGCCATCACTGCCTGCGGATGACATCGTGTTCCTGTAAGGGAACGGACGGGTGCGCTTGGGGGGTGACATGGCGGAAAAAGTTCTCGTCACGGGCGGGGCGGGCTACATTGGCGCGCACGCCTGCAAGGCCCTGGCAAGGGCGGGGTATCTGCCAGTAAGCTTTGACAACCTCTCGACCGGATGGGGCGACGCGGTGAAATGGGGACCGCTGGTGCAGGGTGACCTGATGGACCGCCTGGCCATCCAGACGGCGATCGAGGCGCATCGACCGGTTGCTGTGATGCATTTCGCGGCGCTGTCTCTGGTCGGCGAGTCGGTCGCCCAAGCGGGCCGATATTGGCGCGACAATATCGGCGGAACCTTGAACCTTCTGGAGGCCTGCGCCAAGACCGGCGTCCGGAATTTTGTCCTGTCATCGACCTGCGCAACCTATGGCGATCAGGATGGGGTGCTGCTGACCGAAGATACGCCGCAGTACCCGATGAATGCTTATGGTGGCTCCAAGCTTGCGATTGAACAAATGCTGCGCGATTTTGGCAAGACCCATGGGATTGCGCATGTCATCTTCAGGTATTTCAACGTGGCGGGTGCTGACCCAGAGGGGGATGTTGGCGAACAGCACCTGCCGGAAACCCATCTTGTCCCACTGGTGCTGGATGCCATTGCCGGCAAGCGCCAAGCCTTGACGGTGTTTGGCACCGATTATCCGACTGTCGATGGCACCTGTGTGCGCGATTACGTGCATGTGTCGGACCTTGCGGCCGCCCATGTGTTGGGCCTGCGGTGGCTGCAAGAGGGGCGCGGTGACCGGGTGTTCTGCCTTGGAACCGGACAGGGGTTTTCGGTGCATGAGGTGATCGCGGCCGCGCGGGTGGTGACCAACCGTGATGTCCCGGTGGTCATGGGTGAGCGGCGCTCTGGGGATGCAGCCGTGCTGACTTGCGCGTCAAACCGCGCCCGGATCGAGCTTGGCTGGGAGCCCGAGCGATCGGTCCTGCGGCACATGATCGAAGACGCTTGGGCCTGGTCGCAGGGACCGGGCTTCAAGGCCTGAAACCTTTGGCGTTGTCCAAGTTTGGCAAACGCGCCGCGCTGGATATCCTGTCGCAAAAGTGCAGAGCAACAATTCAGGGAGAAACCGCATGGGACGGATGGACGGCAAGACGGTGCTGGTGACGGCGGCGGGGCAGGGGATCGGGCGGGCCTCGGCGCTGGCCATGGCGCGCGAAGGTGCCAGGGTGATCGCCACCGATGTCAACGCGGCGGCGCTGGCGGCCTTGGGGGACGCTGGCCTGCAGACCCGGGTCCTGAATGTGCGCGAGCCTGACGCGATTGCCGCGACCTTTGATGCCATCGGCACGCCGGATGTGCTGTTCAACTGCGCCGGTTTTGTCGCGCATGGTTCGATCCTGGACTGTGACGAGGCTGGCTGGGCCAGCAGCATCGATCTGAACCTAAGCTCGATGTACCGGATGTGCAAAGCAGTGCTGCCGGGGATGCTTGCGCGCGGGCAGGGCAACATCGTCAACATGGCCTCGGCGGTAGGGTCGATCATCGCTGCACCGAACCGGTTCGTCTATGGGGTCACCAAGGCCGGGGTGATCGGCCTGACCAAGGCGATCGCGGCGGATTTTGTGACCAAAGGCATCCGCTGCAACGCGATCTGCCCGGGCACGGTGGACAGCCCGTCGCTGCAGGACCGGATGCGGGCCACGGGCGATTACGAGGCCGCCAGGCAGGCCTTTGTCGCACGACAGCCGATGGGCCGGATTGCCAGCGCCGAAGAGATCGCGGCCCTGGTGGTTTATCTTGCCAGCGACGAGTCGGGCTTTACCACCGGGGTTGCGCATGTGATCGACGGCGGCTGGTCGAACGTCTGACCGCTAGACCCCGCGCGAAACCGCCTAAGCCGCAGCGCGTTCGTCACCACGAAAACTGACGACAACGCCATCGCTCCGGCAGCGAGCACCGGCGAAAGCAAAAGTCCGAAGCCGGGGTAAAGCGCCCCGGCTGCCACGGGGATCAGCGCCGCGTTATAGGCAAAGGCCCAGAACAGGTTCTGCCGGATGTTGGCCAAGGTCGCGCGCGACAGGGCCACCGCATCGGCCAGCGCGGGCAGCCGGCCCGACACCAGCACCACGTCGGCGGCTTCAATCGCGACGTCGGTGCCGGTGCCCATCGCCACGCCCACGTCGGCGGCCGCCAGGGCCGGGGCATCGTTGATCCCGTCGCCGACGAAGGCAAGCTTGCCCAGCCGCTTCAGTTCCTCAACTGCGGCGACCTTGCCTTCAGGGGTGACCTCGGCCACCACCGTCTCGATCCCGAGGTGCGCCGCGATCCGCCGCGCCGTGCGGGCATCGTCACCGGTGATCATCGCCAGCCGCAGGCCCTCGCTGCGCAAGGCGGCAAGTGCTGCTGGGGTTGAGGGTTTGATCGGATCGGTCACCGTCAGAAGTGCGGCAAGCCGGCCGTCGCGGGCAGCATAGACCGGGGTTTCCCCCTGATCGGCCAGGCGCGCGGCCAGATCGGCCAGGGCCGCAATGTCGATCCCGCGCGCCGCCATGTCACGCGCGGCACCAAGGACGATGTCATGCCCGGCCACCCGCCCCTCGACCCCGTGACCGGGACGGGCGCGGACGGCCTCGGCCACGGGCAGCTCAGGGCCAGCAGAGGCCACAATGGCGCGGGCGATGGGATGTTCGGACCAGCTTTCGACCGCAGCCAACAGCGGCAAGAGCGCCTCGCGCGTTTCGCCGGGAACCGGAAAGAAGCCGGTCAGGCTCGGTCGCCCCTCGGTCAGGGTACCAGTCTTGTCCAGGGCCACGACCCGGATGCCTTGCAGGGCTTGCAGCGCCTCGCCCTTGCGAAACAGCACCCCCAGTTCCGCCCCCCGCCCGGTGCCGACCAGGACCGAAACCGGTGTGGCCAACCCCATGGCGCAGGGGCAAGCGATGATCAGCACGGCAACTGCGTTGACCAGGGCCAGCGGCAGCGCGGGGGGCGGGGCAAAGGCAAGCCACAGCCCGAAGGTCAAGACCGACAGCGCCAGCACCCCCGGCACGAACCACAGCGTCACCCGGTCGACCAGCGCCTGGATCGGCAGCTTGCCCCCTTGCGCCGCCTCGACCGCGCGGATGATTCGCGCCAGCATCGTGTCAGCGCCGGTTGCGGTCACCTTTAGCGTCAGGGTGCCGGTTTGGTTGACCGTGCCGCCGATCACCAGCATCCCGACGGTTTTTTCGACGGGCATCGGTTCACCGGTGACCATCGCCTCGTCGATCCAGCCGGAGCCGGCGACCACGCTGCCATCGACCGGCACCCGACTGCCGGGGCGCAGATCCACCAGATCGTCGGGCCGCAGATCGGCCAGCGCCACCTCGACCACCGTGCCGTCTCGATGCAGCAGGGCCGTGGCTGGCTGCAAGGTAACCAGCCGTTCGATGGCGCGCGAGGTGTGGCCGCGCGCCCGCGCCTCCAGCAGGCGCCCCAGCAGGATCAGGGTGACGATCATCGCCGCCGCCTCGAAATAGACGGCCACTGTCCCCGAGGGCAGCACGGACGGCGCGAGGGTGGCCAGCGCCGAATAGCCAAAGGCCGCCCCTGCACCCAGCGCGACCAGCGACGACATGTCGGGCGTGCCACGCAGCAGCGCCGGCACACCCTTGGCAAAAAAGCGCCGGCCGGGCCAGGCCAGCACCAGCGCGGTCAGGGCAAGTTGGACCAGCCAGGCGGTTTGCTGGCCGATCAGCCCGTAAAGCCAATGGTGAAAGGCCGGAACCAGATGTCCTCCCATTTCCAGCACAAAGACCGGCAGGGTCAGGGCGGCTGCCCGGATCAGGTCGCGGCGCAGCGTTGCAGTCTCGGCGGCGCGCTGGCCTGCAGCCCGATCCGCGCCGCCAGAGCCGGTCGGCTGTCCGGCAAGGCCAAGCGGGTGCAAGGCCGCCAGCACCGCCTCGGTCGGGGCAAAGCCGCTGACCCGCGCCTGTTCCATCGCCAGGTTGACCGAAACCGCCGTGACCCCCGGCACCAGGGCCAGCGCCTGTTCGATCCGCGCCACCGATGCGATGGTGGTCAACCCGGGCAAAAGGATGTCCTGCACGGGCACCGTCACCGCATAGCCCGCCCGCTTTACCGCGGCGATCAGGCTGGAGGCGCTGGCCGCCCCGGTCACATCGGCCCGCCCGGTCACCAGATTGACGCTTGCCCCGGTGACGCCAGGCACCGCCGCCAGGGCCCGTTCCACCCGCCCAAGGCAAGCTGCACAGGTCATGCCGGCGATCGGCAACACCAAAGGAAAAGTGTGGCTGGCAGTCATCAAGGCTTTGGTCCCGCTGCGGGCGGTGCGTCGGATCGCCACTCCCAAGCATAATAGCGCCCGCGCCGGCAAAGACCATCGCCGTGCAATGAAACTGTCATGCTGGTGCCAAGTCGGCGCAATATGACCAAGACACCGTGATGCTGAAACTGGCTTTGGTGAAAGTGACCCGCAATGTTTTCCCTGCACGGACAAAAGGCGCTGGTGGTCGGCATCGCGAACGAAAGTTCGATTGCCTGGGGCGTGGCACAGGCCCTGCGCGCGCAAGGGGCCGATCTGGCGGTGACCTGGCTGAACGCCAAGGCCGAACCCTTTGTCCGCCCCCTTGCCGAACGCCTGGGGGCCGAGGTGATGCTGCCGCTGGACGTGGCGATCCCCGGCCAGCTTGAGGAAGTTTTCGCCACCGTTGCCGCGACCTGGGGTCGGCTTGACACGCTGGTCCATTCGATTGCCTTTGCACCGAAGGACGATCTGCATGGCCGGGTGGTGGATTGTTCGCCCGAAGGGTTTGGCTTGGCCATGGATATCTCGGTCCATTCCTTTCTGCGGATGATCCGCCTGTCCGAACCCCTGATGGCCGATGGCGGCACCTGTCTGTCGGTCAGCTTTTTCGGCTCCTCCCGCGTGGTGCGGCATTACAACATGATGGGGCCGGTCAAGGCCGCGCTGGAAAGCTCGGTGCGCTATGCCGCCGCGGAACTGGGGACCAAGGGCATCCGCGTGCATGCCCTGTCGCCGGGGCCGCTCAAGACCCGTGCGGCCAGCGGCATCGACCATTTTGACGATCTGCTCGCCGCCGCCGCTGCGCGGACGCCCACTCACCAACTGGCCACGATCGAGGATGTGGGGGCGATGGCCGCCTTCCTTGCTTCGGCCGAGGCTCGCAACCTGACCGGCGGTGTCCATGACATCGACGGCGGTTTTTCGATCACCGCCTGAAGGGGGACCCAGCATGGCCAATGTCTTCGATCTTTTCGATCCCGCCCGCCAGCCGCAGATTTCCCCGGTTGAGGGCGACATCCTGGCCGCCATGCGCAACACCATGCAAACCGCCGAGGCTGAGATCGAGGCCGGCTCTGCCACCTTCAACATCTTGACCACGGCGGCGCAGCGCCAGTCGGCCCGGATCACCGAAACCCATTCCCGCCGCGCCGAGGAAACGTTGGAAAAAGCCAACGAGCTGATCGAAGATCTGCGCAGCGCCCAGACCGAGGGTCGGCTTGGGTCGGATTATGTCGAATACGTGCGCGACGCCTGGCAGCGGATGATCCTGACTGCCGACACGTTGCGCAAGCGTGGCGACATCTTTCTGGACCATGAGGCTGCCGGTTGCCCGCCGGTCCTGATATATGACTACGAGGTGGTGATGGACGGGGCCGACATGCCCTATCCGTCGAACTACATGCTCTTGAAGATCACCCCGCCCGAGGGTGTGACCATCGACCCGACCCGCCGCCCCTACATCATCATCGACCCGCGCGCAGGCCATGGCCCCGGCATCGGCGGCTTCAAGGCCGACAGTCAGGTGGGCGTGGCCCTGCGCGAAGGCCATCCGGTCTATTTCGTCGCCTTCCGCCGCGCGCCCGAGCCGGGCCAGTTCCTGTCCTATGTCACCCGCGCCGAGGCAGCCTTTGTCCGTGAGGTGATGCGCCTGCATCCCAACGCCGCGCGTCCGGTGATCACCGGCAACTGCCAGGGCGGCTGGGCGACGCTGCTGCTTGCGGCGACCAACCCTGACCTTACCGGTCCCATCGTGATTAACGGGGCACCGGTCGCGCCATGGGCGGGCAAGGTCGGCGAAAACCCGATGCGCTACAATGCCGGGGTCCTCGGTGGCACCTGGATCCCGATGCTGCTGTCCGACCTTGGCGGCGGCATCTTCGACGGCGCGCATCTGGTCCAGAACTTTGAGATGATGAACCCTGCGCGGACCCTCTTCCGCAAATACACCGACCTTTTCCGCGACATCGACAAGGGCGATGAGACCTTCCTGGAGTTCGAAAAGTGGTGGGGCGGGTTCTTCCTGCTGACCGAACCGGAAATCAAATGGATCGTCGAACAGCTGTTCGTCGGCAACCGCTTGGTCAAGAACGAAGCCCGGATCGAACCTGGCCGCCATGTCGACCTCAAGGCGATCCGCGCGCCGATCATCGTGTTCGCCAGCCATGGCGACAACATCACCCCGCCGAAGCAGGCGCTGAACTGGGTCGCCGAGACCTATACCGATGTCGATGAAATCCGCGTCCGTGGGCAGCGCATCATCTATATGGTGCATGATCAGGTCGGGCATCTGGGGATCTTCGTCTCTTCTCAGATTGCCAAAAAGGAACATTCCGAGGTCGCCTCGACCCTGAAAACCATCGAGGCCTTGGCCCCCGGCTTGTACGAAATGCGCATTGAGGATGTGGTCGAAAAAGACGGCCGCAAGTCCTTTACCGTCGGCTTTGTCGAACGCACGCTGGACGATATCCGCGCCTTGGATGACACCGTCGCGGATGAACGCCCCTTTGCAGCCGTGGCCCGCGCGTCGGAAGTGCAGGCGCAGATGTATGACACGCTGGTTCGCCCGATGATCAAGTCGATGGTCACCGAAAGCGGGGCTGAACTTAGCCGCACCATGCACCCCCAGCGGCTGACCCGCGCCTTGATGTCCAGCCGCAACCCGGCCATGCACAGCGTTGAAACCGCAGCCGAAAAGATCAAGGCCGACCGGCAGAAGGCCGCCGCCACCAACCCTTTCCTCGCGGTCGAGGCGTTCTGGGTCCAATCGGCGGAAAACATGATCGACCTGATGCGCGACAGCCGCGACATGATGTTCGAACTGACCTTCCATTCGATCTGGGGCAGCCCCTTGGCCCGCACTTTCGGACGCACGCATGAGGCGCGCCGCACCCTGAAAAGCCACGGTGAGCTGCGCGGCCTGCCCGAGGTGGCAACCGCGCTGATGACGATGGAACAGGGCGGCTTTCCCGAAGCGGTGATCCGGATGCTGGTGCTGCTGGCCGAAAACCGCGGCCAAGTGCGGCGTGACCGGCTGGAGCGTTCGGCCCAGGTGCTGACCCAGGATGAACCCTTCCGCAGCCTTGGCGCCGACCGCCGCGCCATGATCATCCACCAGCAGACCCTGATCGCCACCTTCGAGCCCGAACGCGCGATCGAGACCTTGCCAAAGCTGCTGACCAACACGGAAGACCGCGAGCTTGCGCTTCAGGTCGTGCAGTACATCCCCGGCGTGGTCGAGGAAATGTCGCCCCGTACCCTTTCGATGCTGCAACGTTTCCGCGAGGTGCTTGACCTGCCGCCCTTGACGAACAGCGTCACCAGTGACCCATTGGCACAAGGGGTCAAAGCCGCCGGGGGCAAGCGCAAGCGTGGCCAGACGGCCGAGCCTGAAGCCGAGGTTTGAACCATGCGGATGATCAACCGGACCTTCGACGAGATCCAGCCGGGTGAGGCGGCCGAAATCCGCCGTCTGATCACCGGTGACGATCTTTACGTCTTTGCCGTCGCCTCGGGCAATTCGAACCCGATGCATCTTGAGGACAGCGATCTGGACGGCGACGGCATCGTGGAACGGGTGGCACCCGGCATGTTCGTGGCATCGCTGATCTCGGCGGTCTTGGGCACGCAACTGCCCGGGCCGGGGACGCTTTATCGCCGCCAGACGCTTGATTTCCACGCCCGCGCCCATTCGGGCGAGGAAGTGGTGACCCGGGCCGAGGTTTTGTCCAAATCCGACGGCGTGGTGCGCCTGAAAACCGAGGTGCGGCGGGTCAGCGATGATGCGCTGATCCTGTCGGGCGAAGCCGAGGTGTTGGCCCCGACCGAAAAGTTCGACCGCGACGATGTCGAAGTGCCGGGCCTTCTGGTCCAGCGCCACCGGCATTTCGAGGCGATCCTGGCCAAGGCCAAACCCCTTCCGGCGCTGCCGACCGCTGTGGTTTGCCCGGATGAGGCCAACTCGCTTGGCGGGGCTTTGCTCGCGGCCAAGGAAAGCATCATTGCGCCGATCCTTGTCGGGTCCGAGGTGGCGATCCGCAAAGCCGCCGCCGAGATGGGGGCTGACCTGACCGGCATCGAGATCGTCGATGTGGCGGGCGATCTGGCCGCCGCTGAAATGGCCTGCAAGCTGGTGCATGAGGGGCGCGCCCTTGCGATCATGAAGGGGCATTTGCATACCGACGACCTTTTGAAGCCGATGATCGACAAGGCGATCGGCTTGCGTGTTGGCCGCCGCTTTACTCATGTTTTCGTGATGGACGTGCCGGGCCAGCCCGAACCCCTGTTCGTGACCGATGCCGCGATCAACATCGCACCCGACCTTGCGACCAAGGTCGACATTTGCCAAAACGCCATCGACCTTGCGATCTCTTTGGGAATGGACCCGCGCGTCGGGGTCCTGTCGGCGGTCGAGACGGTGAACCCGGCAATCCAGTCCTCTATCGACGCAGCCCTCTTGTCCAAGATGGCGGATCGGGGCCAGATCAAGGGTGGTCAGGTCGAGGGGCCGCTGGCCATGGACAATGCGGTGGACATGGCGGCAGCCAAGACCAAGGGGCTGAAGGGCAATGTCGCGGGCCGCGCGAATATTCTGGTCGTGCCGGGAATCGATGCTGGAAACATGCTGGCCAAACAATTGTCTTTCATCAGCCATGCCGAAGGTGCGGGGCTGGTGCTGGGGGCCAAGGTGCCGGTGATCCTGAACAGCCGGTCCGATAGCCCGATGTCGCGGCTGGCGTCCTGCGCGGTGGCTGCGGTCCACCATTTTGCGGGCCAAGACGCGGCGAGGCAGAAATGACCCGCGCGGTTCTGACGCTGAACGCAGGCTCGTCCTCGCTGAAAGTCGCGCTTTTCCCCGAGATGGGGGACGCGCCTTTGGCGACCGGCCTGGCTGACCGGATCGGTCCCGAGGGCGTGTTGAAGCTGAAAGACGCAGGCGGAGCGGCGATTGCGGCGACCGGCGATCTTGCGACCCATGCCGGGGCGATGGCCGCCGTGATCGCCGGTTTCCGTGCCCATTGGCCCGACCTTGACCTTCTGGCCATCGGGCACCGCGTGGTGCATGGCGGGTCAGACCGCAAAGCCCCAGCCCCGGTGGACGAGGCGCTTATGGTGGCACTAGAGGCGCTGGCCCCCTTTGCGCCGTTGCACCAGCCGCACAACCTTGCCGGGATCAGGGCCGCGACGGCCGCCTTTCCGGGTGTGCCGCAAGTCGCTTGCTTTGACACCGCGTTTCACCGCAGCCAGCCCTTCGTCAACGACTCTTTTGCGCTGCCCCGCGCCATGTATGACGAAGGCGTGCGCCGCTACGGCTTTCACGGGCTAAGCTATGATTTCATCGCCGGCGAGCTTGCCAAAACCGCGCCGCAGCTTGCCGAAGGCCGGGTGGTGGTGGCGCATCTGGGCAACGGCGCGTCGATGTGCGCGATCCTGAATGGCCGTTCCATCGCGACGACGATGGGGTTTTCGGCGCTTGACGGCCTGCCGATGGGCACTCGCAGCGGGCAGATCGATCCTGGCGTGCTTTTGTACCTGATGGATCAGAAAGGCATGTCTGCAGCCGAGATCAGCGATCTTTTGTACAAGAAGTCGGGTCTGCTTGGTCTTTCCGGGCTGTCCAACGACATGCGCACGCTAGAGGCCTCCGCTACGCCCGAGGCGGCCCACGCGATTGATCATTTCGTGCATCGCTGCCAACGCGAAATCGGGGCTTTGGCGGCAACTTTGGGCGGGATCGATGCCTTGGTGTTCTGCGGCGGCATTGGCGAAAACTCGCGCCGCATCCGCGCCCGGGTCTGTGAACGGTTGGGCTGGATGGGGGTCGAGCTTGACCCCGCCAGAAACGAGGCGAACGACCGGGTGGTCTCAACCGATCTGGCGCGGACGACCGTGCTGGTGATCCCCACGAACGAGGAACTGGTGATCGCGCGCGCCGCCCGGGCGGCCATCGGTCAGAAGGAGGCGGCATGAAAGGTTTGAAACCCGAAGCGGCGGCAGAGCTGATCGGCGAAGGCGCAAGCCTGATGATCGGCGGCTTTATGGCCGTGGGCAGCCCGCACCGGATGATCGATGCGATCGTGGCGCGGGGCGTTGGTGGACTGACCGTGATCGCCAACGACACCGCGATGCCGGGCCGCGGCATCGGCAAGCTGATCAGCGCCGGTCTGGTGCGCCACGTCATCGCCAGTCACATCGGCCTGAACCCCGAAACGCAAGCCAAGATGATCGCAGGCGAGATCACCTGCGATCTGGTCCCGCAAGGCACGCTGATCGAACGCATCCGCGCCGGGGGCATGGGTCTGGGCGGCATCCTGACGCCCACCGGCCTTGGCACCGAAGTCGAGGACGGCAAGCAGGTGATCGAGGTTGAGGGGCGACGCTATCTGCTTGAAACCCCGCTCAAGGCCGATTTTGCGCTGATCGGGGCCTGGCAGGCGGATTACATCGGCAACCTCAGCTACATGCTGACCGCGCATAATTTCAACCCGATCATTGCCTTGGCTGGCCGAACCGTGATTGCCGAGGCGGAAAACATCGTGCCTGTGGGGGTTATCGCGCCCGATGCGGTCAAGACGCCGGGTGTGCTGGTCGACCACCTTTTGATCCGCGCCAGCTAGGGGGCCATGATGGACGCCAAGGAACTGATCGCCCGCCGCGTGGCGCAGGAAGTAAAGGCCGGAACGCTGGTCAACCTCGGGATCGGGCTGCCCTCACTGGTGGCGAATTACGTCCCCGCCGACCGGGGCGTGTTCTTTCAGGCCGAAAACGGCGTGATCGGTCTGGGTGCCCGCCCGCCCGAGGGGATGGAGGACGACCACCTGACCGACGCTGGCGGCGGCTTTGTCACGGCCGTGCCGGGGGCTGCCAGCATTGACAGCGCGATGAGCTTTGGCCTGATCCGGGGCGGGCATCTGGACATGACCGTGCTGGGCGGCTTGCAGGTTGACGAAAGTGGGCACCTGGCGAACTGGAAGGTGCCGGGCAAGATGGTGCCTGGCATGGGCGGTGCCATGGATCTGGTGACCGGGGCGGCGCGGGTAATCGTGGCGATGCAGCATGCCGCCAAGGGCCAGTCCAAGATCGTGCCGGTTTGCACTTTACCGCTGACCGCCCTGCGCCGGGTCGATCTGGTGGTCACCGACCTTGCCGTTATCGAACCCACCGGCGTTGGCCTGGTGTTGCGCGAACGCGCGCCCGGTATCAGCGTGGAAACCATCCGTGCTGCCACCGAAGCCACCCTGGTCATCCCCGACACCGTGCCGGAAATGATCCTGACCTAAGCCAGCCCCCCGGCAACGGGCCCCCATAGGAGACGACGATGCAGGAAATCCGGAAAATCGGCGTGATCGGTGGCGGTACCATGGGCAGCGGCATTGCCCAGGTCTTTGCCATGGCAGGCTATCCTGTCGTGCTTCAGGACCTTGCCGAACCTGCCTTGGATCGGGCCCGGACCACGATCGGGACCAGCCTGGCGCGTCTGGTGAAGAAGGGCAGCCTGACGGACGCCGAAGGGGCAGCGGCGCTGGCCCACATCACCACGACCACCGTTTTCGACCTGATGGCCGACCGTGATCTGGTGGTTGAGGCAATTGTCGAAAAGGTCGAGGTCAAGACCGGCCTGATCAAGCGCCTTGACACGCTTTGCCGTCCAGAGACGGTCTTTGCCTCCAACACCTCGTCGATCTCACTGACCGAACTTGCAGCCGCATCCACCCAGCCCGGACGGGTCATCGGCATGCACTTTTTCAACCCCGTGCCAGTGATGCAACTGGTCGAGATCATCCGCGCCCTGCAAACGACCGATGCGGTGTCCGATGCGGTGACCGGGCTGACCAAGGCGATCGGCAAGACGCCGCGGGTGTCAAAGGACAGCTACGGTTTTATCGTCAACCGTCTGCTGGCACCGCAGATCAACGAAGCGATCAATTGCGTCTACGAAGGCCTGGCCACCGCCGAGGATATCGACAGCATGATGAAGCTGGGGGCCAACCACCCGATGGGGCCGTTGTCCCTGGGGGATCTGATCGGACTGGATGTCGTGCTTAACATCATGGAGACGCTGTACCAGGGCTTTGATGACCCCAAATATCGCCCGAGCCCTCTGCTGAAGCAGATGGTGGCGGCGGGATATCTGGGCCGCAAGTCCGGCAAGGGTTTCGCCGAGTATCCCAAGGTGTAAGCGCCGGCAAAGGGCGGCCATGCAAAGGTTTCGGACCGAAGACGGCATCAGTCTGGCCTACCGGGTCGATGGGCAGGGGCTGCCCCTGCTGGCTCTTGCCGGCCTTACCCGCGATGGCCGCGATTTTGACTATCTGGCGCGCCACTTGCCGCCTGCGGTCTGCCTGATCCGCCTGGACAGTCGGGGGCGCGGCGGGTCGGATTGGGCGGCACCGGAAACCTATTCGGTTCCGCAAGAGGCCAAGGATGCGCTGGAGCTTCTGGACCACCTCAAGATCGACAAGGCGGCGATCATCGGGTCGTCTCGTGGCGGGCTTCTGGGGCTGGTGATCGCGGCGACGGCAAAGCACCGGCTGTTGGGGCTGTGCCTGAATGATGTCGGCCCGGTGGTGGAACGCGCCGGGCTGATGCGGATCGGCACCTATATCGGCGTCGAACCCGCCGTCTCGACCCTGGCCGAGGTGGCCGACCGGATGCCGTCGGCGATGCCGGGGTTCGCCCGTGTACCCGCGCAGCGCTGGCAAGAGGAAACCGTGCGCCATTATGTGCAATTGGACGGCAAGGTCGGGCTGACCTATGACCCGGCCCTGCGCCAGTCCTTCGACGCGGCGATGGCCACCCCTCTGCCCGAGCTTTGGCCCCTGTTCGACGCCTGCGACGGTCTGCCCTTGGCGCTGATCCGGGCGGCGGCATCGGATGTTCTGGCCCCCGCCACCGCCGCAGAGATGCGCCGACGCCGCCCTGACCTTGGTTTTGCCGAAGTTCCCGATCGTGGCCATATCCCGTTTCTGGATGAGGCCGAGGCCCTTGCGGTCATCCAGCCCTGGCTTGTGCAGGTGCATGCCCGGGCAAACCTGTCCCCACCCGCGGTGGGGGATGCGGCGGGATAATGCCGATGGTTGGGCGTGGCGCGGATCCAGTTGCGCGAAAGGCAAGAAAAGCGTCACGGAAAACTGGCCACGACCCAAGGAACGTCGTATAGCCCCGGAATTGCCGTCATAGGTCCAGCCACTTCCGATGCTTTCCCAACCCCCCGCTTTTGTGACCCCAGAGCGTCACCTTGATGGCCAGCCTCAGCTGTCGGTCGTGGTGCCGTTGCGCAACGAAGCCGGGGCGATTGCCGATCTGGTGGCCGGGATCGTCGCGGCCTTGGGCGCGATGGCGTTCGAGGTGCTGCTGGTCGATGACGGGTCAACCGACGCCACGCGCGAGATTTGCCGGTCGCTTGCGGCCCGGGATGCCCGACTTCGGGTGCTGGGCCATGCGGTCTCGGCCGGGCAGTCGGCGGCGCTGCATTCGGGCGTGCTGGCGGCCCGGGCGGCGCTGGTCGCCACGCTGGATGGAGACGGGCAAAACCCGCCGGACAACCTGCCGCGCCTGATTGCCCCGTTGTTCGGGCCGGATGCAGATGCCGTCGGGCTGGTTGCGGGGCAGCGGGTCGGGCGCAAGGATACATTGTCAAAGCGGCTTGCCTCGCGCTTTGCCAACGGGCTGCGGGCCTGGGTCCTGCGCGACGGCACCCGCGACACCGGCTGCGGGTTGAAGGCCTTCCGCCGCGACGCCTTTCTGGCACTGCCCTATTTCAACCACATGCACCGCTACTTGCCGGCGCTGTTTGCCCGTGATGGCTGGCAGGTCAAGCTGGTCGATGTCACCCATGCGCCGCGCCTGTCGGGGCGGTCAAAGTATGGCAACCTCGACCGGGCGCTGGCGGGCATGCTGGACCTCGCCGGCGTCGCCTGGCTGATCCATCGCCGCAAACGGGTGCGGGCCGAACCTGTCTCCCCCTTTGCAGGGGCCGCACTGACCCCGCCCATCCCAGATACCACCGGAAGGAACCCCTGATGCGCGAGTTGTTGTGGTCGGCGCTGAATGTTGCAAGCTGGACCGAATTCACCTGGGTCATGGTCGGCCTGACCGGGCAGTTGTTGTTCACCGCCCGGTTTTTGGTGCAGTGGTTCGCGTCGGAACGGGAAAAGCGGTCGGTTATCCCGGTGGCCTTCTGGTACTTTTCGCTGGCTGGTGGCGTGGTTCTATTCACCTATGCCTGGTGGCGCGGGGATCCGGTGTTCATCCTGGGGCAGTCCATGGGTCTGGTGATCTATCTGCGCAATCTGTGGCTGATCCACGCCGAACGGCATCGCAATGCGGCTTCCGCACCGAATTGATCCTGGACAGGGAAACGATCCGTCATGACAGCGCTCAGCCCGGTCGCGACGGATCAGCCCCCCCAGCGGCGCACTTGGCTGGCGCTGGTGGTGTTCGCGCTTTTGGCCTTCTTGCCCGCCTTGACCAGCCTGCCTGTCACCGACCGGGATGAGGCGCGCTTTGTCCAGGCCAGTCGCCAAATGGTGGCAAGCGGCGATCTGATCGATATCCGCTTTCAGGATGAAGCGCGCCACAAAAAGCCGGTCGGCATCTACTGGCTGCAAAGCGCGGCTGTGGCGATTTCGGGGCAGGGGACAGAGGCCCCGCTTTGGGTCTACCGCCTGCCCTCGCTGATCGGGGCGGTTCTGGCGGTGGTGCTGGTGGCGGTGATCGGGGGCAGTCTGTTCGGGCCAGTGCCGGGACTGTTGGCGGCGGCGGTGTTTGCGGCCGGGTTTGTGATCGGTGGCGAGGCGCGGATTGCCAAGACCGATGCCGCCCTGCTGGCCACGATTCTGGCGGCACAGGCGGTGCTGGTGCGGCTATATCTGGGGCAGGTGGTGGGGCGCGGGCTCATCTTCGGCTTTTGGCTGGCCATCGCGGCGGGTGTGCTGATCAAGGGGCCGATCGGTCCGCTGGTGCCGGGGTTTACCGCTTTGGCTCTGGTGGTCCTTGACCGCAAGGCTGCCTGGCTTCGTCCCTTGGGATCGCTTTGGCCGATCCTTTTGGCGCTGGCGGTGACCTTGCCCTGGTTCATCGCCATCACCTTGCGCAGCGATGGTGCGTTCTGGACCGGGTCGGTGAGCGCCGACCTTTTGTCCAAGGTCGCCTCGGGCCAAGAGGGGAAAGGCGCGCCGCCGGGGACCTATCTGGTCATGCTGCTCTTCGGGTTCTGGCCTGCAACACCGCTGTTGATCCTGGCGCTGCCGGTGATCTGGGCGGCACGCCGCAATCCCGCCACGCGCTTTTGTCTGGCCTGGATCATCCCGGTCTGGCTGATGTACGAGGCGATCCCGACCAAGCTGTTTCACTATACCCTGCCGGTGTTTCCGGCCCTGGCGATCCTGGCTGTCGCGCATCTGCCCGCCGCGCTGACACAGGCAAGGGCCTGGGTGTCGGCGGTGGCAGGTCTTGCCGTGCTGCCGGGGCTGGTTCTGGCTGGGGGGGTGCTTTATTTTGCCCTGCAGCCAGGTGCCGCAAGCCCGGCCGTCCTCAGCCTTGCCCCAGCCCTTGCAGCGTCCTTGGCGGCGCTGGGTATTGCACTTTGGGCGTTTCTGCACGACCGTCCGTGGCGGCTGGTGACAGCCCTCGCCGCTGCCGGGGCGATGCTGCATGGCGGGCTTTTCCTGGCGCTGGCCCGGATGCCGCTTTTGTGGCCGTCGCAAAACGCCGTTGCGGTCGCGCAGGAGGTGGTGGCAGGGCAAGGGTGCGACCGTCCCGATCTGACCGGATGGGGCTATCAGGAACCGTCGCTGGTCTGGCTTGGCGGTCGCGACACCCGGCTTTTGGGAGCCAACACCCCGGCTGACCAGGTTTTGCAGCCGGGTCCCTGCCAGGTGGTGCTTCGCGCGCGCCAGAAAGACGAAACTGCGGCACCCGACGGGTTGCTTTGTCCGGTGGTCGGCACGGTCGAAGGCCTTGCCATCGGGGCAGGGCGGTTGGTCACGCTGGACATTCTGGATTGCACAAGGTCCGGCTAGGCGTGCGGGCGCTGCCTTCTGATCTGTCGTTTTTGAATCAAGGCCTTGCCTGCTCTTGTTTCACCCCGATCTGATCCTGCCGTCCCGCAGCCCCCGCGTTTGATGGCATCCTGCACATTCGGCAGTTGCTATCCAAGGCCGCCGCCAGCACGGGTTCGCAGACATCTGCTTCTGGCGCAGGCTTTCCTTCACGATCGCCGGAATCTGGCTGAGCCTGGGTGCGACCGCGCCGCCGCTGGCTTTCGGGGGGAAACCGCTGCCATCGCGCCTTTGCACAGCGGCAAGACCTTCGGCCCGGCGTCGCGATCTGGATCGTGCGACGGCACGGCACTTCTGCCCAACAGCTGTCAAACCTGGCGCAGAACGTCCTCGGCAATGGCCTTCCCGCTTGTCCACGCGGCCTCGGCCCGCGCGCCAATGCACCAATCCCCACCGGCAAACAGCGTTTTGGAGGAATCCTGCAAGAACGGCGCGCCGAGGGGCGTGATGACCCGGGCATACCGCCAGCGATGGGCAGTGCTATGCTGTGTCTGATCGATGTCCACCCCGACGGCGCTGCACAGCAGGGGCAGCATCAGGTGGGCAATGTCGGGCATGTCGCGTTCCAGGTTCTGGTTGCTCCAGTCCGGTCCCGCTTGTGCCACCCAGGTGCCTTGCCCCTCGCGACCGGGTTTGCTGCTGTCAGAGGCGATCCATGACAACGGGCCATCCGCAGGGCGACACGTCAGAAAGGGGGCAGGCGCAGTAGGCCCGAAGGCGGCCATCAGCGTCAGGCAGGGTGCCATGTGCACGGCCGACAGGGCTGGTGCAAAGGCGTGGTCCGGCCCCAGAAGGCGCAGCACCTGGGGCGCGGGAACCGTCAGAACAACGGCGTCAAATGGCTGCGGGGTTTTGGCGATCTGCAGCCACCAACGACCATCCACGCGCGAGATGCCTAGCAATTCCGTGCCCTGACGGATGTCCAGACCCTGCGCCAAGTATTTGGCAACGCCTGACATTCCCGGCACACCAACCAGATGCTCGCGCTGTGAGCCATCTTGCCAAGGGGCGACTGCCCCAGCCGAACGCATCGCAGAAAGCACCTCTGCAAAGGCCGCAGACTTCGCGGTCAAGTACTGTGCCCCATGGTCAAATCGGAGCCCGTCAGAGGTGCGGCGGGTGGCAAGCCGTCCTCCAACGCCGCGCCCCTTGTCAAAAATGACCGGACGCAAGCCTGCATCGGCCAACACCCGGGCGCAGCTAAGGCCGGCCATCCCGGCACCGATTATAGCAACGCTCGCGGGGGTCATCGCAGACATCCTGCAACCACCTCAAGCGTCATGATGCCCGCTTCCATCTGCAAGGTCAGTACAGCCCACTGACCCGTCCGCGCAAGCTGATGAGAGCAAGTACCGTGTCGATGGTTGGGGTGGCAGTGGCTGTGATCCGGCCCAACTCTTGGACCGACCCGATCAGGGCATCGATCTCAAGCGGGCGGGCCGCGTCAAGATCTTGCAGCATCGAGGTGCGATGTGCCCCGACCGCAGCCCCCCCGTCAATGCGACGCTCGACATCGATGGGAAAGGTGACGCCCAGCTTTTCGGCTATTTCTTGCGCTTCGATCATCATGCGACGGGCAACGTCACGGGTGCCCGGGTCCGTGCACAGCACGTCAAGCGTCGCATGGGTCAAGGCTGAAATGGGGTTGAACGAAAGATTGCCCCACAGCTTGACCCAGATCTCGTCGCGCAGGCGCGGACGCACCGGGGCCTTCAACCCTGCCGCCTGAAGCGCCTGCGACAAAGCCGTCGCGCGGTCCGACCGTGACCCGTCAGGTTCGCCCAGCGAAAAGCGGTTCCCTTCGATGTGGGTGACTGTGCCTGGGGTGCTTACCTCGGCTGCGGGATAGACCACGCAGCCCAGGACCCGGTCCGGACCAAAGCCATCCCATTGCACATTTCCTGGGTCCACGCTCTGCAGCCGCGTGCCCTCCAGGGCGCTGCCGATCTTGTGGAAATACCACCAGGGCACGCCGTTGACGCCGCTGACGATGGTGGTTTCATCGCCGATAAGTGGTTGCATCGCGTCGACCACAGGCGGTACCGAATGCGCCTTCAGCGTGACAATCACATAGTCCTGTGTGCCCAGATCCGCAGCATTGGCGCTGGCACGGACCTGCACGGTCATTGGGTCTGCACCCTCTTCGACAAGCGTTAGGCCCTTGGCCTGAATGGCCGCCAAGTGCGGGCCGCGTGCGACAAGGCTGACATCCGCCCCGGCTTTCGCAAGCTTTGCAGCCATGTAGCCGCCGATGGCACCGGCACCGAAGATACAGATTTTCATGCCTGGCCCCTAGACCGCAGCCCCAAGGCCAAGCTTCTCGGCCAGACCGATCCGCTGAACCTTGCCGGTCGCTCCCTTTGGGATCTCGTCCAGGATGATGACCCGTTTCGGCACCTTGAAATCAGCCATCCGGCTTGCGGCAAAGTCGCGGATTTCCCGTTCGGTCGCTGACTGACCTTCGCGCAGGACGACGGCAGCAGCCACCTCTTCGCCCAGCTTGGGATGGGGAACTGCGAAGACCACCACCTGCCCGATGGCCGGGTGGTCCAACAGCACGCCGTCCACCTCCAGCGGAGAGATCTTCTCTCCACCCCGGTTGATGATTTCCTTTAGCCGCCCGGTCAGATGCAGATAGCCGTCAGCGTCCAGCGCCCCCTGATCGCCGGTCCTAAACCAGCGCTGGCCGTCTGAGACAAAGAAGTTCTTGGCATTGGCCTCAGGGTTGCTTTCGTACCCTGGCGTCACGTTCGGGCCAGAGATCACCACCTCACCCATGCCATCGATCAGCCGGTTTTCGACCTCATGCGCGATCCGCAAAAGGGGACCCGCCGCAACACCGACCGATCCGGGTTTCTGCGCGCGTGGCGGCAGCGGATTGCTTGCCATCTGGTGGGTGGCTTCGGTCATTCCGTAAGCCTCGATCACCGGGGCCTTGAACGTGTCGGCAAGTGCCAGCATGACCTGCGCCGGCAGCGACGCCGAAGATGACCGCAAAAAGCGCAAGGGTGTCGCGTCGATGATGTCCTGGTTGCGCGCGGCGCGCGACAGGATCGCCTGATGCATCGTGGGAACCGCCGTGTACCAGGTCGGTTGCGCGTCCCGCATCCAGCCAAAGAATTTCAAGGCGTCAAACCCGGGGGCGCACCAGATGGAAGCTCCCGCTGCCAGGGATGCTGACACGGCCGCGATCAGCCCGTGGATGTGAAACAGCGGCATCACGTTGAGACAGCGGTCGGCGGGGGTCAGCGCCAGAGCCGCGCTGATGTTTCGCGCCGAGGCGGCAAGGTTCGATTGCAGCAAGGGCACGATCTTTGGACGAGAGGTGGTGCCAGAAGTGTGCAGGATCAGCGCCGTGCTGTCCGGCCCCGGTGCGGTCGCAGCGACGGGTTGACCCGCAGGCCCGGTCAGGGTGAACTGCCCAGCTGGCCAGTCGACCCGGGTTTCCAACCGCAAGATAGCCATGCCGCAATCCTGTGCTGCGGCCAGCGCAGGCCCATCATAGCCAACCGGAACCACCAGTGCCTTGGCGCGCAGATCAGACAGGTAAAAGGCGTATTCTTCCTGCTGGTAGGCAGGGTTCAGCGGTGCCGTCACGGCCGACTGCGCAATGGTTACGAAGGCGGTGGCCATTTCCGCGCCATTTGGCAGCACGATGGCCACCCGGTCCTCAGCACCAATGCCAAAGCTGCGCAGTTGTGCCCGGATGTCCACAGCCAGTTGGCGCAACGCGCCATAGCTTAGCCATTCGCGCCCAGGTGCCCCGATCGCGGGGGTGGCGCCGACATGATCGGCCAATAGTGTCGCAAGCGTGGTCGCCATATCGGGGCCTTTCCAGGGGATTATTTAGGTTAGCGAGAGGCCGCGTAATAAGACACCTTGTGTTCAAGGTAGCCCAGAAACTCCGACACCGCGAAGGCAAGCGCAAAAAGCACGATCAGCACGGCCCAGAACTCTGCCATCAGGAAGTTCGCAGAATAAAGCTCGAACAACGCGCCGAAGCCGACAATCGAGATCAGAAGCTGGCCGATGATCACGCCCTTGACGGCGCGGATCACGCCGATCCGGACGCCGCCAAGAATTTCGGGAAGCGCTGCCCAAAGGTAGATTTTGAAGAATGCGTCCATCGGCGTCGCCCCGAACACCCGCGCCATTTCGACCAAGGACCGGTTGATCTGCTTTACCCCGACCCGGGTGTTGAGAATGATGATCCAGATCGCGAACAGCGACGTCGTGATGATGATCGTCTGCATGCCGAAACCGAACAGAACCATCAACACAGGGACCAGCGCAGTCAGCGGTGCCGACACAAAGATGTTGACCCAAGGCAGCAGCAATTCGTCGATCAATCGGGTCTTGCCCATCAGAATGCCCACGGGGATTCCGATGACGATGGCAAAGAAGACCCCTGCGAAGAAGGCGTAAGCGGTCGTCGTCAGCGCGCTGAGGAACGCTGTCGTCTGGATCAGCCCGTAGAGCGTGACAAGAACGGTCGAGAAAGGGGGGACAAAGAACGTCAGTTCCAGTTGCCCGACAATTTCCCACAAGGCGGCCCATAACAGCAGCGAGGACATTCCGGGAAGTTTGTATCCAAAAGCCGTCATGATCCGGTCACTCCACGTAGCTGCGCAAGGAAGCCCAGATGCTGTCCACGATATCCAGGTATTCGGGATCGCGACGGATATTGGCGACATCTTTGCCACGGAAGCTGGTCGGGCGGATCACTTCCAGCACCCGGCTTGGACGCGGCAACAAGATTGCAATCTGGTCCGAGACGTAGACCGCCTCTTCGATCGAGTGGGTCACAAAGATGAACGTCTTTTTCTCGTTCTGAACCAGCGACAGCATGTCTTCCTGAAACTTGCGGCGGGTCTGTTCGTCCACGGCAGAAAACGGCTCGTCCAGAAGGAGCACCTGGGCATTCACCGACAAGGCGCGGGCCAGGCCAACCCGCTGACGCATGCCACCGGACAACTGGTGCGGAAACTTCGCCTCAAACCCGGCCAAACCGACGGCGGCGATGTATTTTTCGGCGATCGCCTCGCGTTCGGATTTGGCAACGCCGCGCAGCTCTAGTCCGAAGGCAACGTTGCGCAACACGCTGGCCCAAGGCAACAGCGCAAAGTCCTGAAACACGAACGACCTATCCGGCCCGGGTTCGGTGACCGGCGTCCCCTCCACCGTGACCGAACCCGCATCGGCCTTCAGCAGGCCCGCGATGATCTTCAAGAGCGTGGTCTTGCCACAGCCCGACGGACCCAGCAGAGAGGTCAACTCACCGCGCGGAAACTGAAGCGACATGTTCTTCAGTGCCTGCACATCGCCGTAATTCTTCGAGACATTCTCGACCGAAACGGCAATCGCGCTGGCAGGGGCTTCGGCGGGGGACACGGATTGCGCCGTGCGAAGTTTAGTCTGAGACATAGCCACGGTTATTCCCTTCGAACAGGTAATTTTCTAGATATTCCAGCAGGTTCAGGAACAGAACCGCCAGCAGGATGATCGACAGGATCGCCGCATACATGGTGGGATAGTCGGATATGGACCGGCTGTAGGTGATGATGTCGCCAATCCCGGTAGGGGTGATCTTCAACTCTGAAAGGATGGCGCCGATGAATCCGGCGGATACCCCAAGGCGCAGCCCGGAAAAGATCACCGGCGACGCTGCGGGCAAAATGATCTTGAGCAGCACATCCTGCCTGCGCGCCATGAAGGACGTCGCCATTTCCTTAAGCGAGGCGGGCGTGCTGCGCACGGCGGTTGCAGTGTTCAGGACGATCACGGGCATGGCCATGATGCACACCACGAACACCTTGGATGTCAGGCCGATGCCGTAGACCATCACCAAAAGCGGGATCAGCGCCGCCAGGGGGGCCGCCTGCATGACGACAAAGATTGGTGAGAACACCCACTCGGACCGGCTGCTCAAGCCGACCCAAAGTCCCATGGCGATCCCGGCAATGGCGGAAATGGCGATACCCAGGACCAATGGTTGCAAGGTTTCGGCGTAGGCCAGGAAGATGGAGCCGTCCAGCGTGATGGCGACAAGCGCCGACAGTGTTTCAAGGAAGGTTGGAAAGGCATAGCTGATCGGAATGCGCCCGGCGATTTCCCAGGACCCGAACACAATCAGGCCCGAAAGCAGCTTTAGCACAAGCGCGCGATATTTCATGACCCAGGTGTCCTGATGCAGGGTTTGGTAAAGAACCGGCTGTCGGCCATGCACACGGCCGACAGCGATTTCATGGCTGGTCAGTTACTGCATCGCTGCATCAAGCGGGGCAAAGTACCAGAAGTCATCAAGGTTCAGCGTGGCCGGGTCGCCTTCAAGCTGGCCGGCACCGACATACCATTCCATGTCGGCTTTGGCCGCCTCGCGACCGCCACCATTCGGGTCGTAAAGCCCACCGGCAACGGCAGCCGTGTAGAAGCCGTCAAGTTCGGCCAGCAGCTCTTCGGGAAGCTGCCCGATCGGGCCATCCGGGTTGGTTTCACGACGGACCATGGTCGGATCAGCGGCCATGTCGGTCCAAACGCTGTGCAGCGCCGCGACCAGCGTGTTTACCGTCTCCTCGTTTTCCTTCATCCAGTCAAGGTTGGCGAACAGCGCCTCATCGCTTGCCAGAACCTCGAACATCGGTAAGGTGTTGAAGCGGTCCCCTGCTTCGGCCATGATCTTGTTCTTGTTGGACAGATCAAGGATCGTTGCCTGTGCCTGACCAGCCAGCATCGCCACGACGCGGTTGCTGGAACCCGGAACATAGGACCGCTCGCCGAAAGTGATGCCCTCGCGGGATTCGATCACGTTGGCAATCGAGTCGGTGCCGCCGCCACGCGAGTGAAGCATGATCGGCACGCCATCCAGATCCTTCAGCTCGTCAAACTCCTTGGTGGTCACCGGAAAGAACACCAGCTTCGACAGCTGGAAGATGATCCGCAGCGGTGCCTTCGAGCGCTGCATGGCGGAATAGGGCGTGCCGAAAGCGATGTCCATGTCGCCGGTGATCACCGACTGGATTGCCAGATCTTCGTCAGCAAACGCGGTCCATTCGTAGTCGACGCCGTTGGCCTTTGCCCGATCAAGGGCCACGAAGAATGCGGCCAGTTCGTCAGACGGAGCCTCGGCGAGCGCGATGCGGATGGTTTCCGCCTGTGCCGCCGACAGCGTCATGGTGGCCGCAAACGCGACCCCCGCAAGTGTTGTCAAAAGTTTGTTCATGTCGTTCCTCCCTGGGTTTGTCGTGGTCGTTTTTTGGCGGCGCATCCGGGCGGTTGGTCAGCTCTCGCCGAACAACCGCTGTGAGACGGACCGCAAGTGGTTTCGCATTGCGTCATAAGCGGCCAAAGGATCGCGGCTGACGATGCTGTCAGCAATGGCATCATGTTCAGCAAAGCTTGAATGGTCAGGAGAAGGCCGCGCGCTGCTGCGCGTCACGTTGCCCCAAGCGACGGACCGGCGCACGTCGTTCAGCTGATCAAACAATGCCAAAAGCAACAGATTGTCACTGGCTTCGGCCAGTAGCCGATGAAAGAGATCGTCCTGGACTTCATACTCGCTCCACGTCGTGGCGGACTTTGAGCGTTCTAGCGCCCGGCGGATGCGGGACAGGACGTCACCCGAGGCATTGACCGCCGCCTCACGGGCAATCGCAGGCTCAATCACCATCCGGGCGCGCATCATCCGGAAGGGGGTCAGTTGCTGCGCAAGATCAACCGCTGCCGACCCCGGCGCCCTGTCGGCGTCATCTGACACGAAGGTGCCCTTGCCGACATGGCGCCAAATGGCGCCATCCCGTTCCAGCCCGTCCAGCGCTTTGCGCAGCACCGACCGTGACACGCCCAGCTCTTGCGTCAGATGTCGTTCAGCTGGAAGCCGCGCGCCCTGCTTGAAGCCACCCTCAACGATGTAGCTGCGCAGCCTGGCCGTTGGATCAAGGTCGGACTTCTGGTCGTACACAGATCAATCCCCATGCTTTGGTTGACCAATAGCTGACACAAGGCGCGAAAAAACGCAAATAAATTATCGTCAACGGCAGAATTGGTTGAAAAATGGGTGAATCTGGCAGATTGGGCGGCATTGATTTTTACCAATCGATCCCGTAAGGTCGGCTTTGGAAAACCATTCTGAAAGGTACAGCATGTCCAGCTTCGTGATACCCGCCCCGATGATTCCCTCGATTCCCGTAAGCTCTGGCGGTGCCTTTCCGGTGCGCCGGGTCTACTGCATCGGCCGCAACTACGCCGCGCATGCCGTCGAGATGGGCCATGACCCTGATCGCGAATCGCCCTTCTTCTTTCAGAAGAACCCCAACAACCTGGACGTCACGGGTGAGTTTCCTTATCCGCCGCACTCCACGGACGTGCATCACGAGATCGAGCTGATCGTGGCGCTGAAGTCGGGTGGGTCCAACATTTCGGTGGCGAATGCGCTGGACCATGTCTGGGGCTATGCTGTCTGCTTGGACATGACCCGCCGCGACTTGCAGGGCGAAGCGAAAAAGACCGGTCGGCCATGGGAAATCGGCAAAGCGTTCGAGCGTTCCGGCCCCGTGGGCGTGCTGCGGCCCGTGTCCGAGGTTGGCCATCCGTCGCAAGGCCGGATCGAGTTGAAGGTCAACGGCGCGGTAAAGCAAGAGGGCGACCTGAACCAGATGATCTGGAAGGTGCCGGAAATGATCTCGTACCTGTCCGAGTATTTTGAGCTTCAGCCCGGCGATGTCATCATGTCCGGCACCCCGTCCGGAGTCGGGCCCGTGGTGCGCGGCGATACCATGGAAGGGATGATTGAGGGTCTGGGTTCGCTGACCGTAAAGGTCGTCTGACGTTTCGTCCTGTCGGACCCGCAGGAAAGTTGTCCTGCGGGTCGGACCTTCGGTGATTTCCTGCAAATCTTTCGCTGTTGCCACAAGATGTGCAGTCTTTCCGCGCAGGGCCGTGCTACGCAAATCCTTGACCGGCAGCAATGCCATGCCGGAGCGACATCAGACAGGTTGGACAGAATGACCCTTCATCACACACCGGACATCATTTACACCAAGGTTGACGAAGCGCCGCAGATCGCGTCGGCGTCGTTGTTGCCGATCATCCGCACCTTTGCCAAGGCGGCCGGCGTGTCGGTCGGCACCAAGGACATCTCGCTGGCGGGGCGTATCATCGCGGCCTTCCCGGAGTATCTGACCGAGCAACAGCGTTAGGCCGATGACCTGGCCGAGTTGGGCGAACTGGTGAAAACCCCCGCAGCCAACGTGATCAAGCTGCCGAATATCTCTGCCTCGATGCCGCAACTGGTTGGCGCGCTGAAAGAGTTGCAGGCGCAGGGCTATGCTTTGCCTGATTATCCCGACGACCCGGCAACGCCCGAGGAAAAGTCGATCCGCAGCCGGTTTGACGCGATCAAGGGGTCGGCGGTGAACCCGGTCTTGCGCGAAGGCAATTCGGACAGGCGTGCGGCCATCGCGGTAAAGAACTATGCCAAGGCAAACCCTCACTCCATGGGGGCCTGGTCGCCCGACAGCAAAACCCGGGTGTCGACCATGACCAGCGGCGATTTCCGTGCGAACGAGAAATCCGCCACCCTAAGTGCGGCACAGGCCGGTGCTGCCCGGATCGAGCTGGTCGCTGGGGATGGCACTGTAACCGTGCTCAAATCGGGTCTCACCTATCCGGCTGGGACGGTGGTAGACGCAACCTTCATGTCGGCAGCGGCATTGGATGCTTTTCTGGCCGCAGAGATCGAGTCGTCAAAGCGGGACGGTGTTTTGTTCTCGATCCATCTGAAGGCCACGATGATGAAGGTGTCGGACCCGATCATCTTTGGTCATGCGGTCCGGCAATTCCTGAAACCGGTGTTCGATGCGCATGGCGATGCATTGGCGGCGGCAGGAGTTGATGCCAACTTCGGCCTTGGCACGCTCTTGGAAACAGTTGCATCCATGCCGAACGGCAAGGCCATCGCGGCCGAAATTGCCGCAGTGATCGCCGACCGGGCACCGCTCTATATGGTGAACTCCGACAAGGGGATCACCAACCTGCATGTGCCGTCTGATGTGATCATCGACGCCTCAATCCCGGCGCTGCTTCGCGCGGGCGGCAAGGGCTATGGTCCGGACGGCAAGGCCGCCGACGCCAATTGCGTGATCCCCGACAGCGCGTATGCCGCGATCTATGAGGAATCGGTGGCGTATTTCAAGGAAACCGGCGCGCTGAACCCGGCCACGGCAGGCACGGTGCAAAACGTCGGCCTGATGGCCCAAAAGGCCGAGGAATACGGCTCGCACCCCACCACGTTCGAAATTCCCCATGCGGGCACGGTCCGTCTGGTGCTGGCCAATGGCGAGGTGCTGCACCAGCACGAGGTTGAGGCAGGCGATATCTGGCGCGCGGCCTCCACCCGTCAGGCCGCGATTGAGGATTGGGTAAAGCTGGCCATCGCGCGACAGAAGGCCGAAGGCTGCCAAGCCGTGTTCTGGCTGGACAAGACCCGCGCCCATGATGCCGAATTGATCGGTTATGTCACGCCGATGCTGGCCGCCGCAGGCGCAACCGACCGGTTCCAGATTCTTGCCCCGCGCCAGGCGACGCGCCTGGCGTTGGAAACCATCCGAAAGGGCGAAAACTCCATCGCCATTTCGGGCAACGTGTTGCGGGACTATCTGACAGACCTGTTCCCGATCCTGGAACTGGGCACCTCGGCCAAGATGCTGTCGATCGTCAAACTGATGAATGGCGGCGGCATGTTCGAGACGGGGGCAGGGGGGTCAGCGCCAAAGCACGTCCAGCAGTTGGTCGAGGAAAACCACCTGCGCTGGGACTCGCTTGGCGAATTCTGCGCATTGGGGGAAAGCCTCAAGTTCCACGCAGAAACCTCGGGCAATGCCAAGGCGAGGGTTCTGGGGGATGCGGTCGACGCGGCAACGCAAGGCGTTCTGGATCACAACAAGTCACCGGGCGCCCGGGTTGGCCAAACCGACAACCGCGACAGCCATTTTTACTTTGCGCTCTACTGGGCCCAGGCTTTGGCTGCGCAAACCCAAGACGCCGGGCTTGCGGCCCATTTCGCCCCCATTGCCAAGGCTTTGGCGGAAAACGAGGCTACCATTCTGGCCGAGATTGCCGCAGTTCAGGGCAAGCCCGTCGATCTGGGCGGGTATTACCATACCGACCCGCAAAAGACCGAGGCCGCGCTGCGGCCATCGGCCACCTTTACGCGGATCATCGGCTGAACTTCCGAACACCGCCATGGCGCATGCCAGCGCCATGGCAACGCCGCTTTGCCAAGAGGGATCATGGACTGGGCACGCATAGAAACCCCGGACGGGCGTGAAGTTTTCGGCACGATCGAGGACGGTCTTTTGGTGCCGCGATCTGCCTTTGGAAAAGGTGACCCCATTGGTTCACCGGTACCCCTGCACGGCAGCAAACGTCTGCCGCCTTGTGTGCCGGGCAAATTCATCGGGCTGGCCAATAACTTTCACGCCGCCGCAGCGCGCAGTGGCCTGCCGCCACCGCAACATCCATTGTACTTTCTCAAACCAGCCACCGCGCTTGCCGGCCATGAGGCCACAGTGCAGATCCCGCCTGACATCGGGCGCGTCATCTTTGAGGGTGAGCTTGGCATCGTCATCGGGCAGTCGTGCAGAGCTATCGGGCCGCAAGAAGCCGAAGCGGCGATCTTCGGCTATACCTGTGTCAACGATCTGACCGCCATCGACATTCTGAACGCTGATCCCGCTTTTGCCCAGTGGACGCGGGCAAAGGCGTTTGACGGATTTGGCGTGATCGGACCTGTGATCGCAACCGGACTTGACTGGCGAAGCCTCACGATCCGCACTTTGGTTAACGAGCGAGAGCGGCAATCCTATCCAGCCGCGGATATGATTCTTTCCCCGCCCGAGATTGTCAGCCGACTGTCCCACGACATGACTCTCCTGCCTGGGGACGTCATCGCCTGCGGCACGTCGATCGGTGCGCGCCCTGTCAAGGCTGGGGACCACGTCGCGATTGTGATCGATGGCATCGGCACCCTGTCCGTGACCATGGGGGCCTGACGCGGGGGCACCCCTGCGGCAGCGCCGGGACGGTGCGCTGGCCCGACACTTTCAGGTTCGACACGAATTCGATCTTTGGCGCGGATGACCCGGGGGCAAGCCATCGCCCACAAGCGCCTGCGCAGCCCAAGATGAAATGTCGCCGGACAACCGTTCGCCGCGCGCCAATCGTAAGCCGCCGACGATATCATGAAAAAGTTAAAAATGGTGCTGCAAGAGAGGATTGAACTCTCGACCTCTCCCTTACCAAGGGAGTGCTCTACCACTGAGCTACTGCAGCGCCGGGGGCCTGACCCGTTAGTCGCGGAGGAGATAGACGCAATCAGGGACCCGTGCAATAGGCTTTTCCACCCCAGGGCGGTCGATCTCTGGACCCTCGTCGCTGCCTGCGCTATCACGTCCCGATGCACCGACCTGAAGATCCGACCTCGGCTGATCCGGCCTCTGCCAAGGCGCGGGAAAAACCGCGTGACGCGCGCAGGAAGGCGGCACTGAAGGAAAACATGGCGCGGCGCAAGGCGCAGGCAAAGGGTCGGTCCGGCGTCGCGGCCGACCCGGATGCGGATGCGGACAAGAAAAAGGAATAGGGCAGATGGATTCGATCGTGGTGCGTGGCAATGGGCCCCTGTCGGGGACGATCCCGATCGCGGGGGCCAAGAACGCCTGCCTGACGCTGATGCCGGCGACGCTTTTGACCGACGAGCCGTTGACCCTCACCAACGCGCCGCGCCTGTCGGACATCCGGACCATGATGCAGCTTTTGCAATCGCTTGGGGCCGAGGTGGCCAGCCTGCAGGACGGGCTTGTGCTCGCGCTCTCCAGCCATTCGATCGACAATTTCAAGGCGGACTATGACATCGTGCGCAAGATGCGCGCCTCGATTCTGGTGCTTGGTCCGATGCTGGCCCGCTATGGTCAGGCCGTGGTGTCCTTGCCCGGCGGCTGTGCCATCGGCGCGCGTCCGGTGGATTTGCACCTCAAGGCGCTGGAGGCGATGGGGGCCAAGCTGGATTTGCGCGAAGGCTATGTGCATGCCACGGCCCCCGGCGGGCGGCTGCGGGGGGCGGTGGTTGATTTTCCCTTTGTCTCGGTCGGGGCGACGGAAAACGCGCTGATGGCGGCGACCTTGGCCAAAGGGACCACGGTGCTGAAAAACGCCGCGCGCGAGCCCGAGATTGTCGATCTGGCCCGCTGTCTGCGCCGGATGGGCGCGCAGATCGACGGCGAAGGCACTGGTACCCTGACGATCGAGGGGGTGGACCGGCTAGGCGGCGCGACGCATCCGGTGGTGACCGACCGGATTGAGCTGGGCACCTACATGCTGGTCCCGGCGATCTGCGGCGGTGAGGTGGAATGTCTGGGCGGCAGGCTGGACCTGGTAGGCGCTTTCGCCGAAAAGCTGGACGCGGCCGGGGTGTCGGTGACTGAAACTGACCGCGGGCTCAAGGTGGCGCGCAAGAACGGTCGGGTGCAGGCAGTGGATGTCACGACCGAACCCTTCCCCGGCTTTCCGACCGACCTGCAGGCGCAGATGATGGCGCTTTTGTGCACCGCCGATGGCGTGTCGGTGCTGGAGGAAAAGATCTTTGAAAACCGGTTCATGCACGCGCCCGAACTGATCCGCATGGGCGCGCGGATCGAGGTGCATGGCGGCACCGCGACGGTGACCGGGGTCGAGCGGATGAAGGGGGCCCCGGTGATGGCGACCGATTTGCGCGCCTCGGTGTCGCTGATCCTTGCCGGCCTTGCCGCCGAAGGGGAAACCGTCGTCAGCCGGGTTTACCACCTGGATCGGGGCTATGAGCGGGTTGAGGAAAAGCTGCGCGCCTGTGGCGCACAGATCGAGCGGATCGAGGCATGACCGACGCCCGGTTCGAAGAGGGGGGCGAAGCGCCGCTGCGTCTTGTGGCCCAGGATGCCGCCGATCTTCAGGTGATCTCGGCCCTGGTACAGGATGCCGTCCTGCCGGTGACCGAGGTGACCCACGATCGCAAGCGCCGCCGCTTTGCGCTCCTCTTGAACCGGTTCCGCTGGGAAGACCGGGTCGAGGCGGAACGTGCGGGGCGGCCCTTTGAACGGGTGCGTTCGGTGCTGGTGGTGGAAGATGTTCTAAAGGTGCAAAGCACGGGATTTGATCGGCGGGACAAGAACCAGATCCTGTCACTTTTGTCGGTGGACTTTAGCGCCGCTTCGGACGGATCGGGGCGCGTGACCCTGACGCTGGCGGGCGATGGTGCCGTGGCGCTGGAGGTTGAGGCGCTTGAGGTTCGGCTTGACGATGTAACCCGTCCGTATCGCGCAGCCTCGGCCCAGGTGCCTGCGCACGAGTGACCCTGCGCCCGGCTGCACGGGATTGTTACCGGGCCTTGGCAAGGTAAGGCGCTACAACGACTGCAACGGATCAACCAAAGGAATACGCCATGCTGCATCGTCTGGTCCGGGTCACCACTTTCGCGCTGCTTGGTGGTTTGTGTCTGGGCAGCTTTGCCCTGGCCTGCGGCGGCACCAACCCCTGCATGCTGGACGACCGGCAATATTATGTCGAGATGCCGACCGGGCATGACGGCAGCACGATGGTCCCAGCGATGATCTTTCTGCATGGCTACAAGGGGACCGGCCTTGGCAGCATGCGTTGGCAGGCGTTGAAGGATGCCGCGGCCTCGGTCGGGGCGGCGCTGATCGTGCCGCAGTCCAAGGGCGATGCCTGGTCGATGGACAACGCGCCCGAGGATTTTTCTGGCGGCAATGCCCCGGAACTGGCGTTCTTTGACGCGATGAAGGCCGATGTCAGCACGCGCTTTGCTGTTGATCCCGACCGGATGGTGGTGGTCGGCACCTCGGCCGGGGGGATGGCGGCATGGATGCTGGCCTGCCATCGCAGCACCAGCTTTGCCGGCTTTGTGCCGATGGCCGGAACCTTCTGGGCCCCAGTGCCGCCCGCTTGCGAGGGACCTGCGGCCAGCGTGGTGCATATCCACGGCGATGCCGACAAGACCGTGCCGCTGGAGGGGCGCGCCATCGGCCCCGCGCGGCAGGGCAGCGTCCCGGAAACGCTGGCGATGTATGCCGCGCATGGTGGCTTTGGCGCGGCAACCGAGGGGACGGTGGACGACCTGCGCTGCGACCTGCAGACCAATGCCGAAGGGGCGATCCTGAATTTCTGCCTGTTTTCCGGCGGCCATTCCTTTAGTCCCCGGCATATGCTGGCTGCCTGGGCGATGCTGGAAAGCGCCGGTCGCCTTTAGGGTTGCGCGCTTGGCCTGCGACGACTGCAGCCTTGCAGGCCACCGGCTTCGGCAGTAACGCAAGGGCGATCTGCAAAGGATATCCGCGCCATGCCCGTGTTTCTTGATACCGCGATCCCCGGCTTTGAAGCGGCTTTCACCACCCTGATCGGCCAAAAGCGTGAGGTCGCCGATGAGGTGGATCAGGTCGTCGCCAGCATCATCGACGCGGTGCGCAAGGGCGGGGATGCGGAACTGATCGCCCAGACCGAACGGCTGGACCACCTTGCCCTGACACCCAAGAGCTTGAGCTTTTCGCCCACCGAGATCGCCACCGAGATCGCCAAGGTCAGCCCCGAGGATCGCGCCGCGCTGGAACTGGCCGCCACCCGCATCCGCGCCTATCACGACCGCCAGCGCCCCGAAGACCAAAGCTGGACCGACGCGGCTGGTGCCACGCTTGGCTGGCGCTGGACGCCGGTCAGCGCCGCCGGGCTTTATGTGCCGGGGGGCCTTGCGTCCTATCCGTCCTCGGTGCTGATGAACGCGATCCCCGCCAAGGTCGCCGGGGTCGGGCGGCTGGTCATCGCCTGCCCGACGCCGGGGGGGGTGGTGAACCCGCTGGTGCTGCTCGCGGCAGAGATTGCCGGGGTGGACACCGTCTACCGGATCGGTGGCGCGCAGGCGGTTGCGGCGCTGGCCTATGGCACCGAAACCATCGCCGCCGTCGACAAGATCACCGGGCCGGGCAATGCCTATGTCGCCGCCGCCAAGCGCCGGGTGTTCGGGCAGGTGGGCATCGACATGATCGCGGGGCCGTCCGAGATTCTGGTCATCGCCGATGCGGGCAACGACCCCGACTGGATCGCGCTTGACCTCCTTGCCCAAGCCGAACACGACGCCAGCGCGCAATCCATCCTGATCACAACCGACCGGGGCTTTGGTCAGGCGGTGGCTGCGGCGGTCGGCCGGCGGCTTTTGACGCTGGACCGGCGCGCGATTGCTGCCGCCTCCTGGGCCGACAACGGTGCCATCATCACCGTCCGCGACCTGACCGAAGCGGCTGCCCTGTCCAACCGCCTCGCGCCCGAGCATCTGGAGCTTTGCGTCGCCGACCCCGAGGCCCTGGCCGAGGTCTGTATCCATGCCGGCGCGATCTTTCTGGGCCACTGGACGCCAGAAGCGATCGGCGACTATGTCGGCGGTCCGAACCATGTGTTGCCCACGTCCCGCTCGGCCCGGTTTTCCTCGGGTCTGTCGGTGCTGGATTTCATGAAGCGCACGACGCTGGCGCGACTGACGCCGGAAGCTCTGCGCGCCATTGGTCCGGCAGCGGAACGGCTTGCAACCAGCGAAGGGCTGCAAGCCCATGGCTTGAGCGTTCAGGCCAGACTTGACCGGCTGAACCGCTGAGGTCTTGCGCAAAAGGGCTGGCTCGGGCATCACCGGCTCGTCTCGCCCCAAGCCTTGTCCGAAAGTCTGCGCATGACCAACCGCATCTGCCACATCGAGATCGACGAGCGCGGCCTGGTCCGCCCAACCCCCGAGATCGAGCAGGAACGCCGCGTCGCGATTTATGACCTGCTAGAGGACAACAGCTTTGGACTGCCGCCAAAACCCGACCGGGCGATGCCCGAGGGCCCCTACCGCGTTCTGCTGGCGATCCGCGACGGCCGCATCGTCTTTGACATCTCCAGCGAAGACGGCGTGAAGGCGGCCGAGTTCCATCTTTCGCTTGGGCCGTTTCGGCAAGTGGTCAAGGATTACTTCCAGATTTGCGAAAGCTATTTCGACGCGGTGAAACGCTTGCCCCCCAGCCAGATCGAAGCGATCGACATGGCCCGGCGCGGCATCCACAACGAAGGTGCCTCGATCCTGAGCGATCGGCTAGAGGGCAAAGCCACCATCGACAGCGACACCGCGCGACGGCTGTTCACGTTGATCTGCGTCCTGCATTGGGGATGATGGCGTGAGCAGCTTTCCCCAATCGGTGCTGTTTTGCTGTGATCACAATGCAGTCCGCTCGCCAATGGCGGAAGGGTTGATGAAGCAGATGTACGGCCAGCACGTTTATGTGCAGTCGGCCGGGGTCAAGAACGACATGGAAGTGGACGGCTTTTCGGTGGCGGTGTGTCAGGAGATGGGCATCGAATTGTCCTTGCACCGGTCGCGCAGCTTTGAGGACATGCAGGAATGGGGCGACGACCTTAGCCAATTTGACCTGATCATCGCCTTGTCGCCCGCCAGCCAACGCATGGCACTAGAGCTGACCCGGTTTCACCACCTTGAGATCGAATATTGGCCGATTCTCGACCCGACGGGCCTGGGCGAAACCCGCGAAGCAAAGCTTGCCGCCTATCGACAAGCCCGCGACCAGATCAAGGCGCGGATGGTGGCGCGCTTTGGTCCGCCAACAGAACAGCTGATCGGCCCCGCCTAGGGGATGTGCCCGCTTATCGCGACGGGCTGCGATAGGTCATCCGGCGCACAGACCCGGTCTTTGACCGCATCAGGATCGTCTCAAGCGTCACCCAGCCGGGCTCGCGCTTGATCCCGGCCAAGAGTGAGCCGGTGGTGACGCCCGTAGCCGCAAAGATCACGTCGGCGCGGACCAGGTCGTCGCGCGTGTAGACCCGGTCAAGGTTGGTGATCCCTGCCTTGCGCGCCCGCGCTTTTTCGTCGTCATTGCGAAACAGTAGCTTGCCATAGAACTGCCCACCCATGCATTTGAGCGCCGCTGCCGCCAGCACCCCCTCGGGTGCGCCGCCCGAGCCCATGTACATGTCAATTCCGGTCAACTCGGGCTCTGCGCAATGCATCACGCCCGCAACATCGCCGTCCGTGATCAAACGGATCGCAGCCCCGGTCGAGCGGAGTTCCCGGATCATGTCTTCGTGGCGCGGGCGTTCCAGCACGCAAACGGTGATATCCTCGGTCGAACAGCCCTTGGCGGCGGCAAGCGTTGAAACCCGCTCGGATGGGGTCATTGTCAGTGTCACCAGGCCGGGTCTGTGGCCCGGGCCGATAGCGAGCTTTTCCATATAGACATCGGGGGCATGCAACAGCGTGCCACGCGGAGCCATGGCGATCACGGTCAAGGCGTTCGGCATGTCCTTGGCGGTAAGGGTCGTCCCCTCTAGCGGATCGAGTGCTATGTCGACGGCCGGGCCGTTGCCGGTGCCAACCTCTTCGCCGATGTAAAGCATCGGGGCCTCGTCGCGTTCCCCCTCGCCAATCACCACGACGCCCTTGATATCCAGCAGATTCAACTGGTCGCGCATCGCGTTGACGGCTGCTTGGTCAGCAGCCTTTTCATCGCCCCGCCCAATCAAGTTGGCCGAGGCCAAGGCTGCAGCTTCCGAAACGCGGGCAAGGCCGAGGCTGAGGAGCCGGTCCTGGAATTGCAGTTTGTCGGACATTAGGGGCACCTTCATCAAGGGTCAGGCACGCGCGAAGCGCGAGAGGAAATCTTCGGGCGAGATGCAACCGACAGGATCGAAAAGCCGCCCCGTGCCGTAATCGGCAAGTGAAAGGTTGGTGAAGCGGGCAAGGATTGCGTCATAGTTGCTGAGCAGGGTGCTGTTTGTAGGGTCGAGGTTGCTGACGCAGCCAAGGCCGGTGGAATGGGCGGTGATGATCCTTGCTGACAAGTCGGGGCGAAACTCGCGCAGGATGGCGATGACCTTCCAGACATCTCCGGTCCAGGGGCGGCCCTCCCCCATATATGCGGGGTCGCGCGTAGTCATGGTGTGGTTGAAGGGGGCGACATCATGCAAGAAGATATGCCCGTCGCGGCGCATCGCCGCCTCGCAGTTTATGAAGTCGCGGAGAGCGAATTCGAACTGATGCATACCGTCGATGAAGGCAAAGTCAGGGGAAATGCCGGTCCTTGCAAGAAAACCACTGGTGAAGAAGGTATCGCTTTCCATTTGCATGAAATGCATCTGGCGGCCGGGGCCGAGTATAGGGAAGCGAGGGGCAAAGACCGGGTCGATCGCGATGAAGCTGCATTTGCGGGTGGTAAGCGAGGAGCCGTTGCGCGAGCCGACCTCCAGATACCAGTCGGGGGATGTCAGCGCCTCGAACCGGTCAAGCACCTCGCGGTAGCCGGTGGGATCCATCGCGGGGAAGTCTGGGTCGCGGTGGTGGCCGGGTTTCGGCTTGCCAAATCGCAGGCGCATCTCAGCTCTCCAATTCGGTGACGAGGTTCGTCAGCTGTAGCGCAAGTGCCTGCGGCAAAACAAGCTCTGCCACAGCGCGCATTGTTTGCAGCGCGTTTGTCCAGTCGGGGCCGCCGAAGTCATGGCGGGCGCGGGCGAAGGTTTCGGTGATCTCATGGTCGGTCGGGCCGGTGAGATAGGGATAGTCGGCGCCGAGCATCTCCAAGGCGTCGGGGGTGTCGCGTCCAGTCAGGACATTTGCACCTAGGATGGCGGCCGTCACCCCCTTTGTGAAGGGCTTGATGACGCGAGCTCCTTCGTCACTGCGGCAGGCGTAGTGGAGGGAGAAATCCGGCAGGACGGCGAGCGCCTGGGCCACCCTGTCCTGACCGTTGGCGGAGAGGTTTGCGATCTCGGAGGCCAGGTACGGGGGGATATGGGCCAGCTCAGGCAGGCCGAAATAGACGGCGCGGAAGGTCGGGCGCGGCGGGATAGGCCCAAGCGCGTATAGCCTGGCGTCGGCGTTGTGCAAGACCGTACACACGAGAGCCGACGGCAACGTTCCGGCTGCTTGCAACGCCTTGAGGCTGCGCGCTTGGGCGTAGGAGGCGGCGATATGTACGTCCGGAGCCACCGCCGTCGGCTCAAGGGATGAATCGACGTGGTCAAAGCAGAGGCGGCAGCCGTTTCGGCGAAGGAGAAGCGCGGATTCAGGCAGAAGCCGCTTTATCGCGGGCTTGGTGACAAAGAATACCGTCCCCGCCGGTTGTGCTTTTGCCCAGAGTGCCTGAAGGAGCGGAAAGCGTGGGCTGGGAAGCACGGCGATGCGTGTGTCAAGGCGGGGCGGCAGGAAGGGCTGCACAAGCCCACGTAGCTGTGGCCCGCGCATCAAGGCACTTCCAGCTTCTCGTCGCCTTCGGCTTAGCAGGAAGGTCAGGCGCAGTAGGGGCGGCATGCGTCAAACCTCCTCGATCCGGATTGCAACGGGGTGGCCGACAAGCACACCGGTCGGCTGGAAGCGCGACAGGGCATCGGCCACATCGGCTGGGCTCGCCTTGTGCGTCACAATCAGGACAACCGCATCTTCGGCCCGGTCACCGGGGCGGTGCAACTGACGCATCTGGTCGATAGAGATGCCGGACTCGCCTAGGCAGGTGGCAATCTTGGCCAGCGCGCCGGGTTTGTCGAGCAACGTCATCCGCAGGTAATAGGGGGCAGGGGTTGCTGAACTGGCCGGGACGGGGGTGGCCAGCATTGCGGCTGGAATCCCGAAGGTCGGCAGACGGTTGCCCCGCGCAATGTCGATCACATCGGCCATCACCGCGCTGGCGGTCGGCCCCTGACCCGCGCCGGCACCGCGCAGGACGATCTGGCCAACGGCATCGCCTTCCAGCACCACCATGTTCGTGCCGCCTTGCAACTGGCCAAGCGGGCTTGCCGACGGCACAAGGCAGGGCGACATGCGTTGTTCCAACCCGCGCCCGGTCATCTGCGCCACGCCCAAAAGCTTGATCCGGTAGCCCATATCCTCGGCCAGGCGGATGTCGTCGATCGAGACATTGCCGATCCCCTCCAACTCCACCGCAGCAAAGCTGACCCGGGTGCCAAAGGCAATGGCGGCCAGCAGCGACAATTTGTGCCCCGCGTCGATGCCGCCGACGTCCAGGGTGGGGTCTGCCTCAAGATAGCCAAGTTGGCGGGCTTCTTCAAAAACCTGGGCATAGGGCAGGCCCGCCGACTGCATCCGCGTCAGGATGTAGTTGCAGGTGCCGTTCATCACGCCCATCACCCGCTTGATCCGGTTGCCTGCCAGCCCCTCGGTCAGGGTCTTGATCACCGGAATACCGCCCGCGACTGCGGCTTCGAACCGCAACACTCGGCCGGCGGCTTCTGCGGCCAGCGCAAGTGCATGACCGTGATGCGCCAACAGCGCCTTGTTGGCGGTGACCACATCCTTGCCATGGGCCAAGGCTGCCTCGGTTGCAGCCTTGGCGGGACCGTCCTGGCCGCCCATCACCTCGACCAGCACATCGACATCGGGGCGTTGGGCCAGCGCGACGGGGTCGGCTTCCCAGGCAAAGGGCGAAAGATCGGCGTCGCGATTCTTCAACGCATCCCGAGCCGACACAGCGGTGATAAGGACCGGGCGACCTGCCCGGGTTGCGATCAGGTCTGCGTGCATCTGCATGATCTTGACCACACCGATGCCAACCGTGCCAAGACCAGCGATGCCTAGACGCAAGGGGGCGGACATTCTTACACCTCAGCTGTTCATGAGTTTTTCAGGTCTTGGGCGCGTCCAAAGCGAACAGGCGCTTCAGGGGTGTCGATTACCGGGAAGCAGGGTGCTGCGCAATGTCGTTGGCAGGGGATACCCGCAGCTTTAGCCAGGCAAGTGCAGAGCAAAGACTGGCCTACCCCTTGGACCTTCACCGCTAGCGGTGCCGATAGACCAAGCTGCCCTTGGCGTTCTTTCAAAGACGCAGAGCACGGCCTGTTTTTGCAACGGTCCCGATTGCTTTTAGCCTGCGTGACTGCGATCAGCAGCCCGTTACGCTGCATTCGGTCACGCCACCTTCCAAACACACGCGACGTTGGCGCGGTGCGGTCACGATAAAGTTCGTAAAGGTCTGATCGGTAAGCCCCGGAGCGGTATTCAGCACGCCAATGTCAAACGCAGGTTGAAACTCTGTCCAGGTTTCGACGATGATGACTGTGCCAAGATCGTCCAATATCGGAATCTGCGGCTCTAGCGCCTGAATTGTGACGTCTGTGTGCGGCGGTGCCACAACCCCATTGGACGAGCAGGAAAACAACAAGTGGAAATGATCATCGCCATCAAAAACCGCGTCTTCAATATCAGTGCCTTCGTCGAATTCGATACTTGTCACACGAAGCCGGGTTTCGGGGCTGGTGGGCGTCAGAAACGTAAGAATATCAGAGAGACCTTCAACAAACTCGTCCGTCACGGACTCTTGCCGCGACAGCAAGTCAGCGATGGAATAGGCCGCCTTCTGCGCTGTATTGATGGTTTTATAGACATCCCAGTAGACGAAAAGAGCGATGAAGCTCCAGATGAGCAGCGGCAAGGTAACCAGGGATTCAGCCAACATGACCCCGCTTTGGTCAGCTGCAAAAGCCCGAATGGATGCTTTTAACCGGCTCATGATCATTCTCATTCAGGTTCGTTCACGAATACAGTGGTTACGACGATGGCATAGTTTCCATCGCTTTCGTCTTGGATCATCGTCGCGCCGAGTGCTGATGTCGGGAACATCGGCTCTTCTTTCAGACAGATGCGCATCAGCATGATCTCGTTGTCCGAACCGTATGCGAATTCGTCGGCGGTGGGATCTTCCTGCGCATCAATCGGCTCGCTTCGATCAACACAATCTCTCGCAGGCGCGATCATGTCGAAGGTGGCGGTGTCAATCGGCTGCATCCAGATCTTCATCGAATTCACGCAGGTCGTCACCGAATTCACCAACATCCCGCCTTCGCAGATCAGGGTCTTCAGTTCCGTATGGCTCATCCCGTCGTGATTTCCAAGCCGGATGTCCCGCACGACAATATCTACACTGCGTTCCATCATGACATAACGGGTCATGAACATGCTTGCTTCCACCGAGGCCATGAAGATCGTCATGATTATCGGAAGGATCAGCGTAAACTCGATGATCGCCGTTCCACTTTCATCCGTAACAAAGCTGCGAAGCGGGGTCATTGTGTCAACCTCAGCTCTGACACGTCCGTGGCAATTTGAGAAAACGCCGCCATCAGATCAGCGTTATCCTCAACGTCGAAATAGTAGCTTGCCTTCGGCGTTGACGCACAGCCGTTGATCTGCTTTTCACCGCTCGTTCCAGCTTCGAAAGCAATACCGTAGATTTCGATCCCGGCAAGCCGCGCGGCCGAGCAGTTTTCTTGCAGCAGAGTATCCATATTGCTGGCGCTGGTCAGATAGGATTGGCGAAACTCAGCCATCAGCGTGTCGTAATCGCTGGTATCGGTGACGTTGGACCGCATGTAAAGTTGCCGGACAACATAACTTAGCCGCATATAGCGCCAGACTTCGCTCCAGTCCAATTGCGTCACTGTGACAGCTTCGGTGACTGTTTTTCCAGATTTGGTGTAGGTCGTTGTCCATTCAGGTGCTGCAAGCCAAGCGGCGGCGCTGCAAGCGCTGCTTTTCGTGCTCGTCTTCAGATGCGGCACAAAATACTCATACTTGACGGTGGTGGTATCTTTGTTGGTCGCGCAGCTTGGCCGGGTATTGTTGTTAAAGTTTGGGCCGTCCTCCCAGAAGCGAATCGCCAGATAACCATCAGAGCCGCGGTAAATGGGGGATGGCCCCGATTTGTAGCCGTCCTTGATGTGATAGTTGGTGACATGCGAGCCGTCGGTCATCAAAACGATGATCTTGCGGGTGTCGGAATCATCATTATCGGCCGGCCGGTCCTGGACAGTATCGTCGCCGATGGCTTCGTAGATCGGTTGGGCCGCTTCATCCAGCAGCGCCGTCGCCCAGCGCATGCCAACGGCAATGCCGGTGTTTCCATCAGCGGTCAGCCGGGAGATCGCTGTCTTCAGATCATCCGTATCTTTGGTTGGCATGACCAGCAGGTTCATCAGGTTTTCATTGTAGTCCGTGGAAGAGTCATCCTCTTCCATAGAGCAGGGCCGGGTGCCCATGCCCGTGGCAGGTGTGTAGTTCTTCGGGTTCAGCCATTTGATCGTCGTCGACGTGCTGCTTTTCGCATCCGCGACCGCCATCATCGGCATTTCCAAGTCAGTCGACAGGCCTGCCGACCCGTAGGTGTCTTCGGGGATCTCGATGCAGTTGATGTCCGGCACACCGGCATTTGCCACCCCGTCCCACGACGAAACATCGGTGACGTTGAACTGCTGGCGCAATTCTTCCGGGATATTGACCTGCGAGGTGTAGGGGACCATTCCGATCGAAGTGCCGTTCTGCGTGTCATTTTCTTCAACGATGTCGACAAACTCCTGGCCGGCTTCGACCAGCGCCTCCATCTTGGTGACATCAGTGTCGCCCACGGTACTTGTCATCGACCCGGTGATATCGAGCACGAGGAAGATTTCCACATCACTTCTGCCCTGGGCCGCCTCCGACAAGGTCGGCGTTTGAAGTTGGTCCACGTTCAGAAGCCGCATGAAGAAGTTGTCCGACACGACGTTTGAATTCAGGGTGACGCGGCGCAGACTGTCGTTGGAAATGGCGTCGACGGTCACGTCGGAAAAGGTCACCATATCCAGGCCGGAATTCAGATTGACCTTGTCGAACCAGTCCTCGGCGATTTCGGCAGGTGTGCGCGTCTGTTCAAGGTTGGCCGCAGCCAATGCCGCGCGATCCATCGTCTGCTGCATCGCCACCCGGCGGGTTTCAAAGCGCATCACGTCGATCGAGATCCCGCCAAGCGTGATCATCAGCATGAAAACAACCATGACAAAGACGGCCATGTTGCCGCTTTCGTCGTCGCGGAACCGAGACACAGCCCCGAGGAACCGGCGTGCAGCAGGACTGACAGAGCGTGGCAACATCATCTGTACCCCCATAATGGCTAATCGCCCGCAGGGATGAAGGCTTCGCTTCCGAATAAGACACAGCTTGCGGAGTATTTGTAGAGGTTTGTGCCGCCAAGAGAAAGAATCACGGCAGTCCGCAGCGTTTTGTCCGGTTCGCGGGGGCATGGGCACTGTTTTGATGCTCCCCTGACGACACCGGCGCAGCCCGTCGCTGTTTTGTTCCCCCTCGGCCCGGCAGGCCGATTCGCGCCGCTGTGGCGGCCAGGACCCGATCTTGTCCCAAGGGCGCGTCACCTCCGACATGCGATGTCGCAGATGGTGCAGGAAACCGCCAAGCAGTCTTGAATATGCGACCATAACCGGTTTCACTGGTGGGATCGGAAGGAAGTGATCCATGCGCTACTCTGGCCTCAAGGTCATCACCGAAGGATTGCGCGGCAATACCGGTTGGACGCCCGCTTGGCGCGATCCGGCCCCCAAGGCCGAGTACGACGCCATCATCATTGGCGGCGGCGGGCACGGGCTTGCGACGGCGTTTTATCTTGCCAAGAACCACGGGCTGACCAACGTCGCCGTCTTGGAGAAATCGCACATCGGGTCGGGCAATATCGGCCGGAACACGACGATTGTGCGGGCCAACTACTTTCTGCCCGGCAACAGCGAATTCTACAGCCATTCCATGAAGTTGTGGGAGGGGATGGAGGCAGAGCTGAACTATAACGTGATGCATTCGCAGCGCGGGCTGATCAACCTCTTTCATTCCGACGGCCAGCGCGATGCCTTCGTGCGGCGCGGCAATGCGATGATCAACCAGGGGGATGATGCGATCCTGCTGGACCGGGAGGGGGTGCGCGAACATCTGCCCTATCTGGATTTCGAGCAGACACGGTTCCCGATCTATGGCGGGCTTTACCACCCGCGCGGCGGGTCGGCCCGGCATGACGCGGTGGCCTGGGGCTATGCGCGCGGCGCCGATCAACGCGGGGTGGACCTGATCCAGAACTGCGAGGTGACCGGGATCGACATCGAGGGCGGGGTGGTGAAGGGCGTGCAAACGACGCGCGGGGCGATCCGGGCGAAGAAAGTCGGGATCATCGTGGCGGGGCGGTCCTCACAGGTCGCGGCGATGGCCGGGATGCGGCTGCCGATCGAAAGCCATGTGTTGCAGGCCTTTGTCACCGAAGGGCTGAAGCCGGTGATCAACCATGTCGTCAGCTTCGGGATGGGACACTTCTATATCAGCCAGTCCGACAAGGGCGGCCTCGTGTTTGGCGGTGACCTCGATTTCTATGCCTCCTACGCCAGCCGGGGCAACCTGCCGATGGTCGAGCATGTGATGGAGGCCGGGATGACCCTGATGCCGATGATCGGCCGGGCCAAGGTCTTGCGGTCCTGGGGCGGGATCATGGACATGTCACCCGACGGGTCCCCCATCATCGACAAGACGCATATCGACGGGTTGTTCATCGATTGCGGCTGGAACTACGGCGGGTTCAAGGCCGTGCCGGCCAGCGGCTGGTGCATGGCGCATCTGATGGCGACCGGGACCAGCCACGAGGTCGCTCGGCGCTTCCGGCTGGACCGTTTCGCAACCGGGCATCTTCTGGATGAAGAAGGCACCGGGTCGCAGCATAATTTTCATTGAAAATGAACACCCTAGCCCTCTTTTCCGCAGCAGTTGCGCTCTCGGTTTCTAGCGTTGCACACGCGCAGGATTCGGAGTGTTTCGTTGCCGGAAGCGACTTCAATGTCTGCGACTTTGCCAAGCGTTTTCAGGCCGAGATTGCGCCTGAGCTACCTATGGCGGTTAGTGGCGACATGACGATGGATAGCGTGATTGCGCTGGGACCAGAAATCACTTTCGGGGTGCGCTGGCCTTCTTCTTGGGAGCAACTCCAAGCCCGGATGGAGTTGAATGGAAAGACTTTGGAAGACATCTCAATGCAACTCCAAGTAAATGCCGATAATGCCGTCTGTTCCGCGAAAACACTGCGAGCGTTTGTGACTTTAGGTGGAAAAGTCGCCTACGCTTACCGATCTTCAGACGGACACATGATCTTCACCGCTACAGTCGAAACCTGTGAGGCCAACTGATGCGCCTGAAATGCCCTCTTTGCGGTGACCGGGACCGGCGGGAGTTCTACTACTACGGGGCGGAGGATTATCTTCACCGACCGGCGGAGGGTGCGCCGCTGTCCGCTTGGGATGACTACTTGCACAATCGCGACAATCCGGCGGGGGTGGTCAAGGACCTCTGGTACCACGAGGGCGGCTGTGCGCAGTGGCTGGTGGTCACGCGGAACACGGTGACGCATGAGATTTCCGGGGTGGAACTGGTGGCCGAATTGAAGACGGAGCGCAAGGCATGAGGATCGACGGCAAGGGCCTTATCGACCGGGCAAAGCCGCTGCGCTTTCGCTTCGATGGCAAGGAATACACCGGCTTCAAGGGCGACACGCTGGCCTCGGCCCTCCTCGCGAATGACGTGCGGCTGGTGGGGCGGTCGTTCAAGTATCATCGTCCGCGCGGTGTGCTAACGGCGGGGTCAGAGGAGCCGAACGCGCTGGTCGAGGTTCTGGGTCCAAAGAACCAGACCCCGAACGTGCGCGCGACGGTGCAAGAGGTGTTCAAGGGCCTGGTCACGCAAAGCCAGAACCGCTTTGGATCCCTGCGCTATGACCTTCTGTCGGTGAATGACCTTTTGTCGCCATTCCTGAGCGCAGGGTTCTACTACAAGACCTTCATGTGGCCGCGCGCCTTCTGGGAGGCGTTGTACGAGCCTGTCATCCGCCGCGCGGCTGGTCTTGGCAGTCTGTCGGGCAAACATGACGACGGCACTTATGAAAAGGCTTTTGCGTTTTGCGATGTGCTCGTGATCGGCTCTGGCCCTGCGGGATTGATGGCGGCCCTGACCGCCGGTCGGGCCGGGGCGGATGTGATCCTGGCCGAGGAAAGCCATGCCTTGGGCGGGCGCCTGCTGGCGGACGGCGGGGTGATCGGCGGGCTTTCGGCGGTTGACTGGGTCGCCTCGGTCGTGGCCGAACTGGCGGCAATGCCGAACGTGCGGATCATGTCGCGGACCACCGTGACCGGGGCCTATGACCACGGCACCTATGGCGCGCTGGAGCGGGTTGGCCTGCACAAACCTGCGCGTCCCAATCGGCCGCGCGAATGTTTCTGGCGGATCGTGGCCCCCCATGCGGTGCTTGCCTCGGGTGCTTTGGAACGTCCGATTGCCTTTCCCGACAACGACCGTCCGGGAATCATGCTGGCGGGGGCGGTGCGGACCTACCTTAACCGCTATGGCGTGGTGGCCGGCAAGCGGGTCACCCTGTTTGCCAACACGGATGCCGCGCGCGGGGTGGCGCGCGATCTGATGGCGGCTGGGGTCGAGGTGGCGGCGATCATCGACCCGCGCCCCGATGCCAGTGCCATCGAGGATTGCCCGGTGCATCTGGGGGCCGAGGTTGTGGGCAGCCGGGGCCGCCATGGCCTGCGCGCGATCACCGTGCGCAAGGGGGCGGAAACCTTCGAGATCGAGAGTGACTGCCTCGCAATGTCAGGCGGCTGGAACCCGACCTTGCACCTGACCTGCCACATGAACGGTCGGCCGAAATGGAGCGAGGAGCTTGCCGCCTTTGTCCCCGTTGCCGGGGCGGTGCCGGGTCTGGTGGCGGTGGGTGCGGCGAACGGGTCGATGTCCACCCATGGCGCTTTGTCCACCGGCCATGCTGCGGCACTGGCGATGGTCAAGGCGCTGGGCCGCAAGGCCACTCTCAAGCTTCCCGAAGCCGAAGACGCGCCCTACACCATCAAACCCCTGTGGCAGGTTGCGGGCAAAGGTCGGGCCTGGCTGGACTTTGCCAATGACGTGACGACCAAGGACGTGGCCCTGTCCGCGCAGGAAGGCTTCCGGTCGGTCGAACATATGAAGCGCTACACCACCCAAGGCATGGCGCCCGATCAGGGCAAGTCGTCCAACGTCGCGGCGCTGGCGGTGCTGGCCGATGCCACCGGGCGCGGTATTCCTGAAACCGGCACCACCGTCTACCGCCCGCCCTATACGCCCATCTCTATCGCTGCGATGGGGGCTGGGGGCCGGGGTGAGGGGTTCGCGCCGCAACGCTTCATGACCTCCGATCAGGCCAGCCGCGACCGGGGGGCACCGATGATCGAAGCGGGGCTGTGGTACCGCCCCTCTTATTTCCCGAAGCCGGGGGAAACGACATGGCGGGAGGCGTGCGACCGTGAGGTCATGATGGTGCGCCAGGCGGTGGGTGTGGCGGACGTGTCCACCCTTGGCAAGATCGACATTCAGGGGCCGGATGCGGGCCGGTTCCTTGATTTTGTCTATACCAACACCTTTTCGACCCTGCCGGTGGGCCGGGTGCGCTATGGGCTCATGCTGCGCGAGGACGGGCTGGTGCTGGACGACGGTACCAGCGCGCGGCTGGGGGACAACCACTACCTGATGACCACCACCACGGCGGCGGCAGGTCTGGTCATGCGGCACCTTGATTTCGTGCATCAGGCGTTCTGCGCCACCTGGCAGGTGCGCTTTATCAGCGTCACCGAATCCTGGGCGCAGTTTGCCGTCGCTGGCCCGAAGGCGCGGGCGCTGGTGAACTCGTTCCTTGAGGCGCCGGTGGACCTGCCCTTCATGGGGGTGGCGCCGGTGCGGATCGGTGGCGTTGATGCGCGGCTCTTCCGCATCAGTTTCAGCGGCGAGGAAGGCTACGAGATCGCCGTCCCCTCCCGCTACGGTGAGGCCTTGTTCCGTGACCTTGTCGCGCGTGCCGAAACCATGGGCGGCGGGCCCTACGGGATGGAGGCGCTGAACGTCCTGCGGATCGAAAAGGGCTTCATCACCCATGCCGAGATTCATGGCCGTGTCAGCGCGCATGACATCGGGCTGGAAAAGATGGTCTCGGGCAAGAAAGACTGTATTGGCAAGGCCGCCGCCACCCGCCCCGGTCTTTGGGGGCCGGAACGTGAGCAATTGGTGGGCCTCAAGGCGGATGCGCCGATCAGCGCGGGCGCACACCTGTTCGTGCCGGGGGCCGAGGTGCACCGCGAAACCGATCAGGGCTATGTCACCTCGGTCGGGTATTCGCCGACGCTGGGGGCTTGGCTGGGTCTCGCTTTCCTGAAAGACGGGCGCGCGCGGCTGGGCGACCGGGTGCGTCTGGTTGACCATCTGCGCGGGCTCGATGTGCTGTGCGAGGTGTGCCACCCCGTGTTCCACGACCCGGAGGGAGAGAAGCTTCGTGCCTGATCTGATCGCAAAATCAGCCCTGTCGGGGCAAAGCGTCACCCTTGGCGGCGTGACCTTGGCGGAACTGGCGGTGGGGCCGATCACCTCGGTCGCGGTGCTGCCGGGCGGGTCGGCTGCCGTGGCCAAGGGGTTGAAGCCCCTGGGCCTGACCTTTCCCGCGCCGAATACGCTATCCGCAAAGAAGGGCGCGCGGCTGATCTGGACCGGGCGCGACCAGGCCTTTCTGATCGGGGTCACCGCGCCCGTGCTGGAGGGGGCAGCGCTGACCGACCAAAGCGACGGCTGGACCGTGCTGGGGCTGGACGGGGCAGGGGCGAGCGACGTTTTGGCGCGGCTGGTGCCAGTCGATCTGCGGCTGCAGGCCTTTTCGGCCGGTGCTGTTTGCCGCACGCAATTGAACCACATGAACGTCGTTCTGCTGCGATCGGGGTCAACCTCGTTTGAAATCATGGTGTTCCGGTCCATGGCCCGCACCGCCTGGCACGAGCTGCACGACGCCCTGCAGATGCTGGCCGCCCGCGCCGAGCTGCGCGGCTAAGCTGAAACCCGCGCTTTCGGCAAAATGTCACTGGCGTGTCATGAATTAGGTGTTTACACCTTTCCTGAAGCTTAGTTTCAGAAAAGGTGCAACATGGCTCCTGACGGTCAGATCCTCGCCCCCAATGTCTACGATGCCGAACCGATCCCCGAGGCTGCTCGGGCCGAGATTGACCGGCTCCTGGCCTCGGGCGATCTGTTTCGCTACACCGCCCCGTCGGATGCGCCGGTGTCCTTGCTGGAAGGCGAATTTGCAGCCCTGATGGGCGTGCGCTATGCCCTTGCGGTGTCGTCCTGTTCGGCGGCGCTGTTCCTGGCGCTAAAAGCGCTGGACCTGCCGAAGGGGGCCAAGGTCCTGATCCCGGCCTTCACCTTTGCTGCGGTGCCATCATCGGTGGTCCACGCCGAATGTGAGCCGGTTCTGGTCGAGGTCGGCGAGAATTACCGCGTCAACATGGCCGATTTCGCCGCCAAACTGCCGGGTGCAAGCGCTGTGATGATCAGCCACATGCGCGGCCATACCAGCGATATGGACGCGATCATGGCGTTGTGCGACGCCGCCGGGATTCCGGTGGTCGAGGATGCGGCCCATTCGCTGGGTACGCTTTGGGGCGGCCGAAAGATCGGCACCGTCGGCAAGGTCGGCTGCTTCAGCTTTCAGTCCTACAAGATGGTCAACGCGGGCGAAGGCGGCATCCTGATCACTGACGATCCGGAAATTGCCGCCCGCGCCATCATCATGTCCGGCGCCTATGAGACGAACTGGAAAAAGCACCCGGGTCTCGCGAATTCCTGCGCGCATTGGCAAAACAAGCTGCCGCTTTACAATCTGCGCATGCAGAACCTGTCGGCGGCCGTGATCCGCCCGCAACTGCCCCTGGTGGCAGAACGGGTCGAAAAGGGCCGCGCCAACCATGACCACGTCGCCGACCGGCTGAACGCGAACCGCCACCTGTCGGTCCCCGACCCCCTAGGCCCCGAGGACCGCGCGCCGGATTCGATCCAGTTCAATCTTGCGGGCGACTGGACCGACGCCGAGGCGATCGGCTTTCAGAACGCCGCCAAGGCGCGCGGCGTGCATGTCCAGATCTTCGGCCTTAGCGAAGGCAACGCGCGGGCGTTCTGGAACTGGCAGTTCCTGGGCGACGCCCCTGAGCTGCCGCAAACCCGCGCCATGCTGATGCGGGCCTGCGATGTCCGCCTGCCGACCCGGCTGACCAAGGCCGAGCTGGACTTTATCGCCGACGCCCTTGTGGACGCGGCGACCGAGGTTCGCGGTTAAAGCACCCGCAACATGGGGGCAAGCCAAGGGCAATCGACCAGCGCCGTGGCAATCACATTGTCCCGGATCAGCACCTTGGCTTGCGCAGCGATCTGGGCGGGCACGTCGCGCAGGATGCCGGCCCGCGCGGTTAGCGACAGGGTCCGTTCCAGGGGGGCAAAGGGCAGGGGCCGGACCTCGACGGCGGCACGGAAGGCACGGGCCTGGTGCAGCGCAAGTGGTGGCAGGATGGTCCAGCCTTCGCCCCCGGTGACCATCGCCAGAATGGCGGCATAGCTGTCCAATTCAAACCGATGCGCCGGCCGGGTGCCAAGCTGGGCCAGATGCGTGGCGATCTGGCGGCCCATCAGATGGCGCGCGGTGTAAAGGATCAGGGGCAGCGTCTCGATCCGCGCGCCGGGGGGGGTGACCGCGACAAAGGGTTCCGACATCAGGGGATGCACTTCGCGCCAATCGGCGCCGGCATCGGTGGCGGAATCGGCGGCGATGACCACATCCAGCGCCCGCGCCTCCAACTGATCCAGCAGCCGGTGACTGGCACCGGTTTCCAACAGGAACCGGCATCCCTTCAGCGCCCGCGCCAGATGCGACAGCAGTTGCGGGGTTACATCGCTGTCGAAATCTTCGATCACCCCAAGCCGAAGGGTGGTCAGCGCGGAAAGCTCGGCCATCCCAAGCTCGGCCCGCGCCTCGCTGGCGGCGTTCAGGATGGTCTGGGCATGCCGACGAAACAACGATCCGGCGGGCGTGATCGGCATTGGGCGGCCTGATCGGTCCAGCAAGACGGCCCCCAGCGCCGCCTCAAGCCCGGAAAGCTGCTGGCTGACCGCCGAGGGGCTGACCCCAAGCCGCCGTGCCGCCGCCGAGATCGAGCCCTCTTCCGCGGCGGCGACGAACACCTCGATTCCCCACAGCGTGACGCGCCCTTCGGTTTCCGCCATGGGTCAGAGTTTCGACAGCTTCTTTTGCAACTCGGCCAGCTGCTGCTTGATTTCGGCGATGTCGTCAGGGGCAGGGCTGGCCGGGTCGGGCGGAACGGCACCGCTCCAGCCCGGCATGCCACCCAGCATGGTTTTCAAAAACGCCTCTTGCTGCTTGCGCATCGCCTCGAACCCTGGAACGGCGGCCATCGGGTTGGGGAAGGCGGTCAGGTTTTCCATCATCTTCGACTGGCCTTCGCGCAGGATTTCGAACGATGAGGCCAGGAATTGCGGCACAATCGACTGGACCCCGGTGGTGTAACTGCGCACCAGGTCGGTCAGCACATGCACCGGCAGCACGCTTTCGCCCTTGGATTCATGCTCGGCCACGATCTGCAGCAAGTACTGCCGCGTCAGGTCATCGCCGGTCTTGAGGTCGACAATCTGCACCTCGCGCCCGATGCGGATGAAGCCGGCGATATCCTCCAGCGTCACATAGTCGGACGTCTCGGTGTTATAAAGCCGCCGGCTGGCGTAGCGCTTGATCAGCAATGGCTTGTCAGGTGCCGCCATGATGCCCCCCGGGGACTTGTGCAGTAGGCGCAAAGCTTACGAGAGGCAGTCCGAAAAGGAAAGGGCGGGCGTCAGGCATCTGCCCGGCGCCCGCCCCAATCGCAAACCAATGGTCACCTTACTTGGCGGCAACGGCTTTCTTGGCAGCGGTGGTCACGTCAGAGGTGGCTTTCTTGACCACGGCGGTCGCGTCTTCCGACATGTCCTTGCCAGCGGCAAGCATCAGCTCGACGGTTTCCATCTGCACTTTCTTGGCGATCTCGGCGAAAGCTGCCATGCTTTCGGCGGTCATTTCGGCGGTGGCCGAAGCGAAATCGGTCGCAGCCTTGGTGTAGTCGGTCGGCTCGGACTTGGCCTTCGCCATGTCGGCGACCTTGGCCAGGGTCTCTTTGGTCCACTTGGCCGACACTTCGGTCGACTTTTCAGCAGCTTCGATCGCCACTTTCGAGAACTTCTCGGCGAAAGCAGCCTGGGTCTTGAATGCGTTCTGGAAGGCCGAAGAATCGACCGGGAAGGACGCCATCATGTCCTGCATGACTTTGGTGAAATCGTTGGTCTTGTTCATTTTAAGTCTCCACTAGGGCGGGGGGATTTGAAGATCGGCTGCCGGTCAGGGCATGACACTCATATACATGCCGCACTGCAGCATGGCAAGTTTTTTCTGCGGTGCCGCATTTCACCCCGCCCCCTGGTGCAGCCCTACGCCAAAACGACTGCAATCTCAGCGTCCTGGCAGCGCCCTGACAGATCGCTCAGGGCTCAGGGACCGCAACCGCATAGCTGCCCGGCGCGGCACCAAGCGAATCGGTCGGGTGGCGCGCTGCAACCATCGGGCCCGACCGCGCCGCCAGCCAGTCGCGCCAGCGCGGCCACCAACTGCCCGGCTGAAAGCTGGCCCCTGCCGACCAGGCCTCGGCGGGACCGGCGACCGGGGCACCGTTGATATAGTGGCCGTATTTCCCGCGGGAGGGCGGGTTGACGATGCCGGCGATATGGCCCGATTCCGACAGGATAAAGGTCTTGTCGGCCGAGCCCATCTGCACCACGCCGTTGAAGCTGCCTTTCCAATGCGCGATGTGATCGGTTTCGCAAGCGATGGCGCAGACCGGCAGGGTGATGTCGCGCAGCGCCACAGGTTGGCCGAACACCGGGAACGTGCCCTTGGCAAAGCCGTCGTTCTGGCACAGGCCACGCAGATATTCGATAGCCATCCTGGCCGGCAGGTTGGTGCCATCGCCGTTCCAGTAAAGGAGGTCGAACGCCGGCGGGGCCTCCCCCATCATGTAGGATCGGATCGCAGGCGTGTAGATCAGATCGTTCGAGCGCAGGAAGCTGAAGGTCCGGCTCATGAACAAACTGGACAGCACGCCGTCCTGCGCGGTCTGCCGTTCGATCCCGTCCACGAAATCGTCGTCAAGGAACACGCCGACCTCTCCCGGATCGGAAAAATCGGTCAGCGTGGTGAAGAATGTCGCTGCTTTTACAGAGTTGTCGCCCTGTTTTTGCAAATGCGCCAGCGTCAGGCCCAGCGTGGTGCCCGCGATGCAGTAGCCGACTGCGTTGACCTGGTGCTCGCCGGTGATGCGCCGGACCTCGGCCATCGCCCGGATAAAGCCGTCGCGGATGTAATCGTCCAGGCCAATGGAGGCATAGCTTTTGTCGGGGTTGACCCAGGACACCACAAACAGCGTGAAGCCTTGGTCAACCACCCATTTGATCAGTGAATTCGCCGGTTTCAGGTCAAGAATATAGAATTTGTTGATCCATGGCGGAAACAGGATCAGCGGCGTCTGATGCACGGTTGGCGTGGTCGGCGCATACTGGATCAACTCGATCAAGGCGTTGCGGTAGACAACCTCACCTGGGGTGGTGGCCAGGTTCTCGCCCACCTTGAAGGCCTCTTGGTCGGCCAGGGTCACCACCAGATCGCCCTGATGCGATTCGATGTCGCGGACCAGATTCTCTAGCCCATGCACCAGGCTTTCGCCGTCGGTTGCCACGGCCTTTTCCAACGCATCCGGGTTTGTTCCCAGAAAATTCGTCGGCGCGAACATGTCGACGATCTGGCGAAGAAAATAATCCACCCGCTTGCGGTCGCCCGGCTCAAGCACTTCCATGTCCTTGACTGCGGTGGTCACGGCTTCGGCATTCAACTGGTACTGCTGTTTGAGATAGTTGAAGAACGGGTGGCTTTCCCACAAGGGGTTCTGAAACCGCCGGTCCGTCGGAAACGGGTCGGGTGGAGCCTTGAACTCTCCCTTGGCAAGTACTTGGCTTGCTTCGACATAATGCTTCAGCGTCTTGCCCCAATAGCTGACCTGGTGTTCGACCACGCGCGAGGGGTTCTGCATGATCTCGGCGACATAGGCGGCCGCGGCTTTCAGGAACACCTCGGGCGCGGGGCCGTTCAGCGAAAGGTCGGTTTGACGACGCTGGGCCAAGGCGGCGGTCAGCCTTTTGGACAATCCCTCCATCTTGGCCAGATTATCGTTCAATCGCGCGAGGCGTTGCGCGGCCTCGGCATCGGGGCTGTTGTCTGCTGTTGTCATACGCTGCAATCGCCCCTATCTTCGCTGCTATGCAGCATGGTGCCGCCTTCGATCCGACCGGCCATGCCACACCAGCCTAGGCGGCGAAGGAAACATTATGAAGTATATGATGACCTATGACCTGATGGAAAGCGCGCGCAACACGCAAGAGTGGTTTGGCGCGACCGCACGGGCCATGGCGTCCTATCCGGCCTTCTCGATGTCGTTCAACCCGGTCTTGCCGATCATGGCCGCCTGGGGCGAGGTGACCGAACGCAGCTTTAGCCGGATGATCACCAAACCCGACTGGGGCATCCGGTCGATTGTCGGGCCAGACGGGCAGGACCATCTGATCGATGTGACCCCGGTGGTGGAAAAGCACTTCGGCACCCTGATTCAGTTCTTTGTCCGCCGCCGCCCGCCGATGGCGCGCAAGGTGCTCTTGGTGGCGCCGATGTCGGGGCATTACGCAACGCTTTTGCGGTCCACCGTCGCCAGCCTGCTGCCTGATGCCGATGTCTATGTCACCGACTGGCACAATGCCCGCGACATTCCGGTATCGGTGGGTAAATTCGATGTCGAGGATTATACCCTTTACCTCGCCGAATTCATGAAGGCGCTGGGCCCGGACACCCATGTGATCGCGGTGTGCCAGCCGGTGCCCCTTGCCCTGGCCGCCACCGCCTATCTTGCCGCCGAAGACCCAGACGCCCAACCGCGCAGCCTGGTGCTGATCGGCGGGCCGGTCGACCCTGATGCCGCCGCGACCGAAGTGACCGATTTTGGCCGCCGCGTCACCATGGGGCAGTTGGAACATCTCGCGATCCAGCGGGTCGGCTTCAAGTACAAGGGCGCGGGGCGGCTGGTCTATCCGGGTCTCCTGCAGCTGCAAAGCTTCATCACCATGAACGCCGAGCGTCACTCCAAGGCGTTTTCCGAACAGGTGTTTCGCGTCTCGCGCGGTGAGGCGGCGGACCTTGACGCGCATAACCGGTTCTATGACGAATACCTCGCCGTGATGGACATGACGGCCGAGTTTTACCTGTCGACCGTGGAGCGTATCTTCAAGAACCGCGAAATCGCCACGAATGAGTTTGTGGTGGCGGGCCGCAAGGTTGACATGGGTGCGATCACGCGGGTTTCGGTGATGACAGTCGAAGGGGCGAATGACGATATCTCTGCCCCCGGCCAATGCGTTGCGGCGCTGAAGCTGTTGACCGGCCTTTCGGACGACAAGAAGGCCCAGCATCTGGAACCGGGCGCAGGCCACTACGGGATCTTTGCCGGGAAAAGCTGGCGGTTGAATATCCGGCCTTTGGTCTTGAACTTTCTGGACGCTGCCGCGGGCAAGCCCGCGCGCAAGCCCCGGGTCGCGCTCGCCTCATCGCAGTAAGAGGGGCGGCAGGCGACCATCGAGGAATGTTTCCAGCGCCTGGTTCACCGCGTCGGGCTGTTCCAGTTGCAGCATGTGGCCCGCGTCCTCGATCACCTCGACACAGCCATCGGGCATCATCGCGGCCAAAAGCTCGGCCCGGCGATGTGGGACAAGGGTATCAACCTCACCCGTCAGGATCAGCGTCGGCAGGTTGGCGTGGCGCAGCGTGCGCTGCTGATCGGGGCGGCGCTGCAGGGCGCGCAGCTGACGGCTGAACTGGTCCAGCCCCAGCGTCGCCGCCATGTCCTGCACCAGGGCCAGCACCTCCTCGCGCCAGGGCGCATTGAAAAGCGCCTCGGCGGGCAAAAGTTTGGCGATGCAGTCGGCCAGATGACCGGTCTTGGCGGCGACCAGCAAAGCCTCTTGCGCGGCGACGCGCTGCGTGGGTTCGGGCAAGGGGTCGGTCGCCAAAAGGGCAATCCGGCTGACCGCTTCAGGGCGGCGGCGCAAAAGCTCGATCGCGACATTGCCCCCCAGCCCGTGGCCGACGACGGCAAACCGCGCGGGCAAAAGCGGAGCAGCGGCAAGCGCCACCCGTTCCACGGTTTCGGCCATGCCCACAGTCAACACCAGCACCGGCCGCGACTGACCAAGCTTGACGATCTGCGGCATGAAGGCGCGCGCATCCGCCATAAAGCCGGGGATCAGGACGACCGGTTCGTTCTCCCGCAATCACCTTGCAGGAAAATGCATGAAAAGTGCTGAATTGACGTCATGGCCATGCTTGCATCATACCGGATAAACTAAAGATCCTAAAACGAAATTGCGCAATCCAGGTGACTGTGTGCGTCAAGACTATGCAGGTTGGGTGCAATCTGGCCCTGAGATGACCTCGTCCAAAGCCCCCAGCATCTGCCGAAGGCTGCCGGGCGAGGAAAACCGGTGGTCGGCCCCCTTGACCAGCGTCAGGCACAGGTCAGGGCTGTCGATATGGTCCATCAGCCGCAGCGCAACCAAGGGCGGCACATCGGTATCTGCCGTGCCTTGCAACAGCCGCACCGGCATCGGCAACACCAGCGGCGCGGTCAGCACCAGATTGCGGCGGCCATCCTCGATCAGGCGGCGGGTGATCGGGTAGGGGGCGTCGGCATAGTCTGACGGGCGCAGGGTCTGGCCGGTTGCCAGAACCTCGTCCCGTTGCGCCGGGGTCAGGCCCGTTTGCCACAGGGTTTCGGTAAAGTCCGGGGCTGCGGCAATGCCGACCAGCCCTGCAACCCGGCCCGCTTGCGCGCGGGCCAGCAAAAGCGCGATCCACCCCCCCATGGACGATCCGACCAGCACCTGCGGACCGTCCGTCAGCGCCAGCATCGCCGCCGCATCCGCCGCCCAGTCGCTGATCGCGCCATCCTCGAACCGGCCTTCGGACGCGCCGTGGCCGGAATAGTCGAACCGCAGAAACGCCCGACCCTGCGCGCGGGCCCAAGCCTCCAGATGCTGCGCCTTGGTCCCGGTCATGTCCGACCGGAACCCGCCCAGAAACATGACACCTGGTCCGGTGCCTGTGGTCCGATGAAAGGCAAGGCGACGGCCTTCGGGGCTGATGACATGATCCATGCAAGGCTTGTGCCACGCCCCGACAGCCCGTGCAAAAATTTTCGGCGAAAATTCTTGCACCCCCCTTGCCCTCTTGACAGCCCCGCGCCCCCCCGGCACTGCTGACGCCCGTACCCGCAACCGGGCGTTTCGTAGACGCCAAACCGACGAGGATGCCCGCGATGGCCCAGATCACCCTTACATTCCCCGATGGCAACCAGCGCGGCTATCCCGCTGGCATCACCCCTGCCGAGGTGGCAGCCAGCATTGCCCCGTCCCTGGCCAAGGCGTCGATTTCCGCCCAGGTGGATGGCGCGCATTGGGATCTGGCCTGGCCAATCCAGGGTGATGCCAAGATGGCGCTCAACACGCTTAAGGATGAAACCCCGGCGCTGGAACTGATCCGTCACGATCTGGCGCATATCATGGCCCGCGCGGTGCAGGAGATCTGGCCGGATGTTAAGGTGACCATCGGCCCGGTGCGTGATTACGGCTGGTTTTACGACTTTGACCGCGCCGAGCCCTTCACGCCCGAGGACCTTGGCGCGATCGAGGCGAAGATGAAGCAGATCATCAACTCCCGCGACCCGGTCCGCACCGAGGTTTGGCCGCGTGAGCGGGCGGCCGAATATTACCGGGGCCGCAAGGAACCCTTCAAACTAGAGCTGATCGACCGCATCCCCGAGGGGGAGGATCTGCGGATGTACTGGCACGGGAACTGGCAGGACCTGTGCCGTGGCCCGCATCTGCAACACACGGGGCAAGTCCCCGCCGATGCCTTCAAGCTGACCCATGTCGCCGGGGCCTACTGGCTGGGCGACGCAAGCCGCCCGATGCTGCAGCGCATCTACGGTGTCGCCTTCCGCAACCGTGAGGACCTCAAGGCCCATCTGACCATGCTGGAGGAGGCCGCCAAGCGCGACCACCGCAAGCTTGGCCGCGAGATGGAGCTGTTCCATCTGCAGGAAGAAGCGCCCGGCATGGTCTTCTGGCACCCGAACGGCTGGACGATCTATCGCCAGCTGGAAGACTACATGCGCGGCCGGCTGCGGCAGGCGGGCTACAAGGAAATCAAGACGCCGCAAGTGGTTGACCGCATCCTGTGGGAAAAGTCCGGCCACTGGGAGGCCTACCGCGAGAACATGTTCATCGTCGAGGTCGATGAGGATGGCGCCAAGGAAAAGCGCATCAACGCGCTGAAGCCGATGAACTGCCCCTGTCATGTGCAGATCTACAATCAGGGCCTGAAATCCTACCGCGACTTGCCCTTGCGGCTGGCAGAATTCGGGTCCTGCCACCGCTATGAATCGTCAGGATCGATGCACGGGCTGATGCGGGTGCGCGGGTTCACGCAGGACGATGCGCATATCTTCTGCACCGAAGACCAGATCGAAGCGGAATGTGCCGGATTCATCGCGCTTTTGTCCAGCGTCTACAAGGACCTGGGATTTGAGACGTTCGACATCAAGCTGTCCACCCGCCCCGATGTGCGCGTGGGCAGCGATGAGGTCTGGGACAAGGCCGAAACCGCGCTGCAAAAGGCCATCGAAAGCCTGGGCCTGCCCTATACCGTCAACCCCGGTGACGGCGCATTTTACGGGCCAAAGCTGGATTTCAAGCTGACCGATGCCATCGGCCGCGAATGGCAATGCGGCACCTTCCAGGCCGATTTCAACCTGCCGGTGCGGCTTGATGCCGAATTTGTCGGCGAGGACGGGATGAAGCACCGCCCGGTCATGCTGCACCGCGCGGTATTGGGGTCATTTGAACGGTTCATCGGCATCCTTTTGGAAAACTATGCCGGCAAATTGCCGTTCTGGCTGGCCCCGCGTCAGGTGGTGGTGGCCTCCATCGTGTCGGATGCCGACCCCTTCGTGCATGAGGTTGTGGCGGCCCTGGTCAAGGCTGGTGTCCGGGCCGAGGCGGATACCCGCAATGAAAAGATCAACTACAAGGTCCGCGAACATTCGGTCGGCAAGGTGCCGGTGATCCTTGCCGTCGGCATGCAAGAGGTTGAGGGGCGGACCGTCTCTGTCCGCCGTCTGGGCGAGACGCGGACCGATACGATCACGCTCGATCAGGCCATCGCAACCTTCGGGTTTGAGGCTCTGCCGCCTTCTGGGGCCTAGGTCTTTCACAAAGCCGTGGGGGGCCGGGCGGGGGCTGTAACGATCCCCGCGGCGATGCGAAATGCCGTAGGTGACACAGACCTGGGGTGTCAAAGATGTTGTCCAACCTGAACAAAGGAAGTCCCGCATGTCCCATCAATCGAAAGCTCTTGTGATCGCCGGTGCCCTGGCTGCGGCCATTGCCGGTGCGGCCTCGGCCCAGGAAAACGAAAAGTGCTTTGGCGTGTCCTTGGCCGGGCAGAATGACTGTGCCGCCGGGGAAGGCACCACCTGCGCCGGGACCTCGAAGGTCGATTACCAGGGCGATGCCTGGAAGCTGGTCCCGGCAGGCACCTGCACCACGATGGAGCTTCCCGCCGCCGCGGATGGCACCGCCCGCACCGGCGCGCTTGAGGCGCTTACCCGCGATCTGCCCGCGGCCTGAAGAAACTTTCCCCGGCTTTCGGGCCGGGGATCACGCCCGAGGGCCCCGCCATGAACGATCTTAGCCCGCAAGGCCTGCCCGCAAGCCCCGGTGTCGGCATGAAGCCGCAGCATTTCGCCGCGCTGATGCAGGATCCCGGACCGGTGGCCTGGATCGAAGTGCATGCCGAAAACTACATGGGCGACGGGGGCCGCCCCTTGGCGCAGTTGCGTGCCCTGGCTGAACGCTTCCCGGTGTCGGTCCATGGTGTCGGCTTGTCGATCGGCGGTGAAGGACCGCTTGACAGGGCGCATCTTGGTCGCCTCAAGGCCCTGTGCGGCTGGCTGAACCCGGCCAGCTTTTCCGAACATCTGGCCTGGTCAACCCATGACGGGGCCTATCTGAACGATCTTTTGCCTTTGCCCTACACCCAGGCGACCCTGGCGCGCGTGGCCCGCCACATCGACGAGGTGCAGGCCGTGCTGGGCCGCCGGATGCTGCTTGAAAACCCCTCGACCTATCTGGCCTATGCCGAAAGCACGCTGGACGAGGTTGATTTCCTGACAGAACTGGCCACGCGCACCGGCTGCGGACTTTTGCTGGATGTGAACAATGTGCATGTCTCTGCGGTGAACCAGCACAGCGATGCAGCGGCCTATCTTGACCGCTTCCCGCTGCATCTGGTGGGCGAGGTGCATCTGGGCGGCCACGCCGAGGACCAGGACGACCAGGGCGCGCGCCTCTTGATCGACAGCCACGGGGAACAGGTCGCCGACCCGGTCTGGGCGCTTTATGCCCAGGTCATTGCCAGGACCGGCCCGAAACCCACGCTGATCGAATGGGACAATGACGTGCCCGACTGGCCGGTGTTGGCCGCCGAGGCCGGCCGTGCCGCCCGCATCATGGCCCCGGTCCGATGACCCAAACGGAATTTGCCGCCGCCCTGCTGGACCCGCAGGCAGCCCTGCCGCCAGGGCTGATCGGGCCGGACGGGCTGCCCGCGCAGCGCCGTTTTGCGGTCTATCGCAACACGGTGACCGCCTCGTTGACCCGGGCGCTGGAGGCTGGCTTTCCGACCGTGCGCAAGTTGGTGGGCGAGGCGTTCTTTGGCGCGATGGCGGTGGCGTTTCTGCGCGCCCATCCGCCACGAACCCCGCAATTGGCACGCTATGGGGCGGATTTGCCGGAGTTTCTGGCCAGTTTTCCGCCGGTGGCGCGTCTGGGCTATCTGCCCGATGTCGCCCGGCTGGATCAGGCCATGCGCGACAGCTATCACGCCGCAGATGCCACCGCGCTGACCGAGGCAGAGTTCCAGCGCCATGTCGACACCGATATCACTGCACGGCGCGTCCGGCTGCAGCCCGCCTTGCGCCTGATCCGCTCGGGCTGGCCCTTGCATGCCATCTGGGCGGCCAACCATGCGGGCGGGCCGACCCCGCTTCCCGGAGCCGAGGATGTCGTGGTGGTGCGGCCCGCCTTTGACCCCGTCCCGCACAAGCTGCCCCAAGGTGGCGGGGCGTTTCTGGCCGCGCTGCTGGACGGGCGCAGCCTGGGCGACAGCCTGAAGGCCACCCCGCAAGGCTTTGATCTGACCACGACTCTCGGAATCCTGATTGCAGGCCGGGCGATTACGGGAGTGCTTGAATGAACAAAATAGTAAATTTTTACAAGGCGGTAGCAAAAGGTGCCGCGCGCCAGTCGGACTGGCTTTTGCCAACGCTCGCGCGGGTGGTCTTTGCGGCGGTTCTGCTGGCCTATTTCTGGTCCTCGGCACTGACCAAGCTTGACGGGCCGTTCACTCCCTCGATCGGGGGCTATGCGCAGATCTTTCCAAAGGTTTTCGCAGCGGTCGGATATGATGCGTCGCAGATGGGGCTTTGGCACTGGCTGGTGGTCATGCTGGGCACTTACGCCGAGTATGTCTTGCCGGCTTTTATCGTCCTTGGCCTCTTTACCCGGCTGGCGGCGTTGGGGATGGTGGGGTTTGTCGTGGTGCAAAGCCTGACCGACATCTATGGCCATGCCGCCGCCGCCGGGGCCTGGTTCGACCGTGGCTCGGACGCGCTGATCCTGGACCAGCGCAGTTTCTGGGTGCTGCTTTTGATCGTGCTGATCGTGCAGGGCGCTGGCCCGTTGTCGGCGGATCGTTTCCTTTTGCGGGCAAGTTCGCGCCTTGGTTCTTGATTTTCCGCGAATCCTTGGCATCATGCTGCCAGTGACTGCTGAATTCCTGACCGCCTTTTCGAACGACGGCCCTGGAAGACCTGGTGGCACGGCCCGTGGCAATCTCGCCCTGGGGGGTTCGCAGAGGAGAAGCGGCATGCCGACAGGCACCGTTAAATGGTTCAATTCCACCAAAGGCTACGGGTTCATTGCGCCCGACAATGGCGGCAAGGATGTGTTCGTGCATATCTCGGCGGTTGAGCGTGCTGGCCTGCAAGGCCTGAACGATAACCAGAAGATCGGCTACGAACTGCAGTCAGGCCGCGATGGCAAAGAGTCGGCTGGCGACCTGCGGCTGCTCTAACACTCAGATCGGCACCCTGCGGCGCATCAGGCGGTCAAGGCGGCCTCTGTCGCGGGGTCCCAGCCCAGATACCATCGGTCACCGTCCTGGATGACTGGCCGCTTCATCACCGCCGGTTGTGCCGCGATCTGCGCTTCCGGCTCGGATGCTTTGAGAAAATCCCCGAAACCTCGATAGGTTGTCGATTGGGTGTTCACTGCGCGTGAGCCGAATTCGGCGACGATATGGCTGATCTCGGCCTCGCTCAGCGGTTCGGCGCGGATGTCACGGAACGTCACCTCGCGCCCGGCTGCGGCAAGTGTCTTCAACGCCTTCTTGCAGGTGTCACAGGTGGAAATGCCGTAAAGGATCATCGCTGTCTCCACTTTGGGTCAGCCGTGGATCAGCCTGGTCAGGCTGACCCCAGCCCAGGCGGCAGTTGCGGTCACCACCCCGCCCCAGGTGACATCGGTCGCAACCATAGTCCAATGCCAGTCGCGCATCACCGCCCATGAGGTGAATTCGTAGGTGCCATAGGCCATCAGCCCGATGACCAGTGCGGGCACCAACAGCGGGGTTGCCGCGTTGCGCAGGGCGGGCAGGGACACCAGGTAGACCAACCCTGCGATATAGCCAAGGTAGAACACCAAGGCCGGGGCATAGCGGATCGGTTCGGCCAGCAAGGGCCCGATGTGGCGAGAGAACAATGGCTTCATCACCAGGGTCAGCATGATCGCGTCCAGGATCAAAAAGACAGCGGCGGTGATGGCGTAAAGGGTGACTACGGGCATGGAGACCTCACTTTTTTCAAAGATAGGCCGATGGCGCGGCCATTCCAGTGATCTGTGCCCTAGCCGATCGCCCCCACCACCAGCGGCTGCAATTCGTGCCAGCCTTCCCACATCATCTTCAGCGCGACGTAAAGGATGATGACCAGCCCGACATAGGCGATCCAGCGGAACTTGTTAAGAAGGCTGGCGATCCAGCTGGCGGCCAGCCCCATGAGCGCGATGGACAGCCCCAGGCCAAAGATCAGCACCTCTGGGTGCTCATGCGCCGCACCGGCGACCGCCAGCACGTTGTCCAGGCTCATCGAGACATCGGCGATCACGATCTGGGTCGCGGCTTGGGCAAATGTCTTGGGCTTGACCCCGCCCGCAATCGTGCCGTCAGCGTTCAGGTCGGAGTTGGCCAGCGCCTCGGCGGCGTCGCCGGTGGCGTGCGGCATCGACAATTCGCGCCACATCTTCCAGCAGACCCACAAAAGCAGGATGCCCCCGGCGAACAACAGCCCGGTGACCGCCAAAAGCTGCGTCGTGACCAGCGCAAAGCCTATGCGCATGACGGTGGCGGCGATGATGCCAACCAGGATCGCCTTGGCGCGCAGTTCCTTGGGCAGGCCTGCGGCGGCAAGGCCGATCACGATGGCATTGTCGCCGGCCAGCACCAGATCGATCCCGATGACCTGCAGCAAGGCGGTCATCGCCTCGGGTGTGAAGAATTGCATTGCGACCTCGTTCGTTTCAGCCATGCGATCTACGCGCTTGGGGCCTGCGGGGCAAGCGCAATGGCTTTTCCGCCGGCGAAAAGCCGGGTAGGGCAGGGGGATGCTGTCCTATCAACACCTTTACCACGCGGGCAATCTGGCGGATGTCCACAAGCATGGCACCCTGGCCTGGGTTCTTGACTATCTGACCCGCAAGGACAAGCCGCTGAGCTATATCGAAACCCATGCCGGGCGCGGGGTCTATGACCTTGACGCTCCCGAAGCGATCAAGACCGGTGAGGCTGCGGCTGGGATTGCGCTTGCCGAGGCGCTGTTTCCCCCCGACCACCCCTATCGCCAGCGGCTGGACGAAACCCGCGCCGCTTACGGTGCGCGCGCCTATCCCGGATCGCCCTTGATTGCGGCCCTGGGCTTGCGCGAAACCGACACAGCGCATCTGGCCGAGTTGCACCCCGGCGAGGTGGCGCATCTGCGCGCCGTGTCCGCCGATTGGGGCGCGCATGTCCACCAGCGCGATGGCTTTGACCTTGCGCTGGCGCTGACCCCGCCCACGCCCCGGCGCGGGCTCATGCTGATTGATCCCTCGTATGAGGTGAAGGTCGATTATGACACCATTCCCCGCCACATGGCCGCGATTGCTAGCAAATGGAACGTCGGCATCCTGATCCTGTGGTACCCGATCCTGCAAGGCGGTGCCGAACGGGCGATGGTGGCGGCGTTGCAAGCGGCTTTCCCGGACGGTCTGCGCCACGAGCTTCGCTTTCCCCCAGCGCGGGACGGGCACCGCATGCAAGGCTCGGGCCTTTTCATCGTCAACCCTCCCTTCGGCGTGGCAGAGGAACTGGCGCGGATCGGCCAGTGGCTTGCAGCACTTTCCAAGCCCACCGCAAAGCACTAGGACTGGACCCATGCTTGATCTTCTTCGCCGCCTTATGGCCCCCGCCCCGCAGCCCCTGGCCCGACCCGACGCACGACTGGCGCTGGCGGCCCTGTTGGTCCGTGTCGCCAAGACCGACGGGCTTTATTCTGCCGAAGAGGTGGAACGCATCGACCGTGTTCTGGCCCACCGCCACCAGACCGGCCCGTTCGAGGCCGCCAAACTCCGGACCGAGGCCGAAGCGATCGAGGCCGAGGCCCCCGATACCGTCCGCTTTACCCAGGCGCTGAAGGCTGCCACAGCCCTGGAAGACCGGGCCGAGCTGATGGAATCGCTTTGGTCCGTGGCTTTGGCCGACGGGCAGCGCGACGCGCATGAGGACCGGCTGATGCGGATGATTGCCACGCTTCTGGGGCTGACCGATGTGGAATCGGCTCAGGCCCGGCAACGGGCCGAACGCGGCGCGGACCAGTGATCGCCAGCCTCGCCATGTATGACTTCGGCCCGGCCGAGGCGGCGAATGACCGGTTCTGGGGCCTGATCCACCAGCAGTTGGCCCAGCGAGGAATCAAAGCCCCCGCAGTCCTGACCCGGGGCGAGGGGGCGTTCTTTCCCGCCTGGACCGCGCCCGATCTCGTCCTGTCGCAGACCTGCGGCTATCCGTTCCGGGCGCGGCTGCAAGGCCGGGTCGCCTATGTCGGCACGCCGGATTTTGGCTTGCCGGGCTGCGCGCCGGGGCATTATTGCTCGGTCTTTGTGGTGCGGGCGGAGGATCCCCGCCCCAGCCTGACCGATTTCGACGGCGCGGGCTTTGCCTATAACGAAGGGCTGTCGCAATCGGGTTGGGCAGCCCCCAAGGTGCATGCCGAAGCCTTGGGCCTGCGCTTGCCCCCCGTGCTGCGGACCGGTGGGCATCGGCTTTCAGCCCGCGCGGTGGCCGAGGGGCGGGCCGATATCGCCGCCCTGGACGCGGTGACCTGGGACATGATGCAGGGCGTCGATCCGGTGGCAGGCCAGCTGCGGGTGATCGCGCGCACCGACCCGACGCCGGGCCTGCCCTATATCGCGGCGCTGGGCTGCGATGTGGCGGCGACCTTTGACGCCGTGGCCGCCGCCATCGCCGCCCTTGCCCCCGCCGACCGGCGGGCCTTGCGGCTGAACGGTCTGGTCCGCATCCCCGAGGCGGCCTACCTCGCGGTGCCGAACCCGGCCGAGGCCGCGCCGGAATAATGGGCATTTTCGCAAGGCCGCCCGGCGTTCCGCGATTCCTCGTTGCAAAGACCGGCAAACTTTGCCCTAGTCCATGCCAGATTTCCTGCCAGTCCGGGCCATGATGACCGCAGTTTCCCCTGATACCCCGCCTGCCGATACTCCGGTCATCGCGATCCGCGATCTGCACAAATGCTATGGTAGGCTTGAGGTGCTGAAGGGCGTCGATCTGACCGCCAAGCGGGGCCATGTCGTGTCGCTGATCGGCTCCTCCGGCTCGGGCAAATCCACGCTGTTGCGCTGCTGCAACCTGTTGGAGGACAGCCAGCAAGGCGAGATTCGCTTCGAGGGGGAGGCGGTTGCCTGGCGCGGCCAAGGTCTGGCCCGTCACCCTGCGGACCGCGCGCAGGTCACCCGGATCCGCACCAATCTGTCGATGGTGTTCCAGCAGTTCAACCTTTGGGCGCATCTGACCATCCTGCAAAACGTGATGGAGGCGCCGATCACCGTCCTGCGCCGCGACCGCGCCGAGGTGGAGGAGAAAGCCCGCCACTACCTCGCCAAGGTCGGGATCGCCGACAAGGCCGATGCCTGGCCCGCCCAGCTTTCGGGGGGCCAGCAGCAGCGCGCCGCCATTGCCCGCGCGCTCTGCATGGAACCCCGCGCGCTGTTGTTTGATGAGCCGACCAGCGCCCTGGACCCGGAGCTGGAGCAAGAGGTGATCCGCGTCATCCGCGCCCTCGCCGATGAGGGGCGCACGATGATCCTCGTCACCCACGACATGCGGCTGGCGGCGGATTGTTCCGACCACGTCATCTTCCTGCATCAGGGCCGCATCGAAGAGGAAGGCCCGCCCGACATCCTGTTCAGCGCCCCGAAAAGCGACCGGTTGCGCGGCTTTCTGTCTTCGGCGGCGTGATGGCCTGCGCGGGGGCCATCGCGAGCGCAGGCTTTGGCCTGATCCTGGCCGCCAGCGAGCCGGTGGTGATCGGCACCGAAGCGCCCTTTCCCGGCTATGTCGAGGTTGATCCCGCGGGCGTTGTCACCGGTTTTGAACGCGATGTGATGGATGAGGTTTGCCTGCGGGCCGCCCTGGATTGCCGCTGGGCCCTGACCACCTTTGACCAGTTGATCCCCGGCGTCATGGCGGGTGAGTTTGACATCGTCCTCGGCGGCATGGCCATCACCGAGGACCGCCGCCGCCTGGTCGATTTCACCATCTCCTACCACCTGACCGACCCCGAGGAATGGTACATCGGCCGCCCCGGCGCGCCCGACCCGGCCCAAGCGCTGACCGCCGTCCAATCGGGCACTGTCCACGAGGCGCATCTGCGCAACCAGGGCTACCGCCACCGCAGCTTTACCACCGAACCCGAGGTGTTGGAGGCTTTGCGCCGGGGCGAGGTCGATCTGGCGCTTGGGCCGTACCAGACCCGGCCCGACATCGCGGAATTTGTCGGGGCCAACGGGTTCGACTTTCTCTACTCGGACTTGCTGCCGGACGACGGTGTGGGTATGGCCGTCTGCCAGGGCAACAAGCCGCTTCTCGACAAGCTGAACGCGGCATTGACGGCGATGCTGGCCGATGGAACGATTGCAAGCTTCGAAAACCGGTGGTTCTAGGGCCGCCGACAAAAACACGACCATCCAACCAAAGGGAGACTACAGAATGAAAAAACTTCTTCTTGCCACCGCGCTGATCGCGGTATCCGGTGCAGCCTTCGCACAGGACGTGGTGCGTCTGGGCACCGAGGGCGCCTATCCGCCCTTCAACTTCATCAACGATGCCGGCGAGGTCGCGGGCTTTGAGCGTGATGTGGGCGACGAGCTTTGCAAGCGCGCGGCCCTGACCTGCGAATGGGTCACCAACGAATGGGACAGCATCATCCCGAACCTGCAGTCGGGCAACTACGACGTCATCATCGCCGGGATGAGCATCACCGACGAGCGTGAGGAAGTCATCGACTTCAGCCAGAACTACTTCCCGCCGGCCGCTTCGGCCTATGTGGCGCTGGCGGCGGATGCCGACCTCAAGGGCGTGATCGCGGCACAGGTTTCGACCATCCAGGCCGGCTATGTTGCCGAAGCTGGCGCGACCCTCCTTGAATTTGCGACCCCCGACGAAACTGTGGCTGCGGTGCGCAACGGCGAAGCCGCAGCCGTGTTCGCCGACAAGGACTTTCTGGCACCGATCGTGGCGGAATCGGGTGGCGAGCTGATGTTCGTCGGCGAGGATGTGCAGCTTGGTGGCGGCGTGGGTCTTGGCCTGCGCTCCAGCGACACCGAACTGCGCGCCAAGTTCGATGCGGCCATCCAGTCGATGAAGGATGACGGCAGCCTGAACGCGCTGATCGAGCTGCACTTCGGCCCCGAGACGGCCAAGTTCTGATAAAGGCCGGGGCGCGCGGGGGAACCCCCCGCGCCCCCACCGCCGATGTTCGCCGCCTGCGCCGACCCCAAAGCGATCGAAGGCCTGACCTGGGCCCTGTGCTACCTGACCTCGGGCAAGCATATCGATTTCTATTGGTCTTTCGTGACCGTGCTGACGCTTTTGGCCCTGACGGCACCGCTGGCTTTGGCCATGGGGTTCGCCGGTGCCACGGCGGCGCGGTCGCGGGTCCTGCCGGTGCGCGTTATGGGAAAATCCTATGCCGCGCTGGTGCGGGGCGTGCCGGACATCGTGTTCTTTCTGTTCTTTGTCATCGCGCTGGATCAGGGCATCGAATACCTGCGCAGCCTTGCGGTCTGCGGGGGCGGCGAATGGCCCTGGCAGGGGCTCGAATTTCGCGTCTGCCCCGAGGCCAAGGTGCCCCTGGGCCGGGCCGAAGCGGCCTGGCATCAGGCCTATGGCTTTGGTCTGGCCGTGTTCACCTTTGCGCTCGTCTTTGGCGCCTTTGCGACCAACGTGCTTTACGGCGCGATGACCGCCGTGCCGCAAGCGCAACTGGAAACCGCCGAGGCCTACGGGATGAGCCGCGCCCAGGTCTTTCGCCGCATCCTGGTGCCGCAGATGTGGGTCTATGCGCTGCCGGGCTTAGGCAATCTCTGGATGATCCTGATCAAGGCGACGCCGCTGTTGTTTCTGTTGGGCGTCAAGGACATCGTCTATTTCGCGCGTGAATTGGGTGGGTCCAAGACCCAAGCCTATGAATACCCCCATCCCGACTGGCGGCTTTGGTATTTCCTGGGCCTTTTGGTGTTTTATTTGGTATTCACCAGCCTGTCGGAACGGGTGCTGGCCCGGGTTTCAGCGCGACTGAACCGGGGCCAGGCAACAGCGGCCGGCGAAGCGCTCCGCAAGGCTGCGACATGAGCCAAATTTCTTCGAAGAAATTTGCAAAATCCTTCGAAGGATTTTGGTCCTGGCGCGGGGGGTGGGCATGACCTGTTGGGAAACCGTGCAGGCCTACGGGTTGCGGTCGATCGGGATGGGCGAGAACCTCTTGCCCAAATCCGACTTTACCTTGTGCCAGCAGGTCACGCTGATCGGATCAGGCATGATCTGGAACATCTATTTCGGGGTCCTGGCGCTCGCCTTCGGCTTTGGCCTCGCGGTCGCGGCGGCGCTGGGCAAGTCCTCACCCCGGGCATTGGTGCGGGTGCCCTGCGACTGGTTCGTGTTCGTGTTCCGCGGCTCGCCGCTTTTTATCCAGTTCTTCCTGGCCTATGAGGCGCTGCAGCTTTTGCCCAAGGCCGGGATCAACCTCTTTGGTCTGACTGTGGAAACCGCCTGGACCACCAGCGCCGCGGCCGGGGCGCTGTTCGTGCTCTTTCTCAACACCTCGGCCTATGCCGCCGAGATCTTTTACGGCGCGCTGCGGGCCATCCCGCGTGGCGATCTGGAGGCGGCCGAGGCATACGGTCTGACCGGCTGGAAGAAGTTCCGCCGCATCCAGTGGCCCACCATGCTTCGGCTGGCCTGGCCATCCTACACCAACGAGGCGATCTTTCTCTTTCATGCCACGACGCTGGTCTTTGTCAGCGGCTTTCCGGTGTCACGCCAGATGGGTGACGCGCTTTATTACGCGAATTATTTCGCCGACAAGACATTTAACCCCTTCGTGCCCTATCCGATTGTGGCGCTTTACTTCGTTGCCCTGACCCTGATCCTGACCGGAGTTTTCGCCCTGGTGAACCGGCGGCTGAACCGGCACTTGCCGTCCAAGACCCGCAGCAGAATCCGCTTGCGTCCCCAGATCATCCGATAGTAGGCTACTTTTGATCAAATTATCCGGGCAACCGCCCGGACTCGTGTGGGGCCCGGAACTCCCGGTCCGCGCGGGGAGGCGATCGAAAAATCAGGGGAAGGACCAAGGGCATGGTCCGAACCGGCGCAGCAGGGCGGCCTTCAAGGGGCTGCGGGCGCGGGGATCGTGCCTGGGCGTCGACATTGACATGAGCATGAAAGACTATTTGCGCAAGCATCCCGACGTGCGGACCATTCGCGTGGCCGCCGTCGATCTGAACGGCCAAGCGCGCGGCAAGCGCGTACCCGCCCGGTTCGCCGACAAGATGGTGTCCGATGGCACGCGGTTCCCGTTCTCGGTCCTTAATCTGGACATCTGGGGCGAGGATATCGACGACAGCCCGCTGGTCTTTGAACAGGGCGACGCCGATGGCGTGCTAAAGCCGACCGAGCGTGGCTTTATGCCGATGCCCTGGCTGGAGGCGCCGACTGCGCTCCTCCCGATCTGGATGTTCCGTGAAAACGGCACGCCTTACGAAGGTGACCCCCGCCATGCCTTGCGCGCGGTTGTCGACCGCTACAAGGCGCGCGGCCTGACCCCGGTCTGCGCCATGGAGCTGGAGTTTTTTCTGATCGACGACAGCGGCAAGACCATGCAGGTCCCCGCCAGCCCCCGGTCGGGCAAGCGGCGCAAGGCGGCGGAAACCCTGTCGATCCGGGCTCTTGACGCCTTTGATACCTTCTTTACCGATCTTTACGACGCCTGTGAGGCGATGGACATTCCCGCCGACACCACCACCTCGGAAACCGGGCTGGGGCAGTTCGAAGTCAACCTGATGCATTGCGACGACGCGCTGCGCGCCGCCGATGATGCCTGGCTGTTCAAGATGCTGGTCAAGGGTCTGGCGCGGCGGCACGGCTTTGCCGCCAGTTTCATGGCCAAGCCCTATGCTGAATATTCCGGCTCGGGCCTACACACCCATTTTTCTGTGCTGGATGAAAAGGGCGACAACATCTTTGACTCAGGCGGTCCGAAAGGCACCGCTCACCTGCGCCATGCGGTGGCTGGCTGCCTTGATGCAATGCATGATTCAACGCTTCTCTTCGCGCCGCATCTGAACAGCTATGACCGGCTGGTGCCCGACAAGCACGCGCCCACCGCGATTTCCTGGGGCTATGAAAACCGCACCTCGGCCATTCGCATCCCGGCCGGCAACCCGGCGGCGCGGCGGATCGAACATCGGGTCGCGGGGGGGGATGTGAACCCCTACCTTATGCTGGCCGCGATTCTAGGGGCGGCGCTTTCGGGGCTTGAGGACGGCAAGGAACCAGCCCCGCCGGTCAGCGGCAATGCGTATGCGATGGATCTGCCGCAAATTCCCGCCACCTGGGACGCCGCGATCGATGCCTTTGAGGGGTCAGATACCCTTTACCGGTTCCTGCCCAAGGAACTGATCCGCAACCTGGTGCAGACCAAGCGGCAAGAGTTGCACTATATCAACGAGTTGTCGCCAGAAGAGCGGATCGAGCTTTACCTCGACACCGTCTGACACCAGAGGCCCCCCTTGACCAAAGGGGGGCTTCGCGCCCAACCTGATCCCGTAGCCAGACAGGCAGACCCATGCAGATCGGTATTCTACAGACCGGCGAAGCCCCTGACGCCCTGCGCGATCAGGGCGACTACCCGGATTTCTTTGAAACCCTGCTCGCCGGGCGCGGCCTGACCTTCCGGCGCTGGGCGGTCCTGCACGGCGACTTTCCCGCCTCGGTGCAGGACTGTGACGGCTGGCTGATCACCGGCTCGCGCTTTGGGGCCTATGAGGATCACCCCTGGATCCCGCCGTTAGAGGTGTTCATCCGCACCGCCTACGGCGATCATGTTCCGGTGGTCGGCGTCTGTTTTGGCCACCAGATCATCGCGAAGGCGATGGGCGGGCGGGTGGAGAAGTTCAAGGGCGGCTGGTCGGTTGGCCCGACCGAGTATGATTTCGGTGACCGCAGCTATACCCTGAACGCCTGGCATCAGGATCAGGTCACGGTAAAGCCCGAGGGCGCGCAGGTTCTGGCCAGCACCGATTTCTGCGCCAATGCGGCGCTCTTGTACGATGACCGGATGTTTTCCGTGCAGCCGCACCCGGAATTTCGCCGCGACTTCATCGAAGGTCTGATCAAGGTCCGGGGCCCCGGCCTGGTGCCCGAGGCGGTGTTGGCTGACGCAACCGCGCGGCTGGACCGCGCCACCGACAGCGCGCCGATGGCCGACCGGATTGCCGATTTCTTTCTGACCCATCACGCCAAAACCCGATCCGAACCATCTGGGGCCGAGAAGCTCCGCGTCTGATTGTCAGGCGCGGGGGCCACCCCCCAATCTTTGTGTGAACCATGTCCAAATGGACCGACCAGCTGCCCGAGGCGGCAAAGGACTATATCGGCAACCGCAAGGTCGACGAGGTAGAATGCATCATCGGCGACATTGCCGGGGTGGCGCGGGGCAAGGCGATGCCCGCTACCAAATTCGGCAAGCAAACCAGCTACTTCCTGCCGAACTCGATCTTCTTGCAAACCATCACCGGGGAATGGGCCGACAACCCGTTTGACGCCTTTACCGAACCAGACATGATCCTGGAGCCTGACTGGTCCACAGCCACCGCCGCCCCTTGGACGGCGGATGTGACGCTGCAAGTGATCCATGACGCCAAGGATCAGGACGGCAAACTGGTCCCGTTTTCTCCGCGCAATGTGCTGCGCCGGATCATGGACCTTTACGCCGCCCAAGGCTGGAGGCCCGTCGTCGCCCCCGAGATGGAGTTTTTCCTGACCGCCCGCAACATCGACCCGAACCAGCCGGTGATCCCGCCGATGGGCCGGTCAGGGCGGCGGGCTGCGGGCAAACAGGCCTATTCGATGTCGGCGATCGACGAATACGGCAAAGTCATCGACGACATCTACGACTTTGCCGAAGCCCAGGGCATGGAGATCGACGGCATCCTGCAAGAGGGTGGCGCGGGGCAGATCGAGCTGAACCTTGCCCATGGTGACCCGATCCGGCTGGCCGACGAGGTGTTCTTCTTCAAGCGCCTGATTCGCGAGGCGGCGCTGCGCCATGATTGTTTCGCGACCTTCATGGCCAAGCCCATCGCCGGTGAGCCGGGGTCGGCCATGCACATCCACACCTCGGTCGTGGACATCAAGACCGGCAAGAACATCTTTTCGGGTCCGAAGGGGGTAGAGACGGACGCCTTCCTGCATTTCATCGGTGGGTTGCAAAAGCACCTGGGGGCTGCGGTGGCGCTGTTTGCGCCCTATGTGAACAGCTATCGCCGCTATGTCCCGGACTTTGCCGCCCCGATCAACCTGGAATGGGGGCGCGACAACCGCACCACCGGCTTGCGCATCCCGATCTCCAGCCCCGCGGCACGGCGGGTGGAAAACCGGCTGCCAGGCATGGATTGCAACCCCTATCTCGGCATCGCCTCTACCCTTGCCTGCGGCTATCTGGGCCTGATGAACAAGACCCAAAGTCGCCCGGAATTCCAGGGCTCGGCCTATATCGATTCCGAGGATATTCCGGTGAACCTGGGCGATGCGCTGGACCTGCTGGATGAAGATCAGGCGCTGAAAGAGGTGATGGGCGAAGGTTTCGTCAAGGTCTACGACAGCGTGAAGCGCAACGAATACAAAGAGTTCCTGCAAGTGATCAGCCCATGGGAGCGGGAGCATCTGCTCCTCAATGTCTGATGAACCTGCTCCATGCCAACGACCGGTCCGGGGAATATCCACCCAGCTACTATGCTGCAACGCGCACGCCCCTTGACCCGTTTCCTGCCCTGACGGGTGAGGTGCGGGCCGATGTCGCGGTGGTCGGTGGCGGCTATATGGGCCTCTCTGCCGCGCTGCATCTGGCCCAAAAGGGCCTGAAGGTTGTGCTCTTGGAGGCGCAGAGGGTCGGCTTTGGTGCCTCGGGGCGCAATGGCGGGCAGGTGGGCTCGGGCCAGCGGCAGGATCAGGACTGGCTGGAAGCAGCCGTCGGCCGCGACAACGCCCGCCGCCTCTGGGACATGGCCGAAGATGCCAAGACGCTGGTCAAGGACCTGATCGCCCGCCACCAGATGCCGGTCACCTTCCACCCCGGCGTGGCCCATGCCTGCTATTCGGCAGGCGAGGTCCGTCACGCGCAAGCCTATGCCGAGAAGCTATCCCGCGACTACGGCTATGAGACCGAGGTGCTGGACCGCCCCGCGATCCGTCGCCTGATCGGGTCAGACCGCTTTGCCGGCGGCGCGCTGGACCGGGGCGCAGGGCATATCCATCCCTTGAACTTTGCCATCGGCCTCGCGCGCGCGGCAGGGGCGGCGGGGGTCCGGATCCATGAGAGAAGCGAGGTGCTGACCCTGACCCCGGGTGCAAAGGTCAGCTTGCGCACGGCCTTGGGTCATGTCACCGCCGATCAGGTGATCCTCGCGGGCAACGGCTATCTGGGCGGGCTCGACCGCAGCTATGCCGCAAGGGTCATGCCGATCAACAATTTCATCCTTGCGACCGAACCCCTTGGCGACCGCGCGGCGGGGGTGCTGGCCGAACCGGTCGCAGTGGCCGACAGCAATTTCGTAGTGAACTACTGGCGATTGAGCGAGGACAACCGTCTGCTCTTTGGCGGCGGGGAAAGCTATGGCTACCGCTTTCCCGATATCCTCAACACGGTCCGCAAACCGATGCTGAAGATCTATCCGCAGCTTGCCGATGTGAAAGTGACCCATGCCTGGGGCGGAACGCTGGCCATCACCATGAACCGGATGCCCGCCCTGTTGCGCCCGCAACCCAATGTGCTGGCGGCCTCGGCCTGTTCAGGGCACGGGGTGGCCTTGTCCACGCTGACCGGCAAGCTTCTCGCCGAGGATGTTGCCGGGGATGCATCGGGGTTTAACCTTCTGGCCCGCATCCCGCAGGCGCGCTTTCCCGGGGGTGCCACTTTACGCTGGCCTCTGCTGATCCTGGCGATGACCTGGTACTCGATGCGCGACCGGCTTGGCGTCTGATCGAGGCCTTGACAGGCATGGTATCATTTAGCTCGAAACACATGCTTGGAACACATCCGATTCCATGTCCCTGCCGAACGGATTCCTAGATGACCTGCGCACGCGGCTGACCCTTTCTCAGATCGTGGGAAAGAAGGTCACTTGGGACATGCGCAAGTCGAACCAGGCCAAGGGCGATTACTGGGCCCCTTGCCCGTTTCATCAGGAAAAATCCGCGAGTTTTCACGTCGATGACCGCAAGGGGTTTTACTATTGCTTTGGGTGCCATGCCAAAGGCGATGCCATCGGTTTCGTGAAGGAGATCGAGAACCTCTCGTTCATGGAGGCGGTTGAGGTTCTGGCGCGCGAGGCCGGGATGCAGATCCCTGCGCGCGACCCGCAGGCGGCGGCACAGGCCGACCGGCGCAGCTTGCTGGTGCAGGTCATGGAAGAGGTGGTGAAGTTCTATCGCCTGCAGCTAAAGACCGCTGCCGGGGCCGAAGCGCGGCGCTATCTGGCCGACAAGCGCCGTCTGTCCGAAGCAGCCCTGGAACGATGGGAGATCGGCTGGGCCCCGGACGGCTTCAACGCCCTGCGTGACATGCTGGCGGCCAAGGGGGTCAGCCCTGAATTGATGGTCGCCTCGGGCATGGTGGCCAAGTCCGACACTGGCCAGCTTTACGACCGGTTCCGGGGCCGCATCATCTTTCCGATCCGCGATGGGCGCGGTCGCGCGATCAGTCTGGGCGGCCGCAGCCTTGACCCGAATGCCCAGGCCAAATACCTGAACGGCCCCGAGACCGAGCTTTTTGACAAGGGCCGCAGTCTTTTTAACCAGGCCCGCGCGCGCGAGGCGGCCGGCAAGGGCAAGCCCCTGATCGTCGCCGAGGGCTACATGGATGTGATTGCCTTGTCCGAGGCGGGGTTCCCCGCTGCCGTGGCCCCGCTTGGCACCGCCGTTACCGATGACCAGCTGCGCCTGATCTGGCGTATTGCTGACGAGCCGATTATCGCCCTTGATGGCGACAAGGCAGGCCTCAAGGCCGCCGAGCGGGTGGTCGATCTGGCCCTGCCGCTGATCGAGGCGGGCAAGGGGTTGCGCTTTGCGGTCTTGCCGCCGGGGCTTGACCCCGACGATCTGATCAAGACCCACGGCACTCAAGCAATGCAGAGTGTCCTCGACGCGGCGATTCCGATGGTTGAGCTTCTTTGGAAGCGCGAGACAGCAGGGCACAGTTTCGACAGTCCGGAGCGCAAAGCTGCCCTGCGACTTCGGCTTCGGACCGCTCTCAACCGAATTCGCGACCCGGATATCAAGCGCTACTATGCAGAAGCGCTTCGCAACTTCGAGTTCCTTCATCTGAGCCAGAGGGACTGGCTGGATTCAAGACGTGGAAAACGGAAGGCGGGTGTCCCGGGCGGGGCTTCGGAACAAGCCAAGGCTTCGATGCTAGCAAGGCTTTCAACTGATCGCGCCGTTGAATACATGCGGGAGACGTCGATCCTGGCAATCTGCCTTCGGTACCCTGAAGTCATAGGCCCGGTCGAATCTTCGCTTGAGACGCTGGAAATGTTGGAAGACGGCCACTCAACTTTCTTGCAACTCCTGCTGCAGAACCATCTGACGGACAGCGATCAGATGCTTTACTCTCGAATTTGCGAGCGTGTCGGTACGGAAATGGTTGAAAGACTGATGCTGGCCGCCCATATCATCGTCCTTCCGCCGATCAAGAACGTTGGCGATCGCCAAGGCGCGCTTTTCACAGTTGCCGAACAGCTGGCGAAACTTAGGTCGGAACGAGCGCTGCGAAAGGAAATCGAAGAAGGCGAAAGTGATATTGCCGGTCTGGCGGATGAGGGGGTCACATGGCGAGTGGGCAAGGCTGCAGAAGCGCGCCGGATGTCCGAGAAAGTCAAGACTTCCGACAGCGCTGACCTCGGTGAAGATCGGGCCGCCCTGTCAAGACATCTGCAATCCCTCATCGATAGCGAGGTCTGGGTGAAGAAAAACCGATGATTCGGCCTTTCACTCACCCCGATTCGCGCTATTGATTCGAAATGCCTCGGTTCGATTCGCGCCCGCGACCTGCCCAAAGGAGCATCCATGGCCCTCAAGGACACTGACGACAGCAAACCGGACGCCGAAGACGCGGACGTCTCGCTCGATATGAGCCAGGCTGCGGTCAAAAAGATGATCGCCGACGCCAAAGAGCGCGGCTATATCACCTATGACCAGCTGAACAACGTCCTGCCGCCCGAGCAGGTGTCCTCCGAGCAGATCGAGGATGTGATGTCGATGCTGTCCGAAATGGGCATCAACATCATCGAGAACGACGAGATCGAGGAAGGCGAAGCCCCCTTGGGGGCGTTGGTCGAGGTGTCAAGCAGCCGCGAAGTGGCTTTGGCGGGGTCCACCAGCGAAACCCTGGACCGAACCGACGACCCGGTGCGGATGTATCTGCGCGAGATGGGCAGCGTGGAACTCCTCAGCCGCGAAGGTGAGATCGCGATCGCCAAGCGGATCGAGGCGGGTCGCAACACGATGATCTCGGGCCTGTGTGAAAGCCCGCTGACCTTTCAGGCCATCATCATCTGGCGTGAAGAACTGTTGAACGAAGACATCCTTCTGCGCGACGTGATCGATCTTGAGGCTACGTTCGGTCGCAGCCTGGACGGCGAGGATGATCTGGAAGGCCCGCCGCTGGACGACCCCGAAACCGAGGGCAGCCCACGCCCAGCCGGCATGGCCGAGCCAGAGCTTGACGCCGATGGCAACCCGATCGCCCGCGAAGCCGATGAGGACGAGGATGACGAAGCCTCGAACATGTCGCTTGCGGCGATGGAAGCGGCGCTGAAGCCGCGGGTGCTGGAAACGCTGGACCTGATCGCCCGCGACTATGCCAAGCTGGCCGACATGCAGGATTTGCGGATGAATGCCGCCCTGTCCAAGGCGCAGCAATTTTCTACCGTCGAGGAGGCCGCCTATCAAAAGCTGCGGTCCGAGATTGTGCTTTTCGTCAATGAACTCCACCTCAACAACTCTCGGATCGAGGCGCTGATCGATCAGCTTTACGGGATCAACCGCAAGATCATGGCGATCAATTCGGGTCTGGTGAAACTCGCCGATGCCGCTCGGATCAACCGACGCGAATTCATCGACGAATATCAGGGCTATGAATTGGACCCGACCTGGCTGGACCGGATGGCCGGGAAGGCCGGGCGCGGCTGGCAGGCTTTGCTGGACAAATCGCGCGACGCGATTGAGGATTTGCGCGCCGAAATGGCGACGGTCGGCCAGTATATCGGCGTTGATATCTCCGAATTCCGCCGGATCGTGAACCAGGTTCAGAAGGGCGAGAAAGAAGCGCGCCAGGCCAAGAAAGAAATGGTCGAGGCGAACCTGCGGCTGGTGATCTCCATTGCCAAGAAATACACCAACCGGGGCTTGCAGTTCCTGGATTTGATTCAGGAAGGCAACATCGGCCTGATGAAGGCGGTGGATAAGTTCGAATACCGCCGGGGCTATAAGTTTTCGACCTATGCGACGTGGTGGATCAGGCAAGCGATTACCCGGTCGATTGCCGACCAGGCCCGCACGATCCGGATTCCGGTCCACATGATCGAGACGATCAACAAACTCGTCCGCACCGGCCGCCAGATGCTGCACGAAATCGGCCGCGAACCCACGCCGGAAGAATTGGCCGAAAAGCTGCAGATGCCCTTGGAAAAGGTCCGCAAGGTGATGAAGATCGCCAAGGAACCGATTTCGCTGGAAACCCCGATTGGGGATGAGGAAGACAGCCAGCTTGGCGACTTCATCGAAGACAAGAACGCGATCCTACCTTTGGATTCTGCGATTCAGGAAAACCTCAAGGAAACCACCACCCGCGTCCTTGCCTCCCTGACTGCGCGGGAAGAACGGGTGCTGCGGATGCGCTTTGGCATCGGGATGAATACCGACCACACGCTGGAAGAGGTCGGCCAGCAGTTTTCTGTGACGCGGGAGCGTATCCGCCAGATCGAGGCGAAGGCTTTGCGGAAGTTGAAACATCCTTCAAGAAGCAGGAAGTTGCGGAGTTTCTTGGATCAGTAGCAGATTGGGTTCCGGACAATGAAGCTGCACTTGCAAGAGAAAAATCTGTTGGTGCGGCGAATTGGCCAGATTTTCTTGATCGTTTCATCTCTGGCGTCGGTTCCGTTCTTTTCCTGGATTTTCGGAGCAAAGTTTCTGCCGTCAACGGGCTGGGTGCAGGATCATTGGCACATCGCGACGGCAGTCGGCATTGGCTTTTCTGGCGTTGGGCTTTTCTTGACCGATCGGGGACTGCGTCTCCGGGACATCGACGACATGCCAGGACCTATTGGATGTGCTTTTATTTTTATCGCTATGTTCGTTCTGAACTTTTGGTTGGGGAGAGACCTTGTTCTATTGGGAGTTCCATTATTCTATGCCATGGCTGCGGGAGAGCAGACGGAACTGCTTTACGTTGTAGAGAGGGCCGAGGGTTTCAGTGATCGAAAGTGCCGCAGAAAGATTGAACTAAAGAACATGCCGTTTTTCTTTGACAGGCTTTGTGACTTGCCAAAGGAATTCCGGGATACTCTAAGCCTTGGTCAGACGATCATCGTCACGGGACATGGTTCGCCTGCCGGAGTATTTCCTTCCTCGGCACGCATCTCCAATTAGGTCCCTAGGCCGGGCTTCAGACCGGCTTCTCTCTCAACCGTCCCACCCGTTGCCGTTCTGAAGCCCGGCCTGCGAAACGGAACCGGTCCAACCTTTCCCCACCTTGCGCCCCACCCCACGCCCGGGCCACACTCCGCCCGAACCCCAACCGGAGTCTCCCCATGCGCCGCCTTGCCCTTGCCCTGATCCTCCTCGCCAGCCCCGCCGCCGCCGATTGCCTGCCCGGCGAGACGGTGTTTTCCTGCCAGATCGGCGCGAAATCCCTTGAGATTTGCTATGAGGCCGAAACCCTCATCTACAATTTCGGCCCCCCGGGCGCGCCGGAACTGACCATCGCCGAACCCCTGGCCAGCGCCACCTTCCAGCCCTGGCCCGGCGCGGGCTCGGCGATCTGGGAAAGCCTGACCTTCTATAACCAAAGCTATGCCTATGAGGTGGTCACCTCGATCGACCGGGACGCAGGAGAGGGCGCTGGGGTAGAGGCGGGGGTTTACGTCCGGCAGGGCGACACGATGGTCGCCGAAGTGCAGTGCGACTCTGGCACCGCGTCAAACTCGCTGGACGTGGTCTGGGACCTGAAGGAATCTGTCGGCCAGTGCTGGGAGTTTGCGAGCCAAAGCTGGCAATACACCTGCAACAACTGATCCCTCAGGCAGGGGGCGGCACGACCGCCTCCCACGCCTCTCCCATCGCCAAGATGCAGGCGGTGCCGTTGGCATAGCTTTGCACCAGCGTCCAGTCGCCTGACGGGCGGGTCCAGACCTCGACCAGCGCCTCGCTGTCGCGCAGGCCAAGGCCCGCGACTTCAGCCCCGGTCATCCGTGTCATCAACTCTTGACGCGGAAAGCAGATCACCTCTGCGATCAGGCTTTGCGCACTGACCGGGGTGGCCCAGAGCAGAAGGAGGGTGAGTCGCGTTAACATACATGAAAGCGTAACACATATGTGACAGATCGAAAGCTCATTTGGGCGCGTCAGCGGCGCAGGACCCTGAACCGAGGCCGACAGGCCCAAAACCAGGGCAGACGTCAGATGCTGCCCGCCATGGCGCGCGAAGGCGGGCAGCATCGTATGGCTCTCGGCTTAAGAGAGTCTGCAACCGCAAGAACGCGCGCCTTGCGCTTCCTGGTATCCGGTTCAGACGAGGTTGGCGGTAAAAAAGGCGACGGTTCGCTCCCACGCGAGCTCGGCCGCCGCAGCGTCGTATCGGGGCGTCGTGTCGTTGTGAAAGCCATGATTCACGCCGGGGTAGATGAACGCCTCGTACCGCGTCCCGACCGCCTTCAGTGCCGCCTCGTAGGCTGGCCAGCCTTCATTCACCCGCTCGTCAAGCTCGGCATAGTGGAGGAGGAGCGGGCATTTGATCTTGGCCACATCCGCCTCGGCCGGTTGGCGACCATAGAAAGGCACTGCCCCGGCGAGCTCTGGGTAGGCGACAGCGCAGGCATTGGCCACCCCGCCACCATAACAGAAGCCGGTGACACCGACGCGGCCGGTGGAGTCGGGATGCGCCAAAAGCCAGTCGACCCCGGCGAAAAAGTCGTTCATCAGCTTTGCGGGATCGACCTGGCTTTGCAATTCCTTGCCCGCCTCATCGTTCCCCGGATAGCCGCCAAGGCTGGTCAGACCATCCGGGGCCAGCGCCAGAAACCCGGCCTTGGCCACCCGCCGCGCCACATCTTCGATATAGGGGTTGAGGCCCCGGTTTTCGTGCACCACCAGAACGGCGGGTACTTTGCCCGTCGCACCGGCGGGCCGCACCAGATAGCCGTTCACCGTGCCATGCCCGTTGGGAGAGGGGTAGCTGACCCTTTCCGTCACGATCTCGGAGTCATCCACCGCCACCTGCTGTGCCAGTGCATAGTTTGGCCCCAGCATGTTGAAAAGCATGACCGCCGTGACGCCTCCGACCGCAAACTTGCCGGCGCGGTCCAGAAACTCGCGCTTGGTGATGCGGCCATGGGCGTAAAAATCGTAAAGTTCCAGCAGCTCTTGGTCGAAGTCTTTCGCGGTCATCCGGGTCATCTCGGCCTCCTTCTGTTGCGCCTGACCGCAACCTAGTCTGCCACCGGCAGCTTGACCGCACACGAAGGCGTGAGACTCCGCAGCCACAGTCACGCCCCCAGATGCAGGGTTGCGCAGTTGGCTCTTCCCGAGATGCGCCCGCTTCCTCTATAGTCAGTAGAGGCGGCAGGGACTCCACCCGATACTTGCGGCCCGAAACTTGCGGCAGGAAACCACGAACCAGCGAGGAGGGGGCCAATGCGCTGTCCGTTTTGCGGAAACATCGATACGCAAGTGAAGGATTCGCGCCCGGCCGAGGATCACGTCTCGATCCGCCGTCGCCGGTTTTGCCCGGCCTGCGGGGGCCGCTTCACCACCTATGAACGGGTGCAGCTCCGCGACCTCGTCGTCATCAAATCCTCGGGCAAGCGTGAGGATTTCGACCGCTCCAAGCTGGAACGCTCGATCCGGATCGCCATGCAGAAACGTCCGATCGACCCTGAACGGATCGACCAGATGATCAGCGGCATCGTGCGGCGGCTTGAGAGCTTGGGCGATACCGATATCCCCTCCAAGGTGATCGGCGAGATCGTGATGGAAAGCCTGGCGCGGATCGACACCGTCGCCTATGTGCGCTTCGCGAGCGTCTACAAGAACTTCCAGACGGCGGACGATTTTGACGGCTTCGTCAGCGAGCTTCGGCCCGGAGCCGCCGGGGACGAGTGACCCCCCGGGCGGAAGATCCCGAACACATGGCCCACGCCCTGCGCCTGGCCGCGCGGGGCCTGGGCAATGTCTGGCCCAACCCTGCTGTGGGCTGCGTGATTGTCAAGGACGGGATGATCGTCGGACGCGGGTGGACACAACCCGGCGGAAGGCCTCATGCCGAGGTGCGCGCGCTGGAACAAGCCGGTCCCCGCTCCGATGGGGCCACGGCCTATGTCACTTTGGAACCCTGTGCCCACCACGGCCAGACCCCCCCTTGCGCCGAGGCGCTGATCGCCGCGAAGGTCACGAGAGTGGTAACAGCCCTCACCGACCCCGACCCAAGGGTCTCTGGCAAAGGCCACGCGATGCTTCGCGCCGCAGGCATCACCGTGACCGAAGGCGTCCTTACGCCCGAGGCCACCCACCTCAACGCGGGCTTCCTCAAGCGCGTGACCCAAGGCCTCCCCTTCGTCACCCTGAAACTCGCGGCAAGACTCGACGGCCGCACTGCCACCGCGACAGGTGAGAGCCGCTGGATCACAGGGCCAGAAGCCCGCCGCAAGGTCCACGCGATGCGCCTCACTCACGACGCCGTCATGATCGGCTCCGGCACCGCGCTGGCCGACGACCCCGACCTCACCGTGCGCGACATGGGTGCAATCCGCCAACCCATCCGCATTGTCCTCGACCGCCTCCTCAAACACGCGCCCGAAAGCCGCCTTGGCCGCAGCGCCAAAGATCACCCGGTCTGGATCCTCCACAGCCCCGCCGCGCCAAAGACCGCGCAAACCGCCTGGCAGGCCAGCGGAGCGACCCTACTGAACATCCCCGAAACCAACGGCCACCTCGACTTGAAAGCCGCCCTACAGACCCTGGCGAGCAAAGGCCTGACCCGCATCCTTAGTGAGGGTGGCAGCACCCTTGCGGCAGGACTGATCAAGGCCGGGCTGGTCGATGACCTCGCCCTCTTCACCGCCGGCACCCTGATCGGCGCCGACGGCACGCCAACTCTTGGCACCTTTGGCCTGACCGCCCTGCCAGACGCCCCGCGCCTGACCCTGCGCGAGGTCAGCCAGATCGGCCGCGACATGTACAGCCTCTGGTCGTTTTAAGGGCTTGCTCTTTGCCAAATACTCCCGCCGGAGGCCCGCCCCCTCACCAATGCCCGGTGCTGGGCATCGAGGCCCAAGGCTCGGCCAGCGCCAGCGCGCCACCCTTCTGCAACAACTCGACCGAGATATTGTCGGGCGAGCGGACAAAGGCCATCCGCCCATCGCGCGGCGGCCGGTTGATCACCACGCCCGAAGCCTGCAGATGGGCACACACCGCATAGATATCGTCCACCTCATAGGCCAGATGCCCGAAGTGCCGGCTGTCCGACGGCAGCCCCTCATCGCCGTCCCAGTTGTAGGTCAGCTCCACCGGGCACTCCGGCTGGCCGGGCGGCGCAAGGAACACCAGCGTGAACCGCCCGCCTTCGTTGTCATAGCGCCGGGTCTCCTCCAGCCCGAGCAGCTTGTAAAAGGCGATCGACGCCTCCAGGTCCTTCACGCGCACCATCGTGTGCAGATACTTGATCGTCATCTCTCTCTCCATGTCTGTTGCGGTATCGCGCCTTGCGACCGCAAGCTATAGTGGTCCTCGACTCGCACCTCATGAGGCCCCGCATGCCCCTCACCCCCGACCAACTGGCCGAGATTGCCGCCCAGCGCAGCCAGCCGCGCCAAACCCTCCGCGCGGTTAGCGACGGGATGGAGGCCCATCTTTACCACGCCCACCCGGTGCTAGACCACGGGTTCATCCGCGTCATCGACTACATGGGCGACGACGCCGCCATCGTCCAGGCCGCCCGCGTGTCCTATGGCGCGGGCACCAAACATGTCCAGAACGATGAGGGCCTGATCCGCTACCTGATGCGGCACTGGCACTCCACCCCGTTCGAGATGTGCGAGATCAAGCTGCACGTCAAACTGCCGGTCTTCGTCGCCCGCCAGTGGATCCGCCACCGCACCGCCAATGTGAACGAATACTCTGGACGCTACTCGATCCTGGACCGCGAATTCTATATCCCCGCCCCCGAACAGCTCGCCGCGCAGTCAACGGTGAACAACCAGGGCAGGGGAGAGGTGCTGACGGGTGAGGAAGCCGCCCGCGTCCTCGACCTCCTCAAATCCGACGCCAACCGCGCCTATGACCATTACGAGGCGATGCTGTCCCAGGACGGCCAACAAGGCCTCGCCCGCGAACTTGCCCGGATGAACCTGCCCGCCAATATCTACACCCAATGGTACTGGAAGGTCGACCTGCATAACCTCTTCCACTTCCTGCGGCTTCGGGCAGATGCCCACGCGCAGTATGAGATCAGGGTCTACGCCGAGGCGATTGCCGCCTGTGTGAAGGACTGGGTGCCGCTGGCCTATGCGGCGTTCGAGGATTACCGGATGGGCGGGGTGACGCTGTCGGCGAAGGCGATTGACTGCGTGAAGCGGAGGTTGAAGGGTGAGGTGGTAACGCAGGAGACTTCGGGCATGAGCAAGGGCGAGTGGCGGGAATTTGAGGGGGTTTGGGGGTGAAGATGTCATCAACTACCATGATTGCGGTCGTTTCAGTGCTTCTGGCGACACAGGTTTTGGCAGAGGAGAACCCTTATCTGTCCCAAGAGGCATCTTTTGAGGGTCCATATCGTGCAGCCGTGGTGCGCGTGATCGATGCAGATACGATTGAAGTCAGCGTGGGCCTTTGGCCCAGTTTAGTTCAAACGGCAACGGTCCGGGTGCGTGGTATTGACGCGCCAGAGACTAGATCGACTTGCGAAACCGAGAAAGCGCTCGGTATCGAAGCCAAGGAATGGGTCGAAAAAATGTATCCGGTCGGCGAAATGATTCGAATTGAAGACGTGGAGCACGACTCGCTGAGCCGTTATGTTGCCGAGGTCAAGCGCTGGAGAAGCGACCGATGGCTGCCGCTGGACAATGAGTTGCTCGAAAAGGACTACGCCGAGATTTGGTATCCGGGGCAGCAGGACATTCCTTGGTGTTTGATATCGCAGGAAAGAGCCGCCCAAGACCAAGGTCTTCAACCATGAGTTTTGTCTCTTGAACACCCGTAGGTCGCCCCCTGCCCCAACTCCCCCTCCCCAAAACGGCGGGGCAGGCCCCGCCCTACGGGCCCCCATCCCGATGCCACGACGAATACGGCCATTCCGCCGGATGCGCGACGAGCCCGTGTTTCACCGGGTTGTTCCAGCAATACCGCACATGCGCCGCGAAGTCCCGGTGGTCGCGGATGTGATGCTCCCAGAACCGTTTCTGCCAAATGGGCGCTTCGCCCCGTAGGTCGGGGCCTGCCCCGACTCTCCGGTCCCGTCCACCCAGCGCGCCGTAGGGGTTTTCAGCCAGGGGAGTCGGGGCAGGCCCCGACCTACGCAACTCCCTGGTAAACCGCCCTTTGATCTCGCTCATCCGATTGGAAAAGTCGCTATCCCCCTCGGGCAAGGTCCACACACAATGCATGTGGTCCGGCAGCACCACCCAGGCGTCAATTCCGAACGGCCGTTTTGCCCGCGTCACCGCCACCGCCTGGCGCAGCACCTCGACATGCCGCACCAGCGTATCCGCCCCCCGGTCCACCAGGTTGACGGTAAAGAACACGGACGCGCCGGGGCGCTTGGGGCGGATGTAGGCCGACATGCCCCGCACTTTGGCCGGGCGTGGTTAAGGAAGCGTTGCGGCCCTAGACCAGCCGCGACACCTCCACCGCTGCCCGCACGAAATCGGCGAACAGGGGGTGGGGGGCGAAGGGTTTGGATTTCAGCTCGGGGTGGAACTGCACGCCGATGAACCAGGGGTGGTCCTTGACCTCGACAATCTCGGGCAGCTTGCCGTCGGGGGACATGCCGGAAAAGATCAGCCCGCATTTTTCCAGCTGGTCGCGGTACTGGATATCCACCTCATAGCGGTGGCGGTGGCGTTCCTCGATCACGGTGGTGCCATAAATGCGGGCGACGGCAGAGCCATCCTTGAGGTTCGCGGTATAGGCCCCCAGCCGCATCGTGCCGCCTTTGGCATCGGTCGCCTTGCGGGTGACGGTATGGTTGCCCTGCACCCATTCCTTGAGGTGATAGACGACCGGCGTGAACCGCTTTTCGCCCGCCTCATGGTCAAATTCCTCGGAGCCGGCGTTCTTGACCCCGGCGAGGTTGCGCGCAGCCTCAATGACGGCCATCTGCATGCCCAGACAGATACCCAGATAAGGGATCTTTTTCTCACGCGCATAGCGGGCAGCGTTGATCTTGCCTTCGGTGCCGCGTTCGCCAAAGCCGCCGGGGACAAGGATGGCGTGAAAGTTTTCAAGCCATGGGGCGGGGTCTTCACGCTCAAAAATCTCGGAATCGATCCATTCGGCGCGAACTTTCGTCCGGTTCGCCATTCCACCGTGGGTTAGCGCCTCGGCGATGGATTTGTAGGCGTCTTCCAGCTGGGTGTATTTGCCGACGATGGCCACCCGCACCTCGCCTTCGGGATGGGTCAGGCGGTCCATCACATCTTCCCAGCGCGCGAGGTTGGGGCGCGGCGCTGGGGTGATGCCAAAGGCGTCCAGCACCGCCTGGTCAAGGCCCGCGTGGTGATAGGCGAGCGGGGCCTGATAGATCGTTTTCAGATCATAGGCCGGGATGACATGCTCCTTGCGGACGTTGCAAAAGAGCGCGATTTTCTCCAGCTCGCGGTCGGGGATCGGGTGTTCGGACCGGCAGACCAGCACATCGGGGGCAAGGCCGATGGATTGGAGTTCCTTCACCGAATGCTGGGTGGGTTTGGTTTTCAGCTCTCCACTGGCGGCCAGATAGGGCAGAAGCGTGAGGTGCATGAGGATCGACTGGCCGCGCGGACGTTCGTGGATGAACTGGCGGATCGCCTCGAAGAAGGGCAGGCCCTCGATATCGCCAACCGTGCCGCCGATCTCGCACAGCATGAAATCGACCTCATCGTCGCCGATGCGGATGAAATCCTTGATCTCGTTGGTGACGTGCGGAATGACCTGAATCGTCTTGCCCAGGTAATCGCCCCGGCGTTCCTTTTCCAGCACGTTGGAATAGATGCGACCCGAACTGATGCTGTCGGCCTGCCGCGCGGACACACCGGTGAAGCGTTCATAATGGCCCAGATCAAGGTCGGTTTCGGCACCGTCATCGGTGACGAAAACCTCGCCATGTTCAAAGGGCGACATCGTGCCGGGATCGACGTTCAGGTAGGGGTCCAGCTTGCGCAGCCGAACGGTATAGCCCCGTGCCTGCAAGAGCGCGCCAAGCGCAGCCGAGGCCAGCCCCTTGCCAAGCGAGGACACCACGCCACCAGTGATGAAAACGTACCGTGCCACCTTGGGCTCCCGTGTTCAAAACGCGATTCTTAATCGGTGGAATCGCGGCACCACGGGATTTGATGTATAGGGCCATATTGCCGTCATGGCAACGCCTGCCGCTAGATACTGCGGCAGGCCCCCAAGAATTTCCAAGCAATAGTGGACGGTCAGGGGTTGGTGGCGGGGGCTTCGGTGGCGGGCTCTTCAGCGCGCGGCAGGGTAGCCGGGGCGTCGGCAGGGGCCGGGGGCAACAGATCGCTGCCGGTCAGGCCGTCCAGCGCCGGCGCATCGGCAGCAGGCTCAGCCGGCGCCTCCGCGGCGATGGTGTCGGCAACCGAGCCGCCGTCCGCCCCGCGTGTGGCAAGAATGGTCAGGGTGATCGACGTCGCGATGAACGCCGACGCAAAGATCCAGGTAAGCTTGGTCAGCGCGGTTGCCGCCCCGCGCGCCGACATGGCCCCGCCGCCACCGCCGCCGATCCCCAGGCCGCCGCCTTCGGACCGCTGCATCAGCACAATACCGATCAAAAGCAGCGCAAGGATCAGATGAACGGTGAGAACGACGTTTTCCATGGGGCTTCCCGGGGTTCTTGTTCGGCGGACGCGCTTACTTAGGCGCTTGGGTCCGGACGCGCAAGGGCAGAGCTGCACCCGTATCGCCACGCCTGGGGTCCCTGCGACGGATGCGCAGATTGCCGGTTCCCCTCGCGCAGCCGGGTCGCTATAGCACAGAGGGTTTCACAGGGACAGGAGCAGGCCATGGCCAATGTCGTCGTCGTGGGCGCCCAGTGGGGCGATGAGGGCAAGGGCAAGATCGTCGATTGGCTTTCGGAACGCGCCGATGTCATCGCGCGGTTCCAGGGCGGGCACAACGCCGGGCATACACTGGTCATTGGCAACACGGTCTACAAGCTGTCGCTGCTGCCCAGCGGCATCGTGCGCGGTGGTAAGCTTTCGGTGATCGGCAATGGCGTGGTCGTCGATCCCTGGCATCTGGTGTCCGAGATTGCCAAGCTTCGCGCCCAAGGTGTCACCATCAGCCCCGAAAACCTGGTCCTGGCCGAAAACGCCAGTCTGATCCTGCCTATCCATGGTGAGCTTGACCGTGGCCGCGAGGCGCAGACCAGCGTCGCCAAGATCGGCACCACCGGGCGCGGCATTGGCCCGGCCTATGAGGACAAAGTCGGCCGCCGCGCGATCCGGGTCGCCGACCTGTTTGACGAAACCACGCTCGACACAAGGATCGGGCGACTTTTGACGCATCATAATGCTCTGCGCGCCGGTTTGGGACTGGAGCCGGTGGACCCCGCCGCGCTGAAGGCGCAACTGCTGGACATCGCGCCCCAGATCAAGCCCTATGCCGGTCCGGTCTGGAAGGTGTTGAACGAGGCGCGCCGCGCGGGCAAGCGCATCCTGTTCGAAGGCGCGCAAGGTTCGCTTCTGGATATCGACTATGGGACCTATCCCTATGTCACCTCCTCGAACACCATTGCCGGGCAGGCGGCAACCGGAACCGGCATGGGGCCGACCGCGATCGACTTTGTGCTGGGGATCGTCAAGGCCTATACCACCCGCGTCGGCGAGGGTCCGTTTCCGGCCGAACTGCACGACGCCGATGGGGAGCGACTTGGCGAGCGTGGGCATGAATTTGGCACCGTCACCGGGCGCAAGCGCCGCTGCGGCTGGTTTGACGCGGTGCTGGTGCGCCAGACCTGCGCGACCAGCGGAGTGTCGGGCATCGCCCTGACCAAGCTGGACGTGCTGGACGGGTTCAAGACCCTGAAAATCTGCGTGGCCTACGATCTGGACGGGCAGCGGTTGGACTATCTGCCGACCGCCGCAGACCAGCAGGCGCGCTGCAAACCGATCTTTGAAACCGTTGACGGCTGGTCCGACACCACCGCCGGCGCAAGGTCCTGGGCCGAATTGCCGGCCGCCGCGATCAAATATGTCCGCCGGATCGAAGAGTTGATCCAATGCCCCGTCGCGCTACTTTCCACCTCGCCAGAGCGTGAGGATACCATACTCGTGACCGACCCGTTCGCAGGCTAGGGGTGGCCCGCCCGCGACGGGTGAGCAAAAAAGGGGTGTGTCATGGCGTTAAGCTATACAGCACGGCGGCGGTTGGCGTTGGTGATCCTTCTGGTCGGGATGCCGGCCTATGTGGTGACGGCGGTCACCTTGATCGGGTTGCTTGACCGGCCGCCCATTGTGGTCGAATTTCTAATCTACGCAGGGCTTGGCATCCTGTGGGCGCTGCCGTTCCGGTCAATCTTTCGCGGCATCGGCCAAGCCAATCCCGACAAGGACTCGTCCTAAGGCTGCATGCGACCGGGAAGGGTATGTCCCCCTGCCACTTAGGCAAAGCGGCGCGCGGCGGCCAAGTACTGCGAGGCGTCTGACAAAGTATAGTTTCCCCGGGTAAGCTTTTCGACCCGTCCGGTGCGCAGCAGCGTGCCAAAGCTGCGCAAGCCTTCTTCGCGGTCGATCGCCTGACCGTCAGAACAGGCGGCAAGTCGCCGCATCAGTTGCGACCGGGTGAACTGGCTGCGCCCCTCGATGCAGACCGCATAGGCAGCGGCGGCCTCCAGCATGTCGGCCATCGACTTTACTCCAACACGTCCGACAAATTTGACGAGGCCAGCCTCGTCCTTGGCGCTCAGGTCATCGTCAAGATCGTCGTCTTCGTCCAGCTCGGCGGCGGCAACGGATTTTTGGTCGCGTGCCGGGCCAGTGCCGTCCATAAACGCTGTGGCAGCGCCCGCGCCGATCACCCCGGACAGCCGTCCGGTTCGCACCGCCCCCGGCACGATACCATCGATTTCAATCTGCGGGACCAGCGCGCGTTGCTTTTGCCCACTGGGACTCTGGGTCGCGGCCGCCGGCAAGGACGTTGGGGCGGGGGCCGGCACGGGGGCTGCATGCGGTTGCACGCTTGCGGCAGGGGCCAGGACTGGGGTCATCACTGGGGCCGGGCGGTCGATCAACTGTTCCGACACAAGCACCAGCGGCACCGTGTCCGAAGGGCCGGTACGGTCGTCATCCGCGCCGTGATCTTGGCCGCCGTGGTCCTGAGGGCGGACCGAGATGATCTTTCGGCGCAGCTTTTGAAAGTCTGCCTCAGCCGCATCAGCCTCGGCCTCCAGCGCGGCTTGCGCCGCCGCCTGGTCGGCCCGGGCCAGGTCATCATGATCCTCTTGGCCGAAAGCTTCGGTATCCTCCTGATCTGGCGCGTCTGCTTCTGCGTGCCAGTCGGGTTCGGTATCAAGCTGCGCCTGTTCGGCCCGCCACATCAGGCGCAAGGCTTCGGCATCGGTTGCATCGCCGGCGACATCTTCGGCGAGCTCCTCGGTTTCGGCGGGGACAATGTCATCAACGTCCGGGTGAAGGCGGATGATGCGCGAATTTACCCGGCTCGACCGCGGCGAAGGCTTGACCGACAACAAGGCAAAGCGATCGGAACGGGACCGCTGCCCAGGAGCCTCGGCGGCAGGTTGCGCCGGAAACCCGCTGTCGTCCGCCGGGTCCGCATCTGCGTATTGAACGCTTTGGTCGTCCAGAGCCTCGGGGTCCATCGCCAGCGGGGTCTGGGAAACCATCGGCTCATCATCAAGCGGGACGGGGCTGGCCAAGCGTGCCGTAGGTGCATGAGAGGCGCTGTCTGCGTCGAACCGGGGTGCGGTGTCCTCGTCGGCCCAGTCAGGGTTGTGCAGCAGCGCCGCAAGCCGGCTTGGCACAGGCATGGGTTCGGCAGCAGGTATTTCCCCCGGTGAGGCTGCCGCGAAATCTTTTGCCTGAGGCGGAAGTTCGGCCGTCTTTGCCAAAGGGCTTGCCTCAGGGGCCATCGGTGCGTTGGCCGCCACGATCGCCGGAAGCACCGCTTGCCGGATGCGCGCAAGCTTGGCGATCACCCCGCTTGGGATCACATCACGCAACATCGGTTCGACCGAGGTGGCCACGGTCCGACCGGCATCATCCAGCTGTTCGGCAAGGACGGGGGCAGCATCAGCCTGCAGGTCTGTCGCGTCAGCAAGGGGCGTCGGCGCGCCGGTGGTTTGATCCTTTTGCGCGCCCGTCGAGGCGTCACGATCGGCGAATTGATTCAGCAGCGCCGTTTCAGGTTGCGGCGGTTCGGCCCCGAAATGTCGATCTTCGGCGGCAAGATCGCGAAAGTATTCCGCCACGACCTTCATCGCATTGTAGGGATCGTCAAAACCTTCCAGCGTGCAGCTGAAGGTGCCGTAGGACACTGTCAGGATCTTGCTTTCACTGGTCATGACCGGACCGCCTTTCGCCTGAAACAGAAGTGCATTGCCGCTTTCCGCATTAAGATCATAGACAGACCGGGGTAATTTCATGGATGGATTGTGGCCAGACCCCTGGAACCCTGCCTTAATTGGATACAGTTTCACATGAATCTGCCGATTGTCCAGTCACTTACTGCCGTAACCCTGGCAGGGGGGGGACCTTTCTCCCGTCGCGAGCTTGTGTTGTGCCTGAAACGCGCGCCGATTGCAGTAGCGGCGGATGGCGGGGCTGACCGGCTTTTGCGGTTTGGCTGCCTGCCCGAGGCAGTGATCGGCGATTTCGACTCGGTCTCGGCTGAGGCGCGCAGCCGCATTCCAACCGCGCGGCAGCACATGATGGCCGAACAGCTGACCACCGATTTCGACAAGGCCTTGCGGTCGATTGCAGCACCCCTGGTGCTGGCCTTGGGCTTTGCCGGGGCGCGGCTGGATCATGGGCTCGCGGCGATGAACACGCTGGTCAGCCGCGCAGCACAGCCCTGCATCCTGATCGGGCCGCAGGACATCGCCTTTGCCGCCCCGCCGCGCCTTAGCCTTGCTCTGGCGGCGGGCGAGGTGGTGTCGCTGTTCCCGATGGCGCGGGTCACCGGGCAAAGCCGGGGGCTGGAATGGCCAATTGGTGGCATCGACTTTGCCCCCGACGGGATGATCGGCACCTCGAACCGGGCGGTGGCGCGGGTGGTCGAGTTGGAGTTCGACGGCCCCGGCATGCTGGTGATCCTGCCGCGCAGGCGGCTTGATGCGGCGATCAGGGCGCTTTGGCCAGTACCCGCGCGGCCAGCCGCTCACGGTGGATGATGTAAAGCCCCGATCCGCAGATGACCACGATCCCGGCCCAGGTCAGCGGGTTCGGAAAATCGGCAAAGATCAGATAGCCCAGGGCCACCGCCACCACGATCTCGGAGTAATGCAGCGGCGCCAGCGTGGCCGAGGGCGCGTATTTCAGCGCATAGGTGATGGCCATATGGCTGACCGCCGCCCAGAAGCCGACCCCGAACAGCCACAGCCAGTTCCAGCCCGTGGGCCAGACCGGGTCTAGGCCCACGATGCCGGTGCCTTCGGCCAGCACCATCACCGGCAGGCACATGGCAAGGCCGATCCATGAGGTCTGAAACTGCATCGCCACCGGGTGCATCCAGGTCGACATCGCCCGGGTGACCAGCATGTAGAAGGCAAACAGAAAGGCGGTTGCCAAGGGCCAAAGGGCCACCAGACCAAAGGCCGCGAGTGACGGCTGGATCACGAACAGCGCGCCCAGAAAGCCGACCGCGCAGGCGGCAATGCGCCGGGGGCCAACCTTGTCGCCAAAGATCAAGGGGCCAAGCAGGAGCAGGATGAACGGCTCGACAAAGACGATGGCCAGGGCATCGGCAATCGGCATCACCTCGATCCCCGACACGAACGCATAGGTCGACAAAAGCAGGAACAGCGCGCGCAGGGTTGACCAGGCCAAGGCGCGGGGCGAAAGCCGCAATTCAAGCCCCATCGCCAGCATCACCGGCAGCATGACCATGGTCTGGACCAGAAAGCGGGCGGCGGTGACCTGGCCGACCGGCACACCGTTTTCCGCCGCGAGCTTGGCCGAGACATCCAGCAGCGGCGCAAGGAGGCAAAAAACAAGCATCAGCACGATGCCCTGCTGGGTGGTATCCTTGGCCATGCGTCAGACTAGCCCCCTCCATTGGGGCTTGCCAGCCCGATTGCGACATCGCCCGAAACGCCAAGATTTCGTGGCGAAAATCTTGGCCCCAACCGCCCGGATCAGCAGTTCGGGACGTTCACCGCCAGGCCGCCCAGGCTGGTTTCCTTGTATTTCTCGTGCATGTCCTTGCCGGTCTGGCGCATCGTCTCGATGCAGACATCGAGCGATACCAGGTGCTGGCCATCGCCGCGCAGGGCCAGGCTGGCGGCCGAAACCGCCTTGATCGCGCCCAGGCCGTTTCGTTCGATGCACGGCACCTGCACCAGGCCCTTCACGGGATCGCAGGTCATGCCGAGGTGATGCTCCAGCGCGATCTCAGCCGCGTTTTCCACCTGCTCCGGCGTGCCGCCCATCACGGCGCAGATGCCTGCCGCAGCCATGGCGGCGGCAGAACCCACCTCGGCCTGGCAGCCACATTCCGCCCCCGAAATGCTGGCATTGTGCTTGCAAAGCCCGCCGATCGCGGCGGCGGTCAGCAGGTAGTCGCCGATGCCATGCGGGCCAGCCCCCGGCACATGGTCCAGCCAGTAGCGCAGGACCGCCGGCACCACCCCCGCCGCCCCATTGGTCGGCGCGGTCACCACCTGACCGCCAGCGGCGTTTTCCTCGTTCACCGCCATGGCATAAAGCGACATCCAGTCGTTGATCGTATGCGGCGGGCTTTGGTTCATCCCGCGTTCGGCGATCAGCGCGTCGTGGATGCCCTTGGCCCGCCTGCGCACCTTGAGGCCGCCGGGCAGGATGCCTGCGCCTGCGATGCCCCGGTCGATGCAGGCGGTCATCACCTCCCAGATCCGGGCCATGCTGCGGTCCAGATCCTCGGCGCTGCGAAAGCGCAGCTCGTTCTGGCGCTTCATCTGGGCGATGGACAGGCCCGAGGCGCGGGCCATTTCCAGCATCTCGGCCGCGGTCTCGAACGGAAAGGGCACATCGGCGCGGGCGCGGGATTTGGCACCGCCCACCTCGGCGGCCTCGGCTGCGGTCAGCACGAAGCCGCCGCCGATGGAATAATAGGTCTCCTCCAGGATCACGTCGCCCTGGGCGTCGGTGGCCTTGAGGATCATGCCATTGGCATGGCCGGGCAGGGCGGGGCCAAAGTCGAAATGCAAATCCTTCATTGGGTCAAAGGCCAGGGGCGGCAGGCCCGGCACCTCGATCAGCTTGCTGTCGCGGATGCGGGCAAAGGCGGCATCGGCCTTTTCCGCGTCATAGGTGTCGGGCGCGAAGCCAGCGAGGCCCAGGATCGTCGCCCGGTCGGTGGCATGTCCGACCCCGGTGAACGCCAGGGAACCGTGCAGCGAGGCGCGCAGCCCCCGGAACTGGAAGGGCGAGGCGCGCATCCGGTCCAAAAACCGCGCGGCGGCGACCATCGGGCCCATCGTATGGCTGGACGAGGGGCCGATGCCGACCTTGAACATGTCGAAGACAGACAGAAACATCAGAACCTCGGGTTGGTGAAGGGGGTAGGGCCAAGCTCGTCCATCTCGGCCACGCGCAGGGCGGCGGGGCGGGCCTCATGCGCCGCCAGCACCGCCTTTAGGGCGGGAAAGGGGCGCAAGTCAAAGCGCAAGGCGGGGTCTTCGGGCATCATCGCAGGCCAGCGCAACAGGATGCCAAGGTAATAGCCCAGCACCCCCGGTTCCGCCGCCGACAGCCAGCGCGGGGCCTTGGTGGTGATCAGGGTTTCCAGATGCCCGGCCTGCAGATTCAGCGCCGCGAAGGCGCGGGCCTCTACCGCCGCAATCCCCGCGTCACCCGCCGCGCGGTGGGGGTGGATCAGCTGCATCATCGTCACATGAAGGGTGTTGGCGGTGAAGAACAGCCAGGACAGGAAGGCCGCGCGGTCGGGATCGGTTGGCCCGGCCCCCAGCCGGCCGGTGTGGTGTACCAGCCACAAAAGGATCGCGGCCGTCTCGAAGATCGGGCCATCCGGGGTCATCATCGCGGGCATCAGGCCCAGGGGGTTGACCGCGCGGTAGGCGGGGCTGGCCAGATCGCCCGCCTCGGGGTCAAGGGGCGCGATGGTGTGGGGCAGGGCCAACTCCTCCAGCGCCAGCCGGATGATGGTCGAGGCATAGTCCGGCGTGTGGTAAAGCGTGATCTCGGCGGTCATAGCACGGCTCCTTCCGGGGGGTTGGGGGCTTCGGGTCGGGTGAAGGGATGGGGGCCCAACCCCTCAGCCCGGGCGACGACGGGGGTTTCGACGCGGGCCTCCTGCGCCCGCGCCAGGGCATGAAGCGCGGGAAAGGCGGCAAGGTCCAGCCAGCGCCGCCCGCCCTCGGGGTAAAGGGCGGCCCAGCGGGTCAGGGTGACGCTGTAGACGCCAAGCGGGCTTGCGGCGGCAAAAAGCCGGGGATGCCGGGCGATGGCGGCATCAAGCAGCCGGAAATGCCCCAGCATCCGCGCCGACAGGATATCGAAATGCGCGGCAATGCCATCGGCAGGGGCGTATTGGTGCGGGTAGAACAGCTGGCGCAGATCGGCATGCGCCGTGTTGGACAGAAAGAACAGCCATTGCAGAAACGTTGGTCGTTCGGGGGCTGAGGCGGTGGGGCCAAGCTGGTGGGTATCGGCCAGCCACAAGAGGATCGCCCCGGTTTCCGCGATCGGTCCATCTGGGGTTTCCAGCGTGGGGATCAGCCCGGTGGGGTTCAACCGCCGGTAGGCTGCCCCGTCCTGGGCACGCGAGGCACGGTCCACCAGCGCCGTGCGGTAGGGGATGCCCGCACCATCCAGCACCAGCCGCACGATCAGCGAGGCATTGTCCGGGGCATAGTGCAGCGTGTACATCTGATCCTCTTCATGGCTTCGGGCGGCAGCCTGCCGTCAAGCTTGCCCCGCTGCCCGATGAAAAGCGACCCCTTGCAGCGATTGCCGCGCGTTGTCGGACTCGTGTTAACCGGTTCGTAACCCTGTTGCGCGCAAGATCGGTGCGTCAGGCGGCAGGGCGAGGGGCGCGATGATCAGACCGGGAATGGTGGCTTTGATGCTATGCGGGGCAGGTGCTGCCCATGCCGACGGGGCCGAAGTTCTGGCTGACGCGCTAGACCGCAATCCTGACCGGGTGCTGACACTGGCCCAGGATGTGATCGCAGGCTTTGGCGGGGCCGAGGGGCTGACGGCTGAAGGCATCGCCGACTACATCGCGCTGGAACGGGCGGCGGCGCGGGCCTCGGCGATGCGCAAGCTGATCGCCACGGATCTGGACAATGATGGCATGGTCAGCCGGGATGAGCTTGGGGTTGCCACCCGTGCCGCCAGTGCCGACCAGCGCGGCCGGATGCTGCGCCAGTTCACCGCCGCCGATCTTGACGGCAGCGGCCAACTTGACGCCGCCGAAATCAGGGCTGAGGGGCAGGTCGCAGCCCTGAAGGCGCTGACCGAAGCCGAGGCGGACCTGCTGGGGGCGCTTTTGCGGCTGGACGGCGACGGCAATGGCGCGCTGCGACTGGATGAGGTGGAGACCGCCCTTCTGCGCCTCAAGGACGACGGCTGAGGGGGGCTTGCCCGCCTGCTGCAGGTCTATCCCTTCCCCCCCGGGGGCTGTCTCTGCGGTGGGATGACGACTTCCCTCTCGCTCTGCCCGGGCCTTTGCGCTATGCCGGACAAAAGCACGGAGGGCAGGATGACCGCTGAACTGTCGCCGATCGACAAGGCCAAATACGCCGCCGCGCGCCGGTCGGTCGATTTTGTCGAAAATGGCATGAAACTGGGGCTTGGCACCGGGTCCACCGCTGCTTGGATGGTGCGCTGCTTGGCCGAGCGTATCCGGACCGAGGGGCTGGTTGTGACCGGGGTTGCCACCTCACGCCGCACGGCGGAGCTTGCGCGCGAGCTTGGCGTGCCGGTGGTCGGGATGGACGATGTCAAATGGCTGGACCTGACCATCGACGGCGCGGATGAATTCGACGTCAACCTGAACCTGATCAAGGGCGGCGGTGCTGCCCTTTTGCAGGAAAAGATCGTCGCCACCGCATCCGACCGCATGATCGTGATCGCCGATGCTGCCAAAGAGGTGGCGCAGCTGGGCGCTTTCCCCCTGCCGGTCGAGGTGATCCCCTTTGGCTGGCAAACCACCAAGGCGCTGATTGAAGAGACCCTGTACAGCCTTGATGTCCTCAACCGCGAGGTCACGCTGCGGCTGAACCGCGCCACCCCCCTGACGACCGAGGAGGGCAATCATATCCTTGATCTCGACCTGCGGCGGATCGGCAATCCCCGGCAACTCGCGCTGGTTTTGAACCAGATTCCCGGCGTGGTGGAAAACGGATTGTTCATCGACATCTGCGACGTGGTGGTGATCGGCAATGGCGATGGCCGGGTAACGGTGCGCGACATCAATTCGGGCCGGATTGAGGATGGCTCGGTCGACCTGACGCAAAGCCCGAACGTCTTTGCCGATCTTGAGGACTGATTGCGTGACATTTGACCATGATCTTTTCGTCATCGGCGGCGGGTCGGGCGGGGTGCGCGCAGCGCGGATCGCGGCGGGCGAATGGGGCGCAAGCGTTGCGCTGGCCGAGGAAAGTCGCATGGGCGGCACCTGCGTCATCCGGGGCTGCGTGCCGAAAAAGCTGATGGTCTTTGCCAGCGGCTTTCCCGCCGCGTTGGAGGACGCCCGCGCTTATGGCTGGCAGGTGGGCGAGGCGCGCTTTGACTGGCCAACTTTCCGCACCCGGCTTGAGGCGGAACTTGACCGGCTGGAGGGGGCCTACCGCCGCACCCTTTCCAATGCCGGGGTCACGGTGCACGACAGCCGCGCGACGGTGCTGGACGCGCACCGGGTGCGGCTGGCCACGGGGCAGGAAATCACCGCCAGGCATATCCTGATCGCCACCGGCGGGCGGCCTTTCGTGCCCGATGTGCCGGGGGCGGAACTTGCCGTCACATCGAACGAGATGTTCCATCTTGACCAGTTGCCGAAGCGGGCGCTGATCGTTGGTGGTGGCTATATCGCCAGCGAGTTTGCCTGCATCCTGAACGGGCTTGGGGTCAAGGTCAGCCAGATCTATCGCGGTGCGCAAATCCTGCGCGGCTTTGACGACGAGGCGCGCGGCCATGTGGCCAATGCGATGCAGGCCGACGGGATCGACATCCATTGCGGCACCGACATCATGCGGCTGGAACCGACCGGGGCCGGCATTCGCGCGGTATCGACCGACGGCGTGGACCGCGAGGTTGACCTGGTGATGTACGCCACTGGTCGTAAACCGAACACCGAAGGTCTGGGCCTTGGCGCGCTGGGCGTCGAGCTTGGCCGTGACGGGCAGATCGTCGTCGACCGCTTCAGCCAGACCGCCGTGCCCTCGATCTTTGCGGTGGGCGACGTGACCGGGCGGATCAACCTCACGCCGGTCGCGATCCGCGAAGGGCATGCCTTTGCCGATACCGTCTTTGGCGGCAGGCCGACCGCCTTTGACCACAACCTGGTCGCCTCGGCGGTGTTCACCCAGCCCGAGATGGGCTCGGTCGGCCTCAGCGAAGAGGCCGCGCGCGCGCAAGAGCCGATCGAGGTCTATTCCACCGCCTTTCGCCCGATGAAGACCGCCTTTGCCGATCGCCCCGACCGGGTACTGATGAAGCTGATCGTGTCGACCGCGACTGGCCGGGTGTTGGGGTGCCATATTGTCGCGCCCGAGGCGGGCGAGATGATCCAGCTTGCGGCCGTCGCGATCGGCATGGGGGCCACGAAAGCGGATTTCGACCGAACTTGCGCGGTCCATCCGACCATGGCCGAAGAACTGGTCACGATGCGAAAGCCGACAAGAAGCACCTGATGCGACCGGGTGGCGGCTTGATTTCGCCGGCAAAATGACCAGCTACATGGATAGGTTTTAGGAAAGGTTCTGATCGATGGCAGGAAGTGGCGGTCCATGGGGCGGCGGTGGCGGCCCGGGCGGGGACGACCGGAACAAAGGTGGTGGCAACAGGGGCGGCGAGGATGACGACCGCCGCGGCGGTCGGCGCGAACCCGGCCCCCAGATTTCCGAGATCGATCAACTGGTCAAGCGTGGGCAGGAACAGCTTCGCGTGCTGATGGGCGGGCGTGGGGGCCGTGGCGGCCCGGGGGGCGCAAATGGCTCGGGTGGGGGCGATGGCGGCCCGGTGATCTCCCGTCAGGGCATCGCGCTTGGTGCCTTGGGCGCGGTGGCCGTCTGGGCCCTTCTGTCCTTTTACCAGGTCCGGCCAGAGGAATTGTCGGTCGAGTTGTTCCTGGGCGAAACCGCAGGTGTCGGCAGCCCCGGCCTCAACTTTGCGCCCTGGCCGATCGTGACCTATGAAAAGGTCCAGGTCACGGGCGAGCGGACCACCGAAATCGGCACCGGCGAAGGCGCGAGCGAGGGTGGCCTGATGCTGACCCGCGACCAGAACATCGTCGATATCGGCTTTCAGGTGGTGTGGAACATCGCCGACCCCGAGAAGTTCCTGTTCAACCTCAGCGACCCCGAAGGCACCATCCTGGCGGTCAGCGAAAGTGCGATGCGTGACATTGTGGCGCGGACCGAACTTTCGCCAATCCTGAACGTCAACCGGGGTGCGATTGCATCTGACGTGCAGGCGCAGGTGCAGGCGACGCTGGACAGCTACAACGCCGGGATCCAGGTGATCCGGGTCAACCTGCAGCGTGCGCAGGCCCCGGCCGAGGTGCTGGATGCCTTCCGCGAAGTGCAGGCCGCCCAGCAGAAGCGTGACACGCTGGAAAGCGAAGCTGATGCCTATGCCGCGCAGGTAACCGCCGGCGCGCGCGGTGCCGCGGCCCAGCTGCTGGAAGAGGCCGAGGCGTACCGCGCCCAGGCCGTCAACGCAGCCCTGGGTGAGGCTGCGCGCTTCAACTCGGTCTACGACGAATACGTAAAGGCGCCCGAGGTGACCCGGCGGCGGCTTTATCTTGAAACCATGGAACGGGTGCTTGGTGGCATGAACAAGGTGATCCTTGATGGCGTAAGCGGTGGCGAGGCCGGGCAGGGTGTTGTGCCGTTCCTGCCCTTGAACGAACTGGGCCGGATGACCACACCGCAAGGTGCTGCCGCAGGGGGGACCAACTGATGCGCGCGCTTTACATCAGTGCAGGGGTCGTTGCCGCCTTGTTGGTGGTGGGTCTGTCCTCGGTGTTCATCGTCGACGAACGCAAGAAGGCGCTGGTCCTGCAGTTTGGCCAGGTGAAGCAAGTCAAGACCGACCCCGGACTTGGCTTCAAGGTGCCGTTCTTTCAGGAGGTGGTTTATTACGAAGACCGCATCCTTGGCCTGCCGACCCCTCCGGTCGAGGTGACCATGCAGGACGACCGCCGCCTGGTGGTTGACGCCTTTGCCCGCTGGCGCATCGTCGATCTGGTCGAATTCCGTGAGGCGGTGGGCACTGGTGCCGAAGCGGCAGCCCTGCGGCGGCTGGAAGGCATCGTGAACAACGCCATTCAGGACGTGCTTGGCACGGTCCCTTCCAATCGGCTCTTGTCCGAGGATCGGACCGCGCTGATGAACCAGATCCGTGATCTGGCGCGGCGGCAGGCCGAAAACCTGGGCGTCGAGGTGATCGACGTGCGCCTGACCCGCACCGACCTGCCCGAACAGAACCTGGACGCGACCTACAACCGGATGCGCGCCGAACGTCAGCGCGAGGCTGCGGATGAGATCGCGCGCGGTGGCGAGGCAGCGCAGCGCGTGCGTGCGGCGGCGGACCGCACGGTGGTGGAACTGACCTCGGACGCGCGGCGTCAGGCCGAAGTGATCCGCGGTGAGGCCGACGCTGAAAGGAACGGCATCTATGCCGAAGCCTTTGGCAAGGACCCGGAGTTCTTTGCCTTCACCCGCTCGCTGACCGCTTATGAAAAGGCGTTGCAGGCCGGAAACTCCTCGATCGTGATGGAGCCCGACAGCGACTTCTTCGAATATCTGCGCAGCTATGAGGCCCCGGCAGATCGCGCCGTACCGGTTGGCGAAGCGGTCGCGGAGTGATGCTTGCAGTGCTGACCCCGGTGCTTTTCGGCCTGGGGCTGGTGTTGGTGATCGAGGGGCTGGCGCTTGCGCTGGCCCCTCGTCGCATTGAGGACGCGCTGCGGGCGTTGGTGGCGCTGCGCCCCGACCAACGCCGCGCGCTGGGTCTTTGTGCACTGGCGGCGGGGGTGGCCTTGGTCTGGCTGGTGCAGGGTGGATGACAAATACCTTCACAACCGGTTGAGACCCTGTTGCAGGGTTTGCATTACTTGGCCCCTTCCCTAATTGTAGGGCATCCGCTTGCAACGCCGGTCATTGCCGACCGCAGCAGCCGCCCGAACAACAGGAGTTCAAATCGTGCCTGATCTTACCCCCACGATCCGCACCGCCCTGCGGTCCAGCACGCTTTTGGCGTTGGTGCTTGGGCTGGGCCTAAGCCTGGTGCCCGCCGGCGACGCCGAGGCTTTTGGCGCCCCCGACAGCTTTGCCGATCTTGCCGAACAGATCAGCCCGTCGGTGGTCAACATCACCACAAGTGCGCTGGTGGCCGGTCCCGCGGACGGGATGCCGATGGTGCCCGAAGGCAGCCCGTTCGAAGACTTTTTCGAAGATTTCAACAACCCCGAGGAGGGCGCGCCCCGCCGCTCTGAAGCGCTGGGTGCCGGGTTCGTCATCTCTGAAGACGGCTACATCGTGACCAACAATCACGTGATCGAAGGCGCCGACGAGATCATGATCGAGTTTTTCTCTGGCGAGAAGTTGCCGGCCACGCTGGTCGGAACCGACCCCAAGACCGACATCGCGCTTTTGAAGGTCGAAGCCGCGACCGCCTTGCCGTTCGTGGCCTTTGGGGATTCCGATCTGATGCGGGTCGGGGACTGGGTGATGGCGATGGGCAACCCGCTGGGCCAGGGCTTTTCGGTCAGCGCCGGCATCGTTTCGGCCCGCGGACGCGAGCTTCAGGGCAGCTATGACGACTTTATCCAGACCGATGCCGCGATCAACCAGGGCAATTCGGGGGGGCCGCTGTTCAACATGGACGGTCAGGTGATCGGGGTGAACACTTCGATCCTGTCGCCCGATGGCGGGTCGATCGGCATCGGTTTTTCCATGGCGTCCAACGTGGTGAACAAGGTCGTCGCGCAACTGAAAGAGTTTGGCGAAACCCGGCGTGGCTGGCTTGGGGTCCAGATCCAGGACGTGATGCCGGATGTGGCCGAGGCGATGGGCCTGACCGAAGCGTCGGGGGCTCTTGTGTCCAGCGTGCCGGATGGTCCGGCCAAGGAGGCAGGCATCCTGCCGGGCGATGTGATCACCCGCTTTGATGGCCAGCCCGTCGCCGATGCCGGCGACCTGACCCGCCGCGTGGCCGACGCCCCCGTGGGCGAGGCGGTGCCGGTCATCGTGCTGCGCAAAGGCCAGACCGAGACGCTGGAGGTCACCCTTGGCCGTCGGGAAGAGGCCGAAGGCGCCGCAGCGCCAGCCTCTGCCCCCGCGACCACCGAAACGGAAGAGATGCAGACCCTTGGCCTGACCCTTGCCCCCCTGAACGACGACATGCGCAGCCGTCTTGGCCTTTCGGCTTCGGACGAAGGTTTGATGATCCTGAATGTCGATCCGGCGTCGGAAGCCTTTACCAAAGGTCTGCGCGAGGGCGATCTGATCACCGAGGCCGGGCAGCAGCGCGTGTCGCGGCTGGCCGATTTCGAAGCCATGATCGAAGAGGCCAAGGCAGCGGGCCGCGAGTCTGTCCTGCTGCTGGTCCGGCGCGACGGCAACCCGCGCTTTGTGGCGCTGTCGGTCGAATAAGGCGTGTCCCGGCGGCGGGGGATGCCCGCCGCCGGACCCCCTGCCGTCCCAGCGTAACCCGGTCAGGGCTGATCGCCCGCCCGCACCCCGTCGGGCCGGAAGCCTTGATCGAGCAGCCGGTCCAGCATCGGCGACAGATCTTCGATCGTCTCGGCCACCACATGCACCACCCCGGCCTCGCGCTGCAGCTTGCCCGTCACCCGCAACAGCCGCCCGGAAATCACCGCACGGCGAAAGCGTTCGTAGATCTTGGCCCAGACCACCACATTCACCGTGCCGGTTTCATCCTCCAGCGTGACAAAGATCACGCCCTTGGCGGTGCCGGGCCGCTGGCGCAAGAGGACCAGCCCCGCCACCGTGACCCGCGCCCCGCCGGGTGGTTCGCCCAGCCGCCCGGCCGGCAGCGCGCGCGGCGGGCGCGGCCAATCCGGTCCGGGTCGGGTGGGCTGGAAAGGGGCGGTCAGCATGTGAACAAAGATAGAACAAATTCGCCGTTGGGCAAGCCCTCGTCGTGGGCCAGCCCCCCTCTGGCAAAGCGGGGAAAACTGTCTTATGTCAGGGTGAAATGACCCTAGCGAGGCAGCGATGGCGAAGATCACTTACGTGGAACATGGCGGCAAGGAACATGTGGTCGAGGTTGCCAATGGCCTGACCGTCATGGAGGGCGCGCGCGACAACGGCATCCCGGGGATCGAGGCCGATTGCGGCGGGGCCTGCGCCTGTTCGACCTGCCATGTCTATGTCGATCCGGCCTGGGTCGAAAAACTGCCGAAAAAGGACAGCATGGAAGAAGACATGCTGGATTTTGCCTGGAACCCCGACCCGGTCCGCTCGCGCCTGACCTGCCAGCTCAAAGTCTCGGACGCTCTGGATGGCTTGCGCGTGCAGATGCCGGAAAAGCAGATCTGATGTGGCAGGGGTTGGCCGTTCTGCTGGCCCTGCTGGCGTCACCCCTTGCCGCCGAAACAGTCGATCACGTTGAAACCACGCTGCCTGGCCCTGAAGGCTGGGATCATGATCGCCCCGCCTGGCCGATCTGGGCGCGGCTGTCCACTCCGACCGACCGCTATGACCATGACGTCCTGGGCGACCTGCCACCCTGGTCGGTGCTGGAGGTGGGCGCAGAGGCCTGCGGGGCCTGCCGGCATGCGTCGGAATCCACCTGGGCGCGCCTGCCGGAAGACCTGGTGTTCGAGGATGTCACCCCGCGCCTTTGGGATGTGACTGGCGATGGCCGCCCGGAAATCGTGGTGGTCGAAAGCCATGTCGACAAGGGCGCGCGCCTGGCGGTCTGGAGCTTTTCCGATATCGGTGCCGATCTGACCCGGCTGGCCACAACGGACTTTATCGGCCAGGCGAACCGCTGGCTTGCCCCCGCCGGGATCGCCGATTTCGACGGCGATGGCCGGGTCGAGATTGCCTATATCGACCGTCCACATCTGCTGGGCGATCTGGTCTTTGTCCGGCTGGAGGGGGATCGGCTGGTGGAAACATCGCGGCTGCCCGGCCTTACCAATCACCGGATCGGTGACGATTTCATCTTTGGCGGTTTGCGCGACTGCGGCTTGGGGCCGGAACTGGTGCTGGCCTCGCAAGACTGGACGCGGCTGATCCGGGTGCGAGACGGTTTGATCGAGGATGTGGGCCCCATCCCCGACGATCTGCGGACACTCCCGCCCTGCTGATCAACCTTGGGTCTGGCCCAGTCGTTCGGCCTTTTTGCGCACCAGCACCGTGCGCAGATCGTGCATTGCCAGCAACAGCGCATCGGTCACCGCGTCCAGTTGCGCCCCTTCGGCGCGGGACTGCACCCATTGCGTCGTCAGGTTCAGATGATCGACGGTGCGCAGGATGTCGTCGACCTCTCGTGCCGCCAGTTGCGCCTGCCGGGACGAGAGCCAGCCCTTGATCGCGGCCAGATCGGCGGGCGACAGCACCGCATCGCCATGCGGCTTGATGTTGCCACTGCGGACGTTGACGGTCGCGATCTCGTCCATCTCGATCCGGCGCTGGCGGTTTTCGGTGCTTAGCCGGAACACGGCTGCCCCGTTTTCGCGCACGCGGAAATAATGGTCGGGAAGGTCAGCCGTCATTGCACTCGCCTTGGCCTTTCATCGCCGATACCATTATCGCCAGTTGTTCAGGAGCCGGGGCCACTCGTCAACCCGGCAAAGCCGACCATGACCCTTAGACCAGAGCTGCGCAGAACTGCTGGATGCGGGCGCAAGCCTCGCGCAGCACCTCGTCGCTGGTGGCATAGCTGATGCGAAAGTTGGGCGACACGCCAAAGGCAGCACCGAACACCACCGCAACGCCGGTTTCCTCCAGAAGCGCGGTGGCGAAGACCTCGTCATTGCTGATCGCCGTGCCCGCCGGGGTCGCCTTGCCGATGCAGCCCGCGATATCGGGATAGACGTAGAACGCGCCCTCGGGCTTGGGGCAGCGGATGCCTTTGGCTTGGTTCAGCATCGACACCACCAGATCGCGGCGGCCCTGGAACACGCGCCGCCAGTCGGCCAGAAAATCCTGCGTGCCCGACAGCGCCGCAAGCGCCGCGTGCTGGCTGACCGAGCAGGGATTCGAGGTCGACTGCGACTGCACCGTGCCCATCGCCTTGATCAAGGCCACCGGACCGGCCGCATAGCCGATGCGCCAGCCGGTCATCGCATAGGCCTTGCTGACACCGTTGCAGGTGAGGGTGCGGTCATAAAGCGCGGGTTCCACCTCGGCCGGGGTGCAGAACTGGAAATCGTCGAACACGAGGTGCTCGTACATGTCATCCGACATCACCCAGACATGGGGATGGCGCAAAAGGACATCGCACAGCGCCTTCAGCTCGGCCCGGGTATAGCCCGCGCCGGTGGGGTTCGACGGGCTGTTGAAGATGAACCATTTGGTGCGGGGGGTGATCGCCGCCTCAAGCTGGGCCGGGGTCAGTTTGAAATCGGTCTCGATCCCCGCCACCACCGGAACCGGCGTGCCGCCTGCCAGAAGCACCATGTCGGGATAGCTGACCCAGTAAGGCGCGGGAATGATCACCTCATCCCCCGGATTGCAGGTCGCCATCAGCGCGTTGTAAAGGATCTGCTTGCCACCAGTGCCGACGCTGACCTGCTGGGGCGTGTAGGTCAGCCCGTTTTCGCGCAGGAACTTGGCGCAGATCGCGGCTTTCAGTTCCGGGATGCCGTCCACCGGCGTGTAGCGGGTCTTGCCTGCGTCAATCGCGCGCTTGGCGGCGTCGCGGATATGGGCGGGTGTGTCGAAATCGGGCTCACCGGCACCGAGGCCGATCACGTCCCGCCCTTCGGCCTTCAGCTGGGCCGCCTTGGTGGTGACGGCGATGGTGGGTGACGGTTTGACTCGCCCCAGCGTGTCCGACAGGAAGGCCATGATCTGCCCCTTTCGCAGGGTGGAGTTTCACCTGCCTCTGTCTTAGGGTTCCCCCGGCAGGGGTTCAAGCAGGATTGGGGGCAAGATGCACGAGACAGACGACGCGCGCCTGAAGCGGATGCGCATGCGGTCCTGGCGGCGCGGCACCAAAGAGATGGACCTCGTGCTAGGCCCCTGGGCCGACGCCCATCTGGAGGGCCTTGCCGCGCCCGAGCTGGAGGTGTTCGAAGCCCTTCTGGCCGAAAACGATCAGGACCTGATGGCCTGGATCCTGGGCCAGTCCGCGCCCCCCGCGCCAATTGACGAGCTTTTGGCCCGGATTGCAGCCTTTGCCCGCACGCGGCTGGAGCGCGCGGTCTGATAAGAATTTGCCACGAGTTTACCGAATGTTTCCGCTTTGCGCTGATTCTGCCCCCGTTGTAACGGTGGAGACCGCGCATGACCCAACTTGCCCCGCTTCTGGACGGATCCCGCCGGGCCTTCCTGTCGTGCTATCTGGACAACCTGGCTTTGGTGGAACGGCTGCACCGGCTGCTGCTCGATGTCATCAAGGATGAGTTTGAGCGGCTGGGCATCCTGGAAATCAACTCGGTCCAGGCGCTCTTGCTGTTCAATATCGGTGAAAATGAGGTGACCGCGGGTGAGCTTAAGACTCGTGGCTATTACCAGGGCTCGAACGTCAGCTATAATCTGAAAAAGCTGGTCGAACTCGGCTACATGCACCATCAGCGCAGTGAGATTGACCGCCGGTCCGTCCGCGTGCGGCTGACCGAAAAGGGCCGGTCGGTGCGCGGTATGCTGCACGATCTTTTCGCCCGCCACGCCGAGGGGATGGAACGGCGCAATCTGATCGACGCTTCCGGCATGGATGACATCACCACCGCGCTGCGCCGGATGGAGCGGTTCTGGACCGAACAGATCCGCTATATCTATTAAACCGGAATGTCAGTTGACCTTGCGGGGCGGCAGGAAGGGCAGGGGGGCCACCGGGATGCCGTCTTCCAGCAACTGGCGGGCCTCCTCAAGCCGGGCCTGGCCGTGAATGGCACGTTCGGGCACTTCGCCCGCGTGCATCCGCCGCGCCTCGGCGACGAAATTTGCGCCAACATCGTCGGACCGTTCCGCAATGTGGCGGCGCAGGGCTGCAATGGCAACCTCAAGCTCGGTCGCGGGGGTGGTGAGGTCGGGTGCGGACCGGTTGGCGGGGGGCGCGGTGCCATCGGCTGGCCCGGCGATGCTGGCCCCGGAGACACTGGTCCCCGAGACACTGGCCCCGGCGACGCTGGCCTTCCGCCCGGGCCGCACGCTGGGCGCCATCAGGTCCTTGTCGATCCGGGTGCTGCCGCAGACCGGACAACCGACCAGCCCCTTTTCTTGCTGCACGCCGTAGGCATCGGCATTGGCAAACCAGCTGTCAAAGCCGTGCCCCTCGGTGCATTTCAGACTGTAACGGATCATCCCGATGGCCCCGGCCTTGCGATTGACCGAAGGTAGGGATTGTCTGTCGAAGGTCAATGGGGTTTCGCGGGGCGGCCGGTCTGGCCTAGTCATCCTCTCCGACCGGCGCACGGCGGCCGGACAGGGGCGGCACAAAGCGGGCGATCAGCACCGCGAGGTCAGGCTCGGCCACCAGCCCGGCGGCATCGGCCTGGGAAAACCACTGGCGGCGGCGTTGATCGGCCTCGGGAAAGCTGTCGGACAAGCCGCGCACGCGCAACCCGTACACCGACACCGCGCAGGCGACCCGGGTGTCGGGCGCGATGGTCTTGTGATAGCCATAACGACCGGCGCGCGTGGCCGAAACGTCGCCTTCCACGCCGGCTTCCTCCCAGGCTTCCTGTGCGGCCACGGCCTCGGGGGCAAGACCAAGCATCGGCCAGCCTTTCGGAATTATCCAGCGCCCGGTGTCGCGGCTGGTGATCAGCAAAACGTCAAGGCCCAGCGGGCTTGGCTGCCAGCACAAGGCCCCGAATTGCAGCCGTACCGACCCTGTCAGGCCACCGCCGATTGTCAGTGATTGTCTTGAACCCATCTGTCCCAATGCCCGCGGACAGGGGTCTGCCGCCCCTGCGCCCGCCCCGCCGGACTCGCACTATAGTCTGTTTATGTAAAACACTTGCGATGGCGATCAATTGATCTGGCAATTGACCTGGGCCTACCGTGGATTATTTACATGTATGTAAGGGCAATCGAAAGGATCAAACATGCGCAGCACGGTGTTCGCGGGGCTTTTGGCCCTCATCGCCTCGGCAGCGGGTGCTGGCGACGACTTTCGGTTCGCCTCGATCGACGGCGGCGAAATTGCACTGGCGGATTGGGCGGGCAAGCCGGTCCTTGTGGTCAACACCGCGTCGCTGTGCGGCTATACCGGGCAGTATGATGGTCTGCAGGCGCTGCATGACCGTTTTGCTGCCCAGGGCGTGCTGATCCTTGCGGTGCCGTCGGATGACTTTAACCAGGAACTTGGGGATGAGGCCGAGGTCAAGGAGTTCTGCGCCACCACCTTTGATCTGACCTTGCCGATGACCGAGATCACCGCAGTGACCGGGGTCGGGGCGCATCCGTTTTACCAGTGGGTAAAGGGCGAAACCGGGTTCGCGCCGCGCTGGAATTTCAACAAGGTGCTGATCGGCCCCGATGGCCAGATTGACAGCACCTTCGGGTCAAACGTCACGCCGGAAAGCGACGCGATCGCCGGACGAATCGCGGCCCTGCTGCGGTGAGCCTGGGGCCGCCGCCGCAAGGGGTGGCGGGCCCGGTGTTCATCGGGTCTCAGGTGTATCGCGGTTCGTCTTACGGTGCCGCGCATCCGTTGCGGGTGCCGCGTGTGTCAACCGTGATGGACCTGTGCGGCGCGCTGGACTGGCTGGCACCGGGCCAGTTTCGCACCAGCCCAAGGGCCAAACCCCGCGCGCTGTCTCTGTGGCACGAGGCCGATTATGTCGCCGCGCTGCAAAGGGCGGAAACCACAGGCGCAGTCACGCCCGACATGCGCGCGCGCTTTCACCTTGGCACGCTGTCGAACCCGGTGTTTGCCGAAATGTACCGTCGCCCCGCCACGGGGGCGGGCGGGGTTATGCTGGCGGCCGAGCTTCTGGCGGCCAGTGGGGGCCGGATCCATGTTCCCGGCGGTGGCACGCATCATGGCTTGCCGGGGCGGGCCAACGGGTTTTGCTACCTCAACGACGTGGTCCTTGGCATCAAGGTGCTGCTGTCGGCGGGTTTGACACGGGTGGTCTATGTCGATCTTGATGCGCATCACTGCGACGGCGTAGAGCTTGCGTTTCACGCCGAGCCTCGGGTGCGGATGATCTCGATTCACGAAGAGGCGCGCTGGCCCTTTACCGGCGCGCTGGACGACCAGGCCGGGGGCAGCGCCTTCAACCTGCCGGTGCCTGCGGGCTATAACGACAGCGAGGCGCGGGCCGTGCTGCACGACTTGATCCTGCCCCGCGTCGCCGAATTTGCCCCCGAGGCGCTGGTGGTCCAATGCGGTGCCGACAGTCTGACCGAGGACCCGCTGTCGCGCCTGTGCCTGTCAAACCGCGCCTACCTGGAGGCGCTGCAGGCCCTGTTGCCCCTGAGCCCCCGGGTGCTGGTGCTGGGCGGCGGCGGCTATAACCCCTGGGCAGTCGGCCGGCTGTGGACCGCGATCTGGGGGGTGCTGTCGGGCCAAAGCCTGCCCGACCGGCTGGACAAGCCCGCGGCCACGGTTTTGCGCGGCATCGGCTGGAACGGCGGGGCCCGTCCGCCCCCCGAACCGGCCTTGCTGACCACGCTGATCGATGCCCCGCGCGAAGGCCCGGTCCGGCCCGAGCTTCGCGACCGTCTTGCCCGGCTGGCCGGCCGATGATCCGCGCCGTCCTGGGGATCGATCTGCCGGCCGAGGTGCGGGGGGCCCTGCAAGTGCAGCAATTCCTGTTGCCGCTGCCGCGCAAGGTCGACCCCGATCAGTTGCACCTAACGCTGGTGTTTCTGGGCGACTGCCCGGAACCAACCCTGGATGCCGTGCATTTCGCCCTTGAGGATTTGCGCGCCGCCAGCTTTTCCATCGCGGTGCAGGGGTTGGGGCTGTTTGGCAAGGCCAGGCCCCACACCGCCTGGGCCGGCATAACCCCTTCGGCCCCGCTGCTGCGCATACAGGCCAAGGTCGAAAGCATTGCCCGCCGCGCCGGCTGCCCGCTTGATGCGCGCAAGTTTACCCCCCATGTCACCTTGGGCCACTTTCCGCCCCCCGCGCCGCCCGACCGCGCCCGGCTGGAACGCGCTGTCGTGATGGGGGCGGGATTTCGCACCCAACCCTGGCTGGTGGACAGGGTGGTGCTGTGGCAAAGCCAGCCGCACGCCTCCGGCACCCGGCACGAGGTTCTGGCCCGCTATCCGCTGGTCCCTCCGCCAGCGGCTTGACAGGTCCAGCCCGGTCATGCAGCACAAGGGCGAACGGACAGGAGCCCCTTGATGAAGATCGCCCACCGCGAAATCGGCCCGGCCCACCCGCCTTTGGTCATTGCCGAAATCGGTATCAACCACGGCGGCGATCTTGCCGTGGCCAAGGAAATGGTGCGCCTGGCCGCCGGCGCGGGTTGCGAGATAATCAAGCACCAGACCCACATCATCGAAGACGAGATGACCGAGGAGGCCAAGTCGATCTTCCCGCCCAATGCCGATGTGTCGATCTGGCATGTGATGGAACGCTGTGCGCTGTCCCTGACCGATGAGGCGGAGCTTAAGCGCTATACCGAATCCCTCGGCATGATCTGGATTTCCACGCCCTTCAGCCGGGCGGCAGCGGATTTTCTGGAAACGCTGGATGTCCCCGCCTACAAGATCGGCAGTGGTGAGGCTGACAATCTGCCCCTGATCCGCCATATCGCGCGGAAGGGCAAACCGGTGATCCTGTCCACCGGCATGCAGACGATCGACAGCATCCGCGCCAGTGTCGCCATTCTGGATGCGGCGGGGATCGACTATGCGCTCTTGGAATGTACCAACCTCTACCCCAGCCCGCCCGAGATTGTGTCCTTGCGCGGGGTGACCGACCTCAAGGCGGCTTTCCCCAAGGCGGTTGTCGGCTTTTCCGATCATTCCATCGGGCCGGAAATGGCCCTCGCGTCGGTGGCGCTGGGGGCTTCGATCCTGGAGCGGCACTATACCGACACCCGCTACCGCAAGGGGCCGGATATCATCAACTCCATGGACCCGTCGGAACTGCGCCACCTGATCGACCGCTCCCGCGAGATCTGGATCGCCGCGATGAACCCCAAACAGCGCACCGCGCCGGAGGAGGACGTCTATCGCTTTGCCCGTGGTTCCGTGGTGGCCGACCGCGACCTTCCCGCAGGCCATGTGATCGAGGAGGCCGACATCTGGGCCCGCCGCCCCGGCAGCGGAGAAATCCCCGCCTATGATTTCGACCGCGTGCTGGGCAAGCGCCTGACCCGGGCGGTCACGCGGAATACGCAGCTGAAATGGGGGGATTTGGGATGAACGAACCGCTCCAGTGTCGAGTAATAAATCTTGATCGCAGCGTTGAAAGGCTCGCCGCCGTAACAGAAAATCTTTCTACAATTCCCATAGTTTGGAGTCGCTTTCCGGCCTTTGAGCCTCCGGAGAATGATTTTTTGTCCGACGTGCGCTATCGGAAAGACCGTGCAAGTGCAATGCTTGGGCGACAGCTCTCGCGAGGAGAAATGGGGTGCTTTCAAAGCCACTTAGGCGTGCTTGAACAGTTCCTCTCCTCGTCAGCGACGCATTGTTTGGCGCTAGAGGACGATATCCAGATGTCTTGTGAGGATTTCCAGAAGCTTTGCGATATCTTTGATTGGCTTAAAACCGCCGCCGCTCCACGATGGTCGTGCTTAAACCTGGCGGGTGTTTACCATAAACGGTTCAGGGCGATCGAATCATTCAAGACAGTTAGTTTGCGTCGCGCATACCAGTTTCCAGTATTGACATCCGCATTGCTGTGGAGCCGCGCCGGAGCAGGCGATTTTATTCACATGGTGAGTCGGGATGGGATCTGGGGACCAGTTGATTATCAACTACGCTCCTACCTTGCCAAGACCGGACTCGGTCTATCTGTAAGCCAACCTCTCTTCAAGTTATCGACCGACACCTCAACAATCAGTGGCCGGTATATTTCTGAAAGTGCAAAGCTTCTTTCCAAAGCGTATCTGAAAAGGAAGTCCACATTATATTTTTGGTCGACACTTAACCAAATAAAGGGAACTTAAAGCGACGCGATAAATTGGACTTCAAATTAAGCCCTCCGGCAGCAGTGTGGATATATTTTTCAAAATCGTGAATTCCGGCAATGGTACCATCCGCCACTGCCTTTAATAGGTCCAGATTCTCTTGTTTGCGCGCCTCGAAAAGATGGAAGAAATCCAGCTCACCGTAGAAAGTACCGACGCCGAAAACTCCCTTTCCAGCAAAATTCCATTTTGGAGCTATTGCGAAGCGCGGTTCGATTGCCTTGACAGAAATACCTTTTTCATGCGCGAGATCCGTAATTATTTGGCCTACATCCCCATGCTTCCACTTTTCAAGATTAGGTGAGCCTAGGGAGCGGAAGACCTTTGCCTTCAATGCAAAAAACATTGGGCCAACATAGATTCTTTTTGGGTCCTTATGATTGGCAACTTGAGCTAAGCCGCAAATACCGCCTGCCTCCGCATCCGAAGCGAGGCGCGCAACCGCCTCTGCTTTTAGCGGAAAAGCATCTATATCCGAAATTATAACTGTATCGGCGTCTGAATGCAATGAAATGGTTCGAAAAAGCCACTCTGCGTGAGTTAAGTTATCACAAACATCTTGGCAAGGGGCAGCCCAAAATGATCAAAGACGGATTTTTGCTTCTCGCGCAGACTAGTGGGAATATTGCTTTGACAGTATGACAAAACTCTGTTCACACTTTTTCCTTTTGGGCTATGTTGGATATTTGATAAAGGGCGGAACTTGGGCGATATAGATGCAAGATTGTTGTCAAAACCTGGATACTTGTTTTTTCCAGCATTGCACTTTGCTTGCCGTACCAAGGAGGTCGGAGTATCAAACTAATTTCCCCCATGTCGCTGCCAATAGTCCTGCATCCAGGCGACCGGCCCCCGCCCGAGGTGCGGAAAGCGGCCCCAGACGCCCCGGCGCAACAGATCTGCCGGACGCGGATCGCCATGGAAGGCAAGAATGGCCGGGCCAAGCGGGGGCTTTCGCGGGCTCGTAACAAGATCAAGGCTGAAGCGCCGGACCAGATGCCGCTTGAAGCTGATGACCGCACCTGATGGCCAAAGGGAAAGGCCTTGGCCATGGGCGGCGACGAAGTCTTGCTCGTTGCGAAACCGGGCCATCGCTCCCGCTGCTTCGGTATGGAAGGCCTGCAAGATTTGCTGTTGCTCTCGCCAAGGGTAAAGGCAAAGACACCGGTCGACGGTTGCACTGGCGCGCGTTTACGCCAGTCATGCCCAGTATCAAGCAAAATTATTCCGGACCCTGCTTCGAAAAAAGGGTCCAGAGGGCCAACGATCATCATGTCCAGATCAATGAACAGCGCCCGAGCGCCAGGACTTAGGTTAGCCACCGCAGGGTGAAACAACGCCAGTTTCCGCCAGACGCCGGGGGCTGCGATCTGCGCGGAGGTAAGGCCGATGTCCGGGATCGGTATGGTCACGATACCGGGCGCCAGACCCATGGCATCGTCAGTCATGCAGATAAAGCGGAAGCCGGGTGACAGATGTTCGCTCACCGCCGAAAAGAGCACGTTCACATAGTCCGCAGGGAACACTGTCCCCCATTTCATGCAAAGAACCACTCGTTCGCGGGGCATGGTCTCTCCAGCGTTGAATATAGCGGTATGGCTAGACAATAGACCACCGCCTGTCCATACCCTGCCACAGTATAACATCGAAGTAGAAGCGATGACCCGCCATCTCCTTTTCCTCACCGGCACCCGCGCCGATTTCGGCAAGCTCGAACCGCTTGCCGCCGCCGCCCGTGACGCTGGCCACCGGGTGACCTTCTTTGTCACCGGCATGCACCTGATGGACCGCTACGGCCTGACCGCGAATGAGGTGCGGCGGATGCCTGGCGTTGCGGTGCATGAATACGTCAACCAGGCCGAAGGCGACGCGCAGGACCTGATCCTGGCCCGCACTGTCACCGGCTTTTCCGACTTTGTCCGTCAGGCCCGCCCCGACCTGATCGTGCTCCACGGCGACCGGATCGAGGCCTTGGCGGGCGCGCTGGTTGCGGCCACCAACTACATCCGCTCGGCCCATGTCGAGGGCGGAGAGGTCTCGGGCACCATCGACGAGGTGTTTCGCCACTGTAACACCAAGCTTTGCACGCATCATTTTGTGTCGTCCGAGGCTGCGGCGGCCCGCGTCCGCAGCCTTGGCGAACCCCCGGCCACGATCCATGCCATCGGCTCGCCCGAACTGGATTTTCACGCCCGCCCCTCGGGCGTCACGCTGGAGGAGGTGCGCGGGCATTACGCGATCCCCTTCGCCGAATACGGGATTGCCACCTTTCACCCCGTGACCAGCGAACAGGACACAATCGGCGCGCAGGCAGAGGCCTTGTTCGGGGCGCTGGCCGAAAGCGGGCGCAATTTCGTGACCATCGCTCCGAACAACGACCCCGGCAGTCGGGCGATCTTTGCCTGCCTTGAGGCGCTGCCGAAAGACCGGTTCCGGCTGCTCCCGTCGATGCGGTTCGCGCATTTCTCCGAACTGATGAAGAATGCGGCCTGCATGGTCGGCAATTCCAGCGCCGGGGTGCGCGAAGCGCCGTTCCTGGGCCTGCCCTCGCTGGACATCGGCAGCCGGCAAAGCAACCGCTCTGACGCGCCCTCTGTCACGGCGTGTGAGGCGGGTGACCGCCAGGCGATCCTGGATTTTCTGGTCCGGCATTGGGGGCGGTTCGCGCCCTCACACGCCGGGTTTGGTCAGGGCAGTGCCGCCGAACGCTTTGTCGACCGGTTGGCGCAGGCCGATTTCTGGGCGCTTGGCCTGCAAAAGTCGTTTCATGACTAGGCCGGTTGGCCCTGCATTGCACGTCTATCTGGCGCTGTCCCGCGCCATCCCCTTGCTTGCCCCCGGCCATTTGCGCCGCCGCCTTTCGCGCGGCAAGGAACTGCCCGACCGCTGGCGCGAAAAGCTGGGTATGGCCAGCCAGCCCCGCCCCGATGGCCCGCTGATCTGGCTGCATGCCGTTGGTCTGGGCGAGACTTTGGCCCTGCGCGGCCTGATCGCGGCCTTGGTCGAGGCGGCCCCCGAGGCGGAGTTTCTGGTCACCTCCACCACCCGCGCCTCGGCTGAGGTTCTGGCCGCGAACCTGCCACCCCGCACCCGCCACCAGTTCCTGCCCTTGGACGCGCCCCGCTATCTGTCCCGGTTCCTGGACCACTGGCGGCCTGATCTCTCTGTCTGGGCGGAACAGGACCTATGGCCGGGGGCGGTGGTGGCGACGGCGGCGCGGGGCATCCCCCTCGCTTTGGTCAATGCCCGGATGAACGATGCCGCCTTTGCCCGCCGCCGCCACTGGGTCGGGCTATACCGCGATCTTTTCGCCCGCTTTGCCCTGATCGCCGCGCAGGACCCGGCAAGTGCTAGCCACCTGAGGGCGCTTGGGGCGGGGGCGGTGCGCGTGACCCCGTCCTTCAAGGCCGCCGCCCCGGCCCTGACGGCGGACCCAGAGGCGCTGGCCCTGGCCCGTCAGGCACTGGGGGATCGGCGCGCGGTGCTTCTGGCCAGCTCGCATCCCGGGGATGAGGCGGTGGTTCTTGGCGCCCTGACCGTGGCTCAAACGCGCCCCCTGCTGCTGGTGGCCCCGCGTGACCCCGCGCGCGGCGACCAGATTGCAACGCAGGCCGCAGCCCTTGGCCTGACCGCGACAAGGCGCAGTCTGGGGCAGGGGCCGTCGGCGGATATCTGGGTGGTGGATACATTCGGCGAGATGGGGCTTTGGTACCGGCTTTGCCCCCTCAGCATCATCGGCGGCAGTTTCGACCCGACCGAAGGCCACAACCCGTGGGAGGCTGCCGCTTTGGGGTCCGCCATTTTGCATGGGCCGAGGACGGCAAATTTCGTCGGGGATTACGCCCTGTTGGCCGGGGCAGGTGCGGCGCTGGCGGTTACCGGTGACACACTGCCCGCGGCGCTGGTGGCCGATCATGCTGCGATGGTGGCGCGGGCAGGGGCACTTGTGTGGGAGGCCAAGGACAGTCTGGCCCCGCTGGCCCGCGATCTGATTGCGCTGGGGGGGCTGGGATGAGGCTGTGGCTCTTCCTGCGGTACTGGGCGCTTTTGTGGTATCTTGGGCTGCCCCTGGTGCTGGTCTACCTGTGGCGACGGGCGGTCAAGGATCCCGATTATGGCCAGCACCTGGCCGAGCGGTTCGGTCTTTACCGCCAGCGCCTGCCCGGCGCGGTCTGGGTCCATGCGGTTTCCTTGGGCGAGGTTCGCTCGGCCGTGCCGCTGATCCGGGCGCTTTTGGGCCGGGGCGAGCGGGTTGTGACAACCCATTTCACCCCTGCCGGCCGGCGTGAAGCGGTCCGGGTCTTTGCCGCCGACATCGCCGCCGGTCGGATGGCCTCGGTCTGGGTACCCTTTGAGTTCGGCTGGGCCTACGGCGGCTTCTTCCGCGCCTTTCAGCCCCGCTTCGGCCTGGTCATGGAAATCGAGATCTGGCCCCGGATGATCTTAGCCGCGCGCAATGCGGGCATCCACCTTTACATGTGCAACGCGCAATACCCCACGAAATCAATGGACAGGGACGCAAAGTTCACCCTGCGCCACAGCCTGATGCGCGGCTTTGCCGGAGCCTTGGTCAAGTCCGACCTTCAGGCCCGGCGCTTCGCTTCGGTTGGCGTCACGAACATCTCCGTCACCGGAGAGTTGCGGTTTGACCAACCGATCCCGCCCGATTTGGTCACCGCGGCCCAGACCTTGCGCGGTGCTTTGGCCGGGGATCGTCCGGTCATCACCTTCGCATCCGTGGTCGAGGGCGAGGATGAGATCTACCTTGACGCGATCGCCGAGGCCCTGCGGCACCCCTCACGGCCCTTCATCGTCTATGTCCCAAGAAAGCCAGAGCGGTTTGACACGGTGGCAAGTCTGATCACCGCGCGGGGCCTGCGCCTGATCCGCCGCAGTCAGTGTCTGGACCAAACGCTTGCGCCCCAGAGCCTCCCCTCCCCCTTGTGGGGAGGGGAAGGGGGTGGGGGGCCAGCCGAAGGTGCCGATATCCTTCTGGGCGACTCCTTGGGCGAGATGTATTTCTACCTTGCCCTGGCCGACCGGGTGGTGACCGGTGGCGGCTTTACCCCCCACGGCGCGCATAACATCATCGAGCCCTTGGCGCTGGAGCGTCCGGTGATCGTCGGCCCCGAAATTCACACCATCGAATATCCAGCGGTCGAGGCGATTGCCGCCGGGGTCTGCCTGCGGGTGGAAACGGCCGAAGCCCTGACCGAAGCCCTGACCGGCTGGCCCGGCCCCGACCCGGCGGCGATCAGCGCCTTCTTTGTTGCCCATGCCGGGGCCACGGCAAAAACCCTCGCCGTTCTGGTCGCCCAAGAATTTTCGCCGAAAATTCTTGGATCTACCAGCCGCTGAACCCGCCATCGACATTGACCATCTGCCCGGTCATGTAGCCCGCCTGGGCAGAAGCCAGAAACAGCATGGCATCGGCAATCTCATCGGGTTTGGCCATCCGGTCGAGCATGATGAGTTCCCCCACCCGGCGCTGGAATTCTTCCGAGTGGTTGTTGAAGACAGCGCCCGGCGCGATGGTGTTGACCGTCGCCCCGCGCGGCGCCCAGTAGCCTGCAAGCCAGACCGTCAGCCCATGGATGCCCGCCTTGGTGACGCCGTAAGCCGAGAAATTCTTGAACGGCATCCCGTCATAAATCCGGTGATGCGCGCCGTTCAGGGCATACATGCTGGCCACGTTGATGAGCGTGCAGGGCCATTTCCCCACGATATCCCGGTCCATCTGGCGCGCGATCAGAAACGGCCCGGTCAGGTTGGTGCGCAGGGTCTTTTCCCAATCGCTGACCTTCAGATCGGCGAAATCGGGAAAGGGTTGGCCCGCGCCCATCAACAATTCCCCGGTGATCGCGGCGTTGTTCAGGACCACATTCGGCTCCCAGCCGTCTTTCAGGATGCGCTGAAAGATCGGCGTGACCTCATCCTCACTTGCCACATCCAGGGGGTAAAAGCGGAAATCGGGGTTTGTGCCATGCGTCTCCACCAAGGCCTCGGCCCGGTGGCCGGGCAGGTCCGAGGCGATGACCCGCGCGCCCTCGGCCAGCATCCGGCGGACGTAAGTGGACCCGAGCACCCCCCCCGACCCGGTGATGAAAACGGTGCGACCTTTAAGTTGTTCAGCCACGGCGGGCGTCCTCCATCAGAAATTCGACAAGGCGGAAATCGAAGGGGCTGTCGATATCGACACAGCGTTCGGGGGGCATGAGGTAGGGGATTACCCGCCCCTCCCACAGGCCCTTGGACCGTTTCAGATAGGCGGGAGCGACCACATAGGTCGAGGCCGCATGTTCATAGACAACCGGGGCCTGCTGACGCGCGACCACACCGCCCGGCAGCGGTTTCGACACATGCAGGGCACCGGTGGCGTCAGGCTCCACCAGGTTGAAATATGGATTCTTTCGCGCCTCACAACAGCTCATAACCAAGTCAGGATGTTCGATTTGGTAAAGTTCCAGCGCGGCAGTGATGTCCGATGGCAGCCGCAAGGGTGACGTGCAGTCCAGATCAAGGAACGCCTCCACCGGCCCGATCAGCGCCTCGGAGGTTTCCAGCGCATGCTGCCAGACCCCCCATTTCCCCGCCGTATCCGTGGCCAGATGGTCGGGGCGCAGGCCAATCTGCAGCGCGCCCTTGGCCACGGCATGGGCGTAGATTTCCTCGTCATCGGTGGACACCACCACCGCATCCACCATGGGATGCGCGAAAAGTTGGTCCAGCGACCAGTCGATCAGGGGCTTGCCATGGATCATCCGAAAGTTCTTGCGCACCACCCCCTTGGAGCCTTTCCGCGCGCCGATATGACCCAGGATCATGCGATTTCCTTTGTGATCGTGCCGATGAAGGCCCGCTTTGACCAGGCATCGGCTACCAGCCGGGCAGAGGGCAGGCACAGGTCAAGCCGGGGCATCAGGGGATTGCCGAGGGTCGGCCCGCCCTCTACAAGCGCCAGAAAGTCGCGCATCGCGTCCAGAAACATCGCGTTGCGCTCAAGCGGCAGGTCCAGATCGCGCGGCCCCCGGGCATCAGCCACGCGGTAGAGCTGCGCTGCGAAATCAAAGTCGTGCTGACAGGCATGCCCCCGCAGCATCGTGCGGCGGTGCAAGGTCGGCGTCAGATAATCCATCGACACATCCCCCACGACCCCCCCCCGCTGCAAGGACACCCGGCTGGCGAAATCCACCCCCGGAAAGCCCGGATGGCCCAGGCTTTCGACGCGCGTGACCAGGGCACCGGGGAACAGACAGGTGGCGAGGTCAAGCTCATGGCACAGGTCCAGCAGTACCCCGCCCCCCATGGCCCGCGCGGCATAGCTGTCGGAAAACCGCCAGTTCGCCCGCCATTGGGTCACGTCATGGCCGATGGTCAGGGCAAACTGAAACACGTCCGACAGGTCCGCCCCGGCCAGCGCCCGCACCGCCGGATGATAGCGCAGCATCAGACCCAGCATGGACCGGTCAGCCACCGGGGCCAAAAGGCGGGCAATCGCCTCCACCTCCTCGGGCAGAAAGGCGAGCGGCTTTTCGACATAGACCGGCAGACCGCGCGCAGCCGCCGCCTCGATCACGGGCAGGCGGATGTCGGTTGCGGTGGCCACGACCACGGCCTCGCATTCCGTCATCGCAGCCTCAGCCCCGGCAAGGCCAGCGGCGCGCCAGGACAACAGGCTGGGGGTCGCCCCCAGTGCTGCCAGATTGTCGTGATGCCGACGCCCGATCGACCCGGACCCGATGACAAGAACGCGCATGTTGCCCCCTGGCCCGCAGGCCTAGCGCGAAACCGCCGCCGCTGCCAAGGGCGGTTGTTGCCCCGGCCAGTCGGTGGCGCGGTGCCAGGCCTGTCCGATCGCCAGCACCCCGCCATCGTCGCCCGACCGGCCGATGATCTGCATGCCCATCGGCAAGCCTGCGGCACCAAAGCCCACCGGCACCGACAGTGCGGGCAGGCCGATCAGACTGGCGGGAATGACCACCTCCATCCAGCGGTGATAGGTGTCCATCTGCCGCCCGTTGATGGTTTCAGGCCAGCGCCACTCGGCCGGAAAGGGCCAGACCTGGGCGCTTGGCAGCACCACGGCGTCATAGGTCTGGAACAGGCGGGCGGCGTGCGCGAACCAGCGGCTGCGGATCACGCTGGCCTGATAGACGCCCTCTGCGGTCAGGGTCAGACCCTGCTCGATCTCCCACAGCGTTTCGGGCTTGGTCTGGGCGCGTGCGGCGGGGTCTTCGGCCAAGCCGCGCTTGGCCCCGGCGTTCAGCATGGCGCGCAGGGTGGTCCAGGACTGCCAAAGCTCATCGGCCGGGAAGGGCGGGGGCAGGTCTTCGACCACCGCGCCCATCCCCTGCATCTGGCCAAGGGCCGTTGCGCAAAGGTCCAGGATTCCCGGCTCCATCGGATAGGCGCCACCCCAGTCGGCCAGCCAGCCGATCCTGAGGCCCTTGAGGTCGCGGTCCAGCGGCAGGGCGGGCAGGGCGCGGGGGAAGGGGGTCTCGGGGTTCTCGCCCGCCAGCACGGCCAGAAGGCGCGCAAGATCCTCCACGGTGCGGGCCATCGGGCCTTCGGTAGAGAGGGTGGACAGAAAGGTGTCGCCCTCGGCATCCTGCGGGACAAGTCCCCAGGTCGGACGCAACCCGTAGACATTGCAAAACGCCGCCGGGTTGCGCAGGGACCCCATCATGTCGGACCCGTCGGCCACCCAGACCATGCGTGTCGCCAGTGCCGCCGCCGCCCCGCCAGAAGATCCCCCGGCAGAGCGCGACTGGTCATAAGGGTTGCGCGTCACCCCGAAAATCGGATTGAAGCTGTGCGACCCCTGGCCCCATTCCGGCACATTGGTCTTGGCGGTGATGATCGCCCCGGCCCCCCGCAACCTTGCCGCCAAAAGATCATCCGTGATTGGCACATGGTCGCGGTAGACCGGCGAGCCATAGGTCGTGCGCAGACCCCGCGTCGCCACCAGATCCTTGACCGCAAAGGGAATCCCGTGCAGCCAGCCCTTCGGCGTCACATCGTCAAGCGCCCGCGCCTGCATCATCAACGCCTCTGGATCGCGGCAGGACACAAGGGCGTTGACCGCCCCGTTCCAGGCGTCAACCTGCGCCAGATGCGCGGCCATCACCTCGGACGGGGAAACCTTCCTGGCATGGATCGCGGCGGAAAGCTCTGTGGCCGACCACGACAGCATGGGCTTGCTCTTTTACAAATACTCTCGGGGGGTGCGGGGGGCGACGCGCCCCCGCTTTGCGCGCACCAAGGCACACAGACGAAAGTCACGCGCCGGTGCGTTTTGCCCCGGCGCGCTGTTTGCTTACTTCTGCAATTCGGTCCAGATCGCGGTCATGTATTCCCGCGCCGTTTCGCTGCAGGTCGGCATGAAGACGCCATTTGCCTTGTGCTCTTCGGGGATCACCACTTCGGGGGCGGTGGCCATCGCGGGGTCCATGAAGGGTTCCGACCCGGAAATCCCGTTCGCATATTTCGCAAAGTTGGAAATCAGCGCCGCGTTCTCCGGCTTCAGGATGAACTCCATGAAGGCATAGGCCTCATCGACGTTCTGCGCGTCCTTCAGCAGCATCACACTGTCCATCCACAGCGTGTAGCCTTCCTTGGGGTACCCGAAGGCCACCGTGGGCACGTTTTCACGGATCCGCATGGACGAGCCGTTCCAGTTGACCGAGGCCGCCCAATCCTTGTTCGACATCTTTTCGGTCGCGCCGTAATCCATCGCGATCCAGTTGGGCTTGGCCGCCATCAGCCCGTCGCGAACCTTTTTCAGCACCTCAAGATCTTCGCTGCAGGGCTCGCCGCCATAGTACATCGTGGCCAGGGTGACGATATCCATCATCTCGGGGACGACGTTGATCTTGCCCTTCAGCTCATCCGGCACTTCCAGCCAGACGGCGCTGGTGTTGATGTCACCGGAATAGACGGCGGTATCGACGGCAACCCCCACGGTCCCCCACTGCCACGGGATCGAGGTGGTGCGGCCTGCGTCCCAGGCCACGTCCATCCATTCCGGTGCGATGTTGCCATGGCTGGGCAGTCTGGACAGATCCAAGGGCACGGTCAGACCCTTTTCGTTGAAGATCGACACATAGTTGGCCGAGGGCACGACCAGGTCAAAGCCGGCGCCACCGGCTTCGATCTTGGCCAACGCCACGTCGTTGCTATCATAATCGGTGACCGTGACCTTGATCCCGGTCTCGGCCTCGAACTTGGCGAGGAGTTCTGGGCTGGTGTAGTTGCCCCAGTTGTAAAGTTGCAACTGCGCCTGAGCCTCCGCCGGTACTTCGACTGGAGGCGCGCTGCGCCCATAAATAAAGTATGCACCTGCGGCTACTACAGCTAGCCCGACGGCTCCTGCAATAATCCTATAGTTTGCCATAGATAGTCTCCCGGTTGGTTGTCAGGTTTTCTTGCGCGTCAAAAGAAAGAACGCGGTCAGCAGCACCACCGTCAGACCCAGAAGCATGGTCGAGACGGCGTTGATCTCAGGCGTCAGCTGGCGGCGCATCTGGCCTAGCATGTAGGTGGGCAAAGTGTCCTGCCCGCCGGATTTCACAAACTCGGTGATTACCACGTCGTCGAGCGAGATCACAAAGGCCAGCATCGCCCCGGCGATCATGCCGGGTGCCAGCAAGGGCAGCGTTACCCGGCGAAAGGTCTGCCAGGGCGTCGCATAAAGGTCTGCCGCTGCAGTTTCCAGCGTAAGGTCCATCCCTTCCAGCCGCGCGCGGATCGGCAGATAGGCAAAGGGGATGCAGAAGGCCGAATGGGACAGGATCAGGTATCCCAGCCCTGTCGTAAGCCCGCCCATGCCCATGCCGGTCAGCAAGACCTTGATCAACCCGAACACGATCATCAGGGCGACGGCCGTCACGATCTCGGGCACCATCAGGGGCTGGTTGATCATCACATAGATGAATGTCTGTCCCCGGAACTCCCGTCGCCTTGTGGTGCCAAGCGCGGCCATGGTGGCGACGGCGGTGGAAATCGCTGCGGCGAAGCTCGCGATGATCAACGAGCGCAAGGTGGCATCCTTGACCTGATCGTTCTCCCAGGCGCGGGCGTACCAATCCAGCGAAAACCCGCCCCAGACCGCCAGCGAGGTGCTGGCGTTGAAGGAATAGGCCACCAGCGTGAAGATCGGCAGGTACAGTGCCACAAAGACGATGATTGCCGTGGTGGCAAAGCCCGGCAGGCGGGCGACCTCGAAGCCCCGCTTAACCATGCGCCGACCCCTTGCCCGCCTGGCGGACATAGACCAGCAGCGCCGCAGTCACCACCACAAGCAGGACCATCGACAGGGCCGCCCCAAGGGGCCAGTTCTTGCCCTGCAGGAATTGCAGCTCGATGAAATTTCCAATCATCATCTGCTTGCCGCCGCCCAGAACGCGCGGCGTCACATAGGCCCCAAGCGATGGCACGAAGACCAGAATTGATCCGGCAATGATCCCCGGCTTGACGATCGGCAGGATGATCCGGCGCAGGACTTGGCCGCGGTCGGCGTAAAGGTCGTAGGCGGCCTCCAAAAGCTTCATGTCGAAGCGGTCAATGGCAGCGAACAGGGGCAGCACCATCAAGGGCAGATAGACATAGGTCATCCCGATGAAGATGGCGGTCTGGGTATAAAGCACGTCGATCGGCGCGTCAGTCAGGCCAAGTCCCATCAGCACGATGTTCATCAGCCCTTCCTTTCGCAACACCTCGTTGATGGCGTAGGTGCGGATCAGAAGGTTCGTCCAGAACGGAATGGTGATCAGAAACAGCCACAGCGCCCGTTCCTTGGGGGGTCGGGTCGCGATGAACCAGGCGGTGGGAAAGCCGACCAGAAACGTAAAGGCCGTGGTCATCAGCGACAGGCTGACCGACCGCCAGAAGATTGTCAGATGCGCGTCGGCCAGCATCCATTCGTCGCTGAAGATATCCTTCGACCACAGGATACCAACCCAGCCATCGGTCGAAAACTCCCACACCACATTGCCGTGCTGGCCCGGTGTCAGGAACGAGTAGATCACCACGACAAGCAGCGGACCGACAGCGGCGAGCGTCAGGATCACCAGCGCCGGCGCTGACAAAAGCCAGCCATAGCGGGCTGAGGTCTTGATGGCAGTCTCTTCGGCGGGGCTCATCGTCAATCTTCCACCACCTGGGCGGCGCCGGGCGCAAAACTCAGGCTGACCTCGTCACCCTCGGCCAGACCACTGTCACCCGAAGCCGGGCTTTGCAGCCGGACCACAACCTCGGTCCCATCGCGCAAATGCAGATGGCAATGCGTGTCGGTGCCGAAATAGACCAGCGCGCTGACCTTCGCCTTTGCGCCTTCCAGCCCCGGTTTGCCGATCCGGACCTGTTCGGGGCGCACGGTTACGGTGACGGTCTTGCTGCTGTCGACCGGTTTCAATCCCTCGACCGGGATTGTATCGCCCGTCGCAAGCGCAAGCGCGCCCGCCCGCGCGGTGCCGGTCAGGAAATTCGTCTCGCCGATGAAGCTGGCGACAAAGCGGTTCTTCGGCTGGGTGTAAACCTCTTTCGCGGTACCGACCTGCTGGATCTTGCCCGCGCTCATCACCGCGATGCGATCGGACATGGTCAAGGCTTCTTCCTGGTCATGGGTCACAAAGACAAAGGTGATCCCGGTTTCCAGCTGCAGGCGCTTTAGTTCGACCTGCATTTCCTTCCGCAGCTTCAGGTCCAGCGCCGACAAGGGTTCGTCCAGCAACAGCACCTTCGGCTGTGGTGCCAGCGCGCGGGCCAGCGCCACGCGCTGTTGCTGGCCGCCAGAAAGCTGTGCGGTCTTGCGGGTCGCCAACGCCTCCAGCTTGACCAGGGCGAGCATCCGGTCAGTGGTGGCGTGCACCTCTGCGGCCGGTTTGCCCAGCATCTGCAAGCCGAAGGCCACGTTTTCGGCCACGGTCAGATGGGGAAACAACGCATAGCTTTGAAACACCGTGTTCACTGGTCGGCGGTTCGGAGGCAGGTCGGTGATGTCGGCCCCATCCAGCAGGATGCAACCGCCCGACGGCATCTCGAACCCCGCGATCAGGCGCAGCAGGGTGGTCTTGCCGCAACCGGATGGGCCAAGAAGGGTAAAGAACTCACCCTTGCGGATGTCCACTGACACGTCGTCCAGCGCACGCACCGCGCCCGGGCCTTGCCCGAAAGCCTTGACCACATTCTGGGCCGAGATCGCTATCGTCTTGGTCAAAAGCACCCCCTGGCCGCCCTGAGTAAGGTCAGCGCCGGCGTACACTCTCTCTGGCGCATGGGGCATTACAAGCGATTCCTTCTTGGTCACGCCGCGATCGTTGCGCGTTTTGCCCCCCAGGGGGCAGCACGCTCAACCTCTGCGCACAGCGCGATCAGGGTTTCGTCCTGGCCGAACGCGGCGGAAAGGTGAATGCCGATGGGAAGGCCGCTACTGGTCCAGCCAAGAGGAAGGCTGGCGGCCGGCTGGCCGCTGGCGTTGAAGATCGCGCAGAAAGGGGAATAGGCGAAAATCCCGTCGGGGCCGGTGCGGTAGGCGACGTAATCTTCGGTTGCATGTGAAAAGCGGCCGACCCGCGCCGGAGGTTCGGCCAGGGTGGCGGTCAAGAGGATATCTGGCCCTTGATCGAAGACCCGCGCCATCTGGCGGCCAAAGGCATGAATCTCGCCCACCGCTTGCAGGTAACGGGTGGGGTGGAGCGTTTCGGCATGGGCCAGCGCGCCCCGGCCCACGCCCTCGACCAGATCACCGGTCAAGGGGCGGCCATTGAGCGCCGAGCGGATGCCAAGCGCGGTGCCAACCGCGACGATATCGGTCCAGGCGCGCATCATCATTGGCACGTCAGCCTTTGGCAGTAGGGGTTCGACGCTGTGTCCCATCGCCTCCAGCAAGCGGCCGGTGGCGTGGACCGCCTCGGCGACCTCGGGATGGATCGGATCACCGCTCAGGGTTGTATCGCAAATCGCCACGCGCAAACGGCGCGGCGGGCGGCTGATCGCGGCGGCATGGCCATGGGTCAGGGGCGGCGCATGGTAGGGCGCGCCAAGGTCAGCGCCCTCGCAGGCGTCCAGCATCACGGCGGTATCGCGCACCGACCGGGTCAGGAATCCGTCAATCGCCATGCCCGCCCAGCCTTCACCAGCATAGGGGCCATCGGGCAGCCGTGCCCGCGTCGGCTTGAAGCCGAAAAGCCCGCAACTGGAGGCGGGAATACGCACCGATCCCCCCCCGTCCGACCCATGCGCCATTGCCACGATCCCCGCAGCCACCGCCGCCGCCGCCCCACCGGAGGATCCGCCCGAGGTGTGGTCAAGGCTCCAGGGGTTGCGGGTTGGCCCGCCATAGACGGCAGCCTCGGTCGCGGCCCCAATCCCGCCCTCGGGGCTGGTGGTGCGGCCAAAGGTGACGACACCGGTCGCCTTGATCCGGGTGAAGATGGCGCTGTCGCGTTTGTAGGTGGTGTTCGCAAGCAGGCGGCTGCCATTGTGGCTGGGGAAATCCTGCGCCTCGCAGCCCAGATCCTTGATCAGGAACGGCACGCCCCGGAACGGACCCGGCGGCAGGCCCGCAGCGATGGCCTGCCGCGCGACGCCCTCCTGCAGCAGGACCACCGCGTTCAGCGCCGGATTGCGCGCCTCGACCGCCGAGAGGGCCGCATCCAGCAGCTCACTGGGTGAAACCTCACCGCTCGCCACAAGGCCTGCAAGATCGGTTGCATCCGCCGCCCCAAGATCGCCGATCATCCTGCACCTCTGTTTAAGCCCATGCAGGGTGCCGCCGCCCTAAGCCCGGCGTCAAGGTGCCAGAGCGACCTCTTGGCGCAAGACCCCGTCCGCGCCAAAGATCAGGATGCGGTCATCCGTCGTCACCACTGCGATCCAGCCGGTGCCAAAGGTTACCGCCAAGGCCTGCGCCCCGGCAGGCAGGGTCAGGTTCGCGGGCAGGGTCAGGTTTGCAGGCAGGCTGGGCGCGCTGGCCCCAAAGCTTTGCGGCATCCGGGTGACAAGCAGCACCGTCACGGTTATGACAGCGCCGATCATCGTCAGCATCAGGACGATCACCAGCGCTTTCAGGAACCGCAGGCTGGGCGGCAAGGTGGGGCTTTCCGTGGGATCAGACATTGATGAGCCTTTCGACGACGAAGAGGGCCGCAGCCTAAGCGTCACCATCGGTGATGACGCCCCCCCCCGTCTTGATAAGGCGCTTGCCGCTGCCGTGCCAGAGGCAGCCTCGCTGTCGCGCACCCGCCTGATGCGGATGATCGTCGAGGGCGATGTGTCGCGCGAGGGCATGGTGGTCAGCGATCCCAAGGCCCGCGTCGCCCCGGGTGAGGTGTACCAGCTTCGGCTGGCCCCGGCCGAAGATCTGGACGCCCTCCCCGAAGCCATACCCCTGACCGTGGTGCATGAGGATGCCGACCTGATCGTGATCAACAAACCGGCGGGGATTGTGGTTCACCCGGCACCGGGCACCCCCTCGGGCACGCTGGTCAACGCGCTTTTGCACCATTGCGGCGACAGCCTCTCCGGCATTGGGGGCGCGCGGCGGCCGGGGATTGTGCACCGGATCGACAAGGACACGACCGGCCTGCTGGTGGTGGCAAAATCCGACCGCGCGCATCATGGGCTGGCCCGCCAGTTCGAGGATCACTCTGTCACCCGCCGCTATCTGGCGCTGGTCCATGGGGTGCCGGATGCCGCCGACGCCCGCCTGCGCGGCCTGCGCGGTGTCAGCTTTGAGGCAGCGGGCATCTTGCGCATCGCCACCGGCCTGCAGCGGCACAAGACCGACCGCCAGCGCCAGGCCGTGGTCTGGGAGGCCGGGCGTCATGCCGTCACCCGGGCGCGGGTGATCGACAGCTTTGCCGGGCAGGCGGCTTTGGTGGAATGTTGGTTGGAAACCGGGCGCACGCATCAAATCCGGGTGCATCTGTCGCATGTCGGCCACGGGCTGATCGGCGATCAGACCTATGGCGGCAAACGGCGCCTGTCGGAAAAGCTGCTGGGGGCAGCGGCACTTGCGGCCAATGCATTTCCGCGCCAGGCGCTGCATGCCGCGACCCTGGGCTTTGAGCATCCGGTGACCGGCCAGCGGCTGGAGTTTGCAGCCCCGCTGCCGCGCGATCTTGCCGGGCTGATCGCAGCTTTGGGCGCGGTTGGAAACATTTCGTAAACATATCGTGTTTAGGCTGATCCCTTGTGATGCCGCGCGTGAGGGACTATTTGCACAAGGCTCCGGGGGCGCGATCGCACCGGAACCAACAGGGGGCACGATATGAGCACCTATACCAACCTTCCCGCACCCAGCCCCGAACAGGGCCTGAACCGCTACATGCAGGAAATCCGCAAGTTCCCCCTTTTGGAACCGGAAGAAGAATACATGCTGGCCAAGCGCTGGGTTGACCACCAAGACGCCGCCGCCGCGCACAAGATGGTCACCAGCCACCTGCGCCTGGCTGCCAAACTGGCGATGGGCTATCGCGGCTATGGCCTGCCCCAGGCCGAAGTGATCAGTGAGGCGAATGTCGGCCTGATGCAGGCGGTGAAGCGATTTGACCCCGAAAAGGGCTTTCGCCTCGCGACCTATGCGATGTGGTGGATCCGTGCCAGCATCCAGGAATATATCCTGCGGTCCTGGAGCCTGGTGAAACTGGGCACCACATCCGCGCAAAAAAAGCTGTTCTTCAACCTGCGGAAGGCCAAGGCCAAGGTCGGCGCGCTGGAAGAAGGCGATCTGCGCCCCGAAAACGTCACCCGCATCGCCACTGACCTTAACGTCTCCGAGGCTGAGGTCATCGACATGAACCGGCGGCTCTCGGGTTCGGACGCCAGCCTCAACGCCACCGTCGGCAGCGAAGAGGGCGGTGCGCAGTGGCAGGACTGGCTCGAGGATGAAGACAGCGACCAGGCCGAAGCCTATGAAGCAAAGGACGAACTTGACGCCCGCCGTGCCCTGCTGACGCAGGCGCTGGCGGTGCTGAACGACCGAGAAAAAGACGTGCTGATGCAACGCCGCCTGGCCGACGACCCGGTGACGCTAGAGGCGCTGTCGGAAAGCTATGGCGTCAGCCGCGAACGCATCCGCCAGATCGAGGTCAGGGCCTTCGAAAAGCTGCAGGCCAAGATGCGGGACCTGGCGCGCGGCAAGGGCATGGTGGTGCCTGCCTGACCGCAAGCGCATCGATTTCCTTTCGGAAATCGTCACGGAATTTGAACAAATTCCGGTGTCAGGCCGGGCAGATTTTGTTTGCTTGAACGGCCTCGCGGGGCTAGGACGCGGCATGAAGCGCGTATTTGCCCTGATCCAGCCGCTGCACCGTGACGGGTTGTGGACGCTTGCCGCGCTTGTGGCGGCGGCCTTGCTGTTGCTGTGGCTCTGGGCCCCGCTTGGCTGGCTTTGCGCAGGCGGGGCGTTCCTCGTTGCGATCATGGTGCAAGACCCGCGCCGGGCGGTGCCGCTTAACCTTGGTCTCATGGTCAGCCCTGCCGATGGCAAGGTCCGGCGGGTCGATCGCATGATCCCCCCGGTTGGCCTGCATCTTGGCACCTCCCCCCTGACCCGGATCGAGATTGCCCTGCCGGTGCTTGGCCCCCATGTGGTCCGCGCGCCGATCCTCGGCCGGATCAAGGCTATGGCAGACCCGTCCTTGCCGGGCCATGCATCCTTTCCCGCCGGGCAGGGGACGGACGCGGGGCTGATCTTTGCCTTGGCCGAGGGTCGGACCCTGGGCCTTGTCCTGTCGCCCTGGGTCGGCCGCATCGCCCTGGCCTGCATGACCGGTGACAGCCTGCAAACCGGCCAGCGGCTGGGTCTGATCCGGTTTGGCGGCACTGTCGCCCTTTACCTGCCCGAGGGGCTGGCCCCGCAAGTGGCGACAGGCCAGGTGGTGGTCGCGGGGGAAACCGTGATCGCGCTGATCGGTCAGGACGCGGTGGCGCGGGTGGCGCGGCAGGACTAGGGGCGCGACATCCCCGGCCTCCGGGTTGAAATGCCGCGCGAAATCTGGGCTATTCTTTCCCAGGCAAACACAAAGCGGAGGGGCGCGCGATGAAACCGGTCAAATGGGGTATCCTTGGGGCCGCGCGGTTCGCGCGCAACCATATGGCCCCGGCGATCCATGCTGCCGAAGGCGCAGAACTCGTGGCGCTGGCAACCCAGGATTCGGAAAAGGCGGCCGGGTTTCGCGATTTTTGCCCCGGCCTTGCGGTCCATTCCAGCTATGACGCCCTTTTGGCCGATCCGGGTATCGACGCGGTCTACATTCCCTTGCCGAACCATCTGCACGTCGAATGGACGTTAAAGGCCCTTGCTGCGGGCAAGCATGTGCTGACGGAAAAGCCGATTGCGCTCCGCGCCGAGGAGATCGACCAGATCATCGATGCCCGTGACCGCAGCGGTCTTTTGGCCGCCGAGGCCTATATGATTGTCCACCATCCGCAGTGGCAGCGCGCCAAGGACTGGTATGAGGCCGGCGAGATCGGCACCCTAGTCCATGCCGATGTCGCCTTCAGCTACCACCTGACCGAGGCGGGAAATATCCGCAACAAGCCCGAAACCGGTGGCGGGTCCTTGCGCGATATTGGCGTTTATACCTTTGGCTGCACGCGCTTTGTCACCGGGGCCGAGCCGGTGGAACTGTCGGCCCGCATCCGGCGTGAAAACGGCGTCGATGTCTTTGCCCAGGTCGCGGGCACCATGGCGGGCCCCAGGGGCAGCTTCACCTATGGCTCGATGACCTCGATGCGGATGTACAATCGGCAGGTGGCGACGTTCCAGGGCACCAAGGGCATGATCCGGCTGGAGGGGGGCCCCTTCAACGCCAATGTCAACGACCTGGCCGAGGTGGAATTGCACCAGCAAGGCAACCGCGTCACGGTCGAGCGTTTCCCAACCGCAAACCACTATGCGCTGCAGGTCGAGGCATTCTGCCGGTCGGTCCGCGAAGGCGCGGCCTATCCCTGTCCGCTCGAGTTTGTGCGCGGCACACAGGCAATGATGGACCGGGTATTCGCGGTGGCAGTGGATATCTGACGGCCTGACCGCAGGGACCAGGCGCGTGCCGCAGTGCGGCGGCGAATTCCCGCCGATCGTCACGGGACTGTGATAGGCTGGCAAGACCGACCGTTTTGCAGGGCCCAGCCAGACCTGCTGCGGCAAACGGGCGTCTTGTCGTGCGACTTCAAGGCAAGCACGGTCGGTCGGCGTTCTAGGGGGGAAGGCCTGTCAATGCGTAAAGATTTCTTGGGGTTGTCTGATTCCATCGCACCGCAACTGGCCCGCGCGCAACAGTCTTTGGAGCTTCGGGGCAAATCCTTGTCGCCCGCAGCGCTGCGGGTTCTGGCCCGAGAGGTGATTCTTCGGGTAAGCCGCAGCGCGCCCGAGGCAGCGCCGGTGCAGGGTGCCGTTCCTGCCAATGCGGTGGTCGAACAATTGTGCGACGCGCTGGTGTCGGGTCATGACACCGCTGCTGCCGATCTGGTGCAGGCCGAACGGCTTGGCGGCATGGGGGCCGATGCACTTTACCACCTTTACATCGCCGAGGCCGCCCGGAGGCTGGGTGCCCGCTGGGAGCGCGACGAGGCGACGGCCGCGCAGGTCATTCTGGGCGCGGGACGCATCTATGCCATTTTGCGCGACCTGCGCGCGGTGTTCCTCACCGAACGTCTGACGACGGTTCCAGGGGCCGAGGCTGTGTTTGCCAGCGTGCCGGGGGAAACCCACGGCATCGGTGCCACGATTGCCGCCGATACTTTACGCCGCAAAGGATGGGACATCACGCTGCGGCTGGGCCTTGGCCATCAGGCGCTGGTGGATGAGATTGCCCAATTGAACCCGGCCATGGTCGGGCTTTCGGCATCGTTGCCGGGCATGACCTTTGCCGCCGCCCGGCTGATCGTGGCGCTGCGTATCCGCTGTCCGCAGGTCTGGGTACTGATCGGCGGGCCGATCGTGGCCTATGACCCCGATATCGCGACGCTGATCGACGCAGATGCCGCCGCCGCCGATATCGAGACCGGGGCCGCCTTGATGGCGGCGCATCTGGCCGAGATGCGCCGCCTGGCGCAGGGTTGATCAGGATGCGCCGCCTGGCGCAGGGCTGATCGCGCGCTGCGTTTAGTGCTGGTCGCCGCGTCCGGGCATCCGGGCCTCGCGCAGCGCGCGCAGATCGTTGGCGCTTAGCCTGGCGACGGTCTCGACCTCGGTCTTGACGGACGTCTGGCGCTGAACCGTTCGATCCCAGGCCAGCACGGCGGTGGCGCAAAACCAGCAGGTTCCCCACAGCGCATAGACCACCGACAGCCCCAGAAACCACCAGTCGATCTTGATCTGCTCTTCCAGCGGGATGCCGAACATGCTGCTGACGGCCGTCTGCATGCCAAAGCCGACCCCTTCAGCGATGGCCATGAAGAAGCCCAGCAGCACCAGGCCGGCGATCCACAGGGCCCAGGCCATGCCAACCGAAAACAGCCCCGCGCCAAAGCCGTAGAACGGGCCGGGATTGCGCCCGCGAGGCGTGGCGGCCGCCGCAAGCGCAGTCATCGGCACGGCCATTGCGCAATAGAACAGCGAGCTGAGCCCGACATAGACCAGCGCGCCAACGCCGGTGGCAAAGGGAATCTCTTCCAACCCGGGGACGATGACCTCGGTCCCGATGCCCAGATACTCTGCCGCCATGCCAACCGCGATGGCGATCACGATCACCAGGATCGACACCAAGATGTTGATCACGCTCAGCAGCAGGCTTGACCCGATCAGCTTGCCAAAGGCCGGTTCATCGTCTCGACCATGGGCGGCAAGGGCGCTCATGAACCCGGCAAAGCTGATGAAGGTGGCGATGGCGGTCAACACCACCATCCCGACCAAAGGTAAAATGGCCAACAGCATGAACGGGATGCAGATGATCAGGACCAGCGGCAACCAGAACACATAGTGCCACAGCGTCAGGAAGGACAGCGGCAGGGATCGCAGGAACAACGGCATCATCAGGCCTCCATCGCCTCAAGGTCATCGATAAAGCTTGCAATCATCGCCAGACCCTTGTCCCAGAACGCCGGGTCCGACAGGTCAAGGCCAAACGGGGCCAGAAGGTCCCTGTGATGCATGGACCCGCCCGCCTTCAGCATGGCGAAGTACTTGTCCTGAAAGCCGGGCAGTCCGGCGGCATAGGCTGCATATAGCGCGTTCACCAGCCCGTCGCCAAAGGCATAGGCATAGACGTAGAACGGCGAATGGACAAAATGCGGGATATAGGCCCAGAAGGTCTCGTATCCCGGCATGAAGTCGAACGCATCGCCCAGGGATTGTGCTTGCACCGACATCCAGAGCGCGTTGATGTCGTCGGGGGTCAGCTCCCCTTCCGCCCGCGCTGCATGCAGCTTGCATTCAAAGTCATAGAACGCGATCTGCCGGACAACGGTGTTGATCATGTCCTCGACCTTGCCGGCCAGCAGGGTCTTGCGTTCGGCGGGGGTGCTGGCGCCATCAAGAAGCTTGCGGAAGGTCAGCATCTCGCCGAACACCGATGCGGTTTCGGCCAAGGTCAGGGGGGTGGAGGACAAAAGCTCCCCTTGCCCCGCCGCCAGCACCTGATGGACGCCGTGCCCAAGCTCATGCGCCAGGGTCATCACATCGCGCGGTTTGCCAAGGTAGTTCAGCATCACATAGGGGTGGACGGTGGTGACGGTCGGGTGGGCAAAGGCGCCAGGTGCCTTGCCGGGTTTCACGCCCGCGTCGATCCAGCCGCGCTCGAAGAAGGGTTTGGCCAGATCGGCCATCCGGGGGTCAAAGGCAGCGTAGGCCTCGGTCACGGTCGCCTGCGCCTCGGCCCAGCCCACCAGACGCGGGGTTTCCTGCGGCAGGGGGGCGTTGCGGTCCCAGACCTGCAGCCGCTCCAGCCCCAGCCAGCGCGCTTTCAGCCGGTAGTAGCGGTGCGAAAGTTTCGGGTAGGCCGCGACTACGGCATTGCGGAGCGCCTCGACCACCTCGGGCTCGACATGGTTGGACAGGTGCCGTCCATGCTGCGGATTGGGCATCTTGCGCCAGCGGTCGTGGATTTCCTTTTCCTTGGTCAGCGTGTTGTGGATGCGGGCGAAAAGTTTGACACTGTTGGCGAAAACTTCGGCCAGGGCCTGGGCCGCAGCCGCACGCCGGGGGCGGGCGGGATCGGTCAGCAGGTTCAGCGTGGCTTCCAGGTTCAAGGGTTCGGCCTCACCGGCCACGGTGAACATGAGGCCGGCCATGGTTTCATCAAAGAGCTTGTTCCAGGCGCTGGCCCCGACCACGCTTTCGTCATGCAGGAACTTCTCCAGCTCGTCCGAAAGCTGGTGCGGCCGCATCGCGCGCATCCGGTCAAACACCGGCTTGTAACGGGCAAGCGCGGCATTCGCGGCCAAAAGCCCCGCCAGATGGTCGTCACCGAGGCGGTTGAATTCCAGACTGAAGAACACGAGGGGCGTGGTGGCGGTGGTGACCTTGTCCTGCGCGTCGCCCATGACCTTGGCGCGGTCGGCGTCCAGCGTGTTCTGGTAATAGCGCAGGCCGGCATAGGACATCAGCCGCCCGGCGATGATGTCGATGCGCTGATATTCCTCGACACAAGCCAACAGGCTCGCGGCGTCCAACTGGTCCAGCCGCCTCTCATAGCCGGTGGAAAAGGCGGTGCAGGCCCGGACCAGTTCGGTCATGTCGCGGGCGAATTCCGGCCCGTCGGGGCTGGGATAAAGGTCGGTCAGGTCCCAATTGGGCAGGTCGCCAAAGCCGCCGCCGGTCGCATCGGCATCAAAGACGGGGCGGGAAAGGGGCAGGGTCATGGAGGGCTCCGAATTCGGTTCGGGACCATCTAGGGGTCTTGGCTTTGGTTGTGCAACCCCGGCGGTGGGGGGGGCAAAATTCTTCGAAGAATTTTGGCAAAACTTTTCGAAAAGTTTTGCGCCTGGCCCGGCAAGGTGCGCAGTCCGGGGTCACCGCTCGGCCTGAAACAGCGCGCGCAGGCTGTCAAGGGTGTCGATGTCGGCCACGGTCTTGTCATGCCGCCAGCGCAGCATCCGTGGAAAGCGCAAGGCTAGCCCTGACTTGTGCCGCGGGCTGGGCTGGATGCCTTCGAACCCGATTTCGAACACCAGTTCGGCGGGCACCTTGCGCACCGGGCCAAAGCGTTCCAGCGTGTGGGACTGGACCCATCGGGTGATCTGGGCAAACTCTGCGTCGGTCAGGCCGGAATAGGCCTTGGTAAAGGCGACAAGCTCGTTGCCGTCCCGCACTCCAAAGGTGAAATCGGTAAAGAGATTCGCCCGCCGCCCGTGCCCGGCCTGGGCGTACAAGAGCACCGCGTCCACGCAGAAGGGGTCGAGTTTCCACTTCCACCAGTCGCCGCGTTTGCGCCCGCCGGTATAGGGCGAGCCTGCCCGTTTCAGCATCACCCCCTCTGCCGCAGCATTGCGCGCCTGGGCGCGGGTTTGGGCTAGGCTGGCCCAGTCCGGAAAGTCGATGGCAGGCGACAGGGCCAGCGGCAGATCGGGGGGCAGGGCGGAAAGGATCGCCGTCAGCCGCGCGCGGCGCAGGGACAGGGGCTGCGTGCGAAGATCGCGACCGCCCTCCTCCAGCAGGTCATAGGCCAGGATCCGGGCCGGGGCCTCGGCCAGAAGCGCCTTTGGCACGGTCTTGCGCCCGATCCGCTTTTGCAGCGCGGCAAAGGGCAGCGGGCGCCCGTCCGCGGCGTTCCAGGCCAGAATCTCGCCGTCGATCACCGTGCCTTGCGGCAGGAAATCGGCCAGGGGGGCCAGGTCGGGAAAGCGGTCAGTGATCAGCTCTTCGCCCCGGCTCCAGAGCGCAAAGGCCCCCGGTCGGGTGATCAGCTGGCCCCGGATGCCGTCCCATTTCCATTCCGCCAGCCAGTCCTGGGGCGGGCCAAGCGTATCGGGTTCCCCCTCCAGCGGGCTGGCCAGCGCAAAGGGATAGGGGCGGGCATCCGCGCCGGCATCGCCCGCGATCAGGGCTTGAAACGTCAGGCGCGAGGGGTCCCAACTGCCCATCAGGCGGTGGGCGAGGATCGCGTCTTCGACACCGGTGGCCTCGGCCAGCGCGCGAGTGACAAGGCCGCGCGCCACGCCCATGCGAAAGCCGCCGGTCAGAAGCTTGTTGTACAGAAAGCGCTCGGTCGGTGGCAGCCCCGCCCAGGCCGCGAGAACCGCCGCGCGGCGCATCTCGGCGGGCTGGCCGGTCAGCTGGATTAGGCCCCGGATCGCCTGATCCAGCGCCAGATCGGTGCTGGTGACGGGCGGCGGGAGGAGAAGGGCAATCGTCTCGGCCAGATCGCCCGCGACGGCATAGCTTTCCTCAAACAGCCAATCGGGGATGCCCGCCGCCTGTGCGGCCCAAAGGCGAAGTTCGGTCGCGGTGACCGCGCGCTTTGGGCGGCGGCCGGTCAGCAGCGCCACGGTCCAGACCCGGTCCGCCTCGGGCGCGGTGCGGAAGTAATCGGCAAGGGCTGCGGTCTTGGCGCCGGTTTTCGTGGAGCCGTCGAGGGCTGCGAACAGGGCGGCAAAATGCTTCATTCCGTGACCTGTGCCGGTTCGGCATCATCGCCGGTGAACTGGGTCTCGACGATGCCGGCGTCATAGCCCTCGCTCTCCAGCCAGTGGCGGAAGGGCGCGGTGTAGCCGTGGGTGACGAAAACCCGTTCCGCCCCGGTGGCGCGGATCGCGTCGTTCAGGCCCGGCCAGTCGGCGTGGTCAGAGAGGACAAAGCCGGTGCCAAGCGCGCGGCGGCGGCGGATGCCGCGCAGGGCCATCCAGCCCGAGACAAACGCCTCCTCCACCTGGCCAAGCCGTGCGGCCCAGGCCGAGCCAAGAGCAGCAGGCGGCGCGATGGCCAGGGCGCCAGGGTGGGTTTTCGCGGTGACCTCGGGGGTGACGCGGGTCGTGGGCGGCAGGGGGTAGCCCTGGTCGCGCAGGACCTGGGTCATGTCCTCGACCGCTGCATGGGTCAGGATCGGGCCAAGGGGCGGCAGCGCTGCCAAGAGGCGCTGGGCCTTGCCAAAGGAATAGGCCCCGAGGATCGAGGTTTTGCCCTGCGCGGCATTGGCGTGCCACCAATCGGCGATGCGGGCGATAACCGCAGGCTGCGGCTCCCAGCGGAAGATGGGCAGGCCAAAGGTACATTCGCTGATGAAGGCATGGCTTCGGACCGGCTCGAAGGGTTCGGCCAGCCCGTCGGCTTCGGTCTTGTAATCGCCCGAGACGGTCCAGACCTCTCCCGCTACCTCGACCCGGATCTGGGCTGAGCCGGGGACATGGCCTGCGGGGTGGAACGACACCCGCGCCCCGCCGATCTGTCGCGCCTCGCCATAGGCCACCCCCTCGGCCGTGATCGGGCCAAGGCGGTGGCGGATCACCGGCAGGGCCTGATCGGTGGCAAGGTAGCGGCCCATGCCGGAGCGGGCATGGTCGGAGTGGCCATGCGTGATCAAGGCCCGGGGGACCGGCCGCCAGGGGTCGATGTAGAAGTCGCCAAGGGGGCAATAGATGCCCCGTTCGGTGAAGGTCAGGACAGGGTCGGCCATGGGATGAGGGTAGCACGGGGGAAGGGGGTCGCAAGGCCAGGTGGCCAGGGGCACTGCAGGCTTTGCCCAAACCTTAGGCAAGTGACCGGATCGCGGGCATTTTTTTGAGGGCGGGGGCTAGGCGCGGGGCGGTTGGGCTGCTCTAGTGATGGAAAGTGCGGGGGGGCTCTGTGGCCACGTTCAACGAAATGTATCACGGCACCGGCGTCCGTCAGCCCTACGAGCGACTGCAAGACTGGGTCGCCGCCATGCCGCAAGAGTTGCGCCACCTCAAGCAGGCCGAGGCAGAGGCCCTGTTTCGGCGGATCGGCATCACCTTTGCGGTATACGGTGAAGGCGGCGATCCCGACCGGCTGATCCCGTTCGACATGTTCCCGCGGGTCTTTTCCGCCCGCGAATGGGCCAGGCTAGAAAAGGGAATCAAGCAGCGGGCAAGGGCCCTGAACGCCTTTCTGGGCGATGCATATGGGCGGGGTGAGATCATCCGCGCCGGCCGCATCCCGTCGCGGCTGGTCTACCAGAACGATGCTTACGAAAAGGCGGTGGCAGGTATCCTGCCGGCCAAGGGGGTCTATTCCCATATCGTCGGCGTCGACATCGTGCGCACCGGCCCCGAGGAGTTTTTCGTGCTGGAAGACAACTGCCGCACCCCCTCGGGCGTCAGCTACATGCTGGAAAGCCGCGAGATCATGATGCGGATGTTCCCAACCCTGTTTCGCGAAAACCGGATCGAGCCGGTGGATCACTATTCCGAAAAGCTGCGCCGCACCTTGGAATCGGTCGCTCCGGCCAAATGTGATGGCACACCCACAGTGGTGATCCTGACGCCTGGGCATTTCAACAGCGCCTATTATGAACACAGTCTGCTGGCCGATCTGATGGGCGTGGAACTGGTCGAAGGGCAGGATCTGTTCGTCGAGGGCGGACTTGTGTGGATGCGCACGACCGAAGGGCCCGAGCGGGTGGATGTGATCTACCGGCGTCTGGATGACGCCTTTATCGACCCGTTGTGCTTTCGGCCCGACAGTATGCTTGGCGTGCCCGGCCTGATGGACGTCTACCGTGCGGGTGCCGTGTCGATTTGCAACGCGCCGGGGGCCGGGGTGGCCGATGACAAGGCGGTCTACTGCTATGTGCCGGAAATGATCCGGTTCTACCTGGGCGAAGAGCCGATCTTGCAAAACGTGCCGACCTGGCAATGCGGCTTGGCCGAGGATCTGAAATACGTGCTGGAAAAGCTTCCGGAACTGGTGGTCAAAGAGGTCCACGGCTCGGGCGGCTACGGGATGCTGGTCGGCCCAAAGGCCAGCCGCGAGGAGGTAGAGCGGTTCCGCGCCAAGATCGTCGAGGACCCGGGCAATTACATCGCCCAGCCTACGCTGGCGCTGTCTTCGGTGCCGACCTTTGTCGCCGAAGGGGTGGCCCCCCGGCATGTGGACCTTCGCCCCTATTGCCTTGTGGGTGAGACCATCGAACTGGTCCCGGGCGGGCTGACACGGGTGGCCTTGACCGAAGGCTCGCTGGTGGTGAATTCAAGCCAGGGCGGCGGGGTCAAGGACACCTGGGTGTTGGCGGAATGAGCGGCAGGAACTTCGCGCGCGGGCTGGGTGGGCCAAAATTCTTCGGAGAAGAATTTTGGCGAGATCGGGCCGCTGTCTGGGCGTGCAAGGCTGCAGCATCCGGGCCGCGCCCAAGATTTTTCGAAGAAAAATCCTGGGCTCCCAGGGGGGTCTTGGGATGTTGAGCCGTACTGCGGACAACCTTTACTGGATCGCGCGCTACATGGAGCGCGCCGATACCGTGGCCCGCTTGCTGGAAGTGGGCAGCCGGATCGCGCTTTTGCCATCGGCCCGGGGGTTTCGCAGCGAATGGGACAGTCTGCTGCGCGCAACCGGCATGGCTGAAGCCTTTGCGCGGAAATACGGCGACCCGGTGCAGCGCAACATCGAAAGCTTCCTGTTCTTCGACCGCGACAACCCGTCGTCTGTGGTCAGCGCAATCACCGCTGCCCGGGAAAACGGACGCATCGTGCGCACCGCCCTGACCGCCCAGGTCTGGGACGCGCTGAACACCGCCTTTCAGGAATTGAAAACGCTAGAGCGTCAACCGAGGTCCGAGGTTGATCTGTCGCGCCTGACCGATTGGGTGACCCGGCACGCGGCGATGGTGCGTGGGGCAATCGACGCCACGCTTTTGCGCGACGATGGCTACAACTTCCTGAATATAGGCTTTTATCTTGAACGCGGCGACAGCACCGCCCGGCTGATCGATGTCAAGTATTATGTGCTGCTGCCCCGGCTCGATTTCGTCGGCTCGGGCCTCGACAACTACCAATGGTCGACGTTGTTGCGCGCCATGGGGGCAGAGCGGGCGTTTCACTGGGCTTATGGCGGCGAAGCGACGGCGGCAAAGATCGCGCATTTTCTGATCCTGAACCCGCAGTCGCCCAGGTCGCTTGCGACCTGTTCGGTGGGGCTGGTGAACCATCTGGACCGCCTGGCCAAGGCTTACGGGCGCGAGACCGCCGCCCAGGACCAGGCGCGCTCGCTGATGGCGGCGGTCGAAGGGACGACGGTCGAGACGATCTTCGAAGAAGGGTTGCACGAATACCTAAGCCGCCATATCGCCGAAACCTCCCGTCTCGCGCAGGCGATCCACGCTGCGTACCTTAGTGGAGAGATGCGCTGATGCGTCTGACCGTCGACCATGTGACGCGCTACCGTTACGACCGGCCGGCGCGACTGGTGGTGCAAAGCCACCGACTTTGGCCGTCTGATTTTGCCGGACAGCGCCTGGTGCGGTGGCAGGTGACGGTTGAGGGAGGCCAGAAAGGTGCGGGGTTTCGCGACGGAGCGGGTGATGTCGTGCAGGGCTGGACGGTGGCCGGACCGGTCGATGAGGTGACTGTCCATGTCGAGGGCCTGGTCGAGACGACGGATCTGTCCGGAGTGTTGCGTGGCCACCGCGAAACCGTTCCGCCCGAAGTTTACCTGCGCGCCACTGCGCCGACCCGCACCGATACGGCTCTGGTGGCGCTTGCCGCCACCGCAAGGGGGGATGACGCCCTTGCCCTTGCGCATGCGTTGAGCGGATGCGTCGCCGATGCCATCGCCTATCGGCCCGGGGTCACCCATGCCCATACCACTGCCGCCGAGGCCCTGAGCCTGGGCGAAGGCGTCTGCCAGGACCATGCCCATGCCCTGATCGCGGTTGCACGGGCGCGGGGGCTGCCGGGGCGCTATGTCTCGGGGTATCTCTTCTCCGACGCCAGCGGCAGCGCGCATGAGGCGGCGCATGCCTGGGCTGAACTTTACATCGCCGGCTTGGGCTGGGTTGGCTTTGACCCGGCAAACCGCAGCTGCCCCGATGAACGCTACATTCGGCTTGGGTCGGGCTATGACGCGCAGGATGCCGCCCCGATCCGGGGCATCGCCCGGGGCGCGGGGCGCGAAGAGATGGATGTGACCGTTGCGATCCTGCAGGCAAGCCAATAGGCTTGTCCAAGTAAGGGGAGACGGGAATGACCTATTGCGTGGGCCTGTTGCTGAATGACGGCATGGTGATGCTGTCGGACACGCGCACCAATGCCGGGCTCGACAATATTTCGACCTACCGCAAGATGTTCACCTTTGAGGATCCAGGAGAGCGGGTCATCACCATCATGACTGCCGGCAGCCTGTCGGTCAGCCAGACCACGATCGCCAGGTTGCGCGAGGCGATCGAAGACCCGGAGGCAACACCGGAAACCAGCATCATGCTGGCACCCACCCTGCTGAAGGTCGCCGATATTGTTGGCCGGATGCTGGCAGAGGTGCGTGCAGAGATAGACGAAAAGCTCAGCGTGATGCAGGGGGCTACCGCCAGTTTCATCGTCGCAGGCCAGCGCCGGGGCGGGGCGATGCGGATGTTCCTGATCTACCCTGAGGGCAATTACATCGAGGCGACCGAGGATGCGCCCTTCCTCCAGATCGGCGAGCATAAATACGGCAAGCCGATCCTGGACCGGGTGGTAAAGCCCGCAACCAGCCTCGCGGATGCGCAAAAGGCGGTGCTTTTGTCGATGGATTCGACGCTGAGGTCGAACCTGTCGGTCGGCATGCCGCTGGACCTGGCCGTGATCGAACGGGATGCCTGCCGCGTAACGCTCAAACGCCGGATCGAGGCCGGTGACCCCGCCTTTCGCGCCATGAGCGAGGCCTGGTCAACCGCGCTGCGCGACGGATTTCAGCGCATCGCCATCTGACCCTTGGCAAAGCGCCGGGGACACCCTAGCTTTTATACAACCACGGAGACACCGATGCCCGATCTGATCCGCCTTTACCTTCGCAGCGTCGCAATCGGCTTTGCCGTGGCGGCCGGCTTTACGCTGTCCCTGCTGTGGCTGGATGTTGCTGGGGTTGGGGCGCTGGTCCGAAACTCGGACATGGGCTGGATCGCCGCGTTCATGCTGGCGTTTTTCAATGGCATCCTGTTTGCGGCGGTGCAGTTCGGGTTTTCGGTGATGGCCCTGACCGATGACGGCGCGCCTGGCGGTGGACACGGCGCGCGGACGCCTGCGCCCGTTCCAGTGCCGGTTGCGGCTTCTGCGGCTGGCGTGGGGTCCCGCAAGGATCTGCGCGGGTAAAGGTGGCGGGCCCGCAGCGACCGTGGGGACCGGGGTTTTCCCGAGAGCCAGAGGTCTCAGGTGGGCACCAGGTAACAAGACCAGGATCCTGTCAGAGCCAGCACCCGTTCGTTTGCTTATCGGCCACTGGAAAATTGGCCCCGCACGCGAAGAGCAGCACCCGCCACCCCAAGAGATAGGCGCAAGGCAGCACGGCTGCAAGGCTGGACGAGCGTTTCGTCTTCGCTCAATGTGCCGGGATGGCGCGACCTATTCCCTCGCAAGACGATCTTCTGCCCGGCCAGCGGTTGCAACGCGGCGTGTGTCGCAGCCTGAGATCGCTTGATTTTGCCTGTATCGAGGAATTCGTCCCGGCACCCGGCTTGCGGGTAGATGTGATGGCACTCGGACCAAAGGGCGAGGTTTGGGTCGTAGAGTGCAAATCCAGCCGGGCCGACTTTCAGGCTGACCGGAAATGGCAAAGCTATCTGGAGTGGTGCGACCGGTATTTCTGGGCGGTGGATGCCGCCTTTCCCGCGGCGCTTTTGCCAGAGGGGACGGGACTGATCCTGGCGGATGCCTGGGACGGCGAAGTGATCCGGCTGGGGCCAGAGACGCCGCTTGCCGCTGCAAGGCGCAAGCTGATCCTGCGGCAGTTTGCCCGAACCGCGGCGCTGCGGCTGCAGGCCTTGCGCGACCCTATGTCGGGTTTGTGACCGGAAATCATTCGATTTCCGTAACGATTTCCTGCGGAAATCGTGGGTGGGACCGGGGGGCGCAAGATCGGGGGTCAGCGCTGCTTGGGGCGGTCGGCCAGCAGTCGCGCGGCCTCGGCGGCGGCACGCAATTCTTCGGCAATCTCTTCGGCTTCATCGGGGTCGAAATCCAGCGGCAGTTCCACGCCGCCTTCGGCCTCGATATAGATGCGCACCATGCCCAGATCGGTCGGGCCGATCTGGATGTTTGCGGCGATGTCGCTTTCGCGGTCGATGCCCATCGTGCTGTCCTTGTGCGTGTTGCATCGCGGTAGCGCGTCGTCTTTGGCGGTGCAAGTCGCAACTTTGGCCAGCTGCCCTGCAGGCATTGAGGCGCTCAGGGCTGCGGCGACGGTCAAGGCGCTTGCAATCGCAGGGGAGGAAAGCTAACTGGCGCTTTGCGTGCAGCTTTAGCTCAGTTGGTTAGAGCACCAGATTGTGGATCTGGGGGTCCCCCGTTCGAGCCGGGGAAGCTGTACCATCCCTTTCCTGGCGCGCCTGTGTCAGGTCGCAGATCCGCCCACGGTCAGGCCCTGGATCAGCAGCGTGGGTTGTCCGACGCCGACTGGCACCCATTGCCCGGCCTTGCCGCAATTGCCGATACCGGGGTCCAGCTCAAGGTCGCGGCCCACGGCGCGGATGCCTTTCAGGGCGGTTGCGCCGTCGCCGATCAGGGTGGCACCCTTGACCGCCTCGCCGATCACGCCATTCCTGACCCGGTAGGCTTCGGTGCAGGAAAACACAAACTTGCCGCTGGTGATGTCGACCTGGCCGCCGCCGAATCCCACGGCGTAAAGCCCGTCCTTCAGGCTGGCCAGAATATCCCCGGGGGCGTCCGGGCCGGCCAGCATGTAGGTGTTGGTCATCCGCGGCATCGGGATATGGGCAAAGCTTTCGCGCCGTCCGTTGCCGGTCGGGGCCACGCCCATCAGGCGGGCATTCTGGCGGTCCTGCATGTAGCCGACCAGCACGCCATCCTCGATCAGCACGGTCTTGGCCGAGGGCGTGCCCTCATCGTCGATCGAGATCGACCCGCGCCGGTCGGGAATCGTGCCGTCGTCCAGCACGGTGACCCCGCGCGCGGCAATCTGCTGGCCCAAAAGCCCCGCAAAGGCCGAGGTGCCCTTGCGGTTGAAATCGCCCTCAAGCCCGTGTCCGATCGCTTCGTGCAGCAAGATGCCGGGCCAGCCGGGGCCAAGCACCACATCCATGCCGCCCGCCGGTGCCGCGACCGCGCCAAGGTTGACGCGGGCAATGCGCAGCGCCTCGGCGATCATCGGCTGCCAGGTGTCGGCTTGCATCAGTTGCGCCAACCCGTGCCGCCCGCCCCTGCCGGTGCCACCCTGTTCGCGGCGGCCGTCCTGATCCAGGATCACGCTGACATTGATCCGGGCCATCGGGCGGATGTCGGTGATCCGGCTGCCATCGGGGCGCAGGATCTCGATTTCTTGCAGGCTGGCCGACAGGGTGGCTGACACCTGCACCACCAACGGGTCGAGCGCCCGGGCATAGGCGTCGATCTCGCGCAGAAGCTCGATCTTCACAGGGAATGCGGCATCGGCCATCGGATCGTCCGGGCGGTAAAGCCGGGTGTTGGTGCCGCGCGGCGCTGCGGCCATCGTGCCGCCGCCCGCGCCCACAGCGAGCCGTGCGGTTTCCGACGCTCGGCGAAGGGCGGTTTCGGTGATTTCGGTCGAATGGGCGTAGCCTGCAACCTCTCCCCTGACCGCGCGCAGGCCGAAGCCTTGACTTGCATCATAGGTCGCCTGCCGGATGCGACCGTCGTCCAGCACGATGCTTTCGGCGCGGCGGCGTTCCAGGAAAAGCTCGCCGTCGTCGGCCCCTGCCGTGGCAGCACGTAGGACTGCGAGGGCTGCGGCCTCGTCCAGATGGGTCTCGAACGGGCGGAAAGGGGCATCGGTCATGGGGCAATCCTTGCGGGGGGTCCAGAATAGGTACGCCCTGCATAAGGGTGCTGCAAGCGGCTTAGCCGGGGAAGTTGCGTGCGATGTATCCAATCTCTGCAGCCCAGAGGTTGGGGCCGAAAAGGTCCAAATGACCGACACCGGGGAAAAAGATGATCTCTTTCGGGCCGGGGGCCGCGTCGTACAGGGCCTGGCCCATGGTCACGGGAACACGGGTGTCGGCGGTGCCATGTAGTATGAGGAGCGGTTCCTCGACCCTGCGGATATGGTCATGAGAAAGAAAGGGGTCGCGGATCAGAAGCCGGACGGGGACCCACGGAAACCGGCGGGCGGCTACATCGGAAAGAGAGGTATAGGGGGCCTCAAGCACAAGTGCGCCAAGGTCACGATCGGCGGCAAGTCGAGTTGCGACCCCCGTGCCAAGGGATTCACCGACGACGACGATCTGGTCGGCGGGAATACCATGCGCCAAAAGCCAGTCATAAGCGGCGTCCGCATCCTGATGCAGCCCTGCCTCGGTCGGGCTGCCTTCGCTCCTGCCGTAGCCGCGATAGCTTAGGAAGGCCACACCAAGACCGGCAGCGCGATAGGCGGCCCAGCGGTTTGGACGGTCAGAGATTTCGCCGCCCTTGCCGTGAAAGTAGAGGATCGTCGCTGCACCGGGTTTTGCCGGGGAATACCAAAGAAGGAGTTGGGTGCCATCTGCGGCTGTCAAGACATGCTCGCTTGTTGCTGCAAACCCGGCTTCTGCGGGTGAAGGCGCATTTCGGGTCGGATAGTAGATCAATTGGCGCTGGAATAGGAACAATGCTGCCACGCTGCTGAGGTACAGCGTCGCCAAGGTTGCGACCATTTTCCAGACTATTCGGCGAGGTCTGTGGATCATTGCAGGTCTAGCCCATCAATGAAATCGGCACCCATGGCCCAAGTCTCGGGGTCGCTCAGCGCCTCATGGCCAACAGGGCCGAGGCTGAGGAAGGTCTTGGGGTCTTTCGCCGCGGCATAAAGCGCCTTGCCAAAGCCGAAGGGGATGACAGCATCCGCCTCGCCATGCAGGATCAGAAGCGGCGCACGGATGCGCGCGATGTGGTCGCGGGACCGGTACTGGTCTTTCATCAACAGGCTGACCGGGACCCAAGGATAGGTTTGCCGGGCAACATCGACGGCTGCGGTGAAGGGGGCCTCGAGCACAACGGCCGCCACCGGGTGCGCGGCGGCCAGTTGAACCGCAACCCCAGCCCCAAGCGATTCGCCAACCAGCACGATCCGGTCTGCGCCGATCCCCAGGCCGCGCAGATGGCGGTAGGCGGTCACGGCATCGATCAAAAGGCCGGTTTCCGTCGGCCGGCCGCTGCTGCCGCCATAGCCGCGCCAGGACAGAAAGGCCGCGCCGACTCCCTGCGCCTGATAGAACTCCAGCCTATCGGCACGGTTGGCGATGGTGCCAGCATTGCCGTGCAGAAACAGGATCGTTGGCCGCCCCGGATTGGCCGGGCTGTACCACAGGACCAAGGATTCGCCGTCGGGGGTGGCAAGAGTCTGGCGGAAGACACCGCTCAGGCCCAGCGTTTCGGGGGCGGGGTCGGACTGGCCGGGAAAATACTGCAGATCGCGCTGAAAGACGTAAAGACCGCCCAGGGCGGTGGCATAAATCAGCCCAAAGGCCACCAGCGTCAACTTCACAAAGGCCATGGTGCCGCCCTTTCGCCCCGCCGGAGTGCTGCTATGTCGCAACGGTTTCGCTTGTCGCAAGCCCGGCATTATGGTTTTAGAGGGGGCAATGACAACGGGATTCTGCCGGCTTGGCGGACCTGCCAGACAGCGGCAGACCCGCCGCCGCACGAACGGGAAAACGACATGCGCTTTTCGACTGCCTTGACCGCAACTGCCGTACTGCTTGGTGCCAGCCTTGTCACGGGCCTGACCTCGGGGGCCGCCCTGGCCCAGCAGGCGTTGGAAATCATCGGCCAGCCGGTTGACGGGGCCATGGGATTTCAGCCGCCCGGCACGCCCGGCGCGCGCGATGTGTTCTGGCTGGACGGGATGATCCTGTACATCATCACCACGATCGTCATTTTCGTCACCCTATTGCTGGCGTTCGTCATCCTGCGGTTCAACAAAAGGGCAAACCCGACGCCAGCCCGGTTTACCCACAACTCTCCGGTCGAGGTGGCCTGGACCGTGGTTCCGATCGTGATCTTGGTGTTCATCGGCGCGTTCTCGCTGCCGGTCTTGTTCAAGGATCAGGAAATCCCCGTCGGCGACGTGACGATCAAGGCAACCGGCGTGCAATGGGCCTGGAGCTATGAATACGTCGATGAAGGCATCGCCTTTGACAGCTACATGATCGGCTCGCCGTCCTTGGGCGGCGACAACATGCTGACCCCCGAGATCGAGGCAGAGCTGGTGGCCGCAGGCTATACCAAAGAGCAGTTTCTTCTGGCTACCGACACCGCGCTGGTGGTGCCCGTGGGCAAGACCATCGTGGTGCAGGTGACCGGTGCGGACGTGATCCATTCGTGGAAAGTGCCGGCCTTCGGTGTGATGCAGGATGGGGTTCCGGGCCGGATCGCGGCCTTGCACTTCACCCCCGACCGCGAAGGCATTTACTTTGGCCAGTGCTCGGAACTTTGCGGCCAGATGCACGCCTACATGCCGATCACGGTCAAGGTCGTGTCCGAAGCTGCCTATGCCGAATGGCTGGTCAAGGCCAAGGCGGGTGACGTCATCCTGTCGCAGGCATCGGCGTCGCCGGTCGATGTAGCCCTGAACGACTAAGGCCAAGGCGCCCTTCCACCCATGGGCGGCTGCCGCGCAATGGGCGCGGGGACCCTTCCCGCGCCTTGACCGGCAGCTAGAAAAAGCAGGACACGGATGAGCGATACCGGCGCATTTCACAGGACCACCTTGCCGTCCGAGGACGCCGGCTTTGGTGACTATGTCCAGCTATTGAAACCGCGGGTGATGTCGCTGGTGGTGTTTACCGCCTTGGTCGGCCTGTTGGTCGCCCCTGCCTCGCTTCACCCGGTCGAAGCCTTTGCCGCGATCTTGTTTATCGCCCTTGGCGCGGGGGCGTCTGGGGCGCTCAACATGTGGTGGGACGCTGACATCGACGCGGTGATGAAGCGAACCGCCGGCCGGCCGGTGCCTTCGGGCCGGGTCGAGGGCGGGGATGCTTTGGCGATTGGTCTGGCGCTGTCGGGGATCAGCGTCGTCATGCTGGGTTTGGCGACGAACGTGATGGCTGCGGGGCTTTTGGCCTTTACCATCTTCTTTTATGCGGTGGTCTATTCGGTCTGGCTCAAGAGGGTGACGCCGCAGAACATCGTCATCGGCGGTGCTGCCGGGGCCTTTCCGCCGATGATCGGCTGGGTGGCGGCGACAGGCAGCCTGTCGGTGGAAGCCGTGCTGATGTTCGCGCTGATCTTTGTCTGGACACCGCCGCATTTTTGGGCGCTCGCCCTCTTCATGAAGGAAGACTACCACAAGGCCGGGGTGCCGATGCTGACGGTGACACATGGGCGGCGGGCAACCCGGGCGCATGTGCTTGGCTACACGCTGGCCTTGGTGCCGGTAGCGGTGGGCGCGGCGCTGACCACGATTGGCGGGCCCTTGACGCTGGCCGTGGCCGTGGGGCTGAACCTGTGGTTCGTGATTGGCGCGATCCGCATCTGGCAGCGCGACGAAGCTGTGGCCGAGTCAGACCGCTACCGCGTCGAAAAGGCCTTCTTCCGCTTCTCGCTGGTGTATCTGTTTTTGCATTTCGCGGCCTTCCTGGCCGAAGCGGCGCTGCGGCCCTATGGCTTGGGGGGCTGGTGATGTTTCGCCCCGCGCATGATCTGCACAAACGCCGCTTTTCGCGCAACCTGGGCCTTGGGCTGACGCTGGCGGCCTTTGTGGTGCTGGTATTTGCTCTGACCGTGGTCAAGGTGACACGCGGCGACCCGATGCAGGGCTTTGACCATACCGTGCAGCCCGCTGCCGTGCCGGTTGAGGGGGGCGCATGATCCTGCCCCGCCTGACCGGAGCAAGCCGCACGCTGGCGCAACTGGTCGCCCTGGTGGTCACGCTGACCTTTTCCACCATCGTCATCATCCCGCCGTTTTATGACTGGTTCTGCCGGGTGACCGGCTTTGCAGGCACAACCTCGGTGGCGGCCACCGGTGGCGAGATGATCCTGGATCAGGTGGTCAAGATCCGGTTTGACGCCTCGCTGGAGCAGGGGATGCCCTGGACCTTCAGGCCCGTCGAGCCGTCGATGGAGATTCGCATCGGCGAAACCGGTCTGGCTTTTTATGAGGCGCACAACCCCTCGACCCGGCCGGTGGCTGGTATCGCCAGCTTCAACGTCTTTCCCTATGCCGCCGGCGGATATTTCACCAAGATCGAGTGTTTCTGCTTTCAGGAACAGATCCTGCAACCTGGCGAAACCGTGCTGATGCCGGTCAGCTTTTTCGTCGATCCGGCGATGATGGACGATCCTGAGGGCCGGTTTGTACACGAGATCGTGTTGAGCTATACGTTCCATGAAACGTCGCTGCCCGAAGATCAGGCGGCCCTTGTCACACCCGCGCTACCGAAGGGCGCAATGAACTAACGACCGAAAACGCCGATATCGAACACGAAGGAACCGCAGGCCATGGCCAACGCAAAAAACCACGACTACCACGTCCTGCCGCCGTCGATCTGGCCCCTTCTGGCGGCTGTTGCCGCCTTTGCGATGCTGTTCGGGGCGGTTTTGTGGATGCACGGCTCGGGTCCCTGGCTGGGGTTGATCGGGCTTGCCGGTGTGCTTTACGTCATGTTCGCCTGGTGGTCCGAGATGATCGAGGAAAGCCAAGCCGGGGATCATACCCCGGTGGTGAGGCTGGGCCTGCGCTATGGGTTCATCCTGTTCATCATGTCGGAAGTGATGTTCTTTGCCGCCTGGTTCTGGACCTTCTTCAAGCACCGTCTTTATCCGATGGGGCCTGACAGCCCGGCCGTCGATGGTCCGTGGCCCCCGGTGGGGATCGAGACGTTCGACCCCTGGCACCTGCCTCTGATCAACACGCTGATCCTTCTGTTGTCCGGTTGTGCCGCGACCTGGGCGCACCATGCGCTGGTCCACGAAAACAATCGCAAGGACCTGGTCAGCGGGCTGGTGCTGGCGATCGGGCTGGGGGTGATCTTCACCGGCACACAGGCCTACGAATACAGCCACGCGGCTTTCGGCTTTGCCGGCAACATCTATGGTGCCAGTTTCTTCATGGCGACCGGCTTTCACGGTTTTCACGTCATCATCGGGACCATCTTCCTGACGGTCTGTCTGATCCGCGCGCTGAAGGGGCACTTCACGCCCGAAAAGCACGGTGGGTTTGAGGCGGCCGCCTGGTATTGGCACTTTGTCGACGTGGTCTGGCTGTTCCTCTTTGCCGCCGTCTATGTCTGGGGTCAGGGCTGATCCTGCACCGGCAAGCGACCGCCAGCGCGGGCCTTCGGGCCTGCGCTGGCATTTTCAGGGGACTGCAATGCGCCGCTTTCTGTTTCCGCTTGTGCTTGGGGTCGTCGGGGTGGCGGTCCTGACCAGCCTTGGCTTTTGGCAACTGCGCCGGATGGAGGAAAAGCGGCTTTATCTAGCGACGATCGAGGCGCGGATCCACAACGCGCCGATCCCGCTGCCAGACCTGCCCACCGCCGAATTGCACAAGTTTCAGGCGGTCATGGTCGTGGGTGCCTTTACCGGAGATTATCTTGAGGTGCTGGCAGGGCAGCGCGGTTCCAGCCCCGGTGTCCAGATCGTCGAGGCTTTCGCGCTGCCCTCGGGCCGACGGGTTCTGGTGGAACGGGGCTTTCTGGCCGATGCAGACCGCGCCACGCCCCGGACCACGACCAAGACGACGGTCGAGGGCCATCTGCATTGGCCGCAAGAAACAGACGCCTTCACCCCGCCGCCCGATCCGCAGACCGGTCTTTGGTTCGCGCGGGATGTGCCGGCGATGGCGGCCAAGCTGGGCACGGAACCGACATTGATTGTCGTAAGCGCGCCGACCGGTGACGGAATTGCGCCGACGCCGGTCGATACCTCGGATATCCCCAACAACCATTGGGGTTATGCGATCCAGTGGTTCCTGCTTGCCGCAACCTGGGCGGGGATGACAGGCCTGCTTCTTTGGCGTATCAGACGCCCGACCGTTTGAAGGCGACACGATGAACTATATCTCGACCCGCGGCACCGCACCGGTCCTTGGCTTTGGCGAGGCGATGATGACCGGCCTAGCCCGCGACGGCGGGCTTTATGTGCCGCAGGCGGTGCCGGTGATGCCGCGCGACGAGATCGCAACCCTGGCCGGTCTGCCCTATGAAGAAGTCGCCTTGCGGGTGATGCAGCCCTATCTTGGCGGGTTTTTCACGGATGATGAATTCAAGGGCCTGATCGCCAAGGCCTATGCCGGGTTCCACCACGAGGCCCGCGCGCCGATGGTGCAGCTTGCCGCGAACCACTTCCTTTTGGAGCTGTTTCACGGCCCCACCCTGGCCTTCAAGGACTTTGCCATGCAGATCATCGGGCAGATGATGCAGGCGGCTCTGGCGCGGACGGGTGAGCGGATCACGATTGTCGGCGCCACCTCGGGCGATACCGGGTCGGCGGCGATCGAGGCGTTTCGCGGCCTTGCCAATGTCGATGTGTTCATCCTTTTCCCGGAAGGCCGGGTCTCGGACGTGCAACGCCGCCAGATGACCACCCCGGTTGAGGGCAACATCCATGCGCTGGCACTGTCGGGCGACTTTGATGACGCCCAAGCCCGGGTCAAGGACATGTTCAACGATCTGGCCTTTCGCGACGGGGTGCGGCTGGCGGGGGTCAACAGCATCAACTGGGCGCGGGTGCTGGCGCAGGTGGTCTATTACTTTTACGCCGCCGTGGCGCTTGGGGCCCCGGCCCGCGCGGTCAGCTTTACTGTGCCGACCGGGAATTTCGGCGATGTCTTTGCTGGTTATATCGCCAAGCAGATGGGTCTTCCAATCCACCAGCTGGTGATCGCGACCAACCAGAACGACATTCTTGACCGCACCCTGCGCGCGGGGGAGCATCGTACCAACGGGGTCAAACCCTCGATCAGCCCGTCGATGGATATTCAGGTGTCCTCGAACTTTGAACGCGCGCTTTTCGATGCCTATGGGCGCGACGGGGCGGCGATTGCGGCCCTGATGGCCGAGATGAAGACCGGCGGCTTCACGCTTGCCCCCACCGCGCTTGCGACCCTGCGCGCGACTTTCGCCTCGGGGCGCTGCTCCGAGGATGAGACGCTGGCGACCATCCGCCGCCACCTGACCGCCACGGGTGAGCTTCTATGCCCGCACTCAGCCGTGGGCGTGAAGGTGGCCGAAGATCATCTGGGCAGCGCCCCGATGATCACGCTGGCCACGGCACATCCGGCCAAGTTCCCCGATGCGGTGGAACGCGCCACCGGCATCCGCCCGGCGCTGCCGCCGCATCTGGCCGACCTCTTTGACCGGCCCGAGCGGATGACCAGGGTGCCGAACGACCTTGCCGCGCTGCAGGCGCTGGTCCGCGACCGGATTGCTCGTCGATGACTTCGTCACTCCTCGCTGTGACGGACGCCTGCCGACGAGGAGACGAAGTCGAACGAGGAGGGGGCTTGGCCCCTGCGCTGCCTGCCCCTTTCACTGGCGGACCCATGGCTGTATGACCGTGGCGATCCCATTACCAATCTGGACGCTATCTTGACATCGCACCTGCACACCCTGCCCAATGGCCTGCGAATCGTCACCGAGGCGATGCCGGGCCTGCAATCCGCCAGCATCGGTTTGTGGGTTGAGGCGGGCGGGCGGCACGAGACCCCGGCCCAGAACGGCATCGCGCATTTTCTGGAACATATGGCCTTCAAGGGCACCCGCCGCCGCAGTGCGCTCCGCATCGCCGAGGAAATCGAGGATGTCGGTGGCTATATCAACGCCTATACCAGCCGCGAGATGACCGCCTATTACGCCCGCGTCCTGTCGGGCGACGTGCTGATGGCCCTCGACGTGATTGCGGATATCGTCCTCAATCCTGTTTTCCGCAAGGCGGATATCGAGACCGAGCGCCATGTCATCCTGCAGGAAATCGGCCAGGCGCTGGACACGCCCGATGACATCATCTTTGACTGGCTGCACGAAGTAAGCTACCCCAACCAGCCCTTTGGCCGCACCATCCTGGGTCCCGAAGATCGGGTAGCGGGCTTTGGCAAGGCTGATTTTCAGGGCTTCACCGCCGCGCATTACGGCCCCGACCAGATGATCCTGTCGGCAGCAGGCGGCGTCGATCATGATGCGATCGTGGCCGCCGCCACCCGCCTTTTTGGGGATCTGAAGCCGGTTGGGGCCTCTGCGATGGAACCCGCCCGCTTCCAGGGCGGCGAACGGCGTGAGGTCAAGGATCTGGAGCAGGTGCATTTCGCCCTGTCGCTGGAAGGTCCCGGCTACCGCGATGATGCAGTCTATACCGCGCAGGTCTATGCCACCGCGATGGGTGGCGGCATGTCGAGCCGCCTTTTCCAGAAAATCCGTGAGGATCGGGGCCTGTGCTATACGATCTACGCCTCTGCCTCGGCCTATGAGGATACCGGGCAAATCACGATCTATGCTGGCACTTCCGAGGCCGAGATCGGCGATCTGACCGCCCTGACCCTGACGGAATTGAAACGTGCCGCCGAGGACATGACCGAGGCCGAGGTCGCCCGCGCCCGGGCGCAATTGCGCGCGGGGCTCCTCATGGGGCTGGAAAGCCCGTCGAGCCGGGCCGAACGCAACGCGCGGCTGGTGTCGATCTGGGGCCGGGTGCCCCCTTTGGCCGAGGCCGTGGCCCGGATCGATGCCGTGGATACCGCCACCGTGCGCGCCTATGCCGGGGATCTGACCCGCGCGCGGTCGGCGCTGGCGCTGTACGGTCCGGTGGCCAAGGCGCCGGGGATCGAGGAGATCCGCCGCGGGCTGGCCCCCTGATGCTGGCCCTGAAACGCCGCGCCCGCGTGGAAACCGAGCGGATGACCCTGCGGCTTCCCGAACATACCGACTGGCGGCAATGGTCCGACCTGCGTGCCGCCTCGGCCGAGTTTCTGGCCAAATGGGAGCCGGTCTGGGCCACCGACCACCTTTCCCGCCGCGCCTTTACCAACCGCGTCTACTGGGCCAACCGCGCCGAGGCGCAAGGCACGGCCCTGCCCATGCTGTTGATCCGGCGTGAGGACAGCCAGCTTCTGGGCGCGTTGACGCTGGACAATATCCGCCGCGGACCGGCGCAGGTCGGTACCTTTGGCTACTGGATCGGCGCGCCCTTCACCCGGCAGGGCTATATGCGTGAGGCCGTGCAGGCGCTGACCCATCACGCTTTCATGCGCATGGACCTCAGCCGGATCGAAGCCGCCTGCCTGCCAGAGAACGCCGCCTCGCGCGGGGTGCTGGAAGGGTGTGGCTTCAAGTATGAAGGGGTGGCGCAAAGCTATCTGCAGATCAACGGGCGCTGGCGGACCCATGTGCTTTACGCCAACCTGCGCGGCGACCGGCGCGGCAGGACTGACGCGGGCTAAAGGGCGGCCAAACGGGCGGGCGGGTAAGCGGGCGCGGGGCCCATGACCGCACGCCGCGGCGGACAGAACCCTCGCAACGGCTGCCAAAACCCGCGACGATCGCGGCCGCACGGATCGACACCAATGCTCCGGGCCGCGACCAGCAGGACAGGGGTGGTCCTGGCCCTGCTGGTCACAGGCTTTCGAGATAGCGGATCAAGGCGGCGCGGTCCGTGGCGGGCATGTCAACGACGGCATCGCGTGTGGTCTTGGCCTCTCCCTCGTGCCACAGGATCGCTTCCAGCAGGCTGCGGGCGCGCCCATCATGCAGATAGCTTTCCCGCCCGGTGACCTGTTTGGTCAGGCCGATTCCCCAAAGCGGAGCCGTGCGCCACTCGCGCCCGGTCGCGCGCGCTTCGGGGCGGTGATCGGCAAGGCCTTCGCCCATGTCATGCAAAAGCAGGTCGGTAAAGGGCCAGATCAGCTGAAAACTGTGCTCGGGGCGGTCAGTCAGGCGATGGGTGACAAAGCTGGGCTGGTGGCAGGCGGTGCAGCCGGTACGGTGAAACAGCCTGCGGCCCCGCAATGCATCGGGGTCGTCCGTGTCGCGCCGGGCGGGCACGCCCAGATTGGCGCTGTAGAACGTCACCAGATCCAGGCTTTCGGCGTCCACCTCAAAGCCGCCCTGCCCGGCATCGCCACCATGGCGGGCAGCCCGGCAATCGGCCTGCCGGGCTGTGCAGTCACCCCAAAGTCCGGGAGAGAGCGGGCTGGCAATGCCCATATCGCCCGAAAATGCCTCGGCTGCTTGCGCGCGCAGCGTTGGCACCCCTGCCTTGTGGCCAAACCGGCCCAGCATAGGTTCGTGATATTCGTCGGACCAGACGATGTTGGGACGCCCCGAGATGCCGTCGCCGTCGGCGTCTTCGGGATCGGCCAGTGCCAGGATTTCGGCCGAGGGGATCGCCTCCAAGAGGCCCAGCCCGATCATCTGCGGGGCAACGCGCGGGCTAAGCATGGCCTCGGGGTGCAAAGGGCCATAGCCAAGGTCGACCGCCCGATAGGTGGGGCGGCGCAAGGTTGCGGTCTCGCCATCGGACAAGGCGATGACGACATCTTCATATGTCACGTCCAGACGATATTCTGCCGGATGCCCAGCAGAGCCGAAATCCTGCAACTGGTTGCCATAGACCGGGTCGGGCAGGGTGGCGATGTAACCCGAGATCGCCGCCATCCGCGCGGCTGCGGCACTGTCGACCGGTGCCGGGATCGACACGCGCAGGAACATCGACACGGCGTCATCCCCGGCCCCTTCCGGCGGATGGCCGCGCCCGTCCTTGATATGACAGCCTTGACAGGCGCGCGCGTTGTAAAGCGGGCCAAGCCCGTCCGAGGCAAGGGTGGACGCGGGGGCTGCGATCCAAAGCTTGCGAAACAGCCCGTTGCCAACCATGAAGGCCAGTTCGCGCTCATGGCTGATGTTTCCGGACGGGGCCGAAAAGGCATCCGCCGTCCGGCGTGCCGGCACGGTGGCCGCCCCGCCGGGCAGGGCCTCGGCCCCGGCCGTTGCCGCAAGATCAAGCGGCTGGGCCGTGACCGCGGCTATGCGCGCCACTTCTTCTGCTGTGCGCGGGATCGGGTTCAGATGCGGATCGTCCAGAGCCTGCGCCCCGACCAGACCCGGCAGGATGCAGACCAAGACGAGGCCGGCCCGCAAGACGCGCCTGAACCGCCGGGTGGGTATCGCGCCGTGCATTAGGCTGGGCATGAGGCTGGACAAGGCGTTCCCTTCCAGGCTGGTCAAGACGGTCAAGGCTGGTTGACGAGCAGTCACACCGACCCCAAGCCCCTGTCAACAGCGTCCTGGCCGGCCGCATTGTGACAAAGTCGCCCAGCCTTTCGCCGCCCTCGCAGGCTGATCGGTGGATGGTGTGGGCCTTGTGCAGCGCGGCAGATGTGCCGCGCCCAAGGATCGGCCTGCCACGGGGGGCCTCGCGGCAGGCTGCGCGTGCGGTGGCGCTTGCAACTGAAATCCCAGTGCCGGCATGGGAACGGCGGGGCAACCTCGCGCAGCCGTGATGATGCAGGGCGGTGACGTGGCCGCAATCAGGGGTATCATGGCGAAGGTCATGGAGATGAGCGATGCAGCTTTGCCATTTTGTTGTCCTTCTGGCAGTGACCGCCGCGCCGGTCCTGGCCGAAGACCGGATCCCGTCGCATTGCATTGCGCTGGCGGCGAACGCGCCCAAGGTGCAGCCCGTCGCGCTGGTGGATGACCTTGCCGGCGGGCTGGAAGCGGGGCAGGTGCTGATCCGCTACATCGACCATGCAAGCTTTGCCCTTGTCACCCCGGATGGCACCGTCGCGGTGACCGACTATACCGGCTATCTTGGCGTGCAGGACGTGGTCCCGGATGTGGTGACGATGAACAATGCCCATTCGACGCATTGGACTGCCAGCCCGGACCCCCGCATCCCCAACGTGCTGCGCGGTTGGGCCGAGGGCGGGGTGGCGGCCCGGCATGTCCTTGACCTGGGCGCGATGCTGGTCAGAAACGTCACCACCGATACCCGCGGACCCTTTGGTGAAGGTGCGCTGGCCGATGGGAATTCGATCTTCATCTTCGAGGCGGCGGGTCTTTGCATCGGGCATCTGGGGCATCTGCATCAGATCCCGTCGGATGAACAATATGCCGCGATCGGTCGGCTGGATGTGCTGATGGTGCCGGTGGATGGCGGCTATACCTTGCGGCTCAAGGATATGGCGGGGGTGGTGCGACGGTTTCGGTCTTCGGTAGTGATCCCGATGCACTGGTTCAGCGAGCAGTCGCTGGCGGCATTTCTGGCCGAGATGGCGGGCGAGTTCACCGTGGTCGAAACCGGCGGCGCGCAGATTGCGCTGTCGCTGCGCGACCTGCCCGCAACCCCGACGCTTTTGGTGCTGGAACCGGCCTATCTGGACTGACCGCTGGCGAAGGGCCTGTCCCGGCGCTACCAAGCTGGGGTCAAGGAGATGTCGATGCTCAACCCCTGTGATCCCGGTTTCGTCGCCGAATTGCGCGCCCATCTGCCCGAAGGGACGCTGTCCCCGCCCGAGCCGCGCCACCTGAGCGAGCCGCGCGGGCGCTGGGCCGGCCAGGCGGGCGGGCTGGCCCGGCCCCGGACCACGGCAGAGGTTGCGACCATCCTGCGCGCCTGTACCGCCGCCCGGGTCGGGGTTGTGCCCTGGGGCGGCGGCACCGGGCTGGTCGGCGGCCAAGTGATGCCCGAAGGCCCCGCGCCGCTCCTCATGTCGCTGGAGCGGATGGCGGCCCGGCGCGGTGCCTACCCGGACGAAAGCGTTCTGGTGGTCGAAGCCGGGATGATCCTGGCCGATGTGCAGGCTGCGGCGGCGGGGCTGGGGCGGCTATTTCCGCTGTCGCTCGCATCGGAAGGGTCGGCGACGATCGGGGGCAATCTGGCGGCCAATGCCGGGGGGACGGCGGTGCTGCGCTATGGCAATGCCCGCGACCTTTGTCTGGGGATTGAGGCGGTTCTGGCCGATGGCACGATCTTCAACGGGCTGACCCGGCTTAGGAAGGACAACGCGGGCTATGACCTGCGCCACCTGTTGATCGGGTCCGAAGGCACGTTGGGCGTGATCACGGCAGCGGCGCTGCGGATGTTTCCGCGCCCAGCCGCCGAAGTGGTGGCGCTGCTGGCCGTCCCATCCCCCGCGGCGGCGCTGGCGCTGTTGGGCCTGGTGCAGGACCGGGTCGGGGGCATGGTGTCGAGCTTTGAGCTGATCCATCGCACCGGGTTCGATTTCATCGCCGAAACCCTGCCCGATGCCCCGCGCGCGCCCCTTGACCCCTTGCCCGACTGGCTGGTGCTGATCGAACTTGGCCTGCCGCCCGAGGTTGATCCAGACGCCAGCATGGCCGGGCTTTACGATGCTGGGGCACGGGCCGGGTTGGTGCTCGACGGGGTGATCGCCACCTCGCAGGCGCAAGCGGCGGCGCTGTGGCGGCTGCGCGAGTTGATCCCCGAGGCGAACCGGCGGATCGGCGCGGTGTCCAGTCACGACATCTCGCTGCCGTTGTCAGCCATTCCGGGATTTATCGCCGATGCGCCCCGGGTGATCGCGGGCCTTGGCGATTTCCGGGTGAATTGCTTTGGCCATCTGGGGGATGGCAACCTGCATTGGAATGTATTTCCCGCCAAGGGGCAGGACCGCAAGGCCCATGACGGGGTGCGCGACGGGGTAAAGGCGGCGGTGCATGATCTGGTGCATGGGCTGGGCGGGTCGGTCGCGGCGGAACACGGGGTCGGGCGGCTCAAGACTGGCGATCTGCTGCGCTATGGCGACCCGGGCAAGCTGGCGGCAATGCGGGCGATCAAGGCGGCACTGGACCCGGCGGGCATTCTCAACCCCGGCGCGGTGCTGCAATGACAGCACTTACCCCGCCGCAGGAACCTGCGACGGGGTGCTTTGGGGGGTGTTGTGGGTCACGCCGTGGGTAGCGGCGCGGTCAGGCTGGGTAGGCCGGACAAGTGCTTGTTTAGAGTGATTCTCTTTCAGGACAGTTAACGCGCGTGGCCCCCCCCGGCCGCTCATCGTTCCCTTCGGTCGCTCTTCGCTGGAACGCTTGCACCGCGAAGAGCGACCGAAGGGAAGGATGAGCGTGTCCAGGCGTCACAAGCCGTCAAACGCGCACAGCGCATGCACATCCATCCCCATCGCCTCAAGCTTTTTGCGACCACCAAGATCGGGCAGATCGACGACAAAGGCGCAGCCCACCACCTCGGCGCCCAGCCGTTCGATCAGGCGGATGCCTGCCTCGGCGGTGCCGCCGGTGGCCAGCAGGTCGTCGACCAGAAGCACCTTTTCCCCCGGGGCCATCGCGTCGTCATGCACCTCGACCACCGCCTCGCCGTATTCCAGCGTGTAGGACTGGCTGATCGTCTGGCCGGGCAGCTTGCCCTTCTTGCGGATCGGCACGAAGCCGGTCGAAAGCTGATGCGCCACAGCACCCCCCAGGATGAAGCCCCGCGCCTCCAGCCCCGCGACCTTGTCGATCCGCATGCCGGCATAGGGGGCCAAAAGCTGATCCACGCACATCCGAAAGCCGCGCGGATCGGCGAAAAGCGTGGTTACGTCGCGAAAGAGAATCCCCTCATGCGGGAAATCGACGATGGTACGGATATAGTCCTTGACGGTCTTGCGCGGCGTCATGTGGCGGTCCTGTTTACGGGGGGCCTGATTGCGGGGGGGCCTGTTCAATTGCCGTTCGGATAGTGCAGATGCAACAGCGCCGCGTCCTGACCTTCCAGCGTCACCGTCGCGTTCGAGGTTTGCGACAGGATCGACACCCCCTCATAGGCTGGGCTTTCGATATCGTAAAGAAAGCCCAGCGACTGGGTCACCTCCTCCAGCATGACCGAGGGCAGATCGGCGTCGGTGATGCCGGTCGAAATCAGAATCACCGCCTCAAGGATGGTATTGGAAGGGTCCGACCAGACCGTCATGTAGCCCACCCCCATGATCCCCGCGCCGGAAAAGCCGGGGGTTTCGGTCAGGACCGTGCCCTCGGCAAGGTCAGTCGGCCGGATGATGATATCGGCGTTGGGTGACCGGGTCAGGCGCAGGCTGATGCCCGCCCCGACCCCGTTGACCTCGGCCAAGGCATCGACCAGCGCCTGCGTTACGCGATCCTCAAAGCCGGGGGCGACCTGCACATCCCCCATCACCACCGCCACGGTCAGCTTGCGCTTGTCCCAACGCAGCGCCGGGGCCTGACAGGCCCCGCCCGGCGGGGCCCCACAGGTGGCCAGTTGATAAAGCTCGGCGTCGGTCAAAAGGCCGGGAGCGCTGACGCCGTCGCTGGGCGGCACTTCGGCGCTGGCCAGGGCCGCAGCAAGCGCAAGACCGCAGCCAGCCAGCACGGCAAGGGAATGACGGGACAGCATCGGCGTCTCCTTCGGGGGGGCGGTTTGCGGCAGGTTCGACAGTCTTTGGCAGCGCCGCCCGACGATAGCCGGGCAGGGGAAACGGGGGAAGGGGGAAAGGGTGGCCTGCCGCCCCTGCGCAAGCTTGCGTCCCTGGCCCACTTTGCGCATCCTTGCCCGGAAAGCGAGGCGGACCATGGCGGCACCAACGGCGATTGCCCCCCTACTGGCGGCGATAGAGACCCGGCTCACGGACGGTCAGCGGCTGATCGTGGCGCTGGCCGGACCGCCCGGATCGGGCAAGTCGACCCTGGCCGAGGCGCTGGTGGCGGCCCTGAACACCGCTGCCCCCGACACTGCTGCCATCTTGCCGATGGATGGCTTTCATTATGACGACCTTTACCTTGTGCCCGCGGGCCTGCGTCCCCGCAAAGGCGCGCCGATGACCTTTGATGTGGGCGGTCTCTTTCATACCCTGTCGCGGCTGAAAGCGCGGGATGAGGCAGCGGTCGCGGTCCCGGTCTTTGACCGAAAGATCGAGATTGCCCGCGCCGGGGCCCGCCTCGTCCCGGCCCATGTTCCGGTGATCGTGGTCGAGGGGAACTGGCTTTTGCTCGACGCGGCCCCCTGGACCCGGCTGCACCCGCTTTATGATCTGACCGCGATGGTCGAGGTGCCGGAACCGGTCTTGCGCCAGCGCCTTGCCGCGCGCTGGCAGGGGTTCGATCTGCCCGATGCCGAGGTCACCTCGCGGCTGGAGGCGAACGACCTGCCGAATGGTCGCCTGGTGCGTGACGGGTCCATCCCGGCGGAATTTCGGATCGCGAATGGTTAAGGGCGCGGGCATCGACCGGCTGGTCGCGTTTCCGAACCTTGTCGTGAAACTGTCCGGCATTACCACCTATGCTGCCCCGGGAACCGCCACGACGGCACAGTTCTGGCCCTATGTCGATCATCTGCTGACGGCGTTCGGGCCCGACCGCATGCTCTTGGGCAGCGACTGGCCGGTGGTGAACCCTGGGGTGGGGCTGCCGGAGTGGATTGGAATGACCGGGGAGTTGCTGGCGGGGCTGTCTGAGAGGGAGCGGGTGGCGATTGGGGCAGGGACGGTGCGGCGGGTTTATGGGGTGTGAGGGGGGTGGGGATGGCGCGCTGAGGTCGGCTTGGGACACGAACACCAACGGCGATCTAAACAAAATTTGTCTATCTTTCATTTAGATCAGTCGGAGTGACTATGCGTAGAATTCTTGACGAAATCAAGTTGGCAGCAAAGGAGAAGAGGCACTCACCCTACATGCCGATTTCAGCATACGAGTCTCCAGTATTTCTCACTGCAATGAATCGAATTTCAGTCCTGTTTGTATGTTTTGCACTGATAGTTAATTATCTTGCGGCCTATCTATCGACTTCTGAATGTTGCGTAGACATTCTGGAGTTCCTGCGCATGCATGCCACAAGGATCGACTCTGTTTCTGTTAGATTTATTGATCTGCAACGACACGACGCAGTTTCAGGCCTTCAATACATTGGCTTGATGTGGACTTCTCTTGTCATTGCGATTCTTTACGGGGCAGTAAGTACCGGAGCATACGTTCGTTTCGTCCTGCTTCCTGGAAACTTTACTCCTTGTGACTCTCGCGCGATCCCATTTTTTGCGACTTTTAGCTTACTTATTATGGCGTTGACATGGGTGGTATTCTTTTTCCCAACTGATCTATCAACTTCAAGGTACCTTGGATATCAGATCTATTTTCGTTGGCCAATCTTCCCCGGCTTTGCTGGTTTGGGTGCGATCGTATTTGGAGTTTACCTCTATGCTATTTTTGGAACGCTCTCAAAGATCGCTTTTCAGATGAAGCAGGCGTAGGGTGGGTGCCAACCCACCACTCCCGGATGTGAGAGTACTAATTCAGGATCGATTGGAGGTAACATGACTCGATTTAAGGTCCGGCAGTATCTGATCTGCACTTTGGGACTTCTGGCGACACTCCTCTTAGGAACTGCAGTCGTAGCTGAAGAATCTTTGGAAGAATATGGAATTACAGGACCAGCCTGCTCGTTGGATACCTTCGGCGAGAAGCCCTTCATTCTCTGCAGTCATCTGGGCGCACATCTGACAGTAATGAGCGGTCAAGCAGCAAGTTTGTCATTGAGGGTTCCATCAGAAACTGCTGGAGGTGAATACCTCATTCAAAGGATCGAGGACGACAGTCTATCTAAGGAATACCTTGCCGATCAAGTATCAAAAGTCCTTGCAGTTTGTGCAACAGATATTGCCTGTAGTGGAGAATTAGAGGGGTTACCAGCGATAAATGAAGATCGATGTTTAGCGGAATCCTATTTAGCGGAGGCAATTACTTTCTTTGAGTTCGATGGAGAAGTTTCCCCTGTTCTCCGTGCGGGGAACGTCTTAGTGTGCCGCGATCATGCGGGCTTCTTCATCGCATTTGAATCAAGCTTATCCACAAGCTTTGTTATCGATAGCGAGGATGGTCCCACGCAGGAAGAAATCATTGTTTTCGTTTTTGCAACTTTTGAGGTGGAAAGTTAATGCAAGCGTAGGGTTGGTGCAACGCACTCCTCCCTGCTGCCAAAGTTTTTCGCCCCCGACGGCTGACACCGCCACCCCCCGCATTCCCGCTAGCCTTGCCCCCGTTTTCCCGCTACTCTGCCGCGCGGACCCGGGGAAAACCTGGGCGTGACGGCAGAGCAGGCGGACAGGTGACATTCCATGACTGAGATGGTCTTTGGCGCGAACCCGGCCAGGGTGACCGAGCCGGTCTTGCCGCGTTGGTGGCGGACGATCGACAAGCTGACGCTGACGCTGGTGTTCGTGCTGTTCGGGATCGGGCTTCTTCTTGGGCTGGCGGCCTCGGTGCCTCTGGCGGCCGACAACAACCTTGAGCCGTTCTATTATGTGCGCCGGCAGGCCGGGTTGGGCGGGATCGCGCTGGTGGTGATGCTGGGCTGTTCGATGCTGTCGCCGGGCACCGTGCGGCGGCTGGGGGTGCTGGGCTTTGGGCTGGCGCTGATCGCGCTGCTGCTGCTGCCGCTGTTCGGCACCGATTTTGGCAAGGGCGCGGTGCGGTGGTTCAGCTTGGGCTTTACCAGCGTCCAGCCGTCCGAGTTTCTGAAGCCCGGCTTCGTCATCGTTGCGGGCTGGCTGATTGCCGCTGCCCAGGACCTGAACGGGCCGCCGGGCAAGACCGTGTCCTTCGTGCTGATGCTGGTGGTGGTCGGGTTCCTCGCGATGCAGCCCGATTTCGGCCAGTCGGCGCTGATCATCTTTGCCTGGGGCGTGATCTATTTCGTCGGCGGCGCGCCGATGACGCTGATTGTTGTCGTGGGTGCCCTCGTGGTGCTGGCTGGCCTGGTGTTTTATCAGTCTAGCGAGCATTTCGCGCGCAGGATCGACGGCTTCCTGTCGCCCGAACTGGACCCGCGCACCCAGCTTGGCTATGCGGCCAACGCGATCCAGGAGGGTGGGTTGTTCGGGGTCGGCGTTGGTGAGGGGCAGGTCAAACGCTCGCTGCCCGACGCGCACACCGATTTCATCATTGCGGTGGCTGCCGAGGAATACGGGCTGATCCTTGTCCTCTTGATCCTCCTCATCTACGGGGTGATCGTGGTCCGCTCGCTGGGTCGGCTGCTGGTGGAACGTGACCCCTTCGTGCGGCTGGCGGGGGCGGGGCTGGCCTGCATCTTCGGCGTGCAGGCGATGATCAACATGGGCGTGGCGGTGCGGCTGTTGCCGGCCAAGGGGATGACGCTGCCGTTCATCAGCTATGGCGGATCGTCGGTCATTGCGGCGGGGATCACGATGGGGATGCTCTTGGCGCTGACGCGGGTCAGGCCACAGGGGCAGATCGGCGATGAGTTCCGGCGGGGGCGGTGATGGGGTTTTCACCTGACGGAGCCCCCCCCACCCCAACCCTCCCCCACGGAGGGGGGAGGGAGGCTCTCCGCCTTCCAGCACCTGCACAGAGTAACCAGATGTGGATCGAGGGACCCCCCTCCCCCCTTTGTGGGGGAGGGATGGTGTGGGGGGGCCGTTTGCGCCCAGGAGATACGCCATGACCAGCAAGCTTCTCCTCATCGCGGCGGGCGGCACTGGCGGGCACATGTTTCCGGCGCAGGCCCTGGCCGAGATGGCGCTGGCGCGGGGCTGGCGGGTCAAGCTTTCGACCGATGACCGGGGCGCGCGCTATGCGGGCGGCTTTCCCAAGGCGGTCAGGATCGAGCGGGTGACCTCGGCCACCTTTGCCCGGGGAGGCAGGGCGGCAAAGCTTTTGGTGCCGGTCAGGATCGGCGCGGGCATTATTGCCGCCCTTTGGTCGCAGATCATCGATCGGCCTGCGGTGGTGGTGGGCTTTGGCGGCTATCCGTCGATCCCGGCGCTGGTGGCGGCCTGGGTTCTGCGGCGGCCCCGGATGATCCACGAACAAAACGGCGTCCTTGGCCGGGTAAACCAAATCTTCGCCCGCAGGGTGGACAAGGTCGCCTGCGGCACCTGGCCCACCGCCCTGCCTTCGGGCGTTGTAGGAGAGCCGACCGGCAACCCGGTGCGCCAGGCGGTGCTGGACCGCGCGGCGGCACCCTACATTCCCCCTGGCGATTACCCGATGGCGCTGGTGGTGATCGGCGGCAGCCAGGGCGCGCGGATCCTTTCCGAAGTGGTGCCCACGGCAGTTGCTGCCCTGCCTGAGGCTTTGCGTGACCGGTTGCGTGTTGCCCATCAAGCTCGGGAGGAGGATGCTGAGCGAGCCGTCGAGATATATGCCGAGGCCGGTGTCCGGGCCGAGGTCGCCCCGTTCTTTGCCGATATCCCGCGTCGGCTGTCCGAGGCGCAACTGGTGATCAGCCGTTCGGGGGCTTCTTCGGTAGCAGACATCAGCGTGATCGGGCGGCCGTCGATCCTGGTGCCCTATGCCGCGGCAACCGGTGACCACCAGCGGGCAAACGCGCGCGGGCTGGTGGATGCCGGGGCTGCGGTCCTTATGCCGGAAAGCGCACTTGACGCCGCGACGCTGGCCCGTCACATCGCCGCCATCCTCGACCACCCCACGGCGGCCGGGAAAATGGCTGCAAACGCGCTGTCCGTTGGCCGCCCCGATGCGACCGCCAGGCTGATGGCGCTGGTCGAAGGTCTTGCAGGAGAGCCGGAATGAACGCAGCCACCAAACTTCCGCTCGAACTGGGGCCGATCCACTTTGTCGGCATCGGCGGGATCGGCATGTCGGGCATCGCCGAGGTCTTGATGACGCTGGGCTACCGGGTGCAGGGGTCGGATGCGAAGGCGTCAAAGATCACCGACCGGCTGGTCAAGCTGGGGGCCGTATTCTTTGAGGGTCAGAAGGCCGGGAACATCGGTGAGGCGGCCGTGGTGGTCATCTCCAGCGCGATCAAGAAGGGCAATCCGGAACTGGAGGAGGCCCGCCGCCGCAAGCTGCCCGTCGTCCGCCGGGCCGAGATGCTGGCCGAACTGATGCGCTTGCGGTCGAACATTGCGATTGCTGGCACCCATGGCAAGACGACGACGACGACGATGGTGGCGACCCTGCTGGACAAGGGTGGGTTCGATCCGACGGTCATCAACGGCGGGGTGATCCACGCCTATGGCTCTAACGCGCGGGCCGGGGCGGGCGAATGGATGGTGGTCGAAGCGGATGAAAGCGACGGCAGCTTCAACCGCCTGCCCGCCACCATTGCCATCGTCACCAACATCGACCCCGAGCATATGGAGCATTGGGGGACCTTCGATGCCCTGCGCAAAGGGTTCCTCGACTTTGTGTCGAATATCCCCTTCTACGGCCTTGCGGTCTGCTGCACCGACCATCCCGAGGTGCAGGCGCTTGTCGGTCGGGTCACGGATCGCCGGGTGGTGACCTTTGGCTTCAACGCCCAGGCCGATGTGCGGGCGCAGAACCTGACATATGAAAACGGCGTGGCGCATTTCGACATTGCCTTGCAGTCCGAGGAGACGGTGATCGAAGGCTGCACCCTGCCGATGCCGGGGGATCATAACGTCAGCAACGCTTTGGCCGCCGTGGCGGTTGCCCGGCATCTGGGGATGAAAAAGGACGAAATCCGAGAGGCTCTGGCTGGGTTCGCCGGTGTCAACCGCCGCTTCACCAAGGTGGGTGAGGTGAACGGCGTCACCATCATCGACGATTACGGCCACCACCCCGTGGAAATCGCCGCCGTCCTTAAGGCCGCGCGACAGGCGACCAAAGGCCGGATCATCGCCGTCCACCAGCCACACCGCTATACCCGTCTGTCCAACCTCTTTGACGACTTTTGCACCTGCTTCAACGATGCCGATGTGGTGGCCATCGCCGAGGTCTATTCTGCGGGTGAAGACCCTATCGCCGGGGCATCCCGCGACGATCTGGTGGCGGGGCTGATCGCGCATGGCCACCGCCACGCGCGCGCGCTTTTGGACGAGGGTGACCTGGCGCGGCTGGTCAAGGAACAAGCCCGGCCGGGCGACATGGTGGTCTGCCTTGGGGCAGGGACGATTTCTGCCTGGGCCAACGCCCTGCCCGCCAAACTGGCCGAGGCCGCCGCGTGAGGGCCAAAATCCTTCGAAGGATTTTGCAAATTCCTTCGAAGGAATTTGGTCCGGCCCCGGCAATGGGCTAAACTTGTGCGATGAGCACGCCCCTGATCCTTGGTTGCCTCTGGGGCCTCGCCTCGGCCATCGTCGCCATGCTGCCGATGCGGGCGCAGATGGCACCGGGGCTGGCGCTTTTGCTGGCGGCACCGGTGCTTCTGGTTTGGATCGGCTGGCTGCACGGCTGGATTTGGCTCGCCATCGGTCTTTTTGCCTTCCTGTCGATGTTCCGCAACCCCTTGCGCTATTTCCTGCGCCGCGCCCTTGGCCGCCCGGCGTATGTGCCACCCGAGTTGAAAAAGTGACGCTGCCGCTGACCTTGTGCCTTTTGTGGCTGGTGACGGCAAATCTGATCGGGATGCTGCCGTCGCGCGATTACCACTGGCGCGCGGCTTACGCGATGATGGCGGTCGGGTTGCCCTTGCTGGTCTGGGTGACCTGGGCAGGCGGCCTTTTGGTCGGGGCGCTGGTCCTCGCCGCCGCCACCTCGATCCTGCGCTGGCCGCTGATCTTTGCTTGGCGGTGGGTGCGGCGCAGGCTGGGGCGCGGTCAATGATCGGGCCTGTGGCTGGGGTGGGGCTGGCCGGGGCGGCTGTTGCGGGTGTTCTGGGCTGGGGCCTGGCGCGGGGCTATGGCTGGCGGGTCGGGCTGATTGTGCCGCTTGTGGCGCTGCTATCGCTAATCGCGGTCCTGTGGCGGGCGCGGGGGCTTGGCCTTGCCGACAGTTTCGACCTGGCCGCCAAAGCCCTTGTCGTGGCGGGGCCGGCATTGGCTGGGGCGCTTTTGGGCGTGGTTCTTGCGGCGCAGCGGCGGCGCTAGCGATCTTGCGGGGACCGACCGATCCCGGGTAAACCGCTTCCCATGACCTACCTGCCCACCCCACGCGGCGCGCTTACCGCCAACCGTCCGCTTGCTGACCTGACCTGGATGCGGGTCGGGGGGCCTGCGGAGTGGCTGTTTCAGCCGGCAGATGCGGTCGATCTTGCGGCTTTCCTAGCCGATCTTGACCCTGCCATCCCCGTGTTTCCGATGGGGGTGGGGTCGAACCTGATCGTGCGGGATGGCGGTATTCGCGGCGTGGTTATCCGGCTGGGGCGGGGGTTCAACGGCATTGTGGTCGATGGGGACCTGGTCACTGCCGGGGCGGCGGCGCTTGACGCGCATGTGGCCAAAGCGGCAGCCGAAGCTGGGCTGGACCTTACCTTTTTGCGCACGATCCCGGGCAGCATCGGCGGCGCCGTGCGGATGAATGCCGGCTGCTATGGCAGTTATGTCGCCGACATGTTGCAAGAAATCCACATTGTCCGGCGCGACGGGCGGGCGGAAACCCTGCCCGCGAGCGCCCTTTCCTTGGGCTACCGCCAAAGCGATCTGCCGCCGGGGGCTGTGATCACCTCGGCAACTTTCCGCGCAAATCCTGGCGACCCCGCGGCTTTGACCCAAAAAATGTCCGACCAGATCGCCAAGCGCGACGCCAGCCAGCCCACAAGGGATAGATCGGCGGGCAGCACCTTCCGCAACCCTTTGGGGCGCAGCAGCACGGGTCAGGCGGATGACAGCCACGAGTTGAAGGCCTGGAAGGTGATCGATGACGCCGGCATGCGGGGCGCAAAGCTGGGCGGCGCGCAGATGTCGGTGATGCATTCCAACTTTCTGATCAACGCCGGTGGGGCGACCGCCGCCGATCTTGAGGGGCTGGGCGAAGAAGTGCGAAAAAAGGTTTTCCAATCAAGCGGTATCAGGTTAGAATGGGAAATCATGCGGGTCGGAGAATACCTGCAGGATTAACGATATCACGGGTCACATAAGACCCGGATGAGGCAGAAAATGGCGGGCGCATCGAGCAGGATGCCCCCCGTAGTGGCAGTGTTGATGGGTGGCCTTTCCGCAGAGCGGGAGGTGTCGCTTGTATCGGGGCGCGAATGTGCCCTTGCCCTTCGGGAGGCCGGATATCAGGTGGTCGAGGTCGATTGCGGCCCCGACCTGCCTGCGCGCCTTGACGCCCTCAAACCCGATGTCTGTTTCAACGCGCTCCATGGCCGCTGGGGCGAGGATGGCTGTGTCCAGGGTCTGCTGGAGTGGCTGGCCATTCCCTACACCCATTCCGGCGTCCTCGCCTCGTCCCTCGCGATGAACAAGGCGCGCACCAAAGAGGTGTACGCCGCCGCAGGGCTGCCGGTCGTTGCCAGCCTTCTGGCCACCCGCGCCGAGGTGGAGGCCGGGCATGTCCTGCCCGCGCCCTATGTGGTCAAGCCCAACAACGAAGGCTCTTCGGTCGGGGTCTATATCGTGCGCGAGGGGTCGAATGCGCCGCGCCTTGCCGCCTCGATGCCCGACATCGTCATGGTCGAGGCCTATGCCCCGGGACGTGAGCTGACAACGACGGTGATGGGCGACAGGGCGCTGGGGGTGACGGATATCATCACCGATGGCTGGTACGATTATGACGCCAAGTACAAGGCGGGCGGCAGTCGGCACCAATGCCCGGCGGATATTCCTGCCGAAATCACGGCAGCCTGTCTGGACTTTGCCTTGCGCGCGCACCAGGCGCTGGGCTGCCGGGGCGTCAGCCGCACCGACTTTCGCTGGGACGAAAGCCGCTGGCAGACCGAAGGGGGGTTGAACGGCCTTATCCTGTTGGAAACCAATACCCAGCCTGGGATGACACCCACCTCGCTTGCGCCCGAACAGGCGGCGATGCAGGGGATCAGCTTTGCCGATTTCTGCGACTGGATGGTAAGGGACGCGTCATGCAGCCGCTGATCGCCACCCGGTCCTTCGCGGCACCCCCGCGCCCGGCACGTCAGGTGCCGCTGGCCGAGGTACCTCCGGTCAAGCGTGAGGCAAAGCGCGATCCGGCCCCGTCGCGTTGGTCCTATCGCAAGCAGCGCATGCTCTTGTCGCCTCGGGTCCAGCTTTTTTTGCGCGTCGGCTTGCCGATGCTGGTGCTGGTCTTGGGCCTTGCCTTCTGGCTGGGCAATGACGCCCGTCGGCAGGCGCTGGCCACCGAACTTGCTACCTTGCGCGCCGAGTTCGAGGCCCGGCCCGAGTTCCGCGTGTCCCTCGCGCGGATCGAAGGGGCTTCGGATGCCCTGGCCGAGGCGGTGCGGGCGCGGCTGGACCTGCCCCTGCCGATCTCGTCCTTTGACATCGATCTTGCCGCCGTGCGGGCGGGGATCGAAGACCTTGACGCGGTCGAATCCGCCGAGCTTCGGGTGCGTTCTGGGGGCGTGCTGGAAATCACCATCACCGAGCGGCAGCCGGTGGCGATCTGGCGGACCGCGACCGGACTGACCCTGGTCGATGCGGCTGGCCATCGGGTCGCGGGTCTGGTGGCGCGCGCCGATCAGCCGGGCTTGCCGGTGATCGCGGGCGAGGGGGCCGATCTTGCCGTTCCCGAAGCGCTGGAGATTCTTGCCGCCGCCGAGCCGCTGGCATCGCGGGTCCGTGGTCTGGTGCGCATCGGCGAGCGGCGCTGGGACCTGGTGCTGGACCGCGACCAACGGGTCTTGTTGCCCGAAACAAACCCGGTTCCGGCGCTGGAGCGGCTTTTGGCGCTTGACCAGGTCCAAGACCTGATGAACCGCGATATCCTGACCGTCGATCTGCGGTCCAACCACCGCCCGACACTACGCCTTAGCCCCGATGCCCTTGCCGCCTTGCGCAGCGCCAAAGGCCTTAATGCCGTGGAGAACGCATTGTGACCGATCTCTATACTTCGCAAAGAAACATGCGCGCCATGCGCCAGGCTGCAATGCAGCGCGGTGTGGTGGCCGTTCTGGATGTGGGCACCTCGAAGATCGCCTGCCTGGTCCTGCGCTTTGACGGGCCGGAACGCCTGCGTGATCAGGACGGGGTCAAGCCGATGGCGGGGCAAAGCCAGTTCCGGGTGATCGGGGCTGCCACAACCCGGTCGCGCGGGGTGCGCTTTGGCGAAGTCGCGGTGATGAACGAGACCGAGCGCGCCATTCGCACCGCCGTCCAGGCGGCGCAGAAGATGGCCAATGTGCGGGTTGACCATGTAATTGCCTGTTTTTCCGGCGCAGAGCCGCGCAGCTATGGCCTTGCCGGGGAACTGGACCTGCATGACAGCGTGGTCAGCGAACAGGATGTCAGCCGGGTCCTTGCCGCCTGCGACATGCCCGACCTTGGGCAAGGGCGCGAGGTCCTGCATGCCCAGCCGGTAAACTTTGCCTTGGACCACCGCAGCGGACTGGGCGATCCGCGCGGGCAGATCGGGCACCGGCTGGCGGTGGACATGCATCTTGTTTCGGTCGCGGGCGATGGCGTGCAGAACCTTCTTTATTGCATCAAGCGGTGCGACCTTGAACTCGCCGGCATCGCCTCGTCCGCCTATGTGTCGGGCATCGCGGCGCTGGTCGAGGATGAACAGGAACTGGGGGCGGCCTGCATCGACATGGGCGGCGGGTCCACCGGCCTGTCGATCTTTATCAAGAAGCACATGATCTATGCCGATGCGGTCCGGATGGGCGGGGATCATGTGACCAGCGACATCTCCAAGGGTCTGCAGATCCCGCGCGCCACCGCCGAGCGGATCAAGACCCGGCATGGCGGGCTATACGCCACCGGCATGGACGACCGCGAGATGATCGACATCGGCGGCGAGCCTGGCACGGAATCGGGCGACTGGGACAAGGACCGCCGCCAGATCAGCCGGACCGAGCTGATCGGCATCATGCGCCCCCGCGTCGAAGAGATCCTGGAGGAAGTGCGCGCCACCCTGGACGTGGCCGGGTTTGACAGCCTGCCCAGCCAGCAGATCGTGCTGACCGGCGGGGGCAGCCAGATTCCGGAGCTTGATGGTCTTGCGACGCGCATCCTCGGGCAGCGGGTTCGCCTTGGCCGCCCCTTGCGCGTCCAGGGATTGCCGCAGGCGGCGACCGGTGCCGCCTTTGCCAGCGCGGTGGGTCTGTGCCTGTTCGCCGCCCACCCGCAAGACGAATGCTGGGACTTTGAAATCCCCGCCGAACGCTACCCTGCGCGGTCCCTGCGCCGCGCGGTCAGATGGTTCAAGGACAACTGGTAATCCCAACATGCAGCGTCAGGTTCGAAATACCGATGAATATTGCAAAAACCCCTCCAGATTTTGCGATTGCCAGAGTTTTTTTCGTGACCTTTCGCTCGCGTGGCGGTAGAATCATGCTGAAGAGGTCTATTTTCGTCGGGAAGGCCGCGCAGAACAGCCAGACACCGACAGGCCGGACAGAAACGGACGGCAGAACAAGAAACGGACGGGCAAACCCATGGCACTCAATCTGACGATGGCACCAGACCGGGAAGAGCTGAAACCGCGGATCACCGTCTTTGGGGTCGGCGGGGCTGGCGGCAACGCGGTCAACAACATGATCGATCAGGCCCTTGAGGGGGTTGAGTTCGTGGTTGCCAACACCGATGCGCAGGCGCTGCAACAAAGCCGCGCCGTTGCCCGGATCCAGATGGGCGTCAAGGCGACCGAAGGGCTTGGGGCGGGGGCCCGGCCTTCGGTCGGCGCGGCGGCGGCCGAAGAGACGATCGAAGAGATTGTCGATCATCTGGCAGGCGCACATATGTGTTTCATCACCGCCGGCATGGGTGGTGGCACCGGCACCGGGGCAGCCCCGATCATCGCCCAGGCCGCGCGGGAGCTTGGGGTCTTGACCGTCGGTGTCGTGACCAAGCCCTTCCAGTTCGAAGGCGCCAAGCGGATGCGCCAGGCCGAAGAGGGGATCGAGGCGCTGCAGCGGGTCGTCGATACGCTGATCATCATTCCCAACCAGAATTTGTTCCGCCTTGCCAACGAACGCACCACCTTTGCCGAAGCCTTTGCGATGGCCGATGACGTGCTTTACCAGGGCGTCAAGGGGGTGACCGACCTCATGGTGCGCCCCGGCCTGATCAACCTCGACTTTGCCGATGTCCGTGCGGTGATGGATGAGATGGGCAAGGCCATGATGGGCACTGGTGAGGCCAGCGGCGAAGACCGGGCGATCCAGGCGGCGGAAAAGGCGATTGCCAACCCGCTTTTGGACGAAATCAGCCTGAATGGCGCGAAGGGGGTGTTGATCAACATCACCGGCGGCCATGACCTGACGCTGTTCGAACTGGACGAGGCGGCCAACATCATCCGCGACAAGGTGGACCCCGACGCCAACATCATCGTGGGCTCGACGCTGGACACCGCCATGGAAGGCCGGATCCGCGTGTCGGTTGTGGCGACCGGCATCGACATGTCGGCGGTGCGGGCAGAGGTTCCGGCCCAGCGCCGCAGCATGGCCGCCCCGTTGACCCTGACCCCGGCCTATCAGGCCGAGCAGACCCGCCCGGCACAGCCCGCCCCGGTCGCCGAGCCGAAGCCAAGGCCTGTCGCACCGCCTGTGGCCGAGTTTGCGCCGACCAGAGGCGAAATCCTGGATGACCTTCCGCCGCCCGCCTACCGGCCGCAAGCCGCGCCACAATCGCCGCCGCCGGTCGTCATGCGTCCGACGCCCTCGCCGATCGAGGCGGATGCCGGAGATTTCGTCGCGCCGCGTCCGCGCCCCGCCGGGCAGCCCTCGCCCGAGGCGTTGGCTCGGCTGCAAGCTGCTGTTGCCCGCCCTGGCCTTGCCGCCGGCCAGCGGGTCCAGCGTCCGGTCCCCGTGACCGCGCCCGTGACCGCACCCTTGCCGGCTGCTGGCGCCCCGGCTGCAAGCGCCGGTACCAAGCCGCGATTCGGGATCGGTTCGTTGATCAACCGGATGGCAGGGCAGGGGGATGCGCCCGCCGACCGCGCCCAGCAGGGCGGCGGTCGCTTGCAGCCCCCGGTCACCGCCTATGACGACGACCAGGATGCAGGCAGCGATCAAGACCGGATCGAGATTCCGGCCTTTCTGCGCCGTCAGGCCAACTGACCACCGCCTGAACCTGTAGCAGATCGGTCCGGATTTCCGGGCCTTTTTGTTTTATACTAGGGGTTTTCTTGCATTTCTGCGCTGTCACACACCGACATAAAGAGTGAGTTGAGCTTGCTCTGCCTCGCGGATACCACCCGCTACTGAGGCAGCTGAAATGGCTGCGACCACAAGCAGGCAGAGCAATCCGGTGCACAACAGTCTGATAGCTTCGGCGTGTTTTGAAGGTCATGGATTGCACAGCGGTGCGCCGGTGCGCATGGTTGTTCACCCCGCCCAGGCTGGCGATGGGATCCGGTTTCGCCGGACCGATGTTGCAGACCGCGATCCAATAATCCCGGCGCTTTGGTCGCGGGTGAGCCCGTCGCGGCTGTGCACCGTGATCGAAAATGGCGCGGGCGTGTCGGTCTCGACCATCGAACATGTGATGGCGGCGTTGGCCGGCAGCGGCATCAGCAACGCGCTGATCGACATTGATGGTCCGGAAGTGCCGATTCTTGACGGGTCCAGCCTGGCTTTCGTCAAGGGGTTCCTGCGCGCCGGCCTGAAAGAGCTTTGCGATCCGGTACAGGCCATCCGGGTGCTTTGCCCCGTCGAGGTGCGCGAGGGCGCGGCCATGGCGCGGCTGGAACCGGCCGAGATGCTGGAAATCGACTTTCAGATTTCTTTCGCCGATGCCGCGATCGGCGACCAGACCTGCCGGCTGAACATGGCCAACGGCGCGTTCGTGCGTGAGCTTTCCGATAGCCGGACTTTCTGCCGCCAGGCCGATGTGGTCGCGATGCGTGCCGCCGGGCTGGCGCGTGGCGGGTCGCTGGAGAATGCGGTTGTATTCGACGGCGATCAGGTGCTGTCGCCCGGGGGTCTGCGCCGCGCCGATGAGCCGGTGCGCCACAAGATGCTGGATGCGCTGGGCGATCTGGCGCTGGCCGGCGGCCCCATTCTGGGTCGCTATGTCGGGGTGCGCGCGGGTCATGCGCTGACCAACAAGCTGTTGCGGGCTCTGTTCGCCGATCCGCAAACCCACGAGATTGTCGACTGCGGCCCGCAAACCCTTGGCAAGCTTCCCGGTATCGGGGTGCATGTTGGAGACCTGCCGGTGCGGGTCTAGGACCTCTCGCGGACACGAAAGTAAAGAAAGGCGTTTTGCGCCCCGGATTTTTCTGTGCTAGGACGGCTGCAACTCGTCTGAATGACACGAGCAGGCGACAGGTTTCGACGGCAAGAGGCGAATGGTGAATGCGGTGTCTGGGATCCCGCTCCATCGGACGCCAAAGCGGCAAGACAAGGGCAGCAGGTTTGGATACGCGACAGATGTCTGGCAGCAGGACCGGCGCTCGGTTCTTGGGGATGGCCCTCGTGGTTGCAACCCTTGCCGGGTGCGGCAGCGGCTCACGCGCACCGGAGCTGGAAACCCAGACCGCCGAAGAGATCTTCAAGCTGGGCGAGCTGGAGCTGGAAACCAGCCGCAAGCCGGATCAGGCGCTGGTCTATTTCCAAGAGGTAGAGCGGCTTTATCCCTATACCGCCTTTGCCAAGCGCGCCCTCATCATGCAGGCCTATACCTATCACAAGCTGAAGGACTACCCAGAGGCACGTGACGCGGCACAGCGGTTCCTCGATTTCTACCCCGGCGATGAAGACGCGCCCTATGCGCTTTATCTGATGGCCCTCAGCTACTATGACCAGATCGACGATGTTGGCCGCGACCAGGGCATCACCTTCCAGGCCCTGCGCGGCATGCGTGACGTGATCGAGACCTATCCTGACAGCGAATACGCGCGGTCCGCGATCCTTAAGTTCGATCTGGCCTTTGACCAGCTTGCCGCCAAGGAGATGGAGGTCGGCCGCTACTACCTCAAGCGGCGTCACTATGCCGCCGCGATCAACCGGTTCCGCGTGGTGGTGCAGGATTTCCAGACCACGACACACACCGCCGAGGCGCTTCACCGGCTGGTCGAATGTTATGTTGCCCTTGGCCTGAACGACGAAGCGCAGACCTCGGCAGCGATCCTTGGCTTCAACTACCAGTCCTCGCCCTTCTACGAAGACAGTTTCCGCCTGCTCGAGGGTGAGGGGTTGTCGCCCGAGGCCAAGGGCGAAAGCTGGCTGCGTCAGGTCTATCGGCAGATGGTCCGGGGCGAGTGGTTGTAGGAATGGTGCGCTCTCGCGCACCTTACGAGGCGGGCCATGCTACGCAGCCTTGATATCCGCGATGTGCTGATCATCGATCGGCTGAGCCTTGAGATGGGCCCCGGCCTGAACGTGTTGACCGGCGAGACCGGGACCGGCAAGTCGATCTTGCTGGATGCCTTGGGCTTCGTGCTGGGGTGGCGGGGGCGGGCCGAACTGGTGCGGCAGGGTGCAGCGCAGGGCGAGGTGACCGCCGTGTTTGACCTGCCGCCGGCACATGGTGCGCATGGGGTGCTGGATGCGGCGGGAATTGCCGCCGGGGACGAGGTGATCCTGCGGCGGGTCAACACGGCGGATGGCCGCAAGACCGCCTTTGTCAACGACCGCCGGGTTTCGGGCGAGGTGCTGCGCGAGCTGTCCGAACATCTGGTGGAACTGCACGGCCAGCACGATGATCGCGGCCTTTTGAACCCGCGCGGGCACCGGGGGCTTTTGGATGCCTATGCCGGTCTTGACCTGTCGGCGGTGCGTCAGGCCTGGACGGCGCAACGCACTGCCCGCGCCGCCCTGGCCGAGGCCCTGGCCAATGTGGCGCGCGCGGCTGCGGATGAAGAGTATCTGCGCCACGCCGTGACCGAGCTTGACCGGCTGCAACCCGAACCGGGCGAGGATGCCGCCCTCGATTCCCGTCGCCGCCTGATGCAGACCGCCGCCCGGATTCGCGCCGACATTGCCCGCGCCCTGGCGGTTTTGTCCGAGGACGGGGCCGAGGCCGCCATGCGCGACGCCCAGCGCTGGCTGGAAGGGGTGGCGGACCGTGCCGAGGGGCGGCTGGATGCGCCGCTGAGCGCGCTGGGCCGGGCCCAGATCGAACTTGGCGAGGTACAGGCCGGGGTCGAAGCGGCGCTTGCGGCGCTTGACTTTGATCAGGACGCGCTGGAGCGGGTAGAGGAACGGTTGTTCGCAATCCGCGCGCTGGCGCGCAAACATGGCGTTGCGGCCGATGACCTTGGGGCCTTTGCCCAAGGCCTGCGCAGCCGCTTGCAAGAACTTGACGGTGGCACCGCCGGAATTGCGCTCTTGCAAGAGGCCTGTCGCACCGCCGAAGTGGACTATTCTGCCGAAGCCGGGCGGGTAACTTTGGCGCGGCGGGCTGCGGCGCGCCGGCTTGACGCCGCGATGGCGGGCGAGTTGGGACCGCTCAAGATGGAGCGCGCCGTTTTCACCACCGAAATCGCCGTAGCCGAACCTGGGCCAGAGGGCGCGGACCTGGTGACCTTTACCGTGGCCACCAACCCCGGTGCCCCGGCCGGCCCGCTGAACCGGATCGCCTCGGGCGGTGAGCTGAGCCGGTTCCTTTTGGCCCTGAAGGTCTGTCTGACCAGCGGGACTGCGATCCAGACCCTGATCTTTGACGAGATCGACCGCGGGGTCGGCGGGGCGACGGCGGATGCGGTGGGGCGGCGGTTGCAGGCGCTGGCTGCGGGGGCACAAGTGCTTGTGGTGACACACTCGCCCCAGGTCGCAGCTTTCGGTGCGCGGCACTGGCGGGTGGAAAAACATGTCACCGCCGGGAAAACCCTGTCTACCGTCACCGCGCTTGACCCTGCGGCCCGGGTCGAGGAAATCGCACGCATGCTGGCGGGCGACACCGTCACCGAAGCGGCCCGGCAAGCCGCGCGGGCGCTGCTGGGGCCCGGGGCGGGCTAAGCGCGCCGGTCGACTGCGCCGCCGTCAAGGTGACAGCGGCATGACGGGACCCTTGCACATGCTGCATGGCAGCAATTCGCCTTTACCCGTTTCATGCTGCGGCGCGGCATCCTATGTTACAGAGGCGAAAGTGAGGTGTCCCATGTTTTCAATCATCAGAAACCTGCTGACCGCTGCACCCACCCGCTGGGAGCGGGAAAGGGCCTATCTTGCCGCCTCTGTATCGCGCTATGACCTGGAGCGGCGCGAACGTGAAATCGAAGCCGGCCTGTTCCGGCGGGCCTGATCGCGCAAGGCCGGGGGGACTGTCCCTCTGGCCCTTGGGCAAAAGCTGCGCTATGACCCGACGCACACAGCATAGGGTCCGCTATGAAAGCCGCAGTTGTCACATTTCCAGGATCGAACTGCGACCGGGACCTGGCGGTCGCGCTTGCTGGTGCGGGCTTTGACGTGGCACGGGTCTGGCACAAGGACAGCACCTTGCCCGACGGCGTGGATCTGGTTGCCCTGCCGGGTGGTTTTTCCTTTGGCGACTATCTGCGCTGCGGCGCGATTGCCGCGCGCTCGCCGATCAGCGCGGCGATCCGCCACCATGCCGGGCGGGGCGGCCATGTGCTTGGCATTTGCAACGGCTTTCAGGTTCTGACCGAGATGGGGCTGTTGCCCGGGGCGCTGATGCGCAATGCGGCGCTGAAATTTGTTTGTCGAACCGTGACCTTGCGGGTTGCAACGACGCGATCGGCGTTTACGGCGGCCTACACGGCGCAGCAGCAGATCAAACTTCCCGTGGCGCATCACGACGGCAATTTCACCATCGCGCCCGACGGCCTGGCGCGGCTGTCCGGTGAGGATCGCATTGCCTTTGCCTATGGCGACAACCCGAATGGCAGCATGGGCGACGTCGCCGGGATCCTGTCAGAGAACCGGCGCGTGCTTGGGATGATGCCGCACCCCGAGCGTGCGACCGACCCTGCTCTGGGCAGCACCGACGGCCGTGGCTTGTTTGCGGCCCTGATGGGCGGGATGGCGCTGGCCTGAGTGTCCCCGGCTTGAGGGTCCGCCGGTGTGGCCCTAACCTGCCACGATGTCCGTCAACGAGCCTGCCACCGATCCGACCCTGCCCCAAGGCCTGCCTTGGCGCATCAAGCTGGCGGTGGCGCTGCTGATTTTGCTTGCGGTTGTGGTCGTGCTGGTTTCGAACCGGCTCTTGACCGACCGCTACACCGCAGACACCCGCAACCGCGCCGAAGTTCGGCTGGCGCTGTACACCGGGAACCTGATTTCGGAATTGCAGCGCACCTCGGTCGTGCCCCTGCTGCTGGCGCAGGACCCCAACCTGGTGCAAGCTTTGCGGGATGGCAATTTCTCGTCCACCTCGGCCAAGCTGATCGACTTGCAAGCGCAGCTTGGCGTTGCCTCGATCCGTTTGTTGGACGGCGATGGCCGCGTGGTCGGTGCGACGAACCCCAACATCCTTGGCACCAACAACCGCAGCGAAGCCTATTTCGTCGATGCTCAGCGCGCCACGGAAACGATCTTTTCCGCCGTCAAGCGCGAGTCGGGCGGCTATGATTTTGTCTATTCCCGGGCGGTGGAAGCAGACGGCAAGATCTGGGGCGTGATCGTGGTTTCGGTTGATCTGATGAAGTTCGAGCGGGCCTGGTCGGGTTTGCAGGACGCGGTGCTGGTGACCGACAGCGAGGGCACGGTCATCCTGGCGACCGAGTCGCGCTGGCGCGGTCTGCCGCTCGATGACGCCCTGGCACTGCGCGATCCGCCGTCGGCGATCTCGCGCGCGCTTCGGGCCACCGCGGACTGGGCGCAAGACCCACCGGATGCCTATCTGCGTGGCGAAGCGGTGATGAAGACCGAAGGCCGCGTCCCGTTTCGCGGGTGGCGCATGCTCAGCTTTACTGCCTATGCCTCGGTGCGTGGCCAAGTATACGGGATCCTGGCCCTGGAGATCATGGGATTTGCGATCCTGATGACGGTCACCTTCTATGTGCTGTCGCGGCGCGCAATGTCGCAGTCGCGCAGTTTCCAGCGCGAATCGACCGAGCTGCGGCGCCTGAACGCCCGGCTGCAGCGCGAGATTGCCGAACGCGAAAAAGTGCAAAAGGACCTGGCCGTTGCCGAACTGACGCTGGCGCAGTCGTCAAAACTGGCGGCGCTGGGCGAGATGTCGGCGGCGGTCAGCCACGAGCTTAACCAGCCGCTGGCCGCGATGAAGACCTATCTGGCCGGGGCGCGGCTGTTGTTGCAACGCCGCCGCGCGGAAGAGGCACTGTCGTCGTTCCAGCGGATCGATGACCTGATCGAGCGGATGGGGGCAATCACCCGCCAGCTCAAATCTTATGCAAGAAAGGGCGGCGAGGCCTTTGAAGAGGTGGACCTGCGCGCCAGCATTTCCTCGGCGCTGGCCATGATGGAGCCGCAACTTAAGGCCCGTGTGGTCAAGCTGAACCGCACGATGCCGCGGCAGCCGGTCCTGGTGATCGTTGACCGCATCCGGCTGGAACAGGTGATCATCAACCTTCTGCGCAACGCGCTGGATGCAACCAAGGCCACGCCAGAGCCACAGATCGACATCGCGCTGGAGACGGGCGAGTCGGCGCTGGTCACGGTGCGCGACAATGGCCAGGGGATCGCCGATCTCGATAGCCTGTTCGAGCCGTTCTACACCACCAAGAAACCGGGCGAGGGCGTCGGGCTGGGACTGGCGATCTCCTCGGGGATCATGACCGATTTTGGCGGCCGCTTGACGGCGCGCAACCGCGATGGCGGCGGCGCGATCTTCGAGATGCACTTGCCGATGGCCGCAAACAAACAGGAAGCAGCAGAATGAAGAGGTCCCCATGGCCCGCGCAATGAAAGTGGCGATCGTCGATGACGAAGCCGATATGCGGCAGTCGATCAGCCAGTGGCTGGCGCTGTCGGGGTTTGACACCGAGACCTTTCCCAGCGCCGAAGACGCGCTCAAGGTGATCGGCCCGGATTTTCAGGGGGTGGTCGTCAGCGACATCAAGATGCCCGGCATGGATGGAATGGCGTTCCTGAAGCGGCTGATGGGCCAGGACAGTGCCCTGCCGGTCATCATGATCACCGGTCACGGTGATGTGCCAATGGCGGTCGAGGCGATGCGGGTCGGCGCGTTCGACTTTTTGGAAAAGCCGTTCAATCCCGACCGGATGACCGAGCTGACCAAGCGTGCAACCCAAGCGCGGCGCATGACGCTGGACAGCCGGGCCTTGCGCAAAGAGCTTTCCGACGGTGCCACCATCATCAAGAAGCTGATCGGTACCAGCCCGGCAATGGAACGGCTGCGCGAGGATATCCTTGATCTGGGCCAGGCCGACAGTCATGTGCTGATCGATGGCGAGACGGGGACCGGCAAGACCCTGGTCGCACACGCGCTGCATGCCGTCGGTCCGCGCGCAACGAAAAAGTTCGTGGCCATTTCCTGCGCCGCCTGGGCCGAGGACCAGCTGGCGGCGCGCCTCTTTGGCCCGGCCGAGGATGGCACCCTGCCCCTGGTCGAAGACGCGCGGGGGGGAACCCTTTGCCTGGAAGATATCGAAGCCCTAAGCCATCCGCTGCAGTCCCGGCTTTTGACGGTGATCAACGACCAGGGCATCCCGCCCGAAACCCGGATCATCGCGATCTGCAACCAGCACGCCCCCGACACCACGTTGGAAGCGGTGCTGCGGCCCGACCTTTTCTACCGGTTGGGGGCAATGACGATCCTGCTGCCACCGCTGCGCACCCGGGGCGAGGATATCTTGCAGCTGTTTACCGGGCTCAGCGAACAGTTCGCCGAGGAATACGGCTGCGACGCCCCGCAGGTGACGGCGCAAGAGGCGGCCCAGTTGCTGCAAGCCCCCTGGCCGGGGAATGTGCGGCAGTTGGTCAACATCGCCGAACGCGCGGTCTTGCAAAACCGCCGCGGCACGGGGTCCATTGCCAGCCTTCTGATGGCCGACAATGAGGCCTCGGGTCCAGCCCTGACCACCGAGGGCAAGCCGCTGAAGGACTATGTCGAGGCTTTCGAGCGGATGCTGATCGACAACACGATGCGCCGCCACAAGGGCAGCATCGTTGCTGTGATGGACGAGCTGTGCCTGCCGCGCCGGACCCTGAACGAGAAGATGGCGAAGTACGGGCTAAGCCGCGGGGATTACGTACACAGCGGGACATAGGCTGGGGCTCGTCCCCCCCAACGATTTCCGTGCGGAAATCGTGTCGGAGCCTGAAAGGCTCCGATGCGGAATTTCCCGAATTCCGCGGATCTGGCGCCGGGAAATTTGGTGATTGTGTTCGTTGCCGGTTTCCCGGTACTGTCCGTCAGCGGAGTGACGTACTTCGCGCAGGATAATTGCCACGCCGAAGCGGTGCCCTGAGTGCGCCTTTGGCAGGGCAGTCCTGATCGGCCACAGGGCCAATGGAATTCCCCGCCAAGTCATTGACGATGCGGGACTTATAAGGTGGGTGGCCGCAAGGGTGCCCGATGTGCAACGCGATGATGGGTGCGACATTGGCAAAGCGATGCGAGGGGTGCCCAGCGGGCACGGCCCGCTCCTGTGCGTCGCACATTGTCGCCCGAACAAGTCGCCCCTTTCTTGTCAGTCATTCTCCGGGGCCCGGCCTCGCGGGTGTCATCGGCAGGTCGGGCGCTATGGAACAAAATGCCCAAGAAAATGCTGATCGACGCCACCCATCCCGAGGAGACCCGGGTTGTCGTGGTGGATGGAAACAAGGTCGAAGAATTCGACTTTGAAACTCTGAACAAGCGCCAGTTGGCTGGAAACATCTATCTGGCCAAGGTGACAAGGGTCGAACCTTCGCTGCAGGCCGCCTTCGTCGAATATGGCGGCAACCGGCACGGCTTTCTTGCCTTTGCCGAGATTCACCCCGACTATTACCAGATTCCGGTGGCCGACCGTCAGGCCCTCATCGAAGAAGAGCGTGCGATGGCGCGCGCCGAAGAGGACGAGGACGACCGCCGCGACCGGCGGCGTCCGCGCAGCCGTGCCAAAGCGGAAGGGGTGGTCGCCGCCGACGCCGTAGCCACCGGTCCCTCGGGCATGGATGTGGTCGATCTTGATGGCGACGACATCGACGAAAGCCAGGTCGCGCCCGCCGAGCCTGGTGGGACCGAGGCATCCGTCACGGTCCGGGAACCGCACCCCGCGCAGGACGCCGGCCCTGAGCATGACCACGCCGCCGTGGTGGAAAGTACCGACGCCGTCGAAGCCATGGACGATGCCGATGCGGCAGAGCACCCCTACCGCGCCGTGGACCACGCCTCGGAAACCGATGACGAGATCGAATCCATCGCCGAAGAGGATGTGGCCGAGGAAATCGCCGCCCCGCGCCGCGTGTCCCGGGCGCGGCGCTACAAGATTCAGGAAGTGGTCAAGGTGCGCCAGATCATGCTGGTGCAGGTGGTCAAGGAAGAACGCGGCAACAAGGGGGCCGCGCTGACCACCTATCTGTCGCTGGCCGGTCGGTATTGTGTCTTGATGCCGAACACCGCGCGCGGTGGCGGGATCAGCCGCAAGATCACCCAGGCTGCCGACCGCAAGAAGCTTAAGGAAATCGCGGGCGAGATTGTCTTGCCCGAGGGTGCGGGCCTGATCATCCGCACCGCCGGTGCCCAGCGCACCAAGCCGGAAATCCGGCGCGACTACGAATACCTCATGCGGCTTTGGGAGCAGATCCGCGAGCTGACGCTGAAATCCATCGCGCCTGCAAAGATCTATGAGGAAGGCGATCTGATCAAACGCTCGATCCGCGATCTTTACAGCCGCGAGATCGACGAGGTGATCGTCGAGGGTGAGGACGGCTACCGCACCGCCAAGGACTTCATGCGGATGATCCTGCCCGCGCAAGCCCGCCAGGTCGTACGCCATGCCGACGCGACGCCCTTGTTCGCCAAGTACCAGGTCGAAGGCTATCTGGCCGGCATGTTCAACCCGGTGGTGCAGCTGAAATCCGGCGGCTACATCGTGATCGGGATCACCGAAGCCTTGGTTGCGATCGACGTGAACTCGGGCCGGTCGACGCGCGAAGGGTCGATCGAAGATACCGCGCTCAAGACCAACCTCGAGGCCTGTGACGAGGTGGCCCGCCAGCTGCGCCTGCGCGACCTTGCGGGCCTGATCGTCATTGACTTCATCGACATGGAGGAACGGCGTAACAATTCGGCGGTGGAAAAGCGGCTGAAGGACAAGCTGAAAACCGACCGCGCGCGGATTCAGGTTGGTCGGATCAGCGGCTTTGGCCTGATGGAGATGAGCCGCCAGCGCCTGCGCCCCGGCATGCTGGAAAGCACCACCCAGCCCTGCCCGCATTGCCACGGCACCGGCCTCATTCGCAGCGACGACAGCATGGCCTTGACCGTGCTGCGCGCCCTGGAAGAAGAGGGCACGCGCCGCCGCTCGAAAGAGGTGCTCCTGAAGGCACCGATCGGCATCGTGAACTATCTGATCAACCAAAAGCGCGAACATATCGCCTTGATCGAGGCGCGCTACGGCATGGCCGTGCGGATCGAAGCCGACCCGATGCTGGTCAGCCCGGATTACACGATCGAAAAGTTCAAGACCGCCCTGCGGGTCGTGCGGGACACCCAGGTGATTTCGGGCCATGCCGGCTTGATGGGGGCACCGGTCGCCGAAGAGGACGAAGATGACCTGATCGAGGATCTGGTTGACGAAGAAGAAGAGGATACCGAGGCCGAGTCTGCGGCGCGTCCGGTGCAGGCCGATGGCGACGGCGCACCCGGCAAGAAAAAGCGGCGTCGTCGTCGGCGTCGGCGCGGCGGTCCGCGTGAAGGTGAGGCTGCCGATGCCTCTGGCGAGGCCATGGCCGATGACGCCGAAGACGACGCTTCCGGGGACGCGCCCGGGAACGATGCCGAGGGTGAGGACGCAGCGGCCTTGGCAGATGCTGCCAGTGAGGGTGGCAAACCAAAGCGGACGCGCCGACCACGCGCTGCCCGCGGAGGGATCGTCGATCCCGCAACCGCCTCCGAAGCGGCCCCCCCATTGACCGAGGCAGGGGCTGTCGTGGCACCGCCTGCGGCCCGCAAACGGGCCCCGCGTGGCAAGGACGTCGTCGACGCGGCGGCGCATGCGGTTGCCGAACCGCTTGCCCCCGAACCGCTGGTTTTTGCACCCGCAGTCACCGAAGATGGCGCTCTGGCAGACGCGACGGCCAAGCCGAAACGCAGCCGCGCTCCCAAGCCAAAGACCGAAAGCACGGCGGACGCCCGGCCAGACGCCCCGTCGGACTCCATGGCAAGCCCTGATCTGCCGCCGCTTGTCGCCGACCCCGGTCAGCTTGCCCCTGCCACTGCGGTGGTGCCCGATCCGGCCGAGGCCGCCTCTCATGCCGTCGAAGACGATCCCGCCAAACCCAAGCGCAAGGGCTGGTGGTCCCTGGGTCGATGATCGTGGCCCCGGGTCAGCCCTTGCGGACGCGGTAAAGGGTCACCGCACCCTCTGTGGTTGCGCCGAGGTAGGCATGCCCTGCCTCGGCGCAAAAATGCGGCAGGTCGATCCGGGCCATCGCATCTGTGGCGCGCACGCACAGTACCTGCCCCGGTGCCATTGCCTGCAGCCGCTTGCGCGCGCGCAGCACAGGCAGGGGGCACAAAAGCCCCTCGCAATCGACGCTGACATCCCAATCGTCCATCACACGACCCTAGCGGCATGCCCCCGCAGCGGCAAGGTTACCGGCTGGGCACGCGGATGTGACGGCATGGCCCGTGACGCGGGCCTTTCAACCCGCTATCTGTCGCGCGAGGCTAGGGGGACCCGATGTTCGGAATCGAAATCATTGACGCGGCCCTTTTGCCCGCCATGGCAGTGGCGCTGGTCGCGGGCATCCTTTCCTTCCTCAGCCCTTGCGTGCTGCCGATCGTGCCGCCCTATCTTGCCTACATGAGTGGCATTTCCGTTGGAGAGATGCGCGCCGGACGATCTGCCCTTTTGGCGGCGGTCTTCTTTGTTCTGGGGCTTTCCACGGTGTTCATGGTGCTGGGCTTTGCGGCTTCGGCTTTTGGCGCCTTCTTTCTGGGCCATGCTGACATGTTCGCGCTGCTGGCCGGAGTCGTTGTCATGGTGTTCGGCGCGCATTTCCTGGGCGTGATCCGCATCGGCTTTTTGTCGCGCGAGGCGCGCATCGAGGCTGGGGATCGCGGCGGATCGGCCTTTGGGGCCTATGTCCTTGGCCTTGCCTTCGCCTTTGGCTGGACGCCCTGCATCGGCCCGCAGCTTGGGGCGATCCTGTCCTTGGCGGCGCAAGAAGCGTCGGTTGTGCGGGGAACCACGCTGCTGGGCGTTTACGCGCTGGGCCTGGGCATCCCGTTCCTGTTGGTGGCTGCCTTCTTTCCGCGCATGGGCGGGGTGATGGCGTTCTTCAAACGTCATACCGAGCAGATCGAGCGGGTGATGGGTCTGCTGTTGTGGACCGTGGGGTTGCTGATGCTGACCGGCGGCTTTTCGCAGTTTTCTTACTGGCTGTTGGAAAACGTGCCATTTCTGGCGACATTGGGCTGAATTCCGCTTCGAAATCACCCGATTGCCCGGCATAGTCGGCGCATGGACGCGGACGATCCCCAGAAAGTCTTTCGCCGAAGGGTGTTCTACATCCCCGGCTATGACCCGTTTCCGCCGCGCCGATACCGCGAACTTTACCGCAAGGAAGGCGCTGTGCAGGCGCGCCTTGGCGGGTATGACCTTGCGCTGACCGCCCTGCCAAACGGGAAGGACCAGGCCTATGGCTGGCATGTTATCAGCCAGATGGGCAGCCCCGCCGAGACAGGGATCGAGGTGCTGATCTGGTCAGACCTGGTGCAAGGCTCGATGCGGCGCGGAGTGGTGGGGACCTACGCCCTTTTGGTCCGGACCGCGTGGATCTACATCGCTTCGGGCGCATTGTGGCAACTTTCGCGCTTGCGCAAGGGACCGATGATTGCAGCACTTTATCCGGCGGCGCTCTTGCTCGCGCAGGCGGTCGTGGCGCTGGCGATGGGCACCTTGGGTCTTTGGTTGACGCAAGGCTTGCCCTTTGGCGGGGCATGGGTGGTGGCCATGGGGCTGGCCTGGGCGGTGCTGGAAGGGTTTCGTCGGATCGACCGGCGGTTTTTTGCCTATTATCTGTTGCATGACTACGCCTTTACGGCTGTAGACTGGGGTGCATATCCGCCGGTGCTGGAGGCACGGCTTGCCGCGTTTGGTACCAGGATCGCCGACGCGCTGGCAAGCAGCGTTGACGAGGTGTTGGTGGTGGCCCATTCCTCGGGGGTGCATCTGGCGGTGTCGGTGCTGGCCGATCTCATGCGCGCCGGGGTACCGCAACCGGGCCCGGCGCTTGGCTTTCTGTCGTTGGGACATGCGGTGCCGATGGTGTCGTTTCTGCCCAGGGCCGGCCGGCTGCGGGCTGACCTTGCCGATCTTTCCAGCCGGCGCGAGATCACCTGGGTTGACGTGACCGCGCCTGGCGATGGCTGCTGCTTTGCGTTGTGCGATCCGGTGGCAGTCAGCGGTGTGGCCCCGCCCGATCAGGTCTGGCCGCTGGTGATCTCGGCCGCGTTTAGCCAAACCCTAAGCCCCGCCCGCTGGCAGGCTTTGCGCCGCAGATATTTCCGGCTGCATTTCCAGTATCTTTGCGCCTTTGACAACCTCAAGGGCGGCCTGGCCGACTACGACTACTTTCGCATCACCGCCGGACCGATGACCCTGGCCGACAGGTTCAAGGGGCGTCCATCTTCGGCCAGCCGGATGCGCGTGGCGCGCAGTCCGCATCGGGGGCTGGGATGACGCTGCCGCCAAAGCCCGCCGCGCGTGCCGACCGCGTGTCGCTTTGGGGGCATTTGTTGGCGTTTCGGCGGGATATCCTGTCGGCACAACCTGCGCGGCTGTACCGGGCCTGGATGGCCGAGTTTCGCACGCCGTTCTTTCGCAGCTATCTGTGCAACGACCCGGCCCTGGTGCGGCAGGTGCTTGACCTTGCCCCGCAGGACTTTCCGAAATCCGCCCGGGTGACCGAAGGTCTGACCCCGCTTCTGGGGCGGTCGGTGTTCGTGACCAACGGGGCCGAGTGGCAACGGCAACGGCGGATCATCGACCCGGCGTTCGAAGGCGGCCGCTTGCGCGCGGTGTTTCCGGCGATCTGGGCCGCCGGCGAGGCAGCCGTGGCGCGGATGCCTGAGGGTGAGGTCGAGATTGAGACTGCAACCAGCCATGTCGCCGCCGATGTGATCTTTCGCACGCTGTTCTCGATCCCGATCGAGGACCGGATGGCGCAGTCGGTGTTCCGGGCCTTTCAAACCTATCAGCGCAGTGCCCCGATCCTGAACCTTGCGGCCTTCCTGCCCTTGCCGCGTTGGTTTCCGCGCCTGCATCGGCGTGTGACCCGGCGATCGGCGGCCGAGATTCGCGGGCTGATCACCCGGCTGACGACCGACCGCGCGGCGGCGATTGCCACGGGGACCGCGCCCGACGACCTTGCGACCAAGATCATGACCACGCCCGACCCCGAAACCGGCACGCCCTTTGCCACGGACGAGATGGTCGATCAGGTCGCGATCTTCTTTCTGGCCGGGCATGAGACCAGCGCCTCGGCCCTGGCTTGGGCGCTGTACCTTCTGGCGACGCATCCAGAGGTGCAGGACCGGGTGGCGGCCGAGGTCGCGGGGCTTGAGCCGCGCTTTGGGGCCCTGTCTGGGCTTCGCCTTACCCGCGACGTGTTCCGCGAGGCGCTGCGGCTTTACCCGCCGGTGCCGATGCTGGTGCGCGAAAGCCGCACAGGGCAAATCTTCCGCGGGCGCAAGGTGGCACCGGGGGCGCAAGTCGTGATCAGCCCCTGGCATCTGCACCGCCACGAACGGCTGTGGGACAATCCCGATAGCTTTGAGCCGGACCGCTGGGCGAGCGCCGGGGCACGAGACGTGGCGCGGGAGGGCTATCTGCCCTTCTCGAGCGGCCCGCGTGTCTGTCCCGGGGCGGGCTTTGCGATGCTGGAAGGGACCCTGCTTCTGGCGCAGCTGGTGCGCGCCTTCCGGTTCAACGCCCGAACTGACCGGGTGCCCGTGCCGGTTGCGCACCTGACGGTGCGGGCAAGGGACGGCATCTGGCTGGACGTCCGACGCCGCTAAGGCGGGCAATCTAGCCCATCCGACCGGTGCCGGTCTTGTCCCTTGTCAGACGATCTCGATCCGGTAGCTTTCGATGACGGTGTTGGCCAAAAGCTTGTCGCACATTACCCGCACCTCGGCTTCGGCGCGGGCGGCATCGGTCTCGGCCAGATCAACCTCGATCACCTTGCCTTGCCGCACCCCGGTCACGCCCTGAAACCCAAGCGCGCCCAGCGCATGGCGCACCGCTTCGCCCTGCGGGTCAAGTACACCGGCTTTCAACATGACGGTGACACGGGCTTTCATCGGGACCTCATACGGTGGCGGCAGGCCGTGATTAACGGAGGGGGCCACGGAGGGCAAGGGTGGGGATGTCCGAGGCAGGAAGGGCTGGGGTCCGGGCGCCGGCGCGGCGCTTTGCCAGTTCGCGGTAAAGCGCCTCATGGCTAACACCAAGGGACTGGGCCAGGGCCTGCCATTCGCCCTTCGGCGGCAGGGGCTTTTCGGCGGCAAGCCAGGCGTCCAGTCGTTCGCCGACCGTGCGCAAAGCCCGAATGGCGGCCGTCATCCGGGCGTGCTGCACCCCATGGGCCAGTCTTGCCGCCCACCGCCGCGCCAAGGCGGGGTCGCTGTCCAGCCGGGCGTTGAAAGTTGCAACCGGCAAAACGCGCACCCGCGACGATTCGGCCGCTGTCCCGTCGCAATGATAGACGTCGCCATAGGCTGAGGCCTCGGCCAGGACTTGCCCGGCACCGGCCCGGACCAAGAGGACACGGGCACCCGTAACCGTATGGCGCTCAAGGTCGACCTTGCCCTCCGCCACCGCAAACATGAACCGAACCGGCTCGCCCGTGTGGAAAAGCCGTTCGTTCCTGTGCAGGGGCCGGTCGGTGCCAAGGTCGAAAAGGGCAAGAATCGGATCAGGCATGATCGATATCATACACAGATCCGCTTGCGTCTGCGATCAGGTGTCATTGGGCCATACGGGCCGTGACCAGACAAGGACCGAAAGCGACATGACAAAGGTTGACCCTGTGATCCGTCCCCGGCGGAAGATGGTTTTGGGTATCGCGGTGGTGCTTGTTCTGGCTGCGGCGGTGCTGGCCTATGTCCGCGGGCCGCACCTCGCGCGGCTGATGGGGCATCACGGCGCAGGCGGCCACATGCATGGCCAGGACGGTGGCGGTCACGACGAGGTGAACATGCCCGGCCTGCGGGGCGAGAATGCGACCCCAGAGGAAAGCGCCGAACTGGCGGTGATGTTTCGCAATTTTGACACCCTCAGTCGCGAAGTTACCCTGTTGCCCGATGGTATCCGCACCGTGACACGGTCGTCGGACCCTGACGTGATGGACAGTCTGGTGAGCCATGTGATTGGCATGATTGACCGGGTCGGTCGCAAGGATGATCCGAAGATCATGATCCAGAGCCCCACGCTGGATATTTTCTTTGCCCGCGGGGACGGCATTGTCTCGGACATTTCGGTGACAGAGGATGGCATCGTGGTGGTGCAAACCTCGACCGATCCCGAGGTTGTGGCCGCGCTGCATGTGCATGCCGGCGAAGTGACGGACATGGCGCAGCGCGGCATGCAGGCCGTTCATGACGCAATGGCGGCGCGCGGCGGCTGACGCTCGGGCCTGCCCGTATCAGGCACCGAGGTCAGTTGATCAGCGTCGGCTTTAGCGCGTGGGTCACGTTGGATGGCATCACGCCCAGCCGCCGCGCCAGTTCGCTATAGACATCGGCCATTGGCAGGGGGTCGGGGATGCTGCCGTCCGGGCGTTCGGGCTGGCGCATGTCCCACAGGCGGCAATTGTCGGGGCTCATCTCGTCGGCGACGATCAGGCGCATGAAATCGCCCTCCCAGACCCGGCCGACCTCGATCCGGAAGTCGGCAAGGCGGATGCCGACCCCCATCATGACGCCGGACAGAAAGTCGTTCACCCGCAGCGCAAGCGCGATGATGTCGTCCAGGTCCTGCTGGTTGGCCCAGCCGAATGCGACGATGTGTTCCTCGGCCACAAGGGGGGCATTCAGCCGTTCGTCCTTGAAATAGTATTCGACGATCGGGCGGGGCAGTTGCGTGCCCTCGGGGATGCCCAGCCGCGCCACCATCGGGCCAGCGGAAAAGTTGCGCACCACCACCTCCAGCGGGATGATCTCGGCCATCCGGACCAGCTGTTCACGCATGTTGATCCGACGGATGAAATGCGTGGGCACGCCGATCTGATTGAGCCCGGTCATGAAAAACTCGGACAAGCGGTTGTTGAGGACCCCCTTGCCTTCCAGTGTGGCGGGGGCCGCCACCGTAGGGGCGCTGTCATCCTTGAAGTACTGGATCAGCGTGCCGGGTTCGGGGCCTTCGTAGAGGATCTTCGCCTTGCCTTCGTAGACCTTCTTGCGCCGTGCCATGCATGCTCCGATGACGGGTCTGGGGTGGGACCGCGGGCCCCGGTAGAGTCTTACCTTGGGCTATAGTCCAAGGGGGCAGGCCTCGCAAGGCGCGGATGCCCCGGACCTGGCCAAAGGGGCTTGCGGGGTTTGCGCGCGATGGGCATATGAGAGGACAAGCTTGAACCCGCGCCAAACCCATGGGGGGCCAGATGACCACGTTCGAAGACCGCGAAAACGCCTTTGAAAACAAATTCGCCCATGACAGCGAAATGCAATTCCGGGCCGAGGCGCGGCGCAACAAGCTTGCCGGGCTTTGGGCGGCGGGCCTCTTGGGCAGATCCGACGCCGAGGCCGCCGCCTACGCGATGGAGGTCGTAAGCGCCGACTTCGACGAGGCCGGCAGCGAAGATGTCGTGCGCAAGCTGGTGGCCGATCTGGGCGGTAAAGCCAGCGCCGACGAGGTGCGAGCCAAGCTGGCCGAACTGCTGCCCGTCGCAAAGGCGCAATTGATGGGCGAAATCTGACCGGGGCGGCGCCGGACGACGCGGCGGGCTCTGCGGCGGGCCCCCCGCAAGCGCCTTTGCCTGCAAGCCCCCTGTGCGTCAGGTCGATCCGCGCTGGTTGGGCGTCAACTTGAGGCCAACATCAAGATCTTATGCGGAATATGAATTTGCCATGCGTGATGCCGCGTGGCAGGTGACAAGGGACTGGCTTGAAGGACATGAAGATGATCGATGCTCTTACGCGGCTTTTGTCCACGCGCGACTGGGTGATGGCGGACGGGGCCACCGGCACCAACCTGTTCAACATGGGCCTTGAAGCCGGCGAACCGCCCGAATTCTGGAACACCGACCGACCTGGCGACATTCGCGCTCTGTATCATGGGGCGGTTGCGGCCGGGTCGGATATTTTTCTGACCAACACCTTTGGCGGCAATGCCAGCCGCCTGCGGCTGCATGGCGCGGACCGCCGGGTGCGAGAGTTGAACCGGGTCGGGGCCGAAATCGGTCGCGAGGTCGCCGACGTCGCGGGGCGCCCGGTGGTTGTTGCGGGTTCGGTCGGGCCCACGGGTGAAATATTTGTCCCGATGGGCACGCTGACCCATGCGCTGGCCGTCGAGATGTTTCACGAGCAGGCAGAAGGGCTGAAGGAAGGGGGGGCCGATATCCTCTGGGTCGAAACGATGTCTGCCCCCGAGGAATATCGCGCCGCCGCCGAAGCTGCCGCGCTTGCCGACATGCCCTGGTGCGGCACCATGAGCTTTGACACCGCCGGTCGCACGATGATGGGGGTCACCTCTTCGGCGATGACCGAGATGGTAGAAAAGCTGCCCAATCCGCCGATCGCCTATGGTGCCAATTGCGGCGTCGGGGCGAGCGATCTGCTGCGCACCGTGCTCGGCTTTGCCGCGACCGGGACGGATCGGCCGCTGATTGCCAAAGGCAACGCTGGTATCCCCAAATACCACGACGGGCATATCCACTATGACGGCACCCCTGCGCTCATGGCCGAATATGCGGTTTTGGCGCGGGATGCCGGAGTGCGGATCATCGGCGGCTGCTGCGGGACGATGGCCGAGCATTTGCGGGCGATGCGGTCGGCTTTGGAAGAACGGCCCCGTGGCGCGCGCCCGACGCTTGAGGACATTTCCACCCAGCTCGGTGCCTTTTCCTCAGCCTCGGACGGGACCGGCGATACATCCGGCGACCCCAAACGCGAACGGCGCGGGCGGCGGGGGTAAGGCCAAAATCCTTCGAAGGATTTTGCAAATTTCTTCGAAGAAATTTGCGGTTGGCGCTGGCTAGGTTGGCGCGGGCTAGAACAGCGTCAACTGATCGCCGGCTTTGGGCGGCGCGCTGAAGAGGTCAGCCCGCAGGTCTGGCAAACCACTCTCAAGGCCAAGGCGCTTGCGGGCAACCTTGGCCCGGCGATGGATCAAATCGGCCCATAACCCTTGGCCGGTCATGCGGGTGCCGAATGCGGGGTCGTAGTCGCGTCCGCCGTGCAACTCGCGTATCCGGCCCATCACCCGGGCGGCGCGGTCGGGGACCGTTGCGTCCAGCCAGTCGCGGAACAGGTCGGCCACCTCGCGCGGCAGACGCAGAGGGATGGAATTGGCATAGGTTGCCCCGGCGCTGGCCCCGGCTTGCATCACGGCCTCAAGCTCGTGATCGGTCAGGGCTGGGATCAGCGGTGATATCTGCAACCGCACCGGGATGCCCGCCGCCGCCAGCTTGTGGATGATTTCCAGCCGCCGGGCGGGTGAGGGGGCGCGCGGCTCCATCTTGCGGGCAAGGCTTTCGTCCAGCGTGGTGACCGACACCGACACCGCCGCCAGTCCCAGTGCCGCCATCGGCGCAAGCAGATCGATGTCCCGCTCGATCAGGGTACCGCGGGTGGTGATCCAGACCGGATGGTTGAAATCGGCCAGCACGGTCAGGAGCGCGCGCGTCAGCTGGTGGTCCCGCTCGACCGGCTGGTAGGGGTCTGTGTTGGTACCGATGGCGATAGGGGCTGGCCTGTAGGCCGGGCGGCGCAGTTCCGTGGCCAGCACCGTGGCAATACCGGGGCGGGCGATCAACCTGGTCTCGAAATCCAGGCCCGGTGACAGGTTGAGGAAGGCATGGCTGGGCCTTGCATAGCAGTAGATGCAACCATGCTCGCAGCCGCGGTACGGGTTGATCGAGCGGTCAAAGGGCAGATCGGGCGAGCGGTTGTAGCTGATGGCCGAGCGCGGGCGTTCCAGACGGACCTCGGTCGCAACAAGACGGTCGCCTTCGTCCAGGTCCCAGCCATCGTGAAAGGCTTCGCGTTGCGCCGCCTCGTACCGGCCGGCACGATTGCTGTCGGCCCCGCGCGCCCGCAGGCGCTGGCCCGGAAGGATACTGTCGGACATGCGACATACTAGAACATTATGAAAACACTTGCCACGACTTTCCCGCAAGCGACGGCTTTCTGTCGGCTTTCAACTGGTGTATGTCGCTAGGCGAACAGTGAAACCATCGCTTTGCGAGGATCACAGGTAAAACCCTTTCGCGTGGAGCATCCGAATGGCCGACGAAGACGACATCATCCTTGCCGATCTTTCGGATGACGAACTTGTGCTTCAGATGCATGACGACCTTTACGACGGTCTGAAGGAAGAGATCGAAGAGGCGGTCCATCTTTTGATCGCGCGCGGCTGGACGCCCTATGACGTCCTGACCAAGGCGCTGGTCGCGGGCATGACGATCGTCGGTGCCGACTTCCGTGACGGCATCCTGTTCGTCCCCGAGGTGCTTCTGGCCGCCAATGCCATGAAGGCCGGGATGTTCATCCTCAAGCCGCTTCTGGTTGAAACCGGGGCACCGCGCATGGGCAAGATGGTGATCGGCACCGTCAAGGGCGACATCCATGACATCGGCAAGAACCTGGTCGGAATGATGATGGAAGGTGCCGGATTCGAGGTGCTGGATCTTGGGATCAACAACTCGGTTGAAAAGTACATCGAAGCGCTGGAGGCAGAAAAGCCCGATATCCTGGGGATGTCGGCGCTATTGACCACCACGATGCCCTATATGAAGGTCGTGATCGATACGCTGAAGGAAAAGGGCATGCGCGAGGATTACATTGTCCTTGTCGGTGGTGCGCCCCTGAACGAGGAATTTGGTCGCGCGATCGGGGCTGATGCCTATTGCCGCGATGCCGCTGTCGCTGTGGAAACCGCCAAGCAGTTTGTGGCTCGCAAGCACAACCAGATCGGGGCCTGACACAATAGCGTGACCCGGGCGGGGCTTGTCATGCCTTCGTCCGAGGCGCACGTTGGCAGCCGGGGGGGGCTGGCATGCCTTTGACACATTTCCTTGGACTGATCGCATTGGTGATTGTTGCCGCCGGACTGACCGTATTTGTGGCGGTCTGGACCAAGGTGCCGCTTGCTGCGCTTGGCCTAGCGGCACTCTTCGGCAGCCTGATCTTGACCTGGACCCGGGTCACCCGGTAGGGGCGTTGCATGGATGACCAGTCGCTTTGCGAAACCGGCCTTGCCCCGCTGAGCCGGGGGCGGGTGCTGCTGATTGCCTGTGGCGCGCTGGCGCACGAAATTCTGGCCCTGCGCACGGTAAATGGCTGGGACCACCTTGATCTGCAATGCCTGCCCGCCAAGCTGCATCTCTGGCCCGATAGGATCATCCCTGCGGTCGAGGCGGCGGTGGCGGAGGCGCGTGGCCGCTATGAAACGGTCTTTGTCGTCTATGCCGATTGCGGAACAGGCGGGCTTTTGCAGGCGGCCTGCGACCGGCTGGGCGTTGAGATGGTCGAAGGCCCGCATTGCTATTCGTTTTTTGAAGGCAATGCCGTATTCGCCCAGAAGGCCGAAAGTGAGTTCACTGCCTTTTACCTGACCGACTTCCTGGTCCGGCAGTTCGACGCGTTCGTCTGGAAACCGATGGGACTGGATCGTCACCCCGAGCTGCGGGACATGTATTTCGGCAATTACACCAAGCTGGTCTATCAGGCGCAGGTCAATGACCCCGCACTGGATGCCAAGGCCGAAGACTGCGCCCGGCGGCTGGGTCTGGCCTATGAGCGGCGGTTCACCGGCTTTGGTGATCTGACGACCACGCTGACCCGAGTCGCCGCCAAGGGGTGATCAGAAGGTCATGCCGACGCGCAGGGTGAAAGTGTTCACATCCGCGTCGAACGTACCGCCAGAATTGTTCCAGTCCGAGGTTACATCGCGGACAAGGTATTCGGCACCGATGAAGAAATTGGTCGAAACCAGATAATCGACGCCGACTCCATAGAGGAAGCCATTGCCTTCATGGCCGCCGAAGCCAGCATCTTCCTGCCATTCGGTAAAGGTCGCGCCGACTGTGCCGTAAAACAGCACATTGTCCATCGCGTAACCCGCACGCGCCTTCAGGTCCAGAAAGGAGGTGAAGGTATAGTCCTCGTCGACCAACTCGCCGATATCGGCGGCGCTGTAGGCGAGCTCGCCGCCAAGGACCCAAGGGCCGGTCGCGATATTGTAGCCCAGGATGATACCAGGGCCAACACCTTCGAGGTCAAAGGACGTGGGGCCAAAATCGTAGACTCGATGCCCGGTTCCGGTTGAATAGGTCAATCCGCCATAGGCCCCGGCCCATTGGCTGGCGTCCTGGGCGGTGGCCGTGACCGGAAAGACAAGCAAGAGCGCTGCGATCGTGAAAGAAATGCGATCAATCATGCGCTTTTTCCCATTCATTTATGGTTGAAGTGTAAGTCACTCCGCTGAAACGGTCAACCCAGCCGCGATTCTTGAGGACGGATGTGGTGCAGGACGAACACACGAATCGCCGAGGCCAGCCCCTCATCCCCAGCGCGGGCATCGTCGATTTCGGCCGCCAGCTGGTTCAGCGTGACGCTGCGTTTGTCAGCAATGGCGCGGAATGCGTCCCAGAATGGTTCTTCCAACGACACCGAGGTGCGGTGGCCGTGCAGAGTGAGCGAGCGTTTGACGGGGCGGGCGGTCATGGCGGAAGCCTAGCGTAACGAGCGGGCCAGGACAAAATCCTTCGAAGGATTTTGCAAATCTTTTCGAAAAGATTTGCTGCTGCCCTGCGGTCAGTTCAGCAAATAGACCGGGTCGCGGTTACAGAAAATGATGAACTGCCCGGCGTTCTCAACCACGCGAAACCCGCGCCTATGCACCTCGTGCAAGAACCGCTCGCGTCCGATCAGGCGTTCGACGTCGTGGACCTTGCGGCGGACCGTGCCGCCTTCGGCAACGCTCTTGGCCGAGAAGAGATGTACGATCCATTTCTCGGGCGAGATTACGTCGGGCACTTGGGTCATTGGCGCACCTCCTCACCCAGCCTTGCCACATCGGGGTTAACGGCAGGTTACTCCGGTTCGCGCCGATGTCCGTCCAGCACCTTGGCGGTCTTCTCGGCTTTGGCCTTCTGCGCCGCGCGTTCGGCCTTGCTGCGGCCATGTTTCGCAGCGTTCTGATCCGCCGCAGCGCGGGCGACCTTGCGGGCCGCCTGCTTTTTTGCCTGCCGAAGACTGACAACCTCGCCCATGTCAGCCCTTGGGGCCGATCATGTCTTCGGGTCGCACCACCCGGTCGAAGGTATCGCCATCGACAAAGCCCAGGGCAATCGCCTCTTGGCGCAGGGTGGTGCCGTTCTTGTGCGCGGTCTTGGCGACCTTGGTGGCGTTGTCATAGCCGATGGTGGGGGCCAGCGCCGTCACCAGCATCAGCGATTCCTTCATCAGCTTGTCGATCCGGGGCAGGTTGGCTTGGGTGCCCACCACCATGTTGTCGGTGAAACTGCTGGCCGCATCGCCCAAAAGCTGGATCGATTGCAAGACGTTATAGCTCATCATCGGGTTGTAGACGTTCAGTTCAAAGTGCCCCTGGCTGCCGGCAAAGCCCACGGCGGCGTCGTTGCCCATCACATGCGCGCAGACCATGGTCAGCGCCTCGGCCTGGGTGGGGTTGACCTTGCCGGGCATGATGCTGCTGCCGGGTTCGTTTTCCGGCAGGATCAGCTCGCCCAGGCCAGACCGGGGGCCAGAACCCAAAAGCCGCAGGTCGTTGGCGATCTTGAACAGCGACCCCGCGACAGTCTTCAAGGCACCACTGAACATCACCATCGCATCATGCGCAGCGAGGGCCTCGAACTTGTTCGGCGCGGTGACAAAGGGCAGGCCGGTGATGGCGGCAATCTCGGCCGCCACGCGCAGATCAAAGCCGACGCGGGTGTTCAGGCCGGTGCCGACGGCGGTGCCGCCCTGCGCCAGTTCATAGATGTCGGGCAGGCAAGCCTTCACCCGGGCGATCCCCTTGTCGACCTGGGTCGCATAGCCCGAAAATTCCTGTCCCAGGGTCAGAGGCGTCGCGTCCTGGGTATGGGTGCGGCCGATCTTGATGATGTCCTTGAACTCGGCCGATTTTGTCCAAAGTGCTGCCGCGAGCCTTTCCAGCCCCGGAAGCAGCACATCGCGGGTGTGCATGCCGATGGCGACATGCATCGCGGTCGGGAAAGTGTCGTTCGAGGATTGGCCCATGTTCACATGGTCATTCGGGTGGACGGGTTTCTTTGACCCCATCACCCCGCCCAGCATTTCGATCGCGCGATTGCTGATCACCTCGTTCGCGTTCATGTTCGACTGGGTGCCCGATCCGGTCTGCCAGACCACCAGCGGAAAGTTGTCGTCGAACCGGCCTGCGATCACCTCGCCCGCGGCCACGACGATGGCATTGCCCAGGGTCGCCTCCAGATCGCCCTGCGCCATGTTCACCCGGGCGCAGGCCTGCTTGATCACGCCAAGGGCACGGATGATCGGCACCGGCTGGCGTTCCCAGCCGATGGGAAAGTTGATGATCGACCGCTGAGTTTGCGCGCCCCAGTATTTGTCGGCTGGCACCTCCAGCGCGCCAAAGCTGTCGGTCTCAAGGCGGGTGGCGGTCATGTCGGGTCTCCGGTTTCGGGCTGGCTTCGTCTAGGCGGGAACGGGACAAAATTCAACCGGTCCCCGGCTGGCCTTAGCTTTTGCGGAACTGGTCCAAGGAGACGATCTGCGCCTCGGGGCGCGGGGCGTCGTCGGCTTCGACCTCAAGGTCGTCATCATCATCCTCGTCGTCTTCGGCGACCTGGGTTTCAAACCGCAGGCCAAACTCAACCGAAGGATCGACAAAGGTGCGTACCGCGTCAAAGGGGATGATCATCGGTTCGGGATTGTTGCCAAAGTTGAGGGTGATGGCAAAACCCTCATCCGTGACAGACATGTTTTCGAACCAGTGCTGGATGACGATGGTCATCTCGGTCGGATACCGCTCCAGCAGCCAGTCGGCGAGTTCGACGCCGGGAAAGGTGGTGTCGAAGGTGATGAAAAAGTGATGCGCCCCGGGCAGGCCGTTCTTGGCCACATCGGTCAACACGGTCTGAATGAGCCCCCGCATCGCGCGGTGCATCAGGGTGCCGTAGTCAATGGAACGCGCCATCGCAAAGCCCTTTCCTGCCCAGACTTGTGCTGTCTTGCGCCACCATAAGCCTTTCGAAGCCCAAGGGAAGGGGGGCGCACCGCCTGTTACCCGACATTCACAAGACCTGCCGCCAACGCCGACGCCCCTGCCGAAAGACCAAGCACGATCAAGAGGTGCCACTGTCGCCACACCAGCGCCAGGCTGGCCGCAACCGCGATCAGCGCTGGCACCAGGCGCAGGCTGGTCGGGTCGGGCAGGGGCAGATTGAGGATGCCGTAGCTGACATCGGGCACGGCCGCGAACAGCACCTGCAGCGCGAACCAGAGTGACAGGTTGGCGATGACACCCACCACAGCGGCGGTGATCGCGGCCAAAGCCCCCGACAGGCGGGGCATATGCGTCAGCCGGTCGATGAAGGGCGCGCCGGTGAAGATGAACAGGAAAGAGGGGACAAACGTCATCCACAGCGCGATTGCCGCCCCCGCAAGGCCCATCTGCCAGCCGCCGACCTGATCAGCCGCCATAAAGCCGACGAACTGGTTGACCAGGATCAGCGGACCCGGCGTGGTTTCCGCCAGGCCCAGCCCGTCCATCATCTGGGTCAAGGTCAGCCAGCCTTTATCCTCGACCACCTCTTGCGCCATCCAGGCGAGCACCGCATAGGCCCCACCAAAGGTCAGCACCGCCAGCTTGGAAAAGAACAGCCCGATTTCGGCCAGCCGTCCCCCCACAAGGCCGACCAGCGCCGCCAGTGGCAAAAGCCAGATCGCAAGCCAAACCGCAGCGGTCTTGACCGACTGCGCCAGCACGGCAGGCGGGGCGGGGCGGTCAAGTGCCATAGCTGCGGCGGGGGTGCGCAGAAAGCCCCAGATCGCGGCGGTCAGGATCACCAGCGGAAACGGCACCTGGAACAGAAACAGCGCCGCAAAGGCGGCAACCGCGATCAGATTGGCCTCACGGGTTTTCAGGGCGCGCTTTGAGACCTTGATCAGCGCCTCGATCACCACGGCGATCACGGCGGCCTGCACCCCGGCAAACAGCGCCATGACCAGTGGCACATCGCCCAAGGCCGAATAAATGAGCGTCAGCGCCAGCACCACTGCCGCCCCCGGCAGCACGAAAAGCCCGCCCGCGATCAGCCCGCCCCGCACCCCATGCAGCCGCCAGCCGATCCAGGTGGCAAGCTGCATCGCCTCGGGCCCTGGCAACAGCATGCAAAAGCTTAGGGCGCGCAGATAGTCAGCCTCGCCCACCCATTGCCTTTCGTCCAGCACCACCCGGTGCATCAGTGCGATTTGCGCCGCCGGCCCGCCAAAGGACAAACAGCCGATCCCGGCGAAGGTGCGGGTCAGTTCCGATAGGCTGGGAGGGGTCATGCTTTGCGTCCTGCCGGCCAATCGTGGCCCTCTTCATGCGCGTCGCGCGCCCAACGGTAAAGCGCGTCGTAAAGCGCCAGTCCGGCCTCAAGCTGTTGCAGGTCGTCACGAAACATTCGTGACAGCCCGACCGACAGGGCCAAGAGGCCCGCCGCCTGCGGGGCCAGGTCGTGCCGGTCGGTGTCGGCGGCGCGGATCACCAGGGCCATGCGGTCCAGCGCCTCACAATGCAGGGTGAAATCGTCCAGAAGCGTGTCGAAAGTGCACCCCTCGCCCCTGTGGCTGAAAGGCACGCCTTCGATGTCAAAGGGGATGGCGTTGAACCGGTTGGCGACCTCGGCCACTTCGGTCGGGGCCACGAAGAGGAACCTCGCGGCGGGGTCGATGAAGCGGCGGATTGCCCAAGGGCAAGGGATCCGGTCGATCTTGGGCCGGTGGCGGGTGACCCAAGGGGTGCCGGGGACGGGCAAGGCGGCGCGGGGGATCATCGGCAGACCGGCGGCCTCCCAGGCAAGGGTGCCGCCCTCCAGCACCTCGGCCTGCCAGCCTTTGGTGCGCAGCCAGGCGGCGGCCCCTTCGGAAAGCTTGCGCCCCTTGGTGCAGACGGTGATGGCACGGCCAGGGGGCAGGGCCAGGCTGGCGATTTCGCTGTGCGGCATGCAAAGGCTGGTCGGGATCAGCCGGGGCAGGGCGGCGATATCCTCGGGCATGCGCACATCGATTATGGTGGGCGCATCCGGCGTGCCGATCAGGCGAAAGGCTTGCGCAGGGGTGATTTGTCCGAACTGGGGCATGGGGGCATCCTTGGAAAAAGGTCAGGGACGCGACGCTTCTGGCCAAGGCCTCACGGGGCGCGGACGCAATGACCCCATGGCTGCAGGGTTAGGCCAGTGCCGCGTCCCGGTCAAGGCGTCACGATCGCAGCCCTTGGCAAAGGCGAAAGCGGTTCAACCGATCGGGTCGGCCAATTCGCGCAACAGTTTCAGCCGCAGGGTTTCGGCATAATCTGCCACGCCGCGGGCCGAGACGACAAAACCGCCGGGCGTGACCACCCAGCGCTGATAGTAACTGGTGATCGGGAACGCCTGGCCTGCGGCCTCGATCGCGATGGCGTTGATCGTGACCTCTGCTGCAACGGCCTCGGACCGGGCGCGGGCATCGGTGAAACCGGCGTTTTCCTGCCCGTCGCCCGAGATGTCGATGACCCGGTGCGTGCAATCGGCAACCGGGGTGAACTGGCCCAGCGCAAAGCTGACCGCATCGCCCACTGCGGTATCGGAGCCTTTGTAGGCGCGGGGCAGGGTGGCGGCGCTTCCGGCAAAGCGGGTCACGGCAGCGTCGTCCAGCATCCGCGCCCAAGGGGCGACCAGCGCCTGTTCCCCCAGACCCGACCACTGCACCACCGCCAGCGCCACCTGGCCCTTGACCAGCGCCTCGGCCACCTCCGGGTCGGACAGGGCGGTGGCGAGGCCTTCGGTCTGCACCGCATAGTCGCCGCCATTGATCGAGCCTGACACATCGATCGCCAACAGCAGCGCCGTCTCGCAGGCGGTGGCGGGCAGGGCCGTCAGGCAGGCGATGGCCAGAATTCGGAACATGGCCCAGCATGTGCGCCTTGGGTGGGGTCTGGCAAGGCCGCTCGTCGATGACTGCGTCACTCCTCGCTGCGAAGAGAAGACGAAGTCGCACGATGAGCATTCTGGGGAAGGTGCCGGATTCTGTTGCCAGGCTCCGGCGGGCCCCGCCTTACGCGGCTAAGCGCAAGGACTTAGGTTTGATATTGCGAGCCGCTTACGCGGCCAGCGCCATCGGAGCACGGTTGTCATTGGCAACTGTGATCTTGGACCGATAACGGTGGTACCTCACCGAGCGAAAGCTGGCCTCTTTGGTCGTTCGTCGATCCTATTTCGGCCCCACACGCCCGCAATGAACGGGAGAGTCTGGTGGAGCCGCCGGGTACCGCCCCCGGGTCCGAGCCGATTATTACAGGTGCGTTTATCGCCATAGTCGGGGTTGCCCCCGACCCTCCAAACATAGGCGGTCACAAAGCCAAGCGCAAGGTCACCACTGGGGCTGACGGCATGGCCAACCGCACCCGGCCCCCGATCACAGCAAAAGGACCTGCCCGGGGTGCGGGCAGGTCCTGGTCTGGTCAGCAGTTTCCGGCACAATTCCCGACTATGCTGCCACCGTCTACGCCGTGGCTTACCGGCTATTCGTAGTAGACGGGCTCTTCGTAGACCGGCTCTTCGTAGTAGGTCTCCTCGTAGACCGGTTCCTCGACATAGCCCGACCCGTCGTCGACGTAGCCCGAGCCATCATCAACATAGCCCGACCCGTCGTCGACGTAGCCCGACCCGTCGTCGACGTAGCCCGAGCCATCATCAACGTAGCCCGACCCATCGTCGACATAACCCGAGCCATCATCGACGTAGCCCGACCCATCGTCGACATAACCCGAGCCATCATCGACGTAGGCTGACCCATCGTCGACATAACCCGAGCCATCATCAACGTAGCCCGACCCATCGTCGACATAACCCGACCCGTCGTCGACATAGCCCGAGCCATCATCGACGTAGCCCGAGCCATCGTCGACATAGCCATCGTCAGCATAGCCGTACGCTTCGATTTCGTCGTAGGTCAGGCCGGTTTCGGGATCGTAGGTCTCGTCCTCGAAATAGACCTCTTCCGAGGAGTATTCGGCATAGAACTCGTCCGAATACACATATTCATCGATTTCCGAGATATAGTCTTCATCCGGCCAGTCGTACCCGCTGACAGATTCGTCGTAGTAAAATACCGTTTCTTCGCTTTCGATCGAGGTGATGTAGACCTCGGTGTAGATCACCTCTTCGACGTAAATGACCGTATAATCATAAACTTCATAGAAGTCGTCGTAATAGGCGTTACAGAAGTCGGCATAGTAGAAACCGCCGCCGGAATAGAAGTAGCCGTCGTCACCGCGATATCCGTTGCCCCGGGTCCCGCGGGCCCCGCCGGTGTTGTAGCCCCGCCAGCGTGGCAGGTCGGCGATCGGCACCGGTTTGGCGTAATCTTCGGCAGCAAGCTGGATGATGGTCTTCTTGGCGCGGTTCTTGCGGGTGCCTTCAAAGAAGAAGAAACTGTCGCCCTGGTTCAGCTTGTACTTCACCATGCTGTCGATATCGACCGGACGGCGGATGATCTTGTCGTCCAGCTCGGTGATCACGTCGCCGGGTTCAAGCCCATAAAGCTCGGCGACGCCCTTGGGCTCTACCGACACCACGACGGCACCGGCAGCCTTCTTGCCCAGTTTGAATTCCTTGCGCACCGCTGCCGTGATTGGCAACAGCACCGCGTCCAGCGCGGGCGACACATACGGCTTTGGCAGCGTGTCCTTGGCGGCGGCAGGCAGGCCTGCGGCCATGACGGCGGCGGCCAAAAAGGCTGCAAAGGCATGGCGCAGTGGTCCGCGCTTGGGCTTGGGCAATTGCATTTGGTTCGCGATCCTGTCTGAAGGGGTCGTACTTGCGGCGTCGATAGGTGCAGATATCGACATTCATGAGGGTAAACTATGTCAAAATCAGTGTCGAAAAGATCGTGACAAATGATGTCACCTTGTCGCAGGCCGGATGCCAAAACGCCCGAGGGATGTCCCCCCGGGCGCTGGCGTACTGGCGGTCAGGCGGATGCCTAGAAGCCCGACTTGATCAGCTCGAATTCCTCGATCATGCGGTCGCGCAGCTCGGTTGTCGGCGGCGATTGCACAAAGAGGGTGGTCGTCACCGGGTCGATGAACGATGCGGCCAGCGCAGCCGGATCCATCGTGGCCATGGCGGCGTCGTTGGCCGAGGCATAGCCGATCGCGTCCAAGAGCGGCTGGGCCGAACTGTGCGCCAAGAGCGAGTTGATGTGGTCGTAGACCTTGTCTTCGTTCCCGGCGCTGTCCTTCATGTTGACAAAGCCGCAGTACCAGGTTGCGGCACCTTCTGCGGCGGCACGGTTGAAGCCGACGGGAAAATTCTCGGACTGCAGGATCGCAACCGGATCGTTCCACGACCAGGCCACCTGCACCTCGCCCGAGGCCATCAGCTGCGCCAGTTCCGACGGGTCAGCCCAATAGGCGCGGACGTTCGGATGCACCGCGCGCAGCCAGTCTGCGGCGGCCTGGAACTGTTCATCGGTCACATTGTCCCAAGACGCGGTGCCAGTGGCCATGAATGCCAGCGACCAGACGTCATCGGTGTTGTCCGGCAGCGAGATCCGACCGGCATACTTGGCATCGGCAAAAACCTGGACCGACGCGACATCTTCGGCAGGAACCGTTTCGGCGTTGTAGGCGATGGCGGTGTAGGCATAGTCGGTCGGGATGTAGAAGACGCCCGCGTCGGTGGTAAAGGGCGCGGTCATCCGGGCCGGGATATTGGCAAATTCCGGGATCCTGGTGATGTCCCACGGCTCGATCAGCCCGTCTTCGCTGTAGCGCGGCACCGAGGCTGCGCAGGGGTGGACCACATCGGCCTTGAACCCAGACGAGACTTTCTGGAACGCTTCGTCATCGTCGCCGAAAAACACGAAGCTTGGCTTTTGGCCGTGCTTGTCGACATAGGGCTGCAGCATGCCGTCGATTTCCCAGCCGGCCCAGTCAAGGACGGTAAGCTCGGGGTCGGCGGCGTGGGCGGCGACGGACAGCGACAGGACCGAGGCCGCGCTAAGAAGGGTCAGGGTAAAACGGGTCATGAAGGTTCCTTGTATGGCAGGGATCGGCGGTTCGTTTTGGCAAGCCGGGGCTCAAACTGGACGTCTTGCCCCCTGACAGGAAACTTGGATTTACTACGCGGCAAGAGCAAGGGGGCGTCTGCGCCTGTCGCGATATTTTGTTACATAAACCGAGGTACCGGAAACTATTTGGGCAAATGACCCCGATCGTCGCCCGGTCACGGCCCCGTGCGGGTCGGGGACCCTGTCGAAAAGGAGGCCCCTGTCGAATGGGGGGCCCCTGTCGCATGGGGGGCCTTGGCGCAGGTCGCGACTGCAAAGGGCGGGCTTTCGGGCAGTTGACCCTGCCGTGCCGACGGTCCATCCATGGCGCAAAGGAGACCACCATGCCACTTGATCTTTCCTTCGTGCGGGCGCAGTTTCCCGCGTTCGCTTCGCCCGTGCTGTCGTCCCATGCGTTTTTCGAAAACGCCGGTGGCAGCTATCCCTGCACCCAGGTGGTCGAGCGGCTGACCCGGTTTTTCACCGACCGCAAGGTGCAGCCCTATGCGCCCTATCCGGGTGCCCAGGCCGGCGGGGCCGAAATGGACGAGGCGCGCAACCGGCTGGCCGCGATGATGGGGGTGGCGCGCGAAGAAGTGTCGTTCGGGCCATCCACCAGCGCGAACACCTATGTGCTGGCGCAAGCGGTGCGGAAATGGTTGGCGGGCACCGGTGGTGCCGTGGTGGTGACGGATCAGGATCACGAGGCAAACTCGGGCGTCTGGCGGCGTCTGGCCGAGGAGGGCATCGAGGTCCGCGAATGGCAGGTCGACCGGGACACGGGGTCGCTGGAATTGCCGTCGCTGGCGGCATTGCTGGCGGACGGGATGGTAAAGCTGGTCTGCTTTCCGCATTGTTCCAACGTCATCGCCGAGATCAACGACGTGGCCGCGATCTGTGCCATGGCACGAGACGCGGGCGCGCGGACCGTAGTGGATGGCGTAAGCTATGCGCCGCACGGGTTTCCGGACATTCCGGGCTTGGGGTGCGACGTGTATCTCTTCTCGGCCTACAAGACCTATGGCCCGCACCAGGGGATCATGGTCCTGCGCGAGGCTTTCGGGTTTGAACTGCCGGGGCAGGGGCATTTCTTCAACCATGGCACGCTTTACAAGCGGCACACACCGGCCGGGCCGGACCATGCCCAGATCGCGGCCTGTGCCGGGATGGCCGATTATGTCGATGCGCTGGCGCTGCACCACGGGATTGGCGGCGATGCGGCGGCGCGGAACCGGGGCGTGCATGATCTGATGCGCACGGCCGAGGCGGCGGTGACGCAACCGCTCTTGGACTATCTGGCAGGGCGCAATGACCTGCGGCTTTTGGGCCCGCGCGAGGCCGATCGCCGGGCACCGACCGTTGCGGTCGACCTGGGCCGCGCCGCCGAGCCGGTGGCCGAGGCCTTGGGCCGCGACGGCATCGCCTGCTGGGCAGGGGATTTCTATGCGGTTCGGCCCTTGACGGCGCTGGGCGTTGATCTTGACAAGGGTGTCTTGCGGATGAGCGGCGTACACTACACCAGCGCCGAGGATGTGGCGCGCCTGATTGCGGCGCTGGACCGGCTGCTCTGACGGCTGTGAGGCGGAGCGCGTGCCGCGCGAAGCCCCCTGTCTTGCCTCTGCGCGCGCAGGGGCGCGCAACCGGCGCGGAGGTCGGGGGCATTCTGCCCCCAAACCCCCTGAGAGTATTTGCAAAAGAGCAAATCCGGGTGATCCGTCGGGACGTGACAATCGTATGCTGGGCTTTGGACTGTGTGGCGCATGACGGACCAACCTTTGATCTTGTGGTTTCGTCGCGACCTGCGGCTTGCCGATCAGCCGTTGCTGAGTGCTGCGGTGGCGACGGGACGGCCGCTGGTGCCGGTCTTTGTCCTTGACCCCGAAACCGAGGCTTTGGGGGCGGCGGCGAAGTGGCGGCTTGGGCTGGCCGTGGCTGGCTTTGCGCGGGCGCTGGAAGGTCTGGGGCTGCGCCTGATCCTGCGGCGCGGGGCGGCCTTGGCGGTGCTGCAGGCGCTGGCGGTTGAAACCGCGGCTGCCGGGGTCTGGTGGTCGCGGCTTTATGATCCGGCCGCAGTGGCGCGGGATACCGGGGTCAAGGCGGCACTGAGGGGATCGGGAATCGAGGCGCGCAGTTTTGCCGGGCATCTGCTGCACGAGCCCTGGGAGGTCCAGACCGGGCAGGGCGGCTTTTACAAGGTTTTTACGCCCTATTGGCGGGCTGTGCGCGACCGGGGGGTGGCAGCCCCTGCGCCGGCTCCGGTGCGGGCGGTGGCCCCTTCTGTCTGGCCTGCCAGCGACCGGCTGGAGGATTGGCGTCTTGGGGCGGCGATGAACCGGGGGGCGTCGGCGGTCGCGCCCTATCAGGCGGTGGGCGAGGGCGCGGCGCGGGCCAGACTGGCGGCCTTTCTTGCCGGGCCGGTGGAGAGCTATGCCGCCGCGCGCGATCTGCCGGGGGTGGCGGGCACCTCACGCCTGTCGGAAAACCTCACCTATGGCGAGATCGGTATTCGCGAGGTCTGGCATGCGGGTCTTCGCGCGCGGGATGCGGGGCAGGCGGGGGCTGAGGCGTTCTTGCGTGAGCTTGCCTGGCGTGAGTTTGCCTATCACCTGATGCACCACACGCCGGGGATCACCACCCGGAACTGGAAACCGGAATGGGACGCCTTTCCATGGCAAGGCGACGGTCCCGAGGCGTTGCGCTGGAAACAGGGCATGACCGGTGAGCCCTTTGTCGATGCCGCCATGCGCGAGATGTATGTCACCGGCACCATGCACAACCGCGCCCGGATGATCGCGGGCAGCTATCTGACCAAGCACCTTCTGACCGACTGGCGTGTGGGGCAGGCCTGGTTTGCCGACTGTCTGACCGACTGGGACCCGGCTTCCAATGCCATGGGCTGGCAATGGGTGGCCGGGTCCGGCCCTGACGCCGCCCCCTATTTCCGGGTGTTCAATCCGGCGGGTCAGGCCGAAAAGTTTGACGCCGACCGGCGGTATCGCCATCGCTTTGTCGCCGAACTGACCGTCGATCCTGGGCCCGACGCCCTTGCATATTTTGACGCGGTGCCGCGATCTTGGCAACTGGACCCTGCCCGGCCTTATCCGGCACCCGTGATCGATCTTGCACAAGGTCGTGCGCGGGCCCTTGCCGCTTACGGCGCGCGGAATACTTGAAAGGTGGGGAAATTTGCTGACACTTCTGTCCATAACAAGAACCCTTCGGGAGGGGCGATGACCATACTGACCAGCGTAAAGGGCCAGCGGAACCTGCCGCGGTACTTTGCAAAGACGTTCGAGGCCGCCCAGCGGCTGAAGGCCGGGCGCATCGATTTCGTGATTCCTGACGGGCGGCGCTTTCGCATCGAGGGTGCCGACACCGGGCTTGCGGCCGAAGTCAACGTTTACAACGCCGATCTGTTCGCCCGGGTGATCCGAGACGGCGATCAGGGCTTCAGCGAGGCCTATCTGGACGGCTGGTGGTCGTCACCGAACCTGCAGGCGCTTTTGGATGTGATCCAGATGCCCGCGAACAACGACTTTGGCGATGCTTATCCGGCGCTGGCTTTGGTGCGCGCCTATGAGCGGTTGCGGTTCCGGTTGCAGGCAAACTCCAAGGCGCAGGCCAAGAAGAACATTGCCCGGCACTATGACCTTGGCAATGATTTCTACCGCCTGTGGCTGGACGAGACGATGACTTATTCCTCAGCCCTGTTCGACACCGGTCAGGAAAGTCTGGAGGCTGCCCAACGGCGCAAATATGCCAGCATGGTCGATCAGATGGCGGCCAAGGCTGGCGATCATGTGCTTGAGATCGGCTGCGGCTGGGGCGGTTTTGCCGAATATGCCGCCAAAGAGCGCGGCCTTCGGGTGACCGGCCTGACGATCAGCCAGGCCCAGTATGACTACGCCGTCGAGCGCGTGGCCAGGGCGGGCCTGGCGGATCGCGTGTCGATCAAGCTGCAGGACTACCGGGACGAACGCGGCGTCTATGACGGCGTCGCCTCGATCGAGATGTTCGAGGCCGTGGGCGAACGCTATTGGCCAACCTATTTCAACGTGTTGCGCGACAGGCTGAATCCGGGCAAGCGGGCCACGTTGCAGATCATCACGGTGTCCGAGGCGCGGTGGCCAGTTTACCGCAAGGGCGTGGATTTCATCCAGAAATACATCTTTCCGGGCGGGATGCTGCCGTCGCCTTCCGCGCTGTTGGCCGAGATTGACCGAGCAGGCTTTGAGGTCAAGGGGTCGATCGAGTTCGGGGCAAGCTACAGTGTGACCCTAAGGCGCTGGCACGAGACGTTCAACGACCGTTGGGCCGACGTGCAAAAGCTTGGCTTTGACGACCGCTTCAAGCGGATGTGGGATTTCTATCTCACCTCTTGCGCTGGAGCGTTTCAGGGCGGAAACTGCGATGTGACGCAGATCACGGTGATGCGTCCCAGTTGAGGGTCGAGGAATGCCGCTTTCGATGCCGACCGGTGCAAAGGCTGTTGGAGCCGTTGGCTTCATGGTGGTAGGATGGCTGTTGGCCAACGCCTATGTGCCTCACATGCCCTATGAAAAGCCGGTCGGGTATCTGCGCGAACTTACCGGTTTGATCGGGATATTCACCGGCTGGATGGTTATGGGAACATCAGTCGGGCGCGGCTACCTGTCAGCTGCAAGGTCAGGCTGGATGACGGCGATTGTGCTGATTTTCTGGGCTCTCCTTGCCTTCTCGACCTGGGAGATGCTGCTCCTCGCGGTGAAAAAACACTATGAGGGTCCGATGGAGGCATTCGTTGCTATCTTCGAAATCATGTTGGACCGGTCTCTGCCGCTGTTTTCAGTCGACTGTATTCTGGTGTTCTTGATCGGCGGCTCCATCGCGGGGATGCTGACCGAAATCGCCGGACGCCGCTGGTTGTGATGGCAGGTGCCCGCAGGTCCGCCGCATCGATGGCAGGTGCGCCGGACCTGCAGGCTGTTCTGGCTGCATACGAGGACATCCCCGGCGCTTTGGGGTTCTATGCGCAGGTGATGGCGATCACGCCGCAGGAAACTGATGCGGAACTGCTGTTCAATCTTGGTCCCGGTGGGCCCGAAGCGGTCGCCCTTGCCGAGGCGGTGATGGCCTGTTTTGGTCACTTGCCGGCGTCGGTTGTGCGGGGCCGACTGGGATCGCTGCGGGTGGAAGCGGCAAGTAGGCTGCGCGCGGCGCAAGCGGCGGACCGCGGGGTCCGGGCCGGCCCCGGCGATGTGGAACCTGCCGTTACAACCCACATCCATACCGGTTTTTTCGCGATGGAAGTGCTGAGCCTGCGCCACCGCCGCTTTGATGGCGCGATAAGCGAAACGATCCGGCGCGAAGTCTTTGTGTCCTGCGACGCGGTCACGGTGCTGCCCTATGACCCGGTGCGCGACCGGGTGCTCTTGATCGAGCAGTTCCGCGTCGGTCCGCTGCGTCGGGGGGACCCCTTGCCCTGGCAGCTGGAGGCGATTGCCGGGCGCATTGATCCGGGCGAGACGCCCGAGGCCAGTGCCCGCCGTGAAGCGGCGGAAGAGGCGGGCCTTACCCTTGGCAGGCTGATAAAAGTGGCGGAGTACTATCCGTCGCCCGGGGCGATGACGGAATACATCTATTCCTTCGTCGCGATCTGCGACTTGCCCGATGGGGTGGCGGGGGTATTCGGCAAGCCGGAAGAGGGCGAGGACATTCAAGGCCATCTGCTGGCGTTCGACGCGCTGATGGCTGCGGTGGCAGGCGGCGAGGTGGCCAACGCGACTTTGCTTTTGACGGCTCTGTGGCTGGCGCGCGAACGCGGTGCCCTGCGCGGCCAGGCGGATGGTGGGCAGAGTGCCCACCCTGCCGTGCCGCGAACTTAGGCTGGAAGCTTGCGCTGGGCGATCTGCCCACCTTCCGTCAAAGGTTCAGCCCGACCCAGGCCCCGTTCCGGGCCGAGGACCGCACGCAGGCATCCACAAAAGCCACGCCTTCCAGCCCGTCTTTGAGGCCGGGAAAGCGCGTCCCTTCGGGCAAGGGCGTGCCATCTTTTGCCGCCCGGATCGCCCGCGCCGCCTCGGCGTAGATATTGGCAAAACCCTCAAGGTACCCCTCGGGGTGACCAGGCGGCACGCGGGTCATCCGGGCGGCCGCGGGGCCCGCCCCGGCCCCGCCGCGGGTGATCAGGCGCTTGGGTTGGCCCAAAGGGGTGAACCACAGATAATTCGGATCCTCTTGCGCCCATTCCAGCCCCGCCTTGGTGCCGTAAACCCGCAGCCGCAGCGCGTTTTCATTGCCGGGGGCGACCTGGCTGCACCAAAGCATCCCCTTCGCCCCGCCCTTGAACCGCAGCATCACATGCGCGTTGTCGTCCACGCGACGGCCCGGCACAAAGGCGGTCAGATCGGCGGCAAGGCTGTCCAGCGTCAGGCCGGTCACAAAACTTGCCAGGTTGAACGCATGCGTGCCGATATCGCCGGTTGACCCACCCGCCCCGGTCCGGGCTGGATCGGTGCGCCAGTCGGCCTGTTTCTGACCCGTCGCCTCCAGGTTTTCGGTTAGCCAGTCCTGCGCATATTCGACCTGCACCACCTGCAGATCGCCCAGATCTCCGCCTGCGATCATCGCCTGCATCTGCCGCACCATCGGATAGCCGGTGTAGTTATGCGTCAGCGCAAACACCAGACCCGAGGCCTCGGCTGCCTTGGCGAGCCTTTTCGCCTCGGGCAGGGTGGCGGTCAGCGGCTTGTCGCAGACCACATGGATGCCCCGGCGCAGGAATTGCAGTGCGACGGGCGCGTGCATATGGTTTGGCGTCACGATGGCGACCACGTCGATGCCGTCCTTGCGCCGGGCCTCACGCGCGGCCATTTCGGCAAAGCTGGTATAGGCGCGGGCGACGCCCAGATCGGCGGCCGAGGCCATGGCCTTTTCGGCTTGCGAGGAAAAGCAGCCCGCCACCAGCTCATACTGGTCATCGATCCGGGCGGCGATGCGGTGGACCGCGCCGATAAAGGCATCGCGGCCGCCGCCGACCATGCCAAGGCGCAGGCGGGGCGGGCGGGCAGTGTGGGCGGTGTCGATCATCGGCTTACTCCAATCCCAGCATGCGGCGGTTTGCGGCGCGGTCGGTGCCAGCCCCGGCAAAGTCGTCAAACGCCTTTTCGGTGACCCGGATGATATGCGCCTCGACAAAGGCGGCGCCTTCGCGGGCCCCATCCTCGGGGTGCTTCAGGCAACATTCCCATTCGACCACCGCCCAGCCGTCAAAGCCGTATTGCGTGAGCTTCGAGAAGATGCTGCCGAAATCGACCTGCCCATCACCCAAGCTGCGGAAACGGCCCGCGCGGTTGACCCAAGACTGGAACCCGCCATAGACACCCTGGCGGCCCGTGGGATTAAGCTCGGCATCCTTGACGTGGAACATCTTGATCCGGTCGTGATAGATGTCGATATTGTCCAGATAATCAAGGTGTTGCAGTACATAGTGGCTGGGGTCATACAGCATGTTGGCGCGCGTGTGACCCTTGACCCGGTCCAGAAACATCTCAAAGCTGATGCCGTCGTGCAGGTCCTCGCCGGGGTGGATCTCGTAACAAAGGTCCACGCCACAGTCCTCCGCGTGGTTCAAAAGTGGCAGCCAGCGGCGGGCAAGCTCGTCAAAGGCCTCCTCGACCAGACCAGCGGGGCGCTGCGGCCAGGGGTAGACATAGGGCCAGGCGAGGGCACCCGAAAAGGTGACATGCGCCGAAAGGCCAAGGTTTTTCGACGCGGTCAGCGCCTTTTTCACCTGATCCACCGCCCATTCGGCCCGCGCCTTGGGGTTGCCGCGCACAGCAGGTGCGGCAAAGCCGTCAAAGGCGGTGTCATAGGCCGGGTGGACGGCGACAAGCTGGCCCTGCAGATGGGTCGAAAGCTCGGTCACCTCGACGCCCGCTGCGGCGGCGACGCCCTTGAATTCGTCGCAATAGGTTTTGGAACTGGCGGCCTTGTCCAGATCAAAGAGGCGCGCATCCCAGCTTGGCACCTGCACGCCGCGGTAACCGCAATCGGCGGCCCATTCGGTGATCGACTTCCAGGAATTGAAGGGTGCGGCATCGCCCGCGAATTGCGCCAGAAACAGGGCTGGGCCCTTGATTGACTTCATGAAATCCTCCCGTTTTGGGGCAGGGTTCGCCCCGATTGTCCGACCGGTTCGCCGGTCCTTGCCCGCGATGATGGTCTTGCAAGGCGCATGACGCAACAGAACTTTTGTGGCCGGTGGCGCTTTGCCCAGCCGCCTGATACCGGCTTGATTGCCCAGCCGGTGGCGTCATAAAGAGCCTTAACCACAAGGAGCCCCGATGGACGCGGAGAACCGGAAGATCCCCAGCCACGAGGTCACCTACACGCGCCTGCGCGACATGATCCTGTTTGGGCATCTGGCCCCCGGTCAGCCGGTCACCATTCAGGGGCTGATCGCCGATCTGGGTGCCGGCATGACCCCCGTGCGTGAGGCGATCCGCCGGCTGACCGCCGAGGGTGCCCTGTTGCCGCAGGGCAACCGGCGCGTGGCGGTGCCCCGGCTTTCGGCCGCCGCCCTGGATGAGGTGGCCTTTGCCCGCCTGGCGATCGAGCCGCGTCTGGCCCTGCTGGCCGCAGCGCATCTGACCCCCGCCGCGATCAACCGGTTAGAGTCGATCGACGCCCAGGTGAACCAGGCGATCGAGGCGGGTCGGCTGTCGGATTACCTTTACGCAAACCACGCCTTTCACTTTGCGCTTTATGAGGTCGCGGCAGCCCCGGTCCTTCTGGATCTGGCGCGATCCCTGTGGCTGCGTGCCGGGCCGTCGTTGCGGGTGGTGATGGCCCGCTTTGGCCGCGAGGCGGCCCCTGACCTCCACCGTGAGGCGATTGCCGCGATGCGCAAGGGCGATGCCCAGGCGCTTGCGGCAGCGATAGAGCGTGACATCCAACAGGGGGTGGATCATGTGCGCCAGTCCCTTGCGGATGGCGGCTGAGATCGGCGCTTGCAGAATTTGATCAAATTTCTTGATGCGCACAGGATTTGATCATATCCTGCCGCGAAGCCGGGGCGCTTGACCCTGCTGATTCCGCCAAGGGGCCCCCAGATGAACATGATCACCAACCACCTGCCCACCGCCGAGCTGCAGCGCCTGGACGCCGCGCACCATTTTCACCCCTTCACCGACAAGGCGGGTCTGGCGGCCAAGGGCGCGCGGGTGATCACGCGGGGCGAAGGCGTCTGGCTGACTGACAGCGAGGGGCACCGCATTCTGGACGGCATGGCGGGTCTCTGGTGCGTCAACATCGGCTATGGTCGCAAGGAACTGGCGCAGGTCGCGGCCCGGCAGATGGAGGAGCTGGCCTATTACAACACCTTCTTTCAGACCACTCATGTCCCGGCCATTGCCCTGGCCGCCGAGATTGCCAAGCTTGCCCCCGGCGATCTGAACAATGTGTTCTTCGCGGGCTCGGGGTCTGAGGCGAATGACACCAACATCCGCCTTGTCCGCCGCTACTGGGACGTCAAGGGCATGCCCTGGCGCAAGACCATCATCGCGCGCTGGAACGGCTATCACGGCTCCACCATGGGCGGCGGTTCGCTTGGGGGCATGAAGCCGATTCATGACCATGGCGGCAAGATCGACGGGATCGAACATATCGACCAGCCCTACTGGTGGGGCGAGGGTGGCGAGATGTCCGAGGATGACTTCGGCCTCGCCCGCGCGCAGCAGCTGGAGGAGAAGATCCTCCAGATCGGCCCCGACAACGTTGCCGCCTTCATCGGCGAGCCGATCCAGGGCGCAGGCGGCGTGATCATCCCGCCCAAGACCTACTGGCCCGAGATCCAGCGGATCTGCGACAAATACGGCATCCTGCTGATCGCGGATGAGGTCATCACCGGCTTTGGCCGCACCGGCAACTGGTTCGGGTCGCAGACCTTCGGGATCAAGCCGCATATCATGACCATCGCCAAGGGACTGTCCTCGGGCTACCAGCCAATCGGCGGCAGCATCGTCTGCGATGAAGTGGCCGAGGTCGTCGGTGGCGCGGGCGAGTTCTTCCACGGCTACACCTACTCTGGCCATCCGGTTGCAGCGGCGGTGGCGCTGGAAAACCTGCGGATCATGCAGGACGAACATATCGTGGACCATGTCCGCGACGTGGCGCATCCCTACCTCAAGGAACGCTGGGACGCGCTGACGGACCACCCGCTGGTGGGCGAGGCCAAGCTTGTGGGCCTGATGGGCTCCATCGCGCTGACGCCGAACAAGGCCACGCGCGCCAAGTTCCCTGATGCGTTGAACGTAGGCTACCGCTGCCGCGAGCGGTGCTTTGCCAACAACCTGATCATGCGCGCGGTGGGGGAGCGGATGATCATTGCACCACCTTTGGTGATCACCCCGGCTGAGATTGACATCCTGATCGAACGGGCGACGAAAAGCCTGGACGAGTGCTGGCAGGGTCTGAAGGCCGACGGGCTGGTTTAAGCGTAGCCTAACGTAGGGTGGGCGATATCGCCCACCCTACGCGGCGCCGGTCCATGCCTTGGTGCCGCAGCCCCTTGAACGCCGCCGGACCCGGACCTACCCTGACAGCCAGCAAAGCAGAGGCGCAGCATGTCCGGACATCGCAATATTTTTGAAGAGGTTGGCGCAGGTCAGACCCCTTCTCTCCCCCCCCAGACGGGCGCGGTCGATGCGCGGCCAAGGGGCGCGCGGGCGGGCATTCGGCTGTGGCTCATGGCGCTTTTTCTGCTGGTCGCCGGGACTATCATGGTGGGTGGCTTGACCCGGCTGACCGACTCGGGGCTTTCGATCACCGAATGGGAACCTCTTTCCGGAGCCATACCTCCGTTGAGTGCCCAAGATTGGGACGCGGAGTTTGAAGCTTATCGCGAAACGAAAGAATACAAGTCGCAGAACAAGGGGATGAGCCTGGACGAGTTCAAGGTCATCTTTTGGTGGGAATGGGGACATCGCCAGCTCGGACGAGTGATCGGACTGGTTTGGGCCGCAGGTTTCTTCGGCTTTGCAGCTGCGCGGAAGATCCCACCGGGGTGGACCCTGCGTCTGTTCATACTAGGCCCTCTGATCGGGGCGCAGGCCGCAATCGGCTGGTGGATGGTGTCCTCGGGTCTGACCGGGGACCGGGTCGATGTGGCCAGCTACCGGCTTGCCACCCATCTGGGGCTGGCCTTCGTCATTTTGGGGTTTCTGGCCTGGTACATCCTCCTCCTCGGCCGCAGTGAGGCGGATCTGATGACCGCGCGGCGCGGGGGGGAGCGCAAGCTTTCCGGCATGTCCACCGGCGTGATGCATTTCACCTTCCTGCAGATCCTTCTGGGCGCGCTGGTGGCGGGGATCGACGCGGGCCGGGCCTTTCCGACCTGGCCTCTGATGGGCGACGGCTTCTTCCCGCCCTATCCGTTCCAGCTTGAACCGGTCTGGCGGAACTTCTTCGAGGATGCGGGCCTGGTGCAGTTCATCCACCGGATGTCGGGCTATCTTTTGTTCGCTTTCGGGGTGGTGGCCTGGCTGCGCGGGCGGCGCTCGCCCCATCCGGCGACCCGGGCTGCGTTTCATGCGGTGATGGCGATGCTGGTCGCGCAGATGGCCCTGGGGATCTCGGCGGTTCTGACCTCGGCGCATCTGCATGTGGCCATTACCCACCAGATCGGCGCGGTCCTCCTTTGGGTGCTGATCCTGCGGGCGCGGCATCTTTCCATCTACCCGATTGCGGGTTCGATCAAAAAGGGCACGGCATGAGCGGTTTCAATGATCTTTTGGCGTTCCAGCGCCAGACCGAGGCTTTGGCGCAAGTGGCCGGCCGTCTGGGCTGGGACCAGGAAACCATGATGCCCGAAGGGGCAGCAGCCCAACGTGCCGAAGAGATCGGCGCTTTGGAGGCGGTCCTGCACGCCCGCCGCACCGATGCCCGGCTGTCGGTCTGGCTCTCGCGCGCCAAGGCCCCCGATGCGGTGGGTGCGGCGCAGCTCCGCCAGATCCGGCGTCAGACGCAACGCGCCCAGAAGGTGCCCGCCCGCCTCGCCGAAGAGATCGCCCGCACCACCTCGCTTGCACAGGGCATCTGGGCCGAGGCCCGCGCGGCCGAGGATGTCGCCGCTTTTCTGCCCACGCTGGCCGAGGTCGTGGCCCTGAAACGCGAAGAGGCAGCCGCGCTGGCCGGTGACGGCGATCCCTATGACGCGCTGATCGATGATTATGAACCCGGCATGACCGGCGCGGCGATGGCGAAGATGTTCGCAGCGATGCGCCCCCGGCTGGTGGCCTTGCGCGAAAAGGTGCTGGGGGCAGAGGCCCCGAAGGGTGTCACCGGCACCTTCGCACCCGAGGCACAGCTGGCCCTCTCGCGCGAGATTGCCACCGCCTTTGGCTATGACTGGACCCGGGGGCGGCTTGACCTTGCGGTGCATCCGTTCTCCTCCGGTTCGGGCCATGATGTGCGGATCACCACCCGGACCAGCGAGGGCGATCCCTTCAACTGCCTCTATTCCACCATTCATGAGGTTGGCCACGCCGCCTATGAACAGGGCATCGACCCCGCCTACGCGCTGACCGCAATCGGGCAGGGGGCATCCATGGGGGTGCATGAAAGCCAAAGCCGGACCTATGAGAACCAGCTTGGCCGCAGTGCTGCCTTCACCGGCTGGCTTTACGGCCGGATGCGGGAGGTGTTCGGCGATTTCGGGATTGAGGACGCCGACGCCTTCTACCGCGCCGTCAACCGGCTGCATCCGGGCTATATCCGCACCGAATCCGATGAGGTGCAGTACAACCTCCATGTCATGCTGCGCTTTGACCTTGAACGCGCCCTGATCCGCGGCACCATGGAGGTGGATGAGCTGGAAGAGGCCTGGAACACCCGCTTCCGCGCCGACTTTGGCGTCGCCGTCGACCGCCCCTCGAACGGGATGCTGCAGGACGTGCACTGGTCCTGCGGGCTTTTCGGCTATTTCCCGACCTACACGCTGGGCAATGTCTATGCCGGCTGCCTGATGCAGGCGCTGCGGGCGGACGTGCCCGACCTTGATGCGGGCCTCGCGCGCGGCGACCCGTCCGCCGCGACCGGCTGGCTGAAGGACAAACTGCAACGCCACGGAGCCTTGTATGAACCGCGAGATTTAGTGCGCCGCGCCTGCGGATTCGAGCCGACAGAGGGGCCGCTTCTGGACTATCTTGAGGCGAAGTTCGGGGCGATCTACGGGGTGTAGCGATGCGTGGTTGGAGATGGGGGAAGATCGGGCTGGCGGCGGGGCTCTAGCGCCCTTTATCGGGGTTGCAGACCGGCCATCGGCGGTGCACGACTGGCCCCGGTGGTAAAGGGGCGGCGGGATGGTCGAGGATCGGGGTGGGGCGGCGGTCTGGCTTTTGGCCGTGGGTCAGACGCTGATCTATGCGGGCAGCTATTACGCCTTTCCCGCCCTCCTGCCTGATCTTGAACTTGCCACCGACTGGTCGAAGGCGACCCTCGCCCTTGGCCCGACCTTGGGCTTTCTGATCATGGCGAGTCTCACCGTCGCCACCGGGCGGCTGGTGGACCGTGGCTGGGGGGGTGAGATGCTGGTCTGGGGGCCGCTTTTGGCGACCCTTGGCGTGCTGGGCCTTGCCTTTGCGACCACGCCTGCGGTCTGGATGCTCTCCTGGGCGGTGATTGGTCTGGCGCAGGCGGGGTGTATCTATGAGACGCTGTTCGCATTTCTGATCCGGCGGATGGGGCAGGGGGCGCGGGCGGCGATCACCCGGGTCACGCTGGTTGCGGGCTTTGCCGGAACGCTGGCCTTTCCCTTGGGCCATTGGGCGGGCGGGGCCTTTGGCGGGCAGGGGGGCATGCTGGTCTTTGCCGGGGTCACGGTGCTGGCGTTGCCGTGCAACCTCTGGTCCGTCCGGTCGCTGCGGCGGCGGGAGCGTGTTGCGGCTGACCACGCCCCACCGCCACCGGGCAAGCTCGCTGCCGCGCTGCGCCGTCCGGCCTTTTGGGGCATCGCGGTCTGCTTTGGGCTATTCGGCCTTAACCACGGTATCCTGATCACCTATGTGCTAACGCTTTTTGCCGACCGTGGGGCGGGGGCGGGACTGGCCGCGCTGGCTGCGGCTTGCATCGGGCCGTCGCAGGTGGCGGGCCGTGTGGTCTTCATGCTGGGTGAGGCGCGGATCGGCAATGCGCGGGCCACGCTCTGGTCACTTGGCAGTATCGTGGCGGCGAGCGTGCTTTTGTGGCTGGCAGGGCTGGCCCCGGCGCTGATCTTTGCCTTTGCGCTGGCGCAGGGGGCGGGGATGGGGGTCATGTCGATCCTGCGCCCCCTCCTCATCGCCGAGATTTTGGGGCGCGAGGGGTTCGGGTCGATTTCCGGGGCCATCGCGGTGTCGCCGCTTTTGGCAAGTGCCGCCGCCCCGGCGATTGGCGCGGTTATGCTGACAAGTGGCGGGCCGGTTGCGGTTTATGCCGCGTGCCTGGCGATGGCTCTGGTCGGATGGGGTATTGCGGCGGTGCTACTGGCGGACCGGCGGTCGGCGTGACGGGCGACTAACGCTTTGGTTTCAGGAACCGGCCATCGATGCTGGCCCCGCTTTCGATCACGATCGCGGCGGTGGTGATGTCGGCCTTGACCACCGCGGTTGACCGCAAGGTCAGGCTTTCACAGGTTACCTTGCCGTCCAGTTTGCCTTTGACATCGACAAGCCCGGCCTGGACCGTGCCTTTCAGGCGGCCTTCCTGCCCGATGATCAGGCCGGCAGCGCCGATATTGCCGTCAACCTCGCCCAGAACCTCGACCGAGCCGGTGGTGCTGATTTCGCCGCTGACGCGCAGGTCGGCCCCAAGGATCGACCGCGTGGCATTGCTGCCCGCAGCGGCAGGTGCAACGCCCGAGCCCGCGGCGGCAACAGCGGCTTGCGGGGCTGCGGGCGAAGCGGGGCGGGCGACGGGCTGCGGGGCGGCGGTCGGTTCGGCGGTCTTGGAAAACATATTCAATCCTTGGATCGGGCAGAGCCGGGTGCCGTCTCTGGTCCTCCCGATAAGGCGGGAACATCACCGCTGGGTCAAGGGGCGGCGTCGATTATGGGCAGACTTCTGGCGGGTTTCCCCGCCAGATATGTCGCAAAGGGGCCTGACAAACCGGGCTTGGGCTTGTTGACTGGGCCAAAGCGCAAGGGGATATCAATGGCAGACAGTTTCTTTACTCCGGTTTCTGGGTTCGACCTGCCCCGCTTTGCCGGGGTGCCGACCTTCATGCGGTTGCCGCATGTGCCGTTCGATCATCCGCGCTTTGCCGAGGTCCAGATCGGCTTGATCGGAGCGCCCTGGGACGGTGGCACCACCAACCGCCCGGGCCCGCGGCACGGGCCGCGCCAGCTGCGCGATCTGTCCACGATGATCCGGGCGCAGAACGGCGCGACCTGGGTGGCACCGTTTGACCTAGCGGCTTGCGCCGACCTCGGGGACGTGGCGCCGAACCCTGGCGATCTGATGGACACCTTGGCCCGGATGGAGGCATTCTACGCCCGCGTCGTGGGCGCAGGGGTGCTGCCCTTGACCGGCGGCGGGGATCACTTGTGCAGTTTGCCGATCTTGCGGGCGGTGGCAAAGTCCCGCCCAAATCCCGGACCGGTCGGAATGATCCAGTTCGACAGCCACACCGATCTGAACGATGTCTATTTCGGTACCAGCCGCTACAACCATGGCACCCCGTTCCGCCGCGCGGTGGAAGAGGGGCTGATCGACCCCAAACGTTATGTCCTGATCGGCATCCGGGGCACGGCTTACGGGCGTGAGGATTGGGATTTCGCGGCCGCAAACGGCATCCGGATCATCCCGATCGCCGAGTTCCATGCCCGCGGCCCCGAGGATGTGATGGTCGAGGCGCGCGAGATCGTCGGCGCGGGTCCGGTCTATGTGACCTATGACATCGATTTCGTGGACCCGACCTTTGCCCCCGGCACCGGCACGCCCGAGGTGGGCGGGCCGAACTCATGGCAAGCGCTGCAGGTGGCGCGGGGGTTGCGAGGGCTGAACGTTGTGGGGGCGGACTTGGTTGAGGTCTCGCCGCCGTTCGATCCATCCGGCGGGACAGCCTGGCTGGGGGTGTCCCTGATGTTCGAGATGCTGTGCGTGATGGCCGAGCGGGTTGCAGGTCGCTAGGGGCGGACCGGGGGTTTCACACCCCCGGACCCCCGTGGAGTATTTTGCAAAGAGCAAATGCAAGGGTAGGAAAAATGGGCCTGAATGCCGAAATGATCATCACGAATGCCAAGGTGCTGACGATGGACCCGCAGCGGCCGCGGGCCGAAGCGGTGGCGGTGGCAGGGGGGAGCATCCTTGCAGTGGGCTCGCGGCGGGAAGTGGAGGCTTTGGCGGGGCCGGGGTGCCGCGTGGTCGATGCCGGTGGGCGGACGCTTTTGCCGGGGTTTGTCGAAAGCCATCTGCATCTGGTCCTGGGCGGCAATGAGCTGGCACAGCTGCAGCTGGGGGGCGTGCAGGGTTTTGATGCCCTGGCGGCGGCCTTTCAGGCCTATGCAGCGGCGAACCCGGTCCTGCCGCTGGTGATGGCGCAGGGGGCGGGCTATGATGTTCTGGGTCGGCCGGTAACGCGGGGCGACCTAGACCGGGTGATCGCTGACCGCCCGATCGCGATGATGTCGCCGGACCATCACACGGTCTGGGCCAACACGGCGGCGCTTGAAGCGGCGGGGCTTTTGCGGGGCGCCGTGATGCCTGCGGGCCATGTTGTGGTCATGGGGGCAGATGGTCTGGCGGCGGGCGAGTTGCGGGAGTTCGAGGCTTTCAGCCCGGTGCTGGCGCTGACCGGTGACCTCCATCTGCAGCTTGGCATCGCGACGGGGGGCGAACCTTCGCCCTGGCCCGACGCGGCGCAGCGAGAAAAGGACAAGGCCAAGATCGCCGCAGGCCTGGCGCATTGCGCGGCGCATGGGATCACTTCGATGGTGAACATGGACGGCAACCGCTACACTTGCGTCCTTTTGGCCGAGATGGAGGCCGAGGGGCGCTTGACCGCGCGGGTCAAGGTGCCCTTCCACATGAAGCCGCATATGGAGATCGCCGAGCTCGACCGCGCCAGCGCCATGGCGGCCGAGTTCGCCGGCGAGTGGGTGAGCAGCGGCTTTGTCAAGATGTTCATGGACGGGGTGGTGGACAGCCGGACCGCTTACATGCTGCACGCCTATCCGGGCACGTCCGAAACCGGCGCCCCTTTGTTTGAGGCCGGGCGGTTCAAGGACATCTGCGCCGAGATCGACCGGCGCGGCCTGCAGATCGCGGTGCATGCGATTGGTGACGGGGCGGTGCGCCAGACCATCGACGGGTATGAGGCCGCGCGCCTGCGCAACGGCGCCCGCGACGCCCGCCACCGGATCGAGCATATCGAGCTGATTGACCGGGCCGACGTGCCGCGCCTTGGGGCGCTGGGCATCACTGCCAGCCTTCAGCCCCCGCATGCGCCCGGGGTGATGGACTTCCCCCTCGCCGGAATGGAGGCGGTGATCGCGCGCGACCGCTGGCCAGACGCCTATCAGTGGAAAAGCCTGGTCGATGGCGGGGCCGCTCTGGCCTATGCCAGCGACTGGCCGGTGACAGACGTCAGCGTAATGCGGGGGATCCAGGCGGCGTTGACGCGGGTGCCGTTTGAGGGCGCGGGTGATGAAAGGCTTGGCCTGATCGAAACCCTCCATGCCTATACCGCCGGCGGGGCATGGGCCGCACACCTAGAGCAGCTGACCGGAACCCTGCGCGCAGGGTTGGCGGCGGACTTGGTTCTGATCGACGGTGACATCGAATCGATTCCCTCCGATCAGATCGGCGCGACGGGAATCGCCTTGACGGTCGCGGGCGGGCGCGTGACCTGCGCCACGGCAGCGTTTGGCGGCTAAGTCTGCGGCAGAAACCGGCGGATTCTCTAGTAAGTGAGCAGCCGGGGAAAATTTTGTCATCACACTGTGATTTTCCACTTGCGGCCTGTGAAGGCCGGCCGTAGAACGCCCCACATCGAGATGGGACGCAGGCAAGAACGCCAGCGGGTCAGATCGGGGGGGCGGCGGCGAAAGTCGCAGTTCGAAAACTCAGGATGCACTCGGTCATTTGCGCCAGGATACTGGTGTGATGTTTTGTTTTGTGTCTGTGCTCATTGAGGCTGTTGGTAATGAAGGGATATGTGGGCGGACTGGCGCGCATCGGCGTTGGACGTTAGCATATCGGCCTAGTAGGGAAGCCGTCGCGAG